>Ga0207733_100015_pt1 | contig 244898 bp, 263 predicted proteins | sample A23P3SouthBayCA_FD_187735 | JGI IMG/M metagenome (GOLD analysis project Ga0207733, IMG submission 187735) | Aerobic enrichment media microbial communities from Eden Landing Ponds, California, USA - A23 P3 (SPAdes) | ecosystem: Environmental > Aquatic > Marine > Unclassified | place: Emeryville... | reverse complement strand
AAGCGCCCCTTTCAGTCCCGCCCGCATCGGCTGGCCAATCGGCCGCATCGGGGGGCTTTCGAGGTGCTCCCAGAGTTGCTGGCTTATCTGAACACTACCTTCGTCCTCCCGACGGGAGCGCCCATCCCGAGGACGCCGTAAAATCGGCACGGAACGAGTCACATTAATATCAGGGAGACCTATTTCGGGGTATGGCAGGGGTTCTCGCGAGCGTGTTCGCATCGATGACCGAACAGCAGAAGATCTTCGCCGGCGGCGTGAGCATCGTCCTCGGCATCGTCATGCTGGCGGCGATAACGTTCGCCGGCATCACCTCCGCGCCGACCCAGATGGGGCTCGGAGTCGTCGGCGTCGTGTTCGCCGTCGTCGGCACGCTCCTTCTCGGCGCCTCCGAAGAGCGCGACCAGATCGTCTGAAGCCGACCGCCTTCTCGCGGCAGTTCACCGACGACTGCGTCGACCCGACGAGCCGCCGGGCCGGGTGACGGAGGCGGTCGGACACTCCTGTGGCGTGTGCCAACGGTACACAGGATTTATTATCACCGGAGTGTCTCTAATGCACAGTTCCGGTAACAATTGACATGACCGACGCACTGTACATGGCGAGCGCGGCGGTAACGACGCTTTTCGTCCTCGCCGTCGTCGTCGGGGTCGCGCGATCTGGCAGCCGTCGCGGCTACGACCCGGTGGGGCCAACGACGACCGCGCGGCGGCTCCGTGAGGCGGCCGGCGAACCGGTCGTCTGGATGGCGTCGTTCCTCCTGCTCGTGCTCGCCTTCGGCGGCGGAACCGTGCTGTACGTCAGTGAGGTGACCGTACCGGGGCGAGCGCTGCTCGCACCCGCGTTGATGGCCGCTGCCATCGCCGTCTTCGCCGGAGCGATGTTCCTCGGCGTGTATCAGTCTGCACGCTCGCGCGGCGGCTCCGCGGCACAGGGCGTCGCGGAGGGGTCGTTCCTCGTCGGGCTCCTGGGCATCGTCGTCATCGCCGCGAAGCTCGTCGTATGATCTCCGGCGGGGCGGCGGCCGCCCGTGAGGCCGGCCCGAGCCGTGAACGCACGGTCCCCTCGACGCGACGCGAGAGGTGCCCGGTATGAGCACGAGCGTCTGGTCCGCCCCGCGGCTCCCCGACGACTGGCCGCTGTGGGCGGGACTCGTCGTCCTCGAGGTCGTCGCGCTCGCCATCTACGTCGTCGCGGCCGGCGCCGTCGAGTCGGTCCGGTACGTCGTCTACCCGTTCGGCTGGATCAACGTCGGGCTGTTCGCCGTCACTCGAGTGGGACCGGTCCGAGCCGGGCGACGGCGTCGGCTGGTGGCGGCCGGCGTGGCCGCCACCTACGGGCTCGTCCTCGCGGTACTCACCGGTCTCGTGGGGATTCCGCTCGGAGAACACGCCCACGCGCACCCGAGCGGGCTGACGGCGTCGCTCTCCGCGCCGGGATGGGGGCCGCGGGTCGCGTACGTGCTCGGCGAGTTCCACCTCTACTTCGTCCCGTTCCGGGTCGTCGGCTACGTCGCGCTTTCGTATCTCGTGTACGCGCGGCTCGCGACGTTGTCGCTTGCCTCCGGTGCGGGGGCGGTGGGGCTCGCAGCCTGCATCGGCTGTACGCTCCCGCTGCTGGCGGGGACATTCGGCGGGGCGGGCGCGGCGGCGCTCGCGGCCGTCGGCGGCTACTCGCTCGACCTCTCGACGCTCGCCTTCCTCCTCGCGGTCGGCGGGCTGTGGCAGCCGTGGCGAGGGTGAGCCGCGGTCGGAGCGTGGCGAAGAGGAGCGCGGTCAGAGGATGGAGTACGACGCCGCGCCGGTGAGTGCGAGCGCCGCCAACAGCGCGAGCGTCATCAGCACCGTCAGCGACCGCGGCTCCCAGCGGAGATGCTGGTAGTAGCCCGCGACGGCGAGCGCCTTGAGGAACGACAGGACCATGATGAGCGCGAACGCCGTCCAGTAGGCCGTTTCGAGCATGCCGGTCATCTCGACGAGCGCCTGCACCGTGGCGAGCACGAACAAGAGGACGTAGATCGCGACGTAGAGTTTGAGCCGGCTCATTGTCACAGGATGTAGAACAGCGGGAACAGGAACAGCCACACGATGTCGACGAAGTGCCAGTAGAGCCCGAACTGCTCTATCGGCGCGTCGTCGTCGAGGTACGCCCCGTTCCACGCGCGGACGATCATGTACAGTGCGATTATCAGGCCGACGGTGACGTGGGCGCCGTGGAGCCCTGTCGTGAGGTAAAACGTCGAGGAGGCGACGTTCGTCGACAGGTCCCACCCGTTCGGGAACGCCTCGCTGTGGACGTGGAACAGGTGGTTCCACTCGAGCGCCTTGTTGATGAGGAAGCCGATTCCCAGCCCCACGGTGGCGACGAGGCTCCCAACCACCCCGAGCCGGTTGTTCCGCTCGGCGAACACGAGCGCGAGCACGACCGCAAAGGAGCTCGTGAGCAGCAGATACGTGTTGATGAGCCCCGGCATCACGACGTGTTCCTCTGGGATGAGGTGGTGCCAGTTCGTCCACCCCTCAGCGACGCGGATGAAGACGTACGAGCCGATGAACGCCCCGAACAACACGACGTCCGACGCGAGGAACACCCACATCCCCGTCTTCATGTTGCCTACGCCGCCGAACGGCCACCGCTCGGCGACGGCCATCGTCGGGCCGTGGAACCGCTCGGCCGCCATGCGGACGAAGCCGTACAGCAACAGCCCAGCCCCGACGAGCGTCGTCCCGACGTAGAATCCGCCCGCCGCGCCGTCGGGGAACGACCCCTGCTGGAGCCCCGAGAGCCCGACGAGAACGACGAAGGAGGCCGCGCCGGCGACGAACGGCCAGATGCTCGCGTGGCTGGCGTGTTCCTCGTGGCCGGTCTCGGTGACGACGCCGGCCTCGGGTGCGGTCACCATCGCTCCACCGTCGGCGCTCCGGGGAGCGTCGGGTTGGCCACCGTCGGCCGCGGCCGCACCGCCGTGGCCGGCGGATTCGGACCGGAAGGAGAGCTCGCCGTCCTCGTACGACGGGAGCCCGTCGAAGTTCTCCAGGGGTGGCGGGGAGGGGACGGCCCATTCGGCCGTCGACGCGTACGCCCAGGGGCTCCCGTCGGCGTCCTCGCCGTGGAGGTAGCTGACGTAGAGATTGTAGGTGAGCACGAGAAAGGACAACCCGAGGAGGAAGGCCCCGACCGTCGAGAGCCGGTGCCACGGGATGTACTCGGGGCGGTAGTCGAACACCCGTCGCGGCGTCTCCCACGCGAGGAACATCGGGAAGTACAGCAGGTTGAAGCCGACGAAGTACAGCGCGAAGTTCACCTTGCCGAGGAACTCGTCGTACAGCTTCCCGGTCATCTTCGGGAACCAGTAGTAGATGGCCGCGACGAGCCCCGTCACGCCGCCGACCATCACGTAGTGGAAGTGCGCGACCACCCAGTAGGTGCCACGGAACTCGTAGTCGAGCACGACCGCGCCGAGGAACACCCCGGTGATGCCGCCGAGGATGAACAGGACCAGCCCGCCGAAGGCGAAGAGGAACGGCGTCTTGAACCGGATGTCCCCCTTCAGCATCGTGTAGATGAGCGCGAACACCATCAGGTCGAAGGGGAGCGAGATGCCGATGGTGGTCGCCATGAACAGCGTCTTGATCTCGAGGTTGATGCTCGTCAGGAACATGTGGTGCATCCACACCATGAACGACTGGATCGCCACGAGCAGCATCGCGCCGATGAAGTACTTCCGGCCGACGAGCCGCCGGCCGGTGAACGTCTGGAACACCTCGGCCATCGCGCCCAGTGCCGGGAAGAAGACGATGTACACCTCCGGATGACCGAAGAACCAGAACAGATGGGCCCACAGCAGCGAGCCGCCGGCGCTCTGGGCCGCGAAGTAGGTCGTTCCCAGGAGTCGGTCCGACGAGAGGATGACGAGCGCGGCCAGCAACGCCGCGAACGCGAACAGCATCATCCACACCGTCAGGAGGATCGACCACGTGAACAGCGGGAGGTTCCACATCGTGAGCCCGGGGGCGCGCATCCGGTGAATGGTCGTAATAAAGTTCACCGAGCCGACGGTCACCGACGCGGTGAACATCGTCAACGCGAGGATGGCGGTCGACGCGCCGATGTGTGGCGTGTACACCGGGACGTTCAGCGGGGCGTACATCGTCCAGCCGCCCGAGAAGGACGCCCCCTGGAAGAACGACACCATGAGCAGGAGCCCGGAGAAGAGATAGAGCCAGTAGGACAGTGCGTTCAGCCGGGGGAAGGCGAGGTCTTTCGCCCCGATCTGAAGCGGAACGACGTAGTTCGCGATGCCGAACGCGAACGGTGACAGGAACCAGAACACCATGATGAGCCCGTGGGCCGACACCGCCTGGTTGTACGAGAGCCCGTCGAGTATGGTGCCGCCCGGCACCCACAGCTGCGTCCGGATGAGCAGCGCGAGCACGCCGCCGAACAGCAGGAAGAACAGCGACGTGGCCACGTACAGGATGCCCACGTCCTTGTGGTTCGTGGTGATGAACCACCGTCTGATCGACCCCATGCCGGGGAACTCGTGGTCGTGGTCGGACTCGGCGAGTTCACCGGCGACCGCGCCAGCCCCGTCGGCGCGGGTCCCACCGTCGGCGTGGGGGTCGTCAGGCCCGCCGTCGACGTGGTCGGGGTCGGTAGTAGCGTCGGGGTCGGACCCGTCTCCGGCGTCGCTCATGCCGGCACCCCCCGAGCTGCCGCGGTGTCAGCCGGCGTGACGAGCGAGGCGTCCGAGGCGTTCTCCCCGCTCGCCATCGTGTTCGCGTACCACGCCTCGTACTCCTCCTCCGGCATCACGATCACCGTCGCCTGCATGTACGAGTGGCCGACGCCACACAGTTCGTAACACTTCGCGGTGTACTCGCCCGGCTCGTCGGCGGTGAACCACGTACTCGTCCGCTGGCCGGGGATGGCGTCGCTCTTCACCTTCAACGCCGGTATCCCGAAGTTGTGGAACACGTCGCGTGATGTCACCCTGAGCCGGATGGCCTGATCCTCGGGAACGCGGAGCGTCGTCGCGTTGTGGCCGTTCGGATAGGTGAACGTCCAGCCGAACTGATAGCCGACGACGTCGACCGTGAGGTGATCCTCGCCGTCGACGGGCGAATCTCCCTCGACGTACAACAGCGTCCCGTACGTCCACGCGATGAGCGAGACGACGATGACGGCGCTGAGCCCGAGCGAGAGGAACAGTTTCCCCCCCTTCCCGCCCCCCGTCGGGAGTTCGCCGAGCGACGGCCGATCGCCGTCTGCCGTCGCCCCGTCGTCGGCCGCCTCCCCGTCGTGGCGGTACTCGTACGCGACGTACAGCATGTAGCCCACGACGACGACGCCGACCAGGGCACCGAGCCAGAGGAACACCCAGTAGATGTCCGAGAACACTTCGACGCGTGTCCCCCGCGGAATCAGTCCGCCACCCCCGCTGTGGCCCGGTACCAGCGGTAGCACGAGAGCGATTAGCATGGACAATCGTGATGTTCGAAGGTTTTGCCTTAATCGTTTCGCTGATACGTGTCAGGTACAGCTAGATAAAGCTTTAGATTCCGGACAGAAATCGACCACCATGATAGATGATGAATATCAAGGCTCCGACACGGTGGCCGACGACCCGACGGCAACGGAGGAGGCGACCCCAGACTTCGACCGGCTGGTCGGCGTCGTCACCGACGGACTCATCGGCGCGCTGGGTGGGGCGGTCGGAACCGCAGTGTTGACCGTCGGGCTCCTCATCGCCGCGTCGATCGGCGCGTTCGACACCGCCCGGTTCGCCGTCGTCGCCGAGCTGCTCGGCGCCGAGCTGGTGTTCGAGTCGAATATCGCCTCGATCGGCTACCTCGTCTTCCTGCTCGGCGGGATGACGGTGTGGCCGCTACTGCTCGCCTCGATCGGGAGCTTCCTCCCCGGTGACCGGTTCGCGCTCAAGGGGATTCCGCTCGGGATGGCGATCTGGACCGGCTTCGCGCCCGCCTTCTACGGCGGCGAAAGCGGGGTCGCGCTCGCCCTGTATCTCGTCATCACCTTCTTTGCCCACGTCTTCTACGGGTTCACGCTCGGGTCGGTGTTCGACTACTTTTCGAACCGGCCCGACACACTGGTGTGAGCCGACGACCGCGGACGGTCACCACTCGATGCGTTCTTCGTCGTGCCAGAAACCGCCGGACGGTGCACCGGGCGCGAACCGGCAGAGCCACGTCGGCGTTTCTGCGCCCGCCTCGACGGAGCGGTCCGCGTCCGGCCCGCCCATGTCGGTTCGAACCCAGCCGGGCGAGGCACTGTTCGCGATGAGCCCCTGGTCGGCGTACTGCGCGTCGAGGTATCGCGTCAGCCCGTTGAGCCCGACCTTCGACACCCGGTAGGCCGGCGAGCCGTCGCCCATCTCGGCGAGCTGACCCATCCGCGAGGAGACGTTCACGACGCGGCCGCCCGGCCGCTGGACGAGCAGCGGAACGAGATGTTTACACAAAAGCATCGGCCCGCGAAGGTTCGTCGCCAGCGTCCGGTCGATGCGATCGGTCGGCTCCGCGACGATGTCTGCGCCGAACTCGCCGACGCCCGCGTTGTTGACGAGCACGTCGAGCCGGCCGACCTCACCGAAGACGCCGTCCGCGACGGCCTCGATGTCACCCTCCTGTGTCACGTCCAAGAGCACCCGCTCGCAGCCGTCGGGGACGTCGTCCGAGACGGAGCGCGCACCGGTGTACACCGTCGCGCCGAGCGCCCGGAGGTTGCGTGCGATCTGAGCGCCGATGCCGCGGGTCGCGCCGGTCACCAGCGCGACCTGGCCGTCGAGGTCGTCGTGTAGCTCCATACGCGAAGCCGGCAGCGGAGACGTATCGGTGTAGCGGTGGCCGGCGACCGCGCCCTGGTGTCGGTGGTGGCCGGCTTCCCCGTCAGTGGTCGTGGCCCGTCATCTCGCCGAACGTCTGGCCGAATCGCTGTTCGAACAGGTCCATCAGCTGCGACTCGACGGCCTGGATCTCTTCGGACGGCTCGCCGTGGCCGTGTGCGGTCGCGGCGTGTATCTGCTGGGCGGCGTTTATCATCGCGAGGTCGCCGACGACCTCCGCGTCTGATTCGTCGTTCTCGGCGAACATCCCGAGCAGCGACGCGGGAAGCGTCAACTGATCATCGCCGTCCTCGCCCTCGATACTGATCTCGACGGTCTGCGCGTCGGACATACCCGCTCGGAGGACGGGGCTGCCCTTGTGTCTGTGGGTCGCCTGCGATCGCAACGGGAGGAGACGGGGCGACCTGCAGAGAGACGAGACTGCAGAGAGACGGGGCGACCTGCAGGGAGACGTGGCTGGCGCTGGCGGATGTGACGTACGTCGAGCCGCGCCCAGAAGCGTCAGTCGGCGGCGGCGGAGACGGGCTCTTTGACCTCTGCGTTCATCTCGTCGGTGATGCCGTCCGCGAGCGCGAACACCGCGGCCTTGTGGTCGGTCTTCGACTTGTGGATGGATGTGGGGCGAACCCCGAGAGAAACGTATTCGTCGTGTTCGACGTCAGCGTCTGCCAGCTCTTCGTAGTGCTCTCGTACCTCTGCAAGAAGCCCGTGAAGGTGAATCAGCTCCTGCTTTTTCATGGTCACCTCCGGCTTACGCGTGGAGGGTTATATTATTATCCTGAGTCACGTTAACATGCGACCCCGATAGAACGCGTAATTCGGCCGATACTACCGGTTTCGGCAGTCCGATCCCGACGGCACGAGGGCGAACGGCTTTTCCGGTCGCCGACCCCACCTGGCCGTATGAGCTACGACGAACATCTCGACCGTGCGATCTCGGAGTCGGAAGCGAGCGGCAGCGCGAAGCGGTTCTCCCTCCCCGACCCGGAGCTCCGCGCGGACGGGAACTTCACGCTGTTCGAGAACTTCCAGGAGACGGTGAAACGGCTCGACCGCGACGCCGACCACGTGATGCAGTACCTCCAGTCGGAGCTCGGAACGGCCGCGAGCATCGACGAGTCCGGGCGGCTCCGACTCACCGGCTCGTTCAAGACGCGGCGTGTCCGCGAGGCCGTCGACGAGTACGCCGACGCGTACGTGCTCTGTCCGGAGTGCGGCCTCCCCGACACGAAACTCGTCGAGGCGGACGGGACGACGTATCGACAGTGCGAGGCGTGCGGCGAGCGGACGCCGGTCGACGCCTGAGCCGGCGTCGCGTCATACTGTCGGACATAACTACTTGAATCGAAAATCTTTGAGAGCCGTGCGACGGTACGATTCGTCTGCTTACCGATTCAAATACGTACAAAAGTACGTCCGACGGTATCAGAAGGTACGGAGGGTTTCTAAGTCGCGGCCGGTGCGGGCGAACTCGGCCGTCGAGCGGCTGGCGTGACAGTTCGGACAGTGGAACGTTCGGCCCGGCTCGGGGAGTTCGTTCGGGGAGTCCTGCCAGCGCTTTCCGCATTCGGGACACAGCAGTCTGACGTACGTTTCGACCATCGGACCGTGGTGGGTCGGCGGCCATGAAAAAGGTTGTCACGGTCCCCCGTCGGGACCGCTCCCCACGCGGTGCGCTCAGGCGGTGACGACGCCTTCGGCTTCCAGCAGCTCCTTGTAGCGGTTGCGGATGGTGACCTCGGAGATGTTGGCGACCTCGCTCACGTCCGACTGCGTCACCTTCTCGTTACACAGCAGCGCGGACGCGTAGACGGCCGCGGCCGCGAGCCCGACCGGCGACTTCCCGGAGAGGAGCCCCTCTTCTCGGGCGGCGTCGATGAGCTTCCGGGCGCGAATCTCGGCCTCGTCGGAGAGGCCGAGGTCGGACGCGAACCGCGGGATGTAGCTTTCGGGGTCCGCGGGCGCGACTTCGAGGTTCAGCTCCCGGACGATGTACCGGTACGTCCGCGTGAGCTCCATCTTGTCGATCCGAGAGACGGTGTGGACCTCGTCGAGGCTCCGGGGGACGCCGGCCTGCCGCGCGGCGGCGTAGACGGCCGCGGTGGAGACGCCCTCGATGGAGCGGCCGGGGAGCAGGTTCTCGTTGAGCGCGCGCCGGTAGATGACCGACGCCGTCTCGCGGACGTTCTCCGGAAGCCCGAGCGCCGAGCTCATCCGGTCGATCTCGCCGAGCGCCTGCTTCAGGTTGCGCTCCTTCGAGTCGCGCGTGCGGAACCGCTCGTTCCAGGTGCGGAGCCGCTGCATCTTCTGGCGCTGGCGGCTCGACAGCGACTTGCCGTAGGCGTCTTTGTCCTGCCAGCCGATGTTCGTCGACAGTCCGTTGTCGTGCATCATCTTCGTCGTCGGGGCACCGACGCGGGACTTGCTGTCGCGCTCCGCGGAGTCGAACGCGCGCCACTCCGGCCCGCGGTCGATGCTGTCCTCCTCGACGACGAGTCCACACTCGCTGCAGACGGTCTCGCCGTGCTCGGTGTCGGTCTGGAGCCGTCCGCCACACTCGGGGCAGACGTTCACGTCCTCGCTCTGCTCTTTTTCTTCGGCGTCGGTCTTCTCGTAGGTTCGTATCTCTGTTTCGCTCATGGTGGGGAGGGATGCAACGGGCTACCGGATTCGGCTAAACGAAGAAAGCCGGCAGCGCGCTTGCTAACTCACTGTAAGTCCGACAACTATTTAAATCTTTGGTGGTCGTGTGCGCCCCAGATAGCCGAATACGAGCCGTACGGGCGATTTTACACGAACCTACACGTTCCGGAAGAACGCGCCGAACCGTCGTTAACGATAATAAAGGTTTCTTCCATCGGGAGCCGGGACGTTCAGTGATCAGCGTCGTGGCAGCCCCCCGATCCGACGCTTCAGTACGGGCCGACATCTGAGTAGCGGGACACCACCCGTACGGAGACGGCACGACACCACTCGATACGAGACGGCGCGACACCACACAGGACGCGAACCGAACTGCCGCCCGACGCGGCGCCGGCCGTTACCCGGCGTCGCTGCGGTACGTCACGAGGCTGTACACGATGATCGCCAGCGTCGCGATACCGAACACTGCCGTGTCGATGCTCCAGCCGCCGATCTCGTACAGCGCGTACGTCGTCGCTCCGAGAACGAGAGCGACGGTCGCGTGCTTCCAGCGGAGCGCGACCGCACGGGTCAGGGGGTTTCCGCGTCCGACCTGAACCGCGTCGGAGCGTTCCGAGTCCGTGGTACTGTTAGACATACGCGTTCCCACCGACTCGGGCATGGTAACTGTTTGGGAACGGCCGCATTACTGCCCGGTTTGGAAACAGCCGTATTACTGCCCGGTTTGGGAACAGCCTCATTACCACCCGGAGCGTCGCCCCGACGATGGCTGATGAGAACAGCCCGTGGTCGAGTCGGCTCCTCTCGTTGTATCCGACGAGCCAGCCGCCGCGCCCGGCGCTCGACACCGCCGGGAACCGCGGCGTCCTCTTCGACCGCGGCCTCGCCGCGCTGCTCGACGCCGGCGTCTGTCTGTTCGTGGCGGAGGCGCCGCTGCTTTTCGTCGTCGACGCGGTAACCGGCGGGCTGCTTCGCGAGTCGCCGCTGTTCTTCCCGCTCACGGCCCTGCTGTTGCCGCCGCTCGTCGTCACCTACTCGTTCGCCTTCGAGTGGCGCTACGCGCGCACGCCGGGGAAGGTGTGGCGCGGCCTCGTCACCGTCGACGAGGACGGTATCCCACCCTCCGGCCTCGCCAGCGGCGCCCGAAACCTCCTCCGCTACGTCGACTATCTCGGCGTGCCGCCGGTGGTTCTCGGCGTCGTCAGTGCGCTCGCGTCGAGCAAAGGAAAGCGGCTCGGCGACTACGTCGGTCGGACGGTCGTCGTCCGGACGCGCTAGGCCGACGGCGCGTACTTCTTCTTCCGGACCGCGGTTGACGTGCCGAGCTGTTCGCCCGTCTTCGGGTCGAACAGCATGATCTGGTCGGGGTCGACGACGAGTCCGTACGCCTCCTTCTCGCCGACGAAGTCCGCGTGGGTGACCACGGTCACCTCGCCGACGTCCGTCTCGAAGAAACTGTGTGTCGCGTCGCCGAGCGGCTCGTCGAGGAGGTGGGTCGCCGCGATGCCGTCGGCCGGGTCGTCGACGACGTCGATGTACTGCGGCCGGATACCGACGCGAATCCGCCCGCCGGCGTACGATCCGAGGTCGTCGTCCGGGCGCTCGACGGAGTACTCCTCGCCTCCGACGGCGACGGCGAACCCGTCGTCGGACTCGTGCAGCTCGCCGTCGAACAGCTGCGTCGTCGGCTGGCCGATGAAACTGGCGACGAACTCCGTGTTGGGGTCGTCGTACACCTCCTTCGGCGTGCCGATCTGTTCGAGTTCGCCGTCGTTCATCACGGCGACCCGGTCGGAGAGCGTCATCGCCTCCTCCTGGTCGTGGGTGACATAGAGGACGGGACAGCCGATCTCTTCTGTCACCTGCTCTACGACCGGACGGAGCTCGCGCTTGAGCTTCGCGTCGAGGTCGCTCATCGGCTCGTCGAACAGGAACACGGTCGGATCGCGCACGAGCGACCGACCCAACGCGACGCGCTGCTGTTGGCCGCCCGAGAGGCTCGCAGGGCTCTTGTCGAGCTGTTCGGTGATCTGTAACAGCTCGGCCGCGTCGGCCACCTTCTCGTAGCGCTCCTTCTTCGGAACGCCGGCGATCTTCAGCCCGTAGGCCATGTTGTCGCGGACGCTCATGTGCGGGTACAGCGCGATGTCCTGAAACAGCAGGGCGATGTCGCGCTGCTGGGCCGGGAGGTCGGTCACGTCGCGGTCGCCGAACGTGATGGTGCCGTCCGTGGGCGTGTCGAGCCCGGAGACGCACCGCAGAGTGGTCGTCTTCCCGCAGCCCGAAGGGCCCACGAGCGTGACGAACTCGCCGTCGTCGATCGTGAGGTCGATACCGTCGACGGCGACGACAGCGTCGCTGCCGTCGCCGAACACGCGGGTTACGTTGTCGAGAGTGACTGTCATAGTGAGCGGATCTGGAACCCTTTCAGCAGGTAGCTCTGCAGGAAGTACGCGAACAGCAGCGGCGGCACCGTCGTCAGCATCGACGCGGCGAGCGCGTCACCCCACGGCGCGCCGTACCCCTGGTTGATGAGCCGGAAGATGCCGGGCGCGAACGTCGTCGCCTCGTTCCTCGGAAGGAGGATCTGTGCGAACGTGAAGTCGTTCCACGCCAGCGCGAACGCGAACAGCGCCGCCGCGATGATCGCCGGCTGGGTCTGCGGGATGATGACGTCCCGAAACGCCTGCCACCGGGAAGCGCCGGCGACCCACGCCGACTCCTCCATGGCCTCCGGGATGGTCTGGATGTACTTCCACATCAGCCAGACGGAGAACGGCATGGAGATCGCCGTCAGCGCGATGATGAGCCCCACGCGGGTGTTCAACAGGCCGATCCGCTTCCAGATGAGATACAGCGGCAGGCCCAACACGATGGGGCTGAACATGTATCCGAACAGCAGGAAGCGGGCGAAGTTCTCCTTGTGGCCGAAGTTCAGCCGTGCGAGCCCGTAGCCCGCGACGAGCGAGACCGCCACGACGCAGATGATGGTGCCGAGGGTGACGACCGCGCTGTTGAACAGGTAGAGCCCGACGTCGCTGCTGAACAGCACGTCGTAGTGTTCGAACGTGAGCGACTCGGCGCTGGGGAGCCACGTCACCGCTCGACGGGCCTCGCGGGTCTTCAGCGAGCTCTGGAGCATCCAGTAGATGGGGAACATGATCAGGACGAAGAAGAACGCCGCGCTGGCGAGCAGCAGGCCCTGATACAGCTTGTCCGCCGTTCGGAAGTCGATGCCGAAGACCCCGCGGATGTCGTCGTAGTCGGTGTCGGTGCTCATGTCTCCACCTCGTCGCTCGGATTGAACGCCTTGAAGTACGCGATGCCCCCTGCCGCGAGGAACAGGAACATCACGACCGCCATCGCGTTCGCGAGCCCGTAGTTGCTGGCCTCGAACGCCTCACGGTAGGCGAGCACGGGCAGCGTCGTCGTCGCGTAGCCGGGGCCACCCTGCGTCAGTATCCAGATGAGGTCGAACTTGTTGAACATGAAGATCGACCGCAGCAGGACGGCGACGAGGATGACGCCCTGGATGCGCGGGAGCGTCACGTCGCGGAACATCTCCCACTTGTTCGCCCCGCACACCTTCGCTGCCTCGTAGAATCGCTGTGGGATCGAGCGCAGCTGGGCGAGCGTGAAGATGGTGATAAACACCGAGAACTTCCAGCTCCCCACGAGGATGAGGATGGGCATCGCGAGGTCGTTCTGCCCGAGGGCGAACTCCTGTGCGCCCCAGATGCTGAACCACTCCGAGCCCATCACGTGGAACACCCCGTAGAAGGTGTCGAACATGAACAGTGCGAGCAGCGAGACGACCACCGTCGGGATGAGGTACGCCGTGAACACGACGGCGGTGATGATCCGCTGTCCGCGGGTAATGCGGTTGAGCGTCAGCGCCATCCACAGCCCGACGACGAGCTGGAGCAGCGTGCTCCCGACCATGAAGATCACGCCGCGGCCGAGCGAGCTCCAGAACCGGTCGACGCGGAACACCTCGGCGTAGTTCCCGAGGCCGGTCCACGTCCACTCCGGGTTCAACAGCGGGATGTCGTGGAGCGACGCCCAGACTGCGAAGCCGACCGGGATGATGGAGATGATGAGGTACAGCAGTATCACCGGGACGACGCTCCCGATGCCGAGAAGCGTCTCCGTGTCGACCGGAAGCCGGTCGAGGGAGAACCGGGGGGGCTGTTCTCGCTCGACTGTTTCCCCCGCCATCAAACCACCTCAGACGGCGCCGTGGGGCGGCTCATCGCATCTGGTTGCGGGCCTCGTCGACGATCTCGTTCGCCCGCTGGAGCCCGAACTCGTACGCCTCCTGCGGCGTGGACGTGTCCGTCACGACCTGGTTCACCATCTCGGCCTGGTGGAAGAACCGGTAGTAGTACACCCCGATGGGGCTGTTCGTCAGCGTGCCGGGCTCGTCGTTGTTTCCGTAGTAGTCTGCGAGCACGGTGTCCGAGACGTACCGGAGCTTCTCCAACAGCTCCGGGTACTCCTGCCAGAGGTCGTAGTTCTGGAACGCGTCGGAATCGAGCGTGTCGCTGTAGGCGGGGAGGAACCGCGTCGGCTCCGTCTCGTACATCCGGGCGCTGCGGGCCTCGTCTTCCGCGTACAGCCACTCGAGCAGCCGGCGACCGCCGTCCGGGGTGTCGGAGTTCGAGAACAGGTGGTGACCGTCCATCGTCGGGTTCGCCAGCTCCGAGTCCTCGCGGCTGATGCCGCCTTCCTCCCACAGCGGCATCGTCGTGACGCCCGTGTTCTCTGCGATCTGGCTGACGCCGGCGGACGCCGCGACGCCGCCGGGCCACATGTTGAGGTTGTACTGCTGGGCGAACTGGCCGCCGGCCCAGTTGCGCAGCGAGGTGCCCCAGCCGATGCCGGTCGGGTCCGGGGAGTACTGCGAGAGCTCCTTCAGGTATTCGAGGAGGGTGACGACCTCTTCCTCCGGGAACCACACCTCGACCTCCGCCTCGGAGAGGTCGTCTGCGTCGGGGTTCTTGAATCGGAGCTCGGAGACGCCCATGTTCGCGAGGAACGTCTGGAACTCGTCGTGTGCCTTGCCGACCTTCGAGCCCGCGAGCCCGTAGCCGCGGATGTCCATGTCGGACTCGTCGATGATGCGGGCGTTCTCCAGCAGCTCCTGGAACGTGTCCGGCTCCTCGAGCCCGAGCTCCTCGTACACGTCCTCGCGGTAGTGGAGCACGCCGACGTACGCCCCGTGGGGGAACTCCCACATGTCGTCGCCCCCGTTCTCGTTGTACGGCGCGGAGACGAGCTCGCCGCTGATCTCCTCGGTGCTGTTGACGACATCGCCGACGTTGTCCAGCGCGCCGGACGCCCAGAGGTCGCCGATCTGCTCGAACGTCGAGGAGTTGAGCGCCGGCGGATCGCCAGACTGGACGAGATTCGCGAGCCGGCTCTCCTGACTGCCCGAGAAGCCGGAGTACTCCATTCGAACCGTGTAGTTCGTCGCCTCCTCGAAGCCCGGAACGAGGTTGTCCTCCCATTTCGCCTGCCACGCCTCGTTGTTGTAGTCCGTGAGGAAGTGGACCTCACCGCTTCCGCCGCCCGAGCCGTCGGAGTCGTCGGAGTCGTCGTCGGAGTCGTCACCACCACCGCCGCCACCTCCGCCGCCGGAGTCGTCTGTGGGGGTATCGTCGCCACCGCCACCGCCGAGACAGCCGGCCATCCCGGCCGCACTCATCGCCCCTGCCGAGGCCAGTGCCCGCCGTCGACTGAGCGACCAGTCGTCGTCGATGTCGTCCGGAACCGCGTCCGTGAGTTTGTCTCCCATGGTCGTTCATTGATGAATATCGAACATTGATAAACTTATGGGGTATTGTTCGGGCGTTAGCGGAAGTGAGTTACCAACGTAAAGCTAAATCGAGATGACAGCTACCGTTGGTGAATACGGCCGCCCGGTTCGGTTCAGCAGTTCCGAGGTGGAGGCTCCACAGGATGCCGTTCGTCCGCCTGCTCAACTGCATCGCCGACAAGAGTGGTGCGCTGAACGTCGGTGAACGAGTCTTGGGCACGGTTTCGAAGCCGCTGTCCGAGGCGGGGGCGTACTGGCACGGCCCGAACCGCAGGTCATCGTCCACCGCGACGGCGACCCTGCGAACCTCTCCGTGTCCGTGGGTGCAACCCCCAGCGGGGAACCCCCACGGCGTCAGCCGCCGAAGAATGTCAGACGGTAAATAGGTGCCCCTCGGCGGGTACGTCGAACAGTCCGATCCGCGCGCCCGCGTCGAGCCACGCGTGGCCGTACGAGTAGGCTGCCAACGCGTTCACCGGGTCGTCCGCCTCGCGGAAATGTCGGCCGTCGTCGAGATACGATCGCGCCATCTCCTCGCAGTCGAGCGCCGCGTCGTGGAGCGGCGACCCCTGTGGTGGGGCGACGCTCGCCGCGTCGAGCGCCTCCGCGAGGAGCTCGCCGTATCGATCCGTCTTCTCCTCCAGGTCGGCTGCCATAGCGGCCGTTGTCGGGCCGGCGGCTTGACCGTTGTCCGTCCTGCAGGGGGGTCCGCACGCGGCGTGCCCGCTGGCGCAAGCTAATTAGGCGCCGGTCGACTACCCTGAGACATGACCGACAACGCCGACGAACACCGACGACTCATCGTCGCCGGCACCGGCATCGCCGGGCTGAGCGCCGCCATCTACGCCGGGCGGTCGAACAACGACCCGCTCGTGCTCGAGGGTGTCGAGCCGGGCGGCCAGCTCACGCTCACGACGGACGTGGCGAACTACCCCGGCTTCCCGGAGGGCATCTCCGGCCCGGAGCTCGTCAACAACATGAAAGCACAGGCCGAGCAGTTCGGCGCGGAGATCGACCACGGCGTCGTCGTGGACGTGGAACGTCCCGGCGACGGGAACGCACCGTTCCGCGTCGAACTCCGCGACGGCACCGTCTACACCTGCGACGCGTTCATCGCCGCCTCCGGCGCGAGCGCCCGCACGCTCGGCGTTCCGGGCGAAGAGGAGCTGATGGGATACGGGCTCTCGACGTGTGCGACCTGCGACGGAGCCTTTTTCCGCGACGAGGAGATGCTCGTCGTCGGCGGCGGAGACGCCGCGATGGAGGAGGCCAACTTCCTCACGAAGTTCGCGTCGACGGTCCACATCGTCCACCGGCGCGAGGCGTTCCGCGCGGAGGACTACTGGATCGACCGCACCGACGAGAAGGTCGAGGCGGGAGAGATCGAGATTCACCGCAACACCGAGCTGCTCGAAATCCACGGCTCGCCCGATGACGGCGTCGATTACGTCACCCTCGCGGAACACCCTGACGGCCACCCCACGGAGAAGCTCGACGACCCCGACACGCGGCGCTACGAGTTCGACGTCGGCGCCGTCTTCTACGCCATCGGCCACACCCCGAACACCGACTACCTCGAGGGGACGGGCGTCGACCTCGACGACGAGGGGTATCTCATCACGGAGGGGGGCCGCGGCGGCGGCCAGACCCGGACGGGCGTGCCGGGCATCTTCGGCGCCGGCGACGTGGTGGACTTCCACTACCAGCAGGCGGTGACCGCCGGCGGTATGGGCGCGAAGGCGGCCATCGACGCCGACGAGTACCTCGAAGACCTCGACCGCGAGGCCGCGACCGCAGAGGCGGAGGCTGCGGCCGACGACTGACGAGAGGCGACCGAAACCCGAAAGCGCGTCCTCCTCCGACTCCGTCGCATGCACGAGGGGCGAATCCCGCTCGACACGGTGGCGGGCGGGTTCGACATGCAGGCGACCGTGGAGTCCGGGCAGACGTATCTGTGGGATCGGGCCGACGGCCGGATGTTCAAGGACAGTGAGCGAACCGGCGGTTCGCGAACGTCGTCGGGCGAGCGAAGCGAGTCCGACGGAAAACACGCGTGGGGGACAGACGCGTGGTATCACACGACGCTCCCGGCGACGTTCACCCCGTCCGGCGAGCCGGAAGTCATCCGCGCCCGACAGGTCGACGGCGCGCTCGAGTGGGAGGCGTCGACGCCGAACGCTCCGGAGCTGCTCACCCACCTGCTCCGGCTCGACGACGACCTCGACGCCATCGTCGACGCCGCGCCCGACCTCCCGCTGCTCGACCGCGCCTTCGAAGCGTACCGCGGGATGCGGCTCGTCCGCGACCCCGCCTTCCCGTGTCTAATCTCGTTCATCTGCTCGGCGCAGATGCGGGTCGAGCGCATCCACGGAATGCAGCGACGGCTCGCCCGCGAGTACGGCCGCCGCGTCGAGTTCGACGGCGAGCGGTACCACGCGTTCCCGACGCCGGCTGCCCTCGCCGACGCGACGGAGACGGAGCTCCGCGAGCTTTCGCTCGGCTACCGGGCGCCGTACGTCCAGCGAACTGCCGAAATGGTCGCCGACGGCGAGGCCAGCCCAGAGGCAGCGCTGTCGATGCCGTACGAGGAGGCCCGGGAGTATCTCACCCGATTCGTCGGCGTCGGAGAGAAGGTCGCCGACTGCGTGCTCCTGTTCTCGCTCGACTTCCTCGAGGCAGTCCCCCTCGACACGTGGATCCGCACCGCCATCGCGGACTACTACCCCGACTGCGACCGCGGGAACTACACGGAGACCTCCCGTGCCGTTCGCGAGCGTTTCGGCGGCGAGTACGCCGGATACGTCCAGACGTACGTGTTCTTCTACCTCCGCACGGGCGGGGAGTAGCGATACGGAGCCCTCCGGAGACAAATTAGCGGGGCTTAACACCCCGACGCGCCAGGAGCATCCATGAAACTCGCCTTCGTCTGCGTCCAGAACGCCGGGCGCTCACAGATGGCCGCCGCGTTCGCCGAGCGCGAGCGCGAGGCGCGGGGGCTCGATTTCGAGATCGTCACCGGCGGCACCGCCCCCGCCGACGTGGTCCACGAGGAAGTGGTCGAGTGCATGCGCGAGGTCGGCGTCGACCTCTCGGACCGCACTCCGCGCGAGGTGAGCGACGCGGAGCTCGCTGACTGTGATTTCGTCGCGACGATGGGCTGTTCGACCCTCTCGCTGCCCGACGACGTCGAGGCGCGCGACTGGGCGCTCGACGACCCCGACGGAAAATCCCCCGAGGAGGTAGCGCGCATCCGCGACGAAATCGAAGCGCGCGTGTCGGCGCTGTTCGACGAGGCCGAACGGTCGCCGTGACCCGGGAGTAGCTTCTTTTCTCCGGCGACGTATCTCCCGACCATGACAGAGGCGGAACGGGTCCGCGCGCACGTCTTCGTCTCCGGCCGCGTGCAGGGCGTCTACTACCGAGCGAACACCCGCGACGCGGCCCGCGAGCGGGGCGTCGACGGCTGGGTCCGCAACCTCGACGACGGCCGCGTCGGAGCCGTCTTCGAGGGCGACCGCGAGGCCGTCGAGTCGATGGTCGAGTGGTGTCACGAGGGGAGTCCGCGGGCCCGCGTCGACGACGTCGCGGTCGAGTACGAAGCGCCCGAGGGCGAGCGCGGCTTCCGCATCCGGCGTTAGCCGAGCCGACGGGCGACGGGTTCCGTCGCCGCCGCACGCAGCGCGTCCCCGTCCATCGCGGACAACTCGTGGTAGCGGCGGCGCACGAGCCGCGAGAGCAGCCGGTCGACCGTCGCGTCGACCGATGAATCGTCGCCGAGCGCGTCGGCCGCGGCGTCGATGGCCTCGGCCGTCGCGTACCGGTCGACGAACGCGGCCGGCTCCAGCCGTTCGGATGGCGAGTCACCGCTCGCACCCGGCGCCAGCGCCCTCGGGCCGTCCTTCCGGCGGACCACGGTCCCAGCTGCGGGCCCATCGTACCACGCCGACTCCGGGACGTCGTGGCGCTCGGGCTGGAAGTGGCGCGCCGGCACCTCCCGCTCGACGCTGTTGCGCGCGTCGAGGCCGAGGCGGTCGAAGGCAGCGACGGCCGTGTCGACGGCGACGAGCTCGCCGTCCGGCCCCCGGACGTCCGTCCCGAGAAACGCCGGAAGCCGGTTCCACGCGTAGTCGATCCCCTCGTTTCGGGTCGCGACCCCGAGAAAGACGTACTCGTCGGGCGAATCGACCTCGTCGGCGAGCCGCTCGGCGTCGAACCGCTCGCGGACCTGCTCGACGGCGGCACGGACCCCGAACGGCTCCGTCCACGGCTCGAACGTGTCGTCCGCGTCGCCGAAGACGAGCCCCCGGTCGGTGACGCGGAACCAGACCCGGGCGCCGAGCACGTGCTCTTCGAGCCAGAGGTGGCCGTCGGCGAGCAGGGTCGCCGGCGCCTCATCGAGGTGTGGCCGCGACGGGAAGGGGTTCACTCTCGGTGCGAGTCAGCGGAGGGACAAAAGCGGTCGGGCGGCCGGAACGTTGAACCGTCCTCGCGGTCGCCTCCACACATGGACGAGCCCTCCACCGACTCGACCGCTGACGACGGCGAACGCGGCCACGACGCCGGAACCGAACTCGGCCCCGACGAGGTCTACTGTCGCGACTGCGGGAGCGTTATCGCAGCCGAGGCAGAGATCTGCCCAGAGTGCGGCGTCCGCCAGCGCGACCCACCGAGCTCCGGGCTCGACGACGCCATCGAGTCGCTGACAGAGGGCGGAAACCCGTTCGTCGCGGCGGTGCTCTCCGCGCTGTTTCCCGGTCTCGGACAGCTGTACAACCGCGAACTCGAGAAGGCGCTGCTCGTCATCGTCGCCTCCGTTCTCGCCGCGTTCTCGGCGCTCGTACTCGTGGGCTTCGTGCTGTTCCCGCTCGTGTGGCTCTACGCGGTGTGGGACGCCTACCGGGTCGCAGACGAGCAGGGGCCAGCAGAGCACGCCGGCGAAGCGGCGGTCAGCAGCAGGGACTGACTTTTACCCCCTGGGCGGCGAACGCCGGGTATGATTTCGAGCGAGGAGATGGCGGTCGTCGACGCCAACGCCGAGGCGCTCGGCGTCCCGCGGAAACAGCTCATGGAGTCGAGCGGCAACGCCGTCGCCCGCGTCGCGAGGGCACACACCGATCCGGGCGATGCCATCGCGCTCGTCTGCGGCCGCGGGAACAACGGTGGCGACGCGATGGTCGCCGCACGGTTCCTCGACGACCGCGACGCCACGGTCCACCTGCTCGGCCGGCCGGCGACCATCGCGACCGACATCGCCCGGGAGAACTGGACCGCGCTCGAACGCGCCGCCGCGGACGCGCGCGTCGTCCGCGACTCGGCCGCCTTCGACCTCGGCGAGCCGACGCTCGTCGTCGACGCGATGCTCGGCACCGGCGTGACCGGCGCGCTCCGGGAACCCGAGGCGACCGTCGCTCGACGGCTCAACGACGCCGATGCGCCGGTGCTCGCCGTCGACGTGCCGTCGGGCGTGGACGCTGACACCGGCGAGACCACGGGCGTCGCGGTCGAGGCGGACGCGGTCGTCACCTTTCACGACGCGAAGCCAGGGCTCGACGCGCTCGACGCGGACGTGACGGTCGCGGACATCGGCATCCCCGAGGCGGCCGAGCGGTTCGTCGAGCGCGGCGACCTGCTCCGGCTCTCCCGGGCCGCGGACTCACACAAGGGCGACAACGGCGAGGTGCTCGTCGTCGGGGGTGGGCCGTACACCGGCGCGCCCGCGCTAGCCGCACAGGCGGCGCTGCGGGCCGGCGCCGACCTCGTCCGCGTCGCCTGTCCCGACAGCGTCGCGAGAGAGATACAGGGGTACAGCGAGAACCTCATCGTCCACGGCTTCGAGGGCGAGCGGCTTCGGCCTGCCCTCGTGAACGATCTGCTCGACCGGGCCGCAGAGCAGGACGCCGTCGTCTTCGGGCCCGGGCTCGGCAGTCACGACGACACCCTCGACGCCGTCGCGGCGTTCCTCCGCGCCTACGAAGGGACCGCCGTCGTCGACGCGGACGCACTGGAGGTCGTCCCGGCCGTCGAGACGGCCGCGACGCTCATTTGCACCCCTCACCAGGGCGAGCTTCGAAAGATGGGCGGCGAGACGGCGAGCGACCCCGACGAGCGGTCGGCCCTCGTCGAGTCGTTCGCGGGCGAACTCGGCCACACGCTCCTCGTCAAAGGTGCCGAGGACGTGATTTCCGACGGCGAGCGCACCCGCCGGAGCCGCACTGGCAACCCGGGGATGACCGTCGGCGGGACGGGTGACGTACTCGCCGGCGCAGTCGGCGCGCTCGCGTGTCGGCTCTCCCCGCACGACGCAGCCGCAGTCGGCGCGTTCGCAAACGGACGGGCAGGCGACCGCGCCGTCGACGAGCGAGGGTACGGCCTCGTCGCGACGGACCTCGTCGATGAACTGCCGGCCGCCCTACGGGACGACTGAGCGCGAAGAAGTATTGTATTCATTCTTTGACACGTGCGTTCGGTCGTTTAGATCATTGAATAAAGTTGCTTGATTGGCAAACTGATTGCCAACTGCACACAGTTTTACAGCAAACCCGGTATTAAGTATCCATGGCAATAACGTCAAACTGTAATGGCGAGCAACCCAAGCGAATACATTGAAATCAGCTCAGATGGCATTCGATTCGTGATGGAGCATCAGTCTATCACAAGCAACGAGAAGACGATGATTTCTCGCGAAGAAGTTCCCGTTGACGAGTTGCCAATCGAGAACATCGTCATCAATGGAGTCACTGACATCGAGTCGGTAGATGATGATTCCGGACAGTTCATCCGCATGAAATACGATGAAGTCGAATACACCACTCCCGAGAGTAGGGAATCAGAAAATGATCTCGGCTTCTATCAGAAGTTGAAAAAGGAGACCGGAATTCAGTTTGACGACTCGTCTCAGCAATTCGTTTTCTCGGACAACAAGACCGACAAAGAGAACTTTGTCAATTTCATCCGAGTTCTGTTCGAGGAGGGACATATGACCAAAGAAGACCTTCCATATCAGACGAAGTACGCCCGGAACGCCTATCTCATCAATACAGAGCCAGTGGACCAGGAGGGCGACGAGATGGAGAGAACTGGCGAACCGGTTGAAGGAGTATATGTTGCAACACACTACGCTCAAGACCAAAAGAAGGAGTACATGAAGCAACTTGTCAACGATTTCGTCAAAGGAGAGTCAATCAACACATGAGTCGGACTACTCAGTCAATCACCGCACAGGAGGTGATTGATCGAATTAGAGGAGACGATGAAGCGTATCAGGACGCCGAAGTGCTTCAATTTCTTTACCACGACGTCAGTCTGAGTATGAGACAGATTGGGAGCCTGTTTGATGTGTCGGGTCCAGCGATTGATTACTGGATGCAGAACCACGGAATCGAGAGACGTGAGATGCAAGAGGGTTTTCGTGTCCGACAAATGCAGGATATGAATCTGGAGGGAGATGGCGTCCTCCAGCGTAAAAATATTGAGAAACTCTTGGATTAATTGATTAGCTCGCTGATCTAACTAACTGTACTCCCGCCAGCGGTGACCGCACTCGGTGCATTTGAAGAATCGGGTCGGTGGCTCGTCGGCGCTCCCGGTCTGCTTGATGGTGTACCACGCCGTCCCGTTGCCACACTCGTCACAGGAGACGTCCTCGGAGGTTGGCTTTCCCTCGAAGCTCGCCTCCTCGCTCGTCTCGATGACCTCGCTGTCGGTCTGTGCCTCCGTCGAGACGAACTGCTCGGCGAGTTCGTCGTCCTTCGCGACGGTCGCGCCACATGAGGAGCAGACCATCCGGTCGCCGTCCGCGTGCATCATCGACCCGCACTCGTCGCAAAACTGCATACCGACACTCGCGGAGCCACGACCAAAAGCGCGTCTCCTCGCCTCACTCCCCGGGCGCCCGTACGTCCCGCTGCTTCTCGACGACGGGGCAGTTCGACACGCGGAAGTGTTTCACGTCGACGAGTTCGTGGATCGTCGTTCCGGGGTTGGTGCAGCCGACCACGGGTGGCTCGGCGAAGTGGGGACACTGCTCGCAGTAGCTCCGCTTCGGGACGACGACGCCCTCGTCGACCTCCTCCACCGCCGGGTCGCGCTCGATGTTCAGGTCGGCCGGCTGCTCCTCGTCGCTGCCGACCATCTCGAACACCTCGTCACCGACCGTCTCGGCGTCGGCGTCCATCTCCGTGAACGGATCCGCCTCTCCGGGGGCGTCGAGCTCGCCGAACAGCTCCTCGTCCGTCCCATCGAACGGCACTCTCTCGTCGTCGTCGACCGGCATCTCGTCCGCACGCTCCGTCTTCTCCGTGCCGTCCATCCCGTCCGCGTGGTCTGTGTCGTCGTCTCCGCTGACCGTCGGGTCCCGGTCGGGATCGCGGTCACTCACTGCTCCGTCTCCCCTGCGAGCGTCGGGGTCGTGAACCACCCGCTGCGCCCGGTGATGTCGCGAAACGAGACATTGCAGTGTGGACAGTTCGGCTCGGGCAACAGCCCGACGTCGACAGATTCCCCGCAAGCGCCACAGTTCGCGGTACGGAATCCCCGCTTCGCCGCGAGTCGCTTGAGCTCGGTGAGTTGTTCGTCGCCCTCACTCCTGCCACCGGTGGACTGCTGGATGCGGACGACCGCGGCAGCGACTTTCCGGAGCCGGATCGTCGCCGTCTCGAATGCGGATTCCGCGTCGGCGAGCGCCGTCTCGAGTTCGTCCACGTCCTCGTGGAGCGACGCGACGCGCTCGTCGAGCTCTCCCAGCCGTTCGAGCTCCTCGTGGGTGTGGTCCGCGTCGGCTTTCGTGTCCGTCTCTTGTTTCACCTGGACGACCCGTTCCCGGACGTCGGCGATCAGCTCTTCGACGTCCTCCTCGAACGTCGACAGCTGCGTTTCGAGCGCGCGAACCTCCGCGATGTCCTCGTCGGCCGCGAGCGCGAGCCGTGTGGATTCGAGAAGTCGCCGGAGCAACTGATCGCGGTCGAGCCCACTCGCTTCGGCCTGCTCCGTCAACCAGGTGTCGAGGTCGGGGGGAAGGTCGACTGATAGCGGCCCGTCCCCGGGCTGCTCTGTCGCCATTTTGTTTTCCTTCTCACGGAAAGCGCATAAACTTTGGTTTCAGCGGCCCGTTGACGCGGATTCACCGGATTTTCCGCACGTCGCTGATGTCGAAGCCGGCCTCGCCGATCGTCGTTTCGAACTGCACGATGTCCTCGGCTTCGAGCTGAGAGAGGACGCCGCGGAACTGCCTGACGACGAGCGTCCGTGCGCGGGTCGAACCGCCGGATTCCCACTCGAAGAGGAAGGAGCCGTCACAGGCGTCGACGAGCTGTCCGTGGCGGTCGGTCGGGAGCGTCTCGTGGTCGAGAAGCACGAGAAGGAGCCCGCCCCAGCTGTGTGTCGCGCGTGCGATGCCCTTCAGCAGTATGGGGATATCCGTCCAGGAGAGCTCTTCGCTGGCGGCGCTGAGAAGATCCGTCAGCGAGTCGATGACGACGAGGCTGTCGGCCGCGTGTGCCGAGAGCACGTCACCGAGCGCCTCGGGGACGCTCGTACGCTCCTCGTCGGCACCGAGATCCGAAATGGTCGCCGTGCGGTCGGAGTACCAGTCGCGTGGCACCGGCGAGAGCCGGAAGTACTCCGCGGAGAGGTCGTGAAACGTGACTGCATCCGTCGCAGCGCCGACCATCTCCGTCTCGAGAACGAGCTCGAGCTCGCGGCGGATCAGCGACCGCTCGGAGGTGAAAGAGACGTAGTGAACCTCCGGTGCCGGCTCGGCTCCGTCCGGGATGTTTCCGTAGTAGAGGTCGAACAGGTCTGGGTCCGAGTTCGCGAGCGCGTTCATCACCACCGACGTGTACATGAACTCCCGCGCGCCGGCGCCGGCTTCCCCGGAGAGCAAAACGAGGCTCCCCGCCGGCGCACCACCGTCGATGGTCGTGTCCAGCCGCCGGACGCCGAACGGGATGCGATCCATACCCGTCCGTACACCGCGGCGGACTTAAAATCACACCCGGCGACCGCAGAGACCGACCGGTGACCGCGCGGTCACCCCGCGTCACTCCACGCGAGCGCCCGACGACGCGAACGAGACGACACGGGCCGTCCCGTCGACGCCAGCAGCAGCCAGCGCGCGCTCGCCCGCCTCACGGGCGGCAGGCGCTCTATCCGCATCGGTGAGCCCGTACACCGCGGGCCCCCACGAAGACTGTCCGACACCGACGACGGCCCGCGCGTCCGCCAGCGACTCCACGAGCGCGCCAGCGGGCGGACGGTAGACGCCCCCCTGCACGTCGGCGTACCACGCGCCGTTGAGCCGGCCGAACTCGGCGACCGCCCGCCCGAACGCGTCGATGTCACCCGTCGCGACCGCAGGGAGGAGCCGACGGGTGAGCACGCCGGCGACCTCGTCGGCAACGGTCGGGTCGGCGCGCTCCACGACCGTCCGCATCGACGCGTCCTCGGCGTCGCCAGAACGACCCGCCGACCCGTCGGGCACGACGAGCAGCGCGCGCCACCCGTCCGGCACGTCGTGGCGCGCCATCACGGGCGGAACCGTCCACTCGCCGTCCGCCGGCGGCGCCGTCGTGAACCGCCCGGCAGGGTGGCCCGCGTCGACGACGAAGCCGCCGGCCTCGAACGTCGCGACGCCGACGCCGGAGCGGCCACCTCGACCGAGCGCCGGCGCTAGCTCGCGAACTCTGGGGTCGCGGTCGTACGCGCCGGCAACGGCCGCGACCGTCGCGAGCGCGAGCTGCGTCCCGGAGCCGAGGCCGACGTGGCGCGGCAGCGTCTCCTCGACGGTGACGGCAGCGCCCGGCACGTCGAGCTGCGTACACGCACGCGCCGCGTAGTCGGCGACGAGCGGGTCATCGCAGACGACGGAGCTGGCGGGCTCGGCCTCGATCCGGACGCGCGGCTCCGCGAGGCCCAGCCCGACCCCGCCGTAGAGGCGCTCGCGGGCGAGCGAGAGATTGAGAAAGCCGACGTGGAGCCGGGCCCCCGCGGAGACGCGAGTCATGCCCTCTCCTTCTGGCTCTCTCGTGTTCGGCGTTTCGACGCCGGTAAGACGTGGCGACATCGGGCCGAGGCGGACCACGGCGTTGAAATCGCTCGGCGCGGAACAGGGGGTAATGGCCGACGATACGGACGATGGCGACGGGGAGTCCGACGACGGGTGGACGGAGCCGGACCGCGAGACGTTCAGCCACGACCCGCTCGGTCACACGCACGTCTGGTCGGGGATGACCGTCGGCGACCTCGTCGACGGCTACGGCGAGGCGGGCATCGGCGCGGCGGACGTCCACGAGGCCGCGGACATCTACACCGAGATGCTCGCGGACGACGACTGCACCGTCTTCATGTCGCTCGCCGGCGCGATGGTGCCGACGGGGATGCGACGGGTCGTCTCTGAGCTCGTCCGGGACGGCCACGTCGACGCGCTGGTGACGACGGGCGCGAACCTCACCCACGACGCCATCGAAGCCATCGGCGGTAAACACCACCACGGCGAGCCGGAAGCGGAAGGGAAGACGGCCCGCGAACACGACGAACGGCTCCGCGACGAGCAGGTCGACCGCGTCTACAACGTGTATCTCCCGCAGGAGCACTTCTCGCTGTTCGAGGCACATCTCCGCGAGGAGGTGTTCCCGCCGCTGGAGGCGGAGGGAACCGTCGGCATCGAGCGGTTCACGCGCGAACTCGGCCGGGCGAACGCCGCCGTGAACGACCGGGAGGACATCGACGAGGACGCCGGCCTCGCGGCGGCCGCCTACGAGTCCGACGTGCCGATCTACTGTCCCGCCGTGGCCGACTCCGTACTCGGCCTCCAGGCGTGGATGTACTCGCAGACCTCCGACTTCTCGCTGGACGCGCTCGCCGACATGACCGGGCTGACAGACATCGCGTACGACGCCGACCGGGCGGGCTGTCTGCTCGTCGGCGGCGGCGTCCCGAAGAACTTCACCCTCCAGACGATGCTCGTGACGCCGAACGCCTACGACTACGCCGTGCAAGTGACGATGGATCCGGACCACACTGGTGGGCTCTCGGGCGCGACTCTCGACGAGGCGCGCTCGTGGGGGAAACTGGAGAAGTCGGCGCGCAACGCCACCGTCGTCGGCGACGCGACCGTGTTCCTGCCGCTTTTGGTCGCGGCCGCACGCGAACGGCTCGACGGGTAGCCGACTCCGTCCCAGCAGCCACCTCCACGGGCCGAGGCGACGCGGTCCCCGTCACTCCTCGCGCAGCAGCCGGTCGTCGCCGTGTCGCTCCCGAAGGTCACGGAGGTACTCGCGCTGCTCGGCCATCCGCTCGGTCGGCTCGGCGAACGCGTCCGCGAACATCGCGTCCGGGTCGGCCGTGGCCTCGGAGAGTTCGTCGACGGCGGCTGCCATCCGCGACTCGTTCTCGGCTTCGATGTCGGCGACCTGTTCGTCGTCGAGCAGCCCCTCGCGCCGGAGATACGCCTCCAGCCGGTCGATGGGGTCGACCCGCCGCCACTGCTCGACCTCCTCGTCGTCGCGGTAGGCGTCCGGGTCGTCGGCGGTCGTGTGGGCCCCGTACCGGTACTCGACCGTCTCGATGAGCGTCGGGCGCTGCTCCTCGGGACGGGGTGCGAGCGCCTTTTCCCGGGCCGCGCGCGTCACCTCGTAGACTGCGATCGGGTCCATCCCGTCGACCTGCACCCCCTCGAAGCCGTACGCCTCGGCCTTCTGTGCGATGGTGGCCGACCGGGTCTGCTCCTCGCGGGGGACGGAGATCGCCCAGCCGTTGTTGTGACAGACGAAGACGGTCGGCGTGTCGTAGACGCCGGCGAAGTTGAGCCCCTCGTGGAAATCCCCTTCCGAGGTCGCGCCGTCGCCGAAGTGGGAGACGAACACTTCGTCGTTTCCCTGCAGTTTCGCGGCCATCCCCATCCCCGTCGCGTGGGGGATGTGGTCCGCGATGCAGATGTTGAGCGGGAAGATCCGCTCGTCGGCGAGCGCTGCCGTCCCCGACTCGTGGCCGGCCCAGTAGTGGAGATATTCGGGTGGGAACCCGCGGACGAGCGGGGCGGCGTGCTCGCGGTACTGGTACAACACCCAGTCGTCCTCGTCGAGCGCGTACATCGACCCGAACCCCGAGCCCTCCTGGCCGGCCATCGGCGAGTACGTCCCCATGCGGCCCTGCCGCTGGAGGCTCACCATCCGGTCGTCGAAGTGCCTGCCGAGCTTCATATCCGCGTACAGCGAGACGAGTTCCTCGTCGGAGAGCGACGGCTCGTACTCCCCCTGGAGCGTTCCGTCCGGCGCGAGAAAGCCGATGCGGTCGTCGTAGTCGCGCTCGAAGAGCGCACGGCGGTCCCGGCTGTCCATACCCCGCCTGCGGCGCCGGGGCTCATAGTTCTGCCCCGAGCGGCAACCCTCTTTGCCGCGGGCGGGCTACGACCCGCCGGCCGATGACGAGCCCGCGGGCCGAGCCGGGGTAGGCACCCGGCCGTGAGGAGCCCTATGAGTGCCGAGGCCACGCTTCTGCCGGGAGAAAATGCGAGCGGATTTTGTGCGTTATCCTCTCGCTCAGTCTCTCATCTCGTAGAGTTCCGTGACTTCGGCGTCAGAGAGGGCACGGTCGTAGATACGGACTTCGTCTAATTCACCTTTGAAGAAGCCACCAAATCTATCGCTACCGCGAAGCACAGCCCCAATTTCAACATCATCGCCTTCGTCACTCATCGCAGTATAATTGCTTTCATACTTATCAACGGTATTTGGCACTTCTGAATCAACGTACACGGTGATGCCGGAGGGGTCGCCGCTACCGTCATATGTTCCGACGACATGATGCCATTCGCCAACATTGTTCTCGTATTCTACTCGTTTGCGAATCGTATTTCCACCCCCGCCATCGTACATGCGGAATTGTGCCCACTTCCGGTCTGTGTCAACGTTAAGTAGGTATTCCAATGACGACGTTTCGTACCCTTTACTCACAACGTGTGCGTTTCTTTTTTCTGGGATATTTACCCACGCGCTGACTGAAAACGGAGAATCATCCGAACCGTCGCCAAAGACAAGCGATGGGTCGTTGTCGATTGCTATGTAGTCCGTTCCATCGAACTCGAATGCTTTCCCAACCTTACCGTCTTTCACGACTTCGGCTCCCTTGTTCGTCCCGTGGTTCTTCGCCGGACTCGCGTCGTGGACGAAATCTTTGACCTTCTCGTCGGTATCCTTGTTCAGGTGCAGATTGTTCAGGTTGTAGTGGCCGACTCGGCCATCGCCAATACCGGCAGCCGCTGTCCCACTCGCGGCCACACTCCCGAGAACAACCGAACCTGTTGCTAGCGCACTGTGCTTCAGCACCGACCGTCGCGAGAGTTCGTTTCCGTGTTCACTCATTCGTATTCCCCCCACTCGCGGTGGGTGACCCAGCGGAAGTAGCCATCACTAATAAATTCAGAGTGTGAATCAGATTGTTTATTCAGTTCGTCCCGTGGCGATGCTCGCTTAACAGCCGATTAACGCTTGACGACGACAGAGGAGAAGGAACGCTCAGTCTCCACCCCCGCAGGCAGATTCCTGTAGGCGATAATCGGAATGTGCCGGTAAGTACCCGATTCGCTGCTTGGCGTCGATGAGCGCGTCCTCATCGTGCACATCTGTACCAAGAACGGTCGCTGTCCCGGCTGTCGGTTCGAGTAATCCCTACAGTGTTCGAATCGTCGTCTTGCCTGCACCGTTTGGCCCGAGATATCCGAAAATCTCGCCAGTTTCGACGGTGAACGAGACGTCGTCGTTAGCGAGCACGTCCCCATAATCCTTCGTCAACCCGTCGAGTTCGATTACTCGCATAACCTCCTCTTGTTTCCACTTCATTTTGTTGTATCGGAGCGTATATTCGACGAATAGAGGAGGAATCGTCATGAGCCGGCGAGCGGCGAATCTGATTACTGGGTATCGAGGGTCATCCCAGATGAGCACCGCGGGAGATGCTCCCCAGCGGGCATTCCTGTGGTGCGCGCCAATTTCCACAAGTGGTATGCCCCACACGTTATTACTTCAGCTGATATGGCGTCCTCACACGCGACGACGACCGGCTCCGACCAGCGCAGCTCGGCACGGGACACCCGGCTCCGACTGTGGAACGGCGTCATGGCTGTCCTCCACTTCCTGCAGGGGCTGGCGATGGTTCTCCTGGCCGACCAGGTTCTGTGGCCGGTCACGCGAACCAGATACGGGTTCAACCCCGAAACCGAGACGATCTTTCCGGAGACCGTCTCGTTTATCGACGCGAACCTCGCGCTACTCGTCGCGGGCTTTCTCTTCATCTCCGCGATCGCACACACCGCCATTGCTACCGTGCTGTACGACCGATACGTCAAGTATCTCGACAGGGGGATGAACCCCTACCGTTGGTACGAATACTCCGTGAGCGCCTCGCTGATGATCGTCGTGATCGCCATGCTGGCCGGTGTCTGGGACCTCGGAACACTCACCGCGCTGTTCGGTCTCATCGCGGTGATGAACCTCACCGGACTTCTGATGGAACGACGCAACGAGTCGACCGACGACACCGACTGGACGCCCTATTGTGTGGGGACGCTCGCCGGTCTCGTCCCCTGGGTCGTCATCGCGATCACGTTCGTCGGGACCGTGACGGCCAGCGGCAGCCAGTTTCCGGAGTTCGTCATCTACATCTACGTCTCGATTTTCATCTTCTTCAACCTCTTTGCGCTGAATATGGTACTACAGTACCTGGAAGTCTCCCGCTGGAAGAGCTACCTCTTTGGCGAGAAGATGTATATCCTGTTGAGTCTGGTGGCCAAGTCCGCCCTCGCGTGGCAGGTGTACTTCGGTACACTGAATTCCCCGATCTGAGCGTCAAGCGCGCGTAGCAGAGTCTCCGCCGGGTGGAACCAAGACGCCGTTCGGTCGCGCGATAGGACCGACACTATCGCTCTTGTACGCTCGCTCTAGCCCCACACGGGCGGCCGTTCGTCGGCGGCGGCGGTCTCGGTCCCCGACGGCCCACGGACAAAGCGGGTCGTCGGCGACCGTGTACAAATTCAGGAGCGACAAGAGGAGCACGTCACTGTTGACGACGATTGCAGGACCTCTCGAGTAGTAGAACAGAGTGAACAGTCTACGGATTGGGCGGCAGCTATAACCGCGCTGACAGATTCACCATGGATAGATTGTAAGTCGTGAGTTCCGAGGCCGCTATTTTTGACGGTAGACGGCGTCTCTAAAAGCATCTAGTTGCGGCCGCGATAGACGTAGGTCCCAGTCAGTTCTCGCCGGGCAGGCAGACACGGATTTAACAACGTTGCCGAGCAAGCATACGCCATGGCCGCCGAAATCTCCGACCGGGTTCGAGAAATTGCGGAGGCTCGCGGTCTTCCAGAGTCTGAGGTGTTCGAACGGGCACTCGAACGCGGTCTCGAAGACCTGTGGGAGGACCTCGTACTCGCACAGTATCTCGATGGCGAACTCGACCGCGAGGATGCTATCGAGCGCGTCGGTCGGACGAAGGTCGAACGAACGGACCGAGAGCGCGAGGTCGTCGAGGAGGATGTCGACTGGGGCCTGAACGCGTGATGCTTGCGGCTGTCTCGGACGCGGGACCGCTCATTCACCTCGCCGAAATCGATTCACTCGAACTGCTCTCGGCGTTTGACACGCTACTCGTACCAGAGACGGTGTACGAGGAAGTCGAGGCCGGTGGTGTTCCGGACGGGTTGGCCGCCCTCTCGTACAAACTCGTCGAAGCCGATGAAAGCCAAGTCGGAGCTGAAGAACTGGACGCTGGAGAACGCGCCGCGATTGCGGTCGCTGAAGAGCAGGGAATCGTGCTTCTAACCGACGACCTCGCCGCCCGAGAGGCAGCGGCCGACGCGGACGTCGAAGTACGCGGTGCTATTGGCATAATTGCGCTCGGTTACGGCCGCGGATTGCTCGACAGAGACGAAGCGACATCCCGTATGCGAGCACTCCAGCGTGAGACGAGTCTCTTCGTGACCGAGGCAGTCGTAGAGCGCGGCATCCAGATGCTGGACGAACAGTAACGCGACGAGCGAACTCTATAGACGCGCCAAACACATTCGCTATGGATAGTGGATAGATTGTGAGCCGTGAGTGCCGAGATTCAGTTCTACCGATAGCTCAAAATGTGATGAGTGGCGAGCGCACGCTTCTACGGTGGAAATTGCGAGAAATACACCTCACCGCGTGTGGACATCCGTGCTGCCGCACTCCGGACACTGCGTCATCGTCCCGAGTGGCGGATGGCTCGCCTGTGCCCACTCGTCGCCCCCCGCGGGGGCCGTGTAGCCACACCCGATGCACTTCGCCCGGTCGGAAGTGGTGGGTTCGTTGGACATCGTCCGAAGCTACGAGCGCGTCCCACATAACGTCTTTCTGCGTGATACTTAAACCGCGCTGCTCCTGCGTGACACTTGAACCGCTGCAGTGGGCAGTCTCCCACGTTCGCAAGCGGATTCCTGTACGTTGGTACTTGCCTCGTTCTCGTCGAGCGAGTCGACCGCAGAGCGCTTTCACCGTTCGGTGTCGGACGCTGCAGCCAGCAACTCCCGGAGCTGCTCGACCGTGGTGTCGCTCTCGTGGACGGGCAGTCGGATGGGTTCCGCCCCGGCCACCGCGATCTCCAGCGTCCGTTCTCGACTGCGGACGTACTGCGCGAAGCGAACGCCCGACCAGACGACTGCACCCACGCCGGCGAGGAGGAACGCCTCGTCGAGGAAGGCGAGCAGATCGACGAGCGTCTGGGCCGCCTGGAACAGTCCGCCGAACCCGGCACCCGCAGGCCGCTCAATCGGTCGGACGAGACCGCTGAACGGGACGACCTGCCAAGCGCCGAGGAGGAACAGACCGAGGAATCCCCACTGGAGGCTAGACCAGACGAACCCCCGTGTGCTCCGAGTCTGCACCTGGACCGCGCCGACGTTGGCCCGGTCGACCGCGCGGCGACCCGACGCCTCCCCCTCGGGACGGACGAGCAGCCGATGGGTCGTCACCACGAGCCGAGTATCCCCTGCCGTCACGGTATCGACCCGTTTCTCGCCCTCGTACAGAGGCGGCTCGTCGCTCGGGTCGCTCGGTGAGTCGGCCATGCCCCTCTCCTTCGAGACACAGGATAAATAGTTGCGGGAGCGTCGTCCGCTCCGCCGGGCGCGACCGACCACAGCCAAGGAGACGAACAGCAGCCAGGCGGTCGAGAGCCGAGAGGCAGACGGGCATAACGGAGCACGACGGCGCGTCGCTCACGAGCCGTGTCCGGTTCACTCGTCAGGTCGCCCCAGCGCCTGCACCGTCGGGAGCTGCCAGTCGTACGTCACTGCAGCCAGCCGAGTCCCGACGGTGACGACCGCACACGCCGCGGCCGCGGTCCCCCCAGCCGCGCCGAGCGCTCCCGCTACCCAGTACGCGATGCCACCGAGGACGGCACAGCTCGCGTAGAAGTCCTCGAAGAGGATGAACGGAGCGCGGTCGAGCAGGACGTCCGCGACTGCACCGCCACCGACGGCGTTGATCGTGGCGACCGCGACGACGCCGAACGCCGACACGCCTGCGCCGGTGGCGACGATGGCCCCCGTCGTCGCGAAGGCGGCGAGCCCGACGGCGTCCGCGACGAGCGTGACTGGGTGGGTATCGGGAGAGGAGAACACGAGGCTCAGCGCGACCGCCAGGCCGACGCCGAGCAGGCCCAGGCTGATCTCGACCGGCGACTGCAGCGCCAGCGGGACGCGCGTGACGAGCAGGTCGCGCGTGGCGCCGCCGGCAAACGCCATCGCCAGCCCGACGATGACGATTCCCAGTACGTCGAACTCCTCGCGGATGGCCTTCGACGCCCCGACGAGGGCGAACGCGACCAACCCGACGGTGTTCATCGCGGCGAACGGGTCGCCGAAGAGGGTCGCGAGGACGTCCTGGCTCACTGCGTCCGGCTACGCGAGCGGCGCTTTTGAGTGCAACGTATCGACGAACCGTTACGTCGCGGGGAATCGAGGCAGATGCGGGATGCGGCCTCGGTGCTCGCTCGCCGCTCACTCGCCGAGCGCTCGCATCGCGTAGTAGAACCGCTGGACTGCGGTGAAGTGGCCGACGACGGCGAAGAAGACGAGCAGCAGGCCGACGAGCGAGAGGCCGGCGTAGCCGACGGTCGTGAACGCCGCGACGGCGGTGACGACGCCGATAATTGCCAGCCGATCGGCGCGGCCGACGAGGCCGCCGTACACCCGGTCGAGGCCGACCGCCTGCGCCTGCGTCCCGAGGTAGGAGGTCATCAGGACGCCGGTGACGGCCGCGAGGCCGATCGCGAACTCGCCGGTGCCGCCCGCGAGCCCGACGACGACGACGATGTCGGCGTAGCGGTCGAGGACGTGGTCGAGCAGGTCGCCGGCCGCCGAGTCGGTCCCCGTCCGCCGGGCGACCATCCCGTCAAGCAGGTCGAGCACGCCGTTCAGGAAGACGAGCACCGCACCGAGCAGGTACAGCAGCGATCCAGCGGTGGCGAACCAGTAGGCGCCTCCGGCCGCGACGGCGACCGCGAACGCCAGGACGGAGATGGCGTTCGGCGTGAGCCCGACGGCGACGGCGCCACGAACGAACGGATCGAGCAGCCGGGTCGCGAGGTCGCGATACTCGTCGAGCGTCACGTCAGAGCCACCCCGTGAAGTCGACGGCGCCGGCGCTGGGCTCGCGGCTGCCGGCGATGACCGCGGCGATGTCCGCGGCGACGGCCGCGGGCGCTCTCCCGGTCGTGTCGACCTCGTACACCCGGTCGCGGCCGTGTTCGGCGACGGCCTCCGAGAGCACGACGTCGAGCGCCTCGGCCTCGGCGTTCTCCCGCGCCTTCGCGTCCGACTCACCGCGCTCGCGGAGCCGCGACCCGAGTTCGTCCGGGTGACACCGGAGTACGACGACCCGGTCGGCTTCGAACAGGTGTGCGAGGTGTGACTCGATTACGACGTCGTCGCGGTCGTCGAGCCACGCGGCCAGCGCCTCGGTGTCCGCGACGAGCGAGCCGCGTTCTTCGTCCCGGCCCGCGTCGAACCCCTCGCGCTCGATGGCCTCGTTGAGGTGGATAGTGTCGAGCGCGTCGACGAGTTCCGTCGCGGTCGTCTTGCCCGTCCCCGGCGTCCCCGTGACTGCGACTCTCATAACACGTCGTTGATCGTCTCGACGGCGCGTTCGGTCATCTCGGGCGGACCGCAGGTGATGCGGACGCACTCGGGGAGCCCGAAGGAGGTGGTGTCGCGGACGATGACGCCCGCGCGCTTCGCGGCCTCGAAGACGCGAGTCCCGTCGCCGACCTCCGCGAGGACGAAGTTCCCCTGCGACTCCCAGGTCGGGCAGTCGAGGTGGTCGTACATGTACTCCCGCGAGGCGCGGACGCCCTCGATGCTCTCTTCGACGTGCTCCTCGTCGTCGAGCGCGGCGAGTCCGGCACGGCAGGCGATCTCGGAGGCCGCGAACGGGGTGTTGACACGGGCGTACGCGTCGCCCCACGACTCGGGGACGACGGCGTAGCCGAGTCGGCAGCCCGCGAGCCCGTACGCCTTCGAGAATGTCCGGAGCACCGCCACGTCGTCGCGCTCGTCGAGCAGCTCGACGGCGCTCGGCGTCTCGGAGAACTCCCCGTACGCCTCGTCAACGACGACGAGCGTCGAGTCGTCGGTTCGGTCGCCGAGCGCCGTGATCTCCTCGAGCGGCATCTCGGTGCCGGCGGGGTTGTGCGGCGACGTGACGTAGACGATACGCTCGCTGTCGTATGATTCGAGAACGGCGTCTGCGGTCTGTTCGAAGTCGCGTTCCTTCGAGAGCGGGTACTCGCGGACCCGGCCGTGGTGGAATCGGGCGGACATCGCGTAGTAGGCGAATCCCGGCTCCGGGACGAGGACCCCGTCGCCGGGCGCGAGCATCGCGCGGGCGAGGTAGTCGAGCGCGCCGTCGCCGCCGTTCGCGAGCCACACCTGCGCGTCCGTGACGCCGAAGCGGTCCGAAAGCGCCGCGGTCAGGTCCGCGTGGGAGGCTTTCGGGTACTCGTGGACCGCCGCGGCCGACTCGCGGATGGCGACGACGGCATCCGGCGACGGCCCCCACGCGTTCTCGTTCGAGGAGAGCTTCACCAGCTCCGCGGGCTCGACGCCGAGCTCGCGGGCCGTCTCCTCGATGCCGCGCCCGGCCTCGTAGGGGACGTGCGCGGACAGGTCCCGTGGTTGCATGCCCGAGGGAAACGGCGGGCCGGTCTTAAGCGTGCTCACACGGCAGCCGGGAGGTACGCTTTAGCCGCCGGCGTCCCTCGAACGCCTATGCCATCGGACCACACGCTCCGCGTGACCGTCGGCGACGCGACGGGCGGGGAGGCGGCGCTGTCGGCCGCCCGCGAGACCCCCGCGACCGTGCGCGCGGCCGGCCCGACGGGCGCGGACGCGCTCGAACCGGCTGCGCTCGCGACGGTCGACGGCCGGACGGCGCTCCATCCGCGCGTCGACGCGTCGACGGCGGAACGGCTCGGCGAAGCGGTTGCGGACGGACGACTCCCCGAAGAAGAGGCCGTCGCGGTCGCCGACCACGACCCCGACGAACTTCCCGCGTTCGACCACCCGGCGCTCGCGACGGGGACCCGACGCGCGCTCGCGCGGTGCGGGTGGGTCGACCCGACCGACCCGTCGTTGGTCGGCGGCGGCCCCTCCCCCTCCGAGACGTTCGAGGCGGTCCGCGACGCCGGACTCCACCCCCGTGGCCGGGGCGACGGCGCCACCACCGACGCCGAGACGGTCGCGGAGACGTGGACGCTGGCCCGCGAGGCGGCCGGCGACCCGGTCGTCGTCATCAACGGCGCGGAGAGCGACGACCGCGTCGCGGGCGACCGGCTCCTGCTCGAATCCGACCCGGCGCTCGTGCTCGACGCGACGCTCGCTGCCGCCGGCCACGTCGGAGCCGACGAGGTGGTCGTCCTGCTTCCCGAAACCGCCTCGACGGCGCGAGCCCGGGCGGACGCACTCGCAGCCGCCCTCGACGCGGACGTCGAGGTCGTGACCGCGCCGGAGACGTTCCGCGTCGCCGAGCCGACGATGGCGCTGGAGTCGATGGAGGGCGCCGACCGCATCGAGGCACGACGGCGACCGCCGGGCCCCTCCGAGTACGGCCTCTTCGGGCGGCCCACGGTGGTCCACACGCCGCGGACGCTGGCGCAGGTTGCGCTCGTTGCCCGAGACGGGACGACCGGCGCCCCGGCCGACCCCGGGACGCGACTGTTCACCGTAACCGCCGGAGACGACCGGGCAACCGTGGAACTGCCGACCGACGGCCTGCTCCGGGATGCGCTCGCGGCGGTCGGCGACCCTGAGTACCGGTTCGCGACCGTCGGCGGACAGTTCGGCGGGCTCTCGCGGTCGCTCGACGTGCCCGCGAACGCGGACGCGATGGTCGGCGCGCGGCTCGGCACCGAGGGCGCGGTCGAACTCCACGGCGAGGGGGCGTGTGCCGTCGCGCTCGCCGGCCGCCGGGCGAAGTTCGCGAGAAAGGAGAACTGCGGCCGGTGTGTCCCCTGCCGCGAGGGGTCGAAACAGCTCCACGAGCTGCTCCGCGGCGTCTACGACGGGGAGTTCGCGGAGGGTGCCATCACCGAGTTGGGGCGGACCGTCCGCGACACGTCGCTGTGCTCGTTCGGGACCGCGGCGGCCCGACCCGTTCTCACCGCCGTCGCCGAGTTCGCCCCGGAGTTCCGCGCCCACGCGGACGGCCGCTGTCCGGCGGGTGAGTGCCGATGAGCGCCGACGACCCACAGCCACGAGTCCCGTCCGTGACGGACCCGCGGACGGAGACGCCGCTGACCGAGGGGTTCGAGACGGGCACCGCGAACGACCCGCCGCTCGCGGTCGGCGACGACCCCGTGACCGTTACCGTCGACGGAGAGCCGGTGACCGTCGAGGCGGGAGCGACGCTGCTCGATGCCGTCGAACGCGCCGGTTCGGCCGACGAGGTGGCCGCGCTGTGTCACTACGACCGCGACAGCGAAGCGGCCGACAGCATCGGCCCCCGGTCGACCTGTCGAACCTGTACGGTGGAGGCGGACGGCGATCTCGTCGCCTCCTGTTCCCGGCCGGCGCGCGACGGAACCGAGGTGCGGACCGACGCCTCGGCCGCCGCGGAGGCGCGCGACGTGAACCTCGACCTGGTCCTCTCGGACCACAACCTGCGGTGTACGACCTGCGGGAAGAATGGCCGCTGTGAGCTTCAGGACACCGCCATCGAGCAGGACGTCGAGGAGCCCCGCTACGGCGTCTTCGACGACCGCGACGCCTACGAGCCGTTCGACGACTCCTCGCCGAACATCCTCATCGACCGCAACAAGTGTATCACCTGCAACCGCTGCGTCGAGGCTTGCAACGACGTGCAGGTGGAGGGGGTGCTCCGGATCGAGGGCACCGGCGAGGACACGCGCATCGCCTTCCAGAACGGCGCCGACGCGATGGCCGACTCGACCTGCGTCTCCTGTGGCCACTGCGCGACGGTCTGCCCGACAGGGTCGCTCGTGGAGGCGGAGTACGGGGATGCAACGACGCTGCCGATTCCGGGGTTCAACCAGCGGAACTCCGTCGGGAAGACGGTCGAACGGGCGGAGGGAGGAGTCGCCGAGGAGGCCGACCAAGCGGACGGCCGCTCCGGCGTCGCCCGGTTCATGGCGAAGGCGCGCGCCTCGGCCCGAGACGCCGGCGAGAAAGGTTGGCTCGCGGCCGAACACGCGGCGGAGGCCGTCGCGGCGAACACCCTTTCCGAGGGGCGGCTGTTCGACATCGCTTCGCTGACGGCCCGCGCCCGCTCGCGTGACATCGAGGCGACGGAGACGACCTGCGGCTACTGTGCCGTCGGCTGCCGGTTCGAGGTTCACACGAAGGGCGACGAGGTGCTCGGCGTGCGCGCGACGGACCCCGAGGGGGCGCCAGCGAACGACTTCTCGACGTGCGTGAAAGGGAAGTTCGGCTACGAGTTCACCGACCACGAGGACAGGCTCACGCGGCCGCTCGTCCGGTCGGCCTCGGGCGAGCTCGAACCCGCCTCGTGGGACGAGGCGCTCGACCGGGTCGTCGCGGAGCTGTCCGACATCCGCGCGGAGTCGGGTGCCGACGCGCTCGCCGCGTTCGCCTCCTCGAAGGCGACGAACGAGGAGAACTACCTGCTCCAGCGGTTCGCGCGGACGGTGCTCGGGACGCCGAACGTCGACAACTGCGCGCGGCTCTGTCACTCCTCGACGGTCGCGGCGCTGCTCCAGACGGTCGGCTACGGCGCGATGACGAACTCTATCGCCGACGTGGCCGGCGCGGACGCGTATCTCGTCACCGGATCGAACACGACGGAGTCGCACCCGGTGCTCGCGACGCGCATCAAACAGAACGTCCGCGACGGCGCGGACCTCGTCGTCTTCGACCCCCGCGAGACGGGCATCGCCGAGCACGCAGGTCAGTACACACGGACGACGCCGGGCTACGACGTGGCGTGGCTCAACGGGCTCACCCGCTATCTCATCGAGCACGACCTCCACGACGCCGAGTTCGTCGCGGAGCACACTACGGGGTTCGAGGAACTCCGCGAGAAGGTCGACCCGTTCACGCCCGAGGAGGTCGAACGGCTCGCCGGCGTCCCGCCCGAGGAGCTCGCGAGCGCGGCCGAGACGCTCGCAGAGGCGGAGACCGTCGTGATCGCGTGGGCGATGGGGCTTACCCAACACAGCCACGGGACGGCGAACGTGCTCGCGGCCGCGAACCTCGCGCTCGCGCTCGGCCAGCTCGGCAAGCCGAACGCCGGCCTCTCACCGTTCCGCGGCCACAACAACGTCCAGGGCGGCGGTGGCGACATGGGGACGCTGCCGAACAAGCTCCCCGGCTACCGCGACCCGGCCGACCCCGAGGTACGCGCCGACTTCGCCGAGGCGTGGGGGGCGGAGCCGCCGGGCGAGTACGGGCTGAAGGTTCCGGAGATCCTCGCGGCGGCCGAGGAGGGCGACGTGCGGGGCCTCTACGTGATGGGCGAGAACCCCGCGCTCTCGGAGCCGGACATCGGCGACGCGGGCCACGCGCTCGACGCGCTCGACTTCCTCGTCGTCCAGGATCTCTTCCTCACGGAGACGGCCGAACACGCCGACGTGGTCCTGCCCGCCGCCTCCTTTGCCGAGAAAGACGGCACGTTCACGAACACGGAGCGGCGCGTCCAGCGGGTGCGGCCGGCCCGCGACCCGCCCGGCCGCGCGCGGACGGACTTCGACATCCTCACCGACCTCGCCGACCGCTTCGACGCGGGGTGGGAGTACGAGTCGCCCGCGGACGCGATGGACGAGATCGCGACCGTCGCACCCATCTACGGGGGCATCAGCCACGATCGGCTGGAGCGGGAAGGCGGCCTGCAGTGGCCCTGCCGCGACGCCGACGACCCCGGCACGCGCTACCTGTACGAGGACGGGTTTAATTTCCCGGACGGGAAGGCGCGGTTCGTCCCCGCCGACATGGGCAAGCCCGGCGAGCTTCCCGGCGAGGAGTACCCGCTCACGATGACGACGGGCCGGGTGATGTACCACTTCCACACGGGGACCTTGACGCGGCGCTCCGCCGGGCTCACCCACCACTCGCCGGAGTCGTTCGTCGAGATCCACCCGGCGACCGCCGACTCGCTCGGCGTCACGGATGGCGAATACGTCCGCGTCGTCTCCCGGCGGGGTGCCATCGTCGTCCGCGCAGCGGTGACGGACCGGGTCGGCGAGGGCGTCGTCTTCGTCCCGATGCACTTCGCGGACGGCGCGGCGAACGCGCTCACGCAGGGCGACAGCTTCGACCCCGAGTCCGGCATCCCCGAGTACAAGGTGTCGAGCGTCCGCATTGAGCCGGCCGGCCCGGACGCCGAGCCGTCGACGCTCGCAGGCGCGCCGGGCGACGACTGACCGACGCTGGCGCAGGTGCGTCCGTCCCCGGTCGAAGCGGCCTCTTGCGGTAGATTCAGGGCGCCGGCGGACGGGAACCCGGTATGGAATCTGCGCTGTTTCCCCTCCAGACGGGAATCGGGCTCACGGTCTCGTACGTGTTGCATATGCTGTTCGCCGCCGCTCTGACCGGGAGCGTGCTGTACGTCGCGCTGTTCGTCAACCCGGCGGCCGTCGCCGGCGACATCGGCAACGAGGCGTTCTCGAAGGTGACGAGCGGGCTGTCGACGGTGACGCGCGCCTCCGCCGTCGTCCTCCTGCTCACGGGGGGCCATCAGGCAGGGACGCTGTACACGTTCGAGTCGCTGACGGGTACCGGGCGCGGCCACCTCGTGCTCGGGATGCTCGTGCTGTGGCTCGCGATGACGGGACTGGTCGAGGTCGCGGGCTCGAAGCTCCGCGACGGACTCGATGTCGGGAAACTGCGGGAGCCGGCCCGCGAAGCGCGGCAGTTCCTCCGTGCGGCGGCTGTCCTCGCGGTGCTGCTACTCGTCGACGCCGGCCTGCTGGCCGCGCCGTCGCTACCGTTCTGAGTCGGCGTCGCGTCTTCTTTTTCGCAACCGTCCGACCCTCTGTCACAGCGTCGCGTCGACGGCGTCGGCACAGCGAAGCGCCAGCGCCGCGATGGTGAGCGTCGGGTTCATCGCCCCACCGTTCGGGAACACCGACGAGGAGGGGAGCCACAGGTTCGCGAGGTCGTGCGTGCGACAGTCCGGGCGGACGACCCCCGCCTCGGGGTCGCGGCTCATCCGGGTCGTCCCCATGTGGTGGTACGCGGGGCCGGTGTTCTCGGGGCCGACGGTCCACCCGATATCGACGCCGAGCGCCTCGAGGATCGCGCGCTGCACCTCGTTCGCGCGATCGAGCGTGCGCCGCGTCCGGTCGTCGATCTCCCAGACGACGTCGGGAACGGGGTTGCCGTGGTCGTCCGTCCGCGACTCGTCGAGGGTGATTCGGTTGCGCGCGAGCGGCGGCTGGCCGACCAGCCCGCCCATCGCGACGTGGGTGCCGTAGGCGTCGCGAAGCCCAGAGAGTAGCTCGTCGCCCCAGGTGTCGCCCGAGAGCGCCAGCTCGACGGGCGAAGGGCCGGCGTAGTTGAGGAACTCGAGCTTGAACGGTGCGAGGTCTGCGTCGCTCGCTGGAATCGCTCCCGTCCCTGCGCCGGGGTCGTCGTAGAACTGGTGGCTCTCGCTGGTGATGAAGCCGACGTGGTTCTGCCGGGTCGGCTCGTCGAGGGTGCCGCCCATCCCGGCGAACAGGTGCTCGTGGAAGAAGCGGCCGACGAGCCCAGAGGAGTTGGCGAGGCCGCCGGGATAGGCGTCGTTCGCCGACAGCAGGAGAAGGCGAGGAATCTCGACGCCGCCCGCGGCGAGCACGAACCGCTCCGCCTCGATAGCCCGCTCCTCGCCGTCGTGGACGTAGACGGCCCGGGTCACCCGCTCGCCCCCGGGGTCGGTCTCCAGGCGCTGGACCGGTGCCTCGGCGACGAGTTCGACTCCCTTCACCTCAGCCTTCCGTATCGTGTGGTCGGCGCTGTACTTCGCGCCCGAGGGGCACACCGGCTTGCAGGTGCCGTAGCCGACGCAGGCCGAGCGGTCGTCGTACGGCTCGGAGTTGCGCGCGTTCGGCACGGAGTGGGTGCCGACGCCGACCTGCTCGCACGCCTCGGCGAACAGCGAATCCGAGTAGGAGGGCGGAAACGCCGGCAGGGGGTGCGGCTCCTCCCGCGGCGGTGCGTACGGGTTGTCGGAGGCGCCCGCGACGCCGAGCGCGCGCTCGGCCGCCAGGTAGTACGGGCGGAGCGTCTCGTAGGAGAGTGGCCACGCCGGGCCGTTGTTCGCGCCCGCGAAGTCCGCCTCGTGGAGCCGCATCACCATCCCCTGCCAGTGGTTCGTGGAGCCGCCGACGCCTTTCACGCGGGAGACGTTCAGCGGGTAGTAGTTCGGGCCCGATGTGGAAAAGTCGTCCCGCGGCCCGCCCATCTCCCAGACGTCGGGGTCGGAGTAGGAGGGGCGGATGGCCCGCTCCATCCGCTCGACGTCGCGGTCGGCGAAGCGCGGTCCGGCCTCGAGGACGGTCACGTCGTGGCCCCGGTCCGCGAGGCGGTTCGCGACGAGCGCGCCCGCCGGCCCCGCACCGACGACACAGACGTCGGTCATCGCGGCCCTCGCTGGTAGCTTCCGATGCCGCCGGGGTGGCCCTGGGGGTTCTCGATGCCGACGAGCTCGCCGCCCGTGGGTGATGCGTACAGCGCGTACAGCAGCTCGTTGACGACGTAGTAGCGGACGCGCTCCGAGAGGGTGCCGTCGGGCGCCTCCTCGGCGGTGTGGACGCCGAGCTGTCGGAGTAGCGAGTCGCGCCCCCCGGGCGGGAGCTCGCGGAACCGCGAGTTCTCCCACAGTCGCGCCGTCTCGTCGAGCTTCTCGACGGCGTCGTCGACGCCCTCGTGGTAGGCCTCGCGCCCCTCGATGCGGCCGAGCGAGTACGTCTCCACGAACGACTCGACGCCGTCGATTTCGGTCGGGTACACCACCTCGGCCGTCGCCGCCAGCGTCGCGAGCGTCTCGTCCAGCGACGGCTCCGACTGGTCGTCGCCGGTGTCGACGGCGTTCCGAGACAGCGCCGCACCAGCGCTCCCGGCGACGATACCGAGCCCCGAGAGCGCCGCCAGCGCGTCGCGTCGCGTCAGCTTCACGCCAGTGGATTAGGTGGGCCTAAAGTTATGCGTTATCACTCGCGCCGACCCGTTCACGGGCGGCCGACCGTGACCGCGTAGGCGACGAGTACCGCAGCCCCGACGAGCACCGGGACCAGCACGTCGACCGGCGCGGGGTCGAACGACTCCGCGCCGGCGAGGCGGCCCCCGTGGTTCGGGAACGCGTCGATGCGGTCGTCGGTCAGTTCGCCGAGCCGGACGTCGCCGTTTGGGTCACAAAAGTGGATGCGTCGCATATTCGCCCGTCGGTAGGGGTCCGCTAAGGGTCTCCAGAACCCGCGAGCGCCCCCTTCCTTGCCGTCCGGAACGTTGAGGCTTCCCGGGAGCGTACGACGGCCGTGGCTGAATTCGCCGACCCGTCGACCGGAGCCGTGGTCGCCGCGACGGCCGTCGCCGCGCTCGTCGCGTCGGCCGTGCGCGTCGTCGTGCTGCAGGCCGGGAGCCCGCTCATCCTCGCGGGCGTGTTCGCGCTCGCGCTGCTGTTGGTCCTCGCCTTCCTCGTCGTCGTCCCGGCGCTGTTTCGCTAGCCGGGAGCGACAGAGCGAAGTGGCGCCCGCGTTCGCCACCTCGCATGCAGGCACCTGACTTCTCCGTCGACGGCGCGCGGGTACTCGTCACCGGCGCATCGCAGGGTATCGGACGGTCCATCGCCGAGACGTTTGCGGCCGCGGGCGCAGACGTCGCCATCTGTTCGCGGTCGATGGACCGGATCGGCCCCGTCGCCGAGGAGATCGACGAGTCGGACGGAGCCGGCAGCGCCGTCGCTTTCGAGTGTGACGTCCGCGAGCGCGGCGACGTGGAGGCGTTCTTCGCCGACGCGAACGAGGCGCTCGGCGGGCTGGACGTCGTCGTCAACAACGCCGGCGGCGAGTTCGTCGCGAACTTCGAGGACATCTCCGAGGGCGGCTGGGACGCCGTCACCGACCTCAACCTCGGCGGGACGTACCGCTGCTGTCAGGTCGCCGGGGAGTATCTCCGCGACTCTGCGGGCGGCGACGGCGGGAGCATCATCAACATGGCGTCGGTCAACGGCCAGCACGCGGCACCGGGCGAGAGCCACTACGGCGCGGCGAAGGCTGCCATCATCCGGCTGACCGAGACGCTCGCAACGGAGTGGGACGACGACGGCGTCCGCGTCAACTGCATCGCGCCGGGTCTCATCCAGACCCCGGGCGTCGCCGAGACGCTCGGCATCGACGAGTCAGATATGCCAGACCGCGAGCAGACCGCTCGCCGCATCGGCTACCCAGAGGAGATCGCCGACCTCGCCGTCTTCCTCGCCTCGCCCGCGGCCTCCTTCGTCGACGGCGAGACGTACACGGCGAAGGGCGTCCCGCGGCCGGGCAACTCGATGAGCCACGACCTCGGATTGGAGTAAGCTCACCCGAGCGGCTTCGCCATCCGCCGGTGGGGGATGCCGGCGTCGTCGAACGGCTCGTCATCCTGCACCGCGTAGCCGCGCCGCTCGTAGAAGCCGACGACGGGCACCTGCGCGTCGAGCACGAGCCGGTCGTGGTTCTCCTCGCGGCCGTACGATTCGACGGCGTTCATCACGGCGTCGCCGAATCCCTCGCCGCGGCGCTCGTGGTCGACGGCGACGCGTTCGACCTTCAGCGCCGAGCCGTCGTACTCGCGGACGCGGGCCGTGGCGACCGGCTTCCCGCCCTCGCAGACGAGAAAGTGCGTCGCCTCCGGGTCGCGGCCGTCCACCTCGCGGTCGAGCGGCACGTCCTGCTCTTCGACGAACACGCGCTTTCGCAGCGCGAGCGCGTCCTCGAACTCGGGGGCCTCGTGCGTAAAGACGGAGACGTCCATGTCGGGACGACCGGCCGGTCGCCTTTGGCTATTGCTCTTCAGCGTCACCGCGACGATGGGTCCCCGAACCCAACGGCTCGGCCCCTCGAACGTTCCGCAGTCGCGGCGTCCACCTACAGCCAGAACGTCGCCGTCAGAGCTCGCGGAGCACCTCCAGGTCGCGGCCGGTGCGGGCGAACTCGGAGAGCGGCCGGCGGCTGTCGCAGTCGGGGCAGTCGAACGTCGCGCCCGGCGCGGGCGCGTCGTTCGCGTCGACTTCCCACAGTTTCCCGCAGTCGGGACAGGTGAGCTCGGCGAACGCTTCCTGCATAGTCCGGACTCGTCCCGCGACGGACAAAAAGCTTTGAGCGGCGGTCACGTCCTCCGGACGCCTGAACCGTTATGTGCGATGCGGGTGAACCTCCGGACGTCATGGAGCTCACCTGGTACGGCCACTCGACGTTCGGCGTCGAGTTCGGCGACACGACGATGCTGATCGACCCGTTCTTCGACAACCCGAAGACCGACCTCGAACCCGCGGACGTCCCGACGCCGGACTACGTCCTGCTCACGCACGGCCACGCGGACCACATCGCCGACGCCGGCCACTTCTCGGACGCGACGCTCGTCGCCGTCCCGGAACTCGCCGCGTACGCCGAGGAGGAACTTGGCTTCGAGAACGCCGTCGGCGGGATGGGGATGAATATGGGCGGCACCGTCGAGTGCGGCGACGCGTTCGTCACGATGGTCCGCGCGGACCACACGAACGGGATCATGACCGACTACGAGCACAGCGCCGGGCCGCCGGTCGGCTACGTAATCTCGGAGACGAAGCCGACCCAGGAGTCCGACGCCGAAAGCGAGACGTTCTACCACGCCGGCGACACCGCCCTGATGTCGGAGATGCGCGACGTCATCGGTGCCTATCTCGAGCCCGACGTGGCCGCGCTCCCCGCCGGCGACCACTTCACGATGGGGCCGACGCAGGCAGCCATCGCCGTCGACTGGCTCGACGTCGACTACGCGATCCCGATGCACTACGACACGTTCCCGCCCGTCGAGATCGACACCGACGACTTCGTCCGCGAGGTGAAGGCGACGGGGTCGGACGCTGAGGTCGTCGTCCTCGACGGCGACGAGTCGTTCTCGCCGTAGCGGGCACGACGAGTTCACGCTCGTCGTCGGGGACCATGTCGCACACGCCCAGACTACCTTTATACCGTCGGCGCGACTTCGTACGGATGCAATGGCAGACCTCGAATCCCACACCGTCAACGAGAGCGGCTTCCACGCGACGAGTCGCGTCGGCAACTACGAACTCTCCATCGACGCCACGAAGGAGGAGGGCCCCTCGCCGAACGAGGTGCTCCTCGCCGACTACGCGTCCTGTTACACCTTCGCGTTCCGCGCCGGCGCACAGCGCGAGCACGATCTCGACCTGGGGCGCATCGAGACGGAGGCGACCGCCGACCTCGACGACGATGACGACCTCGAGGACGGCACCGTCGCGTTCGAGCTGAGCGTCGAGGCCGACCTCGACGACGACCAGATCGAGGCGCTCACGGAGCTGGGCGAGGAGATCTGTCACGTCCACGCCGCGCTCCACGAGGGGATGCACGCCGAGATCACGGTCACCGGGGGCGAGTAGCGGCCCACGCGGCCCTGGCGGCGGTGCGGCCTGACGCGCGTCTCATTTCTCGACGCGCGAGGAAACGCTGATACCGCACGACCACCCACGGGTAGGTATGAGCGACTGGCAGGACCGGATCGTCGGCGCACGGATGACGGTCGACACGGAGTACGAGGACCGCGTCGAGGCGAGTAGTTTCAGCCGACAGGAGTGGGGACTCGTGATGACGGCGACGGAGTTCGACATCGAAGACGGCGAGGAGCCGCGGCTCTACGCCGACACCGAACACCTCGCCGACATCATGCCCGAGGTGGAGAAGGTCGCCCAGCGGACGCCGACGAACCCTGGAGGGGCCGAAGATGGGTCGGACGGCATCATCGGGACCGTGAAGTCCGCGCTCGGGCTCGGCGGCTCCGGCGGGAGCAGCGAGCCGACTGAGGAACGCGTCCGCGAGGCCGAACAGCTCACCGAGGGGTACGCACGTGAGCTGCAGCGCCACCTCGAGGCGCGGGGGAACTGGGAGGACGTCGTCGAAACGTACCGCGACGAACAACGCGAGTAGCGGGAACTGCGGTCAGGGGCAGCTGGGCTACAGCCGGTCGATGACGGCTGCCGTGACGGCCGCCGTCGAGGCGTCGCCGCCGAGGTCCGGGGTCCGCGGTCCGTCCGCGAGCACGGACTCGACCGCCTCGCGGACGCTCGCACCCGCGTCGTCGTAGCCGAGATGCTCCAGCAGCATCGCCGCCGACAGCATCGCGGCGGCGGGGTTCGCAACGCCCTCGCCCGCGATGTCCGGCGCGGTGCCGTGGACCGGCTCGAACAGCGCGTTCTCCGGGCCCACGTTCGCGGACGGGAGCAGCCCGAGTCCGCCGACGAGCCCCGCGGCGAGATCGGAGAGCACGTCGCCGGCGAGGTTGGGGCAGACGACCACGTCGAACTGCTCCGGCATGAGCGGGAGGTGTGTCGCGAACGCGTCCATCAGCACCTCTTCCGTCTCGACGCCGTGGTCGTCGGCGACCCGAACCACCGCGTCGCGGAAGCGGCCGTCCGTCTCGCGCATCACGTTCGCCTTGTGCGCGACGTGGAACCCGTCGACCCCACGCTCTTCGACGAACTCGCAGGCGAACGCGGCGAGCCGCTCCGAGGCAGAGGTGGTCACGACGCGCGTCAGCGTCGAGAGGTCCTCGGAGAGCCGGTCTTCGTGGCCGGCGTACACGCCTTCCGTGTTCTCGCGCAGAAACACCACGTCCGTCCCCGGCCGGAGCGCGTCGACGCCGGGGTACGCGCGTGCGGGCCGGACGTTGACGAACGACCCGACCGCCTCTCGCAGCGGGAGGATGACGTCTGCGGCCGACTCGCCGGCCGCGCCGAACAGCGTCGCGTCGGCGCTCGCGACCGTCTCGTACGTCTCCGCCGGGAGCGCCTCACCGGTCCGTTCGGCGACCGCGTCGCCGGCCGCGGCGTGGACGTACTCGAAGTCGGCGACGGCGTCGAGCACCTCCACCGCAGCGGGAACGACCTCCTGGCCGATGCCGTCGCCCTCGATGACCGTGATCTCCTCAGTCATCCGCGACCCGCGGCTCCGGGCTTTCGACGTACGGGAGCGATTCGGCCGTCTCGCGGATCGCCTCCGCGTTGGACTTCATCAGCGCCGTCGTGTCCCAGATGCCCTCGACGAGCGCCTTCCGCTGGGCGTCGTCCACCTCGACGTCGACCGTCCGGTCGCCGTAGGTCACCGTCTCGGCCGCCACGTCGATGTCGAGTTCGCCGCCCGGGTGCTCGTCGACCCAGTCCTGGATGGCCTCGACGGTTTCGGCGTCGGCCGCCACCGTCGGGATGCCGAGCGCGAGGCAGTTGCCCGCGAAAATCTCTGCGAACGACTCGCCGACGACCGCGTCGATCCCCCAGCGCATCAGCGCCTGCGGGGCGTGCTCCCGGGAGGAGCCACAGCCGAAGTTCGAGTTGACCACCAGCACGTTCGCATCCTGGAAGCGCTCTTCGTTGAACGGGTGGTCTTTCTGTTCGTCCACTCCGGCGGCTGCGCCGCCTTCGTCTCCCGACCCCTCCGGGGTCGGGCCCGTGAACCGCTGGTCGAAGAAGGCGAACTCCCCGAGCCCGTCGAAGGTGACGACCTTCATGAACCGCGCGGGGATGATCTGGTCCGTGTCGATGTCGTTGCCGCGCACCGGGATTCCGGTGCCCGACACCTCGGCCACCTCCGGAATGTCGGTCTCGGTCTGCTCGCGGCTCCCGCCGTCTTCTCGCGGGCTTTGCCCGCTCGAACGGTCCGCGGAGCTTCGCTCCGCGCTGCTCGCTCGTTCCGCGGGCTCGGTCCCCTCGTCCTCGCGCGTCATGCTTCCACCTCCACCTTCGGCAGCTCACGCACGTCCGTCACTTCGCCGGTGACGGCCGCCGCGGCGACCATCTCCGGCGACATCAGGACGGTGCGGCCGTCCTTCGACCCCTGTCGTCCGATGAAGTTCCGGTTCGACGAGGAGGCGGACCGCTCGTCGCCCACCAACTGGTCGTCGTTCATGCCGAGACACATCGAACAGCCGGCCTCGCGCCAGTCGAAGCCGGCCTCTTTGAACACCTCGTCGAGCCCCTCGGCCTCTGCTGCGGCTTTCACGCGCTGGCTGCCCGGAACGACCATCGCGCGGACGGAGTCGTCGACCTGTCGGTCTTTCACGATCTCCGCGGCCGCGCGCAGGTCCGGCAGTCGCGCGTTCGTACACGAGCCGAGGAACGCCACGTCGATGTCGTACCCCTCCATCCGCTCGCCGGGTTCGACGCCCATGTGTTCCTGGCTCATCCGCGCGGTGTCCTGTTTGTCCGCCGGGAGCTCCGCGGGGTCCGGAATCGGCTCGGAGATGCCGATTCCCTGCCCCGGCGTGGTTCCCCAGGTGACGGTGGGCTCGATTGCCGAGCCGTCGATGGTGACCACGTCGTCGTACTCGGCGTCCGCGTCGGAGCGAATGGACTCCCAGTACTGCTTCAGCTCGGCGAACCGCTCGGGGTCGTCGTTGAACTCGTCCGTCCCTTCGAGCCACTCGTAGGTGGTCTCGTCGGGGTTGACGTAGCCGGCGCGGGCACCGCCCTCGATGGACATATTGCAGATGCTCATCCGCCCCTCCATGTCGAGGCTCTCGATGGCCTCGCCCGCGTACTCGTACACGTAGCCGACGCCGCCGTCGGTACCGAGCTCGCGGATGATGGTGAGGATCACGTCCTTCGCGGTGACGCCCTCGCCGAGCTCGCCGGTCACCTCGATCTTCCGCACCTTCTTTTTCTCCATCGCGACGGTCTGCGTCGCCAGCACGTCGCGGATCTGGGAGGTGCCGATGCCAAAGGCGAGCGCGCCGAACGCGCCGTGCGTCGCGGTGTGGCTGTCGCCGCAGACGATGGTCATCCCGGGCTGGGTGAGTCCCTGCTCGGGCCCGATGACGTGGACGATGCCCTGGTCGCCGGTCGTCGGGTCGTCGAACTCGATGCCGGCGTCGCGGACGTTCTCCTCGAGTTCCGCCATCATCTCCTCGGCCGCGTCGTCGCCGAGCGGGCGCGACTGATCGGCGGTCGGCACGATGTGGTCGACCGTCGCGTGGGTGAGATCCGGGCGCGCGACGTCGATGTCGCGCTCGCGTAACATTCCGAACGCCTGCGGGCTCGTCACCTCGTGGATGAGATGCAGCCCGACGAACAGCTGGTCTTGGCCGTTCGGCAGCGTCGTCACTTTGTGGCGGTCCCAGACCTTGTCGTACAGGGTGCCCGAACTCACGCGAGCCACCTCCGATTGGGAGCGTGCGGTCGTGCGTCGCAGCCCGACGCGTCACGCGAGAGGGAACGTCTCGCGGAACTCATACGCCGTTCCCGTCGGTGCGGTCGTACGCCGCATTCGCGCTCGGCGCGTCGCCCGGCGGGGTGTGGTCGACGTCGCCCAGCGTGTCGACGGCGCCGCCGTCGGTCTCGACCGTCGCGTCCGTCTCGCTGGCCGCGGCGGTCGAGTCGGACCGGTCGGCGTCTGCACGGCCACCGTCCGCGGCGACGCGTCGACCGCGCCCGTACGTCTGCGTGGCGCCGAACGCCTCGCCGGTGTTCGGGTCGGTGTGGCTCACGTCGCCGAGTCGCTCAGTCATCGGCGCGAACCCCCGTTTTCTCCTCTTCGTCGTCCTCGGTCTCGGCAGCTTCCTCGTCGCCCCACGCGAACAGCGCCCGAAGGTCCGCGCCCACGTCCTCGATGTCGTGGTTCTTCTCCGCGGTGCGCAGCTGCGTGTAGCTGGCGCGGCCGGTCTGGTTCTCGCTGATCCACTCGCGGGCGAAGGTGCCGTCCTGCACGGCCTCGAGAATCTCCTCCATGTTCTCTCGGGCGTGCTCGTCGACGACGTCGTCGCCGCGGGTGAGCCCGCCGTACTCGGCCGTGTCGGAGACGGAGTCCCACATCTCGCCGAGCCCGCCCTCGTACATCAGGTCGACGATGAGCTTCAGCTCGTTCAGACACTCGAAGTACGCCATCTCGCGGGAGTAGCCGGCGTCGACGAGCGTCTCGTACCCCTGCTTGACGAGGCTGGTCACGCCGCCACACAGCACCGCCTGCTCGCCGAACAGGTCCGTCTCCGTCTCCTCGCGGAACGTCGTCTCGATGACGCCCGCGCGGGTACAGCCGATGGCCTTCGCGTACGCGAGCCCGAGTTCGTGGGCGTCGCCGGTGGCGTCCTGATACACGGCGAGCAGCCCCGGCGTCCCCTCGTCGTTCTCGTAGTTCCGTCGGACCAGGTGGCCGGGCGACTTCGGCGCGACCATGGTGACGTTCACGTCCTCTCGCGGCTGGATCTGGTTGTAGTGGATGTTGAACCCGTGGGCGAACTGGAGCGTGTCGCCCGGCTCCAGCGCCTCCTCGATGTCCTCGTACACCGCAGGCTGGACCGTGTCCGGCACGAGGACGCTCACGACGTCGGCTTCGCGGGCGGCCGCGACGGGCGTCGCCACGTCGAGGCCGTCAGCCTCGGCCGCATCGCGCGATGACGATCCCTTCCGCAGGCCGACGACCACGTCGACCCCGGAGTCGGCGAGATTCTGCGCGTGGGCGTGGCCCTGGCTCCCGTAGCCGAGGACGGCTACCGTCTTGTCTGTCAGATGCGATCCGTCTGCGTCGTCGTCGTAGTACACTGGGTTCTCGAAATCAGTCATGGTTGGAGGCGGTCTGGGACCACCGATGTCTTCGTCTCGCCACGGGCCAGCGCCGTCTGTCCCGTGCGGGCTATCTCGCGGACGCCGAACTGTCGCAGGGCGTCGAGCGCGTCGTCGATCTTCCGCTCCGAGCCGGTCAGCTCCACGGTGATGGTGCGGGGGCCGGCGTCGAGCGTCCGGCCGTCGTACATCTCCGTGATGGCGTGGACCTTGTCCGGTTCGCCGGCGTCAAGCTTCACGAGCACGAGCTCGCGCGTGACGGCGTCGTCGTCCAGCTCGCGGGTGTGGATGACCGGCACGAGCTTGTCGAGCTGCTTTTCGATCTGGTCGATGTTCGGCTCGGGCTCCTCCACGACGACCGTGATGCGCGACCACTCCGGCTCCTGGGTGGTGCCGACGGTCAGCGACTCGATGTTGTACTGCCGGCGGCTGAACAGCCCGGACACCTTCGAGAGCACGCCGGGCTGGTTCTGCACCAGGGCGGTGATGGTCGTCCGTCGGGACGGCCGCTCCGCCTCGACCTCGGGGTCGATGCGAATACCCTGGCTGTTGCGCCGCCCCTCTGGCCGTGGCCGGTCCTCGGGCGCCGGGCCGCCGAGTCCCTCGGCCGACGGCTCGTCCGGCTCCTGTGAGCTCACAAGTGACCACCCCGCAGGGCGAACAGCCCGTTGTCGCCCCCGGACGGAACCATCGGGAACACGTCTTCCTCCGGGTCGATGTGGACGTCGACGACGGACGGCCCGTCGTGGTCGAGCGCCGACTCGACGACGTCCTCGACCTCCTCGTACTCGTCGATGCGGAAGCCGGTCGCGCCGAACGCCTCGGCAAGCACGTCGAACTGCGGCATCCAGCTGTACTCGGAGGCCATCCGGCGCCCCTCGAAGAAGCCGTCCTGCCACTGTCGCACCATGCCGATGAACTCGTTGTTCAACACGAACACGGTGATGTCGAGCTCCTCGCGGACGGCGACGGTGAGCTCCTGACACGTCATCAGGAAGGAGCCGTCGCCGTCGAAGCAGACGACCGACTGCTCGTCATCGGCCGCGAACCGCGCGCCGATGGCCGCGGGGAGGCCGTACCCCATCGTGCCGAGGCCGTGCGAGGAGACCCACGTTCGCGGCTCCGTGTAGGTCCAGTACTGACAGGCCCACATCTGGTGTTGGCCGACGCCGGTCGTGACGACGGTGTCGTCGTCGGTGGCGGCGTCGACGGTCTCGACGACGAACTGCGGCTTCACCGGCCGGTCCTCGTCGATGTGGTAGTCGAGTGGATACTCCCGCTTCCACTCCGCGACCTGCTCGCGCCACTCGGCCGCGTCCGGGGAGCGACTCACGGCGGCCGACAGCTGTGCTAACACCGCCTTCGCGTCGCCGACGAGCCCGTAATCCGCCTCGACGTTCTTCGAGATCTCCGCGGGGTCGATGTCGACGTGGACGATCTCGGCGTCGGGCGCAAACGTCTCGACGCCGCCCGTCAGTCGGTCGTCGAAGCGCGTCCCGACTGCGAGCATGCAGTCGGTCATCGTCAGCGCCATGTTCGCGTAGCCGGTGCCGTGCATCCCGGCCCACTTCAGGGAGAGCTCGTGGTCCTCCGGGAACGCGCCGATGCCCGGCATCGTCGTCACGACGGGCACCTCGTGTTCTTTGGCGAACTCGCGGAGCCGGTCGGAGGCGTTCGCCTTGATGACGCCGCCGCCCGCCAGGATGACGGGGCGGTCCGCGTCGGTGAACGCGTCCGCGGCCGCGGTCACGCTCGTCTCGTCGGCCGTTTCAGGCGGTCGATAGGTGTCCGGCGTCCGCGCCGGCCCCGGCTCGCGTTCGGTGTCCGCGTTCGTCACGTCCTTCGGGAGGTCGACGAGCGTCGGCCCCTGCCGGCCGCGCTTTGCCATCGCGAACGCCTCGCCGACCGTGTCGCCGACGTCGTCCGCGTCCGTCGCGAAGTAGTTCTCCTTCGTGATCGGCCGAGTGACGCCGGTCGTGTCCGTCTCCTGGAACGCGTCGCTGCCGACGAAGTCCGTCGGCACCTGCCCGGTCAGCGCGACGACTGGGTCGGAGTCCATGTCGGCGTCCGCGATGCCGGTGACGAGATTCGTCGCCCCCGGCCCCGACGTGGCCATGCAGATGCCCGGGTCGCCGGAGACGATGCCGTACGCGTCGGCCGCGTGGACCGCCCCCTGCTCGTGGGCCATCGTGACGTGGCGCATCGAGGAGTCGTACAGCGCGTCGTAGACGGGCATGATGGCGCCGCCCTGGATGCCGAACAGGTGGCCCACGCCGGCGTTCTCCAGCGCCCTGACGACGGACTCGGCGCCGGTCGACACCGGGTCGTCCGTCGGCTCTTCTCGTTCCTCGGTCGGTTCGTCGGTCTTCCCGTCCTCGTCGCGGGTGACCGCTCGCTCGCTACTCATCGGTTCGGTCCGGGCGTGTCGCCCTTGGTTCGTGTTGATACATCGGTCGGTGGTACTGGTCGGTCGACTGCGGTGCGGTCGAAACGGTCGGGGGAGAAGGTGGTGTAGGGGTTATACCCCTACAATAATCGCGGCCGCGACGCTCGTCGCCGGGCTGGCGCGAGCGGTCGCGGGCGGTCGCATCGTACCCGGGTGAAACACGGCCCGGTACATAACCGTCTTCCCCCGTGCAATCCTTGCCGTTTCGCTCCACCCGCGGCTGTCGGGCAGGGGCGTCGCCGGAGCGGACCATCACGCCCTGACCTCCTCGCGGCGCTTGACGCCGACCTCGTCGGCGAACCGCTCCAGCGTCTCCATCGTGACGCGCTGCTTCTCCGCGCCGTAGTCTTTCACCCGACGGGTGACGGTGCGGACCTCGTCGTCCGTCGGCACGTAGCCGGCCTCCGTCAGCCGTTCGCGGACGGAGTGCTGGCCGGTGTGCTTGCCCAACACGAGCTCGCGCGTCGCGCCGACCATCTCGGGGGTCATCACGCCGGGCTCGAACGTGTCGCTGTTCTCGATGACGCCCGCGGCGTGGATGCCGGACTCGTGAGCGAACGCGTTCTGCCCGACGACGGGCTTGTTCGCCGGCACCGGCATCTCGCTGCGCTCCTCGACGAGCCGCGACAGCTCCGTGATGCGGGTGGTGTCGATGCCCGTGTCGATGCCGTACAGCGACTCGACGGCCATGACAACCTCCTCGTATGCGGCGTTGCCGGCGCGCTCGCCGATGCCGTTCACCGACACCTGCGCCTGTGCGGCGCCCGCTTCGTAGCCGGCCAGCGCGTTCGCGGACGCCAGCCCGAAGTCGTCGTGGGTGTGGACGTCCACGCGCGCGTCAGTGTGGTCCAGCACCGTCTCGACCGTCTTCGCGAAGCGGGTGGGGGTCCCCACGCCGCAGGTGTCCGGGATGTTGATCCAGTCGGTCCCCGCATCGGAGACCGCCTCGACGACCTCGACCAGAAACGTCTCGTCCGTCCGGGTCGCGTCCATCGGGGAGAACATGCACTCGACGCCGGCCTCCTTGACGCGCTCGACCGACTCCACCGCGCGGTCGACCGCCTCCTCGCGGCTCGCGTGCATGCTGTCTTCGAGTTGGACGTCGCTCGTCGAGACGAAGACGTGTACCATACCGACGCCGCTGTCGATGGCCGCCTCGATGTCCTTCTCGACGACACGCGCCAGCCCGCACACCGTGTTCTCGGTGGCGTCGGCGATATCGCGGACGGCCTCGAACTCCGCGTCGGAGTTTACCGGGAACCCCGCCTCGATGACATGGGTTCCCATCCCGTCCAGCACAGCCGCTATCTCACGTTTGTCCTCGTACGAGAAGGACGTGCGTGGCGACTGTTCGCCGTCGCGCAGCGTCGTGTCGAAAATCCGTGCCTCGGTGATCTCGTCAGGGTTGTTAGTTAACGTGCCCTGGAAGAACTCGACCCGCCGACTCAGTCGACGAAACCTCGTGTGCCATTGTGTTTCTCCCGAAGCCCGACACGGTACTTAACGGTTTCGTTGCGACAGACGTTGCCACGCGAGGGCCGCGGCGACGCCAACGCCGAGAACAGAAGAAACGCACGACGTAAACGCTTTGGAGTGTGATAATACGACCTATTACTCATTGTCTTCCTTGGGTACGGACGTGCGCTTATGTACCGGTTCGCGAGTTCGTTTCGCAGTATATGTTGAGATATTAATTTCGGGCGCGCCGAGCCGCGCCGCCGATTGGACACTCGTCCGGTTCGGCCGACCGGCCACTCTCCGATCCGCGCCCGTTGCGCGTGGGTTTTTCCCGTTCGGGAGCGAGGCGCCGATATGAGCGACTTCGACCTCGATCTCCAGACCGCGGAAGGAGAGATAGAGTTCCCGGAGGGCGACCGCATCGTGCTCGGCGTGCTCGACGGCTCGACGCCCCCCGAAGAGTGGGTCGCGGCCGTCGAGGCCGGCAACGCGCTCGTGTTGGACATCGACGGGGAGCTCCCCGAGCTTGCCGAGGGGTTCGCACCGCAGGTGAAGGAGCTGGGCGGCGAGCTCATCCACTTCCGAGGCTTTCTCGTCGTCGCGCCGCCGGGGATCGAGATCGACACGGACCGGTTGAACTGAGCTCGGTTCTTCTGCCCCGGGTTACGCGTCCGGCCCGGGACGGAGTCGCTCGGTCTCGGCGCCACAGTCGGCGCAGGTGAGCACGTACACCGTCGCCTCGTCCGTCTCGAGGGCGTCGTACTCGCGGTCCGTCTCGGCGCCGCAGGCGGGACACGGCTCCGAGAGCACCGCGTCGTCCGTCGCCTTCGGCGCGCCGGCGGCGACGAGCCGACAGCCGTCCTCGCCCGCGACGGCGCGCTGGGGAGCGTCTCGGGGGACAAAAAAGGCCTCGTCGGCCGTCACCTCGTAGTCGCGGTCTGGCGTCTCGACGTGCAAGGTCCCCGACAGCACGTAGAACAACTCCTCGTGGTCCGGATGGCGGTGGTAGCCCCACGGGACGCGCTCGCCGGGGTCGGCGACGATCACGTTGAAGCCGAACGTTGTCGCCCCGACGGCCTCGTCGACCTCCTTCTTGTGGCGGGTCGGGTTCGGCGCGTCCGGCAGGTCGTCGACCGCGACGTGGGCGTACCCCGGACCGTCGTCGGCTGGCGTTTCCTCGGCTGGCTCTTTTTCACTCATGTCGACCGCTTCCGCCCGGAGCACGATAAGCCCTGCCGGCGAGCGACCGTTTAACCGTCGAGCGCCCCTCTCTTGACCATGGGAATCAAGGGTTCTGGACGGACGGAGCCGCGGGAAATCGACCGCTTCGACGGGGGCGTCGGCTGGATCGCCTACCCCGAAGAGGGGATGCAGCGCGCCTCCCACGCGCTCGCGACCGACGCAGGGGTCGTCCTCGTCGACCCGGTCGACGCCGACGGGGTCGACGAGCTGTACGGGGACCTCGGGGACGTGGCCGGCGTGGCGCTGCTGCTCGACCGGCACGTTCGCGACGCGTCGACGTTCGCCGACCGGCACGACGTCCCCGTGTACGCCCCCGCGTGGATGACCGGCGTCGCCGACGACCTCGACGCCCCTCCGGAGCCGCTCGGGGACCTGCTCGCCGACACCGACTATGCGCCCGAGCGCGTCATCGACAACGGCTTCTGGCAGGAGACGGCGCTGTTCGACGCGGCTCACGGCACGCTCGTCGTTCCCGAGGCGGTCGGCACGGCCGACTTCTTCACCGCCGGCGACGAGCGGCTCGGCGTCCACCCGATGCTCCGGCTCCTCCCGCCGAAGCGACTCCGGTCGTTCGACGCCGAGCGGGTCCTCGTCGGCCACGGCGCCGGCGTGCTCGACGACGGGGCGGCGGCACTGCGGGATGCGGTCGACAACTCCCGAAAGCGCGCACCCGCGGCGTATCTCGGCGCGCTGAAGGGAATGCTCGGGTGAGGCGATCAGCGCGCCTGCGTCTTCTGGACGACGCAGTTATTCGGCTGGCTCTCGAAAGCAGAGCGTGCTGTACGCGACCAGCGGGCTCGTCGACGCGCTGTTAGACATCGCCGCGGACCGCGATCCGACGGCGGTGACCGTCGCGCTGACGACGCGGCCGGCCGGCGACCTCGACGGGCCGGTCGACCTCGCGGCCGACCAACCGGTGTTCACCGACTTCTACCTGCCTGACACCGGCGGCTCCGTCCGCGCAGTGTTCGGGATGGACCTCGGCACGCCGAGCGCTCGCGGTCGGTTCGTCTCCCACCCGACGGGACCGCTCGAGCTCACCCGCGAGGACGACCTCCACGAGGTGGTGTTCGTCGCAATGCCGCCGTACGACCGCGACTCGCTGCGCGCGTTCGACCGAAGCGGGAGTCGGTTGGAGCTTACCGTCCTCGACGCCGCGCCGCCCGAGGTGCCGTTCGACGGCTAAGGTAGCCGGGATCGCTCAGCTTAGCGCAGGTAGCCGAGGTCGTTCAACTGATCGGCGATCTCCTGAAACTCCGCCTCCGTGAGCTCCCCCTGCTTCTGGTGCTGGATGACGATGCTGCGGAGCAGGAAGCGGACGAGGTCGGAGGTGGACGAGAAGCTCGTTCCTTCGATGGTCCCCTCGACGCGCTCTGCGAGGTCCTTCGGAATCGAGACGGTGGTGTACTCCGTCATACCCGTCTTCGGAACCGGCGGCTGTTGTGACTGTCGGTCGCTGGCATCGCGGCGGATGACGCAGCGGTCGGCTCGTCGATCCGTCCGCGTCTCTGCCGGCTCGTCGATTCGTGCCGGCTCCGATGACTTTTCGTGCCCGTCCCGACAACGGTCGGCAATGGGTGTCAGACCGCCGCAGGCCGACTCGTCGGACGAACCCGACACGCTCGCGTTCGGCATCGCCGCACTCGACGCCCACCTCGACGACGTCACCTTCCCCGCGACCGCCGAGGAGCTGACGAAGGAACTCGGCGACCCGTCGATTCCGTACAACGCGACGGGCAACGAGGTCCGCCTCTCCGAGGCGCTGGCCGCAACCGGCCGCGACCGTTTCGAGACGGAACAGGAGCTGTTGAACGCGCTTCATCCGATCTTCGAGCGACGGCGCGAGCGGTCGAGCACGAGCCTCGTCGCACGGCTCCGCGGGCTGCTCCCCTTCTGAGGCACCACGGCCTGCTCCCCTTCTGACGCTTCGGGGGTCGGTTTCTTCTGACCGGTCACTCTTCGGGGTCGGGTGGGGCCGAGGCGCTCTCGTCACCGTCGCGCCACGGCTCGCTGCCGTGTTCCGGGCGGTCGGGCGAGAGCCCTTCGGCGAGGTCCTCGAGCCGGCGCGTCTGCTCGCGGTTCACCGCGACGATGATATCGGAGAGCACGCCGAACATGAGAAGTTGGACGCCCAGCAGTATCCCGGCGGCGGCGACGACGGCGAGCGCCTCGTGGGAGACCGGCGGCTCGCGGAGGAACCACTCCGCGCCGACGTACGCGGCAACCGCGAGCCCCGCGAACAGCGCCGCGGCGCCGACGCTCCCGAAATAAAAGAGGGGGTTGTTCGTCTTCGCCAGCCGGTACAGCGTCAGGAAGATGCGCGCGCCGTCTTTCACCGGGTGAAGGTTCGTCTCGGAGTCGTCGGGGCGAGCGCGGTAGGTGATGGGGACGACCTCGACCGGCGTCCCGTGTTTCGCTGCCTCGACGGCGAGCTCCGTCTCGATGCCGAAGCCGTCGGCCGTGAGGGTGTATCGCAGGAACGACTCGCGGGTGAACGCCCGGTAGCCGGAGAGGATGTCCGCGAACTCGCGGCCGTGGATGAGCCGGAACGCACCGTTCGTCAGCCGGTTGCCGACCGCGTTCAGCCGGGTCATCGCGTCCGGCTCCATGTCCGCGAACCGGTCGCCGATGACGTGGTCCGCGCGCCCCGCCGCGATGGGGTCGACCATCGCCGAGGCGTCCGCCGCACGATAGGTGCCGTCCGCGTCGGCCATCAGCACGACCGGGGCAGTGATCTCCTCGGCGACCGCCTGCCGGACCGCCTGTCCCTTCCCGCTGCCGCGCTGTTCGACCACGCGTGCGCCTGCTTCGCGTGCGCGCTCCCGCGTCCCGTCCGTCGACCCGCCGTCGACGACGAGGACGCGCTCGAACCCCTCCTCACGGAAGTCACGCACAACGTCGCCGACGGTCCGTGCCTCGTTCATCGTCGGCAACAGCACGCAGACGTCGGCGGGGTCCATTGGGCGAGAGTGTGCCCCCCGCCGCCGAAAAGCTTCCGACGGCGCCCCGTTCGGCTGCTGTCGAACGGGGGCTACTCCGACGACTCGTCCCCGCCTTCGGCCCTGTCTGACTCCTCGTCCGCACCGTCCGCTGCTCGCTGCTCGCTCGTGTGCGCCCACATCTCGACGCAGCCACAGCCGTCGTCGAGATCAGCGAGGTGCGCGTCGACGTCGTCCTCAGATACGTCGGACATGGTTACTCGGTTGCCGAGTAAACGTGAGATTCGCATAAATACTTTCCGGGCATTCTGTCCACGTTCGGCCCGTCGTCCCCGGCAGGCAGGTCCCGTCAACTTATGTCCGCGCCACGGTACGCGCCTGTATGAGCGACGCCGGGCTGTTCGAGACGCTGGGGCTGACGGAGTACGAGGCGACGGCGCTCGCCGAGCTGCTCCGGGTCGGGCGGACGACGGCGCCGAATCTCGCGGAAGCGACCGGAATCCCGAAGGCGCGCATCTACGGCGTCCTCGACTCGCTGGCCGACGACGGCTACCTGAAGGTGATTCCCGGCCGACCGAAGGAGTACCAGCCGCACGACCCCGAGACGGTGCTCGACCGCGCGAAGGAAAACAAGCGACAGGAGTACGAGACGTTCGAGCGCGAAGTGGAGTCGGAACGCGAGGCGTTCCTCTCGCAGTTTGAACCCGCCTTCGAGAGTGCAACCGGCGACGTGACGCCGGCCGAGGAGCTGTTCTACGTCGTCGACGTCGGCGACCCCTCCGAATCGGAGACGCGCCGACTCTACCACGATGCCGACCGCGAGGCGTACGTCCTCACGAAGAGTTTCGAGTATCTCGACGCGGTGCGGCCAGCCATCGAGGACGCGCTCGACCGAGATATCGACGTGTACGCGCTGTTCTATCACCCGGACCTGCTCGCCGACGAGGAGCGACGGATTCAGGCGGGCGTCGTCGAGACACTCCGCGAGGAGCTGCCGGCCGTCGAGTTCCGCTTCGCGACCGGTCCGCTCCCGTGGCGCGGCACGTTCGTCGACCCGAGCATGGACTACGACGACGGCGAGGCGCTGTTCCTCGTCGAGGAGCCCGACGTGCCGAACCACATGCGACAGGCCGCGCTCACGGAGAACGGCTCGTTCGTGGCTGGGTTTAAACGGTACTTCGAGTTGGTGTGGGAGTACGAGAGCACCACCAACAAGCCCTAAGCAGCTATCCGAGGTCAGCGTCGCGGGCAACGGCTCGTACCGTCGCGCGGAAGGGCTCGCTAATGGCAACGAGTGCGGCGAAGTATGCAGCACCACCAACGGCAACTATTCCACCGACGGCTTCCCAGTGCCCGAGCGAAATGACCTCGCGAAGCGCGAGAACAACTACTGCCATGATGACACCCGCGGTAAGTTGGTCGTGCAACGGTTGTGGAAGTAACTGCACAGAAGGAATCAGCCGATGAACGAGCCGTGCGCGTGCCGCATAGCCGACCGCCTCGCTGACTATCGTCGCCGCGACAACGCCGACAGGACCAAAACTGAAAAAGAATCCGACACCGAGAACGACATTCAACAGAAAGACACCAGTTGAGACACGGAGATTCAACTCCGGACGGTCGAAACCGTCAAGCGTCGCAACAAGGATGGCCTTCTGCGAGCGGAACAGGTGGAACAGCGCCAACCCGGCGATGAAGGCTCCAGCGTCGGCGTACTGGTTCGAAAAGACGGTGATAATGACTGGCGTTCCCACGGTAAGTGCTCCGAAAAACAGCGGTACTGCCACGAGACTCGCGTATGATAGGTTGTTCTGTACGTCTACGCCGACGGATTCGCCTTTGCTCCGACGATTGCTCACCCGGCCCATCAGTCCGCCACTGGCGACGCCAGCTACGAACATCGCCGGCATCGTAATACGCATCGCAGCCTCGTAGTTGCCGACGACGCCTGTTCCGGCAAGCGCACCAAGCAACAGTACGTCCATCCGGTTTTGAGCCGTTCCGACGACGCCGTTCGGGATGCTTGAGCGGGCGAACGTCCACACCTGCGCGAGCGTCTCTCGGGTTGGAAGCGCAGGGCGCACGCCCAACAGGACGATAGCCACAGGGGCGACGAACAGGTTTGCCGCGACCATCCCCGCAACCATGCCAGTGACGCCCCAGCCGGCGAGTACGAGCGAGATCTGGGCGACAACCCGAACCACGTCTCGGCCGGCCATCATCCAGTTTGACGCGCCGAAGTTCCTGCTGGCTTTCAGCAATTCGAGCGTGCCGAGATAGGTGGCAACGCCGCCGAACAACGCGACGAGCAGCAGCGGCCCGTTCGGCTGCTCCGTGAACTGGACGACGAGCGGCGCGAGGGCCACCGCCACGACGGCGACGGCGACGGCCCCGACCGCGACGCCGATGAGCACCGATCCGACCGCCTGCTCGGTCGGAAATCCCTCCTCGGTGAACCGCTTGCGGCAGGCGTTCGCCCACCCCGTGACGGGGTTGTCGAGGAAAGAGACAAGCGCGAGCAGCAGATAGAAGGCACCATAGCCGTCCGGGCCGAGTTCCCGTGCGAGCACGATGGCGCCCGCGAACGCGACGGCCATCGTCGCTACGCGACCGAGGACTCCGATGCCAAGTTGGACGCCGAACTTTGTGTCGCCGATGCTCACTGTTACACCTTATAGCCGAGGTCTTCCAGCCGTCGTGTTGCAGCCTCGTCGATCTTGGCGCTCGATTCGCTCGCCGCCACGCGGTCGAGGAGCGTTTCGAGCCCCTCGCCGAACTCCGCGAGCGCGCGGTCGGGTATCGTCACCGACTCGGCCTCGCCATCCGCCATCGCGCGCAGCCGGGGCGCGTGCTCGTCGAAGTAGTCCTTCCGCACGGTATCGAGCACGAGTAGCACGACGTTCGTCATACGCGGTAGCCGAGGTCGCGGAGGCGTTCGTCCATCGCTTCTTCATCAGCCTCATGCCGAGTCACTTCTCCATCGACAATACGTCGACGGGAACCGACCTCCTTGACCGCCCACGGTACCTCGGTCAGCCGGGGGTGGCGCACGCCGTCGGGATGGGCGTACCCGCGCATCGGGAACGGCCAGAGCCACTCGCCGAACAGTTCGCCGTGGTCGGCAGTGAACACCGTCCGACCGCCGAGGTCGTCGGCCAGTTCGTGGGCGTAGCGGAAGGCGTACAGCAGGTTGTCGACGTAGGCGTCCCACACCTCCTCTCGGGTGACATTGCCGGCCTTCAAATCGTCGCCCGGGTGGACTTCGGGGCGGACGTGTTCCCTGCGCGTACCGTCCGGGTTGCCGACGACGGGCGCGTGCGGCTGGAAGTAGTGGACGATGATGCGTTTGTTCGGGTAGCGTTCCGCGGCGTCGCGGGCCGCATCCGAGAGCGTATCGGGGTGGATGGTGGTCGCGTCGTCGAAGCCGGCGTCCTCCAACTCGCCGGCCTCGTTCAATTCGGTCTCCGATACGTCGTACTCCTCGGTCCAGAGGTTCACCACGTCGTGGAAGGAACCGGGCGCGACCTTCGATATCCACGGGTTCGCAGTGACATAGACCGTGTCGGGGAACGTCCGATCCGCGAACGTCTCGCGCATCCACTCCGGGCTCGAACAGCCGAGCGAGTGGACCGGCTCGTAGCCGTCGAACCGTGAGGTGTCGAGCGCCTCCTCGAACATGTCGGCGCGGCAGGCGTCGAGCAGAAAGAGGTTGTCCCAGTCCTCGTCCATGAAATCAACGCCGTCGTTGCCGTGGAGCAAACCGAGTACTGGGCCAGCGACGCGGGAGGCGAACCGCAGCCGCCACCAGTACGGCTCGTGGCCGTGTTCGGCAATCTCGGAGACGGCGTATCGGAGCTTCCCGAGCATCGTATCATCTCACCGTGGTGCTCCCCAACCTGAAAGCTTCGTGGTTTTCCGCGGCACTCACGCAGTCGCCTTCTCGACGACGAGCCGGCGATACAACGCCGCGTGCTGTTCCGCCACCGCGCCCATGTCGTGGGTCTCTCGATAGCGACCCATCGCTTCGCGGAGCGGCCCGGGATTTTCAAGCGCCTCGCGGACCGCCGCGGCCCCTGCGTCGGGATCGTCAGCCGGGAACACGGCCGGGAAGCCGTGTTCGTCGGCGAGTGACGCGAACTGCTCGGCGTCGGTGCCGACGACCGGCACATCGTAGGCGAGACACCAGTTCAACACGCCGCTCTGCGTAACACTGTCGTACGGGAGCAACGCCACATCGAGCGCATTGAACAGCGCGTGGAAGCGCTCGTCGTTGAGAACGCCTGTCACGTCCACGGAGTCGCCGGCGCGCTCACGCAGCTCATCGAGGTACTCAGCGTAGGCGTCCCCATGGGTGCCGCCGGCGATGAGGAACGTCGCCTCGGGCACACGCTCGGCGATGTCGAGAAAGCGATGATACCCTTTCTGCGGGCGGACGAAGCCGGGTTCGGCGACCAGCGGCCGGTCAATCGGGACGCCAAGCAGCCGTTTCGCCTCGGAGGGCGACATCGGACGTACATCGGTCGGAACACCGTGTTCCATCACCTCCACCGAATCGAGGGCGACCGTCTCCTCGAAGTCCTCGCGCGTCTCCTCCGAGAGAAAGACGGCGTGGTCCGCGACCGTCGCGAGCATCCGGTTGTTGGCGCGGAGATAGACGAGTTTCAGAGGTTGCAGGGGCGGTTCAACGGTCTCCTCGTGCCATGCGCTGTGAAACGTGATGACGAGCGGCCGGTCGCGGAGTCGGGTGAGGAGCCAGAGGAGGGGAAAGATCAACCAGCTTGCGAGGCTCATCGGACCGTAGATGCCATACTCGTGTTGGACGTGGACCACGTCCGCGTCGGTTAGTCCCGCGCGCAGCGCGCCGAACACATAGTGGGGCACGTCGAGCGTTCGGAGCTTCAGCGGCGTCCGGGCGTAGGCCACGTCGAGCGAGGTCTCCAGCGTCGTCGTATACGTGGCGATGCCACATTCCTGCTCCGATCCGGTGGCGAGGAACTCGACTTTCACGAGTGGCTCACTCGGTGTCGGAGGGGGGCTGCCACGGCGTATAATCCTTCGGTTCGCTCACGCTTCCAGCCGCGCCTCGAACCGGTCGTACTCGTCGGCGATCAGCGTCCACAACCGCTCGTGGAACCGCTTGGCGCTGAACTGCTCGGTAACCGTGGGGTCGACAGCGAACGGCTCCGCTTCGTATCGGTCGAGCGCGTCGCGGATGCTCGCAGCCGAGCCGTCGTGGAGCAACCCGGTCTCGTGGGAACCGACGAACAACCCGGGGAACCCCTCATTGCGCGCGAGCACGGGCTTCCCGCTTGCGACTGCCTCGACGGGAACGATGCCGAAGTCTTCGTCGCGGCCGTTGAACACGACCGCACGACACCGTGCGAGCAAATCGTATTTTTCGTCCTCGGTGACGAAGCCACGGTACTCGATGTTCGTCGCGCGCTCAATGGTGTCTCGGACCGCGGTGGCCGCATCGCCTGCTCCACCGGCGAGCACGAGCCGTTCGTCCCGCCCAGCGAACGCTTCGACCACAGCGGTGACACCTTTCTCCCTGTCGAGTCGTCCGAGGTGGAGGTAGTAGCCGCCGTCCCCCTTCTCAGTGTACTCGCCGAGATCAATCGGCGGATACAGTAGCTCTGCCTCGCGCTTGTAGTACTTCCACAGTCGCCGCGCGACGACCGGCGAGTTGGCGAGATAGGCGTCGACACGTGCGTCGATTGCCGTATCCCGAGTACGCAGATACCGAATTATTGGCCGTACGAGCGTGCCAGCAAGCGAATCCTTTCTGTCGTGATACAGGTCGTAGAACCACCTCGGCGGCGAGTGACAGTAGTTGACGTGCAGTGTGTCGTCCGGAGTGATGACGGCCCGCGTCGTCGCTCCTGATGTCACGAGCACGTCGGGATCACCCAACGCTCGCCAGTCGACATCCTCCCACTGCGCGTACTCGAACACGCGGCCGGCGTTCCGCTGAATCCGACGGATGCGTGGATAGTCGAGATGTGATGTCAGGTCAGCGAACCGGACATCACCGTACGGGTTCGCATCCTCGGGATCGGGCGTCCCGAGCGTATGGACGGTGTCTTCGCCGAGCGCCTCCGCGAGCCGCGTGACGAGGTACTCTGCCCCACCCCACGATCGAACGTGCCAGTGGGCGACTGCCACGTCGAGATCGGTCACCGCCACTTCACCACCCCGTAGCCGTAACCCACCCCAACCGCGGCCGTCAGCCCGACGAGCGCGGCGAGCTGTGTCGCCTCGGTCGGCGAGCGGTCCGTCACGAGCCGGTTCAACCGCTCCGGAACGTACTCACAGACGAGCCGCTTCAGAAACGCGCCCTCTTCGCCCGTGGATTCGGGGACGAACCGCTCCATCCCGCGCTTGGAGTAGCCCTGCCAGAACGCGCGTTCGAGCAGCCAGACCGGATCCGTCCGGTAGTCGTAGATCTTGTGTTCGACGACCGCGTCGGGAACGTACCAGACCCCTTCATCGAACTCGCGGCGCAGCCGCGCACACAGCTCCGTCTCGCCGCCCTGGAGCTTGTTGTCGCCCTTTCGTCCGCCGACGTTCGGCTCGAAGCCACCGAGCGCGTCGAACGTCTCGGCGGTGAAGGAGATGTTCGAGCCCATCCCGTTGCGGACCTCGCCCTCCGCCTCCGGGTCGCCGTCGGGACCGAAGCCGCGGTGGGTGACGCCGATAAGGAAGTAGAACTCCGCGGGGAGGAAGTCGGGTTCGTCGGCGACCCAGCGGGCGGTCATCCGGCCGCCGACCGCGCGGCGGTCGTGCGTCTCGTAGGCCTCGACGAGCCGTTCCACCCAGTCGTGTGCGGCGACGGCGTCGTCGTCGATGAACGCGACCACGTCGCCGGTTGCAGCCTCTGCGCCGGCGTTCCGGGCGACGAGGAGGCCGCTGTTCTCGTCGAGACACCGGATTCTGACGGTCTCGCGGTCGCCGTAGTCGCGTGCCATCCGCTCGCGGACCGCCTCGGAGCCGTCCGAGACGAGCACGAGTTCCACGTCGTCGTACGTCCCCGCGAGCACCGATTCGGCGGCGTCCGTCAAGGCGTCGTAGCGGTCGACGGTGTGGGTGCAGACGACGACGGAGACCTGCATGGCCGGTGGTGAGTGGGCCATCCGGTAGGCCTTTTCGTTCTGTCGGCCCTTCGGAGATGGGAAGGCTTATGCGCGTTTTGGAGCACCGTCAGGACAATGAGTGGCCGCTCCGAACGACGCGACGGTGACGGCGGCGACGCCGTTCTCGACCGCGTCCGTGACTACTACCACGTCCCGCTGCTCGCGCTCGCGGTGGCGTTCTCGCTTTGGGTCCGCACCCGCGGCTGGCAGAACTACGTCCGCGATGGCCAGGTGCTGTTCGCCGGCAACGACCCGTGGTATCACTACCGGATGGTACAGTACACCGTGCGGAACTGGCCGTTCACGATGCCGTTCGACCCGTGGACGGAGTTCCCGACGGGGACGTTCGTCGGGCAGTTCGGCACGCTGTTCGACCAACTGATCGCGACGGCCGCGCTCGTCGTCGGGCTCGGCAGTCCGACGACCCAACAGGTCGCGATGACGCACCTGTTCGCCCCCGCCGTGTTCGGCGCACTCGCGCTCGTCCCGGCCTACCTGTTCGCCCGACAGGTCGTCGGCCGGGAGGGCGCGCTCGTCTCCGTGCTGTTCCTCACGCTGACGACGGGGCAGTTCCTCTCGCGAGGGCTCGTCGGAACCTCCGACCACCACATCGCGGAGGTGTTCTTCCTCGCGCTCGCGGCGGCGGCCGTCGCGAAGTCGCTGCGCGTCTCGATGGCCGAAAAGCCGGTGTGGGAACTCGTCACCGCCCGCGAGTTCGAGCCGCTCCGTCCCGTCGTGGTCTGGGGTGGACTCGCCGGCGTCGCCCTCGCGCTGTACCTGTGGACGTGGCCGCCGGGCGTGTTCTTCATCGGCGTTCTCGGCATTTTCTTCGCGCTCGCTGCCTCCGTGTATCAGGCGACCGGGACGAGCCCGGATCACGTCGCAGCGACGGGGGTCGTCGCCGGAATCGTCGTCGGCGTCCTCACGCTCGTGACGATCGACCTGTTCACCATCTCCGCGAATCAGCTCACGCTGCTCCAGCCGCTGCTCGGCTTCGGACTCGCCGGCGGCTGTGCGTTCCTCGCTGCGTTCGCCCGGCTGTGGGACGCCCGCGAACTCGACCGGTCGCTGTACCCGGCTGGCGTACTCGGCGTCGGCGCCGTCGGCCTCGGGCTGTTCGCCGTCGCGCTGCCGAGCACGTTCGACTTCTTCGCCGGACAGGTGCTGCGGATCTTCGGCTACGACGCGACTGCAGCGAGCCGCACCGTCGCAGAGGCACAGCCCGTCCCGCTCGACGCCATCACGCAGTTCTTCTCGCAGTACTACGGCTTCGGGCTGTTCACCGCGATCCTCGGCGGGCTGTTCATGCTGTACACGCTCGTGAGGGACGACGAGCCCCGGGCGGACCGGCTGCTCGTGCTGGTGCTGACGGTGTTCCTGTTCCTCGCGGCGATCACCCAGCGCCGCTTCGAGTACTACTTCGCGATTCCGGTCGCCGTGCTGAACGGCTACGTCGCCGCGGTCGTCTTCGACCTCGTCGATCTGCGCGAGATGATCGCGAATCTCGAGCGGCCGACCGGCTATCAGGTGATGGTCGTCGTCGCCGTGCTGCTGCTCGTCGGTGCGCCGCTCACGGTCGGCGCCCGAACTGCCCCGGCCGTCGCCAACTCGACGGCGTCGCCGGGTGAGGTGCAGCTGTGGACCGGCAGCCTCGACTGGATGGAGGAGAACACGCCGGCCATCGGCGCGTACGGCGACGGCTCGCCGAGCGACCTCGAGCACTACGGCACCTACGAGCGGACGGACGACTTCCAGTACGAGGAGGGCGAGTACGGAACGGTAGCCTGGTGGGACTACGGCCACTGGATAACCGTGCTCGGCCACCGAATCCCGAACGCGAACCCGTTCCAGGCGAACGCCGACTACTCGGCCGATGTGCTGCTGGCGCCTGACGAGGCGACCGCGACGGAGCTGATGGAGAACGGCGGCAACGAGGAGACCCGCTACGTGATGGTCGACTATCAGCTCGGCGTCCCCGGCACGCAGAAGTACGCCGCCCCGACGGCGTTCGACACGCGCCACGGGCTGAACCAGGGCGACGCGAACGCGTCGAACGACGTCCAGCGAACCATCTACAACACCTCCGGCCAGCAGGCACGCGTGGCGTACACGCTCAACAGCCCCCGAGCGTACGACAGCCTGCGCGTCCGCCTGTTCCAGCACAACGGCGCCGCGATCATCCCGAGCGAGCGGCAGACGTTCGTGTTCGACTACGAGACGACGGTGGTCGAGGGGCGGCTCTACTACCTCGCACCGCAGAACGGTCCGACGGTCCGGAGCTTCCAGAACCGTAGTGCAGCGGAGGCGTTCGTCGAGCAGGACGGCTCCGCACAGATCGGCGGCATTCCGGGCGTCCCCTCGAAGTACGTCCCCGCGCTGGAGCACTTCCGGCTCGTCCACGCGAGCGAGCAGTCGCGTTTCGACCGCAACAGCCGGCAGATGTTCCCGGCCGTGAAGACGTTCGAGCGCGTCCCCGGTGCGAACGTCACCGTCGAGGGGCCGAAAAACGAGACGGTCACCGCATCGGTCGAACTGAACATGACGACCCGGAACGAGACGTTCACCTACACGCAGCGCGCGCAGACGAACGACGACGGCGTCGCGACGTTCACGCTCCCGTACGCCTCGACGGGATACGACGAGTACGGTCCCGACGAGGGGTACACGAACACGAGCGTCCGCGCGACCGGCCCGTACCAGTTCCGGACGCCGCTCCAAACGAACAACGGGTCGCTCGTGATCTACAACGCGACCGTCGACGTCACCGAAGGACAGGTCGTCGGCGAGGAGCCGCCGACGTCCGTTGAGCTGGACCAGACGGAGCTCACCAGGACCACGAACACGACGAACACGACGAACGCGACGAACGGCTCTGATGCGCAGTCGTCGCTCACAGCCGGCGCGTTCGACGCCGCTACCGACGAGAGCGCGACGGCCGACTGGTCCGACGACGGCGCGTCCCTCGCGGACGCGACGGCGGCCCCGGTCGCCGCGCGCGCCGCGTGAGATGGACGACCGTGAACGCACTGACGAGACCGGCGGCCGCCGCGGCACGCTCGTCGTCTACCTGAAGGGCGTCTGCATGGGGGCGGCCGACGCAGTGCCGGGCGTCTCCGGCGGGACAATCGCGCTCATCGTCGGCGTCTACGAGCGGCTGGTGGCCGCCATCACGGCGCTCGACCCGCGGGTGCTCGAACACGCCTCGCGACTCCACACCCGTTCGGGTCGGCGAACGTTCGCCCGCGAACTCGTCGCCATGGACGTGCCGTTTCTCGCGGCGCTCGGGCTCGGCGTCGTCACGGCGGTCGCGGCGATGTCTGGCGTGATGCACGTCGCCGTCACCGAACATCCGGTCGTGACGTACGCCTTCTTCTTCGGGCTCATCGGCGCGAGCGCGGTCGTGTTGCGCGACGAGCTCTCGGTGGATGACACGCGCGGCGTCCTCGTCGCGCTCGCGGGGTTCTCGCTCGCCTTCCTCGTCTCCGGTGCGACCGCGGGAAGCGAGGGAAGCCACGCGCTCCCCGTCGTGTTCGTCTCCGGGATGGTCGCAATATCGGCGATGATACTGCCGGGCGTCTCGGGGTCGTTCATCCTCTACCTGCTCGGACAGTACGAGTATCTCACCGGCGTGCCAGGCGAGTTTGCGAGCGCGCTCGTCGCCGCCGCGAACGGCGACCCGTCGGGAGTCGTTCCGGCAGGCACCGTCGTCGTCGTGTTCGTCTCCGGCGCGCTCGTCGGCCTACTCACTATCGCTCATGCGGTTAGGTACGCGCTGGCGAACTACCGCAGGGCGACGCTGACGTTCCTCGTCGCGCTCATCGTCGGCGCGCTTCGGGCGCCCGCCATCGAGGTGTGGGACGGCGTCGAGGCGTGGACGCCAGCCGTCGCGGTCACCGTCCTCGGAGCGGCCGTCGTCGGCGCGGCGCTCGTCGTCGGCCTCGATTACACGACCGACGACCTCGACTACTGACCTCAGGGCGATCCCACACCGTGAGCGGCGGAGTTTTGTGGCTCGCCTCGCGAGCCGTGGCATGGTCGTTCGCTCGTTCGCCGGGATGGAACCGGAGATAGCAGAGTCCGCGCGAGTCGACGAGACGGCGGTCGTCATCGGCGACGTGCGCCTCGAACCCGACGCATCGGTGTGGCCGAACGCCGTGCTTCGCGGTGATCACGGCTCCATCGTGCTACACGAGGGCGCGAACGTGCAGGACGGGGCGGTGTGTCACGAGGGGGCCGAACTCGGTGCCGGCGCGACCGTCGGTCACAACGCGATCGTTCACGCGGCGGAGGTGCGCGAACGCGCGCTCGTCGGGATGGGTGCGACGGTGCTCGACCGAAGCGTCGTCGGTAAAGCGGCGATGGTCGCCGCCAACGCGCTCGTGACCGAGGGGACGGAGATTCCGAAACGAACGCTCGCCGCGGGGGTACCAGCAGAGGTGAAAGCCGAGTACGAGGAGTCACCGTGGGCCTACGCCGGCGAGGAGTACGTCCGGTTGAAGCAGCGCCACGACGAGACGAGCGAACGGCTCGACTGAGCCGCTGCTCCCTCGCGTTCGGGACGAAATGTCACGGGTCTTTTAACTTATCCCGCGGCGTCGACCCCTTCATGACCATACTCGCAGCCGTCGACGGGGAGTACGACGAGGACCCCGTGGTTCGGACGGGATTCGATCTCGCGACCGCACACGACGAACCGCTCGTCGTCATCCACGTGATGACGAACGAGGAGTTCGCCGACCGGCAGGACTCGACGCCGGACTACTACCTCGAGAACGCCGAAGAGACCGCACGGAGCCTCGCGCGACGGATCACGCGCGGCACGCTCGGTGCCATCGGCGACACCGAGTTCCGCGGCGAAGTGGGGCCCGCCGCGGAGACGATCATCGACATCGCACACGAGATCGAGGCGTCCTACGTCGTCGTCGGCGGTCCTCGACGCTCTCCGGTTGGGAAGGCGCTGTTCGGGTCGACAGCACAGACAGTGCTGATGGACGCCGAGCGACCGGTCGTCTCGGTGAAAGAGGAGGGGGAGGTGTGGGAAGGAGAGGAGTGACGAGCGTGGGTCAGGGTGCGACGAGATACGTCCGACCCCCCTTCCGCTCGAAGTGGACCGCCCCGTCGGCGCGGCGTGCGTAGGCGGCGACCCGCGCCGGCGACACGTCCGAGACGTCGACGGGACCGTCGCCGACGAGCCACGCAGCTGGCGGCGTCTCGACCTCGGTCGCTCGATCCACGTCCGACGCTTCGGTCCGGGGTTCGGTAGCCGGTTCCGCGTCCGCGTCGGGGGCCTCGCTCGCCTTCGCGTCGGTCCGGACGGTGTCTATCGTCGTGCTCATGACTCTCTGTTCGACCGCGTTCGACCTTAAGTCGAGCCTACCGCGGAGTGAAAGTGAAACTAAAATCTCGAGCGCCCTGCGACCCGGGGCGCTCTCAGGCGTCCGCGACGGGGTTGTAGCTCCCGTTGATGTCCCACTCGTGGATGCAGTTCGAGTCGCCGACGTCGCCGGCGATCACCCAGTTCTCTCGGTCGGCGTCCCAGCGGTCCTCGCGGCCGCACCGCTCGCACGTCCGTTCGCTCGGTGGGTCGATGATGGCGTTCATATCCGGGGACAGGAGCGAGGACCGCTTGAAGGCTGCGACGACCAGTCGGCGGCGGCTCTGGATCCGCGAGCCGCGGCCGGCGTCCGGTCGGGACGCCTATACCGGGCACGCACCTACCAACGGTCGATGGTCGGACGACGACGGGTGTTGGTCACCGCAGGCGCGGCGCTTGGTGGTGCTCTCGCAGGCTGTACCGCGACCGACGACACGCCGACGCCCGCCGCGCTTCGCTACTCCGTAGCGGAGTTCGCGGACGGCTCGGTCCCCGTCCGGAACAGCTGTGACGGCGCCGGCGTCTCCCCCCGTATCGAGGTGGACGCAGTCCCCCCGCCGACGGAGTCGCTCGCACTCGTGTTCACGTTCCCCGACGACGTTGGCTCGCAGGTGACGCTGTGGACCCTGTGGAACGTCCCGCCGGACACGACGACGATCCCGGCGAACCTGCCGGCGACGCGACGCGTCGAATCGCTCGACGGCGCCCGGCAGGGACAGAACGCCCGCGGCGACGTCGGCTATCTCCCGGTGTGTCCCCCGCCGGGCCAGCCGTACGAGCAGTGGCTCACGCTGTACGCCTGCCGGCGCGAACTCGACGTCGAGGCCGGCGCGGAGCGCGACGCGCTCGACGAGGCGCTCGAAACCGCGACGCTCGCCTCCAAGCGAACCGTCGCGACCTACGAGCGGCGGTCGTCGACGAACACGACCTCGTCGTAGGGGTCGCCGTCGATGACCGTCGTCCCCGTCTCGTCCGTCGCCTCGAAACCGCACGCCTCGTAGAACGCCCGTCCAGCCTCGTTCGCCGCGAGCACCATCGCGCGAACCCGGTCACAGCCGCGCTCGGCAAGCGCGTCGCGGGCGGCGTCGAGCAGCAGCGATCCGACGCCCTCCCCGCGAGCGTCCGGGTGGACATAGAGCCGGAGAACGCTTCCCTCGTCTCGCCCCGCAGTGTCGGTCGCAGCGGCGAAGGCGTGGACGAATCCGACGACCCGGTCACTGCGTTCGGCGACGCGAACGACGTGTGCCGGATCCCCGATGTCGCGCCGGATCTGTTCGGCGTCGTACCAGTCGCGGGCGGCCTCCCCCGGTCGTTCGCGGCTCAACACCGCCGGGTAGTCGTGGTCCCACGCGGCCGCCGCGACGGATTCGACGGCGGCAGCGTCGCCGGTCGTCGCCGCGCGAACGTCGGTTCGGTCGACCATACCGCCGTGTTAACGGGCCACGTAGATACCCGTTACCCCGTCCCGACTCCCTAAGCCGTTCGGCCTCGAAGTCGGGGTATGGGGTTTCACACCTTCGACGCGGAGCGCGCGGCACAGCTCGAGGACCCGGCGCGGTTCGCCTACTGCTCCGTCGAGGAGCTGTACGCGCTGGCCGATCCGGCGCCGGACGCGACGGTCGCCGAGATCGGCAGCGGCACCGGATTCTACACCGACGAACTCGCGCCGTTCGTCGGCCGGCTCCGCGCTGTCGACGTCCAGTCCGAGATGCACGACCGCTACCGGGAGAAGGGCGTCCCGGACAACGTCTCGCTCGTGACCGCAGACGCCGTCGATCTCCCGTTCGACGACGGCTCGCTCGACGGTGCCTTTTCGACGTTCACGTTCCACGAGTTCGCCGGGGAGGCGGCGCTCGAAGAGCTGTACCGCGTCCTCCGGCCCGGAGCGAGGGTCGGCGTCGTCGACTGGTCGAAGGCGGGCACCGGCGAGGACGGCCCACCCCGCGACGAGCGGTTCACCGCCGCCGAGGCGGAGTCGCTGTTGGCCCACGCCGGCTTCGCCGTCCCGCGGGCCGAGGAGCGACGGGCGACGTTCGCGATCCGGGCTCGTCGCCCCTCGGCCGGAGGCGAGTTCGACTCGAACTGATCATTCGTCAACTTCTATTTTCGTTTAAACTGGACATACTAGGACATAAACCGTGATAGCAGAAAATTAGGGAACTACTTTAGCTGCTGGACGTGATACGAGTTATCATGGAGCACAACCCGTCCGACCACAGCGTGTCGGTGTACGAGTGTTACGAGTGCGGCGCGCGTATCGAATCGGAACACAGCGAGGGCGTCTGTCCGCAGTGTGCCGGGACGGTGCGCAACATCACCGTCGTCAGAGAGTGAGACTCGGGGGGAACGCAGGAACGGTCACCGCGGTCAGAAATCCGGCAGATCCTCGGGTGGTTCGAACTCGGACTCCCACTCGATGTAGTCCTCCTTCAGGACGTTACAGACAGTTTGCCCGAGCTCGGTGAGCCCCGCGTTGATCGTCGAGACGGTCGTCCACGAGTCCAGTCCCGGATGGAGCTCCCGCTGCTTCCAGTCCTCCGGGAGCCCCGGCGCGTGGTAGCCGACCCGGTCGGCGAAGTCGTCCCAGAAGAAGTCGAAGCCGTCGGTCAGCCCGAGATCGGCGACGATGCGCCAGTCGGACTCGTCGAGGTCGGTCGTCGCGGCCCACTCGCCGAACGCTTCGACCCACGCGCCGTCGTCGAGAAACGCCTGTAACTCCTCGCGCCGGTAGTCCTCGCCCCCCGGGTCGGTGTCTTCGTAGGAACTCGCGTCCTGCCCGATGGAGAGGCGCGGCGGGTCCGGCGGGTCGACGTCGAGGCTCATACGGGTGACACGCGCTCGCCGGGCATAAACCGGCGGGTGCGTACACGACGAGAGGCAGACCATACACGACGGGAGGCGGATGTTTTACCTCCCGGGGCGCAGTCGTCGGCCACATGCCGACCGTACTGGTCCCGTACGACGACTCGCCGATGGCACAGCGCGCGTTCGAGCAAGCTCTCGCTGACTACCCCGACGCGGAGCTACGGCTCCTCCACGTCATCGACTTCGCGGAGGCGAGCTACGGCGTCCCCGTCGAGGGCGGCACGGCGAACTACCTCGAAACCTGGGAGGAATCTGTCCGCGAGCGGGTCGACGAGTGGTTCGCCGAGGCGAGAGAGACGGCAGCCGACCACGAGACGTTCGCGGGTAGCGTAGAGACACGAGTCGAGATGGGACCGCCGGCCCGGACCATCGTCGAAGTGGCCGACGACATCGGCGCCGACTACATCGTGATGGGGAGCCACGGCCGGTCGGGGGCTTCCCGAATTCTGCTCGGCAGCGTCGCCGAGTCGGTGACGCGCCGCGCGCCGTGTCCGGTGCTCGTCGTCCGGTGAGCGGCCAGTGAGCTCACCCGACCGACTCGCGTCGCTCGATCCTGGGCGCGTGCTCGCGTGCCCGGATGGGAGCGTCGACGAGTTCGTCCACGTCCACGACGCCGCCGGCCGCGTCACGGATCGCGCGGCGTTCGGCCGTCGCATCGCGGACGGCGAGCGCTCCTACCGATTCATCCCGCAGCGGCGCACCCCCGGTGGCCAGGCCGTCACCGCCGCGCGACAGGCGCACGCGCTCGGCGCCGAAGTAACGCTGTTCGGCCACTGCGACGATCCGATCTTCGCGCTCCCGTTCGCCGTTCGCTCGCTCGGCTCGCCGGCGGAGGTAACCGTGTGTACGTTCCCCGGCAGCGACCTCATGTTCGCGACGGACGGGCCCGATCTCGCCGACTGCGACGCCGCACTGCTCCGCGACGCAGGCGCGTACGACGCCCCCGCAGACGCAGTCGTCGTGAGTAACGCGGTGTCCGTCCCCCACATAGACGACGTGCTCCGTGGCTTTGGCGCAGCCGACTCGCCGGTCGTGTTCGACCCGGGGCCGATCACCGGCGTCGGCGCCGACCGCGCCGCCGATCTCCGTGACGCGCTCCGTACCCTCGGAGAGCGCCGCCCCGTCGTCGTCAGCCCGAACCGAGAAGAGACGCGGGCGTTCGCGACCGCGCTCGACGTCGACGGTTCGGCCGGCCTCCGCGAATCGCTCGGCGTCGCGGCCGTCGTCGTCCACAGCGACCCGACGACGACCGTCGCGACGGCCGACGGAACTGTCGACATCGACACGCCGGTCGTGGAACGGGTCGGTCGCACGGGCGGCGGCGACTGCTTCGTCGGTGCCCTCGCGAGCGCACTGTCCGGCGGCTGGTCAGTCCGCGAAGCGAGCGAACTCGGCGTCGCCTGTGCAGCCCACCGAGTCGCGACGAATGAGATCGGCGACCGCGAGACGCTCCGATAGCTGCCGTCTCTGTGGCCCGTTCCACCGCCATCAGCTACTCGAAGCGGTCGGCGTACTCGCGGAGCTGCTCGCGCCGTTCGTCGAGCGCCCGGTCACGCAGCGCCCGCTCGTCGTCCGTCTCGCAGGTGAGCTCCGGCACCTCCGCGGGCCGTCCGTCCTCGTCGAGCGCGACGAAGGTGAGAAACGAGGTAGTCGTCGCCCGCGATTCACCCGCCTTCGGGTCCTCGGCGCGCACGTCGACGCTCGTCCGGCCGGCGTTGAACACGTACCCCTCGACGACGGCGACCTCCCCGAGGTCGATGGGGGCGAGAAAGTCGACGTGGTCCACCGAGGCGGTGACACACTGCCGGCCCGAGAAGCGCATCGCCGCGATGGCCGCACAGATGTCCATCCAGTGGAGCACCGCCCCTCCGAGCGCCCGACCGAGGTTGTTGGTGTCGTTGGGAAGCAGCAGTTCCGTCATCTCCGTGTACGAGTCGCGCAGTCGCGTCGAGGCCATGTCGAGGCCCGGGATGCGACCGGAAAGGCCGTTCCGGTGGCCTCGACCGGTGTCGCCCGTCACCTCCAGTGACGAGTCGAGCCCGACAGCTACAAACGGCCGCGGGCGAACCTATCTCCAATGAGTGGTCAGGCGTCGGAGCCCCCCGGCGAGGTGACGGTGGTCGGCACCGCCCACGTCTCCGCCGAGAGCGTCGACGAGGTGGAGTCCGTCATCGAGGCGGAGCGGCCGGACGTCGTCGCCGTCGAACTCGACGAGGGGCGGTTTCGACAGCTCCGGGGCGAGACGCCGGACGACCTCGACGCCGGCGACCTGCTCCGTGGCAACACGGTGTTTCAGTTTCTCGCCTACTGGATGCTCTCGTACGTGCAGGCGCGGATGGGCGAGCGGTTCGACATCACGCCCGGTGCGGAGATGCTCGCGGCCGTCGAGACGGCCGAGACGCACGGCATCGACGTGGCGCTCGTCGACCGGGACATCCAGGTGACGATACAGCGGTTCTGGGCGCGCCTCTCCGGGCTCGAGAAGCTGAAGCTCGTCGGCTCGCTCGCGGTGGGTGCCGGAGACCCCGTCACCGTCGGCTTCGGCGTCGGCGGCGCGGTGGGCTTCTTCGTCGCCGTCGTGCTGGAGTCGTTCCTCGGCCCGCTCGTCGTCCCCGCCGGCATCGGCCTCCCAGCCCTGCTCGTCGCCGTCGTCGACTTCCTGCTCATCGCTGCGCTGGTCGGCGGAGCGATAGGCCTCGCGCTGGTCGCGCTGTTCGGGCTCACGACTCCGGACGAGGAGTACGACGAACTCGACCCCGCGGCGCTCACTGACGCCGACGTGGTGACGGCGATGATGGAGGAGTTCCGGCGCTTCTCGCCGGGCGGCGCGTCGGCGCTCATCGACGAGCGGGACGCGTACATCGCCCACCGGCTCGTCGCACTGCGGGAGTCCGGCCAGCGGGTCGTCGCGGTCGTCGGCGCCGGCCACCGGGAGGGAATCGAACGGTATCTCGCGAACCCGGAGTCGCTCCCGGCGATGGCGGAGCTCACCGGCACACAGGAGTCGGGGTTTTCCGTCTACAAGGCGTTCGGCTATCTGTTCACGCTCGGCTTCCTCGCCTTCTTCGCGCTGGTCGCGATGGCGGGCGTCTCTGACGGCTTTCTGCTGCGGCTGTTCGCCGCGTGGTTCCTCGTCAACGCCGTGTTCGCGGCCGCGCTGGCGAAGGTCGCAGGGGCACATTGGAGCTCCGCGGGCGTCGGCGGCGCCGTCGCGTGGCTCACCTCGGTCAACCCGCTGCTCGCGCCCGGCTGGTTCGCCGGCTACGTCGAGCTGCGGTACATCGACGTGAACGTCGCCGACATCGGGACGCTCAACGAGATCGTGAGCGACGAGGAGCGGCCGATCCGCGAGCTCCTCTCCGACCTGCAGGCGGTCCCGCTGTTCCGACTCATCGCCGTCGTCGCGCTCACGAACGTCGGCTCGTTCGTCGGCTCGTGGTTCTTCGCGCTGGTGCTCATCCCCCGGCTGTTCGCCGACGTGGGCGGGCCGGAGGCCGTCGCCCGGTTGATGCTCGAAGGGGCACAGAACAGCATCGACGTGCTCGTGGGGCTGCTGTGAGCGCGCTCTCCTTTGCGCCGGGCGAGCTCCGCGACATCACGGCCGCGTGGCTGCTGTTGTCGCTCGCGTTCGCCTTCTTTATGATCCGACTGAGCGCCTACGCGCTGTTGCCGAACCCGGCGAGCGTCCCGTCCGTCTTCCTCGCGACGGTGTTCGGTGCCTCGCTCGTCACCGTCGGCGTCGGCTTCCTGCTCCACGAACTCGCCCACAAGGTCGTGGCCGTCCACTTCGGGCAGGTCGCGGCGTTCCGAGCCGACTACGGGATGCTCGGGCTCGCGGTGCTCGGTGGCCTCGCCGGGTTCATCTTCGCCGCGCCGGGGGCAGTCCACCACCGCGGCTACCTCACCCCCCGCGAGCACGGCCTCATCGCGCTCGCCGGCCCGGCCGTGAACGTCGCGCTCGCCGTCGCGTTCCTCCCACTGCTCCTGTTCGGCGGCTTTCTCGGCTCCGTCGGCCAGCTCGGCGTCACCATCAACGGCTTCCTCGCCGGCTTCAACATGATTCCGTTCGGCCCGCTCGACGGCGCGACGGTTCGCGCGTGGAGCACGCCCGTCTTCGCCGTCTCCTTCGTCGTCTGCGTCGGACTCGGTGCCGCCGCGTATCTGTTCGTCGGATTCCCCTTTTGAGACTGCTCCGGGCACGAACTCGCATCAGCGGGCCGCGACTGGTCCGGATGGACACCCACGCCGGTCGAGCCCCCTGCCCGTCAGCTGTCTCCCGCCGACCTCACTGCATGTCGGAGCCGCTGACGACGATGCTCGCCTCCGCAGTGATCCACGCGGTCGTCGTCTCCGCCGCTTCCGGCCGCCTCTGGGCGAAGGTGACCGTCCCGAAGTCGGGATCCGGAATCGCCTCGACGGATGCCGTGTCGCTGGAGGGGGCGGGGCGAGCGGGGCCGTCGACCCGACTGGCTGTCGGTTCGGAATCGCTGCTGTCGACCATAATGGAATCGAGCGGCCCCCGATATATAAAACGGGCTACGGAGTTTCACAGACGAAAATAGCCGACGGATGTCGCCCCGAGCGCGGCGTCGACGGTCGCGTTCGCCGCCTCGTCGGTCATACGGCGACGGTGAACGCGCTCCACTTTGCCGCCGCCGGGGTCAGGATGGAAGACCGTCACGCTCCGGATAATCCGCCCCACGGTGTCTCAAACGTCCGTTTGAGCCTAACGTGGCTTCTTGTGGGAAATCCGTGTACACGGAGGTTAGGATTTATCCCCGCCCTGAAGGGCGAGGCTTTCTCCTTGATTTTCCGTAAGAACGATGCACCTGCTCCACCTCGTCTATCCGTTCCTGTTGGCAGGGGCGAACATGGCGGCCGGCTGGCTGCTGTACTTCCTCTTCGGGACGCCGTTCGGCGTCCTGTTGCTGGCGGTCGGCGCGCTGCTCGTCGTCGCCGTCGTCGGCGATGCGGTGCGGACGGCGTCGGTCGGTGCCGTCGGGACGGTGCCGTAATCGCGACGGAGCGGCTCGCCTGACCGGGCGGACCTCCTCTACTCCCGACCGTACACCCCGGTGTCCGGGTGGAACGACTCCCAGCCGGTCCAGAACAGCGGCGGAGCGTCGGTCGCCGGGCGCAGCGTCGTCCCCGCCAGCGGGCCGGCGACCGCCTCCCCGGTCGTCCGCTCGAACCGGGTTCCGGCTGCGCGGAGCTGCGTCGCGCCGGCGGCTTCGAACGTCCGAACGGTTCCGTCGACGCGTCGGTCGTACGCGACGAGCCCGCCGTCTGGGATGACGGTCACCACGACGGGGAGCCCGGCGACGCGGTCGTTTATGACCTCCTCGTCGCGGACCGTCGGGTACGGATACGCCCGTGCGACCCCGTCGTGGCTGATGCCGACGACGAGCGTTCGGGGCGTGAGCTCTCCGCTCTCGGCGTCGTAGCCGATGAGCTGGTTCTGCTCCTCGTAGTTGTACTTCGAGTCGAAGTACGGCGCCGTCGCGTCGCGTCCCCGTACCGTGTTCGAGTGGGGCGGCGGCAGCAACACCTTGGTGTCCGGGTGGGCCGCCCGCCAGCTCGCCCACGAGGTGAGCCGCGAGGGCAGAAGCGACAGCCGGTCGCCGGTCCGCGGTCCCTGAATCGCCGTCGCGAGCAGCTGGCTCCACAGCGACTCCGTCGCCGCGTCGTACATGACGAGGTCGCCGCGGTACAGCTTCCCGGAGACGCCGAATCGCGCCGCGCTGCCGGCGACCGTCCGCTCGGCGACGACCGCGGAGCCGCACAGCGGACAGTAGGTGACGAGCAGCGGTCCTCCGAACGTGTCGTTCACCACCTCGTGCCAGTCGAGGATGGCGAGTGGATACGCCCGGGCGCGGCCGGCGCGCTCGACGCCGATCACCGCGGTCTCGTCGACGAGGCTGGGGAGCTCCGCGTCCTCGGGGATGTCGAGCTCGCTCCAGTCGTCGGCGAAGACAGGGTCGATGATGGCGGGGATGTGGTCGGGGGGGACCATCGTCCGGAGCTCCGACCCGTCGACCGGCAGCGTGACGTCATCGGAACCGGCGACCGTCTGGGCCTCCCCCGCCTCGGAGGTCCCTTGATAGCCGGCGCTACAGCCCGCGAGGCCACCGACCGCGCCGACGCCCGCGAGCCGCAGTAGCTGTCGCCGTTGCACGTGCCGTGTGAGGGATTGGCGAGGCAAAAACGCGGTGCGGTTGGGTACGGGGAGTACACCGACCATCACCCGCGTCCCTGTTCGAGCGGCCAGCAGACCGTGAGTTCCTCCCCGTCGCCGTGGCCCGCCAGCCAGCTGCGTGGCCTCCGGCTCGGCGGCGTGATCATCGTTCCGCTGTTCGCGGTCTACACGCTCCGGTCGTTCGACACATTCCCCATCCTCGTTGAGCGTCCTCGGCGGCTACGCCTCCCTGGTGTTCGCCAAGCGCCAGCTGCTCCTCTACGGGCGACCGCTGTTCGTCCTCGCGATCGCCACCAGCAGCCTCGTGACGCTGACGGTGGCTCTGTTCATCCAGCTCGGTGCCGGCCCCCGTGGCGTCGGAGCTAGTCCGCCGCTGGCTCGACACCGACGATGTCGACCGAATCCAGCCGCTGGTGTATCTGCGCGGTGACCGCCGCGGCCGGACGGCGGCGTTCTATCGCTATCTCGAGGCGCTTGCGGACCGTAATCTGATCGAGCGGGCTCGCGTCGTCGGCGAGGGCGCACAGCTGGTCGCACGCCGGGCGTCGGTCGACGCCCTCACTCACGACGCCGCCACCGAGTCGCCGCTTGGACGGCCGCGGCGCCCACATCGAGACCCCAGAACGGGGTGTGCGCCACCAAACCAGCCAGATACAATAGAATACGAGAGTATCTGGTCTGCCGGCTCGACCACACCGCACTCGACAAACGATTCAGCGACGCGGTACTCGAGGAGGACAAGTCGGACCGCTGACAGTCCTCGCCGGGAGTCGCCCACGGTCACGCCTCGCCGGCGTCGTCCATGTCCCCCGGTGTGGCCGCCGATGGGCAAGTACACCCCGAGACGGGCGAAAGCGAACGACACATCGCATCGCTCGCTAAGACCAGGTAGACGGCCCGCGACGACGGCTGCCGGCCACCGTCCATTCGCTCGCCGGCAGCCGACCAAGTCGAAAGCCCGCTGTTGGTAGTCGGACGTGACACCCCCGGGGTTACCGTCCGGTCACATCGGAGTTATGAGGGCCGCACCACTACGGCGGGTATGTCCGATATTTCGGAGTACGAGGTGACGGTCGTCGGCGGTGGTCCCGCCGGCCTGACGACGGCGCTGTACACGACGCGGCTCGGCCACGACACCGCGATGATAAACCGTGGCGGCGGCCGCGCTGCGATGATGCTCGACACGCACAACGTCATCGGCGTCACCGAGGACGTGAGCGGCAACGAGTTTCTCCAGACGGCCCGCGAGCAGATTCAGGCGTACGGCGCCGACTACCACCAGGACTTCGTCAGCGGCGTCAAGCGCCGCGAGGACGGCCGCTTCCACGTCACCGCGGGTAACGTCGAAGTCGTCACCGACCACGTCGTACTCGCGACCGGGTTCTCGGACGTGCGGCCGGACCCCCCGCTGCCGCGAACCGGCCGGGGCCTGCACTGGTGTCTCCACTGTGACGCGTACATGTTCGTCGACCAGCCGGTGTTCGTGATGGGCGCCGGCGAGTCCGCGGCGAAGGTGGCGATGATTATGCTCAACTTCACCGACGAGGTGGACGTGCTCACCCGAGGCGACGAGCCGGAGTGGAGCGAAGAGACCCAGCGCCAGCTCGAAGGCCACCCGGTCGACGTGGTCCACGAGGAGATCGAGTCGATGGAGAAGGGCGCGGACGGCTGGCTGGAGTCGTTCACCTTCGCGGACGGGACGACCCGCGAGTACCGCGGCGGCTTCCCGATGTACGGCAGCGACTACAACACCGCGCTCGCCGAGTCGCTCGGCGCCGAGCTCAACGACGACGGCACGATCGCCGTCTCCGACCACGGCGAGACGAGCGCCGAGGGCGTCTACGCCGTCGGCGACGTGACGCCGGGCCACAACCAGATCCCGACGGCGATGGGCGAGGGCGCCCGCTGTGGCATCCAGAACCACTACGACCTCCGGACGTTCCCGATGTCCGTCGAGGAGCTCGAGGAACACGGCGGCAGCGTCCCGAAGGAGGCCGCGCCGGGGGTCTCCGACCGCCTGCGACAGCGGGCCCGCGAGCACAACGCCGAGGCGTCGGCCCCGCCCGTCGACCTCGAACCCGAGCCCGCTGACGACTGAGGGCGAGCTTCGTCAGGGCTGAGCGAATCACATCTCCCGTCGGCACAACGGCTTAGTCGCTCCCACCGGAGCCGTCAGTATGGACCACTACCGGAGTGCCGTCGACCTCGCCGACGCGGTGAAGGCCGGCGAGGTGTCGCCCGTCGCGCTCGTCGACGCGTTCCTCGACCGCATCGACGAGCGGAACGACCGGACGAACGCGTACATCACCGTCATCGGGGACCACGCCCGCGAGGCAGCCCGCGAGGCGGAACGCGCCGCCGAGGAGGGCGAGGATCTCGGCCCACTCCACGGCGTCCCGCTCGCGCTGAAGGACCTCTACGCCCACAAGGCGGGCGTGCGGACGACGTTCGGCGCGAAGCCGTTCGAGGACCACGTCGCCGAGACGGACGCGATCATCACCGAGCGGCTCGAAGCCGCGGGCGCCATCCCGCTCGGCAAAACGAACACCCCGGAGTTCGGCCACAAGCCGCGGACGGACAACGAACTCGTCGGGCCGACGGGAACGCCCTTCGCCCCGGACCGCATCGCCGGCGGCTCCTCGGGCGGCTCGGCGGCGGCGCTCGCTGACGGGCTGGCGACCGTCGCCACCGGCTCGGACGTGGGCGGGTCGCTGCGCGTTCCCGCCGCCTGCTGTCACGTCGTCTCGGTGAAGCCCACGTTCGGCTTAATCCCGGACGGCACCCGACCGGACGCGTTCTCCTCGCACACGCCGACGGGCGTCGTCGGACCGATGGCGCGGTCGGTCGAGGACGTCGCGGTGATGCTCGACGTGCTCGTCGGCCGGGACGACCGCGACCCCTTCTCCGTGCCGGCGCCCGATGCCGACTACCGCGGCGCGACCGACCGTGCGACCGACGAGCTCTCCGTCGCCTACTCCCCCGACCTCGACCTGTTCACCGTCGAGGACGCCGTCCTCGATGCGGTCGCGGACGCGGTCGACTCGCTTGCGGATGCGGGCGCGACGGTCGAAGAAGTGGCCGTCGACGGCCCGCCGAAGGGCGACCTGAACCACGCCTTCTCGCTGCAGGCGACGGCGAAGTTCGCCGCGCTCGCCCGGGAGATTCGCGAGGAGTACGGCGTCGACCTGATGGCCGACGACTGTCCGGTCTCCACGTCGCTGCAGACGACCGTCGCGATGGGACAGGGTCACGACGCCGTCGAACACAACGTCCAGAACGTCGTCCGCACGGCGTTCTACGACGCCATCGAGGACGCCATCGGCGACCACGACGCTTTGGTGTGTCCGACGCTCGCGGTGCCGCCGTTCCCGCTTGAGGAGCGGGACCCGACGGAGATCGCCGGCGAGCCGGCGAACGGGACGCTCACGGACTGGTCGATTCCGTGGGCGTTCAACGTCTCCGGCCACCCGGTCGTGTCCGTCCCAGCCGGACTGACCGACGACGGGCTCCCGGTCGGAATGCAGCTCGTCGGGAACCGGTACGCCGAGGCGGACCTGCTCGCGGTCGCGGCCGCGTTCGAGCGGGCGAACCCGTGGGCGGCTGCGTATCCCGGGCGAGACTGACGGGTTGGCGGTTTTCGTGCGCGCGAATCGGACGGACGCCCGCACGACGACCCGCAGTGTGGCTCGGAAAGCATTGAAGTAGCCGCTCGACCGATTCTGGTCGATGACCGACGTGCTCGACTGGTTTCCGGAGCTCGCCGACATCGACGAGCCGGCACTGCGCGAGCGGGTCCGCGACTGCTGGGTCCACGCCTGCGAGGAGACGGGCGTCGACGACCTCGGGTCGGTGCCGTGGCTCCCCCCGACACAGCGCGCCCTCGACATCACCGGCGAGTCGCTAGTGGGGCACGTCCGAGACGTGGTCGCCGGCGCGCGCGGCCTCGCAGACGCGCTCGAACGGTCGCGCGGCGCGGCCGTCGACCGCGACCTGCTCGTGGCCGGCGCGCTCGTCCACGACGTGAGCAAGCTCTACGAGTTCCAGGGGATGGAGGCGACCCGCGTGTACGAGCTGCTCGGCCACCCCTACTACGGCGTCCACGCCGTCGCCGCGGCCGGTCTCCCCGTCGAGTACGCACACGTCGTCCTCTCGCACACGTCGCGAACGGCGGTGGAACCGGCGTTCTTGGAAGCAGAGCTGATTCGCCGCGCGGACGAGGCCGCCGCGGCCGCCGTTCGGCTGACGGCCGTCGACGATCTGCGCGACGCGTAGCTCGGGGGCTCGCGACCGGCTATCGATCGGCTCGTGCCGCAGCGACGCGACGTGCGAAACGCCTAACGCGACACCGCCGCAGGGACGGGTATGAGCGACGACGGGCCGGACGCGAACGACGGAACGAGACAGCTCCGCCTGCTCGGCGTCGGCTTCGCGCTCGCCGGGGTCGTGACCTACGCGCTGGCGGACGCCGCCAACCCGCAGGGGACGCTCGTGCCGCTGTTGGGCTTTCTTGGCATCGGGACGTTCGTCCTCGAGCGGACGCAAGGGTACGTCTCGGGCGTCTCCTTCGGCCTGCTCGCGGGCAGCGTCGGCGTCGGGCTGTGGCCGACGGTCGGCGATCCGTCGCTCGGCTACGCGTATCTCGGTGCGGTGCTCGTCGGCGCGGGCGCCGTGAACGTGCTGTTCGCGCCGGTCGGCGGCTACTTCAGGCGACTCGGCGAGCAGGTCGGGAAGCGCGAGTAGCGACCCTACTACTGGTCGGCGAGTACGCGCTCGTCCGCCAGCGCGATCACGTCGTCGAAGAAGTCCAGCGAGTCGTGCGGGCCGGGGTTCGCCTCGGGGTGGTACTGCCGAGTGAGGACGTCGAGCTCCTCGCTCTCCAGCCCCTCCGGGGTGTCGTCGTTGACGTTCACCTGCGTCACCTCCAGCGCCCCCGGCTCTGAGACGGTGTAGCCGTGATTCTGGGTCGTCATCACGACCCGGCCGGAGCGGAGGTCGCGGACGGGCTGGTTGACGCCCCGGTGGCCGAACGCCATCTTCTCCGTGTCGCCGCCGAGCGCGCCGGCGATGACCTGCTGGCCGAGACAGATGCCCGCGAGCGGGACGTCGCCGGCGAACTCCTCGACCAGCGCGGCCGCGGCGGTGAAGTTCGCCGGGTCGCCGGGGCCGTTCGAGATGAACAGCACGTCCGGGTCGGCGTGACGGATGTCGGCGACGGTGGCGTCGTACGGGAGCACCTCGACGGTGGCGTCCCGCTCCACGAGCGACTCGACGATGGAGCCTTTCGCGCCGCAGTCGACGAGACAGACGTCCGGGCCGTCGCCGTCCGGGTTGTGCGTCTGCGACTCGCCGACGGACACCTGCGAGCCGATGTCCGTGTGTTCGCTCATCCCCTTACACTCCGAGAGCTCCGCCTTCGCGGCTTCGGGTGTCGCCTCGGGGCCAGCCGCGATGCCACACTTCATCGCACCCTGCTCGCGGATGCCGGTGACGAGGTCGCGCGTGTCGAGGTGGTCGACCGCGGGGACGCCCTCGGATTCGAGCCACTCGGCCACGTCCTCGGTGAGTTCGCGGGCGACGACGGCTCGCGGGTGGACGCGCTCGGACTCGAAGCGCTCCTCGCGGACGCCGTAGTTCCCGATGAGCGGGTAAGAGAAGGTGAGCACCTGCTCCTCGTAGCTCGGGTCGGTGAGCGACTCCTCGTAGCCCGTGTACGCGGTCGTGAACACGAGCTCACCGCGCGAACGCCCCGGAGCGCGGGTGCGCGCCTCGACGACGCGTCCGGTCTCCAGCGCGACGTATGCCGGGGTCATTACGAGTCTCGTATTCATGGACGCTCCTTAACGGTTCGGTTCGAAGTCAGATTACGAATTTCGTAACGATGAAGTGGTGCCGGTCGGTACACCCCCACCTCGATGGACGACCTCGACCGACGCATCCTGAACATCCTCCGCCGCGACGCGCGTACTCCGTACACGGAGATTGCAGAGCGGGTCGGCACCTCCGAGGGGACCGTCCGCAACCGGGTCGAACAGATGCTCGAGGACGGCGCGATAGAGCGGTTCACCGTCGCGACGCGGACGGGGAACGTGAAGGCGATGGTCGAGGTCGGCGTCGCGGTCGACGTGGACACGCGCGCGGTCTCCGACTCGATGGCCGACTGGAGCGCCGTCGACTACGTGTGGCAGGTGTCCGGCGAGGAGGACATCGTCCTCGTCGTCGACGCGGCAGACACGACGGCACTGAACGACCTCATCACGAAGGCGCGCGAGCTGGACGAGGTCGTCTCGACGAAGACGCGGCTCATCCTCAACGAGACGCTCGGCTGACTACCGGGTGCCGCGCGCGGCGTGGACGACACGGTACACCGGCTCGAGCGCCCGGTCGACCCGTCCCCGGCCGGTCGCGGCGTCGACGCGGCCGTCCCTGACCGCCGCCACGACCGCCTCCGGCGTCGCCGCCTCGGCGTCGACCTCCGTGTAGCCCCGGCCCACCTCGAACGGGTAGTGCGCGTCCGAGCCGCCGACGACCGGCACGCCCCGGCGGTCGGCGAGCGCGCGCGCCTTCGCGTGGGTGTCCGTGTGTTTCCCGTTGCACTCGACGGCGTCGAACGGCGCCGGCGACCGGCGCGCCGTCGAGCCGCGAAACGGGTGTGCGAGGACGGCGACGCAGTCGTGGTCGTGTGCGAGCGCGACCGCCTCGCGCGGCGTCAGCGTGCCGGGCGTCGTCCTGGCCGGCGGGTCCGGCCCGACGACCGTGACGTGGCCGCGAGAGGTGGAGATTTCGATACCCGGCAGGAACGTCACGTCGCCGCCGACCGCGTCGTAGCGGTAGTCGTGGTTGGTGACGGCGACCGCATCGAGCCCGCGCCGGCGCGCGTATCTGGCCAACAGCTGGGCGCCGACCGGGTCGAACGCCGTCGGTCGGCCGGGCCAGCCGTGGAAGAAGCGCGTGTGGGCGTGGAGGTCGATGCTGAGCACGGGCCTCCTGCGTGCCGGTAGGGCTTTGTGCTTTCGACGCGCCCACAGCCCATGCGCGTCCTCGTCCGGAACCCGAACAGCGGTGACCGGGAGACGTCGAATCGGGCGGCGCGGCTCGCGGCGGCACGCGGGTTCGACGTCCGCGACTCGACGGCGCGGGGGGAGACACGGACGCTCGCGACGACGGCGGCCGCGGAGCCGGACGTGACACAGCTCGTCGCCTGTGGCGGGGACGGAACGCTGAACGAGGTGGTTCGCGGGGTCGCCGACGCCGACGCCTTCGACGACGTCGAACTCGGGGTCGTACCCGCGGGGACGGGCAACGACTTCGCGGACAACCTCGGTATCCGCGGGATAGACCACGCCTTCGATGTGCTCGACGACGGCGAGCGACGACCGCTCGACCTCGGCTGGTTCGACGACGAGGCGCGGCCGTTCGTCAACTCGTGTGTCGGCGGCCTCACCGCCGAGGCGTCCGCGAAGACGACGCCGGCAGCCAAAAAGCGCCTCGGCGTGCTCGCGTACGTGCTCAGAACGCTGGCGGAGACGCGGCGCTTCGAGGGGCTCGAACTCGACATCCGCGCCGGCGCGCCGGCAGAGAGCGACGACTCGACCGCCGACCGGGGGGCGTCGCTGTGGACCGGCCGCGCCGTGATGCTGCTCGTCGGCAACGGCAGGCGGTTCCCCGGCGAGCGAACCCGACAGGCGAACATGGAGGACGGCCTGCTGAACGTCGTCATCATCGAGCGGGCGCCGACCATCGACTATCTCTCACAGGGCGCCGCCGACCGGCTCCTGCGGCGCGGCGCGAGCCACCTCACCCGGCTGAAGGCGCCGCGGCTCGACGTCCGCCACGAGGGCGACCCCGTCGTCTTCTCGCTGGACGGCGAGACGGTGGAGCGGAACGACCTCACGCTGCGGTCGCGGGCCGGCGCGATGCGGTTCCGCGTGGGCGACGGCTACGACCCGGAGCCGCCGGAGTGGGGCACTCGCCGAGCGGAGTCGGGGAAGTCGAAGAGTAATTAACCTGCGTGGCCGTCCGAGGCTGTATGAGCACGGAGTCCGACCCCGACGGTGCCGTCGGGGAGGAGAACGCCCACGAGAACGCCGGACAGAACGTCATCGCGGTCGACCCGGACGACACCGAGCAGGGCGTCGTCAACCGGCTCGACGCCCACACCGGCGACGGGGTTCGCCACCGGGCGTTCACCTGCCTCGTCTTCGACGGCGACGGGCACGTCCTGCTCGGCCAGCGTGCCCCCTCGAAGCGCCTCTGGGACACCTACTGGGACGGCACGGTCGCCTCCCACCCGGTGCAGGGGCAGACGCAGAAGGAAGCCACCCGACAGCGGCTCGAAGAAGAGCTCGGCGTCACCCCGGAGCAGTACTCGGATCTCCGCGTCACGGACAAGTTCGAGTACAAGCGCTACTACCTCGAGGAGGGCGTCGAGTGGGAGGTGTGTGCCGTCCTGCAGTGTACGCTCGACGACCGCTCGCTCGACCCGGACCCGGAGGAGATCGCCGGCACGATGTGGGTCCCCTACGAGCGGCTCCACGAACACCCGCGCTGGTACCGGCAGCTCCGGCTATGCCCGTGGTTCGAGATCGCGATGCGGCGCGACTTCTGACACCGTCATGACCGACTCCGACCCCAGCGTGGCCGACTCCGACCCCAGCGTGGCCGACACCGGCACCGATACCGCCGTTCCCACCTGCGGCTCCGACGACGAGGTGGCCGACGCCCGGTCGGCCGCCGCCGAGGCGGATCGCCCCCTCCTCTACGTGAAGACGCGTGGCGACTACGCGTTCGTCGAGGCGGACATGGAGCCCGCCGGCGTCCGGCTCGACCTGCTCGCCGTCGCGGACGCGGCCGAGCTCGTCCGCGAGGCGAAGGAAGCGGCTCACGAGGACACCGACCCCGACCGGACGCCGGTGACCGCGAGCGCTGATCCCCGGGGGATAACTATCGGTCCCCTCGCGGTTCTCGACGCGGAGTCCGTCGCCGCCGACCTCGTGCCGATCGTCTTCGACGAGACGAACTGGACGACTGCGTAGCTACGGGACGTCGTACGAGAGGACGACGCCGTCGTCGAGCCGCTCGATCTCCCGGAGCTGCAGCGCCGGGAACGACTCCGTGAACCCCTCCCCGTCGACCAGCGTCGGGGCGTCACGCCCCCCGATGACGAGCGACCCGACGTACAGCGTGAGCTCGTCGACGAGCCCGTCCTCGAAGAGCGAGAACAGCAGTTCGCCGCCACCCTCGACCATGAGCCGTTCGACACCCTCGTCGGCGAGCGAGTCGAATGCTGCGGGGAGCGACACGCGCTCCTCGCCGACGACATGGACGACCGCCCCGCGGTCGGCGAGCCCGGAGACCCGGTCGTCGGGGGCCGCGTCGCTCACGAGTACGTGCGTCGGCGGCGGCCCGGAGAGCACGTCGGCGTCGAGCGGGGTCCGTGCCCGCGAGTCCGCGACCACGCGCGCCGGAACTCCCGTCTTGCCGTGGTCGCGGCGGTGGCGCTCGTCGTGACGCACCAGCGACGGATCGTCCGCGAGGACGGTGCCGACGCCGACCATGACCGCATCGGAGACCGCCCGAATCCGCTCCATCCGCGCGAAGTCCGCCTCCCCGGAGATCCGAACCTGCTCGCGCCGGCGCGAGGAGAGCTTCCCGTCGGCGGAGACAGCCGCGTTGACGTGGACGTGCACGGTCGCCCCTGCTCGTCGCCGGGGGTTATGGGTTTCGTCGGGCGAAACGGCGGTCATCGTCGTCGCGAACGTCGCCGTCTTCGACCGCGTGGACGCGGCTGTACCCCGCACAACGGATTTGTCAATCGAGCCCGTGGAGTGCCCATGAACTACGGGCGGCTGTACTGGGGTGCGCTGTTCGGGCTCGGCGCGCTCCTCCTCGTCAGACACACGCCGGCGCTCGTGGGCGGCGTCTCGCAGGCCGGCAACCTCCCGCCGGTCGTGGGCGTCCTCGCAGGGCTCGGCGTGTCGTGGATCGGGGGTCGCGGTCTCTACCTGGATGGTGCTGCCGAGGAACCGGAGCGACCCGGCGTGCTGTTCGTCGTCGTCGTGCTGGCCTTCCTCCTCCAGGCGGCCGCGGTCGTCGGCTGGCTCGCGGGGCTCTGGTGGTAGCTCACAGCCGGTCGTAGCGGCCGAGCCGCGTCCCGTCGAGCAGATACGCCTCGCCGTCGCGGAGCCCCTCGGGCAGGAACGGCGAGAGGAAGTCGTCCCCCTCGTTCACCCACGTCCCGCCGACGCGGTCGTTGAACGCCGGGAACACGACGAGGCCGCCGTCCGCGGCGACCGACGGGTCGCGCTCGCGGAACGGCGCCGGGTCGAGCTGTCCCCGCAGCCACGCCCGCTCCGTCCGCGCGCCGCCGACCTCGTCCTCCAATCGAACTTGCGGATGCTCGTGGGCGACACACACCGTTTCGGCGTCGAGGACGTCGGGCGCGGGCCACGTGTGGCCGTGCGCGAAGCCGACGTTCTCGACCCGGAAGCCGCCGCCGTCGGAGACGGCCACCGCGTCCCCGTGTCCGAGATCGTCGACCAGCGCGCCGAGCGCGCCGTCGTGGTTCCCCTTCGCGACCGAGACGGGCGCGTGCTCGACCAGCGCGCCGAACAGCGCGTCGAGTTCCGCCCGTTCCTCCTCGCCGGGGTCGCCGACCGCGTTCGCCACGTCGCCGAGCAGGACGACCCGATCCGGCCGCTCCGCGCGGACGAGTTCCAGCAGAGACTCCCGACGCTCCGCGGCGGCGGAGCGCAACTCGACGCCGTCGCGCCGGAGCCCGACCTCGAGGCCGGCGTGATAGTCGGCCGCGACGAGGAGGCGTTCGCCGTCGGCGACAGCCGTCGCGGCGGGGCGGTCGGGGACCGGCTGGACCATCAGATTGGCTTCAGGACGCCGTCGTCGGGCTCGTAGCAGCGCCCGCTCATCAGCGCGTCCTCGATGGCCTCCTCGACCGCCTCGACGTCTGCGCCCGTCCGCTCCGTGACGGCCGCCACGAGCTCGTCGTGAGCCGCGCCGTCGCCGTCGTCGAGTTTTTCCATCTCGTCCATGACGGCGTCGTCGAGGGGGACGTCGTCGGACGCTTCGTCAGGCTCGTCGGACTCATCCGCCGGCTCGCCGGACTCGTCGGCCGATTCGTTCGAGTCGTCGTCCTCGCTACCGTCCGGCTCCGTCCCACTCGTATCGGTTCCGCCCGCCGCGTCGGCATCTCCGCCGGCTTCGGCCTCGGGCGGCGTCTCCGTCTCGTTTTCGGGGTCGAGGTCCGGCTCCGGCTCCACCTCGTTGCCGGTCGAGAACCCGGTGTCGAACTCCGCTTCGACCTCGCGGCGCTCCTCGTCGGTGAGCGCCTCGTCCTCCTCCGGGTCGAAGTCGCCGAGATCGTCGTCCGGCTCGAAGTCGCCGAGGTCGTCGCCGTCCGAATCGGGTTCGGCCGCGTCGTCGGCCGGTTCGTCGACACCCGCCGACGCCGTCGCGGTCGCTGTGGTCTCCTCAGGTTCGGTGTCCGTGACGTCGCCATCGGCGGGTTCGGTTGCCGCGGCGTCGGCCGCTCCACTCTCTGACTCCGCCGCATCGGGTGAAGGTGTCTCGCTCGACTCCGGCTCGCCCGCCGTCTCGTCCCTCGTTGCCGACGCCGCGTCGCCGGCCGACTCGCCGTCGTCTTCCTCGATGCTGGCACCGATCTCGTCGCCGGCCAGCGCGCTCGCGTCGCCGTCGCCCTCGCCGGGGGCGACGTAGAGCGGACGCACCTCGTCGCGCTCGCCGGTGACGGTCTCCAGGGCGTCCTCGGCGAGCCGGCGGAGCGCCTCCAGGTACGCCGGCGTCGTTCCGTAGTGGTCGAGCGCGAGCGCGATGCCCGACGCGAGCGCGGGGTCGACGCCGTCCGCCTCCAGGGCGGCGACGAGTTCGTCGCCCGCCAGCCCAGTCTCCATCGCCGCCGCCATCGTCTCGACGCGGTCGACGGTTCGCTTCGCGGCCTCGACGACCCAGCGGTCGCGGGTGTCGGTGTCGACCTCGCTGATGGACTCCGGGCGGACGCTGGTGAACACGCGGTCGCCGTCCTCCGGTTCGAACGTGCGCGCCTTCCCGGTGACGGCGAGGAACGCCGGCGGCTCGGTCCGCTCGAGGAAGCCGAGCGCGTCGGGCTGGTACTGCCCCGCGTAGCTCACGAACGGCCCGGTCGGGTCGACGATCCGCGCCCGGAGCATCTCGTCGTTCACCCACTCCGTCTCGGTGAGCACGCCGACGAGGAACAGCCGGTTGACGCGCGCGCCGGACGGGGTTATCACGTAGTTCGGCGCGCGCTCCTCGTCGCTCTCGGAGTACGAGAAGTCCGCGTCGTCGAACTCCGCGGCGAACAGCCGGTGAGCGATTTCGCGGCGTCCCGGCCCGCCGTCGTCGTCGGATGAACTCATCTGCGAACCTCCGCGAGCTCGGCCGCGGCCCGCTCGGCCGGGTCGTCGTCGCTCTCTGCGAACTCGGTCGCGTCGAGGTTCGCACCGTACTCGTCGACGGAGAGCTGGCCGCGGACGCGGTACTCCTTCCCGACGAGGCGGTCGCGAATGTCGTCGGCGACCACCTCCTTGTCCATCGCGTCGCGGGCGTGCTCCTTCGCCGCCTCGATGCCGCCACCGTACACCTCGGCGGTGAGGTCGTGGCCGAGGATCACGGTCACGCTACCGGTGCCGTCGTCGAGGATGGCCTTCACCCGCAGGTCGTCTTCACCCTCGACGTCGCCGTGCGAGCGACACTGCCCGTTCTGGACGACGCGGCCGCACTCCGGACACCGCTCGATGAGCCCGGAGCCGTCGCGCACCTCGATGAGGTTACCGACGAGGGTGACGTCGTAGGCGCCGCCGTCGGCGACCGCCTCGCCGATCGCCATCTCCGGCGCCTCGTCGCGCACGCTCACCGCCTCGTTCAGCGGCACCACCGTCGAGAACTCCGAGACGTTCACCGAGGGGACGCCCCTGAACTCGCGGATGGAGACGTTCTCGATGCGGACGCTCGCGCCCGCCTCGATCTCGGGGTGGGGGTTCCAGTCCGTGAACGGGAGCCGTCCGGACTCGTCGCCGAGCACGCCGCTGAGGATCTCCGTTTCGCCGTCGCGGCCGTCGATGGTCTTCCGCTCGCACTCGACCACCCGAACGACGACGTTGCGCCCTCGGTCGCCCGGCTCCAGGTCGTCGAGCCGTCGGTCGCCGCCGAGCTCGTAGGGCACCTCCAGCGACTCGTCTTCGAACACGAGCGTCGTCGACTGCCCGAGGTTGAGCTCCGGCTCGCCCTCCCACTCACGGACGCCCGCGTTGCCCGCGGTGACGGTGTCGCCGACCGAGAGGTCGAAGTCCTGCCACGCGGTGTAGGAGATCCGACCGGTCTCGTCGGCGAGTTCGCCCTCGTAGATGACCTGGTCTTCGCCCTGATACCGGATGGAGCGTTTCCCCACCGTGAGCACGCGCGCCGTGACGGTGACGTTCGAGTCGTCCGTCTCGACGGCGGCGATCTCTTTCGTCGACGGCTCCGCGCCGCTCGAGGAGGAGCCGTCGCCGTACTTCCGGCGGAGCGACCCCTTCGCCTCGTCGAGCGGGACGGAGTAGCTGACGAGCTTCTCCAAGTCTGCTAAGACCTCCTCTTTGTCTACGCCGAGGTCGGAGGCGAGCTCCTCGGCATCGTCTTCGAGACTCATCGTTGGCGTTTCACCCCGGGTCGTCAAGGATGTATCGGCGACGCGAGGGGCTGGCGACCGCCTCGCGAGCGACCGGCCCGCACCAGCCGTGGCGCTTAATCGCCCGCCGACCCTAAGCCGAGTAGTGAGTGACGCGCAGGGACTCGACGCGTTCGCCGCGCTCTCGGCGCCGGTCAGGGCGGCCCTCTCGGAGCGCGGTTTCCACCGACCGACGGAGCCCCAGCGGCTAGCCCTGCCGCCGCTTTCGGCCGGCCGCAACGCCCTGGTCGTCGCGCCGACGGGAACCGGAAAGACGGAGACGGCGATGCTCCCCGTCTTCTCGGCCATCAGCGAGCGCGACCCGACCCACGGGATACAGGCGCTGTACGTGACGCCGCTGCGCGCGCTGAACCGCGACATGCGCGAGCGGCTCGACTGGTGGGGCGAGACGCTCGACGTCGAGGTTGACGTGCGACACGGCGACACGACGGACTACCAGCGGTCGAAGCAGGCCGACGACCCGCCCGACGTGCTCGTCACGACGCCGGAGACGTTGCAGGCGATGTTTACCGGGAAGAAGCTCCGGCGCGCGCTCGCGGACGTCGAACACGTCGTCGTCGACGAGGTCCACGAGCTCGCCGCGTCGAAGCGGGGCGCACAGCTGGCTATCGGCCTCGAACACCTCCGGGAGTACGCGGGCGCGTTCCAGCGAATCGGCCTCTCTGCGACCGTCGGCGACCCCGAGGAGGTCGGCCGCTTTCTCACCGGCGACCGCGACTGCGCGGTCGTCGAGGCCGGCGCGGGCAACGACATCGACGTGGCGGTGGTCGAGCCCGAGGTTACGGCGGCGGACGAGCGGCTCGCCTCGGAGCTCGTCACCGACGCCGCGGTCGCGAGCCACGTCCGGTTCATCGACGAGGTCGTCGCCGACCACGACGCGACGCTGATCTTCGTCAATACGCGGACCACCGCAGAGGGGCTCGGCTCGCGGCTGAAGGAGTACGGCACCGACGTCGCCGTCCACCACGGCTCGCTGTCGAAGGAGGCGCGCATCGAGGTCGAAGACGGGCTGAAGGACGGCAGCATCGACGCCCTCCTCTGTACCTCCTCGATGGAGCTCGGCATCGACGTGGGCGCCATCGACCACGTCGTGCAGTACCACAGCCCCCGCGAGGTGGCGCGGTTGCTCCAGCGGGTCGGCCGCGCCGGCCACGAGTCCGGAGCGGTCTCGACGGGGACGGTCGTCACGACGCGCCCGGACGACACGTTCGAGGCGCTCGCCATCGCACGGATGGCAGAGGAGGGCGTCGTCGAGGACGCCGCCATCCACCACGGGAGCCTCGACACGGTTGCGAATCAGATCGCCGGTATCCTCATGGGGTTCGGCGAGATATCCGCCCGCGGCTGTTACGAGATTATCCGCCGCGCATACCCGTACCGCGACCTCGACGAGGAGACCTTCAAGGACGTCGTCCGGGAGCTGTCCGCGAATCGGGTGCTGTGGCTCGAAGAGGCACACGACCGCCTGGAGAAGTCGCGGGGGACCTGGGAGTACTTCTACCAGAACCTCTCGATGATCCCCGACGAGCAGAACTTCCGCGTCGTCGACATGGCCTCCGGCCGGACGGTCGGGACGCTCTCGGAGCGGTTCGTCGTCAACTTCGCCGCGCCGGGGGAGGTGTTCATCCAGGGCGGGGAGATGTGGCGCATCACGAACGTCGACGAGGACGACGAGCAGGTGAAGGTGACGCCCGTCGAGGACCCCGGCGGCGAGGTCCCCTCGTGGACCGGCCAGGAGATACCGGTGCCGTACGCCGTCGCCCAGCGGGTCGGAAAGCTCCGCGCCGAGGCCCGTGCGGCGTTCGAGGCGGGCGGCACGCGCGAATCGGTCGCCCGCGGCCTCGCCGAGCGGTATCCGACGGACGAACACACCGCCCGCCGTGCGCTCGAGCCAATCGAGCGCCACGAGGCGCCGATGCCGACCGACGACACGGTGCTCGTCGAGGGGTACGGCAACGAGGTGGTGCTCAACACCTGTTTCGGCCACACGACGAACGAGACCCTCGGGCGGCTGCTGTCCGCGCTCGTCGGCCAGCGCACGGGCTCGTCGGTCGGGCTCGAAACTGACCCGTACCGCATCGAACTGGAGGTTCCCTCGGGCATCTACATCGGCGACGTGGTCGACCTGCTGTACGACACGGACCCGGACCACGTCGAGCCGATCATCGAGCTGTCGTTGAAGAATTCGGACGCGCTGAAGTACACGCTCGCGCAGGTCGCGGCGAAGTTCGGCGCCCTGAAGAACTGGAAGGGCGGCCGCGGCTTCGGCCGCGACCGCCTGCTTTCGGCGCTGCGGGACACGCCCGTCTACGACGAGGCGCTCCGCGAAACGCTCCACGTCGATCTCGACGTCGAGCGCACGGCAGACGTCCTCGAACGGGTCCGCCGCCGCGAACTGACCGTCGAGACGGTCGGAGAGCGCACGCCGATGGGACTCGGCGGCCGCTCGTCGGGGACGGAGCTGCTCTCGCCGGAGAACGCCGACGCGTCCGTCATCGAGACGGTGAGAGAGCGCATCCGGAACGACCGGATGCTGCTCGTCTGTCTCCACTGTCAGGACTGGCAGACGAAACGGCAGGTGAAGCGAATCTCGGAGACGCCGACCTGCCCGCGCTGTGAGTCGACGCGGATCGCCGCGCTGAACCCGTGGGCTGACGAGGTCGTGACGGCGCTCCGGAAGGAGGACCGCGACGAGGAGGAGGAACGCATGGTCGAACGTGCGTTCACCGCCGGCTCGCTCGTCCAGGGACACGGGAAGAAGGCGGTCATCGCGCTCGCGGCGCGCGGCGTCGGCCCCCGCAATGCCGCGAGAGTCATCAACAAGCTCCGCGAGGACGAAGACGAGTTCTACCGCGACATCCTCGCTCGCGAACGGGAGTACGCCCGGACGAACGCCTTCTGGGACTGATTCGGGACGGACGTTCCTCGAAACGGAACCGAACAGTCATCGTCCCGACGATTCCGACGCCGATGAGACCGTCGCCGGAGAGCGCGACGAGTTGCCGGGCGCGAACGCTTTTGCCGGCGGCGACGGTAGCGCGCCCGTGCCCTCCACCGACGACGCGGCCCCCGGCGACGGCTACCGATTTCTGCTCGCGGCGTACCTGACGGTCGCGCTCGTCGGCACCGGCGCAGCCGCGCTCTCGGCGAGCGGCGTCGGCGTCCGAACCGGCGCAGTCGTCGTGCTGCTCGGCGGACTCGGGACGCTCGCGGTCGTCGCCGCGACGATTGGCCTCGGTGGCGTCCCCCGACAACTCCACCCGCGACCGCTCTACGAAGACGGCCGGTCGTGGCTCCCGGCCACGGTCGGCGTCGCGGTGGCCGTCGTCGCCGTCGCGCTCGGGCTCCGTGATGGGCCGACGGGCCCCCTCCTGCTCGTCGCTGCCACCGGTGTCGGTCTCGGAGCCGTGGGCGGATTGATCCGGCTCACGGCCCGAACCGCGGTCGCGCGGGCACGGGTCGCCTCCGGGACGGTCCGCGCGGAGTGGCGCGGGCGACCGTCGCCGGGGCGACGGCGCGGCTACTACGTCGCGGCCGGCGTCGGAACGCTCGTTCTCGGCGCGGCGATCGTGTGGTACCGGGAGCCGTCGCTCGTAGCACTGCTGGGTGCGACGATCTCACTCGCCGGCCAGGGCGCGACCGAGTGGCACGTGCGCGTCACCGACGACGCGCTCGTGTTCGGCAATCCTGGGTTCGCGCGCGTCGTCGAACCGGAACTGATCACAGGCGTTACGCGCGAGGGCGAGACGCTCCGAATCGAGCGTCGCGGGTTCCGCCCGGCGCTTTCCTTCGACGCGGGCGACGTCGAGGAGATCGAGGGAGCCGTCGCCGCCCTCAACCGGTTAGGAACTCACGGACGTCCGCAGTGAACCGTTCGGGAAACTCCGCGTGGAGCCAGTGGGTCGCATCGTCGTACCGCTTCAGCTCCGGGTCGTCGATCCCCCGACAGAGGGCGTCGGCGACGCGGGGGCGCAGCGCCGCGTCCTGCTGACCCCACAGCACCCGCGTCGGCACGTAGATGCGGTCGGAGCCGTCGAGTCCGAGCGCGTGGCGGAGCGTCGACCGGCCGAGCGCGCGGTAGTAGTTCAGCGCCGCCGTGAGCGCGCCCTCGCGCTCCCACGCGCGCTCGAAGCGGTCGAGGTCCGTCTCGGTGTACGCGTCCGGAACGGCGGTGTCATCGTACAGCGACCGGAGCGCGCGGAAGTCGTCGGCCGACAGCACCGACTCGGGCAGCCACGGGAGCTGGAAGAAGCCGGTGTACCACGACCGGAGGAGCTGTGTTCCCCGGAGCTGTGCGCCCGGTCGCTCCGGGTCGAGCGTGTTGGCGACGACGAGCCGGTCGACGTGGGCCGGATGGTGCCGCGCGAACGAGAGCGCGAGCGCGCCGCCCCAGTCGTGGCCGACGAGGTGGGCGCTGCCGCGACCGAACGACTGCACCAGCTCGTACACGTCCGTTCGGAGCCGGCCGAGCCCGTAGGCGTCGACGCCCGTCGGCCGGTCCGAGCGATTGTAGCCCCGCAGGTCCGGCGCGACGACGCGAAACGCCTCGGCGAGCGGGCCGAGCTGGTTGCGCCACGTGTACCAGAACTCTGGAAATCCGTGGAGGAGCACGACGAGCGGCGCCGACTCCGGCCCGGCCGCGACGTAGTGGAGGTCGACCTCGGGCGTCTCCGCGAACCCGGTCTCGAAGCCGCGTGCCTCGGCCCACTCCTCGGCTGTCTGCATGCGTTCGTGGACGACCCCCGGGGACAAGAGCCTACGGTCGGCGGCACGCGGCAACCGGGTTGACGACGCGACGGAGCCGGTCCTGCCGCTACGACGTCGAAAAAACGGAGAACGGGGGATCGCGTCGTCAGTCGTCGGCTGGTGCCGCCGAGTCGCCGCTGGAGACGCCGGTGCCGGGGCCGACCTCGATGTCGAGCTCGTCCAGCTTCTCGTCGGGGACGACGCCGTCGACCCAGCCGCGGGTCTCGTAGTACTCGTCTTTCATCGCCTCGAGTTCGACGAACTCGCCCTCGGAGGCGCCCTGTCCGGCGACGCCGCCCTCGCCGTCGAGGAAGCGCGCGGGCAGGTCGTCGTCGGCGCCGTCGAAGCCGACGAGGTTGTTGTAGTAGCGCTCGAGGTTGTAGATGCGCTCGCCGGCCGTCATCAGCTCCTCCTCGCCGACGTCGCGGCCGGTCATCCCGTTGTACTGCAGGACGTACTCCTCGACGCCCTCCGCGAACGCGTTGAACTTGCAGATGTCGAACGAGTCCGAGATGGCGTGCATGTCCTGGAAGGTGACGGTGAGCTCACCCTTCCCCTCCCAGGCGTACGGGTCGACCTTCTCCGGGATGCCGAGAATCTCCGCGGCGGGCGTGTAGCCGCGCAGGTGGCAGGCACCGCGGTTCGAGGTGGCAAAGGCGATGCCCATCCCCTTCATGCAGCGGGGATCGTACGCCGCGATGGACTGCCCCTTGACCGCAAGCGAGTTGTCTTCGGCGTCGAACTCCGCGGCGAGGTGGTTCGGCCCCTCTGCGAGGTGGTCGGCGAGCTCGCCGTCGCGCTCGGCGATCTTCGTCAGCATGTCGATCATCTCGCTCGCGTCGCCCCAGTCGACGCCGTCGCCGAGGCCGTCGAGCTTGCCCTCCTCGGTCATCTCCATCGCCATCGCGATGGTGTTGCCCGCCTCGATGGTGTCGATGCCGTGGTCGTTACACCGCTGGATCATCACGGCGATCTCGTCGCGCTCCGTGTGGCCGGCGTTCGGACCGAGCGCCCACGCGGACTCGTACTCGTACGACTCCGTGCGGACGTTCAGCTCCTCGCCTTTGTGCATCACGTCGACCTCGACCTCCTTCTTACAGGCGACCGGACAGGAGTGACAGGTCGGCTCGTCGACGAGGATGTTCTCGCGGACGTTCTCGCCCGAAACCTTCTCGGAGTCGAACTCGTCGTCGCCCCAGCCGTCGTCGCGGGCGTCGCCCGTCGAGGTGTACTTGCCGTTGCGCGTCGGCAAGCCGGACATCTCCTCGGTGGCGTTCATCAGGACGTTCGTCCCGTACATCGAGAGGCCGCCCTCGTTGGGTGCGGTGACCTCCGACTCCTGGATCACCTGCATCGCCTGCTGGTGGCCCTCGCGGAACGTCTCCGGGTCAGCCGGCTTTTGCATCTGCGTCGTGGACTTGACGACGACCGCCTTCAGGTTCTTCGAACCCATGACGGCGCCGGTACCGCCCCGGCCGGACGCGCGGTCGTCCTCGTTGACGATACAGGCGTACTTGACGCCGTTCTCGCCGCCCTCGCCGATGGCCATCGTCGAGAGGTTCTTGCCGTAGGCGCCCTCGTGGCGCTCTTCGAGCGCCTCGACGGTGTCGTGGACGCCCTCTCCCCAGAGGTCGGAGGCGTCGCGCAGCTCGACCTCGCCGTCTTCGACGAACGCGTAGACGGGGGAGTCGGCTTTCCCCTCGAACAGCAGGCCGTCGAAGCCGGCCCACTTCAGCCGGGCGCCGGACCAGCCGCCGTGGTGGCTGTCGGTTACCGTGCCGGTGAGCGGCGATTTCGTACAGACCGCGATGCGCCCGGACATCGTCACCTGCGTGCCCGTGAGCGGGCCGTTCATGAACGCGAGCAGGTTGTCCGGTCCCATCGGGTCGACGTCCGGCCCCTGGTCGAACACGTACTTGACACCCAGCCCGCGGGCGCCGATGTACTTCTCCGCGTCCTCCTGTGCAACGCTCTCGTATGCCACGTCTCCGCTCGTCAGGTCGACGCGCGCGACGTGGTCGTGGAATCCTCCTAAGTCGGTCATGGTTATTGGTACACCTTATCTTAGGACTGTTAGAGGGTAGTTCTTGCCACACCGACGTAACTACAAACGATTACCCACCGCGCGGCGCGCGCGTTCCCGCACGGTCCGCGTCCCCCACCGTGGTTCGGAGTCGCACCCGGCGCCCTGTGGGGTTACCGGCGTGTAACTCCCTCTCTTTTAATCCGTCTGACGGGAGTAGAACGCATCGCAGCCGTGGGCATCCTGCCACGCGAAGACGAACAGCCGTCGCGCAGCCGGTCGCCGCGAGCGTGCGACAGTCTCGGCCCCTGACACCGAACTGCTCTTCTTCTCGGAGGGGCCAGCAGAATCGTGACGCGCTACCCCGTCCCGCTGGTCGACCGCAGACTCCGGTACGCGCTCGCGGTCGGTGTCGCCGCCGTCGTCCTCGTCGCCTCCCTGGCCAACCCACCGGCGACGGGCGGGCCGACCGTCATCTTCGGCGTGGGCACGGACAAGTGGCTCCACCTCCTCGCGTACGCCGGGTTGGCCAGCGCGGTCGCGTACGCCCGACTCGACGCCGAGGGACTCAGTGGGCGGGCGCTGCTTGGCGTGTTCCTGCTCGTCGCCGCGTACGGGTTCGGCGTCGAGCTCGTGCAGTCACCGCTACCCGCGCGGGCGTTCGACCTCGTCGACGCGGCGGCGAACGCGCTGGGCGCGATACTGGGAACGGCGCCGTATCTCCGACTCCAAGGGTGCTGAACGCAGACGCCTCCTCGCTGTCACCGGTCACCCACACAGGGTGGGACTGAAAGGGGCCGGTCGGTCGACGACGGCGCGGACGAGTGAGCACCGCAGGGGTGAGCGAACAAACGTGAGCGAACCCGAGGAGCGCGCTCGCCGCACCGAGTCGACCGACCGGGGGCTTTCGAAGTGACCCTAGTGGCCGGATAGCCTCCGAAAACGAAGGCGACAACAAACCAACCCGACACCGCTTTCCGCGTTCACGGCCAACGCCGAGCAATGAGTAAGCCGAGCCCCGAGGTGTACGAGACGGGCCGCGGGATGGACGCCCACAACGCGGTGATGCGCGAGATTCGGGGGCGCAACGACCGGAGCTACGACCCGACGGAGCCGACCCGCGTCTGGCTCGACGAGGACAACACGCCCGACGGCGTGAAACAGAGCCTGACCATCATCCTCAACACCGGCGGCTGCCGGTGGGCGCGGGCCGGCGGCTGTACGATGTGCGGCTACGTCGCGGAGTCGGTCGACGGCGGCAGCGTGAGCCACGAAGACCTCATGACACAGGTCGAGGCGTGTCTCGACCACGAGCGCGAGAACACGGATGAGCCAGCCGAGCTCATCAAGATCTACACCTCCGGCTCGTTCCTCGACGAACGGGAAGTTCCGGCGGAGACGCGCCGTGCCATCGCCGAGACGTTCGCGGACCGCGAGCGCATCGTCGTCGAGTCGCTCCCGGACTTCGTCGACCGCGAGAAGCTCGCCGACTTCGCCGAGAAGGGGCTGGCGACGGACGTCGCCGTCGGCCTCGAGACCGCGACCGACCGGGTCCGCCACGACTGCGTGAACAAGTACTTCGACTTCGCCGACTTCGAGGCGGCGTGTGCGGAGGCCCGGGCGGCGGGAGCGGAGCGACCGCCGCCGAACGAACGAGCGGCGACCGGCGGGAGCCGCGAGACGGGCGCGAGCGTCGGCGTGAAGGCGTACCTCCTCGCGAAGCCGCCGTTCCTCACCGAGCGCGAGGCGGTCGAGGACATGAAAGCGAGCGTCCGGCGCTGTGCCGCCGTCGACGGCTGTCACACCGTCTCCGTCAACCCGACGAACGTCCAGCAGTACACGATGGTCGAGGAGCTCCACCGCGAGGGCGGCTACCGGCCGCCGTGGCTCTGGTCGATCTGTGCGATTCTCGAGTCGACCGCGGAGGTCGACGCCATCGTCATCTCCGACCCCGTCGGCCACGGCTCCGACCGCGGCCCCCACAACTGCGGCGACTGCGACGACCGCGTCCAGACCGCCATCAAGGACTTCGACCTGCGGCAAGAGCCGTCCGTCTTCGAGCAGGTATCCTGCGAGTGCGAGCTGACGTGGGAAGCCGTCCTCGACCGCGAGCGGAGCTTCACCGCGCCGCTGACGCGGTGAACGGGTGCAGGAGAGTTGCCCTCAGTATCGCGTGTAGCCGTCGGTGTCGAGCCAGTTGTGCGCGACGGTGACCGCGTGGTCCGCGTGAAGTAGCTCCGGGCCGACGCGGAGCCTGGCGTCGGCGCGGTCGGCGAGCAGGTCGGCCTCGTCGTCGGTGAAGTCGCGGTGGTCGGAGAGCACGAAGACGGGATCAGCAACTGAATCGGCAGCGCCGAGCGGCGTCCCCGCCTCGTGGAGTTCGACGAGGGTCCCCTCAAGACGGTCAAGCGTCGCGGCGAGTCCCATCCGGCGCAGCTCGACCCCCGGCGACGGCTCCGCCGGCATGTGTCCGATGGCCTCGTCGCGGGCCGCGAGCGCGTTCCGAACGCGGGCCGCCGTGGACCGCTCGTCCGGGTTGAGATTTCTGACCGTGGCGCCGTCGACCGTCAGCGTGTAGCTGTCCGCGAGCACGAGGTGGACTCGCGCGTCGCGGATGCCGTGTGAGAGAAACAGCGCGCTGTTCACACACCGGCAGAGCACGTCGAGCCGCCCCGCCGCCGAGGGGAGGTCGTCGAGCGGGAACTCCTCCGTCGTGGGTGCGTCGTGGCCGACGACGACGAACTGTCGCATGCCTCCGTCGGCGTGGTGCGGGCGTAAATCCCCATCGCTCCCGAGCGGGACGCCCCGAGGCCGTCAGGCCGGCACGAGCGGGAGCAGGAACGCCCGGCCGAAGTAGTAGTACGCGACGAGACACACCACGTTCGTCGTCGCCGCGCCGGCGAGTCCGAACAGAACGGCGCCGACCCGGTGCTCGCACCGGCCGAGCGCCGTTGCGAGACTCCACGCGGCGAGCAGGCCGGCGACCGCGACCGCGAGCAGCGCGTACCCCTGCATCGCCTCGTCGACGCCGTAGCCGTTGGCGACCACGACGAGTAGCGTGAGCTGCCCGCCGATGAGCACGCCGCTCGCGTACGTGAACGCGATCGCCCGGCCGCGCTCGTGGACGACCGCGCGTGCGGCCGGGAGCCGTGTAACGGCGTAGATCGCGAGCGGGAACAGCGGGTAGATGTACCGGACGGTGATCGACGCGTGGATCGGGAACCGTCGGAGATACACCAGCGTCAGAACGACGCCGTACGCGACCGCGAACAGGTCGGCGGTCGCGTGCGGGGCCGCGAGGCGGTCGCGGAGCGACGCCAGGTCGACCGTCCTGAGCCGACGAGCCGCGACGACGGGGACCGCGACGACCGCACCGGCGAGCGGCAGCGCCTCCACGAACGCGAGATTGATCGCGAGGCCCGTCGCACCGGAGCCCTCGGTGCCGACGTAGCCGCTGCGAAGGAACGTGTGGTAGAGCTTCGACGGCTGGCCCGTGGCCGCGTCGACCCCGCGCTCGATGAATGTCACGAACACGAGTGCGCGTTCGAGGGCAGCGAGGAGAGGCTCCGCGAGCCGGAGCGTCGCGTCGACGAGTGGCACGAGAATCGATGGGACACCCGAAGTACCACCGCCGGAGCCCGAGCCACCACCGCCGCCCCCCTCGCTCACGAACCTGACGGCGTCGCTTCCCGAGTCGTACGGCGGGAGCATCCGCGGCACGGTCAGCGGGTCGCCGGCGACGAGCGCGTTCGTGACGAGCATCGGGACGAGCGAGAGCGCGAACGCGGCCCCGACGGTCGCGAGCGACCGGAAATCGTTGTGGCGGGCGGTGGCCGCGTCGACGACGACCACCGCGAGCAGCAGCGCGAACCCCTCCGCGGCGTGGAGCCACGCGGTGAGCCCGATCGGAACGTACGCCAGCGCGCGGAACCGACGTGCTGCGTGTGGCTGGTCCGCCTCCCGGCTCCGCACGAGCGCGTACAGCGTGACGAGCGCGAATGCAGCCGTGAGCACGTGTCGCTTCGGTATCGACGCCCACAGCAGCCCGGGCGAGGCGAGCGCCACGGCGAGCCCTGCGGTGAGGGCGACCCGCTCGTCGTGGAGGCGCGCGAGCGTCCGGTAGACGAGGACGGCACAGAGTCCGGCGACGACGACGGTCGTGAGCTGAAGCGCGAGAAACGCCGGATGGACGGGGTCGAGCGGCGTCGCGACGGCGACGTTCGCGGCGAAGGCGACGAGCGCGACGCCGGAGCCGACGAGCCGGCCGGCGCGCTCGCGGCCCGCGAGGTCGCCGACGGTGATCCCGAGCGCGAGCAGCAGCCCGCTCCACAGTCCCGCGGCGGCGATTCGGAGGTCAGCGACGAGTTCGAGCCCCTGTAACAGCCACAGTGCCGGCAGCGAGAGGACGATGTGTGCGAAGTTCCGCGGCACGGCACGGCCGTCGACGCGGACCATCCCGGGTGAGGCGAGCGTCTCACCAAACGTCGGCGCGGCGACGTACGGCCGCCCCTGACTCACCGCGACCAGCCCGTTGATGACGGTGTAGTTGTCGTTGATGGAGACGGTCGTCCGCCACAAAAGCATCGCGGCCGCGACGGCGAACAGGAAGACGAGCAGGCCGCGGCGGTCGCCGAAGACGGCTCGCCCCAGGGTGTGAATCCGCGGACGGACGCGCTCGCGGAGTTCCGCGAGACGGCCGGCCGACCGCGTCACGGTCGCGGTTCCGGCGCGAAGCCTCCGCCGAAGCCGTACCGTGAGTCGGTCGTCGGTACTCACGGGGACCCCCCGTCGGCCCTCGTCCACCCGTCCACCGTGACGGTCATCGAACCACCTCGACGGTGACGTTTCGGGCGACGAGCGTCTCCTCGACGTCGGTGCCGTTCTTCGTCCCCCGGTAGACGACGTACAGCGTCGCGTCGTACCGGTCGTCGTCGATCCGGTCCGGCTCGAACGTGCTGCGGTCGAGCGCGAGCCGTTGTGTACCCGTCGTGCATCGACTGAGAACCGCGGTCGTCCCGACGGTCCGGCCGAGTTCGGGGATCGCGATGCGGTAGGAGACGGTCGGGCGGCCGGAGACATCGGAGACGTTCACCGTCGCCGGCGAGAGATCGAGCCGCCACACCGCGGCGCCGAACGACGACTTCGTGATCGTCGCGTCGTCGGGGACCGACACCGGCGTGACGGTCGCGTTGCCGGTGCCGGGGAACGCCGTCTCGTCGGTCGCCCCGCTACAGGTCGGGGCCGTCGTCAGGTCGACCGGACCGAGCGGTCCCGAGATGACGGCGACCACGGCGATGAACGCGACGGTCGCAACGGGCACCACACCGGAGAGTTCCATCCGCGTTGGCGACCACAGCCGGGGCTGGTAGAAGTAGCTAGCGGTCGTTCTCGCTCTCGGCGACCGCGTGGCGGAGAACGGCGAGCGCCGAGCGGCCGTCGCGCAGGTCGCCCGCGAGCGCGCGGTCGCGAAGGGACGCGAACGACCGGCGGTCGACGCGGATTGACTCGTTGTCGTCGAGCCGCTGCTCCCCGGTCGGCTCACAGCCGCGGGCGACGAAGTGGTGGTGGGTCGCGTCGAGCAGGCCGTTCGCCGGCTCGACGCTGCCCACGTGCTCGAGGGTCGCGGCCTCGTACCCCGTCTCCTCGCGCAGCTCTCGGCGAGCCGCCGCGGCGAGGTCGTCGTCGTCCGGTTCCAGTCCGCCCGCCGGGAGCCCGAGGTTGACCCGGCCGACGGCCTGTCGCCACTCCTCGATGACGACCACCTCGCCCTCGGGCGTGAACGGGAGAACGACGACGGCGTCCGGCTCCTCGACGCTGTGGTACTCTCCGTCGGTGCCGTCGGGGAACCGAACCGCGTCGCGGCGCACCTCGAAGCCGGGACAGCGGTAGTCGACCTCCGAGTCGAGCGTCTCCCACGCGAGCGAGTCGGTCGTGTCGTCGGTGTCGCCGGCCGCTGCCGTCGAGTCGTGCTCCTCGTCGTCCGGCACGTCCATACGTCGCGTGGGGCGGCGGGTCGCAAAAAGCGGGCGGTCGAGGGCGTGCCGCCGTCCGGTCAGGGAGCGCGGAAGACGCGGACGGTGTCGCGCTTCGTCGGCTCGTGGAAGAGCTGGGCGAGCCCCAGACCACCGAACACCGCCTTCCAGTCGCGGTGGTACAGCGGGAACTCGTCGTTGACGCAGCTCACCTCGCGGTCGCCGCGGCCGCGGGTCGGGCCGTTTCCCTCGTTCTCGGCCGTGATGAGCAGGTCCGTGGTGATTCGCGGTAGCTCGGCGAACAGCCACTCGTCGTCCGGGTGGACGTGCTGGAGCGTCTCGACGGAGTAGACGACGTCGAACGCGTCGTCGGGCACCGTAGGGACGAACTCCTCGATGGGGGCGGCGTGGAAGGTGCCCGTCTCGGCGAGCTCCGGGTAGTGCTCTCCCATCACCTCGAACGACTCGTCGTTGATGTCGACCCCGGTGAGGGTCTCGTACCCCCGCTCGCGGAGATACGCGAGGTGGCGCCCGGAGCTACAGCCGAGCTCGAGGACGGCGGGGTCCGGGCGCGCGAAATGTTCGAGGGCGGCCGCGAGCGTCTCGCTCACCTCGTTCGGGCCGATCTGCGCGTAGTAGGTCGGCGAGAACTCCCCCTCGCGGGTGGCCCAGCCGCGCTGGTTCTCCGCCGGGTCGACCGCGTCGTCGGGGTCCATACCGTCAGTTGACGGTCGCGGGATAAATGCCCGCTGGCTCGCGGGGACGGAAGCCGGAAGCGGGCGTTACAGCTCGACGCGCTCGAGGTCGAGCTCTAACGCCGCGACGTGGTCGTTGTACGCGTCGACGAAGCCACCGAAGTCGGGCGAGAACTCCCGGACGTCCGGTGCCGAGGGCGGCCCGTACTGCGACAGCAGGTAGGTGCCGCCCGACCCGCCGACGCGGAGATACGACGCCGCCGACTCCTCGCGTTTCAGCTCCCAGCGCGTCCCGTCGACGCGGGCGGTGAACGTGCCGTACTCGTCGACCTCGTACCGGTGGAGCTCGCCGGCCATCCGGTCGCAGACCTGGCGGATTCGGTCGACGATTCGGTCGCGCTCGGCGACGACCGTCTCCGTCGAGGCGGGCTCCGGGAAGTCGGTCGAAACGCCGTCGAGGACGCCGTCGAGCGAGCGGACGTGGTCGTCGAACGCGGCGACGAACGCCGGGTAGTCGGCCATCGCGGTCGCGAGTGCAGCCGGCTCTGGGGGTTGTTTCGTCGAGACGACGTACGTCTCAGCGCCTGCGCGGGGCGAGAAGCGGAGATACTCCAGGTCGCCGCCCTCGTACTTCACCGTCCACTCGCCGTCGTCGGTGGCGAACGTCCGGTCGCCGTAGTCGCCGCCCTGCAGCCGCGCGAGCGCGTAGGCGAGCTGGCCGGCGTGGTCGCGGACGGCCGCGACGACCGCGTTCCGCTCTTCGGCCACGGCGTCCGCGTCGGTGGGGTCGAACCCCAGCCCGTCGGTCATACACGAGGGTCGTGCGTGGCGGCTTTAGCCGCGTCGGTTCGGCGGCCGAACGGGGCCGAGGGTCACTTCCACGGGTTCGAGACGAGTTCGCCGGCGACGCTCGCGCCGACCCGGACCCGCGCGTCCGAGCGCGGCTCCGCGATGCACAACAGCACGTAGCCCGCCTCGATGTGGCGCGGCTTCAGCGCACGCGGCTCGCGTCTGTGTTCGAGCTCGCCGGCGAGCAGCTGGCCGGTGCAGGTCGCACACGCGCCGGTGAGACAGCCGACCGGGAGGCCGACGCCGGCGCGGTCGGCCGCCTCCGTCACCGACTCGTCGGGGGCCGAACGCAGCCGCTCCTCGCGGCCGTCGTCCCACGCGAGCGTCAGCGCGTGGGTCACCTCACTGCCACACGTCGCTCGTGCAGTCGCCGTCCGGCCACCGGATCTCGTGGGCGCGGGCCGGGCCGGCGGGCAGGTCGCCGAAGTCGACGAGGAACTCCTCGTCGAGCGACATCGTTCCGTTTCGTGGGTCCACGTCCGCCTTCAGCATCACCGACCCCTGCTCGCCCTCCTCGGGGTAGAACTGCTCGTCCCACGAGGAAAAGAGGGAGGTGGTCCAGTAGAGCCGCTCGCCGTCGAGCGAGAGCTGGAGCATCTGCGGGCCGCCGACCACCTCGCGCTCGCCGTCGATGGGGTGGCTCGGACCGAAGTGGCCACCTGCCCAGATGCGATCCGCGAGCCGCGGGTTCGACGGGTCGGAGATGTCGTACATCCGGACGTCGCCGTGGAGCCAGTTCGAGAAGAACAGGTAGCGGTCGTCCATCGACACCAGCAGGTCGGTGACGAGCCCGGGAACGGGCATGTCCCAGTCCTCGTGTTCCCGCGCCTCGATGTCGATGACCTTCTCGGCGGCGTAGCGGCCGACGCCCGTGCCGTCGGCCGGCGGCGACGCCTCGTAGAAGTGGAACACGTTCGAGGAGAGCGCGGCGCCGACGTAGCCGTGCGTTGACTCCGGCGAGTGGTGAAAGCGCACCTCGAGGGGGATGAGCCCCTCCTCGCCGAGGTCGATGGTCTGCTCGACGCGGCCGCGCTCCCAGTCCCAGACGTGCAGTTGTTGGCCGTACTTCCCCGCCTCGACGTCTTCGAGGTCGAAGCCGGGGTAGTACGTCGTCGGCGCGGCCCACTCCGTGGAGATCATCACGTCGTGGCGCGGCTGGTACCAGAAGTCGTAGTTGAAGTCGATCTCGCCCGGCGGCTCCCACCGGCCGTCAATCTCGAAGTTCTCGTTCAGCTCGAGAAAGCCGCCCGGCAGCTCGCCGTCGGCGTCGCCGAGCATCGAGATGAGTATCTGCCCGTCCGGGATGCAGTGGACCGTGTGCGGCGCGCTCAGGTCGTGGTCGTACACCTCCTCGGGCTCGATGACCGTCTCCAGCTCCGGCGCCCGGCGCTCCTTCGTGTCGATGACGTGGATGCGCGAGGAGCGCTGGCCGGGAACGATCAGATGCCGGCGTTCGAGCCCGCCGACGTGACACGACGACGAGCAGGCGTTCCAGCCGAAGTGGTGGAGCTCGTCGCCGACGTTCGGCATCTCGACGCGGTCGATCAGCTCCGCGTACGTCTCGGAGTCGGGGTCGACGTCGACCACGCCGAGGAAGTCCGGCGCGTCGACGTCCGTGCCGACGTACAGCCCCATCACGTACGCCACCTCCTCGGGCGCTGCCTCCTCGATGGCCGCCTGTGGCGTCGCGTACCCCGGTCCGTCGTGGTCGTGGCCCTCGTGGTCGTGGCCTGCGTGTGCCTCGTGATCTCCGCCCCGCTCTTCTGCGTCGCTCATGGGCAATATCTGCCGCCACCAACCTGTTAAGTGTTACCAACAGGCATCGGTTGCCGGCAGCTGTGACGCCCGTCGGCGTGGGAGACGAAGCCTACTCCTCGCCCATCGCGGCGAACACGCCGCCTGCATCGGCGGGCACGTCGAAGTCGTGGAAGTGTTCTCCCTTCTCCTTCGAGAGGATGTTCAGCGCCGCGGCGGCGCCGTCGCCCGCGGAGATGACCGCCTGCCACTCCTCGGCGCGCACCATCGCGCCCGTCGCGTACGCGTCCGCGACGCTCGTCTCCATCGTCACGTCCACGTCGACCACGTCGCCGTCGAACGCACAGCCGAGCGCCTCCGCGAGGTCGCGGTTCGCGCCCGTCGCGAGGACGACGTAGTCGGCCGCGAGCGCGTCGTCGTCGGTCGCCACCTCGAAGCCGTCGTCGGTCGCAGAGACGGCCGTCACCTCCGCGCCCTGCCGGCGGTCGACGCCGAAGCTGTCGACCTGCGACCGGAGCGTCTCGACGAACGCGGAGCCGTCCTGTGAGCCGATGCCCGGGTAGTTGAACAGGTGGGCCTTGTGGAGCCAGGTCCCGTCCGTGTCGAAAACGGTCGTTTCGAGGCCGTTCTTCTGCGTGAAAAGCGCCGCGCTCAGGCCGGCCGCGCCGCCGCCGACGATCGCTACGTGTGCCATACGCGAACGGTCGGGCCCGGAGTCGGATATGGTTTCCTGCGGGCGGGACATCGAGTCCTCGTGGGAACGACGTTATCACGGTCCGCGCTCTCATCGCCGGCATGGACGCCGCCGCGGAGCGGTACCTGGTCGTGCTCACGCTCGGCGAGGTGCTCCTGCTCTGTTATCTGGCCGCGCTGCTCGCGCACGGGCTATTCGGCGACGGGACGTTCCTCGTCGACGTTCCCCGGAGTCGGCGGCTCGTGGCGCTCGCCGTCCTCGTCGTCGAGGCGGCCGTCCCGTCGTGGATACTGTTCGACGTGCGCGGCCACGACGTCGACACCGTCTGGGTTCACGTCGCGGCGATGCCGCTGGTCAACCTTCTCGGACTGCTCGCGTACCTCGACGAGCGGAAGCGGCGCGGGGAGTGACGGACCGTGCGGTCGGAGTTCGAGCCGCAAAAAGTGGGCCGACCCGGATTTGAACCGAGGTTCCGAGCACCCGATGCTCGAAGGATACCAAGCTACCCCATCGGCCCGCACTCGCTACGAGACCCTTGCCGGGTTTAACCGTTGCGACTCGCCGAGGACGCAGCCGTAACGAGCGCCGCGGAGTCGGGGAAGCGAAGTAGCCAGAGCCCCTCGATGGAGACATGTGCGGAGGGGTGCCGTGAGCGACGGACAGGACGACCGACCGCCGGAGGCCGAGATTGGGTACACGGAGTACCGGTGTACGAACTGCGGGCGGACGACGCCGAAGAACACGCCGCCGTGTGATCGCTGTGGCGGCTACGACTTCGAGCGCGTGGAGGTGACGGCGAGCGACTTCGACGACGAGGTCCGCGCACCGAGCAACGTCCAGCTCGTCCGGGAGAACCCCGCGGTCGCGGCCGGTATCGTCGTCGTCCTCGCCGGACTGCTGGTCGCCGCGCTGGCGTACAGCGGCGCCGTCGTCGTCGCGGACCCGACGGGAACCTACCGGTTCGGTGCCGTCTCCGGGACGGCCGTCGACGACGACGGGACGCTGACGGCCGGCGAGTTTCGGACGCAGCTCGAGGCCGACCACGAGGTCGCCGCGATGCGGTGGTCCGGGCAGGGGCTCTCAGTCCGCGTCGAGACGGACGCGACTGCGAACGACGCCGTCGTCGCGGAGGTGATGGCCGTCGCCCGGAGCTATGCGACGTACGTCGACAGCGGCGGCGAGGCGGCCGCGCTCGAACTCACCGTCGCTACACCCGACGGCGAGGCACGAGTTCGCATCGACGCCGCGGACGCGCGAGCGTACGCCGACGGCGACATCTCCGAGGGCGCGTACCGCGACCGCGTCTTCGGGCGGTGAGTCGCGTCGGACGGTGACACCGCCGGACGGTGACCCGTTTCGCCGGTTGGCGGGCACACCCACCGAGGGAACTCACCGAACTGTGACGGTAGCCGGGGCGGTTCGTGTTGTCGCTCGGACGACACCCGAAAGTATTTATCCAAGAGTAGTCGACTCCCGGATGAGTGGGGTTGGTTGTACCGTACTCCCGCTCACCATAGTCCCAGACCGCCGGGCCGGTTTCCCGACCGATCCGGAGGTCGCTTTCCGTCGTCGCCAGCGGTAGCTACTTCTACCGGGCGGCGCGCAGTCCGGGTATGTCCGCGACCACACAGCAGAGGTGGACGCAGTGAGCTACGACCGCTCCGTCTCCGCCGACGACCACGGGCTGCTCTCCGAGAGCGTCTGGAGCTTCCGGATGCCGGAGGTGCGCTTCGGCGCCGGCGCCGTCGACGAACTCGGGTACCAGCTCGCCGACCTCGGCGTCGACGACGACGCGACCGGGCTGCTCGTCTCCGACGACGGACTCGACGCCGTCGGCCACGTCGATCGGGTAGCAGCGGCAGTCGAGGAGGCCGGCTACGGCGTCGACCGCTACACCGACGCCGAGCGCGAACCGTCCGTCGCGGCTATCGACCGCTGTGTCGAGTTCGTCCGCGACCGGGCCGGCGAGGCCGGCTACGATTTCTACGTCGGCGTCGGCGGCGGGAGCGTGATGGACACCGCGAAGGCGACCCGCGCGGTCGTCGCCAACGGCGGCGAGCCGCTGGACTACATCGCCGAGCCGACCGGTCACGGGGAAGCGGTCACCGAGTCGGGCGAGCCACTCGTCCTGTTGCCGACGACCGCCGGCACCGGCTCGGAGATCTCCCCGCTCGCCATCCTCTCGGTCGAGGAAAAGCAGATCAAGGAGGGCATCTCGAGCCACCACGTCCGCGCGGACGCGGCGGTGCTCGACCCGACGCTGACGACGACGCTGCCCGCCGAACAGACGGCGAAGACGGCGATGGACGCGCTCGGCCACGCCATCGAGGGGTTCACCACTCACGAGTTCGACAGCATGCTCCGGCCGGCGGACGCGGCCGAACGGCCCGTCTACGCCGGCCGCACGCCCGTCACGGAACTGTTCTCCCGACGCGCCATCCAACTGCTCTCCGGCAACGTCCGCAAAGCAGTCCACAACGGCGACGACCTCGAGGCGCGCTCGAACATGCTGCAGGGCGCCCTGTTCGGTGCCGTCGCCGGGCTGACCGCGGGCGCGAACCTCGCACACGCGATGGCGTACCCGGTCGGCAACCGCTATCACACGTTCCACGGCGAAACCATCGGGGTGCTCACACCGGCGAGCACGCTCGGCTACAACGCCGCCTCCGATCCGGAGCGGTACGCCGAGATCGCCGAGCTGCTCGGCGTCGACACGTCCGGCATGAGTGCCCGCGAGGCGGCCGACGAGGCGAAGGCGCAGTACATCCGGCTCCAGCGAGACCTAAACGTGCTGCCGAGCGGGCTCGCGGAGCTCGCCGGCATCGGCGAGGACGACCTCGACTGGCTGGCGAGCCAGACGGTCGAGACGCAGGAGCGACTGCTGCGGTGTAACCCCCGGCCCGTCACCGAGTCGGACGTGTACGACGTGTTCGCGGACGCGCTGTACAACTGGTAGCGGTCGAACGGCGACGTTCCGAGCTGCCGCGGTTCACCATCTCCCCCCGTGCGAACCGATTACACAAATGGGCGTCGAACCCACCGAAACACAAAGGGAGAACCGGGAGAATCGTTTCGACTGAATGAGACGATTGGTCCCCCTCATGGTGGTACTGCTGGCGGTGGCACCGGTCGCCGCGCTGCCCGGCGTCGCGGCAGCCGACCCGGCGTCGGCCGCCGCGCAGACGCCGGTCACGACCGACCAGCCGGCGATGGAGGCACAGAACCAGGCCGAACAGCAGACACAGAACGAGACGCTCGAGGGCGTCGGCGTCGTCACCGACGTGGCGGCGGCCGGCGACGGCGGCGAGTATCTCGTCGGCGCGACCGGCCTCCGGACGGGGAACACGACGGTGACGCGTCGCGCTCCCAGCGGCGAGATACGCTGGCAGCGGAGCTTCGGAACGAACGACACGGTGAGCGGTGCCGTCGGCGTCGCCGCCGGCCCGGACGCAGGAGCGTACGTGCTCGAACAGCTCCGGCAGGGGACGGTTCGTGAGCCTGGAGCGGAGCCGCCGACGCTCCGACTGCGCCGACTCGGCCCGGACGGGTCCACCACGTGGACCGTCGGCCTCGGAAACGCGTCCCGGTACGGCGGCTACGGTGACCTCGTCGCGACGACCGACGGCGGCGTCGCCGTCGCGACGGCAGTCGGCGGCGAGGAGCGCCGGACGACGCGGCTCCGCCACGTCACGCCGCGCGGCGAGACATCGTGGGACCGCAGCTACGCGGGCGGCGTTCCGACGACGCTCACCCGGGGCGACGACGGTGATCTGCTCGTCGCCGGCGAGATACGCTTCGGAGAGGCGTGGCTGCTCCGCGTCGACGACGAGGGCGCCGTCGAGCTGAACGAGACGCTCGGCGGAGCGTTCGCCGACCGGCGGATCGTCGGTGCCGCGCCGACCGGCGACGGGGGCGTGCTCGTCGCCGGGAGCGCAGAGACGAACTTCGCGAACCAGCGACCGTGGGCCGCGCGGCTCACCGCCGACGGCGACGTGACGTGGAGCCGGACGTTCGACGCCGACGCCCAGCGCGCCTACCCGCGAGCGGCCGTCTCGACGGACGAGGGGCTGCTCGTACTCCACGACGTCGACGGCGAGCTGCGCGAGCGCGGGAGCCTGCTCATCCACGTGACGCCGACGGGCGCGTACGGCGCCACGTCGGTCGAGGCGGGCGACCGAATCGGAACGTCGGCGATGCACGTCGACGGTACCGACGTCGAGCTGTACGCCACGAGCTACGAGAACCGCACCGCGACGGCCCGAGTTACGACGACTCCGCTTCCCGTGGCTGAGGCGACGGCGTTCCGTGCCGACGCCGACGCGACGACGGGCGAGACGTTCTACCGCGGACAGAACCTCGCGCTGTCGGGCAACGCCACGTACGGGCTGTACGAGGTGCCCGACGAGTACGACGAGTTCGACGAGCCACGGCGCGTCCGCCTGCTTCGTGACACGGACGGCGACGGCGAGATCGTCTTCGAGACCGCGACGCTCACGCGAGGGCAGTATGCGGTTCGGAACGTGAACGGCAGCTGGTGGCCGCTGCTCGGAACGGACGAGGGACTGGTCGCGACGGAAGCGAAGACGGCCGCTTTCGAGCTCACCGAGCAGCGCGTCCGCCTCGTCGACCCCGACGCGGGCCGATTCCCGCGCCCACCGGAGTCGACGGTCGTCGAGACGTACGACGACGAGTCGACGGTGACGTTCGGCGTCCGCTCGACGCCGGAGAACTTCACCGCCGAGGTGTCGCTGTACCGGCTCCGGGACGGGCCGGTGTCTGCCGACGCTGTCGGTGTCGCCCTCGAGTCGACCGAGGACGGCTGGGGCGGTCCCGAAGCACCCGACCACGTCGCGATCGGTGGCGGCGCAGATCGGAATCTCACGCTCGACGCGGGCACGCTCGAGGCCGGCCTCTACCGCGTGAGCGTGACCGGTGCCGAGACAGCCGACGCAGCCGATCCGGCGCGGACGACGCTGGTCGTCGTCACCGAGGAGCGGCCGGTGTCGCTGACCGCGGCGAACACGTCGCTGTCCCTGCCGACGAACGGCTCCGCGGACACGACGCTCACGCTCGCCGGCGCGGACGCCGGCGTGAGCGCGCTCCGGCTCGATGCGAACCGAACGGGCGCACCCGCAGTCGGGCTGCGCCTCGAGTTCACCGACGCGGTCGACTACCGCTCGGCCCGCGGCAGTGCCGGCTGGTCCTCCGACCGATCGAGCGCGTCCACGCAGTCGCTCGACGTCGAGTCGGCGCCCAACGGGAGCTTCGAGGTGGCGACGTTCGAGATCCGGGACAGCGAGTACCGCGAATCGGCGGGCGGCACGAACACCGCACGAGTCGGGCTCGCGTGGGTCGTCGACGAGACCGGCGTCCCGTACACCGTCCCCGACGACATCGTCGTCACCTACGAGGTGACCGACTCCGAAGCCGACGACGGCGAGTCGACCGGTAGTGGCTCCGCAGGTGAGTCGACCGAAAGCGGCTCGGCGAGCGGCTCCGCCAGCGCGTCCGGCAGCGAGTCGGCCTGACGGGGCTACCCCGCGCTTTCTTCGGACCGCGTCACACGAGCCCCTCGAACAGCGGCATGAGCCGTCGGCGCGACGGTGTGTACGCGACAGCGACACAGAGCAGGCCGACGATGGTGTCACCGGGGGATCGTAGACGCCACCCGTTGTCGTGCTCGCCACGCTGGAGGCGAACTGAGTCCGAACGCTACGCCAGCCAGTCGCGGAGTATCGCACCGAACCCGGTCGCGCCGAGGCCGAACGCGACGAGTCCGCCGATACCGGTGAGCGCGAGCGCGCCGTTGAGCGCGGCCGCGGCGACGAGCGGCGTCGTCCAGCCGTCCGCGTGGCCGACGAGCCGCTCCGCGATCGTGAGAAAGGCGACCGCCGCGCCGACAGCCCACGTCACCACGGCCAACAGCGCGAACGGGATGGCGACGAGAATCCCGATGACCGTGACGGTGAGGACAAAGATTACGAGCACGATGAAGACGAGACAGACGAGCCCGTAGCCGGCGCAGGCCAGCGGCTTCGAGCGGACCTCGCCCATCATCCGCTCGGTGTAGGCGGGCGCGAGCGCGACCATGATCGCTCCGACGACGAGCGTCGTCAGGAACGCCCCGACCGCACCGTAGACGAGGTTGCCGACGGCGCCGAGTCCGAGTTCGACGCCCGGCATCGGCCCCATCTGGAGCGGCGGGATCGCCGCGACGAGTGGGTCCATACCACCGTCGGGACGGGAACCCTCATAAACAGCCGCCCACCGACTGACGACGGCCTACAGCAGCCCCAGCGCGTCGAGCTCCTCCGTGACGACGTCCGCGGCCGCGGCGGCGTCGTCGACCGTCTTCCCGCCGGTGATGACGAGCTTCCCGGAGCCAAAGAGGAGGACGACCACGTCGGGGTCGTCGAGCCGGTAGACGAGCCCGGGGAACTGCTCCGGCTCGTACTCGACGTGCTCCAACCCGAAGCCGATGGCGATGGCGTTAAGGTTGAGGCTCGTCTGCAGGTCCGCCGTGGAGACGATGTTCTGGACCGTGATCTCCGGCTCGTCGGGGACTGGAATCTCGAGCTCCCGGAGGCGGTCGAACGCGATTCCGAGCGCCTCGTGGACGGCCTCGATACTGTTCGCACCGGTGCAGACGATCTTCCCCGAGCGGAAGATGAGCATCGCAGCCTTCGGCTCCTGGAGCCGGTAGACGACGCCGGGGAAGTTCTCCGGGTCGTAGCTCGACCCCGTGAGGTCCACGGCGAGCGCGTCGAGGTCGAGTTCCTGCTCGATGCCGGTGGAGGCGACCACGTTCTGGATCTCGACGGTGTCCGCTGGCGGTGTCACTACTTGCCACGTACTGGGCCAGCGTATAAATAGCCGCGCCATTCCGACCGACGCTCAGTATCGAGCCGGCGCGTGCGCTGCGCCGGCGACAGCCGTCGCTGGTCGGCGTGGCGCACGAAAGAAAAATCCCGCGTCGGTGACCGGGACGGGAGCCCGGTTATTCAGTCGTTACTCGCGGCGCAGCGCCAGGAGCGCGGCACCGGCGAGCGCGATGATCGCGACCGCGAAGCCGAAGCCGGGCTGACCGGGCGTCGGCGTCGGCGTCGGCGTCGGCTCGTCCGTCGGCGTGTCCGTCGGCGTCGGGCTAGCCGTCGGCGTGTCCGTCGGCGTCGGCGTCGGCGTCGGGGTCGGCGTCGGGGTTGCCGTCGGCGTCGGCGTCGGGGTCGCGGCGTTGACGTTCGTGATGGTCGCCGAGTCGGTCACGATGGCCGACTCGTCGAGCGTCGTGTACGGCGCGTCGTCCGCACCGTCACTGCTCACGAAGTCGTAGATCTGGTCCTCGTCAGTGTCCTGGTGGGGCATCGCGATCAGGGTCTGCTCGACCTGATCCTGCGGAATGTCCACGCTGATGCGGACGTTCTCGTGCGTGCCCGGCGGCAGGTACTGCGAGGAGCCAGCGACGGAGTCGAACGTCGCACCGTCCTGCAGCGAGGCGTCGTGGATCGTCACGAAGCCACCCTGCGGGAGGTAGACGCTCGAGACCGTCACGCCACTACCGGCGGTCTCCTGGTCCTCGATCGTGACCGTGGACGCGCCAGTCAGGATGCCGGGGACGTACCCCTCGAGGCCTGCCTGACTGTCGGAGACGATCACCTGACCGCTCTCCTGCACCGTAGCGCGGAAGGTGGTCTCGGGCTCGGTCGGCACGTCGCCGAGGTTAGCCTGGATGGACCACGTCTGGTCTGCACCGACTTCCGTCTCGGTGCGGACCAGGAAGCTAGTGTCGCCCTGCGACTCGTTCTGGAGCTGGACGATGAACTCGCTACCGGGGGCGAGCGTAGTCTGGCCGCTCACCGTCGAGCCGTTCTCATACCCGACGACCCGGAGGTTACCGTCCGGATCGACGCGGTCGAACGTGGCCTGACGCGGAACGACCGATGCGTCGACGGTACGGAGCGTCTGCTCGTTCTGACCCTGGTACGGGTCGAACGGCGTGACGACACCGTCGTTGTATCTCGGGAAGATGGTGTCCAGATCGATGTCGGAGGGGAAGTCACCCTCTTCGAAGTAGTCAGCGAACGTCTCTCCGGTCTCAGAGTTGCCACCAGCCTTGACGAAGTCAACGCTGTAGGCACCACGCGGCATACTGGATCCGTCGCGCACGTCCGTTGCACGCGCCGTGTCGATAACCACGTAGTAGGTGTCGTTCTCCTGATCCTGGATCAGGTCAACACCCTGTCCTTTGACGTCCAGGTAGAACCGATCCGTGTTGGAACGGGGGTTCTGCTCCGAGACGACCAGGAAGACACCGTCGTTACCTGCGAAGGCATCGAGCGGGTCATCAGCAGCGGCAACCTGGCCGCCCAGGCCTTCGGCGTTGATTTCCACGACGAGCGTGTCCTGCTCAGCAACCTCGCTGGACTGCGTGAGGCTGCCCTCATCAACGGCGTCCGAGACGTCGGACAGACCGCTGATGTCGGCCCCGGACGGTGCGATCCACGTCCGCAGCTCACCGACCTGACGGTCGTTGAGCGTGAGCGAGCTGGTGTCCGAGACGACCGGGTAGCTCAGGCGGGTGACGACCGCGTCACCTTCCTGTTGCTGGGTCGTCGTGACCGGATTCTCGCCTGCGTCGAGTTGCGAGAAGTTGTGCGTACGCAGCGTGTACGTGTCAGCATCGACAGGGGTGCCAATCTGCGAGCGCAGACTGAACGCATCGCTGCCGATATTCGTTTCGTTGATGCGGAGTGCCACCAGACCGTCAGCGGCGTCGTCTTCTTCAGGGGCGTCTACAACGCTATCCCCTGCGACGTTGTACGTTGCACTCGTGTCGTCGTGCGCGAACACGCCGTTCCCGAGGTAGGTCGTGTTCGTCGTACCGAGCAGGTACGTGTTCACCGTGAACGTTGCCTGACCGTCGCGGTCTTCGTCGCGGACCTGAACGACGTCAATGAAGTTCGAACCCGTGCCACCCAGCGTGACGTAGGTCTGGAACTTCTGGTCGTCGTTGTAGTTGGAGTAGTCGCCGTTGAAGTCGACCGTGACTTCGACGATGTCACCAACCTGCTGCTCACTGTCACCGATGGTGTTGGTGCTGAAGTCAGCGCCGACGTTCGGATACTCGACATCAGTCGACGGGTTGACAGTGATGTCGTCGCTTGCGCTTGCATCCGTGTCGTCAACGGTGACGTTGACCTGCTTCGGCGTCGTCTCGTCGACGGTGGCGAACGGCACGCTCACCGTCTGGAAGTCACCGACGTCGGAGACGGTCGTCAGGACCGTTCCGTTGGCCGAGATGGTGACGTCGTATCCAGCACGGTTGGAGTCGAGCTGAAGGGTAGCACTGTTGCCACCGACGACAGTCGGGTTGCTGATCGTGGTGCCGTTCTGATTGACGAACTCTGCAGTCAGCGACTGAGTAGCCAGCTCGAATGCGTGGCCATTGTAGCCGTCGATGGTACCGTCGCTGCTGAGGTTAGCGCCAGTGGTGAGATCCCTGCTGTCGTTCTCGATCGCGTACACGTCAGGCTCGAAGATGCTCGTCCGAACGATGATGAAGCCGTCGTTGTATGCACGGACTTCACGCTCGAGTGCACCAACTTCACGGTTACCCTGGGTACCGTCGATCTCACGGACCTGGTAGTCGTTACCGGCCGTGAAGTCGCCCTCGAAGACTACGACCTGACCTTTCCAGTACGTGTTGGTTGAACTCTGGTCAGTGTCGGTCTCGTCGACGCTAACAGCGGTGACGGAAACCGGTGCGGACTGAGCATAGATTGTGCCGTAGTCCGGACTGGATCCGTTGGGGTGGATTGCTGCAACCAGCGTCTCATCCCCGGAGAGCGTGACGTTGGTGTTCAGGACTGCGTCACTGATAGTGCCACTGGCGTCGAACTGTGTCGCATTAATGGGCTTGTCGAGGTTGCCCTGGTCGTCAACAGTCCAGATGACCAGCCAGTTGGTTGTGTCGTTCGTTGTAGCGTTCTTTACGAATACGGAGTCACCAGTCGAGGTCTGGTCATTGAACGTGACCGAGTTCTCGAAACTGGTGTTTGCTGCCGCGGCCGTTCCAGCGAACGCGACGGTGCCTCCGAAGACGGAGACGACCATCAGCGCCGTGAGGAACAGCGCGCGGATTTTTTCGTTTGTATCTGTCATGTTTGGTTTGGTTTCCATGCGGCGACATCAGCTCCACGAACCAGCCGGGAAGACAGCCCGTCGCTGTCGGAAGGCCGGAACGGTGAGCGCTGCTGTCACCATGGGTAGGGGTATCCTATACTATCTGCCAAGTCGGGTAAATACTTTGTGTTCCTGTCAGCCTGGCGTATGACGCCTGCGGCCGCCTACGCGGCGATCTGACGCGTGTACTCCCCCTGCGGCTTCGCTACTGTCACATTCATGTGAGATGTTGACACGAATTGAGGGCCGTCGGATTTCGACCGACTGCGCTACGCAGTTAGAGCGGGAGTCCACTGACAAGCCTCGGGGCTTGACCCCGAGGCGATTGACCTCTGCTAACGCGTTTCCTTCGGTTGATCGTCACTGAGAAAGGAGGCTGGGCGCTACGGTTTAGTTGAGTGTGGTATTAATAAATCAACCACCAATTCGCATATGAAGTTTAAGTACATGGCGTAACAGATGGCTTACTATGAAAAGCGACACGAACACTACCGTAGAGACTGGTGCGAGGATTTCGCTCGATATTCCGGCCCAAGACAGGAGTCTTTTCAAAAGCCAGGCCGCTCACGACGTGCTTTCCTTTTTGTCGCGATATCATGCCGACGAGTTCTCTATCACGGAGCTGGCTGACGCGGTCGACTACTCTCGCCCGACGACTACGAGAGCAGTGGATACCTTAGTCGCCAACGATCTCCTCACCGAACGACGGAACGGCAACGCACGATTAGCCGGGATCAACCGAGAACGGTTGTCCCGGCCCGACGATCCGTTGCTACAAATCCCCCAGGCCGAGTTTCACACGCCAGTTCGCACTGCAGTCGAACAGTTAGTCGAACGACTCGACACCGTCATCGGCATCGTCCTGTACGGAAGCGTCGCCCGAGGAACCGCTGACCGACGGAGTGACATCGACCTCTGGGTGCTCGTGGAGGAAGACCGGATGACGAGTCAGCGAACCGCGAACGCGATTCGGCAAGAGCTTGAAGACCGAGCGTTCGACACTGGTCGCTACGCATACGAAATCGATGTCGAAGCCCTCCCGGCCGTCCCGACCTACACCGAGGAACTACAGGCGATTCTCAGCGACGGCATCGTGGTCCACGACACGAAGAAGTTCGAGACGGCTCGAGAGATGGTGTTCCACGGTGGGTTTGATGAGTAGTGACTCTGATCCACAAGCAGTCACGGACGCGCTCGCAGCTGCTGTCGATGCGTTCAACGAGGAAGGATACGACATCCCCACACGTGAGGGTGGGATCGATTCGGATGCCGATTGGAAAACGCAACTGACGAAGGCCTGCCGGCTGTTGGCCGCTATCGAGCACACTTGGGCACGGGTTTTACACGGCCAGGATCGAGTTGTGCTTCGGGGCAACCGAGCGGTCCGTCGAAGCCTACGCGCTCGCCGAGGGCGGGGACGAGCTCGAGGACTTCCATGATCACACCGCGTGCTACGACCGTGTGACTGCACTCGGCTTGCTCTCCGACACGACGACTCGGGAGCTCCGGCACCTGTACGACACCAACCGTACCGACAGTTACTACGGGGGAAGACGACCCACGCAACGACAGGCAGAGACGATGCAGCAACTCGCCCGAAGTGTACACGAGTACGTGACGAACCAGCTCAGAGAAGGTGGCGTCTGCGTCTGTAACGGCACCGATTAACCGCCAACGGAGACCGACACCCTGGCACCGTCCCGCACTGTAGAGACGGTGACGTTGTCGGTCCGGTACGGCGCGACGACCCAGAGCGTGCCGTCCGCACCCACCTCGCCGACGGACTCGTCGTTGATCCGCACCGTCCCGTTGATCGGCTCGCCCGTCTGCGACTCCGTGAGTCGGATCTGCATCGGCCCGCCGCCGTACGATCGGTTGACGGAGAGCCGGATTCCGTCCTGCGTCGCCGTCTGCTGGCGCAGATACCGCGTCGAGAGCGGCTGCCGCTGGGTCTCGCGGTAGATCCGCTCCGATCGCGCGTCCACGTAGGCCCGAAGCTGTCCCTGTGGCGTCTGCAGCTGGAAGCTGAACACCGCGGCGCTCGACGTGGACTGTGCCGTCAGCGACTGCTGGTTCTCCCACGCCCACGGGTACGACTCCTCCACGATGGCACCGGCCTCCGTGAGCGTGACCGCGCGCGGGCCGCTCGCCTGCCGCGCGCTGCCGCGGTACGCCTCGCGCAGGTACTCCCCGTCGACGATCGTCGCGAGCACGACGCTGTCGGCCGACGTCGCGACGTACACGCGCGTCCGGTTCTCCTCCCCGCGGAGGGTCGCGGCCACCGTCTCGCGGACCGGGCCATCGAACCGGCGCAGCTCCGTCCGCGCGCTGGACAGCTCCGTCTCGATCTCCGTCTCCGGCACCCGGGCGGCGCGCTGCGACACGCTCCGAATGTACGAGTCGAGCGCGGCAGCCTCCGCGTGCAGTTCTCCGAGCGTCCGGAGATACACCCGCGACGACCCGCCATCGTTGAACTGCTGGCGCGCCGTCTCCGCCTCGCGCTGGAGCTGAACCAGCCGGGCGTCGATGGTGCCGGCGGCCTCGCGAAGGGCCGCCCGACGCTCTGCATCCGTCTCGGCGGCGGCGAACTGCGCCTCGAACTCGTGAACCGCATAGCGGGTGTGAATCCGCCGGTTGTCCATCGCGACGCCGCCACCGACGGAGAGCGTCACCACGTCGAACCGCGTCGCTTCGAGTTCGTCGGCAGGAATCCGGAGGGCGTTCGTCGCGTTCGGTTGGCCGGTGACGGGAGCCTGCAGGGCCGACGCGTTCACCCCCAACCGGTTCGCTCCGGGCGCACTGGCGTCCGACACGCTCGCGTCCGACACGCTCGCAGCTGACACACCCGCAGCTGACACACCCGCACCTGGCACGCTCGCGTCCGACGCGTCTACTGCGGGCGACGTGTCGTCGGCGACCGGAGTGGAGGGCGAAACGACAGTCATGCCCGAGGTCGCCCCCGTCAGAACCGTGAGCCCGACGAGGAGGAGGGCGAGGGCACGCTTCATAGCTATTGAGGTGTGTCGTCCGTGACATTAGCTTTGCGTATCGGTCAGTGGTCGGCCCCACCGCGCCGGGGCGTATCCCAACGCATTTGACGGCGCTGTCCCACCTCGGAGCGTATGATCGTACTCCACGCGAGTTTTCCCATCGATCCCGAGCGGCGAGCCGAGGCGCTCGAACTCGTCGAACGGCTCGTCGAGCAGTCCAACGAGGAGGAAGGCATGATCGAGTACCGCGCGACGACCGACGTACAGGACGAGAACCTCGTTCGCTTCTTCGAGCAGTACGAAAGCGAGGAGGCGTTCCTCGCGCACACGCAAACGGACCACTTCCAGGAGTTCGAAGCGCAGCTGCCCGACCTGCTCGCCGGCGAACCCGAGGTGCTCCGGTTCGACGTGAGCGAGGCGACGGAGCTCGACCTGTAGCGGGAGCGGACGCCGACCCACACCGGACCGCTCGAACGGTGGCTTTTATTCGAGGGAGCCGCCACCGACGCGTATGGTCACCGCCCGCGAGGTGGACGAACTCGTCGCCGACCGGCCGGAGCTGCGGGCCGACGTCGAGGCGGTGCTCGACGCCGAGGAACCGTTCGCCTTCGACGACCTCCCACTCGACTCGGGCGCGTTCGGTGAAGTCGTCGCCGCGGGCATCGTCGAGGAGACCGACGACGGCTACCGCGTCGCGGACAGGTCGGCCGTCGAGCGCGGCCTCGCCGGCGACACCGGCTCGGACGACGTCGGTCTCGACATCTCGCCGTCGCTCCCGACCGTCGACCGCCGACTCGTCGGCGCCCTCGCTGGCGCGCTGCTGTTTCTCGCGCTCACGCGGACGGTCGTCGCCTACGGCACCGTGTTTCGCGACGGCGCGGTCGTCCTCTCCGGGAATGATCCCTACTACTACCGCTACTGGGTCGAAGGGCTGCTCGCGAACCCCGAGATAACCCTCGAATCGCTGCCGGGCGGCGTCACCAAGGGGGAGCCGCTGTACGTCGCGACGATGTGGGCCATCGCCGCGGCGCTCGGCGGCGGCGCGACGACGACCGGGCAGCTGCTCGCGTGGTTCCCCGTCGTCTCCGCCGTCGTCTCCGGCAGCTTCGTCTACCTCATCGCGACCGAAGTGACAGGGGACCGCCGCGTCGGCATCGCAGCGATCCTCATGCTCGCGGTCGTCGCGGGCCACGGCCTTCGGACGAGCCTCGGCTTTGCCGACCACCACGCGTTCGACTATCCGTGGCTCGGGCTCACCGGCCTCGCGCTCGTCGCACTCGCGGACGGTGAGATCCGACGCCACCCGACCCGGACGCTCCTGGGCACCGTCGGCCTCGCCGCCGGGGTGAGCGGTCAGGTGCTCGCGTGGGAGGCCGGACCGCTGCTCGTCGTTCCGGTAGGGCTCGTCGTCGCCGCGCTCGCCGTCGTCTGGGTCCGCGCCGATCGGTCGCCGCTCGTCGCCGGGGCGCCCGTCGTCGTCGGACTCGCCGGCGCGGCAGCGGTGACGTGGGGCGCCCACACGTCGCTCGGCTGGCACACGCCCGTCGTCGCGTCGGCACCGGCGCTGCTCGCGGCCGTCGCAACCGGCGTGCTGCTCGTGAGCGAGCTCGTCTTCCGCGTGCGCCCGGACGAACGACTCGCCGCGGGCGCCGTCCTCGGGACAGGGGCCGCCAGCGTCGCCGGCGTCGCGGTCGGCGCCCCGGAGACGTGGGCGACGCTGACGAGCCGCGCCGACGCCGCGCTGTTCCGATCGGACCCCATCGCGGAGACGCAGGGGCTCTTTTCGGATGCTGGCGGCTGGTTGCTCCTCTTCGGGTTCGTCCTCGTCGTGGCGCTGCCGTATCTCGCGTGGGCGACCCGCCGCGCGCTCGACGACGAGCCGTGGGTCGTCCCCGTCGTGTACGCGTGGGCGTTCTTCGTCCTGTCGGCGATCCAGGTGCGGTTCGTCGGCGAGTTCGCGACGTTCATCGCCGTCTTCGCCGGCCTCGCCTTCGTCCACGTCGCCGAGCGGGTCGACGTCGCACGGCTGCCGAAGCCGTTCGACGGCGACGTCGACGGCCGCAGGTTGGCCGTGCCCGACGCGCGGCAGGCCGGTGCGCTCGTCGTCGTCTTCCTGCTCGTCGGCGGGCTCGGGCTCGTCCAGGTGCCGATCAAGACGGACCAAATCACGACCGACGCGGAGATGTACGACACCGCGGCGTGGATCGCCGAAGACCTCGATGACGCCCCCGAAGAGCGGCCGTCGTACGTGTTCTCGCCGTGGAGCCACAGCCGGATGTACAACTACTTCGCGAGCGGGGACTCGCGCTCGTACGGGTACGCGCGTGCGAACTACCAGACTTTCCTCGCGTCGCCGAACGAGACGGCGTGGTACGACCGCCTGCGCGGCCGCGCTGGCTACGTCGTCTACAGCGACGTGCAGGCACCCTCGGGGAGCATCGCCGAGCGCCTCTCCGCGTACGGGAGCCGCACGGAGAACGCGACCGGACTGGCCCACTACCGCGCAGTCCACGTCTCCGAGGGCGGCGAGTACCGCGTGTTCACGCTCGTTCCCGGAGCGACGATCACCGGCACGGACGAGCCGAACGCGACTGTCCGCGTCTCGACGACCGTCGAGGTGAGCGACAGGCGGATCGACTACGAACGGCGCGTGACGACGAACGCGAACGGGAACTACAGCGTCACGGTGCCGTACTCCGGAACGTACCGCGTCGGCGGCTCGGAGATTCAGGTCACGAACGACGCCGTCCGAAACGGTACACGAATCACCATTTGACGCTGTGCAGCCGTCCGCTCCACGGCCGCCGAGACCCCCCTCGGCGGTCGGTCGTCGTCCTGCAGCGTCACAGCCCGGGGCCGATCGACGTCGAGTGCGCCCAGTCGGTCGGCATCAGGTCCCGACCCATCGGTCGACGTCGAGTGCGCCCAGTCGGTCGGTATCGGGGCCAGCCCGCCGGAGGAAAGACCGTTCCGTCCCGCCGGAAAGCATAACAAATACGGAACGAAGACATTTATATCTCGTTCGAGTGGGGCCGGTATGCGTCGCGCGCTCGTCGTTGGCCTCGTTCTCGTACTGCTCCTCCAGCCGTTCACAGGCGTCGCGGCAGCACAGCAACAGCAGGTCGGCGGGACGCTCGTCGTCGACGACGGCGAAACGATCAACGGGTTCACCGGTTACGCCGGCACGATCGTCGTCCGCGGGACGGTCCAGGGAGACTTGACCGCGTTCGCGGGCCGGGTCGTCATCGAGGAAGGTGGTGTCGTGACCGGACGAGTCAGAGCGTTCGCCGGCTCCGTGGTAATCAGCGGTACCGTCGAACGCAACGCGGTCACGTACGCCGGAAAGACAACCGTAACCGAATCCGCACGGATCGGCGGCTCGTTCGGCGCCATCGGCGGAGGCGCCTCGATCGCGGGGACGATCGGCGGCGACGCGACGGCCGCGACGGGGGCCGCCACGCTCGAGCCATCGGCAGAGATTGACGGCTTTCTCATCCACGTCGGCGCGTTGACCGACCGTGGTGGAGACGTGCGACTCGGCATCCGGAGCGTGAGCGAGCTGGCGTTGCTCCCGTCGCTGACGGGTGCGACGGGCATCCTCTTCGGGCTGTACCTGCTCGTCGCGGACGCGTTCGCCGGGGCCGCGCTGCTGTATCTGTTCCCCGGATTCGCGCGCGACGCGGTCGAGACGGCGAGCGAGGAGCCACAGCAGATCGCGCTCGCTGGGATCGCCGCCGCCGTGGCCGTCCCCGCCGTCGCGGCCATCGCGGCGGTAACGGTCGTCGGCCTGCCGCTCGCGCTCGCGCTCGTCGTGGGGTACCTGCTCCTCGCGTGGCTCGGCACGATCTACGGACGGTACATGGTCGGCTACGGCGTTGTCGCGGCTGCCGACCGGCCGAACCCGTATCTGGGGCTGGTCGTCGGCATCCTGCTCGTCGCCGTCCTCGCGCGGCTCCCGTTCATCGGACCGCTCCTCCGTGGCCTCGTCGCGCTGCTCGGCGTGGGTGCACTCGCGCTCGGGGCGTACGGGGCGTACGAGCTCGTCCGCGAGAACCGGGGAGGAAGCGCTAACGTCTAAAACGCGACCGGCAGCCGGCGTCCCTCACGGCTCCTCGCGCTCGGCGTCCGCGTCAGGCGGCTCCGGCGGGGCGAGCAGCGCCGCGAGCAGTCTGCCGACCCGTGTTTCCGCCGCGCGCCTGCCGACCGAGCCGAGAGCATCGACGCCACGTTTCAGCGTCGAGCCGCGCCAGTGTGGCGCGAGCCACGCGAGCACGTGATCGAGCGCGGCGATTAGCGGGCCGACGACCCACGTCTCGCGCAGGTCGATGACGATGACGTCCGGCTCGGGCTCCTTCGTGAGCCAGCGATACAGGTACGACGAGCGGACGGCTTCCGACGCTCGCGCGCTCAGCGACCGCAGACCGCCGACGAGCGTGCTGTCCGCGACAGCGGCGCGGAGCGACCCCAGCCGGGAGTTGGACAACCAGACGGCCGCGTCACTCCCGAGGTCGGTCATCGGTGTGCGTGATAGCTGGTTGCGACGCGATATGAACGCTACGCTCGCGCGGAGAGCCAGCCGTGGGCCGAGCGTCCACGGTTCACGTACCGACGCTGACCACGTCCGCCTCGATCACGATGGTGCCGAGGTCGACGACGACGGTGGATCCCTGGCGGAGCGGCTCGCCTTTGAACCGCGGCCCGATCGTCGTCTCGCGAACGCGCAGCTCCGTCGTGATCGTGACCTCGCGATTGAACGGGTGGTCGACGACGTTCACGGAGCCGTTCTGTCCGGTCGTGATGATGAGCGACGGCTCCGTGTCGACCGCGGTGACGCGGGCGACCGTCTCTCCGTTCGACCGCTCTGCCATCCCCGGCTCGATGGCGTCGGCCATGTCCTCGCGCACGTCGCTCATCCGCAGAGTGACAGTGCGGGTGTCCGCGGTGCCCGCGGGCTCGAGCGTGTCGATCCGTTCGATCGCCCCGGAGAGCGTGTACTGACCGGTATCGACGGTGATTCCCCTGCCGCGCTGGACCGGCGCGGTGCCGAACAGCTCGCGCTCGCCGTATCCGAGCGTCCGCAGCGAGAGGCCGACGACGACGCGTACCCGGTCGGGGTTCCGCGTCGCGTAGGCGGTGACGCTCGCGACCTCGGCGGTGTCGTGGCCGGCGACCGTCGCAGTGTCGCCCTCTGCGAGCCGCTGGGCCGTCTCCGCGTCGACGACGTCCTCGACGACGACGTCGGCGCTGTCGCGCTCGAGCCCGCCGTCGACCCGCTCGACGCGACCGTTCAGCGTGTAGTCGTCCGCGGCGAGCGTGACGGCCTGTCCGCGGCGCAGCGGACTCCTGCCGAACCGGCGCTCGCCCTGCAATCGATAGGTTTCGAGCGTCGCCTCGACGAACACGTCGCGTTGGGTCGGGTTCCCCGTCGCGTACACGGCGACGTCATCGACCGTCGCGACGGTCCGACCGGCGAGCCGGATCTCGTCGCCGACGGCGATCTCGCGGGCGTCCGCAGCGGCCATCCGGTCACGGAGAACCACTTGGGCGCTGTCGCGCTCGAGCCCGCCGCCGATTCGCTCGACGCGACCGTTCAGCGTGTAGTCGCTCTCGGCGAGCGTGACTGTCTGTCCGCGGCGGAGTTGGCTGCCACCGAACCGACGCTCGCCCTGCGACCGATACGTTTCGAGCGTCGCCTCGACGAACACGTCGCGTTGGGTCGGGTTCCCCGTCGCGTACACGGTCACGTTGTCAACCGTCGCGACAGTGCGGCCCGCGACCCGTATCTCGTCGCCGACGGCGACCTCGCTGGCGTCCGCAGCAGCCATCCGGTCGCGGAGGACGACCGTCGTCGACTCGCGGACGAGCGTGTCGTTGGCCCCCACGTCGCGGATCTGGCCGCTCACCTCATAACGGTTCGTGGCCACAGTGAGACTGCGGCCGAGCCGGAGCGGAGCGTTCGCGTACGTGACGCCGTCCTCAGCGAGCCCCTGCACCTGCGCCCGGACGACGACGCGCGTCCGGCTGTCCTGTGGCGTGAGGTACACGTCGGTAATGGTGAGTTGGCTGTCCCGTCCGGCGTTGTGAGTGTCGCCCTCGTTGATCTCGGAGACGATGTACGTGGGCTGGGCGCCCAGGTCGAGCGTGACGTTCGTCGTCGCGAGCTCCGGGCCCTCGGGTTCGGGCTGGAGCACGAGCGCGGCGCCCGCGGCGACGACTGCGAGCACGAGGAGCACGACGAGCGCGTCGACGACGTTGACGACGCCGAACAGGTTCCCCTCCTCGTCGATCAGCTCCACGTCGACTCACCCGGAGGGCGCATCACCCGATTCGACTCGGAGCGCCGACAAAACGGTTGTGGATTCCGAAACACCGCAGAAAGGCGAGCAGTCTCGTCACCTCGGGGCGACGAACTCGATTGGGTGCGTCGACGGCCGGTCGAGCAACGCGTCCAGCTGTTCGAGACAGGACGTGCCGCTGGCGAGCACCGTCCGGTCGCCGCAGTCGCCCCCAGAAAACTGTTCGGCGAGCTCGCCGCCCACGTCGACCGCGAGGTCGTAGTACTCCTGTTTGTAGCCGAAGCTGCCGGCCATCCCGCAACACTCCACGTCGCTCGTCACGACGTCGTGGCCGAGTCGTTCGAGCACGGCCACGGTGTACGGTTCGAGTCCGAGCGTTCGCTGCTGGCAGTGGGCGTGATAGGCGACCGCTGCGTCGCCGGCCGCGAGCGCATCGAGGTCGCTGCCGTTCTCGACCAGTCCGTAGACGTACTCCATGATCTCGTAGCTGCTGTCGGCGAGCCGGTCGAACTCGTCGTCCGGAAGGAGCCGCTCGTACTCGCGGCGAAAGATCGCGAGGTCCGACGGCTCGATGACGACGACATCACGACCGGCGTCGAGGTGGTCGGCGAGGCCGTCGGCGACGGCCCGGGCCTGCCGCTCCGCGGTCGAAACCATCCCCTGTGAGAGCGGCGCGCGCCCCGACTCGCCCACGTCGGGCACGCGGACGTGGACGTCGAGCGCTTCGAGCGCCCGGACGGCCGCACGGCCGCGCTCGGGTGTGACGTAGTTCGTGTACACGTCCGGGTAGAGCGCGACTTCGCGGGTCGCCTCGCTCGCCGGGACCTGGGGCCCGCGGTCGGCGAACCACGCTTGGAACGGCTCGCGCTCGAAGCTGGGCAGGTCGCGCCGGCGGTCGATGCCGGCGACGCGTTCGAGTACCCACCGCGCGGGCGCCGTGTCGGCGAGCCAGTTGGAGACGGGCGCGGTCGCGCTGCCGAGCTTCGCGGCGGTTTCGACGTTGCCGAACAGCCGCTTCTGGATGTCGAGGCCGGCGGGCTCCTCGTCGGGGGTGAGCCCCTCGACGAGGAAGTCGAACTCGCTCGGGGGGTCGCCGTCGTTGAGCCGGTCCCTGATCACGGTGTTGATCCACGGGATGTCGATCTTCACCGGACACTGGTTCACGCAGCGCGAACAGCCCGTACACAGGTCGTTGAACTCGGCGGCGCTGTCCTCGCCTTCGACGGCGTACTCCCAGCCGGTGCCGATACCCCCCGAATACGTCTCGCCGCCGAACGCGTGACCGCCGACGTGCTGGAAGTTCGCACAGGAGTTGAGACACGCCGAACACCGGATGCAGTACAGCGTCTCGCGGAGCTGATCGTCCTCGCGGAGCTCGGTGCGACCGTTGTCGAGGAGAACGAGATGAAACTCGCGGTCAGCCGAGAGGTCGGAAAGCGGCGTGTCGCCGTCAGCGAAGTCGGGCACGGGCGTGTCGCTCGGAGGCTGTAACAGCGACACGTAGGCGGTGATGTCCTGGCCGGTTCCCGAACGGCCGATGAGCTCCACGAACGGCTGCAGGTCCCCGAGCGATGGAACGAGCTTCTCCACGCCGGCGATCGCGATGTGGGTGTCCGTCGTCGCCACGGACTTCCGGGCGTTCCCTTCACTCGTCACCAGCGCGAGCGTCCCCGAGTCGGCGGCGACGAAGTTCGCGCCCGTCATGCCGACATCGGCCTCGCGGATGCGGTCCGCGAGGTACTCGCGGGCGAAGGCGGTGAGGTCCTCGGCGGTCTCGAACGGCTCTTCGGGGTCGAACCGCTCGTTGAACAGCGCGGCGATCTCCGCCCGCGACTTGTGAATCGCCGGCGCGACGATGTGGCTCGGCGCCTCCTCCGCGAGTTGGAGGACGAACTCGCCGAGATCCGTCTCCCAGACGTCGACGCCGCGTTCGGCGAGCTGCTCGTTGATCTCGATCTCCTCGCTCGTCATCGACTTCGATTTTACCACGGTGTCAGCGTCGCGCTCCTCGACGACCTCGGCGATGTAGCGGCGGGCGTCGGCCGCGTCGTCGGCGACGTAGACGTGGCCGCCGTTCGACTCGACGGACCCGCGGACTTCTTCGATGAGCGCGGGCAGGTCGGCGATGGCGTCTTCCTTGATCTCCCGCGCTCGCTCCTTCAGCGCCTCGTAGTCGTCGAGCCGGCCCGTCGACGCGTACCGCCCATCGTTGAACGTGGTCGTGTTCTCGAACACCGCATCGCCCTCCGCGTCGAGCAGCGAGCGGATGCGGGCGGCCTTCTCGCGGCGGCTCATCGGTCCTCCACGAGCAGAATGGTGACCTCGCTGGGGCCGTGGACCCCCGTGACGAGCGAGCCCATGTCGGCGGTCGCGCTCGGTCCCGTCGCGATGATCGCGCTGCCGGCCGACGGTGCCTCTAGCGTCTCGAACGCCGCCGGCATGTCGGGGACCACGTCGCTCGCGGCGACGACGACGACGTGGTGGTCCGGATACAGCCCCAGCAGTTCCTCGCCCGCGCCGGACTCCTCGAGGACGACGGAGCCGTAGTCGGCGATCGCGAGTCGGCCCGCGGTGACGCCCGTCGCGGCCGCCGCGAGGTCTGCTCCGGTCGGCTCGGCGTCGACCGGCGTGTCTTCGTAGGAGAGACCGTCGACCGGCAGCGGCGTGCCCACTGCGGGCGGCGTAACGGCGTCGGCGAGCGTCGACGCGAAGTCGGCCGCGTCGGTCCGGACGACCGTGGCGTCGACGTCGCGGGCCGCGTCGACGAACGCGTCCACGTGTGTCGTTGACATAGTCGGTATGCACGGAGACGACCGCCTAAAGCTACCGGTGGGAGAACCGGAGCGGCACGTCCGAGGCCACCGAGACCGCTGCCGTTCGGACGAACCCCTAAGACCCGCGGCGCCGCACGTCCCGTCGATGACTCGGCTCGAGCGGCTCAGGGTGTACCCGGTGAAGGGGTTGGACGGGATCGACGTGGACTCGGCGGCGATTCGACCGGGCGGCACGCTCGCACACGACCGCGAGTTCGCGCTGTACGACGCCGACTGCGACGTCATCAACGGGAAGCGGACTCCCCGCGTCCACGACCTCACGACCGACTACGACGCCGACAGCCGGACGCTCCGCGTGGAGACGCGGGCGGGCGAGTCCCGCGCGTTCGACCTCGAAGCCGACCGCGAGGCGGCGGCGGAGTGGTTCGGCGCGGTCTTCGACGAGGAGTTGACGCTCCGGCGCGACACGGTGACGGGATTCGTCGACCGCCGCGAGATGGGCCCGTCGGTCGTTAGCACGGCCACTCTCGAGATCGTGGCCTCGTGGTTCGACGGGGTGAGCGTCGAGAACGCCCGCCGGCGACTGCGGGCGAACGTCGAAGTGGCCGGCGTGCCGGCGTTCTGGGAGGACCGGTTCGCTGGCGCAGGAGCACCGTCGTTCGAGATCGGCGACGTCCGGGTCGAGGGCGTCACGCCCTGCGGGCGCTGTGTCGTCCCCGAACGCGACCCCGACACCGGCGAGCCGACGCCGGAGTTTCGCGAGCGGTTCGTGGAGCGGCGCGAGGCGACGTTCCCCGACTGGGCCGACGAGGACGCGTTCGACCACGCTTACACGTTGATGCTCATCGCACAGGTGCCCCAGGAATCGCGTGGGGCGACGCTGACCGTCGGCGACGAGGTCGAAGTCATCGACGCACGCTGACCCTGGCGGGCTCCGGGGGTACGACCGATCTACCGTGCGGCGAACACGGCGACGAGCAGGTAGACGTACACAACTGCTCCGGCGAGTGCCACCACCTGTCCACCGGCGACGACTACCGACGCGTCGGCGACGAGGCCGACGACCTGCCCGAGGAGGCCCCCGGCGAGGGCGACGATCGAGAGGAGTGCGGTCCGGTCCGACGAACCGGGGAACGTCCCGACCGCGGGCGGGTAGAACTGGTAGGCGAGTCCGACGATGGTGAGCCCGACGAAGCCGAGGAGGTTCAGGCGGCGGTGGGCGACGACGAGGTCGGCGGTCCCGTGGCCGAACGCGAACGCCAGCCCGAGCGCGACGCCGACGACGCCGCTCGCCGTCCCGACGAGGACGCCGTAAAACCCGACGCGCCGACGGTCCGAGCGGGCGAACAGGAGCCAGTACCCGACCGCGAAGCCGACGACGGCGACCGCTTCGAGAGATGCGCCGACCTGGAACCACACGCCGGCACCGAGGCGGACCGCCAGCAGCAACGGCCCTACGGCGCCGGCGACGAGCACGACAGCGACGAGCGGGCGCGGCACTGACGTGACCAGAAACCGCGGCAGCAGGCGAAAGCCGAGCGCGAAAATCAGTAGAGCGGCGGTTCCGGCGGCGAGCAGGTGCGTGACGCGGGGGACGTAACCGTCGATGAGCAGCGGGAGGCCGGTGTGGAGCGCCAGCGTCCCGTAGGTGCCGGCGATGAGATAGAGGCCCGCGACGGGAACGAACGCGTTCGCCAGCCGGTCCGTCGGTCTGCGGTCGGCGTTTGCGGCGCCCGTCCCGGTCGCGCTGCCGGTCGGGTTGTTGCGGATCGTCAACGCGAGCGTGCCGACGAAGACGGCGACGCCGAGCGCCCACAGCGTCGCGGCGACCGAAGCGACCCACGTCGGACCGACGGCGAGCGAGTCGGTGACGAGCCCCATCGCGCCGGCGACGACGAGCGGAAACCCGACCGCCGGCGCCTGCGGAACGGCGAGCTCGCGGTCGAAGTACGACGGGACGAGCGCGTACGCCTTGCCGAAGACCATGTGCAACACGAAGCCGAACAGCGCGAGCGTCACCTCGGTGCGGCGCGGAACGCCGACGAGGATGGCCGCCTGCCAGAGCACCAGGAACGCGGCGCTGGCGAGGACGTACCGGCGGGCCCACCGTGAGACGGTCGCTGCGGTCATGTTCGAGTCATCTCCACGCGTGATCGATCGAACGTCGTCGGGGCTGGGTAATGAAAGTGGGATGCAGCTGGCGTGGACGCGATCGGTTGCGGCGTGTCACTCCGTTTTCGGGTCGAACGTTCCCTCGCGATTCGGGTCGAACGTTCCCTCGCGAAGCCCCCTCCGCACGGGGTCGTGTTCCGCGTCCGTGGGTGGCGGCGCCGTCACCAACAGCGCCTCCAGTCGCTCGTCGCCGCGTGCCCGCACGCCGCGGTCCGTGCCGGCTTCGACGACGACCACGTCGCCCGGTCCGACCTCGTGTTCGTCCTCGGCGTCGCGGACGACCGCCGTCCCAGACTGCACCGCGACGGTGACGTCGCTATCCGGGGCGTGGACCGGGATGAACTGCTCCGGCTCGAAGTAGCCGAGGACGACCTTCAGTCGCGAGTTCTCGAAAACCGTTCGCGCTGAGAACTGCCCGTCATCGTACGCGCGTTCGCTGTCGAAGTCGGTACGGACCATACCCGGAAGTCGTTGCCGGGGGCCGTAGCCACCGTCCCGAACCTGTTCGCGTCGCCGTTGTGGGTGAGAGCGGCAAGCGACGAAGCGTGTCGCTGTCGCAGGGCACTACTCCTCCGTCCGGCGCCGAGTCCAGAGGAACGCGCCGAACGCCAGCGGCGAGAGAAGAGCGGCGCCGAGCCCGCTAAGTACCGCGATATGGCTCGTCGTCACCTCGTAAACCCCCTCGAACACGTCGCCGACGACGACCGCACCCCGCATCCCCCGGTCGGCGTGTGGCGTGCAGGCGTAGGTGCTGATCCCCGTTCCGTCGAACCGCAGTCCCCACTTGCCGTCCGTCTTCGCGGGGCTGGCGTACGAACCGTCCGTCGCGGCGAACTCGTGGGGGCCGTCCTCGCCGACCCACTCCCAGATGACGCGGGTACCCGGATCGACGTTGATCGCCGGCGGGCTGAACGCGAAGCCGCCGCCGTTGCCGTCGGCTCCGACCTGTATGCGGACCTCATCGCGACCCCGCATGTCGACGGTGCCCTCGTACCCCTCGACGCCGCCGAACCACGACCCGTAGTCGGGTTCGCGGGCGAGATACTCGTAGGTTGGTTCCGGCGTCGGTTCCGGGGTGGGCGTCGCCACGGTCACCGGCTCGTCCCCGACGATGACGGCCCCCTTCATCCCCATCGCCCTGTGTGGAGTACACGCGTACAGCGACACCCCTGCCGCGTCGAACGCGTGCTCGAACGTGTCACCCTGACTCCCCTGCATCGGCGAGCCGTACGCGCCGTCCTCCGCGGCGACGTCGTGGCTCCCGCCCGCGCCGGTCCACTCCCAGACGACCCTCGTGCCGGGGTCGACGCGAACCGCCGGCGGCTCGAAGGCGAAGCTGCCGCCGTTCCCGTCGGCGCCGACCGCGACGGTGACGCGCGCAGCCCCGCGCTCGTCGACGATACCGGCGAAGTTCGACACGTCGCCGAACCACGACGAGAGGTCGGTCCCATCCTGTGCGGCGACCGACCGTGCCGAGACGAGCGTGCCCCCACCCACCGCGAGCGCCGTCGCAACCTGCAGGAACCGCCGCCGGTCGACCGGTGTCGTTGCTTCCGTCGCGTCAGCGCCGGCCGTGCTGGTGCGTGTTGCGTCCACCGTGCTGGTGCGTGATGTGCCCATACGAGTCGTATACGTGAAACGAGCGTATAACTGGATATAGTCAGTTCCAGCCCGTGAGATTCGTGTTCTTATTATATAATGTTAGTAATCGTATGAGTATTCAGAGGGACACGAAACATGACACGCACGACGACGCGACGACGGGTGCTCCAGGCGACTGGACTCGGCGGGACGATGGCGCTTGCCGGCTGCACGGTCGGGACCGCCCCGGCGAACGACGTCCAGACGAGCCCGCTGCAGCTGCAGCCCGACGAGGAACTGAACGACGCTCGGTCCGTCGACGTCGACCGGATCGCGGCCGATCCGCGAGAGCTCCCCCCGCCGATCACGCGGACGACACCCGAAACGGTCGAGGTCGAACTCGAGACCCGCGAACTCGTCGCGGAGGTCGAACCCGGCGTCACGTTCACGTACATGACCTTCGACGGGCAGGTTCCCGGCCCGTTCATCCGGACGCGCGTGGGCGACACCGTCGACCTCACCATCCGCAACCACGCGGACAACGCGATGCCGCACAACGTCGACTTCCACGCGTGCCGTGGACCGGGTGGCGGCGCCGAGGCGACGACCGTCGCCCCCGGCGAGGAGCAACGGCTCCGGTTCAGGGTGACCTACCCCGGAGCGTTCATCTATCACTGTGCGGTCGCGAACGTCGATTACCACATCAGCTCCGGGATGTTCGGCATCATCCTCGTCGAGCCCGAGGAGGGGCTGCCGCCCGTCGACCACGAGTTCTACCTCGGCCAGCACGAGCTGTACACGAACGGGACGACGGGCCAGGCAGGCCACCACGAGTTTAGCTTCGCGCGGATGGCGATGGAGGACCCGACCTACGTGCTGATGAACGGCGAGAAGTACGCCATCACGCCAGACAACTACGCCGAGATGAACGTGGAAACCGGGGAGACGGCCCGCGTCTTCTTCGGCGTCGGCGGCCCGAACCTGTTCAGCAGCTTCCACGCAATCGGCAGCGTCTGGGACGAGGTCTGGGAGCAGGGCTCGCTCGCCAGCGAGCCGATGCGGTACGTCCAAACGACGCCCGTGCTTCCCGGGAGCGCCTGCGTCGCCACGATGTCGTTCCCCGTCCCCGGCGATTTCAAGCTGGTCGACCACGCCCTCTCGCGGGTCGCACGCAAGGGCGCGCTCGCGGTCGTCACCGCGGACGGACCGGCGAATCCCGAGGTGTTCGACCCGGAAGCGTAAGCCGGCTGTCGACGACTTCGCATGTCGGTCCAATCTCGCTCCCAGCTCGCGGAGGGTGTCAGTACTCGCTCCCGGCTCGTGGAGGGTGTCAGTACGAGCGCGGCAGCCCGAGCACGTTCTCGCCGACGTAGTTGAGCGCGAGCTGTTGCGTGATCGGGACGAGCCGAGTGAGGCGTGCCTCGCGGAGATACCGCTCGACGTCGTACTCGGTCGCGACGCCGAAGCCGCCGTGCGTCTGGACGGCCGCGTCGGCGGCCTCGAAGGCGGCCGACGCTGCGAGGACCTTCGCCATGTTGGCCCACGCGCCGACCGTCCCGGTGTCACCCGCTGCGACTGCGTCGGCCGCGGCGTACACCATCGTCTTTGCCGCCTGAACGTGGGCGTACGCCTCCGCGAGGGGGTGCTGAATGGCTTGGTTCTGTCCGATCGCTCGCCCGAACACCTTCCGCTCGTTTGCGTACGCGACCCCGCGCTCGAGTGCGAGTTCGCCGAGCCCGATGGCCTCGGCTGCGATGACGAGCCGCTCCTCGTTGAGCCCGTCGAGCACCTGATAGAACCCCGCGCCCTGCTCGCCAACGAGTGCGGATTCGGGCAGCCGGAGGTCGTCGAACCACAGTTGGTAGGAGTGGACGAACTCGCTCGCGCTCTTGGGGATCGGCTCGTAGGTGAGTCCACCCTGCTCGACCGCGTCCGCGAGATCGACGAGGAACATCGAGATGCCGCAGGTCTTCTTGTCGACCGCGTCTCTCGGGGTCGTCCGGGCGACGAGGACGGCGTAGTCGCTGACATCGACGCGTGAAATCCAGATCTTCTGGCCGTTGACGATCCACTCGTCGCCCGCGTTTTGCGCCGTCGTTTCGATTGCCGTCGAGTCCGAGCCGGCGTTCGGCTCTGTGAGACAGAACGCCTGCACCGACTGCTCGCCCGAGGCGAACTTCGGCAACAGCTCCGCCTTCAGCGTCTCGCTGCCGTACTCGACGAGTGGCACGGAGTTGTAGATGCCGCCGTGGATCGCCTGTGCGGCGCTGAACCCGCCGCCGCTCGCGGCGATCTCTTCCATCATCACGACCGCCTCCGAGGTGTCGAACCCGGCGCCGCCGTACTCCTCGGGGATGAGCAGCCCCATCCAGCCGTCCGCGGCGAGTTCGTCGACGAACTCGTGAGGATACTCCCCGGCCTCGGCCTTGCGGCGCCAGTACTCGCGGTCGTACCCCTCGCAGATGTCTCGAATGCTCCGGCGCACCAGCTGCTGGCGCTCCGAGAGCGAGACGGGGCTGTCGGCCCAGCGGTCCATGCTGTCGGAAAACGGAGACCAGGGCTAAAAAGATCGCGTGGTGGCACAGCGAGCAGTGTCGCAACCCGCCCGGGCGCGTCGGCCCTAGGCGGCCAGTTGGATGCCGCGTGCCACGGCGTAGATCAGAACCACCCCGGCGCCGACGGCGAGCACGAACTGCCCGATGATCGAAAAGAACACCGCGAGTCCGGAGTTCCCGAAGAAGAACGCGAACACGTACGGAATCAGGGCGAGGCCGCCGAACAGCGCGACGAGCCCCGCGATCGGAAACGCCTCGGCACGAATCTGGTCGGTGTCTAACGACCCGGTCGCGGTGTCGATGAACGGCGGGGAGGGCGACATCGCGATGGACGTCTCACCGCACGGATGAAACCTTTCGGGTGGAGCGGGGCGTGGTCACTTGACGCGACAGTGCATCGTCGATGTGTCCAGCCGGCACACCTGACAGGGCTACTTGAGCGCTCCGCCGACGGTCGGTGACCGGTTACGGTGCCGGTGATGTCGCCGGAGATCACTCCGGGGCCCCTCGTCGCACGCTGCATCTCGCAGTCTCCGTCCACGAAAGACTGTGCTCGGAGCGCTGGAGAGCCGTCACGTCCACGCCCGTGTGGAAAAGTCCATGCCGACAGAGGCTGGCAGCCGGACGTGAGTCCCAGGCGACGAGACTGGGAACCCGACTTTATTGTCCCGGTCTCCGAACTCCGATCGTATGTACGACCGAATCCTGCTTTCGACGGACGGGACGGTCGCGTCCCGACAGGCTGAAGCACACGCGATCGAGCTCGCAGCGGCACACGACGCCGCCCTCCACGCGCTCTACGTGGTCGACGAAGACGTCGTGACCGCGTACAGCGGCGACGAGTACGTCGACGAGGCCGAGGGGCCCGAACACGGCCTCGAGGAGCTCGGGGAGGAGACGCTGTCGACGCTCCGGCGCCGAGCGTCGGAGGCCGGGCTCGACGTCGAGACGGCGATGCGCCACGGGCGCCCCGCCGAAACCATCGTCGCGTACGCGGACGACCACGGCGCGGACCTGCTCGTGCTCGGGACCAAACGCCGGCCAGAGGAGTACCGCGCGCTGCTCGGCAGCGTCACCGACCGCGTCCTCCGGTTGACGACTCGCCCCGCGACCGTCGTGAAGACGGAAGTGAGCGAGTGAGACCTCAGTAACGCGGTGCCACCGAGGAGCTCGGCGACCTCCGTTAAACGAGCGAGGCGCCGTCGAATTCGCCGCGGTCCGTCTCGATGTCCATCAGCTCCATGATCGTCGGCGCGACGTCGAACAGGTCGACGTCGTCGATGCGGGCCCGGTCGTCGTCGACGAACAGGCAGGCGTTCTCGAAGGAGTGCATGCCGTTGCGCGGTCCGGTGTCGAAGATTTCGTCGTGGCCCTTGAATCCAGCCTTCAGGTCGTAGCCGTGGGTCGGGATGATCGTGAGATCCGGCGCGATGTCGTCGTGGGCACCGCGGTACGCCTCCTCCTTCGTGACGACGCGCTGGGCGACCGGCTCGCCGGTCGGCCCCTCTATCGCCTCGAGTTCCGCCTTCAGCTCCGCGCGGACCGACTCGTAGTCGTCCTGCGGAACGGTCCCGCGTGGCTCCCGGCCGTCGAGATTGAGATACACCCGGCCGGGGATGAGCGAGTAGGCCCGAGCGTCCTCGGAGATGTCGGCGAGCGCGTCGTGGTCGTCGGTCTCGTACTCCAGCCAGCCGGCCTCCTCGAGCCACGTGTTGAGGTGGACCTCGTACTGCTGGGTCGTGAAGCCGTGGTCGCTGGCGACGATCATCGTCACGTCGTCGGGAAGCTGCTCGCGGAGCTTTCCGAGATACGCGTCGACCTGCTCGTAGATGTCGAGGAACTCCGCTTTGTACTCGCCGTCGTTCTCGTAGTCGCCGAACAGGAAGTGGTTGACCCGGTCGGTCGTCATGAAGACGCCGAAAAAGAGGTCCCAGTCGTCCTCGGCGACGTAGTGCGAGAACGCCTCGTAGCGCTTCTCGAGCGTCTCGTAGGCGTCCTCGATGAACTCCGACTTGTCGTCGCTGTGGCCGAGCTTCGCGTTCATGTCGATGCGGTAGCCGGACTCCTGGAGCCGGTTGCGAAGCTCGTCCGGGTACGCCGCCTTCTCGACGCCCGGTGAGAGAAAGCCCGAGACCATCCGCTGGACGTCCCGCTGGGGCGGGAACGTGACGGGGACGTTCATCACGGTCGCGTCGCGGCCGTCGTCGGCGACACGGTCCCACAGCCGGGTCGCCTGCACGTCGCGGCCCATCGGAACGTAGGTGTCGTAGCTCCCGTTCTCGCGGTCCTGGAAGCCGTAGACGCCCGTCGAGCCGGGGTTGACGCCCGTGGTGAGCGACGGCCAGCAGGCCGACGACTCCGGCGGGACGATGGAGTCGATGGCGCCGCCGGCTCCGTCGTTGGCCACCGCCGTCAGGTTCGGGAACCGGTCGGGGTTGTCGGCGATGAGGCTGTACGGTACGCCGTCGATACCGAAGAAGGCGACGCGCGGACCGTCGTCCCCGCGCAGCCGGTCGAACAATCCCATACCGACGGTGGACCCCACAGTTACAAGAAGCTTCTTTTCGCCCGGAACGCGGCCGTCGGTCGCAGCTACCGGCGAGTCTTACTCGCCGTCGTCGCGCGGCTCGCGACCCGGCTGTTCCTCGCGGGTCGCGTCGGCGTCGTAGTTCGTCGGCACGACGGTCAGGTGGTCCACGCCGACGGGGGTGCGGGAAGTGGCTGCCATCACGATAGATAGGTCGCGCTCAACACCCAAAAGCCGACCCATACGCGGGGTAAATGGCTGGAAACGGCCGAATTATCCTGAAGCATTTTTATTACGACGCGGCGGACTCCGGAAGTTCGTTATAACCCAGAGGAATCAGGTCGACGGGCGAACCCGCGGCACGGACGCGAGCCGGCGCGCGGCCGCGGTCACGGTGGCAGCTCCGACGCGCAACCGCGCCGCTCTTGTCCCCGCGAGCCCGACCGGGAGTATGAACGAGCGGCGCGTCCGAGCCCTGCAGTTTCTGACGCTCCAGGTAGTCGGTGCGGTCGCCGTCATCCACTTCGCGGTCGGAACGGACCAGCTGGCGACCCTCGCTGCCGGCGGGCTCCTCGACGAGTACGTCGGCGGGCGGTTCCTCGAACGACCGCGCGGCCCGCTGTTCGTCGGCTCCGCGCTCGCGCTGCTCGGCGGCATCGTCGCGACGGCACGCGGCCGGCTCGACCGCCGCACCGCCTACCAGCTCGGCGTCCTCGCCATGGTCGGCTACCTCGGCGGTTGGGTCGCGTGGCACACCGTCCTCGACCACGGGTTCGCACTGTCGGGCGGCGCGCCGGAGGCGACGGCCCACAGCCACGGCGGGCTGCTCGCCACGCTCTACTCGCATTACGTCGCGCCGCTCGCCGCGACGGTCGGCGCCGCGACGAGCACCGGCGGGTCGGCACGGACGCTGCTCGGCATCGTCTCGGTCACGCTGGAGCTGCTCGCAGTCGTGCTGTTGGGGCTGCTGTTGCGGTACGACCCGGCCGCACGAACCGGTGGGCTGTCCGTGGGACTCACCTTCGAGGCGCCGGACAGGGAGTAAACTGCCGGGGGCGGTCAGGCGAGCTCCTCTCGCAGCCGCTCGTTGACCGTCCCGGGGTCGGCGGAGCCGCCCGTCTCCTGCATCACCTGGCCGACGAGGAAGTTCAGCGCGCCGTCCTCGCCGTTCTCGTAATCCGCGACCGCATCGGGATTCTCCTCGATGGCCGCGCGGACGGCCGCGGCGATCTCGTCGTCGTCCGTCTTGCCGAGCCCTTCACGCTCGACGATCTCGTCGGGGCCGACCCCCTCATCGAGCATCCCGCGGAGGACGACCTCCTCGGCGTTCTTCGTCGTGATCTCCTCCGCGGCGACGAGCTCGACGAGCCGGGTGAACTCGTCGAGCCGGTTTGCGACGTCCGTGACCGCCATGTCGCGGTAGTTGAGCTCGCCGAGCAGGTTGTCGGCGACCCACGTCGCCGCCAGCTCCGGGTCGAACGTCTCGGCGACCGACTCGTAGAAGTCCGCGACCTGCTTCGTCGAGGTGAGCTTCGAGGCCGCCTCCGCGGAGAGGCCGTACTCTTCGCGAAACCGCTCGCGCCGGGCGTCCGGCAGCTCCGGGATCGCCAGCCGACCCTTCCAGTCGGAGACGCGCAGCGGCGGGAGGTCGGCCTCGCGGAAGTAGCGGTAGTCCTTCTCCTCCTCCTTCGAGCGCATCGACACCGTAACCCCCCGCGACTCGTCCCAGTGGCGGGTCTCCTGTTCGACCTCGCGACCCCGGCGGATGGCGTTCTTCTGGCGCGTCTCCTCGTAGGCGAGCGCTTTCTCGGCGCCCTTGTGCGAGGAGATGTTCTTCACCTCGGTCCGGTTCGCAGACTCGAGCGTCGCCTCGTCGACGGCGCCGTCGTCGCCGATCTCGTCGTCCGAGACGATAGAGAGGTTCGCGTCGATGCGCAGCGATCCGTCGCGCGTAGAGTCGAAGACGCCGAGATACTCGAGTACCTCCTCCAGCTTGGCGAGGAAGGCGCGCACCTCGCCGGCGCCGCGGAACTCCGGCGCGGTGACGATCTCCATCAGCGGCGTCCCCGCACGGTTGTAGTCGACGAGCGTGTAGTCGGCCGTGTCGATGGAGCCGCCCTTGTGCTGGAGGCTCCCCGGGTCCTCCTCTAAGTGCGCGCGCTGGATGGTGACGGTCCGCTCCTCGCCGTCGACGCGGAAGGGGAGCTCACCGTCGGCGCAGATCGGCGCGTCGTACTGCGTTATCTGGAAGTTCTTCGGGAGGTCTGGGTAGTAGTAGTTCTTCCGGTGAAAGCGCGTCTCCTCGGGAATCTCGGCGTCGATTGCCTTTCCCACCTTCACGGCCGCCTCGACGGCCCCCTCGTTCAACACCGGCAGCGCGCCGGGAAGACCGAGACAGGTCGGGCAGGTCCGGCTGTTGGGCGCCTCGTCGGCCGCGGCGTCGGTCGAGCAGCCGCAGAAAATCTTCGTCGCCGTCTCCAGCTGGACGTGGACCTCGAGTCCGATGACGGCCGAGAGGTCGCGCTCGGCGGTCTGTGCGGTCATTACTCCACGGTTCGGGGCCGAACGCTTTAGCGTAACGGACGCCCGCAGCCCCGACGGGAACCGCTAGGGGCAAAAGGGGAGCCGGTGTAAGCCGGCGTAATGAGTGAGCTATCGCCCGAAGCGAAAGAACGGCTCGCGGACGTGGTCGCCCTCCAGCCGACGAAGAACAGCGAGCTACAGGAACGGTGGGGGATGGAGTCGGGCAGCGAGGTACACGCGTTCCTGGAGGGGGAGCTGAAGCCGTACTACTACCGCGACGACAACAGTCTCATCCGGGCGACGAGCGAGGCGGCGAAGCTCGTGGACGTGGCACCGGGCGTCGAAGACGGCGACGGCGACGGTCCCGGCGTCGTGCGCGTCCCGGAGCTCCAGGTCGGCATCGTCGAGGTGCTCGCCGGCCCGGAGGAGGAACCGGAGAGCGTCGTAGCCGTCCTCCACAAGCTCCGCGACGCCGGCTTCGACCCCGACGTCGACGAGGTCCGTTCCGGGCTGCGCGCGCTCGCGAACAAGGGGGTCGTCGAGCGAATCAAGCGGACCGTTCCGACGTTCCGGCTCGTCGTCAATCGCGACGAACTCACCGTAGAGCGGCGTGAGGACTGAGACGAACCGCAGTATCGACCGTAGCTACCGGCGGCGCTTGCGCTGTCGCTCCAACACGCGACGCACCGCCTTGCCGGGGCCGCCGTCGACCGGCCACCCCTTCCGTCGCCACCCCGGCGGCTCGGGCGCGAACTCCGGGCACGCGCCGCGACACTCTGCTGCCGTGACGTGGCGCCCCTTCGCCGTACAGTACGGCAGCGGAACGTCGGGGTCGCGAACCTCGAAGCTCCGACAGTCCGGGCGCATCGTCTCCAGGAAGGAGCGCCACCCACGCTCGTAGGCGCGCTCGGCGATCTCGCGACGCTTTTCCGCCTTCCACTCCGGGCTCGCGTACTCGAAGCGGGCCGCGCTCCGGTCGTGGTCGCCGTCTCCCGGTCGCTCGAGGATGCGTGTGCCTGGGTCGTCGACGGCGAGGGCCGTCGCGTTCCACGCCACGTCGGCGGTCGTTTGCCCACCCTGATCCGTCTCCTCCCCGAGGTCGACGGCGAGGATTCCCGCCTCGACGGGGAGCCGCTCGTACAGCGCCGGCTCGACGGCGTCGCCGGTCGCCCGCGTCGCGACCCATACCTCGTCTGCGAGCCCGAGCGCCACGTCGCGCTCGAGCTGGTCGGCGAGCGAGCGCGCCGCGCTCGCGGTCAGGTCCGGCTTGTTCTCGATTGCGACGACGCGGTTCACCCAGTCCGGGTAGCGGTAGCGCCGTCGGAGCTCGATGCGGTCGTTCGGCCCGCGTCGCGTGTCGACGAGCCCGCGGTCGGCCGCCTCGTGAATCGCCTCGCGGACGTAGCGCCAGCCGTAGCCGGGGTCGGGCAGCGCGTCCCGGTAGTAGGCGTGGCTCCCCGGCGCGTGCCGGACGACGTGCAACAGGTCGGAGTCGAGCCGGTCGTCGCCGAACACCGCCCGCGCCGCCAGCGCGTCGGCGTCACACTCGAAGACGAGCGTGTCGAAGCGGCGGGACTGCACCCCGAGCTGTCGGGCGACGACGAGGGCGGTGTCGTCGTCGCGGGTGCCGTCGGGTGGCCACGCGCGCTCGGCCCACCGACAGACGCGGAGTTCGAAGAGGAACTCGGGTTCGGCGCGGCTCACTCGTCCGACCGTGGGTCACGCGCCGGCTAAAACGCGTCGCCCCGCTGGGCGAACGGGTCGAGCGAGGACCTCCCGTCCGGACGAGAATTGAAGTGCTCACGGGGTGACCCGCAACCCATGCTGGAACTGTATCAGTCGGAAGGCTGTCCGCACTGCGCGAAGGTCCGCGAGACGCTCTCCGAGCTCGGGATCTCGTACGTCAACCACAATCCGCGGCTGCCGGGAAACGCCGGCGGCGACGTGACGAACGCGTCCACCCACGCCGAGATGACAGAGTACGGCGGCGAAGACCAGATTCCGTTCCTCGTCGACCACGCGACGGACGCGCAGCTGTACGAGTCCGACGACATCGTCGAGTACCTCGAGGAGACGTACGGCGACCGATAAGTCGCTACTCGCCGTCGGCGGCGAGTTCCTCCTCCTCCTCGGCGTCACCGACAGCGCCGTCCGTCGACTCCGCGTCTGCGTCGGACGCCTCGGCACTCGCCTCCGCTTCGCCATCTCCGTCTTCGTCTTGGTCCTCCTCGTAGTACTCGTCGAGGAACTCGTGAGCCTCCCGAAGGATGTCGCGGGGACCGTCCTGCGTGATGGTGTTAATTGCCTGCTCGTAGTCGCGCCACTGCAGGTCGCGGTGCTCCTTCGACAGCTCGGCGGACGCCTCGAACGACTTCGCGACGAACAGGTGGACCGTCTTGTGAATCGTGTTGCCGCCGGCCTCGAACACGTAGTCGTAGTCCTCGCGGAACCCGTCCAAGAGCCGGAAATCTTCGATTCCGGCCTCTTCCGTCACCTCGCGGATGGCGGTTTGTTGCAGCTCCTCGTCGCCCTCGACTCCGCCCTTGGGGAACTCCCAGTCGCCGGGGCGCGACTTGAGCAGCAAGTACTCGCGCCGGCCACGGGTATCCCGGAAGAGGATGGCTCCCGCACTCGTGGCCTCTATCATTACCCGATGTACTCCACGATGGCTTAAAGGGGTGTCGAAGAGCTGAACGGAGCCCGAAATTTCTTGCGTCTGCTCCGCGAGCATGGATTATGGACGACGGGGGCATCTACGCGCGTGAATCGACGTATCTCGACCGGTACGTGCAGCTGGGTCACGCGTCCGGGAAGCTGCTCTCCGTGTCGTTTCCGGCGGAGCCAGACGAGAACGCGAGCGAGGACCACCCGCTGCTCGACCGCATCGACGCGTATCTCGAAGGTGGGTCCGACGACTTCGCCGACGTGGATGTCGCCCTGACCCTGCCGACCGACCAGCGGGCGGTGCTCGAGACGCTCCGCGGGCTCCCGTACGGCGAGAACGCAACCGTGGCGCAGCTCGCGCGGACGACGAGCGGGCTCAACGACGACGACGAGGCGGACGTTCAGCTCGTCCGCGAGGCGCTCGCGGCGAACCCGGCGCCGCTCGTCATCGGCGACCACCGCGTCCGCGACGGACCGAGCGCGGCACCCCCCGGAGTGGAACAGCGGCTCCGATCGCTGGAGGGACTGTGATTTATCAAGGATGACGGAAGCAGACGGCGCGTGACGTGACGAACGGCGCGCGCCGGCCACGGCGGGAGCGGGTCCCACCGGCGCGACGACAGCCCGGGCACCGCTCGACGCGAACGTCGGACGGCCCGGCTATGCGGGACCCCTGTTTGCCCCCAATCGCTGCACGCCGAGCCCCTCGTAGACGACGAGCTCGACGGCGTTGACGAGGTAGTGTGCGACGACCACGACGAGGAAGCTCCCCGTGGCGACGTAGCCGGTCGCGAGCGCGAAGCCGAGCACGCCCGTCACGACGACCCCGACCGCCCCCTGGGACTCGTGTGCGAGCGCGAAGGCAACCGAGGAGACGACCGCCAGCGCCCACGGCGAGACGGCGAAGCCGACCGCGAAGGCCCCGACGAGCGTCGCGCGGAACAGCGCCTCCTCGAAGACGGCGACGAGCGGGAGCGTCCCGAACAGAAGCAGCGCCCAGCCACCGGCCGAGTCGGGCGCGAGCAGCCCCCGGAGCTCCTCGCTCGGCGCGTAGCCGAACGACTCCGCGACGGCACCCGCCCCCGTGTTGAACAGCGACAGCACGACCCCGAAGCCGATGCCGAGCGCCAGCTCCGAGCTGGAGACGGACAGGCCGAACGCGCTCGCCGGCACCCGCGTGTACAGCGCCGCGCCGACGAGCACGAGGAGGAACAGCCCGTGCGTGACGAGGACGTTCACGAACAGCAGCCCCGCGGAGAGCGGCTGCGGGTCACCGCCCGGCGGTGACGCGCCGCTCGCAGCGAGGTGGTCCGCGTCGTCCGGCAGCCCGTCGAGCCACTCCAGCTCCGTGCGGGTCGGAAACGTGGCGCCGACGCTGGTCGCCCGAGCGAGCGCCAAAAGAAGCAACGTGGCCACGGTCGCGACGCCCGCGAACGCGGCCCAGTCGGTCACGCCCTACTGCGGGCTCGGGGAGCCGGTCCCCGTCGGGCGCGTCTCGCCGCTCTCGAGCGCCTTCCCCGTGATGGAGCGGAGGCGGTCGACGAGCGAGTCCTTCTCGGGTTCGCCGGCGAGCGCGACCTCTAACACCTCGGAGATGTGCGACACCGGGACGATCTCGACCTGCTCTTTGTACTCGTCTTCGATCATCACGTCCTGCTCGTTCGCCTTCGGGATGATGACCGTGTCGAGGCCAGTCTTCGCGGCCGCCTCGATCTTGTGGGTCACCCCGCCGACCGGGAGCACGTCGCCGCGGACGGACAGCGAGCCCGTCATCGCGATGTCCTGCTCGACCGGGATGTCCTCCAGCGCAGAGATGACGGCAGTCGCGACCGTCACGGACGCGGAGTCGCCTTCGACGCCTTCGTAGCTCTGGACGAACTGGATGTGGATGTCTTTCTGGGAGATGTCCTCGTCGGAGAACTTCTTGATGATCGCAGAGACGTTCTGGACGGCTTCCATCGCGATCTCTTGGAGCTTCCCGGTCGCGATCACCTCACCGGGCCCCTGCGACGGCGTCACCTCGGCCATCACGGGCATGACGATGCCGGAGTCTTCGCCCATGACGGCGAGCCCGTTGACGCGACCGACCATGTCGCCCTGGTTCACCGTCATGTCGTAGTCCTTGCGGCGCTCGATGTAGTTGTCCGCGAGCTGCTGTTCGATGGAGCGCGAGCGCTCCTTCGCCTGCAGCACGTCGCGGCGCTCGGTCATGTCCTTGTTCTCCGCGCGGGCGATGTCGCCCGCGACGCGGACGAGCCCGCCGAGGTTCCGGAGTTCGAGCGTCAGGTGGCCCTTCCGGCCGGCGCGCCGCTGCGCCTCGAGGATGACCTCCTCCATCGCCTCGTTCGTGAACGGCGGGAGCCGACCATCTTTTTCGACCTCCTGGGCGATGAACCGCGCGAGCTTCCGGCGCATCTCCGGGGTGTCCTCGATGGTGTCGTCCATGTACACCTCGTAGCCGTACCCCTTGATGCGCGAGCGGAGCGCCGGATGCATGTTCTCCATCGCGTCGAGGTTCCCCGCAGCGACCATCACGAAGTCACAGGGGACGGGCTCCGTCTGGACCATCGCGCCCGAGGAGCGCTCGGACTGCCCGGTGATGGAGAACTTCCCCTCCTGGATGGCGGTCATCAGCTTCTGCTGTGAGCGGATGTCGAGCGTGTTGATCTCGTCGACGAACAGCACGCCCTTGTTCGCCTTGTGGATGGCACCGGCCTCGACGCGGTCGTGGCTCGGGGTCTCCATCCCGCCGGACTGGAACGGGTCGTGGCGAACGTCGCCGAGCAGCGCGCCGGCGTGGGCGCCGGTGGCGTCCTCGAACGGCGCGGTCTGCTGGTCGGCGTTGTTCACCAGCAGGTTCGGGATCATCGCGTCGCTGCCCCGCGAGGAGTAGCGGAACGCGAGGTAGATGACGCCCGCTGCGAGGATGCCGAGGAGCAGCTGGCCGGCGATGAGCAGCGAGTAGCCGAACACCACGGCGATGATGATCCACATCAGGAAGGAGCGCATCTGGTTGCGCTTGCGCGCCTCTTCCTTGTGGGCGTCGACGATCTGCTCGCCCTTCCCCGCGGGCACCGTCCGAATCTTCGGCTCGTTGCCGTCGTCCGGGTTGTGGTAGACGAGGATGTCTTGGAGCTCCTCGCGGGGGAGCAGCTGGCTCATCGCCTTCGCGAGCATCGACTTCCCCGTCCCGGGAGAGCCGATCATCATGACGTGGCGGCGCTGTTTCGCCGCCTTCAGGATGATGTCGCGGGCGTCGTCCTGTCCGATGACCTGGTCGACGAGTCGATCGGGCACCTCGATGTCCGCGGAGGTGTCGATCTGGAGCCCGCCGAGGAGGCCGTCCTCCTCGCTTTCGTCCACCTCGACGCTGGTCTCGGTGACGTCGCTCCCGAGGTCCTCGGTGGCCTCGTCGATGGGCGTGATCTCGCCGTCGGGGTCGTTCGAGTTGTCCCGGCCGGTGTCCGGCCGGCCCCGCTCGCCGTCGGGGACGTCGTTCGTTTCGATATCGTCGCTCATAGAACGGTATCCGTTACCCTTACTGAAGGACGCTCAACTGATATACTTTCTCCCAGCGGCGGCCTCGTCGGGGCGAAAAACCCACAGAGGGCAACGCCCCGGCTCGTCGTCTGGCGGTCATCCGCCGCGACCCGCCGTACTTATACGCGGCCGTACCGACCCCCAGATATGACCCGGGGCTTCTACATCGGCCGCTTCCAGCCCTATCACGAGGGCCACCACACGATGGTCGAGCGCATCGCGGGGGAGGTGGACGAACTCGTGTTGGGTATCGGGAGTGCGGACCAGTCCCACACGGAACGGAACCCGTTCACCGCCGGCGAGCGCATCATGATGCTCACGAAGGCGACCGCGAAGATGGACCTCATCACCTACGCGGTCCCCATCGAGGACCTGAACCGGAACGCGGTGTGGGTGAGCCACGTCCAGTCGATGTCGCCGCGGTTCGACGTGGCCTACTCGAACAACCCGCTCGTCGTCCGGCTGTTCGAGGAGGCCGGCGTCGAGGTCCGGCAGTCGCCGATGTTCCGCCGCGAGGAGTTCCAGGGGACGGAGATTCGCGAGCGGATGGTCGACGACGACGACTGGGAGTCGCTCGTCCCCGGAGCCGTCGTCGAAACCATCGAGGAGATCGACGGGGTCGCACGGCTCCGCGAAGTCACCGACGACGACGGGGAGTGAAATGATCACGCTCGCGACCGACTTCGGCGAGCCGTACCCCGCAGCGATGAAGGGCGTCATCGCCCGCCGAACCGACGCCGACGTGACCGACATCGCCCACGAGCTCCCCCGGCAGGACGTCCGCGCCGCGGCGTTCTGGCTCCGGTTCGTCCTCCCGGAGTTCCCACCCGCGGTCCACTGTGTCGTCGTCGACCCCGGCGTCGGGACCGACCGGAGAGTCCTCGTGGTCCGCGCCGGCGGCCACGCGCTCGTCGGCCCCGACAACGGCGTCCTGATTCCACCGGCGCGTGCACTCGCCGGAGACGGCGATGTCGAGGCCTTCGAGGTTCGCGTCTCCGATCCCGCGAGCAACACGTTCCACGGGCGCGAACACGTCGCGCCCGTCGCCGCCGACTGTCATGAGGTCGGAATCGCAGAGTGTGACCGGCTGCCCGCGCTGTCGCGCACCCGCGAGTTCGAGTCGCTGTCGTTTCCGGAGTCGACCGGCCGTGACGGCGGCGTGGACGGTGAGGTGCTCGTCGTCGACGGCTTCGGCAACGTAGTGACGAACGTACCCGGCGACGTGCTCGACGGGCGCGAGGCGGTTCGCGTGAACGGCGAGCGGTCGCCCGTCGCCCCCTCCTACGCACACGTCGACGCGGGTGACCGCCTCGTCACCGTCGGGAGCCACGGCAACGTCGAGTTCGCGGTGAACCGGGGGCGCGGCGACGAGGCGTTCGGGGTCGCTCCGGGCGACCGCGTCGAGCTCCGGTGGGCCGATTAGGGCGGAGAGAAGCCGTCGAGGTCGAGGCCGGCGTCCACCGACCGCGGGAGTCGCATCGGGGTCACGCTCACGTTCCCGTCGAGCACCGCGTGGCGGGCGGTCTCGGGATCCGCGGGCCGTTCGCCGGCGAGGAACGCCTGCCAGTTGTGGTCCCGCAGTTCGACCTCCCCACCGTCGACCCGTTCCGGTTCGACGCGAAGCTCTCGAACCGGTCGTGTGAGATGGGTCTCGGGGTCGTCGGCGTACGCCGGCACGTTCACGTTGAGAAAATCCGCCGCTGTGAACGCGTCGTCCGCGAGCGCGCGCTCCGTGACGAACGCGCCGGCCTCCGCGGCGAGTTCGAACGCCTCCGGGTCGGGGTGCGGCGGCTCCGGGTCGGTCTGGTCGGCCGTCGAGACGGCGACCGCCGGGAGTCCGTGGTGGGCCGCCTCCATCGCCGCGCCGACCGTCCCCGACCGCTCGATGATATACGCCGAGAGGTTCATCCCGTCGTTGACGCCGGAGACGACGACGTCCGGCTCCACGTCGAGGACGGTGAGCGCGACCGTCACCGCGTCAGAGGGAGTCCCATCGACCGCGTAGCCGAAGGCCGTCTCCTCGATGCCGGTCGGGTCGGCGTGCCAGGTCATGTCCCGCCCGGCCCACGACTGGTTCTCCGCGGGCGCGACGACGGTCACCTCGCCGACACGGTCGAGCGCCTCGGCGAGCGCGTGGATGCCGTCCGCGTCGATGCCGTTCGAAAATCGTGGAGCGATTTTCGAGCCAATCAGAACCGCAGAGCGGTTCTGATGACGTCGTCGTTCGTGACGAGGATCGATGGCTGGGTCATGGACGGGCCGAGGTGTCGCCCGGTCAAGGGGGTTGTGTTCGCGGGCGACCTGTCGGCGTCACGGTCGCGAATCGACGCCAGCTGTGGCTGCTGGTGCGGCGTCGAAACAAACGGGGGACGGCTGACGTCGCGAGCGCTTAGCTCGCGGAGATGACGTCGTCGATGCGGACGATCATCGTCGCCGCCTCGGTCGCGGACTCGACGGCCTCGCGCTTGACGGCCGCGGGATCGAGAATGCCCGCCTCGACGGGGTCGCCGACGTCGCCGGTCTGCCCCTCGGAGATGAGGCCGGCGATGCCCTCCGTCTCGTGGACGTTCCGGAGGTCGACGAGCGCGTCGATGGGGTCCATGCCGGTGTTCTCCGCGAGCGTGCGCGGAAGCACGTCGACGGCGTCGGCGAACGCCTCGACGGCGAGCTGCTTGCGACCCTCGACGCCGGCCGCGCCCGAGCGGACGCCGTCGGCGATTGCGATCTCGGTCGCGCCGGCGCCGGGGACGGCGCCGCCCTCGTCGAGCGTCGCGATGACGACGTCGAGCGCGTCGTTGAGCGCGCGCTCGAGCTCGTCGGTGACGTGTTCCGTGCCGCCGCGGGCGAACAGCGTCACCGTCTCGGCGTCGGCGCCGCCCTCGATGAAGGCGAGCTCGTCGTCGCCGAACTTCTCGACGCTGATGTCGCCGGCGAAGCCGAGGTCGTCGGCCTCGAGGTCCTGCAGGGAGCCGGCGGTGCGCGCGCCGACGGCCCGCGCGATGCGGGTCGCGTCGTCGTCGGAGACGCTCTCGATGGCGAGCACGCCCTCCTTCGCGAGCAGGGACGCGACGCGGTCCGCGACGTCGCCGGTGACGAACGCGACGTCGACGCCGGCGTCGACGACGGTCTCGGCGTAGCCGCGCAGCTCCTGCTCCTCGGCGTCGAGCGCCTGCTCCAGCTGGTCGACGTCGGTGACGTTGTACTCCGCGTCGATGTTCGACTCGCGGAGGTCGAGATCGAGGTCGAGCACCGCGACCTCGGCGTCGGTCACCTGCCGGGGCATGTCGGCGTGGACCGGCTCCTCGTCGATGACGACGCCCTCGACGAGCTCCGTCGCGGACGCGCCGGCACCGGTCTGGGTGCGGACGTCGATGTCGTCGCGGACGACTCGGTCATCTGTGCGGGCGTGCTGGACCGCGGCGACGACCGTCTCGGCGAGCGCGGCGGCGTCGATGTCACCGGTTCCCTTGCCGGTCATCGACGACTCGGCGACAGCCTCGAGCAGCTCGTCGTCCAGCTCGTCGTCGAGCACGAGCTCCTCGATAGCCTCGAGCGCGAGCCGGCTCGCCTCGTGGTACCCCTCGACGATGGTCGTCGGGTGGACGTCGTCCTCGAGCAGGTCTTCGGCCTTCGCGAGCAGCTGCCCCGCGAGGACGGAGGCGGTCGTCGTCCCGTCGCCGACCTCCTCCTCCTGTGTCGATGCGACCTCGACGATCATCTGTGCGGCCGGGTGCTCGATGTCCATCTCCTCGAGGATGGTCGCGCCGTCGTTCGTGATGACGACGTCGCCCGAGTCGGAGACGAGCATCTTGTCCATCCCGCGCGGGCCGAGCGTCGTGCGGACGGTCTCGGCGACGGCCTTCCCGGCCGTGATGTTCGACGACTGGGCGTCCTGGCCGCGCGTTCGCTCGCTGTCCTCCGAGAGGATGAACATGGGCTGTCCACCCATGCCGCGTCGCTGTTGTGCCATATCAACTGTTAGGTGGTCGGCGGTTCTATATAAATCAATCGGGTCGGCGTCGACGGAAACCACCGGACAGAAGCCTTGTCGACAGTTCACACGGACCCGTGTCGACCATGGGTTTAGGGGGCGTGAGCGGCGAGTCCGGCGACCGTCAGGCGCGACGGTCGTAGACGGCCACTGCCCGGTCAGAGCGAGCAGACCAGCCGTTCGGATTCCGCCGAGGAGAACGGTCCCGCCAGCGGGCCCGGAGCCCGGTCGCGACGCCGCCGAGCGCGCCGACGAGGACGTCGCGACCGTTGCCGACCCACCGCGACGGCTCCCCCTCGCCCCGGAGGACGTCCACGGCGCCGTCGACGCCGTCGTCGACCGCGTGCCGGCCGAGCCGATAGCCGACGGTCGGCCGCGGTCCGTAGTTCTTCACCAGCCGGTAGGCGAGCGACCGGTAGCGCCAGCGCCAGTCGGTGCCGTCGCCGCCGTCGGTCATCACCGACGGCCGCGCGACCTCCTCGTCGTCGTGGCGCGCGACGGCCATCTCGGCGACCCAACACACCTCGCGGTCGAGCGCGGCGAGCCGATGTGCGGCGTCGCGGGCGCCCCCGACCGCGAGGTACTCGTCGAACCCGTCGATCTCGACGAGCGCCTCCCGCGTGACCGCAACGTTGCCACCGTTCACGTAGTGGACGTTCCGGCCGCCGATGACCCGCGTCTCCGGCTCCTCGGTCGTCCACCCCACGTCGAGCCGGCGGTGGACCGGACCGGTGACCGCGTCGGCGTCTTCGAGCTCCGCGGACAGCGCGTCGAGCCAGCCGGACTCCACGTTGAACTCCGGTGAGACGAACGCGACGGTGTCGCCCTCGGCGCGGTCGAACCCCGCGTTGCGCGCGACGTTGACGTTTCGGTCGTCGAGCTCGACGAGGACGTCGACGTCGTCGCGCTCGCGACACATCCCGGAGGTGCCGTCCGCCGAGGGGCCGTTGACGACGATGATCTCGGTCGGATCGACCGACGCGAGCGCATCGAGACACGCCGCGAGCCGCTCGCGGCTGTTGAGCGTCGGAACGACGACCGAGACCTCCATACGTCCGAGTAGCACTCCGGAGCGATAAAAACACCCCGGTGCGGGGTGCTGGCGTCCGGCATGCGGTGGCACGGAGGCCCCTCCTCAACGAGCGAGCGGAGCGAGCAGGGCGGGGTAGTTTACGCTTTAGCGCGGGGAGGATGTCAAGCGATGCGTGCGTCCCAGTAGGACACCGACGCGAGCGGTCGGCCGAGCGGCGTCCGACCGACCGCAGTGTCGACGGCGCGGAACACCTCTGCGGGCCCGTCGGAGAGCTTCCGGTAGAACCCGTACGGCAGGACGAAGTCGTGTTCCGACCCCTCGAGCTGGAGGCCGGCACCGTCGAGCAGCCGATACACCTCGCTCTCGGAGTAGAGCCGCGACCCCATCGGCAACAGCGCGTTGTACAGCGACCGCGTCGAGAAGCGGTTGAACGTGTCGAAGAACACCTGGCGCTTCGAGACGCGAGCCATCTCCGCGAGAAACGACGCCGGGGTGTCGGCGAGATGGAAAAATCGCATCGCGAACACCGAATCGAAGTGGTCGTCGGGGAACGGGAGCCGGGCCGCGTCGCCGCGCATGAACTCGAGGTGGTCGTCGACGCCGAGCTCGCGGGCCTTCCCACGGCCCTGCTGGAGCATCGCCTCGGAGATGTCGAGGCCGACGATGTCGGCGCCCTCGCTCGCGAGCATGGCGGTGAACCGGCCGGTGCCGCAGGCGATCTCGAGGACTCGCTTCCCATCGAGTGGGGACAGCGCCCGCATCACCGCGGCCTTCTCCCGCTGGTCGATGAGGCGCCCGCCGCCGGAGAAGCGCTTGTCCTCGTACGCCTCTGCGACGTCGTCCGCCTGATACCACTCCGCTCCCTTCACTATCGGGAACTGTCATCCCCGCGCTTAAGAACGTATTGAAGCCCGGCGTCGGGTGGCGCGAGCGACCGCCCGGACCGGCCTCACCCGTCGGTCGCGGGCCGCATCTGCTCGCCGTCCCACCGGACGCGGCGCTCCGCGGCGAGCTTCTCGACGTGAGCCCGGACCGTCGCGACGGCCAGTTCGCGCACGTGAGAGACGTCCTTCTCGTAGGCGGCGTCGGTCACCGCATCGAGGGTGCGCGCGCCCGACCGGACGGCCGCCAGAACGCGCGCCTCGCGGTCGAGCCGGTGGCGGATCAGTCGCGCGCAGGTCGCAGCGGGGTCGTCGATGACGGGTCCGTGGCCGGGGTGGAGTCGCGCGGGCGCTTGGGCCCTGATTCGCCGCAGCGAGGTGAGGTACGCCCGGAGGTCGCCCTCCGGCGCGGCGACGGCGACGGACCCTTCGGCGACCGCGAGGTCGCCGGAAATGAGTCCCCCGGGCGTCGCGAACGCGACGTGTTCGGGCGCGTGACCGGGCGTGTCGATGACGGTCAGGGTATCGGCGACGCGAGTGCCCTCGCGAAACGTCAGGTCGGGCGCGACGCCAGCGGCGTCGGCGAACGCGTCCTCCCGGCCGACGCGACACCAGACGGTCGCGGCGTGCGTTCGGGCGTAGTGGGCGACCCCGCCGACGTGGTCGGGGTGGTTGTGAGTGACTGCGACGGCATCGAGCGTCCGGTCGTCGAGACGGGCATCGACGTCGGCGTGTCGCGTCGGCGGATCGACGAGGACGGTCCGGTCGGCGTCGACGAGGTACGTGTTCACCGTGCCGTGCGGGACGCGGTCGTTGGGAACGGGTATCTGGTGGACGGTCACGGGGTGACCGTGGCGGCGCGACCGTTTAGTTTGCGAGGAAGTAGACCTGCTTGCGGGCGTCGTGGAAGCTGTACCGGGAGTCGACGAGGTCCTCCTCTTCGAGGCGATTCAGCGCGTAGCGGACGGTGCGGTCCGGGAGGAGCGACTCCTCGGCGAGCTGGCCCTGTGAGAGGGGGCTCGCCCCGTCGAGCACCGTCGCGACGAGCTTCGCGCTCGGGGGGAGCTCGCGCAGGCGGTCGCGAAACTCTGGATCCGACATAGGTGATTCGGCTGCGGCCTTCTCGGTGGTCGCGCTCATACTGGGAGCGAACCCATGACAGGTGGTAAGTGTTCCCTATATTTGCGTCATAACAATACCAACACCCCCTATTGTATAAGGTAACCTTATATAAAATCGGTTGTCATATCTTGCCGTAACCGGTAGTCGCCCGACTGCGGTGGGGCGGAGACGACGCGCGTGTAGCACGGATCGAGAGGGCCAAAATCCGAGGGCACGGCCGCTCGGAGGCCAATCCTCTTGATGCGAGCAGCACACGCGCACCCATGGACGCGATACCCGAGCGGTTCCACGACCTGTTCGACCGCCGAACCTTCGCCCACGTGACGACGCTGATGCCGGACGGGTCGCCACAGACCACCCCCGTCTGGGTCGACTACGATCCGGGCCGCGACGAGGTGCTCGTGAACACCGCCCGCGGCCGCCGCAAGGAGCGCAACCTCCGCCGCGACCCCCGCATCGCGGTCAGCATGACCGACCCCGACGACGGCTACCGCTATCTCGCCGTCCGCGGCGAGGCCGAACTCACGACTGATGGAGCCGTCGCACACATCGACGCGCTCGCACGGCGCTACATGGACGTCGAGGAGTACCCCCACCACGGCGAGGAGGACGGCGAGCGCGTCCTCGTCCGCATCAGCCCCGGCTCGGTCGCCCACTCCGGATAGTCTCGGCTGGACAGGCCGCGGCCGGGGACGGAAGCTTTCTGTCCGTGGCCCCCCGACCACGGGTATGGAGAGTCTCGAAGCCGAACTCGCCGAGGCGCGCGCGCTCGACGTCGGCGCGCTCGCCGACGCCATCGAGTCAATCGGCTTCGAGTGTACCCGCTGTGGCGCCTGCTGTACGGGCGCCGAGGCCGACGACGGGGAGCCCGAGCCCCACACCGCGACCGTCTTTCCCGAAGAGGTGCGCGACCTGCAGGCGGCCACGGAGTACGATTGGCGAGACGTGGCGCGGCCGATGCCGTACGGGCTCACGGATGGAGCTGACGGCCCCGAGGGGGAGACGTTCGAGTGGGCGCTCGCGACCGACGACTGCGGCGACTGCACGTTCTACGCGGAGACGGACGGCGTCGGCGCCTGCACCGTCCACGAGGACCGGCCGCTCATCTGCCGGACCTACCCGTTCTCCGTCGCGCTCGGCGGCACGGCACAGCCGATGGGCGAGGCCGTCGACCGCGAGGGGATGGTCCGGGCCCACGAGTGTGAGGGGCTCGGCCGCGACATCTCGCGGGCGGAGGCCGAGGAGCTTGCCGCGGCGCTGAAGGAACGCGCTGTTCGCGAACTCCAGGAGGCCATCGCGATCCGGGACGGCTACGAACCGGCCGACCCCAACCCGGGGGAGGTGGTCGTCCACGACTCGGAGGGAGCAAAGCGCTCCGACGGGCGGCCGTACGCGCGGACCGACCACCGGTAAGAAATTTACCGGAGCGGTGAGAGATACGCCCGTCTATGGAGATTTCCGACAAGCTCCTCTGTCTGTTCAGCGCGACTATCGACGAAGACGACGACAGCTTCACTGTCGAGGTGCCGCGCCGCGAGATCGACACCGGCGCGGTCGACCCTGGCGAGACCTACCGGGTTGCACTCATTGCGGCAGGCGACGAGGAGGGGACCGACGAGGAAGACGGCGAGGTGCCGACGACCACAGACGGACCACAGCCGCCGGTCGAACGCGGCGAGATCCGCTACGTCGAGATCGAGGACATCGGCAAGCAGGGCGACGGTATCGCCCGCGTCGAGCGCGGCTACGTCATCATCGTCCCGGACACCGAGATCGGCGAGCGCGTGAAGATCGAGGTGACCGAGGTGAAGTCGAACTTCGCGGTCGGCGAGGTCATCGAGTAGCGACCGTTTCGCCCCCGTACCAATCCACGACCGCTACCGACCGAAGCGGCGGTCGAACGACGAGGAGACCGACCGACAGCGGTCGATTAACCGGTCGTACCAAACCCCCTTTGAGGTGTGACACCCTTCTCCGAGATATGAGCGCCACCACCGCCGCGTCGGCACCGACCCTCAGCGAGAAGCAGCGGCGCATCCTCTCGTATCTCCGCGAACGGGCCGACACGAAGACCTACTTCAAGTCGCGGCTCATCGGCGAGGAGCTCGACATGTCGGCGAAGGAGGTCGGGACGAACATGACCGCAATCCGCGAGGGCGAGTTCGACGTGAGCGTCGAGAAGTGGGGCTATTCCTCCGGGACGACGTGGAAGGTCACGCGGTAGACTGAGACGGGTAGTCAGCCGCCCACGGTAGTTCTCACGGGTCGTACGCGACGAGTCCCGCCGCCTCGTCGGCCAGCTCGGCCGCGTCGACGCCGAACGAATCCCCGTACCGAACGACCAACAGCAGCAGCTGCTCCGGCTCCGCGAGCGAGTAGCCCGCTTCCGTGGAGAGCAGTCCCGCCGACTCCAGCTCGCCGGCCCACTTGCTCACCGTGGGCCGGGAGACGCCGAGCCGCTCGGCGAGCTGTTTGCCCGAGGCGTCGGGGTCGCGAAGCAGCGCGAGCACCATCCCGCGGGCGGTGTCGCGCCGGAGGTAGCCGACGGCGCGCCGCTCGAACGCCGAGAATCGGCCGGCGGGGAAGTAGCGCCGATAGTCGCCGTCCTTGAACGACTCGACCGCGTCGGCCCGTTCCAGCCGCCGGAGGTGGTGTTGTGCCTCGCCGGTGCCGAGCCGGAGGTCGTCGCGGAGCTTCGAGAAGTGTGCGCCGGGCGTCGTCGAGAGGTAGCCGAGGATTGCGTCGCGGGCGTCGGAGTCGCCCGCGTCGTCGCGAGAGAGGCGCGCCAGCGGCGACACCGCCCCGATGGCGGCGAACCGCTTGAGGGTCGCGCGCTTGCTCTCGTCGACGCCGTCCATACCGAGTCGTGGGGAACCGCCGGGTAAAACGGCTTCGGCTACCGCGAACTGCGATTACTCCGTCTCCGGTTCCGGCTCCCCGTCGCCGCCGCCGTCCTCCTCCATCGCGGAGCGCATCTCCGCTTCGACCTCGTCGGCGACGTCGGCGTCCATCTCGGAGATGACCTCGTCGGCGCTTTTGATATCCGCCTGGTCGTCGCCGGACTTGATCGCCTGCGCCTCCGCCTCCATCTGCTCGATGTCCATCTCGGCCTCCTGGTCGATCTGGCCGAGAATCTCCTCGATGTCGTCGAGTCCGAGCATCTCGCGGGTCTCCGCGTCGAAGTCCATCGAGTCGAGCACGCCCTCGGTGTCTTTCACGTCCGAGCCCGTCATGTGCTTCCCGTAGCGACCGACGAGGCTGGTGAGCTCCTGCGGGAGGAGGAACGTCGCGGACTCCCCCTGGCCGATCTCCGACAGCGTCTCCATCCCCTTGTCGATGATGGCGCGCTCGCCCATCGACTCGGCGGATTTCGCACGGAGCACGGTGGAGATGGCGTCACCCTGCGCTTCGAGAATCTGGCTCTGCTTTTCACCCTGCGCGCGGATGATGTTCGACTGCTTGTCACCCTGTGCGGTCTCGACGGCCGAGCGGCGCTCACCCTGCGCCTCGAGAATCATGGCGCGGCGGCGGCGCTCGGCGGACGTCTGCTGCTCCATCGCCTGCTGAACGTCTTTGCTCGGGTTCACCTCCCGAACTTCGACGCTCTCGACGCGGACGCCCCACTCGTCGGTCGGCTCGTCGAGCTCCCGCCGGATGCGGGCGTTGATCTCCTGGCGCTTGTTCAGCGTGTCGTCGAGCTCCATGTCGCCGAGCACCGCTCGGAGGGTCGTCTGCGCGAGATTCGAGACGGCGCGCTTGTAGTCGTCGACCTCGAGGAACGCCTTCTTCGCGTTCATCACCTTGATGTAGACGACGGCGTCCGCGGTGACGGGGGAGTTGTCCCGCGTGATCGCCTCCTGTCGGGGGACGTCGAGCGTCTGGGTCCGCATGTCGAACGCGTACGTCGCGGAGACGAACGGGACGACGAGGTTGAACCCCGGCTCCAGAAGCCGCTGGTACTCGCCGAACCGCGTCAGCGCCTTCTTCTCGTAGGCGTTGACGATGACGACGGACTTGTACACCGTCACGACGGCGAGCGTCAGCAGTACGAGGGCGACGACGGGCGCGACGAGCCCGCCGAGCTGTAGTGGGACCAGCATGGGTCGAATTAGGGGAAGCGCTCCATAAGGGTTCCCCCGGGGATTCAGCTTAATCGCAAGGCTGAGCCCCTTTCTCAACGAGCGCCGGGCTTCCGACGGCGAGTCGGAAGCACAAGCGAGTAGGGTCGAACACGACTGCGACGTGATCGTGTTCGAGGACTTGACCGACATACGCGAGCGACTTCCGCAGGCGAAATGGCACCACGTGTGGGCGTTTCGACGCCTCTACGAGTACGTCTCCTACAAAGCGCCCGAGCAGGGCGTCTCCGTGGAGCAAGTCGAGCCGAACCACACGTCCCAACGCTGTTCCCGGACGGACTGTGGATTCACGCACGACGACAACCGTCACGGCGAACAGTTCGAGTGCCAGAAGTGCGGGTACGAGGTGAACGCCGACTACAACGGCGCGAAGAACATCGGGCTCCGGTACGCTCGAAAGCGGACACACAGACTCCGGTCCTCGCCCACGTCGGGGGGCGGAGACGCAGAAGTAGACCTGCGTATAAATAGTGGGACGTTGAACGGCAAGAGTCACCGGCCTATTGTCGGAGAATGATTGCCGGGAGTCCACATCAAAGCCACCGAAAGGCGAAGCCTTTCGAGGCCTCGATAGAGCGCCGCTCTATCGGTGGCCCCACCCTCAGGGAGCGAGCGGGGTATCCCGCGAGCGAGCAGGGTGGGGTAGTTTACGCGGTTTCGGAGTCCGGCTCGCGGTCCGCGGTTTCCTCGGCCTCCCTGGCCGCCCGCTCGCGTGCCTGCCGCAGTTCGCGGTCGATCTCGTCTTCGTCCGCGTTCATCGACGCGACGGTCACCACGTTCCCTCCGCCCGGGTCCAGCACGATGACCTCCTCGCCCTCGGGGATTTCGCCGTCTATCGCCCGCGCCCGGTAGTACGGGTTGAAGCCGCCGTCGTCGAGCTTCACCTCACCGTCCGACGCCGTCACCCGCTCCGTGACGCGACCGGTCTGGCCGACGAGCGAGTCGGAGTCGGAGGTCTTGCTCCCGGAGCCCCCCTGTCCGATACCGATCTTCCGGTAGACGCCGAGCGTCGCCCCGCCGGCGAGCAGCACGACCAGCGCGAGCACGAACGGCGTCAACGCGCCGAGGAACGGGCTCACCAACAGTCCGACCAACCCGGCGGTGGTGAGCGCGGCGCCGACGACGATGAAGTGGGCACCGGGGGCGAGCGCCTCCGCGACCATCAGCCCCGTGCCGACGAGCAGGAGGAGGAGCGAAAGCGGAAGCCCGAGTATCGGTGTCTCGACCATGCGACCCGTTGGCGCGCTGGCGCCCTAAGGGTTCGGCCGCCGAAACGGGTCGCCGAGCGGCTTAGATGACGAACTGCACGGCGGTGAAAAGCGTCACTGCGACGCCGAGCGCGACGAACAGCGCCCCTTCGAGCGAGACGTCGCCCGGCGTGATCGGCTCGCGCTCGCCGCCCTCGCCGACGAACGACTCCCCCTCGGTCGCGACGTTCAACGCACCCTTCGAGTCCGCTTCGTCCGGGTCGCCTCCCACCGCCTCGTCGCCGTAGACGTCGACCCCGGGCGGGTCGTTCCACTCGCGGTCGTCAGGGCCGGAGTCGTCAGGGTCGGTCGCGTCGCGACTGCTCATACTCGACGTAGCGCCGGGACCGTGAAAAGCATCGTGGCGGGTGACGAGGTACTGTTCAAATTGGCGTCGCCAGTGAGTAGCGTGACCGAGTAGAGACACCTCGAAAGCCCCACCCATGCTGGCAAATCAATCGGCCGGATGGAGAGAACGGAGCCGGCGGCTCGACGTTTCCGCGAGCGAGCTGAAGGCTTCGAAGAAGGGCGCGGCGAGCCGAACGATCCCAGGACTACCTGATCTTCGTCCCCGGCTCCGCGTCGCCGTGGGTCGTCAGCAGGTCGGCTTCCTCGCCAGCCGCGAGCACCATCCCGTTCGATTCGACGCCGAACAGCTCCGCCTTCTCGAGGTTTGCGAGCACCACGACGCGCGTCCCCGGGAGCGCGTCGAGGTCGTGAAGCTGTTTGATGCCGGCGACGACCTGTCGCGTCTCGACGCCGATGTCGACCTCCAGTCGGGCGAGCTTGTCGGCCCCCTCGATCCCTTCGGCCGCGACGATCTCGCCGACGCGGACGTCGAGGCTCTCGAAGTCGTCGAAGCTGATGCGCTCGTCTGCGATGGGTTCGATATCGGTCACGTCGGCGGCTTCGGACGCCACCCCCTCGTCGCTGTCGGTTTCGTCTTCGGTCTCGCTCGCGTCGTCGGCACGCGCGTCGAGCTCCTCGTTCAGCGCCTCGACGGTCTCGTCTTCGATGCGGTCGAACAGCTCCGCGGGCTCGTCGAACTCGGCCGGCGGCGCCGCAAGCGCGTCCTCGGCGCTCGTCTCGTGGACTGAACCCGCCTCGCCAAGCTGGGCCCACAGCGCCTCGGCCTTGCCGGGAAGAACGGGCTGCATCAACACGGCACACGCCTTCGCGAGCTGGACGCAGTCGCGGATGACCTGCTCGGCCTCCGCGGGCGACTCGTCGACGAGCTTCCACGGCTCGTGGCGCTGGATGTACTCGTTGCCGAACCGCGCGAGATCGACAGGCGCGTCGCCGAGCCGGCGTACGGAGTAGTCGTTGACGGCCTCGCGCACGTCGTCGACCGCGGCCTCGATTTCCGCTTCGACCTCCTCGCTCACGTCCACCTCGGGGGTGCCGCCGTAGTTTCGGTGGGCGAAGAGCAGCGACCGGTAGAGGAAGTTGCCGAGCGCGCCGACGAGGTCGTTGTTCGTCCGCTCCTGGAGGGCGTCCCACGAGAAGTTCACGTCAGCAGTGAACTCGGAGCCGGTGATGATCTGATAGCGGAACAGGTCGGGGTGGAAGCCGGCGTCGAGGTAGTCGTCGGCCCACACCGCCCGGTTGCGGCTCGTCGAGAACGCCTTCCCCGCGAGGTTGACGAAGCCGCAAGCCATCACCGCGCGCGGCTCGTTGAACCCTGCCCCACGGAGCATCGCGGGCCAGAACACCGTGTGGTGCTGGATGATGTCCTGCCCGATGATGTGGACGATCTCGCCGCCCTCGGGTGCCGCCTCGGTCCCCTCGTCGAGCGCGCCGGCGCTGTCCGTCCAGACGGCCGCCCAGTCGTAGGTGTCGGCGCCGACTCGTTCCGAGTACTGCTTCGTCGACGCGGCGTACTCGATCGGCGCGTCGACCCAGACGTACAGCACGAGGTCGTCGGTCTCCTCGCCGTCGACGTCCGGGTAGTCGATCCCCCAGTCCATATCGCGGGTGATACACCAGTCCTGCAGGTCGCCCTCGACCCACTCGCGGGGCTGGTTCTGGGCGTTTGCGGTCCCCTCCAGCCGGTCGAGGAAGTTCGAGAGGTACTCCTGGAACTCGGAGACGCGGAAGAACTTGTGCTCGCGGTCGCGGTACTCGGCGGGGTTCCCGGAGATGGTGGAAACCGGATCCTCGACCTCGCCGGGTTCGAGGTGGCGGCCACAGCCCTCGTCGCACTCGTCCCCGCGGGCCTTCTCGCCGCAGTACGGGCAGGTCCCCTCGACGAACCGATCCGGGAGCGGCTGGTCGTTCTCGGGATCCCACGCGACCTTGATTTCCTTCTCGTACACGTAGCCCCGCTCGTCGAGCGTCCGGACGATCTCGCGGGTGAGTTCCGTGTTCGTCGCGTCGTCCGTGTGGCCGTAGTTGTCGAACTCGACGTTGAACCGCGGGAACGTCGCCTCGTACTGCTCGTGGTACGAGCGGGCGAACTCCTCGGGGGAGACGCCCGCCTCCGCGGCGTTGACGGCGATGGGCGTCCCGTGCATGTCGGAGCCGCAGACGAACGCCGTGTTCTGTCCGAGCCGGCGCAGCGCCCGCGAGAGCGCGTCGCCGCTCACGTACGTCCGAAGGTGGCCGACGTGCAGGTCGCCGTTGGCGTACGGCAGCCCGCAGGTAACCACCGCTGGCTCGTCGGTGGGGAACGGTTCGCGTGTCATATCTGTGCGTCCTCGTCACGGGGACTAAACCCCGCTGGTTCCGGTTTCGGTGTCTCGTGCATCGGTGTCGGTATCGGCGTCGTAATCGGTCGGAGTTCGGACGACGGTGCGGTCGGGTTCGCGCCCGGCCGACGGCCGTATGAGGGCCAAAACCGGGCGGTCCACCGAGCGCGGCGGCTACCGACGCATAGAACGAGCCGTGGGCGCCGCCGGACGCGTCACGACCGAACGCACCGTCGCTGCCAATAAAAGCGTTCGGCCGGAGTCGGAGGGTGCTCGCGGTGGTTCCCCGGGTTTCTCATACCGTCCCCGTGAGCGAGAACCCGACGCCGAACAGGATGATGGTGACGACGAGTCGGCCCACGCTGCCGACGAACGTCGCCGCCGCGAACTTGGCGTAGTTCTCCTCCAAGACGGAGAAGGCGTAGATTGAGATGGTGTCGGGAAAGAAGGGAACACACAGCGCCATCGCGAGCCCGAGATAGCCGTAGTCGCGGGCGATCTCGACCGTCTTGCGCTCCGACCACGCCACCACGTCGATTGGAGAGCGTCGCAACAGCGAGATGACCGGGCCGGACTCCTTCACCCCGTGGCCGAGCGCGAACGCGACGACGGACCCCGCGGCCTTGCCGATCCCCGAGAACAACACGATGAGCGTGAGCTCGAGGACGTACGGGATGCCGAGGTCGAGGTTCGCCGCGAGCACGATCTCGCTCGGGAGCGGCAGCACGACCGCGATGAGAAACGAGTAGACGGCGACGATGAGCAGTCCGAGGGGGCCGCGGGCGGTTTCGACCGCTCGTTCGAGTACCTGAAGGTCGGGGAGCTGGACCAACACCAGGTCGAACGGAAACACTACCCGAGTGCAGGGTACCCCGTGGCCTAAGCGTATCGTTCCCGTCAGTCGAGCTGCCGGAGGTCGGCGACGACGGAGCGGAGCATCTCGCGGGTGACGTGCGGCTGCATGACGAACCGCGCTTCGCCCCGCTCCGTCCGGGAGAGTCGCCACCCCGCCTCCCGGAGCCCTTCGATACGCTCCTCGCCGAGGTCGGCCGCGACGAGCGGCAGCGTCGGCTCGACGACCGGATAGCCGCGCGACGACAGCTCGTCGGCGAGCCAGTCTGCGTTCGCCTGTGCCCGCTCGTACTGTTCGCGGTAGCCGTCGGGCCACAGCGCATCGAGGGCGGCCGCGGCGCTCGCCACGCCCGCGCCCGACCGCGTCCCCGTGAGCGTCACCTGTGAAGTGGATTCCAGATACGGCGTGCCGATGGAGAGCTCGTCGAGTAGCTCTGGCCCCCGCGCCAGCAGGCCGCCCGCGGGGACGACCGCCCGCCCCATCTTGTGGGGGTCGATGGCCATCGTGTCGACGGCCGCGTCGGCGAAGTTCCACGCGTGGTCGGTAAAGGGGAGGACGAAGCCGCCCCACGCCGCGTCGACGTGGACGAGCGCGTCCGGGTTCGCCGCGTCGACGACGTCGACGAGCGCCGGAATCGGGTCGACGTGACCGTACTCCGTGGAACCGGCGACGCCGACGACGGCGACCGTGTCCTCGTCGATGAGCTCGGCGACGCCGTCGAGGTCGACGACGCGGCCGTCGAGCGGGGCGACCCGCAGCTCCATGCCGAGCAGGTCCGCAGCCTTCCGGAAGGAGAAGTGTGCCGACGCCGGGACGACGAAGTTCGGCGACCCCGTGTCCGCGCGGTTGCGCCCGATCCTGATCGCCTGGACGTTCGCCTCCGTCCCGCCGGAGGTGACGTAGCCAGCCGCGTCCGCGAGGCCGGCGAGATCGCCGAGCGCCGCGACCGCCTCGCGTTCGAGCTCGGCGACCGCCTCGTAGGTGCCGGGGTCGCCGGGGTTCGTCGCGAGAAACGCCTCGGCGGCCTCGCGTGCGGCCGGGTGCGGCTCCGTACACATCGACGAGAGGACCCGGGAGAACTCCTGTGGCGTCGCCCGCTGCATTGAGCACCGGTCGGAGACGGAGCCGTATAACTCCCGCTACTCGGTGTCGGAATTGCGGCGGGCGGAGCTACGAGACCGGCGAGTTACAGCGCTTCGTCGACCCACGGCGGCCGGTCGACCTCCGGCCCCTCGGCGACGACGCGGTGGCTGATCGCGAACGACGACTCCGTGCCGTCGAGCGTGTACGTCCCCGTCGCCGCGAAGTAGCTAACCCGACCGTCGCCGTCGACGACCAGTACGGCGCCGTACTCGCGGAGGTTCGTCGCGTTCGTCGGGAGGGCGTTTGCCTCCGAGGGCACCGTCGACGACCGGAACGTGAACGTCGGCTCCCCGTCTTGCATCGTCACGTTCGTCACCGTCCAGTCTCCAGTCGCGAGATACCGTGACAGCAGCGTCGAACTGGTGAGCGTCGCCGCCGACTGGGGCTGGTCGGTGCCGTACTGTACGCCACCTCGCGTCTGCAGGCGGACCGCCTGCACCGAGTCGTTCCCCCAGACGTCGAACCGCGAGCCGGGGTTGAGGACGGTGTTGTTGTACTCCGCGAGACCGGACTCCGCGCGGACCACCTGCGTCCTGCGCACCTGCCGTGGCTCACCGTCTCGGAGGACCGTCGCGTTCGTCCGCACCTCGACGACGAACCCCGACTCGACGAGCGACGCGTTATGTGCCGCGAGCAGCGCGTCGGGGTTCTCGATCGTCCCCGACTCGGCGGAGACGCCAGGCGGGGCGTTCTCCGCGGTCAGTTCCACCCCGGACGAGCCGCCGGGGAGCGAACAGCCGGCGAGGACGACAACGAGACAGAGAGCGACTGCGGCGAGGGGTCGGCGCATACCCGCGTTGCGAGAGCGCCCGGCAAAAGCCTCGTGGCTTGTGGCGCGGAACCGCCCTCGGGACAGCCGACCGACCGGTCGGCGGGACTTATGAGGGGGGCGTGCAACCTCCCCGGCGTATGAGCGACACAGTCGACCTGACGTTCGACGGCGAGGTGGCGACGCTGACCATCGACCGACCCGACCGACTCAACGCGCTGAACGAAGAGGCGCTCGACGACGTGGACGCCGCGCTCGACGAAGCGCGCGGCGACGCGCGGGCGCTCGTCATCACGGGCGCGGGCGACACGGCGTTCGTCGCCGGCGCCGATATCGCTCGGATGTCCGAGATGGGCGTCGCGGAGGCTGAGGCGTACTGCCGGCGCGGCCACGCGGTCATGAACGCCGTCGAGGAGTTCCCCGCGCCGGTCATCGCGGCCATCAACGGCTACGCCTTCGGCGGCGGCTGTGAGCTCGCACTCGCCTGTGACTTCCGCGTCGCCTCCGAGCGGGCCGTCATCGGGCAGACCGAGATCGACCTCGGCATCGTCCCCGGCTGGGGCGGCACCCAGCGGCTCGTCCGCGTCGTCGGTGACGAGACCGCCCGACGGCTCGTGATGTTCGGCGAGCGCATCGATGCCAGCGACGCGTACGACGAGGGGCTCGTCGGCGAGGTCGTCGCCCACGACGACCTGCTGGACCACGCCCACGAGATGGCCGAGAAACTGGCCGAGAAGCCGCAGTTCGCGATGGCCGCGGCGAAGGAGGCGATCAACCAGGCTCACGAGATGGGTCAGCGCGAAGGGCTCGACTTCGAGCGCCGGACGTGGTCGTCGCTGTTCGCCACCGCCGACAAGGACGAGGGGATGGACGCGTTCCTCAACGACCGGGAGCCCGACTTCGAGTAGGCGAGGGCACGGGCGTCCCGTCGGCCGCGCGTCAGTCGTCCGCCGGCACGATCGGCCGCGCGTTCGGCGCGGTCTCCGCGACCTGTGAGTAGGTGAGCGCCAGCGCCAGTGCGGCGAAGCCGGCCGTGACGAAAAAGGGCCACGCGAAGCCGAAGCCGACGAGAACGCCGGAGATGAGCGGGCCGACGGCGACGCCGAAGCCGAACGACGTCGTCAACACGGACAGCGTCGTCCCCGACCTCCCCTTCCCGGCGAGGTCGCCGGCGAGCGCGAGCCCCGGCGCGAACACCATCGCCACGGAGACGCCCTGGAGGAGGCGGAACGCGAGCATCAGCAGCGAGCCCGTGCCAACCCCGAGCAGCGTCTCCGGGAGTTTCGTCGCGAGCCCCGGGACGATACCCTGCAGGAACAGCGACGGGACGAGTAGCGCGAAGCCGCCGAGCAGGAACGGGCGACGGCCGTACCGGTCCGACGCGCGACCGATCGGAACCTGCAGGAGGACGTTCGCGATGACGACAGCGGCGAACTGCACCGAGAAGATGAACGGCGCCTGTCCGAGTTCGGCGTTGATCACCTCCTGAATCGTCGCGAAGATGCCGATACCGGCCGCCATGAAGAACGTGCCGACGCCGACGACGAACACCGGATCGAACAGCTGGTCGTCGCCGAGCACGCGGATGGAGAGGTCGTCGCTCGCCTCCGCCTCGGTCTCAGGCGGGTCGGAGACCAGCACCGAGACGAGCGCGAACGCGACGACGGCGCCGAGCACCGCGACCGCGAACGCGGCGTTGAACCCGGACAGCGGGTAGCCGAAGAGGTCGTAGGTGACGACCGTCTCCGAGTCGAGCCCGCCGGTGATGAGCAGGCCGGCGACGATGGGGCCGAAGCCGAAGCCGATGAGTCGAAACGTGTTGAACACGCCGAAGTTGTTGCCGCGGCCGGCGTCGTCGGCGTACTCGTTCACCAGCGCGAGCGTCACCGGTATGGTGAGCGCAGCCCCAACGCCCTGGAGCGCCCGCACGACGAGCACGGCGAGGTACGAACTCACGAACGGATAGGCGGCGCTCGCGACGCCGAAGACGACGAGCCCGCCGAGGATGAACGCCTTCCGCTTCCCGGCGCGGTCGGACGCCCGGCCGGTGAACGGCTGGAGCGAACTGTTCAGCAGACCGAACAGCGACAGCACGACGCCGATGAGCAGCTCCGTCGAGAACCCGTCGAGGCCGGCGAGCGAGATCTCGCCGGAGGCGATGTACAGCGGGAGAACGATGATGAGAAAGGAGTTGCCGAGCGAGTCCGCCATCCGGGCGAACGCCAGCGCGAGGACGCGGTTGTCCGTACCGAAGACCATCTGCGCTCGCTACGGGGAGGAGCCGTTTCAAACGTCCGACATCGCCACGAGGCGAGCCACCGGCGCCGGTCGCGACCGCGAAGCGGGAGGCTTACACCGACCGACGCGGAAACAGAAGCCAGCCAAATGCAATTCTGCGCCGAATGCGGTTCAATGATGCACACGGAGGGGGACGCCTGGGTGTGTCGCTCCTGTGGCTACGAGGAACTCCGCGACGACGCGGCAGAGGAAGCGATGACGACGACGGAGGGGCAAAGCGACGACGGCCCCGTCGACATGTCCGAGGTCGACGACACCGAGATCGGGCCGACGACGAAGGCCCGCTGTCCGAACCCCGACTGCGACGGCGAGCGGGCCCGCTACGAGATGAAACAGATCCGCGCGGCCGACGAGTCGGAGACGCGCTTTTTCACCTGCGTCGAGTGCGGGAAGAACTGGCGCGAGGACGACAACTGAGCCGAGGCCGGCGGCCGTCGCGGCCGGGAGAGGACCGTTTTTGACGCGCCCGCCCGTACCGCCGGCATGGACGAGGGATGGCCGGCGGTTCCCGACGAGGCGCTCGAGACCGGCGGCTGGGAGCTCGTCGGCCGGTCGACCGAGACGGTGTTCCGGCTCTCGCCGGCCGAGGTCGTCGGCCGGACGCTGCTGTACGAGGACCCCGCGCTTCGGGAGCGGCTCGGCACCGGGGACGTGACGCGGTTCTTCTTCGCCACGGCGCTGTCGTTCCAGCCGTCGCTCCCGCCCGGTACCGCCCCCCTCATCGAGTCGACCGTTCGCCGACAGGCGAACGCCGCGTTCACCGACCGGCTGCGCGAGCGCGGCTTCGAGGGAATCAGCCGACGCGACCGCGGCAAGTTCAAAACTGACGGCGGGGAGGCTGCGTCGCTGTCGACGGTCGGTGCGCGGTGTGAACTCGATGGACGACGACTCGACGTGACCGGCTGGCTCGCAGTGTGGCACGACGACGGCTTCCTGCTCGCCGGGGGGGCGTATCCGAAGTCAGGCGCAGATATCGACTCCGACGAACGCGAAGAGTACCGAGAAACGTTGCTCTCGCTCATGAGCGCAGTCGAGTAATCAGTCGAAAAGCGGCGTCCGTGCGAAGGTGAGGTAGCCGGTGTGGCCGACGCCGCGGGTGGAGGGACGGGAGCCGCGATCGTCGAACTCCATCCCGCGCTGGATGGTCTCGACGGTCTCCACGTCGACGAGACCGGCCTCGCGGGCCGCCTCGACGCAGCCGCGGGAGGACTCGACGAACGGGGAGTAGACGGCGAGCGGCGCGCCGGGCGCGAGCACGTCGCAGGCCCGCGTGACGACGGCTGCGGCGTCGCCGGTGTCGAGCGTCAGCCCGTCGAAGCCGTCCAGGTCATCGAGCGCGTCGGTCACGTCGCCGGTGTGGACATCGACGTGATCGGCGACGCCGGCCGTCGCCATGTTCTCGCGGGCGACCTCGGCGAACTCCGGGTCGCGTTCGTACGTCGTCACCTCGACGCCGAGCCGACCGAGATACGCCGCGAGGATGCCGGTCCCCGTGCCGGCGTCGAGCACGCGGTCGCCGGCCGCGGGTCCGAGGTGGCCGAGGACGAGGCCGACGTCGCGGGGCATCATCGGCGCACCGGTGCGGTCGAGATGGTCGAACAGGTCCGGGCCGCGAGGTTCGCGAACGACGAACCGCTCGCCGATGTGCGTCTCCAACACGTCGCCCGGCGCGACGTCCTCGGGAACCTCGAGGACGCCTAGATCCGACTCGAGGGTGTCGCCCGGCTCGAGGAGGTGTTCGCGGTCCTCGCGGACGAGGAGGTAGCTCACTCCAGCCGCTCGACCGCCGCGGCGAGGTCGCCGTCGGTCGCCTCCAGCGCCTCCCGTGCCTCCTCGTTCGTCGCGCCCGTTCGGCCCGCGACGATCTCGATGTCGGACTCCGGAATCCCGCCGGCTGCCGCGTCGTCGTCGCCGTTCCCCCCATCGGTCTCGTCGTCCGCCGGGGCCTCGACCGCACTCGCCTCGCCGCGCGGCCGGGTGTCCGGTTCGCCGACGATCTGGTAGGTCGCCTGCCCCTGCGCGTCCATCTTCTGGACGTCGGCGTCGTGGAAGACGAGCTCCTCGTCGGGCGTCCGGATGATGACCTCCTCGGCGTCGAGCTCCGTGAGGTCGATCCCCATCTGGTTCATCATCTGTTTCATCTTTCGCGGGTTCATCCCGCCGCCTCCTCCAAACATACCCGTAGGGTCGCCCGCGGGAATGAAAAGTGCTCCCTTTGCCGGAGAGACCCGCCCGAACGTTCAAATACGATACCGGAACCAACCGCGCCGTGACGTGAGGTCGAGCCGCGGGGTACGAGGCGGGTGTGCCGGGCACCCTCGCGGCCACGAGCGCCCGGCCTGTTTGCCCCTGATACTGTCGGACGTAATTTCGTACATATTCGAATCGACCAGGTAGACAAAATCGTGCCGTGGTACGGCTCTCTGAAATTTCCGATTCAAGTAGTTACGTCCGACAGTATGAATACCAGCGACGAGGGCGACCGCCGACTACTCCACGCCCGACCGGACCTTCACCGCCATCCCGCTCTCGAAGTCGCGCATCGCGGTAGCGGGGAGTTCGGCTCGTCCGACGGCGAGCAGGTCGCCCCGCTCGTGGACCACGGCAACCTCGTCCCCCGGGCGCACCTCGTCGCCGACCGCGCGGACGAACTTCGCGAAGGCGTTCTTGCCGTCGCGGACGAACGGCTCCGACTCGTCGCCGACGACCACGCGCGCGGTCGGCGCGTCGAGCGCGCCGACGAGTCGGCGGCCACCGGCCAGCCCCAGCCGGAACCGCCCGTCGTCCTCGTAGGAGACGAGCCGTTCACCGCCGGGCGAACCATCCGCGTCGTGGCCGTCAGCCCCCGGCCCGACGTGTATCTGTGCGGGTCGCCCCGAACTCGTCCGGCGAACGCGCGGCTCCTCGTCGTCCGGGAACAGCGCCGACCCGGCGCCGCGGCCGAACTGGTAGTCGGCCACGGTCGAAAGCTGCCGGCGTTCGTCGGCGTTCATACTCGGCGGTGGGGCGTACCGGTCATACCGCTTTCGCGTTCGGTCGTGCCGCCGGCTGCGTCGACGAGCCGTGCGATCACCGCATCGAGGACCGCACGGGGCTCGGACAACGGCGGCCCCACCCGGAGCCGCGCGACGACTCCAGCGTGGTCTGAGGGCCACAGCGTCCGTCCGTCGACCGTCACCCGGACCGACGGGTCGGCCAGCTGCCGCGACGCCGAGCGCGGCGTCGCTGACCCACCGACGAGGACGTAGTCGATCCGGCTCCACAGGCGCGACCGCTCGTTCCACAGCCCCGGGAGCTGACAGCACGTCGGCCCCTCGCCGTCTGCGACCACCCACGCGTCGACGAGCCGCTCCGTGAGTATCTCGTACGCCGACGGCGCGGGATCGTCCGGCGTGCTGTTCAAGTCGGCCAGCAGCGCGATCGAGCCACGCTCCGGGAGTGCCTCGCGGAGCTCCGCGGCCTGCGCCCGGCGGATTCGTCCGTCAGCGGACGCGAGATGGGTCGACGCCGCCGTCACGGTCACCCCGTCGACGCGCACGTCGGCGAGACAGTAGCCGCGCGTCGCGGTGACTCGATCACCGTCAACGACAGTGCTCGCGTTCACCCCGTAGTTCGCGGCGTCCGACCGCTCGACCGGCACGTCGCCGCGGACGAGCAGCGCGTCGTGGTCCACGTAGCGGAGGGTGTACTCGCCGTCCGGGCCGACGCCGGGAAACGACACGTCCGCGTTCGACACCCGAACCGCGATCCGGTAGTCGGCCCCAGCGTCGGCGAGCCCCGCGAGCAGGTCGGGGAGGAAGTCGGCGACGACATCGCCGTCGCGAGAGACCGTCGCGGCCTCCTGTACGCCGACGACTGCCGGCGACTGCGAGGCGAGTTCCGTCGCGATGGCGCCCATCCGAGCCGTCGGCTCGTTCCGACGCAGCTGTTCGAACCGCTCGTGGACGATGGCCGGATCGACAGACTCCGTCCCCGGGAGATCGAAAAGCCGGACTCCGAGCCCGAGGTTCTGGGTTGCGACGGTCAGTTCGGTCGTCGCAAGCCACGGCGGTGTCCCGACCGATCCGATGCCCAATCCAGCGAGTGTACCCCCGGCTCCACCGAGGACAGCTCGCCGGGAGTGTGCACCCATAGCGGCCGATTACTCCCGGAGCGACAAAACTACACGAGTCGGGCGAGCGCGGCGCAGAGCGCGGCGGCCGCACGCTCGATCTCCGACTGGCGGACGTACTCCCGCTTCGCGTGCGCGACCGCACCCTCGTCGTCGGCGAGGACGCCCGGTCCGAAGACGACAGTCGGCGCGTCGGCCGCGAAGTACGACGCCTCCGTGGCGGCGGTGAACGGTCTCACGTCTCCTCCCGCAACGTCCGCGAGCGTCGTCGCCAGTTCGGCGTCGGCCGGCGTCGCGAACGCCTCGAGGAACGGCGTCGGACGCTTCGTCAGCGCGACCTCGATTCCGACGGATTCGGGCGCAGCCGCCTGGAGATGTGCTTCGAGCGCGTCGCGGAACTCGTCCGCGGTCTCCGGCGGGACGCTCCGCCGGTCGACGGTGAACGACACCCCGGCCGGGAGCTGGTTCGTCGCGTCCCCACCATCGATGGTCGTCGCCTGTAGCGTCGGCGCGCCGAGCGCGTCGTGGACGCCGGGACCGTGCTCTGCGTCGAACGCTCTCAGTGCGTCGAGCACCGGCCCGAGCGCGTGGAGCGCGTTGACGCCGGAGTCGGGCTCGGCGGCGTGTGCCGCCTCGCCACGCAGCGTCACCGTCGCCTCGAAGCGCCCTTTCGCGGCCGTACAGACGTCGAGCCCCGTCGGCTCGCCGACGACGTAGCCGTCCGCGTCGAGCGCGTCGTCGCCGGTCGTCAGCGCCGCGGCGCCCGTCGAGTACACCTCCTCGTCGGGCGTGACCGCGAGCGTGAGCCGTCCCTCGGGGTTGTGTGCGAGGAAGGCGTCGACCAGCGCCGCGAGCGGCCCTTTCGCGTCGCAGGCGCCGCGGCCACGAACCACGTCGCCGTCGCGCTCGAACGGGACGTGCGGCGGAACGGTGTCGACGTGCGTGTTGAGGACGAGATGCGGCGAGCCCGTTCCCTTCCGAGCGCGGACGTTGCCCGCGTCGTCAACGCGAGGGTCGACGCCGCCGTCGACGAGCGTGTCCACGAGCAGGTTGCGCATCCCGTCGACGGATTCGTGTGAGGCGGTCCGAACCGCCCGCTCGTGGAACCCGAGGAGGTCGAACCCGTCAGTCATCGGCTGGGGCGGGCGTCCCCCGAACGTCGGTAGTGAACTCGTGGGCGACGGGACCGCGCAGCGTCGACCCGTCCGCGGTCACCGTCACGTCGAGGTCGCCGCCCGGCGGAGAGACGCGGACTGGCTCACCAGCATCGAGGTAGCCGAGCCGGTGGGCGACGGCGGCGACGGCGACGGCGCCCGTCCCACAGGAGTCGGTTTCCCCTTCGACGCCCCGCTCGAAGGTGCGCTGCCGATAGCCGTCGCCGTCGCGCGCCGCGAGCGTCACGTTCGCGCCGCGGGGGAAGACGGCCGCGTGGCGCACCGGCGGCGCGACGACCTCGAGGTCGACGTCGTCGACGTCGTCGACGACCGCAACGGCGTGAGGAACGCCGGTGTTGACCGCCGTCACGGTGAGCCCTTCGACGGACTGCTCGACGAGCGGCGCGTCGGCGTCGACCGGCACCTCGTCGGGGACGAACCGCGGACGCCCCATCTCGATGGTGACCACGTCGCCGTCGACCGTCGCGTGGCGCGTCCCGCTCTGGGTGTCGATCATTACCTCCTCCGCGCCGGTGCGTTCGGCCGCCCACTTCGCGGCACAGCGCGCGCCGTTGCCGCACATCGCGGCGACGCTCCCGTCCGGCTGGACGAGCGTCATCACGACCCGCGGCGGGTCGAACTCTCCCTCGAGCGCGAGGAAGAGCACGCCGTCCGCACCCCTCCGACGGGAGTCCTCGTGTTCGATACCCGTGTCGCGGTCGCAGACGCGGCGCGCGAACGCCCGACGGTCGGGCACCTCTGCGGCCGCGCCGACGACGACGAAGTCGTTGCCGGTGCCGTGGTACTTCTCGACGTGAATCATTGTTCGAGTCTCGTGATGTCGGCGAGCGTCTCGCGGCGCGCGGCGAGTCGGATCTCGTTGCCGTCCCGGGTGACCACCGCCGGCCGCGGTCGGGAGTTGTAGTTCGACGCCATCTCGTAGCCGTACGCGCCCGCGTTCCCGACCGCGAGCAGATCGCCACGGGCCGGTGACGGGAGCGTCCGATCGCGACCGAGCACGTCCGCCGTCTCGCAGACCGGCCCGGAGAGTTCGACCGTTGTGGGGTCGCGCGGCGGCCTGTCGGGTTCCAGCGACCGCACCGCGTGGTAGGCGTCGTACAGCGCCGGACGAATCAGTGTCGTCATCCCGGCGTCGATGCCGACGACGGTCGTCTCGGGCGTCTCCTTCACCGTGTTCACCGTCGTCAACAGTACGCCGGCGTCGGCGACGAAGTACCGGCCCGGCTCGATAGCGAGCCGTGCGTTGACCGCACCGAGCGCGTCGCGGGTCGCCTCAGCGACGGCGTCGAGGTCGAGCGGCGGCTCGGACTCGCGGTACGGGACGCCGAAGCCGCCGCCGACGGCGACGAACTCGAGGTCGCGCACATCGCGGGCGAGCTCACCCATCCGCGCGACGAGTTCACGGTGTGCCGCGAGGTCGTCGCCGGCGACGCCGGAGCCGACGTGTGCGTGAACGCCGACGAGGTCGCCCACCTCGCGGGCCCGTTCGCAGACCGCAGCTGCCCGCTCGTACGGGACGCCGAACTTCGGCTCGGCGCCGGTCGACACCTTCTCGTGGTGGCCAGCGCCGACGCCGGGGTTGACGCGAACGCAGAGCCGACCGTCGAAGCCGCGCTCCGCGACCCGGTCGAGCGTGTCCGCGGCGCCGACGGTGACGGTGATCCCGTCGGCGTCGGCTCCGAGCACGTGGTCGAGGTCGCGGGCCGGCGGATTGACCGCCGTGTAGCGGACGCGGTCGCCGGGGAAGCCGGCGTCGAGTGCGCGGCGAACCTCGCCGGCCGCGGCACACTCTGCGTCGACTCCCGTCGCCTCCAGCGTCTCGAGGACAGCACGGGTCGTGTTCGCCTTCACCGCGTAGGCGAGGTCGGCGTCGGGAAACGCCCCTCGAAGGCGGGCCGCGTTCTCTCGGACCCGGTCGAGGTCGAGCACGTACGTCGGGGTCCCGTACTCGTCGGCGACGTCGCGCAGCGGCTCCGGGTTCCACGCGGAGAGCCGCCGGACCGGGGGGTTCTCGCTCACGACGGATTACCTCGTTCGGTGGTTCGCTCGCCACTCCTAAAGACACATTGGGGGCCCGGACCGGGGCGGCGAGGCGTCGACACGCGAGCGACGGAGCACATTATTCGCGCAGCGCCTCCTCGCGCTGAGTCGCTTCGAGGGTGTCCTCCTCGACGTGGGTCGCGACGACCGCGGGCTTGTACGCGCCGCCGTCGAACAGGTCGTGGTCGCTGACGCTCGACTCCACGTAGCGGACGAACGCCCGTCGCTCCGGTGGCAGGTGGCCGTAGACGACCTCTTCCTTGACGAGGTCGTAAACGGGGATGCGCGGCGTGAGCAGCGTGTTCTCGCCGACGATGGAGTCCTCACCGACGACGAAGCCGCTCGTGACCCGACAGCCGGCGCCCAGCGAGACGCCGTCTTCGACGACGACGGGCGCGCTCTCGACCGGTTCGAGCACGCCGCCGACGAGCGTGTTCGCGCCGAGCTTCACGTCCGACCCGATCTGCGCACAGGAGCCGACGGTGTCACAGGAGTCGACGAGCGTGCCGTCGCCGACGTGTGCGCCGATGTTGACGAAGCTCGGCGACATCATGATAGCGTCCGAGCCGACGTACGCGCCCCGTCGGATGACGGTGCCGTCGGGCGTGTTCCGCGTGCCGCGACCCGGCAGGTCGTCGGTGTCGCGCAGCGGCAGCACGTCGTGGTAGTCGACGCCGCCGTGTTCGACCGTGCCGATGGCTCGCAGCCCGAAGTTGAGCAGGATACCCTGCTTCACCCAGTCGTTCGCGACCCACTCGCCGTCGCGCTTCTCGGCGGCCCGAACCTCGCCGGCCTCCAGCGCGTCGAGAAACGCGTCGAGCGTCGCGTACTCGTCGGCGCTGGCGGCGTCAGCGTCGAGGTCGGCCTGATAGCGGTTCCACAGCTCTCGAATCTCTGTTTCGAGTGTCATAGCAACTCGGAGAAGTCGTAGCTGCCGGGGTCACGGCCGGCGAGCCGTTCTGCGGCGTCGACCGCGCCGGCGGCGAACACCCGGCGCGACTCGGCGCGGTGCGTCAGCGTCAGTATCTCGTCGTCGCCGGCGAGCAACACCTCGTGTTCCCCACGGACGGTGCCGGCGCGGCGGACGTGGACGCCCACCTCGTCGTCGGCACGGAGGTGGTCGCCCTCGCGGCCGTAGGTGCGGTCGAGCGGTGCCGGGGCACCGTTGTCGTCACCGTTTCCACCGGACCCGGCGTCCGCCCGAGCGTCGTCGATAGCGTCGAGCAGCGTCAGCGCGGTGCCGGAGGGGGCGTCGCGCTTCCCGTCGTGGTGGGTCTCGGTGAGTTCCACGTCGTACTCGGGGAGGGCGGCGACGCCCGCACGGACGACCCGTTCGAGTGCCTGGACGCCCTTCGCGAAGTTCGACGCCCGGCAGAGCGGGACGGACTCGGCGGCCTCGGCGAGCGCGGCGAGGTCCTCGTCGTCGAAGCCGGTCGTGCCGACGACGAGCGGGACGCCGGCATCCGCGGCGGCAGCGGCGTGCTCTATCGTCGCTGCGGGGACGGTAAAGTCGACGAGCGCGTCCGTGTCGGCGAGCACTGCTGGGAGGTCGGCGAGGTCGCGCTGGTCGCCCGTCGGGTCGCGCGACAGCGGCACCGCGTCGTGGCCGCGCTCTCGAAGCTCCGCGACGACCTCACCGCCCGTCCGGCCGGTGGCGCCGGCGACCGCGACTCTCACGCCTCCGTCGCCTCCGCTTCGGGGTCGAGGTCGTCGAGCACTGCACGAAGCTCCGCGAGGTTCTCCTCGCCCATCCGCGAGAGCGGCGGGCGCATCGTCGCGGGCATATGACCGCGAACCGCGAGCGCCTCCTTCACCGGAATGGGATTCGTCTCGACGAACAGCGTCCGGAACAGCGGCCCGAGTTCGTAGTGGAGTTCGCGGGCGGCCGCGTACTCATCGTCGAGCGCGTGGTCGACCATCCGGCTCGTGCGCGACGGCTCCACGTTCGCGGCGACGGAGATGCAGCCGGCCCCGCCCATCGACATGATGGGGAGGGTGAGCTGGTCGTCACCCGAAAGCACCGCGAACGCCTCGTCGCGGGTGCGCTCGATGACCTCCGCGACGCGGTTGAGATCGCCGGAGGCAGCCTTGTAGCCGACGACGTTTTCGTGGGACGCGAGCGCCTCTGCGGTCTCGACCGCGATGTTGCGGCCGGTGCGTCCGGGGACGTTGTAGATGACCTGCGGCAGGTCGACCGCGTCGGCGATCTGGCGGAAGTGGTCCTCCATCCCCGCGGGTTCGGGGGTGTTGTAGTACGGCGATATCAGGAGGAGGCCGTCGGCGCCGGCGTCGGCCGCGCGCCGGGACAGCCGCAGCGCCTCGCGAGTGTTGTTCGAGCCGGCGCCGGCGATGACCGGCACGTCCTCGACTGCGTCGACGGTCGCCTCGATGACCTCGACGTGTTCCTCGTGGCTCATCGTCGCGGACTCGCCGGTGGTGCCCACGGGAACGACCCCGTGGACCCCCTCGTGTTCGAGGCGGCGGACGTGTTCGCGCAGCGTTTCGAAGTCGATGCTCCCGTCCTCGTGGAACGGCGTCGTGAGCGCCGGATAGGCTCCGGCGAACGGTTCGTGTGTCATGTGCTGTGTGGTGTTGTGAGTCGGCTGGAAGGCGATGCCCGCGACGGCCCGGAACGGGGTCGCCACTCCCGCTTCGAGCCTACTGCGAGCGTTTGCCTTTCGAGAAAGCGCCGCCACACCGGCCGCTCCGCGTCCGCACCTGTGGGCCGGATGTGGTCGGATGCATATCCGAACGACCGGCACGCGCGGACTTATGCGTTGTGTCCCGTACGGATGTTTGCCGTTCCCCTTCGGCGTCGGGCATGATACCACGCGGGCGCCACCGGGACGAGGATTGGCCGGTGCTCCTTCCGGGAGGTTTGAAGGACAATACGGCGCGCGCTGGTCGCGCTCTCGTGCGCGACCAGCCAGCGCGCGAGGGACGAGGCGCACAGGAGCGAACGGAGTGAGCGACGAGCACCGCAGTCGGCTGGGGAGGTTCGTGGTGCGGTCGCGGTGCGGCCTGGTGGACTCCCGAAGGGCGAGTGCGCTCCGGGCGCGTCACGACGCAAGCACCGCAGGCGAGCGAAGCGAGCCGAGGCGCGCAGCGAGTGAGGAGCGCGGAGCGTGCGAGGGCTTCGGAGGAGGGGACACGACGAAAAAGACCAGCCGAACAACATCGATATCGAGCCGAGTCCCGAACGGTACTCTTTCCACGGACGCCGACCGAAGCAACAAACAATGCCACCGCTCCACGGGAGCCAGCGGATCGCCGTGCTGGCCGACTCGCAGAACCTCTATCACTCCGCACACAGCCTCTACTCGCGCAACATCGACTACACCGCACTGCTGGATGCGGCCGTCGCGGACCGCGAGCTCGTCCGCGCCATCGCGTACGTCATCCGCGCGGACTCCCCCAACGAGGAGGAGTTCTTCGAGGCCATCGAGGAGATCGGCTTCGAGACGAAAATCAAGGATATCAAGACGTTCGCCGACGGCTCGAAGAAGGCCGACTGGGACGTCGGCATCTCGCTCGACGCCGTCACGCTCGGCGAACACGTCGACGTGGTCGCGCTCTGCTCCGGCGACGGGGACTTCTCGCGGCTCTGCTCGCATCTCCGCCACCAGGGCGTCCGCGTCGAGGTGTTCGGCTTCGGCAACTCCGCCTCCGAGGACCTGCTCGACGCCGCCGACTCGTTCGTCGACATGAGCGAAGAGCAGGAGCGGTTCCTGCTGTAAGCCCACTTTTTGCTCGAGCCGGCGGAGCCGGCCCGGCAAAACCTGGTGGAAAATATGCGCGGCGGCCTCCAGTCGCGCGCCGACGGCGCGCGGTAGTCGGCCGCCGCTACGGCTCGCGACCTCCGGGCGCTCGCCGTGAACCGCGCTCGCTCCGCTCGCGCGGACGATTAAGCGTCCTCCACCTCAAAGTTCGTCGACGAGGTCGCTCCCGATTCCGGTGTATCCGGCCGGCGTCAACGCCCGCAGTTCGTCTTTCACCCCGTCGTCGACGTCGAGGTCAGCGAACAGCTCGCGGAAGTCCTCGATGGTGACCTGGCGGCCGCGCGTCAGCGCCTTCACGCGTTCGTAGGCGTCCTCGTGGCCCTCGCGGCGGAGAATCGTCTGCACGGCCTCGCCGATCACTTCCGGAGTCGACTCAAGGTCCTCGCGCATCACCTGCTCGTTCGGCGTCACCGTCGCGAGGCCGTCGGCCGTCTTCCCGTAGGCGATGAGACAGTGGGCGAGCGCGGCGCCAATGTTCCGCTTGACCGTCGAATCGGAGAGGTCCCGCTGGAGCCGCGAGGTGGTGACGTAGTCGCCGAGGAAGACGAGGTCGGAATTGGCCTTCGAGAGGTTTCCCTCGCTGTTCTCGAAGTCGATGGGGTTCACCTTGTGGGGCATCGTCGACGAGCCAGTCTCCCCCTCGACCGTCTCCTGACCGAGATACCGCTGGGAGACGTAGAGCCAGACGTCACGGTCCAAATCGAGGAGGACGTTGTTCGCGTTGCGGAGCGCGTCGAACACCGATTGAAGATCGTCACAGGGGTTCACCTGCGTCGACAGCGGCTGGTGGCCGAGCCCGAGCGACTCGACGAACGACCGCGAGACGGCGCGCCACTCGACGTCTGGGTAGGCGACGTGGTGGGCGGCGTAGGTCCCCGACGCGCCCGCGAGCTTTCCGGCGAGGCCGTCGGCGGCGCGCTCCACCTCGCCGATTGCCCGGCCGAGCCGCGCGGCGTAGACGGCGAGCTCCTTGCCGAACGTCGTCGGCGTCGCGGGCTGGCCGTGGGTGCGCGCCAGCATCGGGAGGCCGCGGTGCTCGCGGGCCATCTCGGCGAGCGTGTCGCGCACGTCGCGGAGCGCCGGGACGAGTACCTCCTCGACAGCGGGTTTCACGAGCAGCCGCTGGGCGAGGTTGTTCACGTCCTCGCTGGTGAGCCCGAAGTGGACGAACGGGCCGGCCGCCTCGGGAGCCGCCTCGCGGACGAAGTACTCGACGGCCTTCACGTCGTGGTTGGTGGCGGCGTACCCCTTCCACCCCTCCGTCTCGAGCTGCTTGATGACGGCGGCGTCATCGTCGTCGAACGACTCGTAGCGGTCCCGGAGCGTCGCCCGCTCGCCGTCCGAGAGGGAGAACGCGTCCGTGTGGTCTGCGAGCGCGAGCAGATACTCCACCTCGACGCGGACGCGGGCCCGCATCAGCGCGCCCTCGCTCGCGTACGGGACGAGCGGCTCGGTGTACCGTGCGTACCGGCCGTCGAGGGGAGAGACGGCCGCCGTCGCGGGTCGGTCGGTCATGGTCGCGACTCCTCCCAGCGTCGGCAAAGGCGTGTCGGTCCGGGGGCGCACGAGTGTGCATACACTACCCTCCGTTGGGGGTTGACCGCGCACCGAATATGCGCGAACGTGCATATCGTCCGGCAGTGGACCGCAACTACTTTGCGCCGGCAGGGCGGCGTCTCACGCATGCACGTCGCCGGAATGGCCTCGAACCGCGGGCGGAACCTGCTACACATCGCCGACACCGTCGACGAGGTGGAGTTCGCCGTCGTCTTGAGCAACGAGGAGGGTGCGCCCGTCCTCGAGGGCGCCGCGGAGCGGGGCATCCCGACGGAGGTCGCCGTCCGCGAGGAGGGGGAGTCGCGAGAAGCCCACGAATCGCGGGTGCTCGACCGCCTCGACGGCTACGAGTTCGACCTGCTGCTGCTCGACGGCTACATGCGCGTCCTCACCGAGGGGTTCCTCGAGCAGGTACCGACCGCGCTGAACGTCCACCCGTCGCTTCTGCCGTCGTTCCCGGGCTTCGACGCCCACGAACAGGTGCTCGACGCCGGCGCCCGCGTCACGGGCTGTACGGTCCACGTCGTCGACGAGACGGTCGACGGCGGCCCCATCGTCACGCAGGAGCCCATCCCCGTCTTCGAGGGCGACGACGAGGCGAGCCTGAAAGAGCGCGTCCTCTACGAGGGGGAGTTCAAGGCGTATCCGCGCGCAGTTCGGTGGTTCGCCGAGGACCGCGTCACCGTCGCTGACGGCGAGGTCACCGTCGACGGTGACGACGACGGCGCCTTTCCCGCCCGGCGCGTCACAGCGGAGGAGTTCACTACGGGGCTCCGATACGGCGAGAACCCGCATCAGGACGCCGCGCTGTACGCCGACCGCGCCTGCGAGGAGGCGAACGTCGTCACCGCACCACAGTTGAACGAGGGCGCAAAGGCGCTCTCGTACAACAACTACAACGACGCCGACGCCGCGCTCGACCTCGTCAAGGAGTTCTCGGCGCCGGCGGCGGCGGTCATCAAACACACCAACCCCGCGGGCTGTGCGACCGCGGACACGCTCGCAGACGCGTACGCCGACGCGCTCGCGACCGACCCGATGAGCGCCTTCGGGGGCATCGTCGCGCTCAACCGCGAGTGCGACGCGGCGACGGCCGAGCAGGTCGTCGACTCGTTCAAGGAGGTCGTCGTGGCGCCGGACTACACGGACGCGGCGCTCGACATCCTCACCGAGAAGGAGAACCTCCGCGTGCTCGCGGTCGGCGACGACGGGTTCCGCGGCGACGGCGCCGACGAGACGGTCGCGCCGATGACCGAGAAGCCGCTCGTCGGCGGCCGCCTCGTCCAGGAGCGCGACCTCTGGGCGCCCGACACCGACGACCTCGAGGTCGTCACCGAGCGGGCACCCACCGACGAGGAGGTCGAGACGATGCTGTTCGCGTGGCGGGTGCTGAAACACGTGAAGTCGAACGGCATCCTGTTCGCCGACGGCACGGAGACGGTCGGCGTCGGCATGGGACAGGTGTCCCGGGTCGACGCCGTCCGCCTCGCGGCGATGAAGGCCGACGAGCACGCAGAGGGGAAGACAGCAGAGGGTGCGGTGATGGCCTCGGACGCCTTCTTCCCGTTCCCGGACGGCATCGAGGAGGCCGCCGAGGCGGGCATCACCGCGGTCGTCCAGCCCGGCGGCTCCGTCAACGACGAGGACGTCATCGAGGCGGCGGACGACCACGGGATTGCGATGGCATTCACCGGCAATCGAACGTTCAGGCACGACTAACCACTTTTTGCTCGGGCCGGCTTCGCCGGCCCGGCAAAACCTGGTGGAAAATATGCGCGGCGGCCTCCAGTCGCGCGCCGACGGCGCGCGGTAGTCGGCCGCCGCTACCGCTCGCTCACTCCGTTCGCTCGCGGCAGGTCACCGAGAGAGCGTCAAACCGCAGGCTCGGCCTGCGACCAGGCACCGACGCGGTCGACGGTCCGACACGCATAAAGTCCGTCCCGGCGGATTCGGAGTATGCAGTACCACGAGGCGGCGGCGTGGCTGTTCGACCTCCGGCGGCACTCGCCGCGCACCGGGGTCGAACACACGCGACACCTCCTCGATCACCTCGGCTCGCCCGACGACGAGTTCGCGACCGTCCAGGTCGCCGGCTCGAACGGGAAGGGGTCGACCGCGCGCCTGCTCGAGCGCGCACTCCGCGAGGCGGGGCTCACCGTCGGGCTCTACACCTCGCCCCACCTCCAGGACGTCCGCGAGCGCGTCCGCGTCGACGGCCGGAAGATGCCGAAGCGCGCGCTCGCGGAGTTCGTCGAGACCGTCGAGGGGTACGTCACGGCGCGGGGCGGCGCCGGCGAGTCGCCCACCTTCTTCGAGACCGTCACCGGGATGGCGCTGTGGGAGTTCGCCCGACAGGACGTGGACGTGGCGGTGCTCGAGGTCGGCATCGGCGGCCGGTACGACGCCACCTCCGCGGTCGACCCGGTCGCGAGCGCCGTCACCTCAGTCACGCTCGAACACGCCGACCTGCTCGGCGACACCGAGGCCGAGATCGCACGCGACAAGGCGCAGGTCGCGACCGACCGACCGCTCGTCACCGCCGCAACGGGCGAGGCGCTCGCGGCGATCCACGACGAGATCGACGACGTTGTCACCGTCGGGGATGCGGACAGCGCCGTCACCGTCCGCTACGGCGGTCGCGAGGGGCTCGAAGGCGCGGTGTCCATCGCCGGCGACGGCTGGCGCGTCGAGACGATGCTTCCGCTGCTCGGTGCACATCAGGCACGCAACGCCGGTGTCGCCGCCGTCCTCGCACGACAGATCAGCGACGAGCTCGGGGTCGACGTGACCGAGACGGCGCTCGCACGGGGGTTCCGCAACGCCCACTGGCCCGGCCGGTTCGAGCCGATGAGCACCGACCCGCTCGTCGTCCTCGACGGCGCACACAACCCGGGCGGTTGTGCAGGCGTCGCCGAGACGCTCGCCGAGTTCGAGTACGACGACCTCCACCTCGTCGTCGGCGCGATGACCGACAAGGACCACGCGGGGATGGCCGCCGCGCTGCCCGAGGCAGCGGTCGCGTACACCTGTCGGCCGGACTTCGAGCGCGCGGAGCGGCCGGACGTCCTCGCGGGGGCGTTCGCCGACGCGGCCGGCGACGTACGGCCGACCGGAAGCGTCTCCGACGCGGTCGACGCGGCGCTGGCGGCCGCCGAGGAGGGCGACGCGGTGCTCGTCTGCGGCTCGCTGTTCGTCGTCGCGGAGGCGCGGCGCCGGTGGACCGCGACGGAGATACCGAAGCGGGTGCCGGACCGCGAGACCGCCGACGCGGTGCTCGCAGATGCAGACGTGCCCGATCCGGAGGTCCGCCGGCTCCGCGGCGAGGGGGTCCACCGAGTCGTGAAGACGAGCGTTCGACCGCGGCAGGCGGAGAACCTGCGGGCGAAGATGCTGTCGCTCGGCGGCGCGTGTGCCGTCTCCGGGCTGGCGGAGCAGAACCGCGAACCAGTCGACGTCGTGTTGCTGGGGACGCTCGCGCAGTTCGAGCGGCTCGTCGAGGCGCTCGAAGGAGCGCCGGCCGGGCTCGAACGGGTCGGCGACCAGCTCCGCGAGGCACTCGGTATCCGGACGAGCACCGACAGCCGCGGCTACCCGTGGGAAGAAGGCACCGCAGTGATGGGCATCCTCAACGTGACGCCGGACTCCTTCCACGACGGCGGCGAGCACGACGAGGTGCCCGACGCCGTCGCGCGCGCCGAGGAGATGGTCGCGAACGGCGCAGACATCGTCGACGTGGGCGGCGAGTCGACCCGACCGGGTGCAGACCCGGTCCCCACGGAGGAGGAGATCGCGCGCATCGAGCCGGTGATCGAGGCCGTGAGCGACCTCGACGCACTCGTCTCCGTCGACACGCGGAAAGCGCCCGTCGCACGAGCCGCACTCGCGGCCGGCGCCGACATCCTCAACGACGTCTCCGGACTGGAAGACCCCGAGATGCGGCTCGTCGCCGCGGAGCACGACGTGCCGGTCGTCGTGATGCACTCCATCGAGGCGCCGGTCGACCCCGACACCGACCCGGAGTACGACGACGTCGTCGAGGACGCCATCGACGAGCTCACCGAGCGCGTGCTGCTCGCGGAGAAAGCCGGGCTCGACCGCTCGCAGATCCTCGTCGACCCGGGGCTCGGCTTCGGGAAGTCGAAGCGAGAGAACTTCGAGCTGCTCGGCCGGGTCGGGGAACTCCGGGCGCTCGGCTGTCCCATCCTCGTCGGCCACTCCCACAAGTCGATGTTCGACCTCGTCGACGCGACCGAGGAGAGCTACGAGGCGACCGTCGCCGGCACGGCCGTCGCGGCGCTCCGCGGGGCGGACGTGGTCCGAGTCCACGACGTCGCAGCCAACGCCGCTGCCGTGCGGGTCGCGACCGCGGCCGACGACCCCGACGCGGCCGGCGAGTGAACTGCAGCCGGGACGGTCCCTGAGCGCCCCAGATCGGCGAGCTGCCGCGCGTCACTCGCCCGCGCCGAGCTCGCGGTACGTCGAAAGCAGCCGACGGACGACCTGCTCGCGGTCGTACCGCATCATCGACTCGTCGACCGTGCGCCGACCGTACGACCGCGCCTCGACGACGGCGCCGGCGATCTCCTCGGAGCTGGTCGCCCGGAAGCCGCGCTCGTACCCCTCGACGAGCTCGTGGGCGGCCGACTCGCTCTGGTATTCGACGACGCCGACGCAGCCGCAGGCGAGCGCCCACAGCAGCTCCGTCGGAAACTCCTCGCGAGTCGCGGTGTGGACGAACGTCTGTGCCCCCCGGTAGAGCGCGACTCGCTCTTCGCGGGGAATGTCACCGAGGAACTCGACGCGGTCGTCGATGCGGAGGTCGGCGGCGGCCTGTTCGAACTCCGCGCGTGCGGGGCCGTCGCCGACGACCGCGGCCGTCCAGTCGTCCTCTCTGAGCTCGGCGAGACCCAAAAAGAGCGACTCGAGGTTCGCGGCCGCGTCGAGGCGGCGGCCGGCGACGACGTCCGGCGCGTCAGTCGCCGGCTCGACGGCGCGGATCGTCTCGAAGTCGACGAACTCCGGCAAAACGGTGACGCGTTCCTCGCCGACGCCGTCGGCCGCGAGCCGCGCGCGGATGTACCGCGACGGAGTGAGCAGCCGCGTCGGAACGGCTCGCGCCGTGTCCGCCCACGTCCCGTCGTCGACGGGCTCGTCGCCGTACCAGTCACAGACGAGCGGAGCGCGGGCGAGCGTCGCGCCGACCTTCGCGGCGAGCAGCATCGACGGAGGCGCTGGCGTCGCGTGGACCACGTCGGGCCGGAAGCCGACGAGCTGCGTCGGGAGGCGAGCGAGCGAGGAGCCGAGCGCCGGCGCGATGTCGATGCGCCGGTACCGGAGGTCGTCGTCGACCCGCCACGGCCCCGCGTCCGGTCCGTACCACCACTCGGTACAGAACACCGTCACGTCGTGGCCGCGGCGGGCCAGCGCGCGGGCGAGCGACTCCGCCCGCGCGACGCCCTGCCGGTCGGTCCGGTGGGTCGTCTCGAAGGCGACGACGGCGACACGCATTACCACCGACCGGGTGGGGAGGGGCCAAAAAACCCGGCGAGAGGGACGACCTCGTCGACCCTCCTCCGGTCGGGCGCGGGCCGAAACGACGGACGGCGAGAAGGGACGGCGACGACCTGGACGGGGAACCGTTATCCGGACCGAACCGTACACGGCGGCTATGCGGGACATCGAACGCTACCTCAACGTCCAGAGTGCCCACGGAGCGAGCGTCGCACCGGACGGCACCGTCGCCTTTCTCATGGACACGACTGGAACGCCGCAGGTGTGGACCCTCGACGAGCCGCAAGGGTGGCCGACCCAGCGCACGTTCTTCGACGAGCGGGTCACCTTCTGCCAGTACGCGCCGACCGACGCGACGCTCGCGTTCGGGATGGACGAAGGCGGCAACGAGCGCGCACAGCTCTACCGACTTGACCCCGACGGGGAGATCACGGAGTGGACCCGTCACCCGGACGCGAAACACCGGTGGGGCGGCTGGTCGTCGGACGGCGAGCGGTTCGCGTTCGCCTCCAACCGCCGCGACGAGGCCGTCTTCGACGTCTACGTCCAGCACCGCGACGCGACCGGCGAGGACGCCGACCTGCGCTACGAGGGTGACGGCTGGCTCTCCGTGGCCGGCTGGTCGCCAGACGACGAGACGCTGCTCGTCCACGAGGCGCACTCGTCGTTCGACCACGACGTGTACGCGCTCGACGTCGCTTCGGGGGAGCTGACCCACCTCACGCCCCACGACGGCGACGTCCGTTACCAGAGCCTCGAGTGGGGTCCCGAGGGAGACGTCTATCTCGTCACCGACGAGGGCCGCGACACGCTCACGCTGGCGCGGCTGACGCTCGACGGCGCCCTCGAGGTCGTCCACGCGGACGACTCCCCGGACGCTCCCTCGCCTGACGGCTGGAACGTCGACGGCGTCGCGGTCGACGAGGCGACCGGCCGGCTCGTCTACTCCCGGAACGTCGACGGCTACACCGAGTTGACGGTCGCCGACCTCGGCGACGACGGGTCGACGCTCCACGAGCGCGAACTCCCGCGGCTCCCGGACGGGGTTGCCGGCGGTGCGGCCTTCTTCGATGGCGCGGACCGGCTCGCCGTGACCGCGACGAGCGACGCGGACAACGCGAACGTCCACGTCCTCGAGGTCGGCGGCGACCGCGAGCGGTGGACGGACGCCTCCACGGCGGGGCTCCCGCGCGATGGGTTCCGGTCGTCCGAGCTCGTCCGGTTCGAGACGTTCGACGGCCGGGAGATACCGGCATACTACACGGCGCCCGATGCCGACGAGGCGGCCCCGGTCATCGTCGACATCCACGGCGGGCCGGAGAGCCAGCGACGCCCCTCCTTCTCGGCGGTGAAGCAGTACTTCCTCGACCGGGGCTACGGCTACTTCGAGCCGAACGTCCGCGGCTCGACCGGGTACGGGAAGGCGTACACCCACCTCGACGACGTCGAAAAGCGGATGGACTCCGTGAAGGACGTCCGCGCCGGCGTCGAGTGGCTCGCCGACCAGCCGGCCGTCGACCCCGACCGGCTCGTGGTCATGGGTGGCTCCTACGGCGGCTTCATGTGTCTCGCCTGTCTCACCGAGTACCCCGAGCTGTGGGCCGCCGGCGTCGACGTCGTCGGCATCGCCTCGTTCGTCACGTTCCTCGAGAACACCGGCGAGTGGCGCCGCGAGCTGCGCGAAGCGGAGTACGGCTCGCTTGCCGAGGATCGGGAGTTCCTCGAGTCCATCTCGCCGCTCAACCGCGCGGACCGCATCCGCGCGCCGCTGTTCGTGCTCCACGGCGCGAACGACCCCCGGGTCCCCGTCGGAGAGGCCGAGCAGATCGCCGAGGAAGCGAGCGAACACGTCCCCGTCGAGAAGCTGATCTTCGACGACGAGGGACACGGAATCACGAAACGAGAGAACCGCATCGAGGCGTACTCGGCCATCGCCGCGTTTCTCGACGAGCACGTCGGCTCGGCGTGATCGACGGTCCCGTCCGGCGGTAACCGGCAATTTCGTCGCAGCGACGACGACGCGAACGATGCCCGAGCTTTATCCGACGCCGACCGCTGGCGTCGATAGATGGGCGCGACCGCTCGCGACCGGGTGACCGCCCGGCTCGCACAGCTCCGAGGAGCGTACGACGGCTTCGACGTTCGACAGACGACGGTGAGCGTCGGTCCCGACGAGTTCGAGCGTGCGCGTGCGACGACGACCGGCGCCGCCGTCGCCGAGGTCGCCACGGAGAACGCGGCCGGCGAGCGATTGCTCGTCCGCGAGGACGGAGAGTGGGCTCGCCCGAGCGTGGCCGTCAGCGCCGGCCAGCCGATGGCCGAGACGGTCGTCCACGAGGTCGAACGGCGGACCGGCGTGAAACCCGCCATCGTCGGGCTGGACCGCGCGGCCATCGTCTGTGTCGACTGCGCGGCGACCGACGCCGCCGCCTACCAGCTCCAGTTGGAGTTCGAGGCCGTCCCCGAGGCCGGGACGGCGACGGCGCCCGCCGCGTGGCGCGCTAGATGATACCGGTGACCGTCGCTGCCTCGAGCGCCGCGGCCTCGCTCACGCCATCGCCGAGAATGGTGTAGCGGTCGCGGATGGCGTGGGCGGTCGTCACCGCCTCGACGAACGTCTCCGAGTCGATGTCGAGCGCCGCGGCCGTCGTCGGCGCGTCGATGCTCGCGAGCGCGTCGCGCACGTCCGTCCACTCGCCGTCGTCGCCGGAGTGGAGGAACTCCGTGAGGATGGCCGCGACGCCGACCTGATGGCCGTGGAGCGCCGGCTCCGGCGCGATGCGGTCGAGCTGGTGGCTGATGAGGTGTTCCGCGCCCGAAGCCGGCCGCGAGGAGCCGGCGATGGACATCGCGACGCCGGAGGAGACGAGCGCCTTCGTGACGACCCACGCGGACTCTTCGAGTTCGCGCTTGATGGAGCCGGCCCGCGAGACGAGCATCTCCGCGGTCATCTGCGAGAGCGCGCCCGCGTACTCGCTGTACTCGACGTTCTTCAGCCGGTGGGCGAGCTGCCAGTCTTTCACCGCGGTGTAGTTCGAGATGATGTCCGCACAGCCCGCGGTGGTGAGCCGCCACGGCGCCGCGGCGATGATCTCCGTGTCCGCGACGACCGCGAGCGGCGGGTCGGCCGCAACGGAGTGACGCGTGTCCCCCTCGGGGACGGAGCCGCGGCCGGAGACGATGCCGTCGTGGCTCGCCGCCGTCGGGACGGAGACGAATCCCAAATCGAGTTCGTCGGCCGCCATCTTCGCGATGTCGATGGCCTTCCCACCGCCGAGCCCGACCAGGAAGCCGGCCTCCGCGGCACGGGCCGTCTCGATGACCTCCTGGACGACCTCGAACCGCGCCTCCTCCACGACGACCGTCTTGGGGTCGAACCCCGCCTCGGCGAACTGCGTGCGCAGTCGCTCGCCGGCGATGTCGTCGGGCGTCGGCGAGGTGACGATGAGCGGCCGCCCGTCGAGATACAGCTCCGAGACCGCCTCCACGGCGCGGTCGAGCACGCCGTGGCCGACGACGACGTTCCGCGGGAGCTTGATCCACGTCGATTTGCCGAACATACTCTCGGCTCGCGGCGGTGCGGGAAAACAGTTGTCCGAAGCGGGATGAGTGTATCACCCCGATCCGGCGGAGATAGCTTCACGGCGACCGGCCGCGAAGCCGAGGGTATGCCGACGGCCGAGGCCAACGGGGTCGAGACGTACTACGAGGCGTACGGGAACGGGCCGCCGGTCGTTCTCCTCCACGGTGCGGGAATGGACGGCCGGCTGTGGGCCGAAGCGGCTCGCCCGCTCGGCGACGACTACCGGCTCGTCGTTCCCGACCTCCGCGGCCACGGTCGTACCGGCGGCTCCGACCGCGAGTCGTACACGGTGGCGCTGTTCGCCGACGACGTCCGGGCGCTCGTCGACGGGCTCGACCTCGACGCCCCGGCGGTGGTCGGCCACTCGATGGGCGCGTTCGTCGCGTTCGTCTACGCGGCACGACACACGGACGCCTGCGCCGGGATCGCCACGTTCGGCGGCGAGGTCCCCGAGCCGCTCACGTTCGGCGAACGTGTCGAGAGCTACCGGCCCGCGCTCGTCGACGCGCTGGCGCCCGTCCTCGGTCGCGAGCGCGTGAAGGGGTTGCTCCGCCGGGTCGACGCGTGGCGGTTCGACGAGCGTGGCAGGGGCGACCCGGCGGCCATCGAGCGCGTCCACGAGCGCCACGGCGACGACGTGCCGCCGATGAGCGACGCCGAGCGGCGGAAGCTGGACGCGGCGCTGGCCGACTACTACGACGCGTCGGTCGACTACCGCTCGGTCGGCGTGCCGTCGCTCCACTGCTACGGCGAGTACGAGATCCCGCGACTCGCACGCCACGCCCGGTTCATGGCCGACCGGCTACCGGACGGGGAAGCGAGAGAGATACCCGGCGCCGGCCACGTCTCGATGGTCGACAACCCCGAGTTCGTCGTGGGGGTGCTCCGGGGGTTCCTCGCGGACCGCGAGGAGTGAACGGGAGGGCCTCACAGCGTCTCCAGCACGCCGAGGACGCGCTCCTCCGCCTCGCGGTCGGGCCCGTTCTCCCTGCCCGTGCGATCCGACTCGCGGTGGTCAGCGACGGTCGCGGCGAGCGTCTCGTCGTGAGGCGTCGGCCGCCAGCCCAGCGCGCGGAGCTTCGCCGTCTCCAGCAGGTGTGGGGACTCGCGGTAGAGCGGGAAATCCGTCAGTTCGATGTCGGCCGCGGCGAGCTCGCGCGCGCCGGCGAAGGTCACGTCGACGTCGGTGTCGCAGGCGTCGGCGATGCGCTCGACCCACTCGCCGAGGGTCGGCGCGTGGCCGTCACCGACGTTGTACGCCTCGCCGGGCGTCCCCTTCTCGGCGACCGTCCGGAGCGCCGAGGCAACGTCGCCGACGTAGACGAGGTGCCACAGGTTCGTCCCGTCGCCGGGGACGATGACTTCGTCGTAGCTGTCGACGCGGTCGACCCAGTAGTCGAACCGCTCCGTGTAGTCGTGGGGACCGTAGACGACGGGCGGCCGGACGGCCATCGCGTTGACGCCGCGCTCGGCGGCCGCGAACACGGCGCGGTCCCCCTCCGCCTTCCGCGGGCCGTAGCTTTCCATCGAGTCGTCGGTCGCTTGCTCGGCGGTGCAGTCGTGCAGCGGCGTGTCGTCCTCGCGCTTGGGAATCCGCTCTTCGCCGTAGCTCGCACCCGAGGAGACGTACACGTACGCGTCGACGTCGGCGAACACCTCACACGCGACGCGGACGTCCTTCGGGTAGTAGGCGACGCAGTCGATTACGACGTCGGGGGCGACGCGCTCCGCCGCGAGCCGGAGGGAGCCCTCCTCAGTGCGGTCACCCTCGACGTGGGCCACGTCGTCGTGGGCCGCGAACGGGTTGTCGTGGTTGCCGCGGTTGAACACCGTGACGTCGTAGCCGGCCTCGAGGAACTCCTCGACCGCGTGGCGACCGATGAACCGGGTCCCGCCGATGACGAGTGCGTGGTCGGACATCCGTACGCGAGCGTGGGCGCGGCGGCTGAAAAGTGGGCCGCCCTCGGGCCGAAAGGACGGCCCGACGACGACCCTGGACGGTTCGGCGCCACCGGATTGATACGCGTCGACGCGAAGCACGGAACAGATGGCCGAGGAGAGATCGCACGGAGACGACGACGTGGACGGGGACGCGGCGCTCGGGCTGTCGCGGGGCACGGTCGAGCTCCGGGCGCACCGGCCGGAGTGGCACGCCGTGTACGCGAGCGAGGCCGACAGGCTTCGGGAGCTGCTCGGTGACCGGCTGTGCGGCGTCGAACACGTCGGAAGCACGGCCGTCGAGGGGCTCCCCGCGAAGCCCGTCGTCGACGTCCTCGGCCTCGTCGCGGACCTCGAGACGGCCCACGAACTCGTCGTACCGCTCGCCGACGCCGGCTACGCGCACCGACCCGGTGACGTCTCCGGCCGCGTGTTCCTCGCGAAGGGGCCGCCAGCGAACCGGACCCACTACCTGTCGCTCGCCCCCATCGGTGGTCGGGTCCACCGCGAGCAGGTCGCCTTCCGCGACTACTTACGGGACCATCCGGGGACGGCCGCGCGATACGCACGGTTGAAGTGGGAACTTGCAGCGCGATATCCGGAGGAGAGGAGCCGCTACACCGCGACCAAGGAGCCGTTCATCGAGGAGGTACTCGCGACGGCACTCGCTGCGGGGTACGGACCCAAGTCGGGAGAGCAGTAGGCGGAGAGGAGCCGAGGGCGGTCAGTCGTCGCCGGAGACGAAGCCGGCCTCCTCGGCGTCGGCACGGGCGGCCGCGTCGGGGCGCGGTGGCAGCTCCTCGCGGACGTCGTCGGCCCCCTCCTCGAGCACCTTCGCGTACGGGTCGGGCATCACCTTGACGACCTTCCCGAGTTCGGACTCCCAGTTGTCGAGCACGTACTGCCCGCGGTCGGAGTCGGTGTGTTCGACGTGGTTCTCGACGAGTCGCCGGAGCATCCGGCGGTCGCGGTCGTCGAGGTCGTGGCTCACCGACACCATGCCGCGGTTCACCTTCTCCTCGAAGTCGCCGCCGCGGTCGAGCACGTATGCGACCCCGCCGGACATCCCCGCGGCGAAGTTCTTCCCCGTCTCGCCGAGACAGACGACGACGCCGCCGGTCATGTACTCACAGCCGTGGTCGCCGACGCTCTCGACGACCGCCTTCACCCCCGAATTCCGAACGGCGAACCGCTCGCCTGCCATCCCGTTGATGTACATCTCGCCACGGGTCGCGCCGTACAGCGCGACGTTGCCGATGAGGATGTTCTCCTCCGGTTCGTAGGGGGCGTCGTTCGGCGTGTTCACGACGACGCGTCCGCCGGAGAGCCCCTTGCCGACGTAGTCGTTGCCGGAGCCGGTGAGCCGCATCGTCACGCCGGGGGCGAGGAACGCGCCGAAGCTCTGCCCGGCGGTGCCGGTGAAGTCGACGTCGATCGTGCCGTCGGGGAGCCCGTCGCCGCCGTACTCGCTGGAGATGCGGTTCGACAGCAGCGCGCCGACCGCGCGGTGCTCGTTGCTAATCTCGCCGTCGACGTGAACAGGCTCGCCGTGATCGAGCGCCGCCTCGGCCTCCTCGAGCAGCGACCAGTCGAGCAGGCCGTCCACCTCGTGGGTCTGCGGCTCCGTCTTCCGGCGCCGGTCGCCGGGCGCCGGCGCGATGACCGACGAGAGGTCGAGCTTCTTCGCCTTCTCGTTCGCGATGTCGTCGCGCTGGCGCAACAGCTCCGCGCGGCCGACGAGGTCGTCGACGCTCGTGAACCCGAGCTCGGCCATGATTTCGCGCAGCTCCTGGGCGATGAACGTCATGTAGTTGATGACGTGGTCCGGCTCGCCGGGGAACCGCTCGCGGAGGACGCCCCGCTGGGTCGCCACGCCGACCGGGCAGGTGTTCTCGTGACACTGTCTGGCCATCACGCAGCCGGAGGTGACGAGCGGCGCGGTGCCGAACACGTACTCCTCGGCGCCGAGCATCGCGGCGACGGCCACGTCGCGCCCGGTCTTCATCCCGCCGTCGACGGTGACGCGGATGCGCGAGCGCAGGTCGGTCGAGCGGAGCATCTGGTTCGCCTCCGAGAGGCCGAGCTCCCACGGGAGCCCCGCGTTCTTGATGGAGGTCTTCGGCGAGGCGCCGGTGCCGCCGGAGTGGCCGGAGATGTGGACCACGTCGGCGTTCGCCTTCGCGACGCCGGCCGCGATGGTGCCGATGCCGGCCTCGGCGACGAGCTTCACGTTGATGTCCGCCTCCGGGTTCGCCGCCTTCAGGTCGTGGATGAGCTGCTTGAGGTCTTCGATGGAGTAGATGTCGTGGAGCGGCGGCGGGGAGATGAGCCCGACGCCCGGCGTCGCAAAGCGGACGTGTGCGATCATCTCGTTCACCTTCTTGCCGGGGAGGTGGCCGCCCTCGCCGGGCTTGCTCCCTTGTGCCATCTTGATCTGTATCTCCTCTGCGTTGGCGAGATACTCCGAGGTGACGCCGAAGCGGCCGGAGGCGACCTGCTTCTGGGCACACTCCTTCTCGGTGTCGAACCGCTCCGGGGGTTCGCCTCCCTCACCGGTCCCCGACTTCGCGCCGAGGCGGTTCATCGCGACGGCGTTGTTCTCGTGGGCCTCGGGCGACAGCGAGCCGAGCGACATCGGGGCGGTGGCGAACCGCTTCACGATGGACTCGACTGGCTCGACATCCTCGACGGGAACCGGGTCGCGGTCGGAGTCGAACCCGAGCAGCCCACGCAGCGACTGAAGCCGCTCCGTCTGGTCGTTCATCAGCTCGGCGAACTCGCCGTACTGCTCGTAGTCGCCCTGCCGGACGGCCTGCTGGAGCGTCCCGACCGTCTCCGGGTTCCACTCGTGGAACATCCCCGACGACCGGTGAGTGTACTCCCCCTGGTGCTCGAGGTCGGTCTCCTCCGTGCGGTCGAACGCGACCGCGTGGCGGTTGCGCAGGTCCCGCTCGAGGTCCTCGATGGTGATCCCCTCCGTGCGGGCGGGCGTCCCCTCGAAGTACTCCTTGACGAAGTCGGAGTCGAGCCCGACCGCCTCGAATATCTGCGCCCCCTGGTAGCTCTCGACCGTCGAGATGCCCATCTTCGCCATCGTCTTCAACACGCCGTCTTCCAGCGCTTTGACGTAGGCGGCGAGCGCCTCTTGCTCGTCGGCGCCGTCCGGGCCGGCGACGACGTCGGACACCGTCTGGTACGCGAGATAGGGGTTCACCGCTCCGGCGCCGTAGCCGAGGCAGGCGGCGAGGTGGTGGACCTCCCGTGGCTCGCCGGACTCGAGGACGAGCTCGACGCGGTTGCGCAGGCCGTTGCGGACGAGGTGGTGGTGGACGCCGCCGACGGCGAGCAGCGCCGGAATCGGCAGCCGCTCTTCCCCCGCGTTCCGGTCGGAGAGGACGACAACGTCGTGGTCCTGTGCGGCGACGGTCGCGTCCATCCTGACCCCGCGGACGGCGTGTTCGAGGTCCTCGTCGGGGTCGTAGGTGATGTCGACGACGGCAGCCGAAAGGCCGTTCACGTCGTCGCTTCCGTCGAGCCCTTTCAACGCCTCCGTCTCCGCGTCCGTGAGAACGGGTGACTCAGCGACGACCTGTTTCGCATGCTCGGGCGTTTCGCCGAGCAGGTTCCGCTGGTTGCCGAGCCGCGTCTCCATCGACGTGACGAGCTCCTCGCGAATGTAGTCGAGCGGCGGGTTCGACACCTGCGCGAACAGCTGCTTGAAGTAGGAGAACAGCGGGCGGTTGAACTCGGAGAGCACGGACAGCGGCGTGTCGTCGCCCATCGAGCCGACGGGATCTTTCCCGTCGCGGGCCATCGGCTCGACGAGGTGCTCGATGCTGTCGTGCGTGTAGCCGAACAGCGCCTGCTTCGAGCGGAGCCGATCGATCTCGCCGTGGGGGTCGACGTCGTCGTGGCTCGCGAGCTCGGTGAGGGGGAGCTGCTGGTCGGCGACCCACTCGCCGTACTGCTCGTCGACAAGCGAGTCGAACACCTCGTCGTCGGGGACGACGCGTCCCTCCTCGGGGTCGACGAGAAACAGCTGGCCGGGGGAGAGCCGGCCGCGCTCGTCGATCTCCGCGGGGTCGTGGTCGAGCGCGCCGGCCTCGGAAGCCATCACGAGCGTGTTCTCCGACAGCACGTCGTAGCGGCACGGGCGGAGCCCGTTGCGGTCGAGGACGGCGCCGATACGGTCGCCGTCGGTCGCACAGACGAGCGCGGGACCGTCCCACGGCTCGACGAGCGACGCGTGGTAGTCGTACCACTCGCGGCGCTCCTCGGGAACGCGGTTCGCGTCGCCGCGCCACGCCTCCGGGATCAGCATCCGGAGCGCGTGGGGCAGCTCGCGGCCGCCCTGCATCAGCAGTTCGAGCGCGTTGTCGACGCTCGCGGTGTCGGACTGATCCGGGTCGTCGATGACGGGGCGGACCGTCTCGACGTCGAGGTCGTCGTGCGCGATGTCCGTCTCCCGGGCGCGCATCCAGTTGACGTTCCCCTTGATGGTGTTGAACTCGCCGTTGTGGATGATGTTCCGGTACGGGTGGGCGAGGTGCCACGCGCCGAGCGTGTTCGTCGAGAAGCGGGCGTGGACCATTGCGAACGTGGTGCGGAGCCGCTCGTCCGTCAGCTCCGGGAAGTAGCCGGCGAGCTGGTCCGCCTTCAGGAGCCCCTTGTAGACGACGGTCTTGCGGTCGAGCGAGGGGACGTAGAAGCGGGCGGCGCCGGGCGGCGACTCGCGGTCGACCCGCTTTTCAGCGGCGCGGCGCACCTCGTACAGCCGGCGGTCGAACGACTCGCCGTCGAGGTCTGCCGTCGGCGCGACGAACACCTGTTCGATGCGCGGCTCGGAATCGAGTGCGGTCGCTCCGAGCTCGCTGTTGTCGGTCGGAACCGCCCGCCACGCGAGCGTGTCGAGCCCGTGATCGTCGAAGGTGGCCTCAACCACCTCGCGGACGGCGTCGGCCTCGTCGTCGGTCGGCGGCAGAAACACGGAGCCGACGGCGTACTCGCGCGCCGGCGGGAGCGCGACATCGAGCTCGTCGCGGTAGAACTCGTCCGGAATCTGCAGAAGGATGCCGGCGCCGTCGCCGGTGTTCTCGTCGGCGCCGGTGGTGCCGCGGTGTTCGAGGTTCTCGAGGAGTTCGATGCCGTCAGATACGGGGTCGTGCGTCCGGGCACCGTCGAGGTCGAAAACGACGCCAACCCCGCAGTTCGCCCGGTGGTCCTCGGGGTCGGCGAGCATGTCGCTCGCTTCGCCCTGCGTGCGCTCAGACATTACCAACGTTTGCCACACAGCGGCTTATGACGCTTCCCCTCAAAGGGTAAGGGTTCATAAGTCCCATAGAAGGTACCTTATATGAAAGTCCGAATAAGCATCATACCTTAACGATTGTGAGGAATGGGGGGAAGATTGGGGGGATATGGACCCGGGCAGCGGCCGCGTCGATAGTAAAACGGCGCACCGACGGGTCGTTCACGGTCGCACCAGGGTCCGCGAACGGAGTAGTTCGCCGTGAGACTCGCCCCGCTCGTCTCACGAGGACGCCGGAGCCGACCGCAGGGAGGCTCCGGCATTTTTTGGTGCAGATTTTTGCGAAGGGGGTTCCCGCAGCGACCGGAGGGAGCGAGGAAACCCCCTTCGTAAAAAGGTGCGCTAGTAGTTCTTCGCGAAGTACGCCGTCTCGACGGCTTCCTCGTCACAGACGCCACACGTGTCGTGGACGGGCTCGGTCTCCTCGTCGAGCGGGAGCATGACGATTTCGGCGGACACCTGCTCTTTGATCTCGGCCTCGCAGGCCTCGTCGCCACACCAGCCGGTCTTCACGTAGCCGCCGTGCTGGCCGATGGTGCCGAGTATCTCGTTGCGGCCGTGTGCCTCGCGGACGTTCTCCGCTAAGTTCTCCTCTGCGTCGGCGTACAGCTTCGCGTACACGGTGTCGAGCGCATCCTCGACGGCGTCGACGAGGTCGGCGCGGTCGGCGACGGTCTCTTCGCCGTCGGGCCGGTGGACGAGCGTCGCCTCGCCGTCCTCGACCTCGTTCGGGCCGATTTCGATGCGCAGCGGCGTCCCCTTCAGCTCCCACTCGTTGAACTTGAAGCCGGGGTTGCGCTCGTCGCGGTCGTCGAGGACGGTCCGGACCCCGGCGTCCTCGAGGTCGGCGTACAGCTCCTCACAGTAGTCGAGCACCGATTCGCGGGTGTCCTCCTGCCAGATGGGGACGACGACGACCTGCTCGGGGGCGATGGTGGGCGGGAGCACGAGCCCCTGGTCGTCGGAGTGGGTCATGATGAGCCCGCCGAGCGCGCGCCACGAGAGCCCCCACGAGGTGGTGTGGGCGACCTGCTCGTTCTCGTCGGCGTCGCGGAACGTGAGGTCGTACGCCTCCGCGAAGCCGGTGCCGAGGTAGTGGCTCGTGCCGGCCTGCAGCGACTTCCCGTCGGGCATCAGCGCCTCGACCGTCGTCGTCGTGTCGCCGCCGGGGAACTTGTCGTGTTCCGGCTTGCGCCCCGTCATGCCGGGCATCGCGAGCACGTCCTCGTAGAGCCGGTGGTACTGCTCCAGGCGCGTCATCGTCTCCTCCCACGCTTCCTCGCGCGTCTCGTGGGCGGTGTGGCCCTCCTGCCAGAGGAACTCCTTCGTGCGGAAGAACGGCTTCGTGTCCGTCGCCTCCCAGCGGACGACCGAACACCACTGGTTGAGGCGGAGGGGAAGGTCGCGATGCGAGCGCGTCCACTCCGCCATGTACGGCGTGATGATGGACTCGGAGGTCGGACGGATGGCGAGCCGCTCCTCGAGTTCGTCGTGGCCGCCGTGGGTGACCCACGCCACCTCCGGGTCGAACCCCTCGACGATCTCCGACTCGCGCTCCAGATACGACTCGGGGATCATCATCGGGAAGTAGGCGTTGTCGACGCCGGTCTCCTTGAACCAGCCGTCGAGGCTCGCCTGCAGGCGCTCCCACAGCGCGTAGCCGCGGGGCTTCACGACGATGAAGCCGCCCATCGGCGCGTAGTCGGCGAGGCCCGCCTTCTGGACGACCTCCGCGTACCACTCGCCGGGGTTGTACTCCTTCTGCTCGGTGATGCCGAGCTCCTGTGTTCCGTCTGCTGTGTCGCTCATGGGTGTATCTGTCTCAGCGGCTGCTTAAACACGGTGCGTTTCCGACGTGGAGAAGAGTGGAAGGGTGGCTACGCGCCACCCGGCGGGAAGCGGATGTAGACGAGCCGTGTGCGACCGGCCATACGCGATGGAAGCGACTGCTGGCTCCTAACTCCGTCGGTTGCGTGTTGTGTGTCCACGTGGGCCGTGAGAGTGAGCCCCGGGACGGTCCGGCCGAAGAGACGCGCCACCGCTACCGGCCGCGAGAGAGCGGATGATCAGTCGGCGAGTCCCCACGCGACCCGGTCCCACAGCCGCTCGTAGCCGTAGTAGGTGAGCGTCTTCACGACGTTCGTCGCGAGCCCGATAGACAGCGCGTCGCCGACATCGCCGACGACGAGGAAGGCGACAGTGACGGAGACGAACACCATGACGAGCCGGTAACACCCCGTCTTGACGATGGCGCGCCGACGCGCCTGCAGCGGCGCGCGGAGCCGAGTGTTGATCGCCATGTGTGAACGGTCGGGGAGCGCACGCAAGAAACCACTAGCAGTATCTTTTGGGTGTTTTTGTAATCACGAGTAGTATCCTCAGAGCGCACCGAGCGCGAGCAGCACGCCCATCCCGACGACGATGGTGGCGAGCACGTCTTCGGTGTAGTAGGCGACGACTGCGGCGATCCCGGCCGCGAGCACGCGGTCGCTCCCGAGCAGCACGCGGACCGCCGCAACCGGACTGAGTCCTGCCTCCGCAACGGGGATCCCGTCGAGCGTGAGCACCGCCGGAACGACGAGCGCCGCGAGCACGGCCGCGGGGACGTACCGGAGTGCGCGCTCGGCGAGCTCGGGGATGTCGAGCCGTTCGTAGAGAAACACGAACGAGCCGCGGATGGCGAACGTGCCGATTCCTCCGAGCAGGACCGCGAGCCAGATGATCGAGTCCGCGGCAGTCATCGACCGAACACCTCCCGGACGACGCGACCGACGGGTGCCGCCAGCAGGCCCGCGAGCACGCCACAGACGGCACCGAGCGGCAGGCCGAGCTCGTACGGGAGCCCGCTCCCGAGCGTGGCGAGCGTCCCTCCGACGACCCCCGCCGCGGCCGTGCCGGCGTCCTCGATTGCCGGAACGAGCAGTGCGAGAAACACGAGCGGCAGCGCGAAATCGAGCGGGAGCCACGCCGGCACCCGCGCGCCGACGACGACCCCGACGACGGTGCATATCTGCCAGACGACCCACAGCGGCGCCGCGACGCCGAGATAGTAGCCGCGACGCGAGGCGTCGCCCTCGCGAAACCGCGTCACCGAAAGCGCGTACGCCTGGTCCGTGAGGAGATACGACACGAGTGCCTTCCACCGACCGGCGAGATCGCGGAAGTGCGGAGCGATGGAGGCGGAGTACATCACCATCCGGAGGTTCACGACCAGGACGGTGGCGACGACGACCGCGAGCGGCGCGCCGTCTCCGAGCAGGTCGATGGCTGCGAGCTGGGAGGCGCCCGCGAAGACGACGACGGAGAGGCCGACCGCCTGCATCCCAGAGAGCCCAGCGTCGACGGCCGCGGCGCCCGCGACGAGCCCGAACGGGATGATGCCGAGGAGCACCGGCGACACGTCGCGGAGCCCGGCCCGGAAGTCGTCGCTGAAAGCCATACGGCCGGCTCCGTGACGGCGAGCCAGAAGGCTTCCGTTTCCTCCGCGCCGCTCACTTCTCGACCGAAAAGGGGCTCGGCGACGCCGTCCACGCCCACCCCGGAAGCCGGGTCTGGAAGCCGGCCGCGAGCGCGGCGTCGAGGTCGTCGCGGCCGGCCGCCTCGTCGTCGCGGTGGGTGTGGACGTCCGCGACGTGGAACGTCGCCTCCGCGAGCAGCGAGCGCGGGCGCCCGCCGGCGATGGTCGCAGCGAGCTCGCGGCCCAGCACCTCGTCGACGACGAACCCCGGATAGTCGTCGTCGACGTCGAGCGTGCGCAACAGGCCACACAGCGCCGCGACGTTTACCGCCACGTCGCCGTCGGCGAACACCGCGTCCACCTCTGTGCGGTACGCCTCCGGGGAGACGCGACCGACCTCGACCTCGAACAGCTCAGAGAGCAGAGCACGGGTGTCGTTGATGAGCGGGACGATGCGGTCGTTCTCCCGGATACGGTCGCGCTCGGCCGCGACGGTCGCCGGTGTGAGCTCCATAGACCATGTTTGTTTGCGAAGCCTTTTATAGGGCCAGCGGCCTACCCGGAGGTAAGCGGGTTCTCCGGTCGCTATCCCGCAACCACCGACTGCGGTGGTCTACGGCATTACGGAGTTAGCATGACAGTTCCTATCACAGCGCGCGCGTCGGGGAGGAGCCACCCCCCGCGAGCCGCGCGCCGCGCACCGGACCCCCTCCACGACATATGAGCTCAGTAGAGCGGCAACTCGACGACTTACAGGCAGAGATCGAAGACGAAGTCCCGGCGAGCATCACCATCTCGGACGTCACCTACGAGGGCCCCGAGCTGGTCGTGTACACGCGCGACCCGAAGGAGTTCGCCAGCGACGGCGATCTCGTCCGCCGGCTCGCCTCGAAGCTCCGCAAGCGGATCACCGTCCGCCCGGACCCGGACGTGCTCTCACACCCGCGCGATGCGGAAGAGCAGGTCCGCGACATCATCCCCGAAGAGGCCGGCGTCACCGACCTCGACTTCCACGCCGACACCGGCGAGGTCGTCATCGAGGCGGAGAAGCCGGGGATGGTCATCGGCCGACACGGCTCGACGCTCCGGGAGATCACGCGCACCGTCGGCTGGACCCCCGAGGTGGTCCGCACGCCACCCATCGAGTCGTCGACCGTCTCGAACGTTCGCAACTTCCTGAAACAGGAGCGCGACGACCGGCGAGACATCTTAGAGCGGATCGGCCGGCAGATCCACCGCGAGGAGATGTCCGACGACGAGTGGGTGAGAATTACGACGCTCGGCTGCTGTCGCGAGGTCGGCCGCGCGAGCTTCATCCTCTCGACGCCGGAGACGCGAATCCTCATCGACTGCGGCGACAAGCCCGGCGCCGAGGGAGAGGTGCCGTACCTGCAGGTGCCCGAGGCGCTCGGCGCGGGCGCGAACACCATCGACGCCGTCGTGCTCACCCACGCCCACCTCGACCACTCCGCGCTGATTCCGCTGTTGTTCAAGTACGGCTACGACGGGCCCATCTACTGTACGGAGCCGACGCGCGATCTGATGGGCCTCCTGACGCTCGACTACCTCGACGTCGCCGCGAAGGAAGGGCGAGCGCCACCGTACCAGTCGGAGCAGGTCAGAGAAGCGATCAAACACACCATCCCCATCGAGTACGGGGACGTGACGGACATCGCGCCGGACGTGAAGCTGACGATGCACAACGCCGGCCACATCCTCGGGTCGGCCGTCTCGCATTTCCACATCGGCGACGGGCTCTACAACGTCGCCTTCTCCGGCGACATCCACTACTCGGACACGCGACTGTTCAACGGCGCCGTCAACGACTTCCCGCGCGTGGAGACGCTCGTGATGGAGTCTACCTACGGCGGTCGCAACGATTACCAGACGGATCAAGAAGACTCCGAGCGGAAACTGAAGAAGGTCATCAACGAGGCGTACGAGCGCGACGGGAAGGTCGTCATCCCGGCGTTCGCCGTCGGCCGCTCGCAGGAGATCATGCTCGTCCTCGAAGAGGCGATGCGGTCCGGGGACATCCCGGAGATGCCGGTCCACCTCGACGGGATGATCTGGGAGGCGACGGCCATCCACACCACCTACCCCGAATACCTCCGCGACGACCTGCGCGACCGCATCTTCCACGAGGACGCGAACCCGTTCCTCGCCGAGCAGTTCAACCACATCGACGGCGGCGAAGAGGAGCGACAGGAGGTCGCCGACGGCGGCCCCTGCATCGTCCTCTCGACCTCGGGGATGGTTACCGGTGGCCCCATCATGTCGTGGCTGCGTCACTTCGGCTCCGACCCGGACAACCGCATGGTGTTCGTCGGCTACCAGGCGCAGGGGACGCTCGGTCGCCGCATCCAGAACGGCTGGGACGAGATTCCAATGAGCGGCGACCGTTCCCGCTCTGGAACGCTCACGCTGGAGATGGACGTGAAGACCGTCGACGGGTTCTCCGGCCACGCCGACCGGCAAGGACTCGAGAACTTCGTCCGCACCATGAACCCTCGCCCGGAGAAGGTGCTGTGCGTCCACGGCGACGAGTCCTCCGTGCAGGACTTCTCGTCGGCGCTGTACCACGAGTTCAACATGCGGACGTTCGCGCCGAAGAACCTCGAGACGTTCCGGTTCAAGTAGTCGCATCGGAACCGTAGGCCAGGCGGCCCGGCGACCGAGTGACCCAGTCGCGGACGGACTTCTGCCGTGTTTTCAAGGGTTTTGGGACACAGGACGCCAGCTGGGGACGATGACACTCGCGAGCGTCGAACGGTACGACGGATCGAGAACCGCGGTCGTCGGCGACCGCGCCGTCGTCGTCGGGGGGAGCATTGCCGGGCACTGTGCGGCGCGGACGCTGGACGACTACTACCGGACGGTGACCGTACTGGAGCGCGACGAGTTCCCGGACGAGCCGGCGACCCGCGACGGTGCGCCGCAGACGAGCCACCCGCACGCGATGCTCGAAGCCGGGCGCGTGACGCTCGAGGACCTGTTTCCAGGGTTCGGCGAACGGCTGTTCGCTGCCGGTGGGCTGATGATCGACGCCGCCACCGAGATGAAGTACTACGACAAGGGCGGCTTCGTCGCCGACGGGCCCGACCGACTGCCGATGTACTGTGCCAGCCGCGCCCTGTTCGAACACGTCGTCCGCGAACGGACTCGCGACCGTGACGGGGTCGAGCTCCGGGGCGGCGTGAACGTCACGGAGTACCTGCAGGACGGGGACGCGGTTACGGGCGTTCGGCTCCGGGACGGCGACGCGACGACCGACGTCGACGCCGACCTCGTCGTCGACGCGACCGGTCGGACGAGCCGGACGCCCCGCTGGCTCGACGCGAACGGATACGAGTCGCCGCCGGTCGACGAGGTCGAGGTGGACGTGACGTACAGCACTATCCGTCTCGACCGCCCAGCGGGAGACCGGCAGGCAATCTTTGCCCCACCGTCGCCGCCGCGAACGCGTGGGCTCGTGTTCCTTCCGGTCGAGGGCGGGGAGTGGGAGGTCATCGTCCAGGGAGTCCACGGCGACGACGCCCCGACCGACCGCGAGGGATTCGAACGGTTCGTCCGGAGCTTCCCGCTCGAGGAGCCCGCCGAGCTCGTCGAGCAGCGCGAGTGGACCAGCGACGGCATCCACCACTACCCGTTTCCGGCGAGCCAGCGGCGGCGCTACGAGACGCTCGACCGGTTCCCGGACGGCCTGCTCGTGACGGGCGACGCCGTCGCGAGCTTCAATCCCATCTACGGGCAGGGGATGTCCGTCGCGGCGCTGGACGCGCTCCAACTCCACCACGCACTTGCCGGCGGCACCGACGACCTCGCCGACCGCTACTTCGACCGCGTCGCGTCGGTCGTTGCGGTCGTCTGGCGGCTGGCCGTCGGCGCGGACTTCGAGTTCGCGGAGACGACCGGGCCGAAGCCGACCGGGACCGACCTATTCAACCGCTACGTCGACCGCCTGCTCCAGAAGGCCCACGCGGACCCGACGCTGAGCGACGCGTTCTCGCGGGTGCTTCGCCTCGAGAAACCGCCGACATCGCTGCTCCGGCCGCGCATTGTGTGGCGAGTGCTCCGTCCGCCCGGGCTGTCGCTCCGTGACGAGCCCACGGTGTCGACGGGCAGCTGATTCGACGGTCACACCAGAATCCTGACGGCGCCGCACACCCGAACTCGAACGTGCACCGAACGAGACGAGCGCTCTTGACGGCGACAGGCACCGGCGCGGCGGCACTAGCTGGCTGTCTCGGCGGCGACGGCGGCGCGACCAGTGCGACGGCGACCGGCAGCCCGGCCGAGGCGCCGCTCCCCGACGATCCGAGCGCGGCCAGCTACGCGACGATGGGGACGGCGGGCCCGACGGTCTCCTACTTCGGGAACTGGAAGTGTCCGTTCTGTGCGGAGTTTGCGACGGGCTCCGACCGGGTCATGTCGCTCGGTGCCATCGTGTCCGGCTACGTCGAACCGGGCGATCTCAGGCTCCGGTATCGCGGCGTCGCGTACACCGGTGACGGCGAGGCGTTCCTCGGCCCCGACGCCCCCAGAGCAACCCGGGCCGGGCTTGCGGTGTGGGAGGTCGACCCTGCGTCGTACTGGCCTTACCACGAACACGTCATGGCGAACCAGCCGCCCGAGTCGGAGCAGTGGGCCACCGCGGACCGACTCGTCGCGTTCGCGAGGGAAGCGGGCGTCGACGGCGTCGACACCGTCCGCGAGCGGATCACCACCGACGCGTACGCCGACCGGATCGAGGCGACGACCGCAGCGTTCACCGACGCGAACGCGGAGGGGACTCCGACGCTGCTCATCGACGGCGAGCTCCACTCGCCGTTCGAACCGGACGCGACGCGCTCGGCGCTGGATGCGCTGGTCGGGTAGCCAGCGCTCCGGTCACGAGACGACCCGCAGCCGACAGCGGAGGGCGGCGCCGTCGGCGAGCGCCTCGACGATGGCGCGGTCCACGCCAGCGGCCGCGGCGTCGGCAGCCACCATCACCGTCCGGTCGTCGACGTAGTCGCTCGTGCGTACGACGAGCGAGCGGTCGCTCTCGAAGGTGAGGTCGGTGTGTCCCGACCCCGTGATGACCTGCTCGTGGCCGTCGACGCGCAGCGTCGCCTCGATCGTGGCGTCGTGGTCGCAGCAGGCGTCGACGAACGCGTCGTCGAAGTCCGCGGGGACGCGGTCCGCCTCCACCCCAAGAATACAGTCTCCCGCAGGGGTGAGCCAGTCGTCGCTCGTCAGCTCCCACGTGCTCGCGTGTTCGGCGCGGACGTGCTCGTGGCCGCGCGCTCGGACGAGTTCTTCCGGGCCTCCTTCCGCGTCCACATCCGTGCTGCGTCCTTCCTCTTCCATACGCCCCCTCGGTGGCGGCGCGACTTCAGCCCGCGGCTTCGGCGGCTCTTTATAAAGCCAACGCCGAGGTATGTGAACGCTTCTCGCGGCAGTATGCGCCCCGTGGTAGGCGTTTTCAGGCCACGCGACCTCGGAAAGTTTTAAATACCGGCGAGCAGAATGAGCAAGTACCAGAACGCATCCGGCGTTCAGCATCGCCAGCCGACCAGAATGACAGGAAATCCGCTTGTCCGAACGGTTGCTTCTTTCGATAGCTGGTGCTGTCCCGGGGCGGTAATGGCATAGATCGTAACCATGGCAGACAGTATTGACGAAAGCAAGAACGTACCGCTCACAGACGACGAACTCGAGACCGACAACAAAGGTCAGCTCATCAAGAAAGCCGGGAAGCTCCGTGACCGACGGAACGACCTGAATCAGATGGCCTCCGAGCGCGCCTCCAAGCGCGACGAGTTCAACGCCAAGACCCGAGAGAAGGTCGACGAGGCACAGGAGCACCGCGAGAAGCGCGACGAGCTCAACGAGCAGGTACAGGAGCACAAGGAGAAGCGCAACGAGCTGAACGCGAAGGCCAACGAGCTGTTCGACAAGGTCGACCAGCTGAAGGATGACCTCGAGCTCAACGAGGGGAAATCCGTCGAGCAGCTCGAAGAGGAGATCGAAGACCTCGAGTTCAAACAGCAGACCGAAGTCCTCTCGACGGAGGACGAGCGCGAGCTCATCGAGGAGATCGAAGAGAAGCGCGAGAAGCTCGCCGAGCGCAAGGAGAAGCTCGACCAGTCCGGCGAGCTCGAGGAGCTCAAGGAGAAGGCCCAGGAGGTCCGCGCGCAGGCCAGCGAACACCACCAGAAGGTGACGGAGCTCGCCGACAAGGCCCAGGAGCACCACAACCAGATGATCGAGGCCTACCGCGAGGCCGACGAGATTCGCGACGAGGCCGACGAGTGGCACGAGGAGTTCGTCGAGGCCCAGGAGGCCGCCGACCGCCACCACGAGGACTTCGTCCGCGTCCAGAAGCGGCTCCGCGAACTGGACGAGGAGGAGGAGTCCGAGAAGCGCGAGGCCCGCGAGGAGAAGGAAGCCGAGGCCCGCGAGGAGGCAGAGGAGATCTACCAGGCGTTCCAGGACGGCGAAACCCTCGACACCGAGGACCTGATGAAGCTCCAGAAGACCGGCCTGCTCTAATCCCACTTTTTGCGCGAGGGGTCTCGCGAAGCGAGATCCCCCGGCAAAACCTGGTGGAAAATATGCGCGCGTGCTCCCGTCGCGGACTCCCTTCGGTCGTCCGCTCTCGTCCGCGCGCGCTACGGCTCGGCGCTTCGCGCCTCGCCGTAAGCCGCGTGGCATCCCCGCCACGGCATTCAGTTACTGCCCGTGCCGATGACCCGCGCCTGACGGCGTGGATGCTCGCTGTATTTCTCCGCATAGGGTGGGTTCCGTAGCTGGTCAGTCCCGCCCGACGATGAGATACAGCACGACGACGAGCAGCGCGCCGAAGATGCTCCCGACGAAGTCACCAAGGAGCGTGGCGACCGCCCACAGCGTCGCAGTCTCGTCACGCTTCTTCGCGTCGTTGTAGACGGAGTAGACGGGCAAGGTGACGAGGACGAGCCCGGTGGCGAGTATCACCAACGGCTCGACGTCGCCGGGGATGTCGGGCTGGACCAACATTCGCTCCGTGACTCGACGACCGCGAGCGAGACGTTTTCGGCCGGAACGCCACCGGATTTATCGCCCGCGGCGCCGACCCCGACGTATGGACGACGCATCAACGACGGTCGGCCGCCTGCTCGTGCTCGCGGCCGTCGCCGTCATCGCGGCCGTCGCCGGCTGGGCGCTGTTCGTAGCCTACCCCGGCGACCTCGCCGAGCTGCTCGGCGTCCTGCTCGTGCTCGTCGCGGTCGCAGTCGCGCTCCGCGTCGGCGGCAACATCGCCGCCTCGCAGTTCCCCGACTACAACGTCGCGGAGGTGGCCGTCGAGGGACCGATCACCCGCGACGGCGGCGGCGGGGTGCCGACCGGACCGATGGGCCAGCGCGCCGACGACGTCGTCGAGCAGATGGAGCGGGCCGACGCGGACCCGAACGTCGAGGCGCTGCTCGTGAAGCTGAACACGCCGGGCGGCGAGGTGGTGCCGAGCGACGACATCCGGCTCGCGGCGAAGGAGTTCGACGGCCCGACCGTCGCGTACACGACCGACACCTGCGCGTCGGGCGGCTACTGGATCGCCAGCGCCTGCGACGAGCTGTGGGCCCGCGAGGGGAGCATCGTCGGCTCCATCGGCGTCCGCGGCTCGCGGTTCACCGCCACGGAGCTGCTCGACACGCTCGGCGTCTCCTACGAGCAGCTGACCGCCGGCGAGTACAAGGAGGCCGGCGTCCCCTTCACCGAGATGGAGGAGGACGACCGCGAGTACCTCCAGGGGCTCATCGACGGCTACTACGACCGCTTCGTCGAGGTGGTCGCGGAGGGGCGCGACCTCGACCCCGAGTTCGTCCGGTCGACGGACGCGAAGGTGTACCTGGGCGACGAGGCCCACGACATCGGGCTGGTCGACGAACTCGGCACGCGCGACGCAGTCGAGGAGGCCCTCGAAGAGCGGCTCGGCGTCACCGTCTCGGTGGAGTCGTTCGAGCCGTCGACGGGCCCGCTGTCCCGGCTCCGCGGGGGCGCGTCGGCGATGGCGTACGCGTTCGGGAAAGGCGTCGGCGACGCCGTCGACGGCGACGCGGATTTCCGGCTGTGAGCGGCCGTCGGACGCGAGCCTCCGCGTCGAGGTCCCGTGAACGGTCTGAAGACTTTTGTCGAACGCCGGTTTCGATTCCCACGTGACTACGTTGGTCGTGTGCGTGGACCGGGACGGCGGGCTCGCCGACGAGCCGGTCGTCGGCTGGGAGGCCGTCCGCGCGCTCGTCACCGACGTCGGCATCGACGACCCCGGCGACTCCCGGGTCAACTCGATGCTGGAGGCGCTGAAGGTGACCCGCGACCTCCGCGACGAGAACGAGCCGGCGGAGGTGGCCGTCGTCTCCGGCGCGGGCGACGCCGTCCGGGCGGACCGCGCTGTCGCCCGCGGCATCGACGAGATCGTCGAGCGACTCGACCCCGACTCCGCCATCGTCGTCGTCGCCGGGGCCGAGGCGGAGCGACTCGTCCCAATCGTCGAGTCGCGGCTCCGTGTCGACGCAGTCGACCGCGTTATCGTCCGGCAGAGCCACGACATCGAGTCGACGTACTACCTGCTGAAGCAGTTCCTCGCCGACGAGGAGCTGCGGTCGACGGTGCTCGTCCCGCTGGGGGCGACGCTGCTCGCGTTCCCCGTCCTGTTGGTGCTCGCCGAGTCGGTCGCAATCGCGGTCGCCGTCGTCGTCGCCGCGCTCGGCGTGTTCCTGCTCTACAAGGGGCTCGGCGTGGACGACATCGTCGCGGAGCTTCCCGGGACCGTCAGGGAGGCGTTCTACTCCGGGCAGGTGTCGCTCGTCACCTACGTCGTCGGCGCGGGGCTCGCCCTCGTCGGGCTGTTCCTCGGGGCCATCGCAGCTTCCGCCGTCCGCGACGCCGGGGTGTTCCTCGCCGCGATGCAGTTCACGTTCGCCGCGGTGCCGTGGCTCGCGGCCGCGGCGCTGGCTGCCTCGACGGGCCGGCTCGCCGACGAACTCCTCGCCGACGAGGGAGTCCAGTCGGCGATGGTGAACCTTCCCTTCGGCGTCGTCGCCGTGGGGCTCGTGGTCCGCGGCTTCACGGCGTACTTCCTCGAACGGGGCAACCTCATCGGTCCGGCGGCCGTCCCGCGGCTCTCGCTCGGCCCGATCACCGTCGAGGCGTTCCAGCTCGCGGGACTCGAACGGCTCGCAGCGTTCGTCTTCCTCAGCCTCGCCGTGTCGGTCGGAGGGGTCGCAATCGCCTCCTACGTCACCGGGCGAGAGCTCCCGGTCGACGTCCAGAACCCCTGACCGCGGTCGTCAGCCGTAAGTTCCGCGCCGCGCTACCGCGGCCATGACTCCGTATCCGTGGGTGAGCCTCTTCTCCGGCGGCAAGGACTCCTCGTGGGCACTCTACCGGGCGCTGGAGGCGGGCCACCCGGTCGAGCGGCTCGTCACCGTCCACCCCGACGGAGACTCGTACATGTACCACACGCCGGCGACGCGGCTGGCCGAACTCGCAGCCGAGTCTGTCGGTATCGAACTCGTGGACGTGGAGCCGGCAGCCTTCGATGCCGAGCGGGCCGACGACTCTGGGACGCAGGGTGACGCCGAGCTCGAGCCGCTGGAGCGCGCACTCGAGACACTTGCCGACGAGTGGGGTGGCATCGGCGGCGTGACGGCCGGCGCCGTCGAGAGCGAGTACCAGACCTCCCGCATTCAGGGGATGTGCGACCGGCTCGACGCGGAGCTGTTCGCGCCGCTGTGGCAGCAAGATCCCCACGACCTCGCGACCGCGATGCTCGATGCGGGGTTCGAAATCGTCGTCCTGCAGGTCGCCGCGTACGGGCTCGACGAGTCGTGGCTCGGCCGGACGCTCGACGCCGACGCGTTCCAGGAGTTGGATCGGCTCAACGAGGAGTACGGCGTTCACATCCTCGGCGAGGGCGGGGAGTTCGAGACGTTCGTCGTCGACGGGCCACATATGAACCGTCGCGTCGAGTTGGAGTACGAGCACGTCTGGGCCGGTGACAGGGGCCACCTCGAAATTACGGATGCCCGGCTCGAATAGCGGTGCTCAGCTGACGGTTCCGACGTCCGGTTCGTCCGCGCGAGCAGCACGAGCGCGGTTCCCCGTCCCGAGCAACGCGAGGGACGGCCTTTTTGCTGCAGATTTTTCGACCGAGTGGTTCCCGCAGCGACCGACGGGAGCGAGGACACCCGAGGGAGAAAAAGGTGCGGTGGCGAGTTCGAGACGTTCGTCGTCGACGGGCCACATATGAACCGCCGCGTCGAGGTGGAGTACGAGCCCGTCTGGGCCGGTGACAGGGGCCACCTCGAAGTCGCGGACGCCTGGCTGGCGTAGGTACACGTGATCGGGAGGAAGCCGGGCGACGAGCGACGGCTACGTGCCGTTCGTCAGCTGCGAGTGAGCGCCCAGTAGCGCGCCCGCGAGATCGAGCTCCTCGACGCGGGCAGCCTCGTCGATGATGGAGTCGTATATTTCACAGTCGACGACCGTAGCGTCCGGGAAGACGACGGTGTCGTCGAGCCGCGAGTCGACGATCCGAGCGCCCGACATGACGTGGACGTTGGCGCCGATCTCGCTGTCGACGACCGTCGCGTCGTCGGCGACGAGCGAGTCGCCGTCCAGCGCCCACGCCACCGCCTCGAGATACGACTCCGGCGTCCCGATGTCGAACCACGCCTCGTCGAACGGGAACGCGTAGACGGCGTCGTTCTCGACGAGCCATTTTACGTACCAGCCGGGCTCGTCGGGATTGTTGCCGCCGGCGAGATACTCCTCGAACCGGAGCGATTCGCGGGGGAACGCGTAGCAGGCGATGGAGACGAGCGAACTGGGCGGCTCGTCGGGCTTCTCCTCGAAGCCGACGACGCGGTCGCCCTCGACGTCGATGACGCCGTACGAGCGAGCCTTCTCGGTCGACCCCACGTCGTAGGCGGCGAGCGTCGGCGCGTCGACCGACTCGAAGAAGTCGACGAACTCGGCGAGGTCGAAGCCGATGAGGTTGTCGCCGGCGACGACGAGCAGGTCGTCGTCGACTCCCTCACGGTCGACGAGCTGCGCGAGCGCGCCGACGACGCCGAACTTCTCGTCCTCATCGGTCGTCTCCTCGACGGAGAGCGTCGGCTTCGCGAACTCGCTCGCCGCGAGATACGTCTCGAACTCCTCGGCGAAGGCAGCGTTCGTGGAGACGAACACCTCCTCGATGCGGTCGTCGGCCTCGAGTTCCGCGAAAATCCGGTCGACGACAGTGGTGTCACCCACGGGGAGGAGCATCTTCGGACGGTGGCGGGTGATGGGCCAGAGCCGCGTCGCGTAGCCACCCGCGAGGACGACTGCTTTCATGCCCTCAATCCACCGACGGCCGCGTTAAGGCCTTTTTCATCCCCGCCAGCGACCGCTCGCGACGCGCGTCAGCCGCGCGTCTGACGCGGTTTTTTGTCGGAAGGTAGAGAAACGAACAGTATGACCAGCCTGACGGAGGTTTATCAGGGAGGAGCAGGTGGGGCCGATCTCCGACGGCTGTACGCGGGCGTCGGTCTGTTCGCGGTCGGCGCGGTGCTCGCGGTGGGCGGCATCGTGGTCGGAACCTCGGCCGGGGGTGGCGGCGTCTTCGGGCTCTCGAAGTACGGCGCTCGGGAACTGGCCGGCGTGCTCGCCGGCGTCGGGTTACCGGCGACGTTTCTCGGGGCGATGACCGTCCTGCCGAAGGCATCGTGGCGTATCCGCGCGGTCGGCTGGCTCGGCGCCGCCGTCGCGCTCGTCGGCGTCGTCGCGTTCACTGCCGTCTACCCGGGACAGTGGTTCGGGATGCCCACGGATTACACGCTGCCGGTGACCGCGGTGTACTTCGCCGGCGCCATCACGACGTTCTGGTGTCTGTTCGTCGCCGTCGCGAACTTCAAGGCGCGCAACGACCCCGGCGGCACGGTGCGACTCGAAGTGACCAAAGAGGGGGAGACGAAGGTCATCGAGGTGTCGAACGACCGGCTCCGACAGGGGCTCGGCGGCATCGGCCTGCTCGGCGAGACGCCCGACGGGAACGCGCCGACGCAGACGAATCAGGGACCGGATACCTCGACCGTCTCCGACGGCGGCGCCGAGGTAACGACCATCAGCGAGCCGACGGGACGCGACCAGACCGACGGCGCCGGGGCATCCTCGGGACCGGACACCATCTCCACACGGCCGAGCCGCGAGACGGGAACCGGAACGGTCGGGACGAACGCGGGCACGACAGGGTCGAGCCCAAGCGCTGGCGCGACGACGAACCAGGCAGGGGCACGGTCGGCGCCCGCCCCGGGCGACGCCTACTGCGGCAACTGCGACGAGTTCCGCTACGTCCGTACCGAGGACGGCCTCCAGCCGTACTGCGGGCTCCACGAGGAGCTGATGGACGACATGGACGCCTGTTCGCAGTGGCAGCCGAACACGGACTAGAGCCCCGATAGCGTCTCTTCGACCCGTTCGTAGTGTGACCCCTTCCAGAAGTGGCGACCACAGCGCTGGCAGCGCCACTGCGCCGTCGTTTCGGGGTCCGGCGCGTACGCCGGCGTCGACGCGTCCGTCGGCACCGGTTCGAGCGGGCCGTTGCAGTCACCGCACCGCGACGGTCGGTCGGCGACCGAGAGGTCGACGCCCGCCTCGGCGAGTTCGACCAGCTGGTCCGTGACGTCCCGCGAGGTGAGCAGGAGGCCGCGGTCGCCGGCTCGGTCGGCCAGCGCAGCATCCCGCGTGAGCAGGGTCCGATCCTCCGCCTCCGCGAGCGCCAACAGCTCGTCGTCGGCCTCGACGCCGCGGTCGAGCGCGTACGCCGCGTCGTAGCCACAGAAGCGGAGATACGTCGCGAGCGTGCCGCACATCGCGTCGACGAGGAACGGCGGGGTCGTCACCGGTCCGCACCGTAGACGAGTTCGGTCGCGAGGTCCGTCTCGTGTTCGCGGTGGCTCCACGACTTCGCCTCGCGAACGCGCATCCGGACCTCGGCAATCGTCTCTCCCTCCCCGGCCGCGCCCTCGAGGGCGAGTTCGGTGACGAAGGTCGCACCCCACGTCGAGTCACCGGTGTCGGAGAACCGGAGCGTCCACCGTCGGCCGTCGTCGGTCTCGGTACGGCCGAGCCGGACGCCACCGGACTCGTCGCCCTTGGTCGGTCGAAAGTTCGTCCCGCCGCCGACAGCGGAGCCTCCGTCGTAGCCGTGTTCCACGCCCAGTTCCGCGAGGCGCCACCCGTTGTTCGCGTGCTGGTTCTCGCCGGGGATCAGCCCGTGTTCCGTGAGCAGGTGAAGCGTCGCGTCGCCGTCCTGAACGCGCTCGTGGACGGACGCGGAGAGCCGGAACGCGCCGTTTGGCGGTGACGGGTCGTGGAACCGCTCCGCGGTCGCGACGACCGTCGCCTCGTCGAGTGGCGTCGGCGTCTCTCCGTGGGTTACGTGGGCCAACGACTCGTTCGTCGAACAGCCGGCTAGCGTCGTCGCACCGGCCGCAGCGGCGCCGGCGAGCAGCGCGCGTCTGGAGGGCATCGTCGGGAGCAGCGGCCCGGGGCGCATATCGTCTTCGCCTACACGCCCAAGAATTCGGCGACCCCGTCGGCGTCGCGCGCGTTGAGCACGTCCGCCGGCTCGACCCACCCCCGACGGGCGGTGTGGACGCCGAACCGGAGGTTGTCGAACTCCGCCGGGCGGTGCGCGTCGGTGTTCACGACAACCGTCGCACCGACCTCGACGGCGGCCTGTACGTAGCCGCCGCGCAGGTCGAGCCGGTGGGGGTTCGCGTTGATTTCGAGGGCGGTGTCGTTCGCCGCGGCGGCCTCGGCGACCGCGTCGATGTCGACGTCGAGCCCCTCGCGGCGGTTGAGCAGCCGGCCGGTCGGGTGGCCGAGGACGTTCACCTCCGGGTGTTCGACGGCGGCGACGAGTCGGTCGGTGCCGTCGCCGTCGAGCGCGGCGTGCGGGGAGGCGACGACGCAGTCGAGTTCCGCGAGGACGCCGTCGCCGACGCTCACGGCACCGTCCGCGCCGACGTTCGCCTCGACGCCGGTGAAGACGGTGAGATCGGTCTCGGTCGCCGCCGCCCGAACCTGGGCCGCGAGCTCCAACAGCTCCTCGTCGTCGACGCCGACGCCGCCGACCATCCCCGGGCCGGTCGCGTGGTCCGTTACCGCGAGGTAGTCGTGGCCGTAGTCTGCGGCGCCCTCGATCATGTCCGCGACCGACGCGTCGCCGTCGGAGGCGTCCGTGTGGAGGTGGAGGTCGCCGCGGAGGTCGGCTGGCGTCACGAGGTCGGGGATCTCACCCGCATCGGCGGCCGCGAACTCGCCGCGGGCCTCGCGGAGCTCTGGCGGGATATGCGGGAGGTCGAGCGCCTCGTACACCGACGCCTCCGTCGCGCCGGCGACGCGGTCGCCGACGCGCTGGCCGGCGTCGGGGTCGTCGACAGCCGAGACGTCGAAGACGCCGTACTCGTTCACCTTCAGGTCGCGAGCGATGGCGCGGTTCCGGACGGCGATGTTGTGGTCGCGGCTGCCGGTGAAGTACTGCAGCGCCGCGCCCCACTCGTCCTCGACGACGACGCGCAGGTCGACGCGCAGTCCGTTCGCGCGGAGGCTCGCCTTCGAGGTGCCCGCCTCGATGACCTCGGCGTCGAAGTCGGTGAAGTGGTCGACGACGGCGTCGCCGGCGTCACTCGCCGCGAGCACGTCCACGTCGCCGACGGTCGGTCGCCAGCGGCGCAGCGAGCCGGCGGTGTCAGCGTGCGTGACGGCGTCGTGTGCGCGCAGGTGGTCGAGCACGCGCTCCGCGAGCGGCTGGGCGTCGCCGAGGAGCTCGCGCTCGTGGCTCTCGCGGGCGAACGCGATGTTGTCGAGGATGTTCCGTTCCGTCTTCGCGCCGAACCCCTTCACCTCCTGAATCTCACCCGCCTCGGCGGCGGCCTCGAGGTCGTCGAGGTCGCGCACGTCGAGCGCGTGATAAAGGTCAGCGACCGTCTTCGGTCCGACGCCTTCCACCCGCGTGAGCGCCTCGATGTCGACGGGGAGTTCCTCGCGCAGCGTCTCGAGCTCCTCGATGTCGCCCGTCTCGACGTACTCGACGACCTTCGCGGCGATGGCGTCGCCGACGCGGTCGATCTCCTGAACGGCGTCCGCTCCGCGGTCGGCGAGCGTCTCGACGGCGACGGTGTGGCCGCGGATGTTGTCCGCGGCCTGCCGGTAGGCGCGCGGCTTGTACTCGACGCCGGTCGCCTCCAGCCGGTCTGCCATCTCGTCGAGCAGGTCGGCGACCTCGGCGTTCCGGCTCATCGTCCACCGAGCCGCGGGCCGTCGTCACGGCCGAGCGCCTGCTTCAGGAAGTTCATCCAGCGTTTCGTGTCCGCCGCCTCCTTTCGCTCGCGCTCGGTCTCGATGTCCGTCGGGTCGAGCGACTCGAGGGCGTTCAGCGCGCGGTCGATGCCGACGATTGCCGCGGCCAGTTCTTCGCCCTCCTCGAACGTGATGTCGTCGGGTTCGTCAGTGCCCGGCCTGTCGTCGTCAGTCTCCCCCTCGATGCGCTGCTTCCGCTGGAGCCGCTCGCGCCGCAGGTTCTTCTTCGCGCGCTCGACTCGTTCGCGCTCGCCCGGTGGAATCGTCTCGCGGCGTTTGATCTCGAAGACGAACGACTGCAGGTCGATCTCCTCGCCCTGCACCTCGATGCGGTCGGGGATCTCCGCGCCGACCGTCGCGCTCTCGCGCCCGATGCGTTCGAGCAGGATCTCCCGCTCGTACTCCTTCATTGCCGGAGGCGAGGGGCCACGGAACCAAAATAGGCCCGCCCGAGCCGGCATCGCGCCGCGGTGGCCATTTGATACACCACATGTCGCGATATGAAATATGGAGTTCAGGAATCTCGCCGGGATGGCTTCCGGATGCGGACTGTCGGATTCAGCGGAATCGCCCGTGAACGGCAAACTACTATGGTGGGACCGGGCATCCGCCCTGTCGATGGACGTTCACGAACCGCGAGGGGACCCGTTGTGATGCCGGAAACCGGGTGCGAACGCGTGGACGGAGGGCGATAACCGATGGGGACGCTCTCCGACCCGTACCGTCGCCGGTGGATCGGCTACGGGGTGTTGATGCTCGGGTTTTTCCTCGTGAGTCTCCACCGGACCTCCACAGCCGTCCTCTCCGAACAGCTGATGGGGGCGTTCGAAATAACCGCGACCCGGCTGGGGTTGCTACACTCGTCGTTCTTCTATCTCTACGCCGCACTCCAGATCCCGGCTGGACTGCTGACCGACAGGTACGGGGCCCGCAGGATCGCCGCGGGCGGTATCGGCCTCATGTCGGTTGGCGCGCTGGCCTTCGGGCTGGCATCGAGCTATCTGGTGGCCTTCCTCGGGCGGCTGTTCGTCGGGTTCGGCGCCAGCGTCCTGTTCGTCGCCGCGCTCCGGTTCTGCGCGAACTGGTTCCGTCCGGACGAGTTCGGCACGATGACCGGCGTGACGCTGACCGTCGCCGTCGTCGGAGGGCTCGCGGCCACGACCCCCCTCGCGGTCGCCGTGTCGACCTTCGGATGGCGTGCGACGCTGCTCGGGCTGAGCGGGCTCGGCTTCGTCGCGGCCGTCGGTGTTGCGGTCGCAGCACACGACACGCCGCGGGACGCCGGGGTTCGGCCGGTCGACGCCGTCCCGACCCGTCCGGAGGTGACGGCGAGCGACCTCCGTCGCCACGTCGTCGCTGCCCTTCGCGAGGTCGAGACCTGGCTGCTCGGCACGATCCTGTTTTTCCTCATGGGTATCGGCATCACCGTCTTCGGCCTCTGGGCGATTCCCTACCTCGTCCAGACGTACGGCATCTCGGTGACGCGAGCGTCGGTCTACCTCCTCGTCGGCAACGTCGGCGGGGCGATCGGACCGACCGTGTTCGGGCGCGTCTCCGACCAGCTCGGCGAGCGAACGGGACTCATCGTCGTCTCATCGTTCGCGTTCGGTCTCACGTGGGGCGTCTTCGCCGTCTTCGGCACCGTCCCGCTCCTGCTCGTCGCCGTCGTGTTCTTCGTGTCTCGGATACTGCGCGGCGGCATGCCGCTCGCCTACGCCGTCGTCAAGGAGCGGCATCCGGACGGCGCGAGCGGAACCGTCATCGGGATCGTGAACACGATGGGATGGACGGGGGCGGCCGTCTTCCCGGTCGTGTTCGGCGCGGCGCTGGACGCCTTCTGGACCGGACAGACCGTCAACGGCACCCGCGTCTACACCGCGCTGGGCTACCGCGTCGCGTTCGTGCTCGCGCTCGCGGGCGGGGTGATCGCTTCCGCCTGCGCCGTCGTGCTCCACTACCGGGTCCGTGCCGAGCAACGGGCGGCCGAGTCCTCGTCCACGGAGGGGGGCGTCACCACGGACTGAGGCGCGATGAGCGGAAGGAGTCCGAACGGCCCGAGCTCCGACGCGAACCGTCGGGGCTTTGAGCGACGACGACGGAGCACTGCCATGCTCGCTGTCGTCGTCTCGCGGGCCGACCGGGCGTCCGAGCACATCGGCGAGCAGCTGCTCGCGCTCGACGACTGGACGGACCACGAGGACGAAACGACCCCGGACGCAGAGGGCGGCGGAACGGTGCACCGGACGGACGGGGTCGAGCTCCGAACGTTCGATGAGCTCCACATCGACGCCGAGGGGCTCGCCGCGCCGTTCGACGACCCGGACCTGCTGTTCGTCGTCTCCCGGCACTCCGGCGACACCGGGCCGCTTCTGACGGCACACCCGACGGGCAACCCGGGGCCAGCGGAGTTCGGCGGCGACCCCGAGTCGTTCGCGCGGGCGGCGCCGAACGCACTCGCCGAACTACTCCGTGCGTTCGACGACCACGCCCCGGACGGCTACGGCGTCGCCATGGAGTGTACCCACCACGGTCCGACGGACCTCGACGTGCCGTCGCTGTTCGTCGAACTCGGCTCCACTGACGAACAGTGGGACGACCCCGCCGGCGCACGCGCTGTCGCGCGCGCGGTGCTCGACTGCCGCGGCGTTGACGCCGAGCGGGACCGACAGCTCGTCGGCTTCGGCGGCGGCCACTACGCACGGCGGTTCGAGCGGGTCGTTCGGGAGACGGACTGGGCCGTCGGCCACGTCCTCGCCGACTGGGCGCTCGACGACATGGCGCACCCGCGGGAGGCGACGGCCGTCATCGACCGGGCGTTCGAGCGCTCCGGCGCGGCGCGCGCGCTCGTCGACGGAGAGTGTCCCGTTTTGGAGTCTGTCGTCGAAGAGCTCGGCTACCGGGTCGTGAGCGAGACGTGGGTTCGGGAGACGACCGGCGTACCGGCCGCGACCGCCGAGAGGGTAGAATCGGCGCTCACGAGCGTCGACGACGGGCTCCGGTTCGGCGCACCCGCGGCGGGGTACGACGGGGAGTTTACCGTCGGCCGGCTACCGGCCGAACTCGTCGAAGAGGCGGCGAACGTCGACACTGACGCGGCACGCGCCGCCGTCGCGGACGAGGCGCTGGCGTTCGAGACCGAGCAGGGCGGCACCCGTCCGGTCGGAGGCGTCGCGCTCCCAACTGGAGAGAGCCTCGACGGCGCGGTTCGGGCGCTCGCCGACGTCCTGACCGCGAAGTACGACGAGGTCAGGGTGACCGACGACGCGGTCGTCGCGCGAGAGCGACGGTTCGACCCCGAGCGTGCGGCCGAACTCGGCGTCGGCGAGGGGCCGGCGTTCGGCCGACTCGCGGCCGGCGAGGCCGTAGAGGTCGACGAGCGCCGGGTCGACCCCGAGGAGGTCCACGAGTCGCGGACGGTGCGGTTCCCAAGGGAGCCGCGTGCCTAAGACTCCGGCCGTTGTACGGCCGCGGCCCTCGGGCGACGCGTTCAAGCGCCCGCCGGTTCGAACGACGGGAGTGACGACCCGGAGGGCGAGAGCGTGAGTCTGCTCGACCGCGCAGCGACGATGCGAGCCGGTGGAGTGCCGGAGACAGACGCGGGGCGCCGCCGGGCGCTCGCGACCGTCATCGCGGTCGTGTTCATCGACCTGCTCGGCTTCGGCATCGTCGTCCCGATCCTCCCCTTCTACGTGCGGTCGTTCGGCGTCTCGGACGTGTTCATCGGGCTGCTCGCGGCGTCGTACTCGCTGACGCAGTTTCTCGCGGCGCCGTATCTCGGCCGCCTCTCCGACGAGCGAGGGCGCCGACCCGTGTTGCTGTTGTCGCTCGCGGGCGCGACCGTCGCGTGGCTGGTGTTCGGCTTCGGCGTGGAGGTCGAGTCGGCGTTCGGCGCGACCGCGGGGCTCGCGACGCTGTTCGTCGCCCGCGGGCTGGCCGGCGCGATGGGGGGCAACATCGCCGCCGCCCAGGCGTACGTGGCGGACGTGACGCCGAAGGAAGACCGCGCGAGCGCGCTCGGACTCGTCGGCGCGGCGTTCGGTCTGGGTTTCGTCTTCGGCCCGGCGCTGGGCGCGGCGTTCGCGAGCGACACGGCCGTCGCGTTCGCCGACGCCGTGTTGCCGGCGTTCGTCCCGACGACCGCGTTCTCGCTGCCGAGCTTCGCCGCCGCCGGGTTCTCGCTGCTCGCGCTGCTCGCCACCGCCGTCGCACTGCCCGAGCCGACCCGGACGCGAGGGACGGCCGGACCGACTGGCATCGTCGCGGGGTTCCGCGCCGCGCTCGCTGACCCCGGACTGCGACCGCTCGTCGTCGTCTTCCTCGTCGCGAGCGTCGCCTTCTCCGGCGTTCAGGTGGCGTTCATTCCGTTCGTCGCCGACAGCTTCGGCTACGACGAGTCGGGGGCAGGGCTGCTGCTCACTTACATCGGCGTCCTCGGCGTGGTGAACCAGGGCGTCGTCGTCCGGGCGCTGTCGCGACGGTTCGCAGACGTGCGGCTCGCGCTCGGCGGGGCCGTCCTGCTCGCCGTCGCGCTCGCCGGACTGCCGTTCGCGGAGGCGCTCGGCTCGCTACTGCCCGAGTGGGTGTCACCGTTCGGTGGCGGCCCCGCGCTCGCCGCGCTGCTCGTCGTCCTCGCCGTCCTCTCGACCGGCAACAGCCTGCTGAACGTCGGCATCGCCGCGCTCGTCTCGCGGGTCGCGGGCGAGACGCGACAGGGGATGGCGTTCGGCGTCACGCAGGGAGCCGGCTCGCTCGGCCGGACCGTCGGCCCGCCGGTGATGACTGCCCTCTACGTGGTCGCGGTCGCGGCGCCGTTCCTCCTCGGCGCGGCGCTCACCGTCGGCACCGTCGCACTGCTCGTCGGCGTCGCACGGACGACGTAGTCTGCGCGCCAGGTCGCGACCGCGGCAGCGATTCTGTATCGCGAGTGATGGTTTATGAGTCAGATCGGCCGATCCTCCGAATCTGACCCCGATTTCAGCTCGAGACGTCCGACGAACGTCAGACACGGGGGAAAGATACAATACGCGTATGTGTGTTACCGGAGGCAAATGGATTCGATAATCGACGACGCCATTGAGGAGGCAGAGGAAGGGGAGGCGCCGGCTCCGGGGGACGCGAGCGACACCGAACAGTCCCCGAACTCGTCGGGCACCATGACCGACGAGGAGCTGGCGAGCGTCGTCAAGGATCTGGAGACGAAAATCACCGTCGTGGGCTGCGGCGGCGCCGGCGGCAACACCGTCACACGGATGGCCAGGGAAGGCATCCACGGTGCGAACCTCGTCGCGGCGAACACCGACGCTCAGCACCTCGCGACGGAGGTCGAGGCGGACACGAAAATCCTGATGGGTCGCCAGCGGACTGGCGGGCGGGGCGCCGGCTCCGTCCCGAAAATCGGCGAAGAGGCCGCCCAGGAGAACATCGAGGACATCCAGGCGTCCATGGACGACTCCGACATGGTGTTCATCACCGCGGGGCTCGGCGGCGGGACGGGCACCGGCTCCGCGCCGGTCGTCGCACAGGCCGCCCAGGAGCAGGGCGCGCTCACCATCGCCATCGTCACCATTCCCTTTACCGCGGAGGGGGAGCGCCGGCGTGCGAACGCCGACGCCGGGCTCGAACGACTGCGGGCGGTGGCGGACACCGTCATCGTCATCCCGAACGACCGGCTGCTCGACTACGCGCCGAACCTCCCGCTGCAGGACGCGTTCAAGATCTGCGACCGCGTGCTGATGCGCTCCGTGAAGGGGATGACCGAGCTCATCACGAAGCCCGGCCTCGTCAACGTCGACTTCGCCGACGTGAAGACCATCATGGAGAACGGCGGCGTCGCCATGATCGGGCTCGGCGAGTCCGACTCCGAGAACAAAGCACAGGACTCCATCCGCTCTGCGCTCCGCTCCCCGCTGCTGGACGTGGAATTCGACGGCGCGAACTCTGCGCTGGTGAACGTCGTCGGCGGCCCGGACATGTCCATCGAAGAGGCGGAAGGCGTCGTCGAGGAGATCTACGACCGCATCGACCCCGACGCGCGCATCATCTGGGGCGCCTCCGTCGACAACAGCTTCGACGGGAAGATGGAGACGATGATCGTCGTCACGGGCGTCGAGTCGCCGCAGATCTACGGCAAGAGCGAGGCAGAACGCGAGAAGGCAGTTCAGCGCGGGAGCGTGGGCTCGGGCACTGGCGACCGAGCGGCCACCACCAACAGCGACCAGACGGAGTTCATCGAGTAGCCCAGTCCGGCCACTCGTTCACGTCTGCTCCTCGTGCGTCTCAGTCCGCCACCGGCGACTCCCACGCCAAGATCGCCGCGGAGCCGACGATCAGAACACCGCCGCCGACGGCGAGTGCGAACAGCGGCGAGACGGCGTCCGAGACGACGCCGCTGCCGAGCTGGAACGGCACGACTGCGAGCCCACTGACCATCGCCATCACGCTCAGGACGGTCGCCCGTCCGAGCGTCTCGATGCGGTCGTTGACGTACTGTCCGGCGAACGACCGCGTCACGTCCGAGACGCCGCGGATCAGGAGGAACGTCGGAATCGCGAGCACCGGGACGAAGTACATCGCGACGAGCGCGCCGCCGACCGCGAACGGGAGGGCGCTGAACCACGTCCGGAGGCCGAGGCGGTCGCGGATGGCGCCCGTGTAGTAGCTCAGTCCCGCACCGACGAGGCTGTACGCGGCGTAGAACCAGCCGAGCAGCGATTCGACCCGTGCGGGCGCGAGGCCGAGATCGAGCACAACCGTCTCGAAAACCGGCTGGAGAAACACGAACACGAGGTAAGTCACGGCGGCGTAGAGCACGTAGTAGTAGAGGACGAACGACCGGAGCCGCCGGCGCGCAAGCGTCCGTTTCACGATGGCGAGCGTGTCGCGGAGGCCGAGCGTCTCGGTGTCTGCCCGCTCGTAGCTCTCGGGCTCCTCGACGGAGAGCAGCACCGGAACGCCGAGGCCGGTGACCGCAGCGGCGACGAACCACGGGTACGAGAGGTCGACGCTGCCGAGATAGCCACCAGCCACCGCCGCGGCCGCGCCGATGGCGAGCGCGGCCGACTCGCCGCGCCCGCGGACGTGCGCGAACTCGGACTCGGAGAGCTCGTCGGTGAGCGTGTCGTAGAGCCACGCGTCCTCGCTGCCCGACCGGAAGTTGTAGCCCATCGACCAGCAGACGTAGAGAACCGCGAGCGTCAGGAACGACCCGGCGAGGCCGATACCGAGGAGCGTGACTGCGATGAGTCCCGTCCCGACGAGGAGGCTGTTCCGGCGGCCGACCCGGTCGCCGACGTAGCCGGTCGGCACCTCGCCGAGCACCGTCGTCACGTTGTACAGCGCCTCCAGGATCGCGATCTCGGTGAACGTCAGCCCCTGTGCGAGAAAGAAGAGGTACATGATCGGCCGGTAGAACTCGACCGCCTTCGTCGACTTGTACAGGTAGTACTTCAGGACGCTCGACCGCGGGAGCGACCGGCCGGGCGAGAGAGCCATCGTCGGTGTTCCACCCACCACCGTGAACTGCGTTACGCTCTGCGGTCCCCGGGTCGGCGACGCGACGGCGCGACGGACCAACAGGTATAGAAAGCCGGACCGGGAACTCAGCCCATGAACGTTCCGTACGATCTGACCAGCTACGTGCGGGTGCTGAAGCTCGCCAGCACCCCCTCGTGGGAGGAGTTCTCCCGCGTGGCGCTGATCGCGGGTGCGGGCATCATCCTCGTCGGACTGCTCGGGTTCATCATCTTCGTCGTGATGAGCTTCCTGCCGGGGGCTGGTGCCTGATGCCGATCTTCGCAGTCAAGACGACGGCCTCACAGGAGCGAACCGTCGCGGACATGATCATGAACAAGGAGGAGCCGTCGATCCACGCGGCGCTCGCGCCCGACAGCCTCACCTCCTACGTGATGGTCGAGGCCGACGACGAGGCCGTCTTCGACCGCATCCTCGACGAGATTCCCCACTCGCGGGGCGTCGTCCCCGGGATGTCCGACATCTCCGAGGTGGAACACTTCCTCTCGCCGAAGCCGGACGTCGAGGGCATCGCGGAGGGGGACATCGTCGAGCTGATCGCCGGCCCGTTCAAAGGCGAGAAGGCGCAGGTGCAGCGCATCGACGAGGGGAAAGACCAGGTGACCGTCGAGCTGTACGAGGCGACCGTTCCGATTCCGGTGACGGTGCGCGGCGACCAGATCCGCGTGCTCGACTCCGAAGAACGGTAGTTCGGACAGCTCAAGTTTCGCTTCTCCGACGCTCTCGAACGGGTCGCGGGAAAGCGGGCGAGACTATCCCGAAAGCCCCTGCGCTATCGACGAAGCCCCGGGAAGCAAGACCGTAGCTGGAGGCAAGGGGCACAGCAATCCGCGCGAATCGATAGCGCGGCCCCTTTCAGTCCCACCCAGCTCCGTGTTCAATCTCGAGATCCTGCTATTCGTCTGGGATACGACGGCTACCCGAGAGGTCGAACAGTAGCACGACACACGGGAGACGGAATCGAAGCGGGAAGACGAAAAAACGGGAGGCGTTAGTCCTCTTCGTCGTTCGGGCGGTGGCCCTTTGAGACGACCTGGCCGCCAAAGACAATCCGTGAGACACGTTCACGGCGTTCTTCGTCGCGTTTGCTGTCAGCCATATACGAATATCGCGTGTGCTCGAATAAATAGGTTTGGTCGTCTATCGGAATCGGGGACTAGCCTGGTCGAGAACTCGCTTCACCTGGGAGGGGTATCCCGAAGCGATGGTCACAGCCAGCAGCGACGCGTTAGTCGCGATCACGAGCGGTGGAGAAACGGGTCCGACCAGTGCATCGTAGGACCCCAACAAAAGGTATGCAACCGCACAGATCGAGAGGAGGATCGTAGACGTCGAGTAAAAGGAGTTCAGGACTTCGGCCGATTGATTGTCGGAGATCCACTTCGCGTAGCTCTTGGAAAGTACGACCTGCAGTTCAGTATCGTAGAGATCTTCCTCGAACACCGTGGCGATGTTCGCTTTGCTGACCCCGGCACGTAGATCCGACGCCGTGTACGTGAGTCCGGCGAACCCCGTCGAAAGCAACAGCAGTACCATACCAGTACCGAGGTACGCGTTCAGGAAATCATTCAGTTGGAATCGCTGTGTGTCCGGAACGAACGTGAGAGCAGAGAGGAGGAGACCAATCACGAACACGTTGATTCGGAAGATCCGAATCGCCTTGGTGTCGATGTCGTTCGAGTTCGTTATCTGTGCGTCGAGCGTCTCTCGCGCTTCGGCAATACTCCGTTCGAGAGCCGACACGTCGGCGGGGTCGTACTGAAGTCGGGCGAGTTCTTGATTCGTGTCGGTCCGGCCACGGAACTCGATAAAAAAGACGGTGAACAATCCGGCGGCGATGACCGCCCACAGCACAACGGTGTAAAACAGTCGAAAAGGACGGAGAACGAATAAAATGAGGAGTAGCAATAACAGAGGGCACACGAACGAGATGAATTTCCAAGCGGTGGATGACATGGTTGTAGTCAACGTTCTACCGGCTTATTTTATATATGTGACGTGGGATATAATGAAGGAAGCCAGGACTACGTTCGGAAACAGGGAGAGCTCAGCCCCGACCGCCGCGCTTAGGGGCGACCCCCTCCTCCCCTCGGCGGATGCCCTCGACCCGTCGCTCGTACGCGCTCACGCTCGCCGCCGGGCTCACGTACACGGGGCTGACGTTCTGCTGGTTCACTCTTCCCGCGTATCTCCCGACCATCACCCGGGAGCTCGGTCTCTCGGGGACGGAGGCGGGCGTCGTCGCCGGCGCGGTGCCGCTCACGTACGTTCCCCTGTCCATCCTGTCGGGGCTCGCGGTCGACCGCCTCGGCGCCGGCCGGAGCCTCGGGGGCGGGCTCGCGCTGATCGGCCTCGCACAGGTCGCCCGCTCTGCCGCGCCCGGGTTCCCGACGCTGCTCGCGGCGACCGTCCTGTTGGGCGTCGGCGGGACCGCCATCACGTTCGGGCTGCCGAAGCTCGTCTCGACGCTGTTTGCCGCCGAGGAGACGGGGCCGCCGTCGTCCGTCTACCTGCTCTGTGCCTCGGCGGGAACCGCCGGCGCGTACGCGGTCGGCCGCCCTGTCTTCGGCCCGGCGCTCGGCGGCTGGCGGCCGCTGTTTCTCTGGAGCGGCGCCGTCGCGCTCGCGTACGCCGTCGTCTGGGCGGCCGTCGCCCGCGGCGGCCTCCCGCCGGTCGAGACGGAGGGCCGGTTCGACCGCGACTCGCTCGGCCGCGACCTCCGGGCCGTGTTCGCGAGCCGGCCGCTCCGGCTCGTCGTCGTCCTCGGCGTCGTCTACCTCTCTGTCATCCACGGGTTACAGGGGTGGCTCCCGACGGTGCTGGAGGCTCGCGGCTGGGCGAGCGGCCGTGCGGGCCGGGCGACGAGCCTGCTCGTCGCAGCGAACGCCGCGGGCGTGTTGTCGGTGCCGGCGCTGGCGGACCGCTACGACGCGCGGCGGACGGCGGTCGTCGGCTGTGGGCTCGCGGTGACGCTCGGCGTGGCCGGCATCGTCGCGGGCGGGCTGGGCGCCGCGCTCGTCGCCGGGGTCCTCCTCGCGGGGCTGGGCGTCGGCGGGCTCTCGCCGCTCGTGCGCGCAATCCCGCCGGAGCTCGACGGCATCGGCTCGCGGCTGACCGGTGTCGCCGTCGGCGTGGTGTTCGCGGGCGGGGAGATCGGCGGCTTCCTCGGCCCGGTCGCGGTCGGCGCGCTCTACGAGGCGACGGGGACGTACGCGGCAGGTCTGAGCGTGCTCGCCGTCGCCGGCATCGCGGCCGTCGGTGCCGGCGTTAGGCTACGGGTGTGACTCCGTCGACCCCTCGACGTCGGCCTCGGCGTCGTCGATGCGCGCGACGACCTCGTCGATGTCTGCGGCCGCCTCGACCGCATCGAGGATGGACTCGCGCCGGCGGATGGCGTCCGCGTCGGCATCGTACGCGCGAACGTACTCGGCGCGGGAGTGTTCGTCGAACGCGTGGCGGATGGCGAAGTAGCCGTCCGGCAGCACGGTTCCGCAGACGCCACACGCCGTCCGCTCGTGGTCGGTCGCCTGGTGGACGAGCAGGTCCTCGACGCGCTCTGCCGCCGTGTCACAGCCGTCGATGGCACACGACCACATGCGCGGGGGGTGGTCGCGCCCCCGTAAAGAGCTTCGGGAGCGGGGGAGACCGGCAGACGGCCAACCTGAGCGACGAGAGCGGAACGGATAAGCCGTGACCGTGGGAACCTTCCGGCGTGTTCCGGGTCGACCCCCACGTGAAGCTGCTCGACGAGCGGGTCGCCGAGCGGGCGAAGCGTCGCGGCCTCGACGCGCTCGTGTACGCACCGCATTTCACCCGGCTGGACGAGATTCGGGCGCGGGCGCGGCGCTTCTCCGACGAGGAGCTCGTCGTCGTCCCCGGCCGCGAGGTGTTCGCCGGGTCGTGGCGCGACCGCAAACACGTGCTCATGCTCGGGCTCTCGGACCCGGTCCCCGACTTCATCACGCTGGAGGGTGCGATGGACGAGCTTCGACGACAAGACGGAGTGGGGCTCGTTCCGCACCCGGACTTCGCCACAGTGAGCCTCGGGACCGAGGAAATCAATCGCTACCACGACACGCTCCACTCGGCCGAGGTGTACAACCCGAAACACCGCGCGCGCCACAACGAGCAGGCGCGGGCGGTCGCGAGAGAGACGGGACTCCCGGCGTTCGGCTCCTCGTACGCCCACCTCCGCGGGACGGTCGGCGAGGTGTGGACGGAGTTCGACGCGCCGCTCCGCGGCCGCGAATCGGTGGTCGAGGCGTTCCGCGACGAGGCGCCGCGACGGGTGTTCCACCGCGACGGTCCCGCACACGCAGTGCGCCGACACGTCGAGTTCGCCCACCTCGGGTACGAGAACTCCTGGAAGAAGCTCGACCGCATCTTCCTCTCGGGAACGGAGCCGACCCACCCGAGCAACGTCGCCTACGACGGCCGATTCGACGACGTGGCGGTGTACTGACCGCGGCTATCGGCCGAGCGCGTTCGTCGTGTTGCCGATTGCCGGGTCGAAGGGAAGCGACGAGAGGAACGACTCCAGCGCGCCCGGGACGACGTGGACGGCGGCGGCGATGACCGCGAGTTCGAGGATCGTGACCACGATGGTGACGAGGTTGGCGTACTTCGAGGAGGTGGTGACCCCGGTCGGGAAACCGTACTCCCGGGACGAGATCGGATAGAAGAGCGCGATGCCCCGCTTCGACCCGACGATGTCGAGCACGTAGTGGGTGACGACGCCGACCCAGACGTACTGCAGGTTGCCGAAGTAGAGCGGATAGGCGAGAAACACCGCGAGCACCGGCAGGTTGTGTAGCGTCTTCCGGTGTTTGCCGAACGCGGTGTCGACGTCGGGGAACAGTGCGCCGAGCGTGACGGGAACGAGCGTCGCCGCGATAGTGCGGAACGTCTCGACGTCGCCCGCGGGTTCGAGCACGTAACCAAGCCCGATCGCGAGCAAGATACCGTTGAGCACGTGACCCTCCTTGTTCATACGGCCGGGACGGAGAGGAGCCTTACAAGCCTACCGCGATTCAACGACGGGTGCGAAGCTATCGGAATTCGACGACGGGGACGGAGCTACCGCGGTTCGACGGCGGCGAGCAGGTCCGCGAGTGCGCGCCGTGCGATCTGTTCTTTCACCTGTCGGCGGTCGCCATCGAACTCGTAGCGGTCGACCGTCGTCTCGGACTTACCGGTGCCCCACTCGCCGCGGTAGGCGACCGCGACGTAGACGGTGCCGACCGGCTTCTCGTCGCTGCCGCCGGTCGGGCCCGCGATCCCAGTCGTCGCCACGCCCCACGTCGTGCCGGCGGTGTCTCGGGCGCCGCGCGCCATCTGTCTGGCGACCGGCTCGGAAACGGCGCCGTGCTCGTCGAGCGTCTCGCGGGCGACGCCGAGAAGCTCCAGCTTCGCGTCGTAGCTGTACGCCACGAGCGCGCGGTCGAAGTAGTCGGAGGAGCCGGACACGTCGGTCAGCAGCGAGCCGACGAGCCCGCCCGTACACGATTCCGCCGTCGTCACCGTCGCCTCTGCCGCCCGGAGCGCCTCGCCGACCCGCTTTTCGACCGGCGGGTGGCCTGCGAACTCGCGCATACGCGCCGTCGGGCCGCAGGGAACTTCAACGCACGTGCTCGGCGCTCTCGGGCAACCGCAACCCCGTTACACGTTTCCGGTGTCGGTGTACGTCCACCGCTCCGTCACCTGCCCGTCGTCGTCGAACCGGTGGACGTCGGCGAAGCCGAACGTCACCCGTTCGCCGTCCTGTACTCCCTCGAACCGGCCGCGAACCGCGACGGTGTCGCCGTCGGCGACGACCGCGTCAACCGCGTGGCTCCCCTCGGAGAGCGGCCGGCCCTCGCGGTAGAACCGCCGGAACTCCGCCATCCCCTCAAGCGGTTCGTTGCCCGGCCGGTGGTACGTGACGTCGTCGGCGAACAGCTCGAAGACGGCCTCGAGGTCGCCGTCGTCGATGTGCTCGTAGTAGCGACGAATCGCGTCCGGGTCGGCTGCGCCCATGCCCGGCACGTGCGGCGTGCGACCAATAGCCCTTTTCACGGAGCCACAACGGCTCGCCGCCGCCGACCGGGAACGCAACACCGAACACGGAGCGGTCGTACGCGGAGGTATGGACGACGACAGACCGCTCTTTTTCCACCTGATGGCCTACGCCGACGAGGCCGACCGCGACGTGGTCGACATGGTGAGCGGCAACCCCGACTGGGAGCCCCCGGAGCCGCTCCGCGAGGGGCTCCGCGAGTTCGCCGACGCGCCGGTCGCAGAGTATCAGTATCCGCCGAGCGAAGGCGACGGAGAGCTTCGGGCCGAAATCGCGGCGTGCCACGGCGTCGACGTGGAGCGCGTCGTCGTGACGAACGGCGCTGGCGAGGCAAACCACCTCGCGATGGCCTGCGGGCTCGACGCCCACCCCGGGAACGAGGTAATACTCACCGACCCCGTCTACCCCTACTACGCGGGCCGCGCGGAGCTTTTGGACGCCGACGTCACCTACGTCCCCGTTGCCGACGACGGCCGGCTCGACCCCGCCGACGTGCGGGCCGTCGCGAGCGAGGAGACGGCACTCGTCGTCGTCTGCTCGCCGAACAATCCGACCGGCGCGGTGTACGGCGAGTCGGTGAAACGAGAACTCACGGAGATCGCCGAGGCGAACGACGCGCTGTTCGTCAGCGACGAGGTGTACGAGGAGTTCGACTTCGCCGGCCGGTTCCACTCGGCGCTGTCGTTCGGCTCGGACCACGTCGCCGTCACGAACTCCGTCTCGAAGTCGATGGGGACGACGGGGCTCCGGGTGGGGTACGCGATTCTCCCGGAGCACCTCGTCGACCCGGTCCGCACGCGCCACATGCTGACGAACGTCGCCGTCACGGCCCCCGGCCAACACGCCGCGCTCCGGGCGCTCCGGGAGACGCCCGAAAGCTACTACGAGGCGACCCGCGACCGCCTCCGTGAGCGCATCTCCGAGTTCACCGGTGCCCTGGAGGCGGCTGGCGCCGACTACATGCAGCCGAACGGGGCGTTCTACGTGTTGGCGCGCTTCGACGGCTTCCCTGGCACGCTTGCGAACGCGAAGCGACTCATCGACGAGGCTGGCGTCGCGGGGATGCCCGGTGAGGCGTTCGGCGAGTCGCGGGCCGAGTGGCTCCGCTTCGCGCTGGTGACTCCGCGAGCGAGCGAGGCGGCCGACCGGCTCGCCGACTACTTCGACTGAGGTCGAGGGCGGAAACGACACCCTTACCGGCCGCTCCGTCCGATTCCGGACATGCGCGACTGCTTCGAGGCCCGGGACTACGACGCCGCCGGCCGCATCGGCGAGCTGTCGGTCCCCCGCGCTGGCGTCACCGTCGAGACGCCGGCGCTGCTCCCCGTCATCAACCCGCACCTCCGCACGGTCGCGCCGAGCGAGCTCGAATCGACGTTCGGCGCGGAGATCCTCATCACGAACGGCTACGTCTTCTACGGCTCCGACGAGTACCGCGAGCGCGCGCTCTCGGAGGGGCTCCACGACCTGCTCGACTTCTCGGGGGCGATCATGACCGACTCCGGCTCCTTCCAGCTCGCCGAGTACGGCGACATCGACGTTGACACGCCCGAGATTCTGCGGTTCCAGCGCGACATCGGGAGCGACATCGGCACGCCGGTCGACATCCCGACGCCGCCGGACGCGAGCCGCGAACAGTCAGAAGAAGAGCTCGCCGAGACGCGCGCGGCGCTGTCGGCCGCAGAAGCGGTCGACACCGGCGAGATGCTCGTGAACGCACCCGTCCAGGGGTCGACCCATCTCGACCTTCGGAAGCAGGCCGCCCGAGACGCGTACGAGACGAGCCTCGACGTGTTCCCCATCGGCGCCGTCGTCCCCCTGCTGAACGACTACCGCTACGACGACATGGTCGACGTGATCGCGGCGGTGAAACGCGGGCTCGGCGCCGACGCGCCAGTCCACCTGTTCGGCGCCGGCCACCCGATGATGTTCGCGCTCGCGGCCGCGATGGGGTGTGACCTGTTCGACTCCGCCGCGTACGCGCTGTACGCCCGCGACGACCGCTACCTCACCGTGCGCGGCACGGAACATCTCGCCGACCTCGACTACTTCCCCTGTGCGTGTCCCGTCTGTACGGCTCACGCGCCCGCCGAGGTGGCGAGCTGTGACGACGACGCCCGCGAGCGGCTGCTCGCGCGTCACAACCTCCACGTCACGTACGAGGAGCTCCGGCGGGTGAAGCAGGCCATCCGCCGCGGGGACCTCCTCGAGCTGGTCGACGAGCGCGCCCGGTCGCATCCGGCGATGACGGACGGCTACCGCACGCTGCTCGACTACGCCGAGCAGATCGAGGCGACCGACCCCGCCCGCAAGGACGCCGTCTTCCACACCTCCGCGGAGAGCGCGCGCCGCCCCGAGGTGGTGCGCCACCACGAGCGGCTCGGCCGGCTCGCCGTCGACGGCGACGAAGTGTTGTTGACTGAGGGGTCGGACAACAGCCGGTTCGACGCCTCGTGGCGGCTGAAGCCTCCTCTGGGGCCGTTCCCGCGGGCGCTGTCGAACTCGTACCCGCTCACCGTCCAGGTGCCAGATCGGCTGTCCCGGGACGCGTACGAGACTGCCGCCGACGGGGTCGCGCGGCTCGTCGCCGCCAACCCCGACGTCGCGTTCACCGTCGGCCACTTCGGCTGGCCGGCGAGCGCGCTCGCGCGGCTCCCAGACGCCGTCGAGACGCTCGACCTCGAAACGGAGGGGACGGACGAGACACAAGAGGAAAACCCGACCGCCGACGAGGAGGGGCAATGACCGATTACTTCGAGGTCCACGACCGGGACGGGCCGGCCCGGCTGGGCGAACTCCGGCTCTCCGAGCCGCTGCGGACGCCCGCGCTCGTGGACGACAACCTTCACGACGCCGGGAGCGAGTGGCGCGAGGAGCAGGCCCCCCCGGAGGGCGACGAGTCGCGGCTGACGGTTCTTCCCCACCGTGCGTTTCCGGGCGGTACCGCCGACGAGGTGAAGGAGGCGTTCCAACTCGACTACGACGACGTCTCGTTCCCGAGCGCCGCGGTCGTCGCCCCCGAGACGGCCGCGGACTACGGCGCCGACGCGTACGTGCTCCCGGGCGCGGGGCTGCGCGGCTACGCCGAGGGGTTCGTCGACGCGCTGCTGTCGACGAAGGCCGCAACCCCGCCGGACAGCGCGCTGTACGTCGGCGGGGTCGCCACCCCAGCGAACGTCGCGACGCTCGCGTACGCCGGCGTCGACCTGTTCGACACGGACTACGCGTACGTCCGCGGGACGGAGGGATTTTATCTACACACCGACGGCGAACAGTTCCTCGAAGACCTCGCGGAGCTGCCGTGCGCCTGCGAGGCGTGCAGAAAACCGCGAAGGGAGTTCACCCGCGAGGACTGTGCCGACCACAACGTGAACGCGCTGCGCGCCGAGGTTGCGCGCGTCCGCGAGCGCATCCGCGCCGGCCGCCTGCGCGACTACGTCGAGGGAGCCGCACGCCACGAGGCGTGGACGACGGCGCTGTTCCGCCGGCTCGACGCGCAGTACGGCTACGTGGAGGAGCGGACGCCGATCCTCCGGCGCGCGGAGCTTTTGGCCGCGAGCGAGGATACTCTCAACCGCGCGGAGATCCAGCGGTTCGCCGACCGGGTCACGAGCCGCTACCGCCCGCGGCTCACGGACCGCCCGCTCGTGATCGTCCCCTGTTCGGCGCGCAAGCCGTACAGCGAGTCACAGAGCCACGCGCAGTTCTCGCGGGCAATCGGCTATCGTGGCCACGTCGTCTCGATGACTTCGCCCATCGGCGTCGTCCCGTCGGAGCTGGAACTCACCTACCCCGCCCAGCACTACGACTCCGTCGTGACCGGCGAGTGGACGGAAGGCGAGTACGCGTTCGTCGCGGCCGTGCTCGAACGCTACCTCGACCGACACCGCGACGCCTACACCGAGCTCGTCGCCCACGTCCCCGAGGACTACCGCCCCATCTGCGAGCGGGTCGCCGACGCGCTCGACGTCGAGTTCACCTACACCGTCTCGGGCCACCCGACGACTGACGAGTCGCTCGCGAACCTCGACGAGGCACTCGCCGGCTACGACGCCTACTCGAAGCGGGAGCGCGAGCTCGCGACGGTGCGGGCGGTGGCCGACTACCTCGTCGGCGACGGTGCGGGCGACGAGCTGTTCACGGACGTGCAGCTCGGGTCGCGGTATCCGAAGCTTCGAGTCTCTCACGAAGGCGAACAGCTCGCCACGCTCGTCGCGCAGTACGGGACGCTCTCCTTTACGCTCGCCGGCGCACGCCACTGGGTCGACGCGGACGTGCCGACGAAGCGCGTCGACATCGACGCGTTCGTGCCGCAGGGGAGCGTGCTCGCGCCGGGTGTCGTCGACGCGAGCGACGATATCCGCGTCGGCGACGAGGTAGTCATCGAGGGGCCGAAGGCGTTCGCCGTCGGTCGCGCGGAGATGTCCGGCCCGGAGATGGCGGCGTCGACCCGCGGCGTCGCCGTCGAGGTGCGCCACTGCGAGTCGACGTAGTCGGGACCGGCAGCGACCGAGAGCCGATCCCGCGGACTCCCGGACCACCGGCTTTTTGCGCGTCGTCTCCCTTCCCGAAATATGGACGAAGTCGACCTCGGCATCCCGCGAAGCGTCCTCGATTCGCTGCCCGACGAGAGCGTCGGGCCACAGGACATGGAGCGGGCGCTGGAAGGGTACGAGCGCCGGGTGAACGCGATCGTCGAGACGGCAGAGGACGACGCGGAGGTTGCGAGCGGCGTCCTCGACGTCATCGAACACCTCGAGAGCCGCGCGGAGCGGTACGACGAGTTCGTCCCCGAGCTGCGCGCGTGGGGACAGTCGCCGATTCACGCCATCGCGTGGCGGAACTTCTGCGTCTCGCTCGTCGATCAGCTGTACGACCACGGCGACCTCGGCGAGCGACTCGACCGCGAGCGCAACCACCGCATCGTCGACGACGGCATCCGGATGGGCGGCGGGAACTGACTCACTCCTCGTGGCGGTGACAGGCGGCCCGACGGCCGGCAGCCGTCTCCCGGAGCGACGGGTGTTCGCGCTCGCAGACAGTCGGGAACGTCTCGGACAACCGGTCGGCCGCGGCCGCTGTCCGGCCGTCGAGAAGCACATCGAGGGCGGCCGCGAGTTCCGTCTCTGCGTCGGGATCGGCGAGTGGATCGGGGAGGTCGTACGCGTCCCGGAGCGCCGAGGCGGTCGCGAACGCGTCGGGCGAAACCGTCCCGGCCTCGGCGTCGAGCCGGAGATCGAGCACCGCGCGGAACGTGCCTTCGTCGAGCTCGTAGGCGTCGGGGGGGATCACCTTCGGACAGCGCGGGTGGAAGCGACAGCCGCCCGGCGGGTCGGCCGGGTCGGGCACGTCGCCGGTGACCTCGACGCTCGCCCGGTCGCCGCGGGGGTCAGGCTCCGGAATCGAGGCGAGTAGCGTCTCCGTGTACGGGTGGTGCGGATCGGCGAACAGTGCCTCGACCGGCGCGAGTTCGACGATTTCGCCGAGATACATCACCGCGACCCGGTCGCACACCTGCCGGACGACGGAGAGGTCGTGGGTGATGAGCAGCACGGACAGGTCGAGTTCGTCGCGCATCGTCTCGAGCAGCGAGAGAATCTCCGCCTGGACGCTCACGTCGAGCGCGGAGACCGGCTCGTCGGCGACGAGGAGGTCGGGGTTGAGAATCAGTGCCCGCGCCAGCGCGAGCCGCTGTTTCTCGCCGCCTGAGAGGTCGTCCGGATAGCGATACAGCATCGACTCCGGAAGCCCGACGTGCTCGATCAGCTCGGTGACGAGCTGGCGCCGGCGGTCGGGGTCCGTGATGCCGTGTATCTCCAGCGGCTCGGCCACGGACTCGAGAACGGTCATCCGCGGATCGAACGCCGTCGTCGGGTCCTGAAAGACGACGCCAGCGCGACGGCGGAACTCGGTTCGCTCGGCCGCGTCGTGATCGCTCACGTCCCGGCCGTCGAACCGGACGGTTCCGGCGGTCGGCTCCTCGAGACCGAGTATCGTCGTCGCCGCGGTGGATTTCCCGCAGCCAGACTCGCCGACGAGGCCGACCGTCTCGCCCTCGCGGATCTCGAAGCTGATGCCGTCGACCGCCTTCACGTACCCCGTGGTGCGCCGGAGCAGCCCCGACCGAACCGGGTAGTGTTTCTCGAGGTTCTCGACGGAGAGCAGCGGCCCACTCGGCCCCTCCGCTCGTTCGGTCCCGTTCGGACCGTCCCCCCGTTCGGCGTCCATCAGACCGTCCCCCCGTTCGGCGTCCATCAGACCGACCCCTCGTTCGGGTCGAGCACGTCGCGGAGCTCGTCGCCGAACAGGCTGTACGCGAGCACGAAGGCGACGAGGAAGGCGAGCGCGAAGACGCTCAGCCACCACGTTTCGTACCACGGCAGGTTCTCGACGCGGGAGGAGAGCGCGAGCCGGAGCGTGCGGCCGAGCGACAGCGAGCCCGCGCGGTTCAGCTGTAGGTACGCCAGCGCAACCTGCGCGAGCACGAGCAGCGGCACGCGGCGGGTGAGCGCGGTGACGACCGTCGCGGTCGAGTTCGGCACGACGTGGCGCCGGATGACGTGGAGGTCGCTCGCGCCGGCCGCCCGGGCCGCGCGGACGTAGCCCGCCGTCCGGCGGGTGAGCACGTCGCTTCGGACGAGCCGCGCGATGCCGCCCCAGTCGAGCAGGCCGAAGACGAGCGCGAGCGCGAACAGCCCGCCGTCGCTCACACCCCCGATCTCGCCGAGGAACAGCGTCGCGAGGACGATGTAGACGACGACCGCGGGGATGGTCTGCTGGACGTCGACGTAGCCCATCAGCGCGTCGTCGACGAGCCCGCCGACGTAGCCGGCCGTCGTCCCCACGGCCGTCGCGACGACGCCCATGATCGCCGCGGTGGTGAGCCCGAGCTTCACGGCGACGCGGTTCCCGTTGAACAGCAGCTCCGTCACGCTCTCGCCGTAGCGGTCCGTCCCGAGCGGGTAGCGCCACGTCCCGTGACAGTAGCCGCCGGACAGCTCGCCGACGCAGGTGTACGCGTACACGTCCGCGACGTGGACGCGGGCGAACACGGGGGGCTGGAGCCGGTGTTCGAGCCGCGGATAGCCGAACGTGACGAGTTCCGGACCCACGAGCGCGAGAAGCAGCGAGCCGACGACGAACGCGAGCGAGAGCGCTCCCGCCGGGCGGGCGAGCAGCGACCGGAGCGCAGAGACCGTCCGGTCGCGGTCGCGGACGAGTGGGTATACCCCGTAGCGGCCGAAGAGGACCGCCGCCGCGAGGGCGAGCCAGTCCATCCGGGTCGGGTCCCAGTTCAGGGCTCCGAACGGGGTTCCGACGCGCAGGTCGTACGCGAGCAGGGTGGCGACCGCGAGGAGGCCGACGAGGAGACCGAGCGTCGGCGCGTCGAGGAGCGACCGGCCGCCGGACTCGGTCGCCCAGTCGATCTCGGTGAAGCCGGCCTCGTCGAGGCTGGCGGAGGGCATGGGCGTTTGGTGGGCTCTCACGACAAGCTTTATTGAAACCTTGCGATACGTTGTCGGTGGATGGTCCCGTTCGATCGTCCGCTCGCCCGTCGCCCCGAAACCGCCCCTGCCCGGCAGCCGTGAGCTACCTCCGCTACGTCGCCCGTCGCTTCGCGTTCGCCGTCGCGAGCGTCTACGCCGTCGCGACGCTCGCGTTCGCGCTCGGGACCGTGATGCTCGAGTGGGTGCTCGGCAAGCGCCTCGCGCGCGCACGATACGGGGGCGCCTCCGAGGAGGAGCTACAGGAACTCCGGGAAGCGTTCGGCGCGGCGCGCGGTCTCGACACGCCGCTGCACGAGCGGTATCTCGACTGGCTCGTCGACGTGACGACCCTCGAGTGGGGCTACTCGTTCGCCTACCAGGCGGACGTGCTCACCGTCCTCGACGGCCGGGTGGGGAACACCCTCGAGTACGTGCTGCCGGGCGTCGCGCTGGCGGTGCTGCTGGGCGTGCCGCTCGGCGTCGCCGCCGCGCTCGCGAAGGACACGGCGTTCGACTGGAGCGTCCGCCTCGTCGCCTACGCGCTGTTCGGCGTGCCGGCGTTCGTGCTGCTCGTCGTCGTCGCGCTCGTCGCCCCTGCCGAGGCGCTGCAACCGGGGGGGCTCCTCGCGCCGAAGCCGCTCGGGGCGGTAGCCGTCGCCGCCGGGCTGCTCGCCGGCCAGGTGCGGTTCGCCCGCGTCGCCGCGCTGGAGCGCACCGGCGAGGCGTTCGTGAAGATGGCGAAGGCGAAGGGCGCCGGTCGGCTCCGGTTGGGACGACACGTCCTCCGGAACGCCGCGCTCCCCATCGTCTCGCTGTCCGTGACGGAGCTGCTCGCCGTACTCGTCCTCCAGATATACGTCATCGAGGAGGTGCTCCCCATCCGGGGGCTCGCGGAGGCGAGCCTCCGCGCCATCGGCGAGGCGGACGTGGCGCTCGTGATCTGGACGACGATGGTCATCGTCGTCGTCGGCATCGCGGGTAACTTCCTGAAAGACGTGCTGTACGGGCTGCTCGATCCCCGCGTCGGGACGGGGGAGTGAGATAGACACCCGGAGCGTCGCTGCGCCGAACCGTTACAGCAGGTCGGGGAGCTCCGCGACCTGCTCGGGGTCGTGGCCGTAGACGACGAGCGCGTCGCGTCGACGTTCGATGTCGCGACAGCGACGCAGGCTCGCCCGCCACGCCGGTCGGTCGTGGAGCAGGTCACGGCCCATCGGGTGGCCCTCCTCGTAGTTGACGGCGCTGTACGCGAGATCGCCGACGACGAGCAGGTCGCGGCCGTCCGCGGCGCCCGCCTCGACGAGCAGCCCCGTCATCCCCGGCGTGTGGCCGGGGAGGTGGAGCCACTCGACGCCGTCGATCAGCAGCCCCCCGTCGCCGGTCAGCGGCTCCCACGCGAGGTCGTGATCGAAGTCGGCGCGGACGTACGCGCCGTCCCGACCCGTCACCGCGCCGAAGTAGGCGTGTTTCAGCTCCGTCTCGTGGACGAAGACGGGGACGTCCGTGCCGGCGAAGTTGTGGAGCCCGCCGGCGTGGTCGAGATGGAGGTGCGACTGCACGACGGCGTCGACGTCGTCGAGCGCGAACCCGGCTTCGTCGAGCGCGTCGGGCAGCGGGTGATCAGCCGCATCGCGGTGGGTGAACGCGTCGTACGTCTCGGCCGGCCAGTGGCCGTCGGCCGCGTCCGGGTGGGAACCGGTGTCCCACAGCAGCGTCCGGTCGGCCGTCTCGACGACGAGGTTGAACACGGGGCCGTCGGCGCGGACCGCGTCGGGGTTCGGGTTCGACTCGGTCGCGGTGACGGCGCCCTCCAGCGGGTAGTTGAGATCGATGCGCATCGTCCCGCGGTCGAGGACGTGGACGGTCGGGGCCATACGCCGTGGCGGGCCGGCCCCGTCGAAAAGCTACCGGGCGAGTGGAGGGTTCTCCGTCACCGGAAGCGCGGCTCGGCACCCGGACCGCGCAGTCCCGACAGGCTTTATCGCGTCCCGGCCGAGGGGTGAGACATGATAGAGCTGCGCTTCTTCGCAACCTATCGCGCCGCGGTCGGGCAGAAGACCGTCGAGCGCGACTACGACGCCGACACGGTGGGAGCGGTGCTGCGAGCAATCGAGGAGGAGTGGCCGGAGCTCGCGGGCGAGCTACTCGACGGCGAGGGAGCGATCCGACCGCAGCTGAGCGTGCTGAAAAACGGCCGCGAGGTCGCCCACATGGACGGTCCCGGAACGGCCATCGAGGACGGCGACACCGTGAGCGTCTTCCCACCGGTGGCGGGAGGATGAGACGCGAAAAATCGTTCCGCGGCGTCAGTCAGCGGCTCGCGGCCCACTACCTGCGGAATCTCGGCGGCGAGGGGGAGACCGACGACCACGTCGAAGGCGACGGGTGGAGCGCGGAGCTGTCTGCCGAAAAGGTGAACGTCGCCGGGTCGATGACGCTGACCGAGGTGACCATCATCTTCGAAGGTCCGGCCGACCGGCTGGAGCCGCTCATCGAGGACTTCTCGCGGAAGGCGATGCGCGCGGGCGGGTGACGTGACCGCCCACCCCGTCGAATCGACGCCGCTGCTGCTCGCGATGGCCCGCGCGAGCGTCGCGCCGAGCCGGCTCTCCGACCTGCTCCGCGAGGCACAGACGGGGCTCGCCGAGCAGCGCGAGACGTACCGTCGCCGCTACGAACGCGCGCTCGCGAGCGACGGCTCCGAGGCGTTCTTCGTCGAGGATGGCCACTGGAGGTCGTTCGGCGAGGAACGCGGCTGGGGCCGGCGCGACCACGAGGCGGTCGCGCGCGCACACCGCAGACAGCTCCTCCACGCGGGAAAGCGGGCCGGACGGCGCGAGGAGTTCGAGACTGCCCTCGAACTGCGGGAGGCGGTCGTCGTCGGGCGGTAAGGTGGTCGTGGTCAGATGACGGCCAAGCTGAACGTCCGGCCCTGCCGTAGTCGCGGCGTGTCAGCCACCGATCCCCGACATCTCGAACCTGCCCCGCCCGATGTGCTTTCCGTGGCATGGATGTTCCAGCCGCGTGCCGCGACGATATCCGCGACGACCGCAAGCCCGAAGCCCGTCACGTCGGTCGTCGAGTGCCTACTCTCGAACGCCCCGTCCCGGTCGGCCTCGGGACTCCCCGACCCGTCGTCCTCGACGTAGACCCCGTGCTCGAGCGGTCAAACTGACCGTCACGTCGTCTCCACCGCGTTCGACGGCGAGGGGACGGCTGGGCGGGAGTCGTGGTACCCCGCCTCTCGGAAGGGTTATCCCCCGCTCGGTGCTCCATCTGGATGTAATGGCAAACGGTAAGGTTGACTTCTTCAACGACACA
>Ga0207733_100013_pt1 | contig 246846 bp, 251 predicted proteins | sample A23P3SouthBayCA_FD_187735 | JGI IMG/M metagenome (GOLD analysis project Ga0207733, IMG submission 187735) | Aerobic enrichment media microbial communities from Eden Landing Ponds, California, USA - A23 P3 (SPAdes) | ecosystem: Environmental > Aquatic > Marine > Unclassified | place: Emeryville... | reverse complement strand
TACTGCAGATCACACAACCATGACAGAAACACAATCCAAGATACGAGCGCTGTTCCTCGCAGGGCTCATGGTCATGTCCGTATTCGCCATGACCATGGCCCTGAGTGGATCAGTCGCTGCAGACTCTGAACGTGGAAACACCGGTGGTAACCTTGAATGGTCCACCGCAGACGGTTCAGGTAACATCGGTCCAGGAGCAACGCTGTTCCAAGGCGAAGGCGGCGTCGATAACTATGAGGGCAACGCCAATTTCCCAGGTGACTTTGAACGCGCATCTGGGGCAAACGAAGGCGAAATCCTCCAGCATCCGCTGCCTGAGGATCAGCCCACTGGATCGTACGAAGCAGACAACGTCAATCCGAATGAATACCTAACTGTTCAGGAGCCGCGCATCATCGATCACGAGTTCCAACTCAACGGTGGTAGTGGCGCTGATGTTGCAGGCGGGACCGTCCCATCTGACGAATCAAACTTGAACGTTTGGGTTGACTACAACTACGCGATGGCAGAGGATCTCGACATCTCTGTCGAAGATTCATCGGGACTGGACGTTAGTGGTGAAGCAGTTGTCGGTTCTACCACTCTCGATGGATCGAATAGTAACGGCGAAGTCAACTTCCAAGTCGACGTAACGGGACTTGACGCGGGTGAACAGTACACTGTCACGCTTGAAGGTACGGACGACCTCGACTTCGGTGAAGCTTCCGTGAGCGACACGTTCACCGTTGCATCGGAGGATGACGTCACTCTTAACCTGGCCTCTGACGAGGTTGTCCAGGGTGAGAGCGTCAACTTCGACATCGAGGGAGCTGTCGAAGGTGACTACCACGTTGTCCGCGTCGAAGGTTCGGACGCGGTCGATTCCGGAAGTATTGGAGACGTCTTCCGTGACGTTGGAGACACCGCAATCACCGGTGCTTACGAGAATGGAGACAGCTACTTTACCTCGGGCGATACCGAGTATGCATGGGCTGTCGTCGAAATTGATGGCGGTGTCGGTACCGGTAGCATCGACACCAGTGCATTGACCGATAATGACATTGACGTCGAAGTCTTGCCGGAAATCGCAGAACCGAGCGGCGGCTGGTCTGAGGCCGCTGTTGAGGATACAAACACCGGACCTGGCTACGACATCCAGCAGGATGACGTTGACTCCGCCACGCTGACTGTAACAGAAGGTTCAGTCACGCTGGAGAACCCGTCCGGCTTCTACGTCCCGGGTTCATCCATTACGGTTAACGGGACGACGTCACCCGGTGTCGACGACGTGTACCTCTACGCACGTGACCAGGGTGACTTCGAGCCTGTGGACGTTGATGGCTCCGGTCACGGCATCTCCGTCACCAACGAAGAGTTCGAGCTTGAAGATGTCAGCCTCACTGAAGAAGATGAGGATGGAAACAACATTCTCAGCTTCCCCGGCACCTACCGCTTCGCCGTCGTTGCTGACGAAGATGGCGATGGAGGGCCTGGCTCGGACCAGCTCACAACCTCTCAGGTTGCAGACAACGTTAGTGACGTAATCACTCTGCGCGTTACGGAGGCCGAACTCGAAGCAGACGCCTCGTTCATCAACGGGATGCTCGCCGACGGTGATGGTGTCGACGTGTCCGGTGTCGCTACCGGCTCTGACGAAGTCGACATTTCCATCATCGGTTCACGGGGTCACTTCGAACACCAGACGTCCAGCGTCGGTGAAGACGGAACGTTCGAGGAGAACGATATCCGTCCCGCAGACGATCTGTCTCAAGGGAGCGCCGTGCTCCTCGTGAGCACTGACGGACGAGACAACCAGTACGGTGACACCCAGAATGGCGATCTGACCGGCGGCGGCAGTAACGCTCTCGAATGGACTTCCCCTACTGACGACACGGGTCTCACCCTCCAGCAGGCACTCGAAGTGTTCAATTCGAGCACTGTCGGTGCCTCTGGCAGTGACGACCAGCTCAGGACGTTCAACTTCCGCTACACTGACGCCCAGACGACCATCAGCACCGTGCAGGACGAGAACGGTGTTAACGGCATGGTCGGTCTCGGCAACGAGATGACCGTCGAGGGTCAGACCAACCGGCAGACTGACTCCGCGGTCATCACTGTCGAGGTCATCGAAGGGCCGTCCAGTGACCAGTTCGATGTCCCGACGACCGAGGACTGGGGCGACGACGGAATGTGGTCCGTCTCCCTCAACACCTCGGACATGGAACCGGGCACCTACACGGTCGAAGCCTCTGACGGCGACAGCTCCGACATCATGGAGTTCGAGCTGACGGAGGACGAGATCGGCACACCTGCAGACACGCCCGCGGACACGCCTGCGGACACGCCCGCAGACACGCCCGCTGACACGCCTGCAGACACCCCGGCTGACACGCCCGCAGACACGCCCGAGGAGACCGAGGGTCAGGACGGACCTGGCTTCGGTGTCGCGATCGCGCTGATCGCACTCGTCGCGGCCGCGCTGCTGGCAGTCCGCCGCAACAACTAACCGGAACTAACTCCGGTCCCTAACCGACGATTTTTCTTCGCGCGCTACCCGCCGAGCGACGGCTGTGTTTGTCGCTACAATGCAACCCATACAGGCCCGAGATTGGACTTTTGGGAGGCAAGTGATCGTTTGGCTAGCCACCAGCGTGAAACCACCAGAAATTTTCAGACGTGGGGACACCGCCTGGCCGTACCGATGATCGTCCTGCTCGCGTCGTTTTCCGATTGATCCGGCGAAGCGAGACGAGGCGCTCGACCTCGCGACGGAGCTAGTCGAACAGTCCAACGAAGAACCCGGTGCGATCGACTACCGGGCGGCCGTCGACGTCGCGGACGAGCACACGCTCCGGTTCTTCGAGCAGTACGAAGACGCCGACGCACTCGCCGCCCATCAGGAGACCGCCCACTTCCAGCGATTCGAGGAACGACTGCCGGACCTCCTGGCGGGCGAGCCGCGGGTCACGCAGTTCGAGGGCAGCGAGGCAACGAAACTGGAGCTTTGAGTCACACCGAATTGAAGTTCGCTCACGAGGATAGAACGACGCGGAGTCGTCGTCTGGCGTGCAATCTGATTGGATCGGGGCCTGCCTTCGAACGAGCACCGGCACGTGCCAACAGACAACCCCGACTCACCGAGCCCGTCACATTCGAGCATGCCTACCTACGGTCCCGGGCCGCGTCGAAGGAGGTTAAGCGTGTACACCGACGTTCGATCCGCACGAGCAACTCTACCTCTTCGTCGGTCGCGGCGGAGGACGATGAGACGCGGGTGTTTGACGAGAGTGCATACGATCCGGAGGATGGGTCGTTTCGCCCAACGAACTCGAGACCGGGGACTTCCATACGCTCGCGGACGCGACTGATCGCCTCCCGGAGTAGCGAGTCCGGTCGGTCCTTCGAGAATTGAGGCCTGATATCGAATTGGGAACTGTATTTCCCACTCGGCACCGTTACGAGCCCCAGACGTCACCGGCGACGACCCACCGATCCACGGCGAGTACCATCGCACACCCGACTCCAGCGACGACCAGGACGCGCGGATCCGAGGACACGAACAGGTTCGGCGAGGGCGGCCGCACGCCGGGGAGGAACGGAAACAGCCAGTCGGTCGAATGCCCGTCGACGAAGACCCGTAACGCGTCCAGACCCAGGTGGACGAGTCCACCGACGACGAGCAATCCGAAAATCCGCTGCCACAGTTCCCGCTCGAACCAGACGGTGATCAGCGCGGCGACCACGAGGAGACCGCCGAGCGTTTCGAGAGCGACGAGGTCGAACGGCACGCCGACGGCCGCCTCGACGGCCAGCGGATCGACCACGAGCGAGAGCCGGCCGAGGTCGGGAATCATCGCCCCACCCACCGCTATGGCGACCCACTGCGGGCCGATCCAGTCGACGGTCCACCCGACGACCGTGACCAGGGCCACAGTCACGAGAACCGTTGACAGCAGGTCAGCCACGGTCGCGCACCTCCACCGTGAACGCCCGCAGGTCGACGCGCCAGTACCTGAAGAACAGGAAGAGGAATCCTGCCACGGCCAACCCGGAGACCGCCCACTTGTACGTCTCTGCACCGGCCGACGGACTGACGATCACGATTCGCTCGGCAGCGACGGCCTGGCCAGGCTCCAGGCGGCCGAGCACATGGACGATACTGCCGCGCCGGAGTTCCTGGTCGACACCCCGTACATGGATGATCTCTGCGGCCGGCCCGTGGGTCGTGCGTAGGGAGGGCGTTGACCCAGTTGCCGTGACGGTCCCGCCGACGATTGCTCGTTCACCCACGACGGACTCGTAGTCTGTGACGATCTGCTCGCCGGTGGGATACGGCGACCGATCGGCCGCCGTGGCCGCCTCGGCGACGCACAGGCCGAACAGCGCCGCGAGCAGCACCGCGGCGAGGGCGACGCGCCGAAACCGTTTCACGCTCGTCGAGTCCCGGGGTCGGGCCGTAGCCCTTTCGATCTTTCCGGCCACTGCCCACCGACGGAGCTAAACGGTCGCTGCCCCACTTGCCGCCGATGCGCCAGTTCGTCGTCGTCGGACACGACGCCCCGACCGATGCGGACTTTCCCCTCTCGGACCTCCCGGGCTCGGCCGGTCGGCTCGACCTCCTCGCCCGGAGTCTGCTCGCAGCCCTCCTGCGTTCGCACGGCATCCGTGAGGACACTCGCGTGCACTTCGTCCTCGCCGATCAATTTACCCTCACCGTCGACGGCAGTACCGTCCGGTCGCTCCACCCCGACGAGCGGAGCGCGGCGGCCCTCCTCCGCTCGACGCTCGAGAACCGCGACGAGGCCGTCGGCCAGATCCCCGTCGAGACGTCGCCGGGGATCACGCTCACGCGAGTCGGTCTCGCCGACACGCTGGACGTGCTGGAAGGGACGGTCCTTCGGCTCGGTGCCGATGGCCGGTCGGTCGAGGAGGTCGAGCCGCCCTCGGACCCTGTTTTCGTCCTTTCGGACCACCGGGCGTTCACTGATGGGGAGCGCGCGCTGCTGGACGACGTGGTAGACGGCACGATCTCGCTTGGACCGGAGACGATCCACACCGACCAGGCCATCGCGGTGGCGCACAACTGGCTCGATAGGGCGGGCGATCGGTAACGGTTCGGAAGCGTTAAAGCCGGCGCGGGCCTTCCCTCGCGTGCTCCGCCACGGGCCGGTGGGGTAGCTTGGTATCCTTCGGCCTTCGGGTGGCCGTAACCGCAGTTCGAATCTGCGCCGGCCCATTCTCCCGTGACGACAACGACGCCGAGCAACAGCGAGGCGTCGCGGAGGAGCGTGGAGAATGTCTCCAAGCAGATTCGAGCCGGCGAGTCGCAGCCCGCACAGCGAACGGAGTGAGCGAGCAGGACCGTCTCGACTCGTTCGACATCTGCGCCGGCCCGCTCCATATTTCCCGCTTTTGGAGGGTCAACTTACACGTCTCGGCACGTTCGCGGTGGTCGGCTTGTGCCTTGATCCCCGCCGCGTCGAGCCTCGCGGGTATCACGAATCGAAAGAGAATCTAGACTGAAGCTGAATTAACACGGAGCAGAGTTTACACTCTTGTTGAAAAATCTACTTTTCATCTCCGCTTGCCGACTCTGATGGTATGGTTCATACCTCACGCCGACGGTTCCTGACGGTTGCAAGCACTACTTCGATCGTCGCCCTCGCTGGGTGTTCTGGCCTGGGGGATGACGACGCTGACGACTCGATGGACACCGAGACGATGGGCGACGGGTCGATGGAAACTGACTCGATGGACACGGAGACAATGGACGACGGTTCCATGGAAACCGACGCGATGGACGACGAGACGATGGACAACGGTTCGATGGAAACCGATGCGATGAGCGACGGTTCGATGGAAACTGACTCGATGGACACCGAAACGATGGACGATGGGTCCATGGAAAACGGATCGATGAACCTCGATGGCTAGCGACCTCCCTGACAGACGCCAGATCGGTCAATACCGCGACGCCTGGGGATTGGAGGCGGGCCAGACATTCGCGTCTGCCGATGTGAGCATGCGAGGAGGGGCCATCGGAATCACGAACTGGGGCTGAATCTAGACAAAATTCGCAAAATGAGCTTCAACTAGCGGGCCGAGGAATGCGTATGGACACGGACGGAATGGGACTGGAGTCCCTCTCGCTCCACGACCTCCTGTTTGCCGCACTCGCTGGCGTCACTGGGGTCGCGGGATCGTACGCAGTCACGGGATCAACCAGACGGTTCATCGTGGCACCGATCGACGCCACGGTCGTCCGAGCGACGCCAGGAGAGATCGTCGCGTTCGTGATTCAGACGATCGGGGAAGCCGGTCATCTCCTGCACGTCGGGCTCTCGTTCGCTATCGCGATCGGGTTACTCGCAGGTACCGCGATTGTCGGCCTTCACGTCGGTCGGCGATTCGATCGGCCCGTGATCGGTGTCGGTCTAGCGGGTGTCCTCGCGTGGGGCCTTGCCACCCTGATTACGGCACAGCCAGTACTCGCGGTGGGTACCGCTGGTCCTGTTACGGTGTGGACTGCCGTTGGCTCCAGGCCGCTCGTCTCCACCGATCACGACCCGTCCCGACGGCGTGTCCTCGCGTCGAGCGCGAGCGCCCTGGCCTTCAGCGGCGTCTCTCTCGGGCTCGGTCGGTTGGCTCGTGACACCGACGCCACCAGTAGCGATACACCGCCGATTGACGACGAGGTATCTACACTCATGCAGGAGGCCGAGGCGAAGTCCCTCGACATCTCCGGTCCTGTCCCGGGACTCGTCAGCTCGATCGAGGAGTTCTACAACGTCGACATCGCACAGTTCGATCCGGACCTCTCGCCCGACGACTGGTCGATGACGATCACCGGGGCGGTCGGCGACGACGTGACTGTCACGTTCGACGAACTGACCGACATGCCGACCGAGCGGCGATTCCTGACGCTCCGATGTGTCGGCGAACCCCTGAACGGCCGGAAGCTCGACACCGCGGTGTGGACCGGGACGCCGATCGCCCCGCTCCTCGCGCAAGCCGATCCCGACGGCGACTGTGGCTGTGTGATGCTCCGCGCGGCGGACGATTACTCCGTCCAGTTTCCGGTCGACGCCCTCGAGGACGGCTTCCTCGCCTGGGGAATGAACGGTCGCTCGCTCCCAAGGGCCCACGGCCATCCGGTGCGCGTGCTGGTCCCGGGCCACTGGGGCGAGACCAACGTCAAATGGCTCTCCGAGATCGAACTCCTCGACGAGGAGGTGGACGGGTACTGGGAACAGCGCGGGTGGCACGGGACCGGGCCGGTACACACGGTGGCCAAACTCTGGAGCGTCACGACGCTCGACGACGGCACCGTCGAGCTCGCCGGTCACGCGTACGCCGGGACACGCGGCATCCAGCGCGTCGAAGTCTCCACCGACGGAGGCGACACCTGGCAGGACGCGACTCTTTCGGAGCCGCTGCCCGGCGACGACGTGTGGCGGCAGTGGCGTCACGAGTTCGAACCCGACGGGACCCACGAGGTCGTCGTCCGGGCGACCGACGGCGACGGGACCCTCCAGTTCGACGAGCGGTCGGACTCGTTCCCCAGTGGCGCGACCGGCTGGGTGAGACAGACGGTCACCCGATGATCACCGAACTGATAACCCCTCGACACGAGGTCACGGACGGATGGAGAAGGCACTCTGGTATCTCCTCGTCGGAACCCGTGGCGGTGAGAACCGTGCGCGCATCATCGTCGCCCTCGACGAGCGTCCCCGAAACGCCAATCAACTTGCGGAGTGCCTCGACGTCGACTACAACACCGTGAGACACCACCTTGACATGCTACAAGACCACGACGTTATCGAACCTGGCGGCGACGAGTATGGCAAGCTCTACTTTCTGACCGACCGGTTCGAACAGCATCGCGAGGAGTTCGAGACCGTGCTGGAGGCGATGTGAATGGCTGCCTCGATGGGCGCCTGGATGTGGGTTGCGACCGCCCTCTCGATGGTGAACGTGGTTCTTCTGCTGTCGTTAACGGTAATCTGGGTTCGCAACTACCGAACGTTCGGGTCCGAGATGTCTGCCGGGCTGGCGGTGTTCGGCGGTGCGATGATCCTGGAGAATCTCCTGGCCGTCTACTTCTTTTTCAGCAGCGGGATGCTCTACGTGGATTCCGCGGGCGTTCAACAGGCGGTCGCGACCCTCCGTGCCCTGCAGACCATCGCGCTGGCCTTCCTGACCTACGTCACCGCTAAGTGAGCCGGTTCGAATATCCCGTCGAGATGAGCCAGTACGTCGATGGGTACGTGCTGCCGTTCCCGAAGGACGAGATCGAGGGGCACCGAGAGATGCCAGCGGAGGCGGGAACGAGCTAGATCGAACACGGTGCGCTCCACGGTGACGGTCGAGAGCCCTGTTCGGAAACTCCGTGCGGTGGACGCACGTCACCTCGGGGCGGCACCGCCCGCCGTCCCCTGCTCGTCCGCCGCCGCGTATCGCTCCCAGACCAGCATCGCCGGCGGGAGGGCGACGATCGACATGAGGAACGAGTAGAGCACGCTCAGGGCCATGAGGAGCCCGAAGTCGCCGAGTACGGGCGTGATCGCTAGCGCGAGCGCGCCGGTCCCCAGCGACGTCGTCAGCATGCTGCCCATGAGGGCACCGCCGGTGCCCGAGAGGGTCGTGACGATAGCCGGAAGGGCCCCTTCTTCGGGCGAGAATTCGTCGACGAACCGGTGGGTTGCGTGGACCGAGTAGGCGATCCCGAGGCCGATGGAAATCGAGAGGATCGTCGCCGTGAGAGCGTTGAGGGGCATGCCCAGCACCCGCATCGTGGCGATCAGGAACGCGATTGCGATCAGGATCGGGATCACGTTCACCACGCCGAGCAGCGGCCGGCCCTCGAGGAGCCAGTACGCGATCACGAGGAAGACCCCGCTGAGGACGACCGCTAGCAGCAGGCCCTCGATGGCCGAGGCGAAGATCAGGTCGCTGACGGCCGCGAACACGACGAGCTGGCCGGTTGCAGTCGCCTCGTACCGGAACCGGTCGGCGAACTCGCGGGCGTCGGCAGCGGCCGCGGTCTGGGAGGCGTCGGACTCGATCGAGTACTCGACCTTCGCGCCGCGGCGGTCCTCGGTGAGGTACTGGGCGGCCGCGTCACCGGACGACGACGCGAAGAGGGCGTCGTAGATCCGGCCGAGGTTCCGGTCGGGCACGCCGTTGCCGTTCCGGTCGTTCCGCGCGACGAGGGCGGCAAATTCAGGATTGCTCGCGGCGTGGGTCCGTATCACGGAGACGATGTTCTGGGCCTGCGCCGTGCCTCCGTCACCGACTGCGAGCGTGTCGGGCGGGTCGTCGTTCGAGGCCACCAGCGACTCGAGGGCGTGGTCGGCCTCGAAGTTCCCCTGGACGTACAACATCACCGACTGGTCCTGGTTGGTGGCGAACTGTTCTTCGAGCGTGTTGATGGTCTCAGTGACGGTGTACTCGCCGGGTGCGAGGGGCCCGGGGACGTACTCGACGTAGCCCGGCTGTTCTTCGGGCGGTAGGAAGTCGTCGGTCTCGAAGGAGGTGCTGACGCCGGTTCCGTACAGGCCCGCGAGGCCGCCGGTCAGCAGGAGGCCCGCGAGGACGATCGCCGGGGCGTGCTGGCTGGCCCGGGCAGGGACGCTCAGCAGGCGCCCGACCGCCGAGTCCTCGGAGGCGATCGGCGTCGAGTTGAACGCCGGGACGCCCAGGCGGTCCCGGAGGGCGTCGACCTCGAGCTTCGCGGCCGGGAGGAACAGGCCGAAGATGAGGAAGGTGAAGACGATGCCGACGCTCGAGGCGATCCCCATGTCGCGGATGGGTCCGAGGTCGGAGACGATATTCGCCCCGAACCCGAAGACCGTCGTGACAGTCACGATGACGAAGGCCACCATGAGCTGGTTGTTCGCCGTTCGCATCGCCTCGACGGGCTCGAACCCGCGGACGGTCTCCTCCCGGTAGCGGTTGATGATGTGGATCCCGAAGTCGACGCCGACGGCGAGCAACAGCACGGGCACGGAGATCATCTGCTGGTTGAACGGAATCCCGGCGTACCCGAGGAAGCCGAAGGTCCAGATGACCGTGAGGATCAGTGCCACGAGCCCGAGGACTAGGTCGATCGGGTCGCGGTAGGCGATGGCGAGGAAGGCAAGCAGGAGCACAACGACGACGGGCATGACGAGCCCCATGGAGTCGCCGATGACGTTCTCCATCTCGGCGTTGGTGACGCCCGTGCCGAAGGCCCGGAGGTCACCCGGCGCGTCGGCCGCGATGTCGCCGATGTCCGTCTGGAGGTCTGCCAGGTCGTCGTCGCCGAACCCGGCCGGGACGTCGTGGTCGACGACGGTGATCGACGTCGAGGCCGACACTGTGGTTGGGTTGAAGTCCTCCGAGACCGTTCTCGCGAAGCCGTCCCGGGCCTGGAGCTGCCGGATCGTCCGCCGGATTTCGGTCGGCGTGGCTCCCTCGATAGTGCGCCGCTGCTCGGCCGGAGTCGTCGCGGTCGGATCGATCCGCCCCGCGACGATCGTCGCCGGCCCAGTGGCGTCGCTCATCGACAGCCGCTCGCGGTCGGCGACGCGCTCGAGGACCTGGAGGTCGCGAACGAGTGCTTCCTTCGTGAGGACGTTGCTGCCGCTGTGGATAAGTTGGGTCGTCTGTGCATCGGTCGCGAAGGGCTGGTCGAACTCCTGGTTGACGGCGTCGAGGGCGTCCTGCTCGGGCAAGGCGTCGGTGAAGCCCTCCGTCGAGTCGGTCTGCGTCGAGATCATCCCCATCCCGCCCATGGCCACGACCGTCAGGACGAGAAAGACGAGGACGACCGTCTTCGACCGATCGACGATCGTCTGATTGAGGCGCCGCGTCGCCGCCTCGATGTGCCCGCCCGCGTCCATCAATCAGCCCCTCCGGTATCTCACGACGGCGGCGAGGCCGCCGAGCGCGAGGACGACGAGGCCGATGGTCCCGAGCGGGAGCCCGCCGCCTTCGCTCTCGGAGACGTCGATCGGAATGCGGACCGTGTTCGACAGCTGGCTGTTGCCGCGCGCATCGTCGTACCGGAAGTCCATCGAGACGGGGTAGGTCTGGCCGACCGTCGCCGAGGACGCGGCGCTCAGCCGGTAGGTGAAGGTGACCGTCTCGTCGGGTCCGACCGACGTAGCGAAGCCCTCGTTGTTGTCGCCGGCGTCGAGGGGATCCTTTGCCAACAGCCTGGCCTGGACGTCGGTGACGGTCTCGTCCATGTTGTTCGTCGCCTCGACAGTCACGGTGCGCTCGCCGCCCGCCTCGACAGTCCCGTTTCCGATGGACACGTCGAACTGGGTGCGCTCGGGGGCCACCGCGGCGATGGCGTCGACCTCGTCGTAGGTCCGGCGCTCGCCGTCGGCGTTGCGGTACCGGACCGACAGCGCGACGGCCTTCGAGCCGGCCCGCGCTTCCTCGACGACCTCGACCGGGAGCGAGAAGTCGGCGGACGCGCCGGCATCGAGGGTTCCCACTGCGGTCGTCTCTTCGACGGGGACGAGCGTCGGGGAGTCGTCGGCGAACCGGACGACGGCGCTGTGGGCGGTCTGTGCGCCCGTGTTCGTGACCCTGCCGGTGATCGTGCCCTCCTCACCGACCCGGAGGTCTGCGCTCACGTTCGAGACAGCAAAATTCTGCTCGTCGGCGACGGGAATGTTGAGCGAGCGCGGCGCCGCCGGCTGCTGGATGCCCTTCTCGTTCGTGTAGGCGACGCCGAGGTTCGTCGAGTAGGTCCGGCCGGGCGCCCCGGACGCGACCGAGACGCTGTAGGTCAGCGTGCGGGTCTCGCCGGGCGCCCAACTGTCGACGGACGCCGTGGCCTGACTCTCGCCGGAGTCGAACGTCAGTGCGGGGCTACCGGAGGCGACCGACACGCTCGCGTCCGTGGCCGACTCGGTCCCGACGTTCGTCATCGTCACCGAGACGTCGCCCGTGTCGCCGACCTGCGCGTTCGAGGTCGTCTCCGTGACGTCAAACACCGGCCCGTCGCGGACCTCGATCACCAGTTCGCCGGTGTCGGAGCGCGTCATGTCGCGGTACTCCGCCCCGGACGGGCCGTAGGAGGCGATCCGGGTGTACTGGTACTCGTACTCAACGGGGACGCGGTAGGTCCCCGGCTCGGCGTCCTCAGACACCTGGAGGGGAATCGGGTCAGTCGGGGCGGTTCCGACGGGCACGTTGCCCACGGAGACCGTCCCGGCCGACACCTTGAACGGGACGTCGTCGTCCTGGACCTTGAGCGTCAGTCCCCGGGCCGTCGTGACGCGGTTCTCGTGGCGCTCGGGCCCGGCCCGGTCGAGGCGGCCGCGGTTCGTCACGGCGATCGACGCTTCAGTCGACACGCCGGGGGCGAGTTCACCCGTCGACGTCGCGAACGACAGGTCCGGCCGGCCGATCACCTGGCCGGAGTCGGCGGTCTGGGCGCTCACGACGCCCGGGATCGCTGCGATCGTCGACAGGACGAGGAGTCCGGCCAGCAACAGGACACCCCGGCGCCGGCTCATCTGTTCTCACCCGCCGGCTGGTCGCTGCCGGCGTGTCGCTTGTCGTCCGTGCTCGGTTCGCCGGTCGCCCACGACCGCACCCGCGGGCGGCCCGGGCGGCGTTGATTGAACATTCATTCAATACGGAGTGACGGGCTCTCATGAATGCGTTGATTTGCACTCGAGCGGCCGCCTCCGGTCGTCGGCAACGCTTTTTACGCGTCCCGCGACTATCTCAGCGTACCACCGCTCGCATGATCGCGCCGATCGACCACGTAGCGGCCGGCCAGGTGGGGGTCCCGTGAGCGACGCCGTCGACCTGTTCGAGGACCCGACCGACACCCACGACCAGATCCTCGAGGCGACCTTCCACGCGCTCTGCGAGCACGGCTACTCGAACCTTACCCTGGAACGCATCGGCGCGGAGTTCGAGAAGAGCACGTCGCTCGTCTACCACCACTACGACGGCAAGGACGACCTGCTCTATGACCTGCTGGAGTACCTGCTCGATCGGTACGAGGCCGAGGTACCGCTCTCGGAGGACGACCCGGAGACGCAGATCCGCGAACTCATCGAGACGGCCTTCGGCGGCGAGTTCCAGGACGGCTTCGGTCAGGCGCTCGTCGAACTGCGCGCCCAGGCCACCCATGACCCGGAGTTTCGCCGCCTCTTCGAACGGACCGACGCCTTCGTGATCGAGCACCTCGCCAGGCTGATCCGCGCGGGCGTCGAGGCGGGGACGTTCGCCGACGTCGACGCCGACCGGACAGCGGCGCTGATCTACGTCTCGGTCGTGGGGGTCCACACCGTCGACAACACGAGCACGTCGGCGGTCTCGGCGGACGCGATCGATGAACTCGAGGCACTCTTCGAGACGCACCTCCTCCGGTGAGAGCGGTCAGGTAGATGCAGTGCAGCGGGTCACTGCCGCCCGGGAAACTATCGGTGCTCGATGAGTTCGACGATGTTCCCGGCCGGATCCCGGACGAAGGCGATCCGCAGGTCGCTGAAGTCGGTCGGCTCCATGACGAACGCGACGCCGTCGGCTGCGAGTTCCTCTGACGCGGCGGCCACGTCCTCGACGACGAACCCGAAGTGCAGGAAGCCGACGGGGACGTCCTCGACGTGCCCCACGGCCTCGTAGGGCGCGCGGTCGAAGCAGTACAGCCGCTTGTCCGCCACCTGCATGGCGACGTGGTTGACGGCGGTGGCTCCCGTGCCGTCGGCGGCGGCTCCGCGCTCGATCACCTCGGCGTCGAAGTGCTCGCGGTAGAACGCCTCGGCCGCGTCGAGGTCGGGCACCTTCAGCGCCACGTGGAAGAACGACTCCGGGTGCATGCGGGCCGCGACGCGCGGGAGCGACAAAAGTCTGGCCACGCCGTCGGTCCGCCCGCCGTGTCTGCCAGTTCGCGGTGTCCGCCGGGCTATTGGCCTGCCGGCACGTCGCCTTTTTGCCCGCGCCGTGCGACGAGCGGTCATGACCGACCTCGCGTGGGAAACCATCGACAGCGCCGTCGCCTATTCCTGTGACGGCTTCGACGTCATCAGCCAGGACGTGCGGCTACCCGACGGGACGACAACGGACTTCGACTACCTCCACGAACCCGGGAGCGTGGTCGTCCTCCCCTTTACGCCCGACGGCGACGTCGTGGTGATCGACGAGTGGCGACAGGCCGTCGAGCGGCGCAACCGCGGACTCCCGGCCGGGAACGTCGAGGACGGCGAGGCGCCAGCGGACGCCGCCCACCGCGAACTCGCCGAGGAGACCGGCTACGAGGCGGCGTCGGTGGCGCACCTGACGACCGTCGAGCCCGCGAACGGCTTCGCGGACGCGGTCTTTCACTACTTCGTCGCCCGCGACTGCGAGCCAGCGGCCGACCAGTCACTGGACGTCGACGAGTCCATCGCCGTCGACACGACGACGTTCGAGGACCTGCTCGCGGCCGTCCGGGACGACGACCTCCGGGACGGCCGGGCTGCCTTCGGCGTGTGTTACTACGCGCTGTTCGGGGACGACGCGGACGGGCCACGGGCTTGACGGGCCGGCTGCGGTCGAACGCGACGCGCTTTTGCCCCGCTCCCCCCTAGCGACGCCAATGACAGACGAGCTGCCAGCCGACGCCGAGCGGGCCCTGGCGGCCCACGAGGCCGTGGCGCCGACCGACGGTGACTACGCCGTCACGTCGACGGTCTTCGACGCGACGGTGACCGCGAGCGGAGACGAGGAGAGCGGGACGCGGTGGACCGTCACCGTCACCGTCCCGTCGCTGGTGGCGGCGACGAGCGATCCCGTGGGGGACGCGGTCGCCGACGGGTGGTTCCAGACGCTGGAACGCCGCCTCGCGGATGCACCCGCGGCCACCCGGGCCGACCTCGAACTGGCCGACCTGGCCGTCGAGCGCCGGGGTCTCGATGTCGTCGTGCGGTTCGCGTACGACTGGCCGGACGCCGACCGGGCCGTCGCCATCGCGAAGACCCTGGTCGAGTACGTGGAGGGAACCTACGTCGAGGGGATCATCCCGGGCTACAGCTACGAGGAACCGGTCACGGACCTCCTCAGTCAGGCCGAGACGGGCGGCGACGCGACGCGCGGCGGGACGCCCCTCTAGGTGCCCGGCGGCCAGCACGTCCTCCGCAGTCAGTCCATGGCGATGTAGGTCTGGGTGTCCTCCACCCCGCCGACCTCCTGGATCTGCGTCGCGGCAACGTCCTTGACCGCGGCGGGGGAGTCGACGTCGACGACGGCGATGAGGTCGACGTCGCCGGCCACGATGTGGGCGCGATCGACCCCCTCGATGGCCTCGATCTCGTCTCTGAGCCGATCCGCCTCGCCGGTGTGTGCCTTGACCATGACGTACGCTCTGACCATGCTAGGTGCCTCCGACTGCCGCGCGGCCGGTCTCGCCGACGATCAGGCTCCGGACGTCCGCGAGCCGGTCGAACTCCGCGAGGACCACCAGGCGGTCGCCGAGGTCGAGTGACTCGTCGGGACTCGGCAACTCGAGGGGCCCGTCGGCCTTCCCGAAGGCGAGCAGCCGCGACTGGGCCGGGAGTTCGAGTTCGCTCAGGCTGTAGCCCCGCATCGGCGACCGGTCGGTGATCGTGAACTCCACGAGCTGGAGTTCCTGGGCGACGTCGGCGATGGCCCGGATGTTGCCCCCGAGGAGGGCGTTCTTCGCGAGGATCGCGCCCAGGCGCTCGGGATAGATCACCTCGTCGACCTCGTCCGCGTACTCGCGGTAGATGTCCTCCCGGTAGTCCTCGTCGATGCGCATGACCGTCCGACAGCCCCGGTGTTTGGCGATCATGCAGGTCGCGAAGTTGGTGTTGAGGTCCCCGGTCAGGGCCCCGACGGCGTCGGCCTCGTCGACACCCGCCGCGGTGAGAGCCTCCTCCATGGCGCCGTCGCCCTCGATCACGGAGAACCCCGCCTCGCGAGCGCGGTCGGCGACGGACGCGTCGGCCTCGACGAGGACGACCTCGTGGCCGCTCTCCTCCAGCGAGCGGGCCGTCCGCAGGCCGACCCGGCCGGCACCGACGATGACGAGTCTCATGTGTTACCGTATGACGTGGGGGGTGAATAAAGTTGCCCACGGGGCCGCCGCGGCGGGCGCGCTCGCGGTCTCGGTGCCGGAGGGCGGGGGGAAGGCTTTTGGTATGACATCTCGTACCACACCACACGATGGTCCGGGCGTTCATCATGGTCAAGACGGCCGCCGGCAAGTCCTCGGCGCTCCGGGAGTCGATCGAGGGGGTCGACGGGGTTCGCGAGGCTCACGTCGTCGCCGGAGAGTACGACCTCGTCGTGGAGGCGTCGGGCGAGGAGGTCTACACCGTCATTCACGCGGTCGCGACGGAGATCCGCGACCTGGCGGGCGTCGTCGACACCCGGACCTACATCTGTCTCGAGTAGGAGCCACCGCGCGGCCGCGACGTCGGTCCGTCACGCCAAAGAGCGTGGGGCCCCAAGCCCCCCCCATGGCGACGCCCCTCGAGCTCGTCGGCCTCCTGGTCGCGGTCTCGGTCAACACCGCCGTGGCCGCGCTGGCGACGCGGTTCCTCCGCGTCCGGATGCACACCCGCCTCGGGAGTGCCGTCTACACGGCGACCCTCGTCCCCTTCCTCCTGTTCGTCCTGACGCTCGTCTACGGCGGGGTCCTCCGCCTGGGTCCGGACCTCGGGAGCCCAACGGCCGTCCTCGGCCTCCTGGTCGCCCTGCCGCTGGCCGTCGGCGTCACGATCGACTTCGTCTGGATGCCCGCGCCGGGCGAGGTCGACCTGCCGGAGACGAGTGACCGCGGCACCACCCGACGGCGGCGTTCGCGGCGTTAGCGGACCGACGCGACGGCGGCCGCGACGTCCGCGCGGACCGCATCGGGCTCCCGGGTCGCGTCCACCCTGACGAAGCGCTCTGGCTCGGCAGCGAGCAACGCCTCGTAGTTTTCCCGGACGCGCGCCAGGTAGTCCGCTCGCTCGAACTTGTTGGTGGCGCCGCTCCGGCTGGCTGCCGTCTCGGGGTCGACGTCGAGGTAGACGGTCAGGTCGGGCGGGCGCGTCCAGGGCCGGTGGATCTCCCGCACGAACGCCACCGGGTCGTCGAAGCGGTCGGCGAGCGTCGCCCCCTGGTAGGCGTACCGGGAGTCCGAGTAGCGATCCGAGACGACCAGGTCGCCCCGCTCGAGGGCCGGCCGCACCGTCTCGGCGAGGTGGGCGGCGTGATCGGCGGTGTAGAGGAACAGCTCCGCGAGGGGGTCAGCGTCGGGGTCGCCGATCGACCGCTCGACGGCCTCGCCGTACCAGCTGTCGGTCGGCTCGCGGGTGAAGGTCGTCTCGCCGGCGGGCAGTGACGCCTGCAGGGCCTCCCAGGCCGTGGACTTCCCGCTCCCGTCGAGCCCCTCCAGCGTGACGAGCATGGGCCCACTGCGGCCGGGCCGCACGTAAACGCGCCGGTCCCCCGCCCGTTTCCCCGCGCACCCGAATCCTGTGCGTACGCTTTATCCGCGTGTCGGCACTACGTGCATCCATGAACGTACTCGTCGTCGGCGGCGACGGTTTCGTCGGCCGGAACCTGTGTGCGGAACTGGCCGACCGCGACCACGACGTGACCGCCCTGTCCCGGACCCCCGACGGCTCGGCCCTGCCCGACGCCGTCGAGAGCGTCACCGGCGACGTGACCGCCTACGACTCGATCGAACCGGCCTTCGAGGGCCAGGACGCCGTCGTCCAGCTCGTCGCTCTCTCGCCGCTGTTCAAGGCCAAAGGGTCGGGCGACCCGCACGACCGGGTCCACCGTGGCGGGACCGAGCACTGCGTCCGCGCCGCCGAGGCACACGGCGTCGACCGCTTCCTCCAGCTCTCCGGCATCCACGCGGACCCGGACGCCGACACCGCCTACCTCCGCGCGAAGGGCCGGGCCGAGGCGGTCGTCCGCGACTCTGACCTCGACTGGACGATCGTCCGACCCACGATCATCTTCGGCGACGGCGACGAGTTCGCGGACTTCGTGACGCTGCTCACCACGCCGGTCGTGACCGGGCTCCCCGGCGGCGGCAAGGTCCGCTACCAGCCGATCTACGTCGGCGACGCCGCCCCGATTCTCGCCGACGCGGCCACGATGGACGCACACGTCGGCGAGACCTACGAGGTCGGCGGCCCCGAGGAGCTGACGCTCGCCGAGGTCACGCGGCTGATCTACCGCTCGCGCGGCTCGAAGACGCGCGTTCTCCCGATCCCGACGGCCCTCGCGAAGGTCGGCCTCCGGGCGCTCAATCCCGTCCCCTTCTTCCCGCTCGGAACCGACCAGGCGACGTCGATGGACGTCGACCTCGTGGTCGGGCACAACGACGTGGACGCCTTCGGCATGGACGAGGCCGACATGACGACCTACGCCGGATACCTCGGCCTCGACTCGCGGTAGGCCCTGACGAACCCGCAGTGGCCGCGGCGGCCCAGCGTGACGCGCGGACGCACAGTTGGCCGGTCCGCGACCGTCCCCCCTTTTTCAGTGCCCGGGTCGATCGGGCAGACAGCCGCGTGCACCGACGCCGTCTGGCGGTAATCAGTTCGTACTGGCGGGACCCGGCACGGGAACCCCTCACACGCCGTAAACGGGTCCGAGAGCCCCGACAGGTGGCGGAACGGGCTCGTTACCACCCGTGATACCCCGACAAAACACTTATGCCCCCGATACTACAGTAACCCCTTACAGTACTATCCATGAAGCTCGCGATGATCGGCTTCGGGCAAGCCGGCGGGAAAATCGTCGACAAGTTCCTCGAGTACGACGAATCCACCGGCTCCAACATCGTCCGCTCTGCCGTCGCCGTCAACACGGCCAAGGCGGACCTGATCGGGCTCGAACACATTCCACAGGAGAATCGCGTCCTCATCGGCCAGGCTCGCGTGAAGGGCCACGGGGTCGGCGCCGACAACGAGCTCGGGGCCGAGATCGCCGAGGAGGACATCGACGAGGTCCAGGGAGCCATCGACAACATTCCCGTCCACGAGATCGACGCCTTCCTGATCGTCGCGGGCCTCGGCGGGGGGACCGGCTCCGGCGGCTCGCCCGTCCTCGCCAAACACCTCAAGCGCATCTACACGGAACCCGTCTACGGCCTCGGTATCTTGCCCGGCAGCGACGAAGGTGGCATCTACACGCTCAACGCCGCCCGCTCGTTCCAGACGTTCGTCCGCGAGGTGGACAACCTCATGGTCTTCGACAACGACGCCTGGCGGAAGACCGGCGAGTCCGTCGAGGGCGGCTACGACGAGATCAACGACGAGATCGTCCGGCGCTACGGCGTCCTCTTCGGGGCCGGCGAGGTCAGCGCGGGCGACAACGTCGCCGAGAGCGTCGTCGACTCCTCGGAGATCATCAATACCCTCTCCGGCGGCGGCGTCTCGACGGTCGGCTACGCGGCCGAGTCCGTCGAGGGCGAGGGATCCGGCGGTGGCGGCCTGCTTTCGCGGTTCAAGGGCGACGGCTCCACCGACGACATGGAGAGCGCCAACACGACCAACCGGATCACCTCCCTCGTGCGGAAGGCGGCACTCGGCCGACTGACGCTGCCCTGCGAGATCGAGGGGGCCGAGCGCGCACTGCTCGTCCTGTCCGGGCCGCCCGAGCACCTGAACCGGAAGGGAATCGAGCGCGGCCGGAAGTGGCTCGAGGAGCAGACCGGGAGCATGGAGGTTCGTGGCGGGGACTACCCCCTGAACGAGCCCAACGTCGCCGCGTCGATCCTCCTCTCGGGGGTCCACAACGTCCCGCGGATCAAGGAGCTCCAGCAGGTGGCCATCGAGGCCCAGGACAACATCGACGAGATCCGCCAGGAGAGCGAAGAGAATTTAGAGGCCTTGGTCGAAGACGAGGAAGATGAGTTGGATCCACTCTTCTAAGGGCGTCGTCCTCGGGGTACTGCTCGCGGTTTCGCTCGTGGCGGTCGGGACAGCCGCCGCGGCGACGGTGAGCGGCTCGGCCCCGGCGGCGACGGCCGAAGGGGAGACCGTCAGCACCACGGCCACGGTCGAGGAACCGTTCCGCGACATGCCCGACCAGTGGACGCTCCAGGGGACGACCGACCTGGAGAACACGAGCTGGACCGTGACCGTCTCCGCCCAGGGCGACGAGGTCGACACGCAGTCCTTCAGCGGCGGGTCGTTCACGTACGACCTGGACCGACAGACCGGCGCGACGATCGTCGAGATCGACGTCACCGGCGAGGTCCCGGCACTGAACACGTTCGACTACGGTAATCCCGCCGCCGAGAACTACACCGCCGCGGCCGTCGGCCAGTCCAGCGGCGACACCATGACCGCCATGGCCACGTTCGAGGGGCACCGATACACGTCGGCGCCCGGTGACGCCGTCGGCTCCCAGGAGGCCCGCGCGGCCATCGACGAGGCCGTCGAGTCCGCCGGCGAGGACAACGGAAACGTCCAGCAGGCCATCAGCGCCTACAACAACGGCAACTTCGAGAACGCCGTCTCGCTGGCCGACGACGCCGAGAGCGGCGCCCAGACGTCCCAGCTTCTGATGATCGGCGCCGGCGTCGTGGTCGTCCTCCTCGTCGTCGGCGGCGGCGTCTACTACTGGCGCCAGAACCGCGACAAGGGTCACAAGCTCCAGTAACCGGATGCGGTTTTTCGTTCCGTTCGACGCGCGGAACCCGAAGACGCGACTCGCGGAACTGTTCGACGACGGAGAGCGCCGCGAGTTCGCCCGTGCACTGCTCGCGGACGTCCTCGCGGCGGTCCGCGGCGCCGGCCACGAGCCCGTCGTCCTCGCGACGGCCCAGGTCGACGTGGACGCACCGGTGACCGTCGACGACCGGCCCCTGACCCCGGCCGTCGAGGACGCCCTCGCGGGAGCCGACCTGCCGGCCGGCATCGTCGCCGCCGACTGTCCGCTGGCGACGCCCGCGGCCATCCAGCGACTCGTCGCCGTGGACGCCGGCGTCACACTCGCACCGGGCCTCGGCGGGGGCACGAACGCCCTCGTCGTTCGCACGGCAGACTTCCACGTCGACTTCCACGGCGTGTCCATCCGGGACCACCGGGAGCGGGCCCGCGAAGCGGGGGTCGAACCGGCGACACTCGACTCCTTCCGGCTCGCGCTCGACGTCGACGAGCCCGCCGACCTCGTGGAGGTTCTCCTCCACGGCGGCGGCGAGGCCGCGGCCTGGCTCCGTGAAGCCGGCGTCGACGTGGCCGCGACCGACGGCCGCGTCGAGCCGACACGACGCGGCGATTCCGGGGCCGACCCGGGCTGAGCCTGCCGTCTACCGCCACTCCGAACGTGACAGCGATATGAACAAGGATTTTTGGTGTGAGAGTACGTACCTCCCCCTGCACGGGCCGACCCGTGCATCGGGTACGTGTCTCGCGCCGCGCACCCGGACCGTGCCAGACACCGCTCCTGGCGCCCGATCCCGGCCCTGCCCATGGCTGGGATCATTCTCGTTTCGCGAACCCTTTTGCCCCTGGCGAGCGGACGCTCTCCCGTGTTTCCCGGTGCCGACGAGTACGACGTGGCCGTGACCGTCGACGAGGCCGACGTGGAGCGACTGCTGTCCGTGCGGCCGGCGGACGTGGCCCCCGCCGACGAACTGTCCTTCTGCCGGAACGTCTTCGTGCCGTTGACGACCGCCTGCCGGTACACCTGCACCTACTGCACCTACTTCGACCCGCCCGGCGAGGCGACGCTCATGGCGCCAGCGGAGATCCGGGAGGTCGTCGAGCGGGGCGCCGACGCGGGCTGTACGGAGGCGCTGTTCACCTTCGGCGACGACCCCGACGAACGCTACACCGCGATCCACGACCAGCTCGCCGAGTGGGGCTACGACACCATCCACGAGTACCTGCGCCGGGCCTGCGAGATCGCCCTGGACGTGGGCCTGCTGCCCCACGCCAACCCCGGCGACCAGACGCGCGAGCAGATGGCGACGGTCGCGGACGTCAACGCCAGCATGGGCGTCATGCTGGAGACGACTGCCGAGGTCGACGCCCACGCCGGCCCGCGACGGAAGTCGCCGGGCCAGCGCCTCGCCACCATCCGAACGGCCGGCGAACTCGGCGTGCCCTTCACGACGGGGATCCTGATCGGCATCGGTGAGGACTGGCGCGACCGGGCCGAGAGCCTGCTGGCCATCCGCGCGCTCCACGAGCGCTACGGCCACGTCCAGGAGGTCATCGTCCAGCCCGTCGTCGACAACGAGCGCTGGTCGGACGGCAGCCCCGATCTGGCGACGCTCCGCCGGGCGGTCGCGATGGCCCGCGCGGGGCTCCCCGCGGACGTCTCGGTCCAGGTCCCGCCCAATCTCGCGCCCGCCGGCGAGGTCACGGACTGTGGCATCGACGACCTCGGCGGCGTCTCGCCGGTCACCGACGACCACGTCAACCCCGACTACGCCTGGCCGGCGCTCGACCACTTGCGGACCATCGCCGAGGAGACCGGCGTCCCCCTGACCGAGCGCCTGCCCGTCTACGAGCGCTACGTCGACGACGAGTGGCTCTCGGACCGGATTCGCGACGCGATCGACGCCGCCGACGCGGCCGGTCGGCGGTACCGGCGGGTCCTGGCGGGCGAGTCGCTGGACGCGGACCCGAGTGCCGCGGACTGAGCTACCGGACGAGCTGTGAGAAGACGCGTCGCTCGATCTTGCGGAGGTGCTCGCCGACGGTACTCGCCGCGATCCCGACCGTGTCGGCCACGTCCGCGTGGGTGGCCTGGCGTGGATCCTCGTAGTAGCCCAGGCCGACCGCCGCCTCGAGGACTTCCCGCTGCCGGTCCGTCAGCGAGAGGAACAGGTCGTCGAAGTCGGGCGTGTGCGTGCCCGTCTCGGCGACCTCGACGGCGAACTCGGCGTCCTCGGTCGGGAGCGCGTCGGCGAAGGCCCCTTCAGGCCCGACGAGGGTCACGACCATCGACCCGTCCGGTGCTAGTTCGATGGGCATCTCCATGGCCAGGCCGGTGTCGTACCTGATCTCCAGCATCCGCTCGGTCACCGGCGTCGGCTCGAAGCGCGTGTAGGAGTACCACCAGCCGTCGCCCTCGACGACGCTAAAGTCGACGACGTGTGGTGACTCCTGGAGAATGTCTCGGTATCGTTCGACGTCGCCGCGCGCCTCCGCGAGCAGCAGGCCGGTCCCGTCCTCCAGGAGGTCCACCCGGTGGATGTTCCCGCGCTCGACGGACGGCTCCTCGGCGAGGGCGGCGCCAAGCGGGTGGAACGCCGCCCCCTCGGTCGGCCGGACCCGCAGCCGTGCATACCGCATGGCTGCTCGGTTCGGACCGCACGTATAAATTCGCCGCGCATACGGCGCATCACGTTCTGGGCCCCGGGGCACCAGTAGGCGCCTGCCGGGAGTTAGCGACTCGACCGCGCTCCGGTTCGTCCTCCTCGCCCCACGCGCCGCCCACCGTCTCCCCGCTGACGCGCTCACCGCCGTCGTGCTGTCCCTGCGGCGTTCGCGCGGGTCCACACTCTCACTCGACCAGCGGCGTCCCGTCTGCCTTCGGCCCGAGTTGCGGGCCGAACGGCGGATTGTCGGGGTCGATCCGGCGGCGCTGTTCGTAGTCCGTCGAGCGCTCGACCGGGACCCGGCCGATCGCCGAGATCATCTCGACGTACTCCGCGACCGAGCGGGCCTCGCCGAAGCCCCCGCCCGCGCGCTTGGTGATCTCCTCGGAGAGGATCGTCCCCATGAAGTCGTCGGCGCCACAGGAGAGCATCTTCAGCCCCTGCTCGTCGCCGTACTTCACCCAGGAGGACTGGACGTGATCGACGTTGTCCAGGAACAGCCGCGAGACGGCGATCATGAGCTCGTCCTCGTGGCGCGAGGCGCCCCGGTCGACCATGCCGCGGTCGTGCAGCGGGGTGTCCGGGTGGACGAAGGATAGCGGCACGAACTCGGTGACGTTGTCCGTCCGGTCCTGGAGCTTCCGAATCCGTTCCAGGTGCATGACCCGGTGCATCTCGTTGTCGACGTGGCCGTACATGATGGTCGCCGTCGTCGGGAGGCCGACGCTCGCGGCGGCCTCCATCGCCTCGAGCCACTCGTCGGTCCCGATCTTGCCCGGGCAGATGACCGACCGAACCTCGTCGACGAGGATCTCTGCCGCGGTGCCAGGGGCCGAGTCCAGCCCCGCGTCGGCGAGGCGCCCGTAGACCTCCTCGTAGGACCAGTCCGTGCCGCGGCGGCCGTGGTAGGCCTCCTCCGGCGTCATCGAGTGGACGTGGAGCCCGTCGACGCTCATCGCCTCGATCTGCTCGCAGTAGGTGCCGGGATCGACGTCGTACCGCGAGGCGGGTTTGTAGTTCAGGTCGCCACGGTCGCTCGATTCGAGGATCTCGCGGTGCTCGTCGTCGAGGACGAGCGCCGGGTGGAGGCCGCTGACCGAGGTTACCTCGTAGATGCCCCGCTCGACGGCGTCGGCGACGATCCGGCGGGACTCCGCGGGCGTCTTGGTGAAGCCGCCGTGGTCGACGTCGGCGTCGACCAGGAATTCGTCGGAGCGGTCCTTGAAGTTACAGAACAGACAGCCGGTGTTGCAGGCCGTCGTGACGTTGTTGTTGAGGTTGGCGACGAAGGTCACCTCGTCGCCGACCACCTCGGCGCGCCGGCGGTCGGCCGCCTCCAGGATCAGTTCCTTGCGATGCAGGTCGATCCCGGGCCGATCGGTGCCCGTCGTCAGCAACTCGACGCCGTCGTCGACCGTGAGACGGGTCCCGTCGCGGGCCTTCGCCAGGGCGTTCTCGAAGTGCTGGTCGGTCTCGGGGACGTGTTCGAAGTCGTATCGGTCCCGCGGGACGTGCGCGCGTGGCCGCTCGGCGTCCGCCATTGTTCTCCGGCAGACCGCCCAGGCGCATAAGGGGACGGGAACTGGCCAGATCACCCGCCAGCCGGGAGGTACCCCAGCAGCGACGTGAGTGACTCGAGGGCAATCCAGACGAGGAAGACGACGTAGGCGACGAGCAGGGCGATCGACTCGCGATCGGTCAGGATCAGGTCGGTGCGGAGGGCGGCAAAGAGCAGGATCGTCGCCAGCGTGAGCACGGCGAACAGCGGGACGGCCATCGCGAAGTCGACCGCCCAGGCCCCGACCAGCATCACCCCGACGGGGATCGCGACGAGGAGGTCGAAGGTGTTCGAGCCGAGCACGTTCGCGATGGCGGCGACGCTTCGTTCGTTCCGGGCCGCGCGCACGCTCACGAGTGCGTCCGGCATGCTCGTCGCCGCAGCGAGGACCGTCACCCCCATCAGGAACTCGTCGACGCCCGCGGCAGCCCCCAGCGCCTCCACGGCCTCGACGAGCTGGTGGACCGCGAGCAGGATGACCACCAGCCCGGCGACCAGGAGCGCCCACTGGCGGCGCGCGTCGACGTCCCGTCCGACGGCCGGGTCCGCGACGTGGTCTGCGGTGTCCTGGGCCTGGATGAACAGGTACAGGCCGTAGAGCCCGAGCGGGATCATCGCCAGGGGGCGCGTGATCGTTCCGGCCAGGGTCGTGCCTCCCGTGGGATAGTAGATGACCGCCATCGCGAAGGTGATCACCAGCACCGAGACCGCGAGCATGTAGAACTGGGCCTCCTTGTAGACGAGCGTGCGGTTGGCCTCGATCTGCTCGTCCGTGCTGACGCCGGCCAGCGCGGGAATCACGAGGACGTTGAAGATGGCCGAGCCGACGATGGCGCCGACCCCGATGGACAGCGACCCCGTGACGACCCCCGCGACGACCACGGTCGCGAGTTCCGGGAACGAGGAGCCGACGGCCGCGACGACCGAGCCCTGGACGACCTGCGGGAGCCCGTAGTACGCCGAGAGCCGCTCGCTCGCCCCCTCGAGCCAGCTACTGCCGATCCAGATCGCACCGCTCGCGAGGACCACGACGAGGACGTCGAGCACCAGGGAGACCTGGCTCATTGCCCGGGACTGCCGCCGGGTGGCAGTTAGTCGTTCCGCCAGGGACCCAGCCCGTTCGACCCCGACCGGCCGGAAGTGCAAACACTTTGGACCCGGGCGCGAAACGGACTGGCAATGACTTCGGTGAAGGAGTTCCGCGTGGCCGAGCCGGCCACGCCCGACGCCCTCGGCCGCGGCGCCTTCGTCTTCACGGACGACTACTCGGTCTTCGACTGGGGGAAAATGCCCGACCAGATTCCCGACAAGGGCGCCTCCCTCTGTACGATGGGCGCGTTCAACTTCGAACTGCTCGAGGACGCGGGCGTCCCGACACACTACCGCGGCGTCGTCCACGATGGCGAGACCGTCCCGATCGCGACGGCCCTCGACGCAGGCGCGCCCCCCCGCGAGATGGCCATCGACCTCACGCAGGTCCCCGACCTGCCCTTCGAGGGCGACGAGGCCGACGACCCCAGCGGCTACGATTATGGCGCCTACCACGCCGACGCCGGCGAGAACTACCTGATCCCCCTGGAGGTCGTCTTCCGCAACCGCGTGCCCGTCGGCTCCTCGCTCCGCAACCGGACGACCCCCGCCGACCACGGCCTCGACCTCGAGGATTGGCCAGACGCGGCCGTCGACCTCGCAGAGCCCGTGATCGAGTTCTCGACGAAGTACGAGGAGCAGGACCGGTATCTCGATCGCACCGAGGCCGACCGCATCGCCGGTGCCGTCGACGTCGACGACCTGGCCGACGTCGCCCGGGAGGTCAACCGCCTCGTCACCGACCGGGCCGAGGCGGCGGGCATGGACCACCAGGACGGCAAGATCGAGTGTCTCTTCTTCGAGGGCGAGATCCGCGTCGCCGACGTCGTCGGTACCTTCGACGAGAACCGCTTCGCCTACGACGGCCAGCAGGTCTCCAAGGAGGTCATCAGGCAGTACCACAAGCACACGCAGCCAGCGTGGGTCGCGGCCGTGAGCGAGGCCAAGGAGCGCGCGACGGCGGAAGGCATCGCCGACTGGAAGTCGCTGTGTGATCCCGAGCCGGAGCCACTGGACCCGTCCGTCGTCCAGGTCGCACGCGACCTCTACTGTGCGGGGACGAACGCCTACACCGGAGAAACCGTTTTTGAGGCCCCCAGCATCGACGACGCGGTGGCGGCCGTACGGGATCTCTGAGAACACTGAGGGGCCGCGTACCGCCAGACCCGATTTTGGTCGCGACGGGAGAACCGTCAGTCGTCGCCTTCGGCCGATTCCGCGACGAACTCGCCGAGGCCGTCGATCGGCCGGTCGGGATTCAGGTCGTCGAGCTGCGACGGCGCGCCGAGCTGGGCGTCTGCCTCTTCGGGATCGCGGAGCGTCGTCCGGCCGCGGTGGACGGCCACGGCATCGTCGAGGTGCAGGCGAATGGCCTCGAGCAGTGCGTCGGCTTCCAGGGGCTGGCCGATCTCCCGGAGTTCCTCGGCGTCGGCGTCCGGCGGGACGTTGAAGGCGCGCTGCGTGATGATCGGTCCCTGGTCGAGGTCGGTCGTGACGTAGTGGGCGGTCACGCCGGCGATGCGGACGCCCTCCTCGATGGCCTGGAGGTACGCCTCCGCCCCGGGGAAGGAGGGCAGCAGCGACGGGTGGACGTTGATGATGCGGCTCTCGTAGCGAAAGACGACGTCCGGCGAGAGAATGCGCATGTACCGCGCGAGGACGACCAGGTCGGCGTCGTACTTGCCCAGGAGCTCCAGGAGCTGTTCCTCGTCGGGATTGCCCGACTCGTCGCCGATGTCGTGGAAGGGGACGTCGTAGCGCTCGGCGAGGGGCTGCAGGTCGGGGTGGTTCCCGATGACGACGCTGACGTCCGCGCCGAGGTCACCGCTGGCCCACGCCTCGAAGATGGCCTCGAGGCAGTGGGACTCCTTGGTGACGAGGACCGCGATCTGCTGGGTCTCGCGGTCGGCGGGGAAGCGCACCTGGACGTCGACGCCGAGGTCCTCGCCGAGTTCGTGGAGGTCCTCCCGCAACGTCGCCTCGGTGCAGACCATCTCCGAGGTGTCGACGTGCATCGTCATCCGGAAGACGCCCTCGCGGACCGCCTGGTCGAGGTCCTCGATGTTGATCCCGCGCTCGAAGAGCAGTGACGTGACGTTCGCGATCAGGCCCGTGTCGTCATCGCCGACGACGGTGATCTCCGCGAACTCGCGGCTCACGGCGGTCTCCCCTCCGGCAACGTGGTCTGTCTCATTGCTCAGTTCGAGTCCGGCGAACGGGCAAAAGGTTTCGTTTCGCCCCGGCGTCCCCGCGCCCGCTGTCGGCTACCGGCCCGTCGGCAGCGCTCGTCGCCCCAGCCAGCCACGGATCGGATCGAGTCCCGGACACCCCTGGCCCAGCCAGACCGCTGCACCCAGGACGGCCAGTCCGAGCTGAAAGGTGAAAAACGGCGTCAGCTCTATCGACTGGACGAGGCCGAGGGCGTTCGGGGGATCGCCGCGGGACGGCAAGGGGACGAGCGGCCAGGCGAGGAAGGCGAGTTCTTCGGGCTGACCGCTGATGAGCGGATCGAGGGCGTCGCCGGCCAGATGGGTCAGGTAGCCCACGGCGAACGCCAGCGCGGCGACCGCACGGCTACGATGCCGCGCGAGCGCTACGAGGAGCACGAGGCCAAGTATGGCGACGACCACCGAGTGGCCCAGCGAGCGCCCCCCAGGCAGGACGCCGAGGTACCAGCCCAGCGGCTTGTCGATCAGGTCCGGCGCCTGCGTGCCGAGCGCGACGGCGAGCGCGGGGACGTCGCCCGGGACGCGTCCGCCGCGCAGCCGAACGAGCGCGACGAACGCCAGGTAGCCGACGCCGAGGTGAGCCCACGGCCACATCGTTCGGACGGTCGGCACACGGCCGCAAGTCCCTGTCGGTGCGAGACTGACAGAAGCAAGGGGTCCGGCGGCGCCGGGTGCCTGCCGGCGAGTCACAAGAGTTTTCGACGCCGCCCACCGCGTTTCCACCGATGACCGCCTACACCGCGACCGTGACCGTCCGGCTCAAGCGGGGGGTGCTCGACCCGGAGGCCGAGACCACCCAGCGGGCCCTGGAACGCCTCGGCTTCGAGCTCGGCGACCTCCGTTCGGCCGACGTCTTCGAGGTCGACCTGGAGGCCGACGACGCAGACGGTGCCCGCGAGCGCGCCGACGAGATGGCCGAGCGGCTCCTCGCCAACCCGACCATCCACGACTACGACGTGGCGGTCGAGGAGGCATGACGGTCGCCGTCGTGCAGTTCGGCGGGAGCAACTGTGACCGGGACACCGTCCAGGCCCTCCGCCACCTCGGGTTCGACGCACACCTGGTCTGGCACGAGGACGGTCTCCCGGACAGAACGGCGGGCGTCGTCCTCCCCGGCGGCTTCTCCTACGGCGACTACCTCCGGGCCGGCGCGATGGCCGCCCAGTCCCCGATCATGGACGAGGTCCGCACCGCGGCCGCGGCGGGCACGCCCGTCCTGGGCATCTGTAACGGGGCCCAGATCGGCTGCGAGTCCTCCCTCACCCCGGGCGCGTTCACGACCAACGAGAGCGCTCGCTTCCAGTGCGAGCGCGTCCACGTTCGCGTCGAGAACGCCGACACGCCCTGGACTCGGGCCTACGACGAGGGCGAGGTGCTCGAACTCCCCATCGCCCACGGCGAGGGGCGCTACGAGATCGCCGACGACCGCCTCGACGCGCTGGAGGACGCGGACCGAGTCCTGTTTCGGTACTGCGACGCCGAGGGGACCGTCACCGACGACGCGAACCCCAACGGCTCCAAGCACAACGTCGCCGGCGTCACCGGCGAGGACCCACACGTCGCCGTCCTGATGCCCCACCCAGAGCGCGTGACGCTCCCGGACGTCGGGATCACCGACGGGCAGGGCGTCCTTCAGGGCTTTCGGGCCTGACGATTTGTAGGGCAGGAGAATAGACTTGCGGCGCCGACTCGACGTGCCTACCGTTTTCGAGAGATAGCTATGGCCCTGTCCCGGGAGACGGGATTTCGTCAAGATTGTAGACGGTCATACTCCGAATAATGATTACTGCGATAATGACGTATGCATTTCGTCGACTAGGGTTGCATTACCACCCACTGCTGGCGGGTAGCACAAAGGGAAAGGATGGATGGGGAACGCGGGCGTGGAGCGCGTGACACGATCGGTTGGGCTCCAGGCCCTATCGAGAATCTGCCGCGGGAGGTACATATACCCGACCCGCCCGGAGTGAAAGTGAAACTGCCGGACGTGAGGGCCGTAATCGTGGACTGCGTCAGACACGCCCTGCGAACCACTCCGCCCGGAGTAATCCGTCCATACCCGATCGCTCAGCGAACTAGGGACATGGTATACGACCGTTCGCGGTCGACGACTAGCTCCCACGTTCGCTCGCACTCACACGACACCTGGTCGAAGACCGAGGGATCCTGTCGGAGGTCGAAGTCCTTGATCGCGCGCTGGACGCGGTCGTCGCACTCCCCGCAGTTGTGGGGGCCGCGGTCCGAGCCGTGGCCGACGGGATCCGAGACCGCGATGACGTCGACGTCGGCGGTCCGCTCGAGGACTGCCGCAACGCTCCAGAGCCACGGCGGGCGGTAGCCGTCGTCGTGGTAGAGGTCGGCGACCATCGTGTGGCGCTGGACGTTGCAGGGGTTCATCGAGACGGTGTGACACCCCTCGACGGCCGCACAGCGCTCGATCGAACCCACCATGTCCTCGATGGCCTCCCCCTCGGAGAGGAAGGGCGGCTTCATCAGGAGGTAGGCTTTGATTCCGGCCGCGACGTCCTCGGGGGCCGCCGCGTCGGCCGCCATGGCCTCGGTGCAGGCGTCCTCGAAGTCGGCGAAGGTGACGTACTTGTTGACGCAGTCGTGGCGGATCCGGTCGGTGGCGGTTTCGAGCCCGATGGCCACGTCGGTCGTGATGCCGTGGCCGGTGAAGTCGGCGATCTTCTCGCGATCCACGAAGTCCGGCAGGGACTCGACGACGATCCGGTCGCGGTCGGCGAAGGTCTCGGCGATGGCCGCGCGGGTCTCGGCGGGGACCTCGCGCTCGTCGAGGAAGGAACCGGAGGTGTAGATCTTGACCTGCCCGGCGACGTCCCCGGAGAGGGAGTCGGCGTTCGCGTCCTCGTGATCGAGACAGGCCTCGACCTGGGCCAGGAGGTCCTCGTGGGCGACCGACCCGCCCTCGACCGACTCCGCGACGTAGCCACACATCGTACAGCCACCGGCGCGGGCCCACCGACAGCCACCGGTGTTGAGGATGATCGTCAGGGAGTCGTAGACGCCGTCCGGCGTGTTGTCCTCGTCGAGCCAGACGCGCGTCGGCTCGCGTGGGTCGTAGGTCTCGTCCTTGCGGGCCCGGATCTCCCGCATGACCTGGTTGTGGGCGTCCATCCCCCGCCCCTGCTCGTAGACCTCCGGGCTGGGCTTGCTCATTGCGAGAGTGGAGTCGACGCACGCGTATAGCCGCTACGCTCCGCGAACCGGGGCCACTCTGGAACGGTTTCGACGAACTGAACCGGCCCGAATGTACTTACCAGGTACTACCCAGAAATCGCACATGGACTCTCGCATCACGCGACGGCGGTACCTCCTGGCAGGTGCGAGCGCCGTCGGCGTTTCGACGGCTGGCTGCAGCGGCGGCGAGGAGCCAGAATCGACTGATGCGCCCGCGGCGACTACGAGCGGCGGGACCGGCGGGCAGGAGACGGCACAGACCACGGCGACACCGTCCTCGATCGAGACGGACCCCGACCGGGTCGCATGGCGACGCGACTTTGGGGTCGACGACTACGTCATGGTCCATGACGGGCGGCTCTATGGACGTCTCGCCGACGGGGGCGAACTGCTCGCCGTCGATCTGGCGGACGGCGAGACGGCGTGGTCGGCCGACGCCGTCGACCCGTCGCCGGCTCCACCGGCTGTCGACGACCGGGGGCTCTACGTCCTGACGATGGACGACGTGGTCGTGTCCCTCGACCACGAGGGCGAGCAGCGCTGGTCCGGCGACGGACCACCGGGCAACCCCCAGTACTCGCCTATCGGGCGGCCCACCGTGGCGGGCGACCACGTGGCGGTCGGCGGGAGTGGTGGCGCCGCGCTCCTCGACGCGTCCTCTGGAGACCGCCTCCAGACCTACCCTGGCGATGGTGTTGCGTGGGCCCCGGTGATACGGGATGACACGGTCTACTACACGGCTGGCGACGGCCGAAAACCCGACTCGCATCGCGTCTATGCCATGGGTATCGACGGTTCCGAGCGCTGGCAGTTCCGGGTCGGCGACTCGCTGTACTGTGGCCCCGCGCTTGGTGACGGCGCCGTCTTCGTCGCCTCGATGGACGAGTACGTCTACGCCATCGAGGCCGAGAGCGGGGAGCAGCGCTGGCGCTTCGAGACACCGGCGGACAACCGCGGGTCGGCTAGCCAGCCCGTTTACGCCGACGGAACCGTTTTCGTCCACGAGGGTGGCGACCAGGTCATGTTCGCGCTGGACGCGGCCAGCGGCGACGAGGTGTGGCGCTTCCCGGCGCCCGACGTGCTCACTGCCGTCCCGGCCATCGCGGGCGACGTCGTCGTGACGGCCACGCCGGGCCACCTCCTGGCTATCGACCGCGAGAGCGGCGACCTTGGGTGGGCCGTCGGCCTCGAAGAGTCCATCTACGGGCCGGCCGTCACCGACGACCACGTGCTCTACGTGGTGGAGGGGACGGTCGTGGCGGTCGAGCGGTGACCCGCAGGCAAACCATCTACCCGGGTGGGGCCAATGAGTACGAATATGATGGCCATCATCCGAGTGGACGACCAGACGAAGGCTCGGCTGGAACGGCTCAAGGGGGAAGACGAGACCTGGAGCGAGTTCCTCGACCGGCTGGCGTCAGAACGCGGGTCGATGGAACCCGGTCTCTGGACGGGCACGGACAAGCCGGAGGGGGCCCGCGACGCACGGGAACGGGCTCGGGAGGGCTTCGAATAGTCGGCCGTCTGCCGGACCCCCGTTACGTCTCCTCGACGTGGCGGACCGAACTCGCGATGCCGCGCGTGCTCTCGACCATCTCCGGCCCGCTCATCTCGGCCCGTCCGACGGCGAAGGCCTGGGGCCCTTCGATCACAACCTCGTCGCCGACGCGGATGTCGTCGCTCGCGTCGACCACGCCCGGCGCCAGGACGCTCCCATGCGGGACGAAGTCGTCGATCTCGACAGTCTTCGTCGGTGCCTCGCTCTCCCGCCAGCGTTTCGCCCCCGCGAGCGTGAACGAGAGGACGCCGTAGTTCGGGACGAGGGCGGCCAACTGTTCTCCACCGTCGGCATCGTGGGCCTTGAGCTTCGGATAGCGGGCTTTGACCCGGATGTCGTCGAACAGCGCGTCGCCAGCGCCGGCCCCAAACTGGTAATCCGCCACCGCTTTCAGGGTGTTGTGCTGGCGCTCGCGCTTGGAGTACTTCAGTTCGTCCGCGAGCGTCGAGGCGAGGTTCGACAGCGACTCGGTCGTCGTCGGGTGATCTTCGACGGTGAACTCCACGGCGAGGTCGCGGTCGACACTTTCGACGGCCCGATCGACGATCTCCCGGTAGCCGTCTTCTGGGACGTGCGCGACGATTCGCGGGTATTCGTTGCGCCGGAGGTACGCCGCGAGCACGTCCGAGACGAACTCGACCTCCGTCGCGCTCCAGTCGCCCGTGACGACGGTGTCGTAGTGCTGGGCAGGGTAGGTCAACTCGAGTTCCTGCGGGACGACGCCGATGGGCGAGGTCATCGAGACGGTGTGGGCCCGGAACTGGATGGCGTCGTGGAACTGGCCGTGACTTTGGGACTCGCTGTAGGGCTTCCGGGCCGAGCAGGGGACGAGCACCAGGGGCGCGTCGAAGCGGTTCCGGTACCGCGTCGTGACGCGCTCGGCGAAGCGCTGGATCTCGACGCGACGAAGCGTGTCGTCCGAGGATGCGGTGATCTCCGCGCGGCGCAGGACGGGTGTCCGTTGTTCGAGATACGTGTACTGCCGGTCCAGTCGGCGGAACGTCGCGGTGTGCCACTGCTCGTGGCGGGCCTGCCCCTCCACGTAGTCCCGGAGTGTCCCCCGGCGGATTCGCTCGCGGACGGTCGCCAGGGCCGCCCGAAGGGCGTTGACGTTGTGGGCGACGCAGTCCTGTCGGTCGAAGTCTTCGATCGGTCCGCGACAGGCCGGACAGGCACACGGGAGTTCGCTCAAGTGTTCGAGCGCACGATTTCCGTCCGAGGTCAGGTACCGCCCGCGCGTGCCGGCGAGGACGGCCCTGTCCGCGTCCACGAGGTCGACGCCTGCGTGGACCAGCGTCGCGACGTTGCCCGGCGTGGCGACGCCGGGGAGGTACAGCGCGCTGTCGGCGGGAATCGACTCGCGCGTCCTGACGACGCCAGCGACGAAGGCCTGCGCGTGCCCCCGCAGGTGCTGGGCGTTCGAGAGGACGTAGACGTCGGCACCGAGGTTGTCGGCCGTGTCGGGCGAGACCACGGCGCCACTCGGGTAGTCGACGTCCGGGTAGTCGATGGCGAAGGCGTCCTGGACCTCGCCGGGCGTCCCGCCGGGGAAGCCACGGTGGGGCAGGACCGTCACCGTCGCGTCGTCTCCCTCGGGGAGGTCGCGCTCGGCGACCCACTCGCTGCCGGCGTCGACGAGGATCGGGTGAGGCCCGCCGGGACCCTCCTCGCCGGCGACCCGCTCGTCGTCCGCGTGGCCCACGAGGGTCGGGAAGGTGAGGGGGTCCGCGAGGCGGAGTTCGCCGAGGCGCGCGGCCCCGTCGCGCTCCTGGACCTCGACGTAGTCTGTCATCGGTCGTCCTCCGCCTGGCCGCCGTAACTGTCCGTCGATCGGCCCGAGAGGGCGACTCGCTCGACCGTCTCCGGCAGGCGCTCGAGTGCGGTCGCCGGCCAGTCGCGGTGGGCGACGGTGACGGTCGCCTCGGGTGCGGCGTCGACCAGGGCGGCCACGCCGTCGGCGGCCGCTTCCTGGGTCGCGCGGTCGGTCCGTTCGGGCATTTCACCCGTCAGCGGATACACGTCCGATAGTTCCGGCGGGACGGGACCGAACGGCGGGACGAGCCGCCAGCACTCGTCGTAGTCCCCGTGACGGTCGCCCTCCGTCAGGAGCAGGGTGCCCGAGACGTCGAGGCGCCCCAGTCGGTCGTGGTGACGGCGGACTTCGGGTCGGCGTGCGCTCTCCGCCGAGAGGGCGAAGAAGGCATCGCCCGTGACGGGGTCGGTCGCCTCGAGTTGGTGGGCGTGGTCCAGCAGGGCGCGAAAGCCGTCGACCATCGCCGGATGGCCCCTGGCTCGGGTCTCCACGAGTTCGAGGAGGCGCCCGCGCTGGAGGGCCTGTTTGACGCGGCGCATCTCGCCGAAGGAGACGTGGAGGTTGTGCTCGGCGAGGTGGCGGTGGCGCTCGTCCTCGCTGGCGTCCTGGAGGTCGGCGGGCGTCGTGCTCGCACAGACCGGACACTCGCAGGGGAAGTAGGTCAGGTCTTCCAGGTGCTCGGTACCGCGGACGGTCATGTATCGCCCGTCGCGGGCGTAGATGGCGTAAGCGGCGGAGTCGAAGAGGTCACAGCCAAGCGCGACGGCCAGCGCGAACATCATCGGGTGCCCGGCGCCGAAGAGGTGGACGGGAGCGCTCTGGGGGAGTCCGCGCTTGGCCGCGGCGACGACGTCCACGAGGTCGGCGAAGCGGTAGTCCGACATGAGCGGGACGACGGCCCCTATCGGGAACACGTCGAGGCCCGTCGCCGCGGCCTCGCGTGCTGCGGTCTCCCGGAGGTCGGGATAGGTCGACCCCTGGACCGGCGCGGTGACGAGCATGTCCCCGAGGTCCATGTCGGCGGCGACGTCGAGGCGCTCCTGGGTGGTCGCCCGTTCCGTCTCGGCCCGCTCGCGCGAGACATCCGGGGGCGTCGGGATGTCGACGGGCGTGCCGACGTCGGCCCCGACGTCGTGCTGGAACTGCAGGATCTCCGGCGTGTCGACGTCGATGTCACCGTACTCGGCGAGCTGGAAGGAGCCGGAGTCGGTCATGATCGCCCCGGAGAAGTCGAGCAGGTCGTGCAGGCCTCGTTCCAGGGCGGGTTCGCGGAGTTCGTCGCTCCCGTGGAGGACGTAGCTGTTCGTGATGAGCATCTCCGCGCCGAACTCGGCCTCGAGCTGGGCCGGCTGGATCGTCTGGACGTGGGGGTTGACGACCGGCAGCAGGGCGGGCGTCTCGACGGTCACGCCGGCCCGCGGGACGCGAAGCTCGCCGAGCCGTCCCGCGGCGGAGTACCGGCGCACCTCGAAGACCGGCGGCATTGCTCCGGGGTGGGGGAGGCCCGGCGGTAAGCGTTGCGTCTCGGGGCGCGACGGACTGGACGTCTCGGCCCGTGTCAGGCGACGTTGATCGGGCCGTGCCGCTCGTACTCCATCTGTTCGGCCGCGGCGGCCGCGATGGCGTCGCCGAACTCTCGTTCCAGGAGGTACAGCGCCAGGTCGATTCCGGACGTAATGCCGCCGGCGGTCAGCACGTCGCCGTCGTCGACGACGCGGGCGTCGACGACCTCGGCATCCGTCTCCCGGAGGTCGTCGATGGCACCGTGGTGCGTGACGGCGGGCCGCCCGGCCAGGAGTCCCGCTCGCGAGAGGAGCATCCCGCCCGTACAGACCGCCGCCAGCGTCACGCCGCCGGCGTGGAGGGAAGCGAGACGCTCCGGGAGGTCGCCGCGCTCGGCCTCCGCCCAGGCGCCCGCGTCGCGCCGCGCGTTCCAGCCCCCACCGGGCACCACGACGAGGTCCGGGTCTGTCTCGCCGAGTGTCCCGACGGCTTCGACGCCGATTCCGTGGCTCGTCGGGACCGTCCGTTCGCCATCCAGGGTCGTCAGCGTGACGTCGACGTCTGCGCCCGCGTCGCGACCGTAGGCCAGGACCTCCGCCGGGCCCAGCGCGTCCAGGGCCTCGACGCCGTCGAACAGTGCGACTTCGACGTTCATGCGTGTGAGAGGGGCGGGTGGTACTTGGGCCTGTGTGTCGTGGTCGAATCAGTTCGTTCGGGGCTCTCTGGCTCGCGGTTCACTGCGGTTGCTACGAGGGTTCCGAGGGAGGGGATTCGAACCAGAGCCAGACGGTTGTGCTCGCTCACTTCGTTCGCTGCGCGCACTGCGACTGGCAGGGTTCGAATCCCTGGACGCACTCGTCGCTCACGTTCGTTCGCGACCGAGTGCGAGGGAGGGGATTCGAACCCCTGGACCCCTACGGGAGCGGGTCTTAAGCCCGCCGCCTTTGGCCAGGCTCAGCCACCCTCGCGCGTCTCCCCCTGTGTCCCACCGCCGCATGTCGCTTACGGTCGCCAGTGCCTCCCCGATCGTCTCGGGTGACCTACCCGTCGACGACCGCCGTTACTACCGCGGGGGCCGGCCACACACAACGTTTTTTAAGTGCCGCGTGGAGGGGTGAAGATAGCAGAGGCAAACCTGTCGATGGAAGATGGGACGTCGGATGGAAGGTCGGTGTCGCGACGCCAGGTGCTCGCGGGTGCGGGTGGCCTCTCGACCCTCGCGCTCGCCGGCTGTTCGGGACCGAGCGAGGGCGAGGAGGCACCCGTGGACACGCTCACCTACGCCCAGTCTCAGTCCTTCGTCTCCCTCGATCCGGTCGTCCTGAACGACGTCCCCTCCGGCCGCATCGCCGGGCAGATCTTCGAGGGGCCGTACGAGTACGACACGAACCTCGACCTCGTTCCGGTACTCGCCGCCGACACGCCGACCGTCGAGCGGGGCGGGCAGCGGTGGATCGTCCCGCTCGATCCCGACGCGACCTTCCAGAACGGCGACCCCGTCACCGCGGCTGACGTCGCGTACTCCTACACGGCGCCACTGGACGAGGGGACCCAGAACGCGGGCGAGGTCGCCATGATCGACGAGGTCTCGCCGGTCGACGAGCGGACGGTCCAGTTCGACCTGGCCTTCCGGTTCGGGGCCTTCGACCACTACCTCGCGCGGTCCGTGGTGCCGAAGGCCGTCCGCGAGGCCGACCGGGAGGGGTTCGCGTCCGATCCCGTCGGTTCCGGGCCCTTCGTCCTCGAGCGCGCCACCCAGGGCGAGGAGGCCACACTCTCGCGGTGGGACGACTACTGGGGCGACCCGCTGCCGGCGCTCGATGGGATCACCTTCGTGCCGGTCCCCGAGGGCTCGACGCGGGTCACCACCCTCGGTACCGGCGAGAACGACGTCGTCGAGGGAATCCCACCGAACGCCTGGGAGACGGTCGAGGACATGGACGACGCGCGCGTCGAGTCCGTCCTCGGGGTCAACTACGTCTACCTGGGGTTCAACTGCAACGAGGGGCCGACCGCTGACCCGCAGGTCCGGGAGGCCATCGACTACGCCGTCTCGATGGACCGGGCCGTCTCCCGGTTCGTGGAACCCACGGGCGAGCGCGTGGCCTCGCCAATCCCACCCGGACTGGCCGAGGCCTGGGACTTCCCGGTCGAGGAGTGGGCGGATATTGGCCACGAGCGGGACGTCGACCGGGCCAAAGCGCTGCTCGACGACGCGGACAGCGTGCCCGACGACTGGTCGGCCACGATCATCGTCCCGCCCGACCAGAAGCGCGAGGACGTCGCCGTCTCGGTCGCCAACGGCATCCGCGAAGCCGGCTACGACGCGAGCGTCCAGCGCCTCGAACTCGGTGCCTTCGCCCAGCGATACAACACCGGAAGCGCCGACGACTACGACCTCTACGCGCTCGGCTGGTCCGGCGTCCCCGACCCGGACACCTTCCTGTACTTCCTGTTTTCCCACGACGCCATCGGCTCGACGAACGGGACCTACTACCGGAACGAGGACCTGCACGACGCGATCCTCGCGGCCCGCCGGTCGACCGACCAGGACCGTCGCCGCGAGCTATACGAGCAGGCTGTGCGGACAGTCCTCGAAGCGCGCGTCCACCTCCCGGCCTATACGGAGACGAACAGCTTCGGCGTGCGATCCCGGGTCCGGGACTGGCTGGCCCACCCGGTCGCCGGATTCGAACTGGTCTCGAGCGAGAACAACGTCACCCGCCAGTAACTACTCGGTGCCACCGGGAGAGGAGACTGACACATGGGCCTCACGCGGTACGCGGTCCGGCGCCTGCTCCAGGCAGTTCCCGTCGTGCTTGGCCTCCTGACCGTCACCTTCGTCCTCGCGAACGCCATCCCCGGCAACCCCGTCGAGGTCATGCTCGGCCCCTCTCCCTCCCTGGAGGAGGTCGCCCGAATCGAGGCCCGGTACGGCCTCGACCGGCCACTCGCCGAGCGCTACGTCAACTACCTCGCGGGCGTCCTCCGGGGCGACCTCGGGACCAGTCTCTACTTCGAGGTGCCCGTCGCTCGGAAGATCGCCGAACGCCTGCCCAAGACACTCCTGCTCGTCGTCGCGAGCTACGCCTTCGCCCTCCTGACGGCGATCCCGCTGGGGATCGTCTCGGCGACGCGGCGCAACTCCGCCACCGACCACGTCGCCCGCGTCGTCTCCCTGCTTGGCGTCAGCACGCCGTCCTTCTGGATCGCGCTCCTGCTCGTCCTGGTCTTTGCCCACGGGCTCGGGTGGTTCCCGGCCACCGACCTCGTCCTGCCGTGGGCCGATCCGGCGACGGTCGACGGGGCGGCGACGTCCCTCGGTGTCCTCGGCCAGTCCGCGTGGCACCTCGTCCTGCCGACGGTCGCACTCGGCACCCTCCAGATGGCGTCGATCGCCCGGATCGAGCGCGCGGAGTTGCTCGAGACCCTCTCGGCGGACTACGTGACCCACGCGCGGGCCTACGGCGTCAGCGAGCGCCGGGTTCTCACCAGGCACGCCTTCCGCAACGCGCAGCTGCCCGTGATCACGGTGATCGGCCTCCAGCTGTCGAGTGCCGTCGCGGGCGCCGTCCTGATCGAGGTGGTCTTCGCGATCAACGGGATGGGGACCCTCGTTCTGACGGGGATCTACAACCTGGATTACCCCCTGATCCTGGGCACGACCGTCGTCTTCGGCACCGTCTTCGTCCTCGGGACGATCCTCACGGACGTCGCCTACGCCTGGCTCGATCCGCGGATCACCTACTGGGAGGCCGGCTGAGATGGCCGGGAACCCCCGGGTCGAACGCGCTGAGGCCGCGCCGGGCAGCGATAGCTCGCGAGTCGGCTGGCGGGCCAGGCTCGCCACCCTCAGGCGGGACCGCTCCGCGTTGGCGGGGCTGGTCGTCGTCGCCACCGTGCTGGCCGTGGCGACGGTCGCGTTCGTCGACGCCGTCGTCTTCGGGTTCCTCGGGGAGTTCGGGTTCTTCGCCTCGCTGGGCGTCGAGCAGTACTGGCTCGCGAAGGCGGTCTGGATCAGCCCCACGGCGGAGGTCGCACCCGAACTCCTCCCGCCGGTCGGCCTGGAGAACGCCTTCGGCCAGGGCTGCCTCGCCCACCCGCTCGGGACCGACGACCGCGGCCGGGACGTCCTCCTGCGACTGCTCTACGGCTCGCGCGTCGCCGTCCAGGTCGGCCTCGTGGCGACACTCGTCGGCGCGGTCGGCGGCAGCGCGGTCGGCGCCGTCGCCGGCTACTACGGCGGCTGGGTCGACGACGCACTGATGCGTGGCGTCGAAGTCCTCTACGCGATTCCCTTCCTGATTCTCGTCCTCGCGCTGCTGGCCGTCCTCCAGGCCCGTGACAGCCTCCTCGTCGTGACGGCGACCGTGGGGGTGGTGAACGTCCCGGAGTTCGCCCGGCTGATCCGCTCGCGCGTCCTGGCCGTCCGCGAGGCGACCTACGTCGAGGCGGCGCGGGCCGCTGGCCGCTCGCACCTCGGCGTCGTCTGGCACCACGTCGTCCCGAACAGTCTCGGGCCGGTCGTCGTCCAGGGGACGGTCCGGGTCGGCACGGCCATCCTCGTCGTCGCCGCCCTCTCTTTCCTCGGGTTCGGCGTCTCCGAGCCGACGCCGTCCTGGGGCGCGATGCTCGCGACGGCACGGGACGTGATGCTCCAGAACCTCTGGTTCTCGCTCTGGCCCGGCCTGGCCATCCTCGTGACCGTCGTCGGCTTCAACCTCCTGGGCGACGGCCTGCGCGACGCGCTCGACCCACGACGCTCTCAGTGACCATGTCCGAACACCTCCTCTCCGTCGACGACCTCCGGACGTACTTCCCCACGGATCGCGGCGTCGTCCGGGCCGTCGACGGCGTCAGTTTCGACGTTCGCCCGGGCGAGGTCGTCGGCCTCGTCGGCGAGTCCGGTGCCGGCAAGAGCGTCGTCGCCCGGAGCCTCCTGCGACTCGTCGACGACCCCGGGCGGATCGTCGGCGGCGAGGTCCGCTTTCGCGACCGGACCCTGGTCGGCTTCGACGACACTCCACCGGACGGGCCCGACGTCACCGACTCGCTCCCGGATCGCGAGTTCTCCGACGCGACGCTCTCGGCGGCGCGGATGCGCGCGGACGTCCGGGGAAACGAAATCGCTCTCGTCTTCCAGGACCCGACGGAGAGCCTGAATCCGGTCGTCTCCGTGGGAGCGCAACTCCGGGCCGTGATCGAGGACAACCGCGATCTCGATCGCGCGGCCGCCCGCGAGGAAGCCGTGGCGATGCTGCGGGAAGTCGACATTCCCGAGCCGGCGGCGCACTACGACGACTACCCCCACCAGCTCTCGCGGGGCCTGTCCCAGCGCGTCCTGCTCGCGATGGCCGTTGCCTGCGAGCCCAGCCTGATCGTCGCCGACGAACCCACGACCGCGCTCGACGTCACCATCGAGGCCGGAATCCTGGACCTCGTCCGCGACCTCCAGGCCCGGTACGACACGGCCTTCCTCTGGATCACGCACGACCTGGGCGTCGTCGCCGACCTCTGTGACCGCGCCGCCGTCATGTACTGCGGCGAGGTCGTCGAGCAGGCACCCGTCGACGACCTGTTTTACGACACGAAACACCCCTACACGCGGGCGTTACTCGACGCGATTCCCCGACCCGATCGGACCGTCGACCGCTTCGACGTCATCCCGGGAACGATGCCCGAAGCCGTCGATCCGCCCAGTGGCTGTCGCTTCCACCCGCGGTGTCCGGACGCCCGAGCGGTCTGCACCGAGGTCACCCCCGATTGCCGGGTGGTCGCCGACGGAGAACACCCCCACCGGGCTGCCTGCGTGAAACACGACGCCTTCGACGCGGACTACGACCACAGCCGGCCCGTCGACGTGACCGAGGCGTCCGATGTCCACGACCCCGGAGACACCGAACAGGGAGGGACCGATGATCGGTAGCCTTCGGCGGCTCCTCCCCGGCGGCGGGGCCGACCAGCCGCCGGTCCCTGCCGACCTCCCGTCGGATCCGTCTGTCGGAGAGCCGCTGGTCCGCCTCGATGGCGTCTCGAAGCACTTCACCGCGGGATCGTGGTTCCAGCGCCCTCGCGTCGAGTTCGGTGGCGACGGCCCGCTGATCTCCGTCGACCGGGACCGCGTCCGGGCCGTCGACGACGTCTCCCTCGACGTGCGCACGGGCGAGACGCTCGGCCTCGTCGGGGAGTCGGGCTGTGGGAAGACCACCCTCGCGCGGACGATGCTCCGCCTGACCGAGCCGACCGCAGGCCGGGTCTACGTCGCGGGCGAGGACCTCACGGCGATGGGTTCGCGCGCCCTCCGGGACCGTCGGTCGGAGATGCAGATGACCTTCCAGGACGCCCAGTCCGCCCTCGACCCGCGGATGCGCGTCGGGCCGGCCGTCGAGGAACCCATGGCGGCCAACGGCATGTTCGACGACGCCGGTCGCGAGGCACGGGCCCGGGACCTCCTGGCGACGGTCGGGCTCGACCCCCACCACTACGACCGCTACCCACACGCCCTCTCCGGCGGCCAGCGCCAGCGGGTCGCCCTGGCGCGGGCCCTCAGCGTCGACCCGGACCTGCTGGTCTGTGACGAACCCGTCACGTCGCTGGACGTCACCCTCCAGGCCCAGATCCTGAACACCATCCAGGACGTCCAGGCGGCGTTCGACCTCACCGTCCTGTTCGTCGCCCACGACCTCTCGGTGATCCGCAACGTCTGCGATCGCATCGCCGTGATGTACTGCGGCGAGGTCGTCGAACTGGCCGACCGCGAGGAACTGTTCGAGAACCCGCAGCATCCCTACACCGAGGCCCTCCTCGACGCGATCCCGGTCCCCGATCCCCGCACGGAGCACGAGCGCACCGCGCTCCCCGGCGAGGTTCCGAGTCCGATCGACCCGCCGTCGGGCTGTCGGTTCCACACGCGCTGTCCGCAGTTGATCGCGCCCCCGGAGTACGACCTCGGGGACGAGGCCTGGGACGCGGTCCGGGACTTCGTGCGAGCCGTGGACCGCCAGGGCGTCGAGGCTGCCGACGCGAGCGCTGTCCGAGCCCGGTTCTTCGCGGACGTGGCGCTCACGGCTGCCGCTCGCGAGGAAATCGAGACGGCCCTCGAGGCGGTCGTCGACGGGCGGTGGGCCGACGCCAGGTCGCGACTGCACGCGGCCTTCGTCGCCCCGAGCGTCTGCGCCCGGGAGGTGCCGGACTACGAGGTCGACCCGGCGTACGGCGACGGCCGGCACGCGGCACACTGTCACCTGAATAGCGAGGCATCCGGACCCGACTGACCGCCGACGAACGCTTACCAGTCCACCGACAGCGACCCGTCCCCCGCGGGATCCGGGCCGATTTCCTCGCCGGTGCGGCGGTCGACGACGTGGATGACCCCCCGGTCCTTCTTGGCGGGGCAGACCTCGGCGGCGCGGACGTTGTGCGCGAGGTCGTCCTCGCCGAAGAAGTAGGCCTCCGGCGCGGCGATGCCGGTCGAAAGCGAGAGCGACCAGTTGGCCGAGACCTCGGCGCACTTGCCCGCGCCGATGCACCTGTTCGCCTCGAAGATCACCTTGTAGGGGGCCTCCTCGATCGGCGGCGCGTCGGCCTCGCCCACCTCGGCGGGATCGATCGGCTCGTCGTCCACGTCGTCGCCCATGGGGCTCCCTGGCACCGCGCGGTGGTTAAGGTGTCCGATGCCGCAACGCTTGGTGGAGCCGGGCGGTGGCGACGCGGCCCTCGGCCCGTCAGTCGCGCCCCGAGACGGCGGCGAGGAGGTAGATGGCGACCGACTTGTCTAGCGGATCGTTCGCGTTGCCGCAGTGGGGCGACTGCACGCAGGCCGGACAGCCCCCCTCGCAGTCGCAGGTCGTCACCATCTCGTGGGTCGTCGCGGCGAGGTCGTCGATCTCGGCGTACCCGTTGCGCGTCAGGCCGACGCCGCCGGGGTGGCCGTCGTAGATGAAGATCGTACTCCGGTTCGTGTGGGGGTGTAGCGGCGTCGACAGCCCGCCGACGTCGCGGCGGTCACAGAGAAAGGAGAAGGGAAACATCGAGATCATGGCGTGTTCGGCGGCGTGGATGCCGCCGTCGAAGTCGCCGGCATCCCGAAGGCGAGCCTCCAGATCGTCCGGGAGGACGTAGTACAGCGCCTTCGTCTCCAGACTCGTCTCGGGCAGGTCCAGGCTGCGTTCGCCCAGGAGTTCGCCGCTCGAGGAGTCCCGGCGCTCGTAGCCCGTGATCTGCTTTCGCATCTCGACCGCCGCGAAGCGGACGGTCACGTCCGGGGCGGCGTCGAAACTCGTCTCGGCCAGGTCCGCCTCGACGGTGATCGCCTTGTCGTGGAGCGTGCTCGTGAAGTAGTCCGCCCAGGTCCGGTCGAGCGTCGCCACGTCAGCGTCCAGGTCCAGGTCGACCACCTCGTAGGTCGTCCCCTGGTGGTGGTAGATGGCGCCGGGGTGGGCGTCCCGGAGGGCGTCGCCGAAGGAGAGCGACCCGATCCGGTCGCCGTCGCGCGTCCGGAGCTGGACGTCGCGGTCGCCGACCGTTCGCAGGCTCATCTCGTGCTGCGGGCTGTCGTCGTTCCCGTAGATCCAGCGCATCCCGTCGTCGGTGGTGCGCCGTTCCAGATCGCCCGCGGCCTCGAGGTCGCTCACGAGGGCGGGGAACGTCTGGCCGAAGTGCCGGTCGTCGTCGGGTTTGAGCCAGGACTCGCGGGCCGCGGCGCAGACGTGGTCGGGCAGGATGGTCTCGTTCGCGGGGTTCGTGACCGCGCGCTCGGGGGCCTCCTCGAAGAGGACGTGCGGATTCCGGACGACGTACTGGTCGAGCTGGTCCTCCCCGGCGATCAGTCCCACGAGGCTCGGGTCGGTCCCGCGCCCGGCCCGGCCGCCGCGCTGGAAGGTCGCCATCCGCGTCCCGGGGTAGCCGTCGAGCAACACGGCGTCGAGGCCGCCCACGTCGACGCCTAACTCGAGGGCGCTCGTACTCCAGACGCCGCGGACGTCGCCGTCGTGGAGGCCCTGTTCGATCTCGGCCCGGCGGTCGTCGGTCAGGGCCGCCTGGTAGGCGACGACGGCGTCCGCGAGGTCGTGCTCGCCGCGCTGTCGCAACTCTTTCGCGCTGTCGGTGGCGTAGCGCTCGGCGGTCTGGCGCGCGCCCGTGAAGACCACCGTCTGGAGGCCGCGCTCGACGAGGTCGACGAACAGCCGCTTGGTCTCGACGTGGGCCGACCGGCGACGCCCGCTGCCCCACCCGCCATCGCCCTCGTACTCCGGCGGGTTCCAGCACAGCCAGTGCGTGGGGCCGCTGGCACTCGTGTCGGTGTCCACGAGGTGGTAGTCGTCCGGGTCATGCCCGGTCACGGTCGCCGCGTGCTCGACGGGGTTGCCGATGGTCGCCGAGCAGCAGACGTACTGCGGGTCCGCGTCGAAGCGCTCGCAGAGGCGGTTCAGCCGCCGAAGCACGAGTGCGACGTGGCTGCCGAAGATGCCGCGGTACTCGTGGACCTCGTCGACGACGACGGTCTCCAGGCGCTCGAAAAACCAGTCCCACAGGCGGTGTGCGTGGGGCAGGATGCCGTAGTGCAGCATGTCCGGCGTCGCCAGGAGGACGGTCGGCTGGCGGTCGCGGACGGCACGCTTCTCCGACCTGGAGAGCTGGCCCGTGTACCGATCGACGGTCACGCCGGAGGCGAACCCGAGGTCCTCGGCGATGGCCGCGAGCGTCTCTGCCTGGTCGTTGATGAGCGCGACCTGGGGGGCGACGTACAGGGTCGTCCCGCGGTGGTCCATCGCGCGCTCCATCGCGGGGACGGTGTAGGCCAGGCTCTTGCCGCTCGCCGTCGGGGTCGCGAGGACGACGTCGTCCCCGTCGCGGACGGCGTTCACGGCCTCGGCCTGGTGGGCGTAGAGGCGGTCGACGCCGCGGGAGGCGAGCGCGCCGGCCAGCCGGTCGTCGAGGGCGACGTCGCCGTGGGCCGCCTCGCGGCCTGGGAGCGTCCGCTCGTCTTCGATCTGGCCTGCGTAGTAGGGGCGCTCGCGGAGCCACGAGATCGTCTCGTCCACGGCGGGGGTAGCGAGGCGAGGTGGTTAGCGGTTGCGCTCGCCGACCGCTGTGGCCGCCTCCCGGAACAGCCCGTCCAGAATTTCGGGCGTCGTCGGATGGTAGGATCGGTCGGGCACCTCGCGGACGTCGAGCCCCAACTCGACGATCACCTGCATCGTCTTGGCCATGACGTCGGCGTGGTAGTGCAGGCCCTGGTAGCCCAGGACGGTCCCGTCGGTCGCGTCGACGACGAGCGACGCGAGGCCCTCGGGGACGTCCTTCGTGGCGAAGACGCCGTCGTCGCTGGCCTGGCGCCGGGCGGTCACGACGTCCAGGCCTGCTGCGTGGGCGCTCGCCTCGCTGTGGCCGACTCGGACGTAAGGGTAGACGCCCAGGCCAGAGAAGACCACGTGGTGGTGGACGTTGTCGTAGGGGACGAGCGGGTCCCCGGCAGCGTGGGCCAGGAGATTCTCGGCGGCCCGGGCGCCCTGCTCTTTGGCGACGTGCAGGATTGGTTCCTTGCCGTTGGCGTCGCCGACGACGAAGACCCGCTCGTCGTCCGTGGCCTGCATCGTGTCGGCGACCCACCCCTGCTCCGGGTCGAGGCCGGCTGCGTCCAGGCCGAGGCCGTCCAGGGCCGGCTTCCGCCCGGTGAAGGCGTACAGCTGGTCGGCCTCGATGGCCTCCTCGGTGCCGTCGGCGTACTGGACGACGAGGCGGACGCCCCCGTCGGCCAGCGGCTCGACGACCGCTTCGTACGCCTCGGTGACGACCCGGACGTCGAAGGCCTCCCGGTAGATCTCGAGCAGGGCGTCCCCGAAGGCCGGGTCCGCCTCGTCGAGGGGCCGCGCGTCGTGCTCGATCACGGTCAGGTCCATCTCGCCGGCCGCCGCGAGGTAGGGCACGAGTTCGAGACCCACGTAGCCAAAGCCCATGACGACGCCGCTGTCGGGCAAATCGCTCGCGTCGAGCACGTCTGCGCTCGTCGCCACGTCGACGTCGGCGATCCCGGGCAGGTCGGGGACGAAGGGGATCGATCCGGTCGCGATCACGACGTAGTCGGGGTCGAGCCGGCGGTCCCCGACCGCGAGCGTTCCGGGCGCGACGAAGCGGGCGGTTTCGCGCAGGAGGTCGACGTCGTCGCGCTCGGCCCACTCGTGGACGGCCGCCCGCCGGTGCTCCGCGAAGTTCGTCACGTGGCGCTCCTTGGTCTCGACGACGGCATCGAGGTCGACCGTCGGGGTGCCCTCGAGGCGATGGTCGTCACGGGCCTGGAACCGGTGGGCGCCCGCGGAGAGGACTTCCTTCGACGGCATACACCCCCGGAGGATGCAGAGGCCGCCGCCGGGGTCGCCGTCGTCGATCAGCGTCAGCCGGACGTCCGGGTCGTCGACGAGTTCGTCGGCGACGGCGGTGCCGGCGCTCCCGTACGCGCCGACGATGGCCACGTGGATGGTCATGTGGGGGCCACGCCGGAGTGGCTGTTAAATATTGGCGGCCTGTGCGAGCGACCAGCCTGACCGCGCTGCGCCGGCCGCCGCTCACTCGTCGTCGAGCAGGTCCCGCCTGGCCCCGCCGGGCGCGCCGGGCCCGAGTGGCTCCTCGTCGGGCGTCCCGACCCCCGTAAATCCCCCGCCGCGCTGGAGGTGGGGGCTGAGCAACGCGCGGAGGCGCACCTCCTGGTTGAACAGGCCGTCCCAGATCACCAGCACCGACGGGAGGATCACCACCGAGGCGAGGAACGAGTAGGCGATCGAGAGGGCGGTGAGTACGCCGAACTGGCCGATTGCGGGGAAGACGGCGAGTGCGAGGACGCCGATACCGCCGACGGTCGTCACCATGCTGCCGAACAGGGCACCGCCGGTACTCCGAATCGTCCGGTCGAGAGCGGCCTCCAGGCCCAGTTCGTGGCGTTCGTCGGCGAACCGGTGGACGACGTGGACGGAGTAGTCGATGCCCAGCCCGATGGTGATGGCGAGCATCGTCGCCGTCAGGGCGTTGAACGCGATGCCGAGGTACCGCATCGTCCCCGCGACGAGGGCGACGGTCACGACGATCGGGACTACGTTCACGATGCCGAGGCTGGGCTTGGCCTCGATGACCGTGTAGATCACCACGAGGAAGACCGCCGCGCCGATCAGCGCGAGCGCGAGGCTGACGATGGCCGACTCGAAGATCATGTCGGCGACCGCCTGGAAGACGACGACGCTCCCGGTCGCGGTCGCGTCGCCGCGGAACCGGTCTGCCATCACTCTGGCGTCGGCGTCGATCTCGGACTGCGAGGCGTCGGCGGTCACCGAATAGACGACCCGCGTGCTCCGGTAGTCCTCGCCGAGGTACGACAGCGCGTCGTCCCTGGCCGGCGAATCGAGCAGCGCGTCGTAGACGGCACGCAGGTTCCGGTCGGGGACGCCGTCCCCGTCGGTGTCGTGTCTCGCGACGAGTCGGCGGAACTCGGGGTCGGCCGCGGCGCGCGACTCGATCACCGAGACGATCGACTCGGCACTCGCCTCGCGGCGCTCGCTGACGATGGCCTCGGGCGGGTTCCGGTTGGCCGTCTGGATCTCCTCGAGGACGGAGTCACGTAACATCGGCGTCTCCCAGTAGACCGTCGCCGAGTCCTGCTGTGAGGCGTCGAAGTTGTCCTCGAGGAAGTTCAACACCCCCGTCACCGTGTACTCCGAGGGCCGGAACGGCTCGGGCAACTCCATGAGGAAGTCGGGGTTCTCCTCGGGTGGCAGGAAGTCCTCCTGGGTGAAGCTGGTGTCGACGCCGGTGGCGTACATCCCCGTCCAGGCCGTGCCCAGCAGGACGACGACGAGGAAGATCCCCGGCGCGTGGCGCGCGACGACGACGCCGACCGAGAGCACACGCCCCAGGGCAGAGCCCTCGGTTCCCAGCGGCCGCTGGCTGAACGTCGGGATGGGATAGCGCCGCTTCGCGCGGTCGAGCCAGACTTTCGACGCCGGCAGGAAGACCCCGAAGATGAGGAAGGTGAAGACGATCCCGATGCTGGCGACCAGCCCGAAGTCCCGGATGGGCGCGAGGGCACTGGAGAAGTTCGCGGCGAAGCCGATCACGGTCGTCCCGGTGACGATGAAGAAGGCGACGGTGAGCTGGTCGGTCGTGATCCGCATCGCCGAGGCGATGTCCTCGCCGGCGGTGCGCTCCTCGCGGTACCGGTTGATCGAGTGGATGCCGAAGTCGATGCCGACCGCGAGCAGGAGCGGCGGCACCGCGATCAGCATCTGGCTGAAGGGGATCCCGGCCAGTCCCATGAACCCGAAGGTCCAGACGATCGCGATCAGCAGACTCAACAGGCCGAGGCCGAGGTCCGCGACGTCGCGGTAGGCAAACAGGAGGAAGGTGAGGATGAGCACCAGCGCCGCCGGCACGACGATCAACAGCGAGTCGACGACGACCGAGGAGAACTCCAGGGCGAGGATCCCGCTCCCGAAGACGGTCATGCCCGGGACGTCGGCCGCGAGGCGCTCGATCTGCAACTGGATCGGCGTCAGCGGACTCTCGCCGCTCTGGCCCGCCCCCTCGGCGATGCCGGCGGGCACCTCGTGGCTGATCGTCCCGATGGTGGCCGAGGCCGACGCCGCCTCCCGGTTGAAGTCCGTGCTCACGAGGTTCTCGAAGCGCGGATTCTCGTCGGCCAGTGCGCGCACTGCCCGCTGGATTTCTGTGTTGCTGGCGCCCTCGATCGCCCGGCGCTGCTCGTGGGGTGTGGTCGCGGACGGGTCGATCCTGGTCGCGACCATGCTGGCTACGCCCGCCGTCCCGGTGACCCGGAGACCCGGGCGGTCCGCGGCCCGCTCCTGGACCGTCAGCATGCGCTCCAGGCCGGTCTTCGAGAGGACGTTGTTGCCCTCCTGGATCAGCGTCGTCGACCCGGTGTCCGGCGAGAACGTCGGCGAGAACTCCTCGTTGACGGCGGTGAGCGCCTCCTCGGATGGGAGACCGGTCGTGAACTGCTGGGTCCCGGACTCCATGGAGACGTTGCCGAGCCCGAGCGCGAAGAGGCCGGTCAGGACGAGAAAGAGGAGCACGACTCGTCCGGGACTGTTGACGATGCGATCGTCGACCCAGTCGATCGGGCGCTGGTGGTCGATCGCCGCGATCCGGTCGCGCCACCCGCCGCCGGCCGACACGGTCAGACCCCCCGCCCGACCCGCTCTCCGCGGGACGCTGTGCGTGACCCCTCCCGTGCCGGTGACCTGCCCACCGTCGCGACGCGGCGCTGGGTACGAGACATGGTTCGATTCCCGCCCCCGGCGGTCGCAGCCGTCGCGGCACCAAACCGCGGCGGGAGTGGCGGACCAGCGGGCGGCGCGCCGTGGGGCGGACCTGTTAGCCGAGCAAACTTCCCGTACGGGCAAGTACCTGACGTTTGGCGACCGCGAGGGCCGGTGGGACGGTCGCCGGCCGGCGAGGGTGGACACGCTTAAACCACGCCGCGGCGATGAACGCTACCATGAACGGGCGGGATCGCCGGGTGCATCGGGTCTGGACGCTGCCACTCGCGGTCGCCTCGCTGGTCACAGTCCTCGCGCTGGCCCCGACGTGGCCCGACGCTGCCCCCCTGGGAGCCACCCTCCTGTTGGTCGGTGGCGACAGGTATCGATCGACGACCGGCCTCCTCGGGGCTATCGCGGCGGGGGCGCTGGGCCTCGGGGCCGTCGCGTGGCTGGTGGCGACACAGACTGCGATCGTGGCGTCGGGGCCGACACTCGTGACGGGGCTGGGCCTCGCCGTCGGCGGCGGCCTCGGGTCCCTGGTCTGGCTGTTCGGGCTCGGTGAACGCGGAGCCCAGGAGGCAGACACGGTCACCGTCGAGATGGAAGGCGACGACACCTCCGAGCCGGACCCCGAGCCCGTCGACCTCTTCGAGGCGAACCCCGACCCGATCTGCTTCTACGCCGAGGCCGCGGACGGGCCGGTCGTTCGCGCCGTCAATCCCGCCTTCGAGCGGGTCTTCGGCGTGTCGAGTGCCGCCCTCGACGGCGAACCGCTCGCCGACGGTGCGCTCGTGGTCGACGACGGCGCGGCCCTCGTCGAGGCGGCACGGGCGGGCCGGTCCTTCGACGAGGTCTGCACCTGTGAGAACGCGGACGGCGAGCGAGCGATGCGCGTCCGGATCGCGGCCACCGGCCGTGGCCGGTCGGACGGGTACGTCCTCTACTCGCCCGTCCCGGACGCAGACTGAGGGTCGGGGTCGTCGGTCAGGACCGACCGGCGCGGACGCACGGCCTGGACGGGCCGTTCCCGGGGTGCTGGGGGAGCGCTGGAACGGAAGTTTGAAGGTCCATACAGAGCCAGTTCCGAGTAACGATGTCCGCGCTACCCCTGCAGTTGCTCGACAGCTTTCTCCTCGGCTACAACCTGGGTGACGCGCTGTTGCTCCTGTTCGGGCTGGGAATCCTCGCAGTGATCCCGATGAAGTCCTGGAAGGTGCTGACGCTGCACCTCCTCCTGTTCGGACTCATCTTCTTTCTCACCCCGTCGAGTATGTTCTCCGTCAGCCCCAACGGCGCCCACCTCCTCGGCAGCGCGCTCGAGTACAAGCTTCTCGGCCTCGGTCTGCTCCTGATCAGCCCCGTCCTGTACGCGACCGCCGACTAGGGCCGTCAGTCGAGTTTTCCCAGCGCGCTGAAGAACTCGAGCGACGGCTCCGCGACGCGGAGTGGCTCGTCGGCCCGCGCGACCGTCACGGTCGTCGGTGGCTCGATCGACTCGCGGACGCGCCCGTCGCCGACGACCACGCCACGCGGCGCGTCTTGCACCTCGACGGTCACCTCGGCGTCGACGTCGACCACGAGCGGCGGCCGGAGCCCGTCGCCGGCCATGCCCGCGACCACCAGCCCGTCGACGCCGTGGTGGACGAGCGGGCCCCCCTCGCTGAGGTTGTAGGCCGTGCTCCCGATGGGCGTCGCCACGAGGACGCCGTCGGCCCGCCCGCCCGTGTAGCGCGACCCGTCCACCCGGACGGTCACGTCGAGTCCGCCGCCGTGGCCGCGGCGCTCCCCGAGGATCACGACGTCGTTGACGGCGGCCGGGAGCGTCCAGTCCGCGCCCGACGCGACGATCCGGGGGAACGCGCTGACTGCCGGCGAAGCGCCCTCACAGACGTGAGTGGCCGTCTCGACGGCGACCGCCGGGGCGTCGGCCGGGGCGACGGCGTTCAGGAAGCCGACCTCGCCGACGTTGACGCCCAGGAGCGGCGTCCGTCCGGCCCCGCGGGCCGCGTACAGGAAGGTACCGTCGCCCCCGACGCTGACCACGAGGTCACACGCGGACAGGTCCGCGACGGGGACGCCGCCAGGGAGGCCTTCCTCGTCGCCCCGGTGGGCCGCGAGCGCCTCCCGGGTGCCGCCCTCGAAGGCGACGTCGCCGCCAGCCGCGACGATCCGGTCGCTGATCTCCCCGGCCACCGCGACCGCTCGCTCGCTCTCGGGCTTGGCGACGACGCCGACGCGCATGCGACCGTTCATGTCGCCCGGACTCACATAAACCCGGACGCTCCGGCCGAAACCCGGGCAAGGTTAATTTGACCCCACGACAACGGTGGCCCATGCGCGCCGAAAGCGCCCAGTGACAGATGAACGAGGACGACGGTGACGAGGACTGGTTCGAACGGGCCGTCGGCGAGGACGACGCTCCCGCGTCCGACGACGGAGCGCCAGCGATCGCGCCGGCCGAGACGGAGGACGGTGCCACGGACTTCGGGCCCGCTGGCGGCGGGTCGTCCGACGCGGACGGCGGCGTCTTCGACGAGGACTTCGCGAGCGCCTTCGAGGGCGCGGGCGAGGGCGAGGACGACTTCGACGAGGCGGACTTCGAGACGGACATCCCCAGACTGGACCTGGGGATCACCGGGCTCGACCAGATGATCCAGGGGGGCATCCCTCAGCGCCACCTGATGACGACCATCGGCTCGGCGGGGACCGGCAAGACCACCTTCGGCCTCCAGTTTCTCCACCACGGGCTCCAGGAAAACGAGAACGGCGTCTTCATCACGTTGGAGCAGAGCCACGAGTCGATCATCGACACCGCCAACGAGTGGGGCTGGGACTTCGAGGCCTACGAGGCCCGGGACGAACTCGCCATCGTCGACCTCGATCCCGTCGAGATGGCGAACAGCCTTGACAACATCCGCGGCGAGCTCCCGAAGCTGATCGAGGACTTCGGCGCCGACCGCCTGGTGCTGGACTCGGTCTCGCTCCTGGAGATGATGTACGACAACCCGGCCGAGCGGCGCACGGAGATCTACGACTTCACCCGGAGTCTCAAGCGGGCCGGCGTCACGACCTTCCTCACCAGCGAGGCCAGCGAGTCCAACCCCTACGCCTCCCGGCACGGCATCATCGAGTACCTGACCGACGCCGTCTTCGTCCTGAAGTACGTCCGCTCGGAGTCCCAGGAGACGCGCCTGGCCGTCGAGATCGTGAAGATCCGCAACGCCAACCACTCTCGCGCGACCAGGCCCTACGAGATTACCACCGACGGCATCAGCGTCTACCAGCAGGCGAACATCTTCTGATCGGTTCCCGGGCCGCGGGTGGCGCGCTCCGACAGGCATAAACCTCACGGGGGCGCCCGAAAAACCAGCTTCCATGTCCGCCGGTCCTCGAGCGCTCCTCGGCCGCGCGAAGCGACAGGTCAGCGCGGACCTCCGGCGCGACCCCTACCTCCCGTACGTCCTCCTGCTCGCGGCCCTCCTGTCGCTGTTCTGGTTTTGGCACCGGATCCCGAACTTCGCCACGCGCGACGAGAAGAGCCGATTGCTCGACGCGATGGTCGCCTACGGCCGGGTGATCGACGACCCGAGCTTCGACTCGCTCTCGGCGGGCGTCCGGTGGGGCCGGGTCCCCTTCGGGGCGACCCTCTACCTGTTCGGGCTGGCCATCCTGCCCGTCGTGCTCGCGGCGGCCGTCCTGGGGGGAATCGACCAGTTCGCGTCGCTTGGCTTCCCCAGCTACGCCTTCGGCTTCTACGGGGCCTGGCAGTCCATGCCCCGCTGGGTGTGGACCGCCTCGATCGCACTGGTGCGGCTGTGCAACGTCGCCTTCGCCGTGGGCTGTGTCTACCTCACCTACCGGCTGGGGACGGCGATCTCCGGGCGGCGCCTCGTCGGCGACCTCGCGGCCCTCCTCCTCTCGCTGTCCTTCGGTTTCCTCACGATCGCCCACGAGGGTGGCGAGGACATGCCCGCACTGTTTTTCGTCCTCCTCGCGCTGTACCTCGTCTACCGCTACGTCGAGACCGACGAGGGCGCCCTGTTCCTCGCGGGCGCGGCGGCGGGCGGGATCGCCATCGCGTTCAAGCTGACCGCCGCACCGATCGTGGTGGTGATCGGCGCCGCCTTTCTCCTGCGCGCACACCGTGCCGGCGAGGACTGGCGCGCGACGCTCTGGCGTCCCCGCCTTTTCCTCGCCGGCGCGCTGACCGGCCTGGCCTGTATCCTGCTCGGGATCCCGACCGCTCTCGTCGGGGGCTTCGACGCCGTCGTCGAGCGGATCGTCGCCGGGTCGGCCGAGCGCGCCAGCCACACGACCGGCCCCGACGCGCCGATCTGGTGGTGGTTCCTCCGGGGCTACCTGAGCGGGCTCTCCCTGCCGCTGTTCGTCGCCGGCGTCCTCGGCGTCCTCGCCAGCGTGGCGACCCTCGGCCGGCGCCGCGTCGGAACCCACGGGACCGCACTCCTCCTCGTCGCGCTCGGGAGCTACGTGCTCCTGTTCTCCCGGTGGCACGACTTCAGGGTCCACCACCTCCTGCCGACCTTCCCGCTGCTCGCCCTGCTGCTGGCCGACCGCCTCGCGTGGCTCGACGACCACCGCCCGACGGTCGCGCGGACGGCCGTCGCACTGCTGGTCCTCACGAGCGGGGCCTACGCCGCCGTGGGGGTCGCCGGGTACGCGTCCATGCCCCGGGACGAGGCCGAGGACTGGCTCGTCGAGAACGCCGCCGAGAACGCCACTGTCGAGGTCTACCGCGTCGACCTCCAGGACACGGCCGTTCCCTACGAGATGCAGGTCAACAGCGCAGGCGACCAGTTGCCGGATCGGGAACTCGACCCGTGTCCGGAGTACATCCAACTCGGGTACCGGGACCTCCTCTTCCGGGTCGACGGCACCTACTACCGGTCGGGCGACTTCCAGGGGCGGTACGTCACGAACCTCCTCGAGGGCGCGTACAACTACGAGGTGGTCGCCGAGTTCGGTCCCCGGCCACCGGGGTACGTCCCGGAGCGGGCCGAGCCGGGCTCGGTGACGGACCTGCTCCGGTACGGCGTCGTCCCCCAGACCGACCAGTACGCCGACGAGCAGGAACTGGCACCCAACCAGTTCACGGTGATCTTGGAGCGACAGGGCGAGTGCACGGGCGACCGCGAGATTCCGCCGTTCTGGTGATCGGCGGTGCGACTCACTCCCCGCTCGTCAGGTCCGCGCGGTCGATCCCGAGCGACGGGTACCAGCCGCCCAGCGCCGGCAGGTAGACGCCGAGGAACCGATCGATCAGGATCACCGGGACGACCACCTCGCTCGGGACGCCCAGCGCGACGAAGACGACGGTCGCCGTCGCCTCCGTCACCCCGATGCCGCCCGGCGTCAGCGGGAGCAGGGTGACGCTGTAGGCCGCGACGAGGTACAGCGGCAGCAGGACCGCCGGCTCGAAGGCGACGCCGAAGGCCCCGAACAGCAGCAGGACGCGCACGCCGGGGGCCACCACGAGCGCGAGGGTCCACCCGACCGCGTACCGCGCCCAGAGGCCCGGCGTCGCACCGAGCCGTCGGAAGGCCGCCGCGACGCTGGCCGTGAACTCGAACAGCGACTCGACGCGGTCGGCCAGGGCCGCGCCGACGCGCGGGAGTCGCCGACACAGGCCCGCGACCCAGTCGAGCACCCGGTCGAGGACGGTCAGGTTCGCCCCGGCGAGGAGGACCGCCGCGCCGCTCGCGACGTAGAGGCCGGTCGAGAGCGCGAGCAGCAGGGCGACGCCGACGGACAGCCGGGTGACGGCCAGCCCCAGGCCGACCGCGGCAGTGAGGCCGTACAGGACCGCGTAGACGCCGGTGTGGACGCCAGAGACCGCGACGGCGTCGGTGTAGTCCATGCCCGTCTTGCTCCGGAGGACGAACGGCGCCGCGACCCGCCCCGAGAGCCGCGACGGCAGGAGTTGGTTGACGAAGTTCACGACGAGGTCCGTCTCGGCGGCCGTCCGGAGGGAGACCGACCGGACCTCCCCGATCACGACTCGCCACGTGTCGAAGCGACCCAGCAGGCCGACGACCGTCACTGCCAGCAGCCCGGCGATAGTCGCGGCGTCCAGGCGGCCGAGCAGTTCGAGGACTGCCGGGAGGCGGACCTGCGTGGCGACCCAGGCGAGCGCCGCCAGCGCCAGGCCGTACCGGGCGACGGCGAGCGCCAGGGACCGCGGCGACCGCCCTCTCATTCCGTGGTCCCGCGGGCCGGCGCCCGTCGTCCGGTCGTCTCGCCGTCCGCTCTCGCCTCGGCCACGATCGATTCGACGGTCGTGAACGCGAGGTCGGTCGACAGGATCCGCTCGACGGCGCGGCGCATCCACTCCCCCGTGCGGAGGGTCACGCGGCGAGGGACGCCCGGGACGTCGGGCAAGTCGACGAACTCCCAGGGGTGGACGTAGAGCACCGGCGCGATCCCCCGGCGCGCCAGGAGCCGCATGCCGAGGACCGTATACCGGGGGCCGAAAAAGCGCAGCCAGGTGCCGGTGAGCGGGAGTCGCAGCCCCGGCATCACGGCGGTCGGCACGGTGTAGAGGTCGGCTGGTGCACCCGGCTCGACGGCCGTCGCGGGTGCGGGTCGGTCGATCTCGTGGTCGCCGCCGTACCAGCCGGGAATCGACCGGCACGGGACGACGCTGGCGTCGTACCGGTAGCCGGCCGCGTCGAGGCACTCGAAGTGGTCCTCGGCAAGGTCGAAGGCCGGCGCGCGGAACCCACCGACCGACTGTCCCGTGACCGCCTGGAGCGTCTCCCGGGACTCGCTGATCTCCGCGCGCAGTTCGCCCGGTGACAGACCGGAGAGCAGCCGGTGGGTCGCGGTGTGCGAGCCGATCTCGTGGCCGGCGTCCACGATCTCCTCGAGGACGTCGGGGCGCGACTCGGCGATGGCAGCGACCGTGAACCACGTCGCCGTCGCGTCGTGGCGGTCCAGCGCCTCGAGGAGGGCGGACACTCCCTCGATCCCGATGGCCTCGCTGTCGGCCGCGCCGTCAGCCCCCCGGTAGGCCGGCGTGTGCTCGAACCACTCGAGGTCGATCGTCAGGGCCGCCGTCTCAGTCATCGCCCCGCTCCTCGCGGTCGGCCCGGAGCAGGCTGACCTGCTCGTTCAGGCGCGAGACGCGGTCGTACAGGCGGCCGATCCGGTTGAGCAGGTACGTGACGAGGACGAACAGCGTCAGGTTCGAGATGACGAGGATGGCCCGGGCCTTGAGTTCGAGCCCCAGCAGCGAGGCGACGACTTGGAAGACGTTGGGGAAGAGCGCGACGAAGATCAGGCCGCCACCGACGACGAGCGAGGTGACGAACAGCGCCATCGCTTCGCGGCCGCGCCGCAGGAGGTAGTAGCCGTTGGCGAGGAAGACGCCGCCGACCAGGAACGCCACCAGGTTGACGACCGTGTACTCGACCATGGTCACCGAAAGAGGAGAATGCGGATAATGACGTCGGTCATCCGGAGGGGGTACAGCACGAAGGTGTCCAGCGTGAACTGCGACTGGCCCGTCTCCCGGGTCGGAATCTCGACGGAGACCTCGGTGATGCGCTGGCCGCGCTTGGCCGCCTCCAGGGTTTGCTCGACCGCCCAGTGCTTGTCCGACCGGTGGAGGATCTCCGCGAGAGCCTCGACCCGGTAGACGCGGAAGCCGCTCGTGACGTCCGTGATGTCGACGCCGCCGAGCGTCCGGACGACGCGCGTGAAGAACCTGATGCCCGCCTTGCGGACAATGGAGTAGTCCTGGATGCTCTCGTTTAAGTATCGACTGCCGATCACCATGTCGTGGCCCTCGGCGCGGTCGAGGAGCCGCGGAATCTGATCAGGGTCGTGTTGCCCGTCGGCGTCGATCTGCAGGACGAAGTCGTAGTCGTGGCGGATGGCGTACTGGTAGCCGGTCCGCACCGCGCCGCCGACCCCGGTGTTGAAGACGTGCTCGACGACCGTCGCGCCGTGCGATCGGGCGATCTCTGCGGTCGCGTCGCTCGACCCGTCGTCGACCACGACGACCTCGTCGACGTGTTCGCGGGTTTGCTCGACGACGCGGCCGACGGTGTCGGCCTCGTTGTACGCGGGGAGGACGGCGACGGTTCGCACTGGTCGGTGCAATGCCACACGTGCCCTTATTCGTTCTCAACTTCCGATCGGACGACGAAAGCGACTAGTGAGTCCGGGGCCTCGATCCGGTCGATGACCAGGACGTTCGCGGTGGGCCTCGACGGCGCGAGCTGGCGCCTGCTCGACCCGTGGATCGAGGACGGGACGCTACCCACCCTGGCTTCCCTCCGCGCCGAGAGTTCGTGGGCCGAGACCGAGAGCTGCCTCCCACCCGTGACCTTCCCGAACTGGAAGTGCTACTCGTCGGGGAAGAACCCCGGCGGGTTCGGCGTCTACTGGTTCGAGCGCGTCGACCTGGCGCGTGGCGAGATTTCGGTCGCCGACGGCAGCGACTTCCGGACGGCCGAGCTGTGGGACTACCTGAACGACGCCGGCCAGCGCACGGGGGTCGTCAACATGCCGACGATGTACCCGCCACGCGACATCGACGGCCCCATCGTCTGTGGCGGCCCCGACGCAGCCGAGGGCGAGTACCGCTCGATCGAGGGCGGGTACGCGACCCCCCCGGGACTCGAGGCGCGCCTCGAGGCCGAGTTCGACTACCGCGTCCACCCGGACCCGCTGTTGTCCTCGAACGAGGAGACCGGCGCGGAGGTCGACGCCATCCTGGACCTGCTGGACACGCGCTTCGAGGTCGCACTCTCCTTGCTCGAGGACGAGGACCTCCAGTTCGTCCACGTGACGCTCTTTTACCTGAACGTGCTCCAGCACTTCTTCTGGGACGGCGAGCCGACCCGGCGCGCCTGGGAACTCGTCGACGACTGGCTGGCTCGGCTGGACGACCTGGAGGATACGAACCTCGTGCTCTTCTCGGACCACGGATCCGGCCCGACCACGACGGAGTTCTACGTCAACGAGTGGCTGGTCGAGCACGGCTACCAGGTCCGCGAGCGGAGCGTCGACGACGCGCTCATGCGGGTCGGCCTCGACCGGGAGAACGTCCTCCGCGTCGCCAAGCGCCTCGGCGCCGTCGACCTCCTGGCGCGGATCGTCCCCGACCGCGTCCAGCAGCTCGTTCCCCAGCGGGCCGGCCTCAAGCGGGGCCGGAAGCTCGAGGCCATCGACCTCTCCCGGACGAAGGCCGTCGCCAGCGCGCAGGGACCGATCTACCTGAACCCGGCCTTTGACGTGGAGTCGGTCCGCGAGGAGCTGATCGCCGACCTCGCGGCCGTCGAAGACGAGCACGGGCCCGTGTTCGACGGCGTCCACCGCGGCGAGGACGTCTACAGCGGCCCCTACGCCGACGAGGGGCCGGAGGTCGTCGTCGACCAGCGGCCGGGCGTCCACGTCAACGACGGCGTCGGCGGCGGCGCAGTCATGACCGACCCCGACCGCTGGCGCGCCGAGAACACGCGCCACGGGATCTTCCTCGCGCGCGGACCCGACTTCACCGACGAGGGGCGACTCGACCGGATCAGCATCCTCGACATCGCCCCGACGCTGCTGGTCGCCCACGGCTGTGCCGTCCCGTCGGACGTGGACGGCGACGTCCTCCCGATCCTCGCCGGGGAGCGCGACTGGGGGACGCGGGACCCGATCACGCTGTCCGACCGCAGCCGCGACGGGCCCTCGGACGACGTCGAGGACCGCCTCACGCAACTCGGCTACATGTCCTGACGGGCGTGGTCGGGAGGTGGGCCCGGAGATCAACTTAGTCTGTGACCTCGCCGACCAGCACGGTCCACCACCTGACCCACTGCGTCCGCTCGATGGCCGGCAACAGGTGCCGTGCCCCGCCCACCTGCAGAATCGCGGCCGGGAGAAGCGGTGACCCCAACGGGCGAGTTTCGGCCAGGTGGAAGCCAGCGTCGGTCACGTGCTCCCGGAGTTCCTCGAAGTGACAGTGTCCATACGCGTCCGTGTCGTCCCCGAGGACGCCGAGCGCGAAGCCGGTTCCCTTGACGAACCGCCGGTAGCGATCGGGCGTCCCCTCGAGCAGCACGAACCGACCATCTTCGGCCAGGACGCGGTGGATCTCGGCGAGGAGGTCGGTTCGCTGGTCGGGCGGGACGTGGTGGACGAACCGTCGGCCGATCACTGTCTCGAAGGAGCCGTCCGCGAAGGGGAGGTGCCTCGCGTCACCGGCGACGCCGGCCTGTTGTGCCCGACAGTTTGCCGGGAGAATGTCCAGTGCGACGTCAGCCGCCGGATGGGCGTACTCGCCGGCGGCGACCTCGAGGGTGGGCCCGACGACGAAGCGGTCGAGTAGTGCGTCGTGGCGCTCGTAGATCGCCTCGAGCAACGGGTAGTCCTGGACCCGCCGTGGCTGCTCGGCGATCGCCCCGTTCATGTCGACGGCGGTCATCGTCCGCACCGACGCGAGCTTCCGATCTAACGGTCGTGGTGGCGTGTGCAGACATCTTTTCCGCGTTCGACGAGCGCCGATCGAGGTTGCCAACAGTTTCGAGCGGATCCAAGGAGTCCACTTCTCTCGGAACGCCGATCATCGGGGTGGCTTCACGTGCGATTGCCCAACAAGCGCTGGTGATGGAATCGTCGTCGACTGTCCATCGCGGATCGAGGTGGACGATAGGGACCGGTACGACCACCGTGCGCCTTGGCGACTAGCGTGTCACCACAAGACCAGGCGCTTCGACGGGTAAGACGGTCTTACCGGACTTGCGTTCGGGTGCGAGTCAGTCACGCGACACGGACACGCACGTCGTCCCTACACCGGACCGAGCTGGTACGGATGGCACATCCGACCTCGAATAAGGCTCTTTTACCAACCCCGACTCCGTTCTGCTGATGCGTGTACTCCCCTCCTACTCCAGCGACCGACGAGCGGACGACGATCCTCGGCGGGCAGGCACCCGTGACCTGGTGGTGGCCCGGCCATGATGTGGCAGGACCTGGTCTTCACGTGCGGGAGCATCTTCTCGCTGTTCGTCCTGCTTCCCACCCTCCGGGACTCGATGGCCCACGTCCCGCTCGGGACGAGTCTTCCCTCCGCGGCAATCGGTCTGATCTACGGGACGACCTTCTTCACGATGGGAATGCCCTTCTCCGGGATGGGCGCGCTCGTGACGGGACTCATGTGGAGCGCCATCGCGGCGCTGCGCTCGCCGCGCCCCTTCGGCTCGGCCGAGGGGGTCGGCCGCCAGACGGGCGTCGCCCCGCAGAACGCGGACTGACCGTCACCGGGTCACGGTGACCGGCACCGGCGACCGTCGGATCACGGTCTCGGCGACGCTGCCCAGCAGGACGCGCGTGACGCCCTCGCGACCGTGGCTGCCCATGACGACGTGGTCGGCACCCGTCTCCTCGATCGCGTCGACGATGGTCCGCGTCGGCTTGCCCACCTCGACCCGGTGGTCTGCGATCTCGACGCCGTGCTCGGCCGCGGTCGCTGCGATCTCCTCGAAGAGGTCGTCGGCCCGCTCGCGCTGCCCCTCGTACCACTCCTCGGAGGCACTCGGGAAGGCCGGGGCGCCGGAGTAGCCCGCCTCGGCCGGGTTGATGACGTGCAACAGGACCACGGACGCCTCGGGGAACTCCTCGAACGCGAGTTCGCACGCGTGACGGGACTGCTCGGACCCGTCGACCGGGACGAGAATGCGATCGGCCATGGCGGGTGATGGCACGCCCGTCGCTTGAACGTTCTGGGCCGGGCGTCAGGACCCCGACTCGTCGCTCGACTCGACGTCGTAGGCGTCCTCGCCGACGTCGATCGTCTCGCCGCCGGCCGTCGGTCCGGAGCCGCCGCCGGCGCCGAACGGGCCGGTGCCCGTGCCGGGTCCGGCGCCGTCATCGTCGTCGTTCGGGAACCCGCCGACGTAGATCCCGCCGGTCGCGAAGCCCCCGGTCTTCTGGTCGACGTAGGGCGTCACGACCCACTTCTTGAGCGCGAGGCGGATCGGGTACCGGGTGAACGGCACGACCAGCAGGAACCCGACGAGGTCGGTGACGAGTCCCGGCGTCAGCAGGGTCGCACCGGCGACGAGCAGGAGGGCGCCGTCCAGGAGCTCGTCGGTCGGCACCTCGCCGCGGGCGGACTTCTCCTGGATCTTCCGGAGGGTGTGTCGCCCCTCCGCGCGGACGAGGAGCATCCCGACGAGGGCCGTCAGGACCACCGCGAGGACCACGAGCTCCCACCCCACGACCCCCGTGAGGACGACCAGGAGCAGGGCGTCCAGCAGGGGGATGATCAGCAGCAGCGCGATCAGCCGGAGCATACCACGCGTTGCGGGTCCCGCCCCAAACCCCTTTCGAGACGCCCCGTCGGCGAGACGACAGGGCTTATGAGCGAGCACCCGTAGCCGGCTCATGGACGACGGCGCGGCGGCGACCCGGGTCGAGTGGCGCGAGTTCGAGCCCGCGGCCTTCGAGGCCGCGGCGCGGACGGGCAAACCGGTTCTACTGGCACTCGTCGCCCCCTGGAGCGCGGAGTGTCGCGAGATGGACGAGACGACCTACGCCGAGCCCCGCATCGCGGCCAACGTCAACGACGGCTTCGTGCCGGTCCGGGTCGACGCCGATCGACGCCCCCGGATTCGCGAGCGCTACAACATGGGCGGGTTCCCCTCGACGGTCTTTCTCACTCCCGACGGCACGATTCTCACCGGGGCGACGTTCCTCGGGATCGACGGCTTCCGGCAGATTCTCGACGGCGTCCGGGAGACCTGGGACGCGAAGGGCGAGGCCGCAGGCTCGGTCCCGCGGGGGCTCCAGGACGAGACGCCCCCGGCGGGCACCCTCGACGCGCGCGTCGAGGAGCACATGGTCGAACAGCTCTTGGCCGCCTACGACGAGGAGTTCGGGGGCTGGGGGACCGACGTCAAGTTCCCCATGCCACGCACCGTCGAGTTCGCACTCGTCCGCGCGCGCGACCAGGCGCTCCGGACCCTCGAGGCGATCCGGACGCACCTGCTGGACACACACGACGGCGGTTTCTACCGCTACGCCCGCAACCGCAACTGGGGCGGGGCCCGCCGCGAGAAGCTGACCGACGAGAACGCGGCGCTCGTGCGGGCCTTCGCCCACGCCTACCGCTACACCGGCGACGAGGCCTTCCGCGAGCCGGCCGAGCGGACCGTCGAGTACCTGACGACGACCTGCTGGACCGGCGACGCCGTCGCGGGGAGCCAGGGCGGCGACGAGGACTACTTCCGGCTCGAGTCGACCGAGCGAACGGACGCCGACCCGCCGCCGGTCGACGAGACCGTCTTCGCCGACCGGAACGGCCTGGCCGTCGAGGCGCTGTGTACCTTGGCGGCCTACACGGACGACGAACGGACGATCCGGTACGCCGAGCGCGCCCGCGACCACGTCGTGGACGAACTCGTCGCGGACGGCGCCGTCACGCACTTCCGGGACGGCGACGCGGTCGGCGAGACGGGGCTCCTGCTCGACCAGGCGCGCGTGCTCGGCGCGCTCACGTCGTCCTGGTCGGTCCTGGGCGAGCCCGGACCCGCTCGCGCCGTCGCGGACTGGACCATCGAGTCCCTCCAGGCCGACCACGGCGCCTTCCGCGACGGGCCGGTCGACGGCCCGGGGTTGCTCGACCGTCCGCACTACCCCCTGGATCCCACCGTCGAACTCGCCGACGCCCTCCTCGACCTGGCCCTGCTCACCGGCGAGGACCGCTATCTGGGGGTCGCCCGGGACGCACTGGCCGCCTTCGCCGGTGCGGCGGACCGGATGGGCGTCGAGGTCGCGGCCTACGCGGCCACGGTGGCCCGCCTCCGGGAGCCGGCGGCCATCGAGGTCGGTGCACCGGCCGGCTCCGACATCCACCGGGCTGCACTCCGCCTCGCGGACCACGAGTCCGTGGTGGTCCCGGACGCCGCGGGAGCCCCCGACGACGGCGCGCGGCTCGTGGTCGACGGCGAGGGCCAGGGCACCGCGGCGGACCCGCCGGGTCTCGAGGCGCTGCTCACCGACCCCGAGGCGTAAACGCCCGGAGGTTTTTACCGGCGGCGCTGGACCGTCGACCGATGGCAAGTCTGCGCGATCTGGGCCTCTCCGAGTACGAGGCGCGGGCGTTCCGCTCGTTGCTGGAGACCGGCCCGACAACGGCAAAGGAGTTGTCCAGGGCCAGCGACGTCCCCATGGGCCGGATCTACGACGTGTTGAACGCCCTCGAGACGTACAACCTGGTGCGCAGCCAGACCGCGAGTCGCCCCAAGAAGTACGCCGCGGTCGAACCCGAGACCGCCCTCGACCGTCTCCTCGCGGATCGCAAGCGCGAACTCGAACAGCAGGCGGAGCAGTACGAACAGACCGTCGACGAACTCGGCGCGGAACTGGAGACCGCCGACCCGGTCGACGAGCCCTTCTGGACGGCTGCGGTCGGCGCGACGGAGACGGCGGAACTCCTCGTCGAGCGCCTCGCGGCCGCCGAGGAGCGCATCGTCGTGGTCGCCTCGGCGCGGAGCCAGTCGTTCGACCTCGACGCGGTCGGGACGGAGATCGCGGCCGAACTGGCGGCGGCCCTCGACCGAGGCGTGTCGGTATCCGTCCTCCTGCGCCCCGCGCTCGTCGAGGCCCTCCCGCCGGCGGTGGGCGAGCGGTACCGCGACGTCCTCCAGGACCACGAGGCCTCCGCGGTCCGGACGAGCGAGGAGGTCTCGGGCACCTTCGAGCTGATCGACCAGTCGGAGGTGTGCATCGAGGTCCCACACCCGCTCGAGACCGACGAGACCTTCGCCGTCATCGACCTCAAGGATCCCGACTTCGCGCGGTCCGTCGAGGAGGCCTTCGCGCCGCGATGGGCCGAGGCCGATCCCCTGGTGCTGTGACCGGGTAGTCTCCGTCGGCCCACACGTGGCGCGTAGCTACGTACGCGGCATCACAGTGCGGGGAGAGTCGCTCGCCCGTCTCTGGCATATCCACGAGACGATGGCGAGCACGCAGTCACGCCGCCGGTTCGTCTCGGTTGTGGCCCTCGCGGGCTTGATAGGGCCTCTCCGAGTGTGTCGGCGCTGGCGACGACCCGGGCGGTGGGGGGACGACGCCCTCGGCGATTGACCGAACGCAGCGGTCCTGGCGACTGGCGTGGTCGATTCGATCGGACTGGGCCCAGACCTCCTGTTATTCTGTTCTTACCGCCCACCAGCCGCACGGACCCGCCCCGCCTCCGCACACGAGAATTCACCGATTACCCACGTTATTCGACAACCCGTACCAGGATGTGTGCGGCTCATACGTCATTTGTTCACATTATGTACGTTAGGTGCGGACTGTTTGGCACAAGTATAAGTGTCTGCCCTCGTTTCGTCTACAGTATGTCCCCCAACCGAACCCGGAGAGAAGTACTCGCACTGACCGGCGCAGCTGGCATCGCGGCCCTCGCGGGCTGTGGCGGCGATGGCGGTGACGGTGGCGACGGCGGTGACACGCCGGCCGAGACAGAAGGCGACGGTGGCGACGGCGGCGACACGCCGGCCGAAACCGAGGGCGACGGCGGTGACGGCGGCGACGGTGGCACGCAGCTCTCGTGGCACGCCGGCGGTACCGGCGGGACCTACTTCCCGCTCTCGAACGAGTTCAAGACGGTCGTCGAGGACAACACGGACTACTCGCTGAACGTCCAGTCGACCGGTGCGAGCGTCGAGAACGTCGGCAGCCTGGCGAGCGGCGACGCGGACTTCGCGCTCATCCAGAACGACATCGCGTACTTCGCGAAGAACGGCACCGGCATCGACACGTTCCAGGACAACGCCATTGACAACCTCATGGGCGTCGCGACGCTGTACCCCGAGACGATCACCGTCGTGACCCTCGAGGACACCGGCATCACGGAGCTCTCGGACCTCTCGGGTGCGACGATCAACACCGGGGACCTCGGTTCCGGGACGCAGGTCAACGCCCTCCAGATCCTGGAGGCCGTCGGCATCTCCGACTTCGAGGAGCAAAACGCCGGCTTCTCGCAGGCGGCCGACCAGCTCCGAAACGGCGACATCGACGCCGCGTTCGTCGTCGGCGGCTGGCCCGTCGGCGCCATCGAGGACCTCGCGAGCACGAACGACGTGGCCATCGTGCCGATCGAGGGCGACAACCGCGAGGCCGTCAAGGACGCCGCCTCCTGGTTCGCGGACGACACCATCCCCGGCGGTACCTACTCCGGCGTCGACAGCGACGTCGACACCGTCGCCGTGCAGGCCATGATCGCGACCCACTCCGGCGTCTCCGAGGACGTCGTCGAGACGGTCACGTCTGCCATCTTCGACAACACCGGCGACCTGACGATCAAGACCGACTTCATCAGCGCCGACTCCGCGCAGGACGGGATGTCCATCGAACTCCATCCCGGCGCGGCGGCGTACTTCGACGCGTAGACGAGTCGACTGACGGTCGGTTCACTCGCTCCCTTCCCGGTCGCTGGCCCCAATGGAACGCTCGACGGTAGCCCGATACGCAGTCGGGATCGCGGCAGCCGCTGCCCTGGTGCTCGCAGCCGTCGCTGGGGCCTTCGCGCTCGCGTCGCCGGACCTCGTTCTCGTGGTGACGACGACGGAGAGCGGCGACACCGTCATCGAACAGCCCGTCGCGAACGGCACGACCGTCGGGCTCGAGTACATGCACAGCGTCGAGAAGTCGCGCGTGTACGATGGTTATACAGTCCGGGGGCAAGAACTGGTGATGACACGCATGGAGTTCGAGTCCTACGGGTGGGGGCTTCCGGCCCGCGCCAACGTGACGAACGAGAACGGCACGCTCGTCTACGACCCGCCCGGCTCGCTGTCGGAGCTGCTCGTCTCGCCGGGCGAGATCGCCGGACACGAACTGCACGTGGGGGATCGCACGTACGACCTCGTTGACCGAGCCGACGGCTCGACCGTCCGCATCACTCTCCAGCGCCGTTCGACGATCGACAAGCTGACATGAGCACGAGCCAGGACGACGATCTCACGGAGGAGCAACTGTCGAGCGAGGAAGCGGACGAACTCGTCCGGGAGATCGAACAGCGTCGGTCGCTCCGTGGTATCGCTGCTGGCGTCGTCGCGCTCGTCGGGATCGCGTTTTCGGTCTTCCAGCTGTTCCTGGCGTCCCAGGGCTTTTCGTTCGGGTTCTCGCTGCCCGTCGTCGGCGAACTGTCGGTGTCGCTCCAGTTGCTGCAAGCCAACGCCATCCACGTTGCCTTCGCGTTGATCCTGACGTTCCTCCTGTTCCCGGCGAGCACGGGCGAGGGCTTCCTCTCTCGGCGCCTCGCTCGGATCGTCCCCTGGCTCGAATCGCGCCTGGACCCCGCTAATCCGGCGGTGCGCGTCGCGGCAGCCGGCCGTCGTGGCGTCCGGTGGACGTTCGCCGATCCCGACCAGGACCGCATCGCACCGATCGACGTCCTCCTCACCGTCATCCCGATCCTGTTTTCGGTCTACTTCCTCACCGCGTTCACCGAGATCCGAGACATGCGCGTGTTCGGCCTCGAGTCGGGCCGCACGCTCCCGGAGATGGCGCCCCTGGTGGACCCGCTCCTCGGTGGCATGCCGATCGTCGGCGAGTACTCGTGGGCGATGATCCTCGGCGTCCTCGGCATCCTCCTGGTCCTCGAGGCGACCCGGCGGACGCTCGGCTTGCCGCTCATGATCCTCGTCGGCGTCTTCATCCTCTATGCCCGGTGGGGGCACATGATCGACCAGGGGACGCCGCTGGTCGGCGTGCTGGCCATCAACGAACTCGCCTGGACCGACATCGTCCAGAACCTCTGGTACAACACCGAGAACGGCGTGTTCGGGGTTCCGGTGACCGTCTCGGTGCAGTTCATCTACATCTTCATCCTCTTTGGTTCGTTCCTCGAGATGAGCGGGGCCGGGCAGTGGTTCATCGACCTCGCGTACGCGGCCACCGGTCGCCGGAAGGGCGGCCCGGCGAAGGCCTCGATCCTCGCCAGCGGCTTCATGGGGACGATCTCGGGGTCCTCGATCGCCAACACGGTGACGACGGGCGCCTTCACGATTCCACTGATGAAGCGCTCGGGCTACTCGCCGGAGTTCGCCGGGGCCGTCGAGTCCTCGGCGTCCTCGGGCGGCCAGATCCTCCCGCCGGTCATGGGGGCGGCGGCCTTCCTCATGATCCAGTACACGGCGACGCCCTTCGCGGACATCATCATCATGGCGACGATCCCCGCGGTCGTCTTCTTCTTCGGCGTCTGGGTCATGGTCCACCTCAAGGCGACCCAGGAGGGAATCGGCGGCGTCCAGGGCGCGGACCTGGTGCCGATGGGCCCGCACATGAAGCGGGGCTGGTTCTACCTCATCCCCATCGGTCTCCTGCTGTACTACCTCATCATCGCGCGCCTGTCGGTCTCGCGGTCGGCCTGGTTCACGCTGGTCGCGCTGGCGGCGCTGGTCACCGCCATCGCGGCCTACAGCGAGCGGACGCGCGGTCGCCTCCTCGTCTCGCTGGTGGCCATCGTCGGCGCCGAGTTCGCCGCGTACGTGCTCGGCGGCGTCGGCGTCCTGGGACTCGTCACCGGCGCCGCGGCTACCGGGCTGGCGCCGGCGGACGCTCTGAGCGTCGTGATCGGCAAGATCGGCTGGTACCTGATCGCGGCCGGCCTGGTGACGCTGGCCACCCGCCCGCTGACGGACTCGCCGTACCTCGAACTCGATCCGGCCGTCGAGAACGCGACCGACCGGTTCGCGTCGCGGCTGAACCGGCAACGGCTCGCGGACAACCAGTTTGCGCGCCTCGGGACGTTCCTCGTCAAGTCGATGGACGAGGGGGCCAAGACCGCCGTCCCCGTGGTCATCGCCGTCGCCGCGGCCGGGATCATCCCCGGCGTCATCAGTGTCACCGGACTCGGGCCGAACCTGACGGCCCTGATCCGGGCGGTCTCGGGCGGTTCGCTCGTCGTGCTCCTCGTGATCACGGCCATCGCGTCGATCATCCTCGGCATGGGCATGCCGACGACGGTCACCTACATCATCCTCGTCTCGATGCTCGCCACGCCGCTGGTCGAGTTCGGGATCCCGCTGCTTGCGGCCCACCTGTTCATCCTCTACTTCGGCGTCATCGCCGACATCACGCCGCCGGTCGCGGTGGCCGCCTACGCCGCGTCGGGGGTGGCAAAGTCGGATCCGTACCAGACGGGCATCAAGGCCTTCTCGCTGTCGCTCAACAAGGCCATCGTGCCCTTCGCGTTCGTCCTCGTGCCCGGGATCGTCCTCCTGCGCGAGAAGGCCAACGCGGCGGACCTGCCCTTGCGCGAGCGGTACCGCGTGGTCAACCTCGGGGACCTCGCCGACATCACGTACTCCGTCCCGGAGATCTTCATCCCCGTCGCGGGCGTCTTCCTGGGCGTCGTCGCCCTCGGGGCGACCGTCATCGGGACGCTCTACACCGGCCTCTCGCGGCTCGAACGGGCCGGCTTCGGCGTCAGCTCCCTGCTCCTCATGGCGCCGGGACTGCTCTCGACGTCCGTCTTCGACCTCCTCGGCCTCGTCGGGGTCACCGTGACGGTCAACGACCTGGTGCTGGACCTCGCGCTCCGCGGGGTCGGACTCGCACTCTTCGTCGCGCTCGCGGTCAGGAACCGGCGCGAGGCAGAGACGGAACCGGCCCACGGCGAGCCCGAGGGGAGCCCCGAGCCGGCCTGAGGGCCTCTCACCGTTCGCGTTCGGTACCCACCGATCACGTCGTTCCCGTGGCCGTCAATCGCCGCCGACCTCGCTCTCGAGGTCACCGACGGTCGCCACGCGCTCCGCGTGGGCGTTGTACTGAACCTTTTTCGTCGTCGGGTCCCGTCGCGAGCCGCAGGCTCGCTTCCCGGACCCTCCTCGAAAAACGTTCGCGAAAAAGCCGAACGCTCGGTGCCTCGCGGCGACGTCGATGGACTCACTTCGTTCGTCATCGAGCCCTCGCTCGCGCTGCTCGCGAGGACGCCGCTCGGCCACACCGAGGCGCTCACTCCGTTCACGCCTCGTTGCTCGCGTTCGGTGAACCGCGCTCACGTCGCTCGCGCGGACGCTCAGTCACCGCCGACTTCGCTCTCGAGGTCGCCGACGGTCGCCACGCGCTCCGCGTGGGCGTTGTGCTGGTGGATCGACTCGTCGTTTGACTGTTTCATCGTCACGACGGCGTCCTCGGGGAGGTCGGGGAAGTGCTCGACGACGCCCTCGGCGAGTGCGCGGACGCAGTCCTCCACGAAGCGGGCGTTGCGGTGGGCCTCGACGGTCATGTGGTCCTCGTCGGGGCGCTTGGCGAGGTTGTAGATCCGCGCGCTCATCGCGTCCCGGGCCACCTCGATGATCTCGTTGAGGTCGACGTCGGGGGCGCCGTCGCTCTCGATCGTGAGCGTCGCGTGCCCCCGCTGGGAGTGCCCGGGCTGGGGGACGGTCTCTAAGAACTCGTCGATGACGTCCTCCTCGACGTCGAGGTCTCGGAGCGTCTCGCGGGCCCGCGTCGTCGACATGCCCTGGGAGCACGGACAGACCGTGATGCCGGTGACGCGGGCGCCGATCTCCTCCCGCGTTCCGTCCTCGGTCGCGGTCGCGCTCGCGATGATGTCTGCGGTGCTCTGGGTCGGGCGGCCGGACGCCGGCGTCTCGTCGCGCGTGACGTACTCGGCCTCCATGCGCACCTCCGCCTTCGTCGTGTAGTCGTGTTTCGCCAGCAGGCGCTCGGCGGCGTCGCCACAGACGTCCTCGACGCGGTAGGCCGACTCGCTGACCGCGGCCTCGAGGGTCTCGTCGATGACTTCCATGTTCCGGCTCATGTCCGCTCCCTTGCGCCAGCCGGGGAGGTCGACGAAGACCTCGAAGTCGGCCATGAGGACGATCGGGCGGCGGTCGGCCCGGTCGATCGTCACGAGTTTTTCGACGCCGGTGACGCCGACGTGGTTGAGGCCAACGGCGACGTCCGGACGCGACGCCTGCACGTCCGGGAGTTGACGACTCATCGGCGCGGCCTAGCGACCGTCCGAGGGTAATGCTTTCGATCCCTCAGGGGCGGCAAAAACGGCGCGTCCTCACTTCTCGACGGCGCTCGCGGCCTGGCTACCGATGTCGCGGAAGGCTGCGGCGAAGTCCTCGTCGTCGAACCGCTCGACGGTCTGGTCGAGTTCCGCCTTGGTCGTCTCGAGTCGCCGCTCCAGTTCGGCGAACTCCTCGCTCTCCGCGAGTTCGCTGTCCGACTTGTTGGCCGTGAGCGTCGCGTGCTTGGCGGTCAGCGAGTAGAACTCCTGGAGGCGCTCCTCGTAGGCCGAACAGGTGAGGAGGCGCTCGATGGTCGAGAAGAGGTCGTCCCGCGAGACGGGCTTGATCACGTAGTCGTCGAAGGGCATGTCGATGATGTCGAAATCCGGATCGACGGCCGTGACCATGGCGACGCGACAGTTGAACCCGCGCTCCCTGATGTGCTCGAGCACCTCGTCGCCCGAGATGCCCGGCATCCGCCGGTCGAGCAGGACGACGTCGACGGACGCGTCGAGACTGTCCAGGGCCTCGCGACCGCTGTAGGCGGTAGTGACGTCGTACTCGCCCTCCAGCTGCGCGGCGTAGGCGTCGGCCACGTCACGCTCGTCGTCGACGACGAGGACGGTCGCGGGCGCGCTGTCACTCATTAAGTAATACCTAGCCGCGACGAGTGGCAAAAACGTTCCGGCTACATTATCACGTCTGGTCCTGGCGGGGGGGGAGCTGTCCGGCGACGCTCGCGGTCGGAAACCTGCGGCGATCCGGGAGCTTTTGCCACCCCTCCTCCAAGCCGCTGCCATGACACAGCGTCCCGACCAAGCGGAGGAGTGGTCCCTCCGTCGCCTGCTGACGGACGTCGTCGGCTCCGGCCCGAAGTCCGCCGAGGATATGACGCGGCGCCAGGCCCGGGCGGCCCTCCGCCGGATTCTGGACGGCGACCCGGACCCGACGACCCTCGGCGCCTTCTGGCTGGCCAACCGCTGGAAGCGCAACACGCCCGAGGAACTCGCGGCCTTCGTCGACGTGATGCGCGAGGAGAGCGTCGTCGTCGCTGAACCGGACTGTGACCCCGTCGACTGCGGGGCGAACTACGACGGCAAGCACACGTCTGCCCTGCTGGGCGTCGCCGCCGGCCTCGTCGCCGCGGCCGCGGGCACGCCGGTCGTCGTCCACAGCGGCGACCGCGTCCCGACCCAGGAGGCGACCGCCTACAAGCACGTCCTCGACGCGCTGGACGTCCGGACCGACCTTGACCCGGCCGAGAGCGCCGAGATGGTCGACGCCGTCGGCTTCGGCTTCTACTACCAGCCCCGCTTCAATCCAGCCGTCCACGCCCTCGTCGACCGCCGACGGGAGATGGGCGTCCGGACCTTCGTCAACACGATCGAGACGCTGGCGAACCCCGCGAACGCCTCGGTCCACCTGGGGAGTTTCTACCACCTCGCCTTCGCCGAGCGGATCGTCGACACCTTGCGCGACCTCGACTCGTATGCCGTCGATCGCGTGCTCATGTTCCAGGGCCTGGAGGGCTACGACGACGTCAGACCCGGGAGCACCGTCCTCGCCGAGTGGGACGGCGGAGACCTGGGGGACGACGAGATCGAGACCGCCGAATTCGGCATGGACTTCGACCGCGAGGCGCTGGCCGTCGACGACGTCGCCACCGACTCCGCGGCGATCACCGAGGACGTGCTCGCGGGCGAGCGCGACGACCACTTCGCCGACGCCGTGGCCCTCAACGCCGCGCTCCGCCTCTACGCCGCCGACGACGTCCGGCACCTCGACGACGGCATCGCGGTCGCCCGCGAGGCCATCGACGACGGCAGCGCCGCCGACCGACTCGCCGCGCTGCGGGACTTCTGAGCGCGGCCATGGGTCGCGACGCCGACCGCGATCACGTCGACCCCGACGGCCCGGACGCCCCGTGGGAGCACGACCACGCCGTCGTCGACGGCGTCCGTCTGCACTACGTGGCCGCCGGACCGCCGGACGGCGACCTGGTGGTCTGCCTCCACGGCTTCCCCGCGTTCTGGTACACCTGGCACGAGGCGATTCCCGCTCTCGCCGACGCCGGCTATCGCGTCCTCGCCCCGGACATGCGGGGCTACAACCGCTCCGCCAAGCCCCGGGACGTCGCCGCCTACCGGACCGACGAACTCGTCGGCGACGTGGCTGGCCTGATCGAGGGCGCGGGCCGCGGGTCTGCACACGTCCTCGGCCACGACTGGGGAGGCCTCGTTGCCTGGCACCTCGCAGCCCGCCGTCCGGACGTCGTGGCCCGCCTGGGGGTCCTGAACGCGCCCCACCCGTCGGCCTACGAGCGCGAACTCCGCTCGAACCCGCGGCAGCTCCTGCGCTCGTGGTACGTCCTCGTCGCCCAGGTCCCGTGGCTCCCGGCGGTTCTCCTCTCGCGGGACGACGCCGCGCTGGTCGGGCGCCTCTTCGAGCGGGCCGGCGTCGACGGCGATGCGTTCTCGCCCGCGGAGGTGGCCCAGTACCGCGCGGCGTTCGCCAGACCCGGTGTCGCGGGAGCCGCTCTCAACTACTACCGGGCGGCGTTCCGCGAGACTCTCCGTCGCCTCCCCCGTGGCGGCGTTGGGGACTTACCCATCGGGGTCCCGACGCTCGTCGTCTGGGGCGAGCGGGACCCGGCGCTGTCCGTCTCGCTGCTCGAGGACCTCGACCGGTGGGTGGCCGACCTGACTGTCGCGCGACTGCCTGACGCAGGCCACTGGGTCCTGGCCGAGGAGCCCGAGACAGTACTCAACTCGCTCCTGGCGTTCCTCGATCGGTAGCCCGGGGGACGGGACGCCTCAGTCGACGAGGTGACGGAGTCGCGAGGCGTCGACGTCCTCGGTCAGGCCGCCGAGGTCGCCGTCGGCGACGACAGCCCAGAGGTCGCCCGCGAGGGCCACCGCGCCGTAGGTCAGGAGGCCCGCGCCGACGACGAACCCGAGGACGAGCAGCCACGCCACCGTCGTCCACTCCACGACGCCGGCCAGCGTGCCGACGAGGACGACCACCGCGCCGAGGCCGCCCAGGATCGCGAGCAGTGCGCCCGTGACGACCGCTGCGACCGATCTGGCGTCGACCATGTGTCCGCCGGCCGTTGTGCTGCCAGCCAAAAATGCGTTGCGGACCGTCGGACGGATTCGTCTGGCCCTGAACGTATCGCGTTCGGGCGTCGCGGCCCCGATCACCAGGGTTTTACACGGTCCGGCCCTCCCTCTGGCCATGAGCGACCTCAGCGCGACGCTGCACACCTCCGAGGGCGACGTGGCGATCGATCTCTTCGACGAGCGCGCCCCGACGACCGTCGAGAACTTCGTCGGCCTCGCCGAGGGGGCGGACGACTACGAGGGGACGGAGGTCGGGCCGGGGACCGGCGCGTGGGAGGACCCGGAGAGCGGCGAGAAGCGAGTCGACCCGCTCTACGACGACGTGCTCTTCCACCGGGTCATCGACGACTTCATGATCCAGCTCGGCGACCCGACCGGGACCGGCCGTGGCGGCCCCGGCTACACCTTCGACGATGAGTTCCACGACGACCTCACCCACGACTCGGCCGGCGTCGTCTCGATGGCCAACCGCGGGCCGGACACGAACGGCTCGCAGTTCTTCATTACCCTGGACGCCACGCCGCACCTGGACGGCAAGCACGCGGTCTTCGGCGAGGTCACCGACGGCATGGACGTCGTCGAGGCCATCGGGAACGTGGACACCGACGCCAACGACAAACCGACGACCGACGTCGTCCTCGAGTCCGTCGAGATCCACGAGTAACGATTTCCTGCGTCGCGGCCGCCTGTATTCGTTCGGCTACGTCGAGAGGAACGTCGGCACGTCGTTGACCGAGTCGAGCACCGCGGCGGCCCCCTCCCGCTCGTACTTCTTCCGGCCCGTCTCGCCGGTCAGCCCGCCGGTCTGGACGCCGATGCCGTGGAACTCGCGACCCGCCGCGTCGCCCTCGGCGGCGTTTGTCGCCGTCCGCACGTCGTCGAGGGTGTCGCCGACGAAGGCCAGCGACTCGGCGTTCAGTCGGTCGGCCAGTTCGATCAGGGCCGTGGGGTCGGGCTTGCCCTCGTCCCAGTCGTCCATCGTGAAGCGGTGGTGCTCGTCGATGTCGCCGAGGCCGGCCCGCTCGAGGGCCACCTCGGCTTCGTTCTCGGGCCGGCCCGTGAGGATGCCGACCCCCCAGCCGTCGCGGAGTGCGTTCACCGTGGCTGGCTCGATCAGCACCGGTTCGTCCTCGATGAACCCGGTCCCCTCGACCTCGGGCGTGCCCCCCTCGAACGCGCGGTAGCGCTCCGGGCCGAGGTACAGTTGCTGGAAGACGTCCCGGAGTCGGTCGCGGTCCCACTCGGCGAAGACGCGCTCGCGGGCCGCCGGGGTCAGTTCCTCGGCGACCACGGTCTCTGCCGCGCCCAGACCGCCGCCCATCCCGGCGATGGCGTCGGTGAACGTCGAGAGCGACAGCGCGAACCCCTCGCGGCGGGCCAGCAGGTACAGCGCGACTGCGTCGGTCAGCTCCCAGTCGTTGTTGAACCCGCCCGCGTCCTTGAAGAGCTGAATCTGGTCCTTCTCGATGGTGTCGCCGTAGACTCGCTCGACGCTCTCGACGATCGCCCGGCGATACGAGTCGGCCACGTCGACGAGCACGCCGTCGACGTCGAACACGACCGCGTCGACGTTCATCGTGCCTCGGCCGAGGCACCGGAGGAAAATGGGGGTTCCGGCTTCGACTTCACTCCGGTGACCTCAGGATTCGTCCGGAGCTGCCGCCCGATAGAGGGTCTCGGCCGGGAGGGCCTCGCGCTCGACCGGAATCACCGGCTCCTCGGCGCCGAGGGTCGTGACGTAGAGCGGGGCGTCGACGGTGCGCGCCAGGGTCAGGGACGGCCGCTGGAGTTCCCCGGGGAGGTTCCGGGCGTAGAGCAGGACCGCCCCGGCGTAGACCGACCGGTCGGGCTCGAGCAGGTCGTCGCGGACGAACGACACGCCCTCGGGCACCGCTCGATCGCGGACGTCCGTCGCCACGACCGCGTGGCCGCGCTCGGCCAGGGCTGCCGCGACGTCGGGGCGGTTCCCTACGGCGAGTTCGACGACCGGGCCGTCGTCGGACGCCCGGCTGACGACCGTCTCGAGGCGGTCGGCGAGGGCCAGCGCCGCGTCTGTCACTGGGAAATCACTCGACGTCGGGGTTTTTATGACGGTCCCTCGCATAACGGTTCGCATGCACGTCGACATCGTGCCGGTCGGCGGGGTCGATGCGGTGGTCAAGCGCGAGGCCTCGTCCGGACTGCGCACGGTCTACGACTGTGACGTCACCGTCCACGACGCCCAGTCGGTCCCGTCCGGCTCCTACGACTCCGGCCGCGACCAGTACCGGGCCGAGGAGTTCATCGACCTGGCCAAGCGCATCGGCAGCGGCGAGAAGAACATCGCCCTCACGCCGAAGGACCTCTTTTACCACCGTCGCAACTACGTCTTCGGGCTCGCGTACCTCGGCGGGAACGGGAGCGTCATCTCGACGTACCGCCTCCGGACGTCCTCGGACGGCGGCTTCTCGAACCGGTCGGCGGGCGACATCTTCGCCGACCGCGTCCGCAAGGAGGTCGTCCACGAGATCGGCCACACCCTCGGTCTCGAACACTGCAACAACAAGCGCTGCGTGATGAACTTCTCTCCGACGGTCCGGCAGGTCGACGTCAAGGAGGAGAACCTCTGTGGCTCCTGCCAGCGCAACGTGATCTGACCGTTCGACACCCTCGCCGTCCGACTGCGCCCGTTGGTCAAGCCGCAGTTTGACCCTCGGAAACCTCTTTGCCGCTGTGTTCTGAACGGACCGCCAGATGAGCACCGACGGCCGCCGCTCGCGACTGGACGCCCTCCGCTCCCGGGTCGGGCGGGGGCTCCACGAGCGGTTCCGGATCGACCGCCGGGCGCTGGCCGCTTTCCGGATCGCCCTGGGCTGTCTCCTCGTCGCGGACCTCGTCCTTCGGTCCCGGTCCCTCCGTGCGTTCTACACCGACGAGGGGGTCTACCCGGTCGCCGACTTCCACGCCTACGGCGACCCGTTGCACCTCTCGCTCCACGCCATCTCCGGCGAGGCGTGGGTCCAGGTGCTGCTCTTCTGCGTCGCGGGGCTCCTCGGGATTGCACTCGCCGTCGGCTACCGCACGCGGATCGCGACCGTCGGATCGTGGCTCATGCTCGTCTCGCTGCACAACCGGATGCCGGCCGTGCTCAACGGCGGTGACGTCCTCCTTCGACTCCTGCTGTTCTGGGCCATCTTCCTCCCGCTCGGCGCGCGCTGGGCGGTCGACAGCTACCAGCGGACCGACGACCCGGACCGGACGCCCGTCGCGAGCGTCGCCTCGGCCGCGCTGCTCTGCCAGGTCGTCCTCGTATACTTGGTGAACGCGGCCATGAAGCTCTCGGGGGAGATCTGGCTGCGGGGCGAGGGCCTCGAGTACGTCTTCAGCCTCGGGCAGTTCACGGTTTTCCTGGGCGACCACCTCGAGGCGGTTCCGCCGCTGCTCGTGGCCGGGGACTACCTCTGGCTGGCCATGGTCGCCACGGCCTTCCTGCTGGTCGTCCTCCGCGGTCGCCGCCGGACGGCCTACGTCGGACTGTTCGTGGCGATGCACGTGGGCATGGGGCTGACGATGCAACTCGGCCTGTTCCCGCTGATCTCGGTCGCGGCCCTGCTCCCGTTCCTGCCAGCCTGGTTCTGGGACCGTGCCGTCCCGCCGCTTGCGGACCGCCGGCCCGTGGCTGGCGCCCGCCGCGCACTGCGTGGACTCGCCGCGTGGCTGCCGACAATTCGGATTACCGACGTCCCGTCCGCGCTCTCGCGGTGGACGGCCCGGGCACGGACCGCCGTCGTCGTCTGCGTCCTCGTACTCGTCGTCCTCTGGAACGTCCAGTTCCTGGGCTACGGAGAGGTTGCCGGGCAGGACGTGACCCCGGAGGCAGCCGACTCGGCCATCGACCTCACGCGGACCGACCAGTACTGGACGATGTTCGCCCCGGAGCCCCTCTCGGTCGACGGCTGGCTCGTCGCACCCGGCACGTTCCCGAACGGGACGCGCATCGACGCCTTCCACGGGGGTCGGGTCACCTGGGACCGGCCGGACGACGTCTCCAGTACGTACCCGACCCACCGGTGGCGCAAGTACCTCACCGGCCTCTGGCGGTCGGGGTCCGTCGATCGACAGCTCTTCGCAGACTACCTCTGCGGGCGGTACGACGACGCCTGGCCGCACCTGACGAACGTCTCGGTCTACTACGTCGAGCAGCCGACGCGCCTCGACGGGCCGGAGCCGACAGAGCGGGTCCGACTCGCGACCCAGGACTGCTGACCTGCCTCAGGGCGCGTAGTAGTACTCGCCGGCCGAGCGCTGCTCGCGGTCGAGCTGGCTGCCGGGCTTGTTGATCCGGGGGCGACCCGTGCGCTCGTCGCGACGGAACGTGATCTCGAGGTTCGAGAGGAACTCGTTCATGCCCTCGCGCATCCCGGTCGGCGGGGCGGCGTGCCCGTGCTCGGCCGGTTCGCCGTCGAAGACCAGCAGGCGGTCCGAGAGCAGGTCGATCATGTAGATGTCGTGGTCGATGACCAGCGCCGTCGCGTCGTTGTTCTCGGCGTACCGCCGGATGGCCGAGGTGGCCATCACGCGCTGTTCGACGTCGAGGTGGGCGGAGGGCTCGTCGAGGAGGTAGAGGTCGGCGTCCTCCGAGAGGCAGGCGCCGATGGCGACGCGCTGGCGCTCGCCCCCGGAGAGGTCCGAGAGTTGCTGCTCGTAGACGGCCTCGAGCTGGAGTGGCTGGGCGACCTCGGTGTTCCAGTAGGAGGTCCCGAAGTCGTCGGTGATCGACGAGAGGAAGGCGTCGACGCGCATCGGCTCGTCGATCTCGACGTACTGGGGCTTGTAGGAGATGTCGAGCCGTCGATCGAAGAGGTCGCCGGCCCCGTCCGCGGCCTCATCGCCGTCGACCGTGGCCGGGTCCAGCCGCCCGGTCAGGAGCTTCGCGAACGTCGACTTCCCGATGCCGTTGGGGCCGACGACGCCCAGCACCTCGTTCTCGCGGATCGTCCCCGCGTCAACGTCCAGACTGAACTCGCCGTCGCCGTAGGACTTCGTCATCGACGGGTACTCGATGACGACGTCGCCCGTGGCGATGGAGCGGGGGGCGTGCTCCTCGAACTCGATGGCCGACTCCCGGAAGCGCATGTTCTCGTTCTCTAGGTAGCCGGCGAGGTACTCGTTGATCCCGTTCCGGACGGACTTGGGGTCCGTGACGACGCCGAAGGCCCCAGGCTGGCCGTAGGCGACGTGGATGGTGTCGGCGAGCAGATCGAGGATCGCGAGGTCGTGTTCGACGACGAGCATCGAGCGGTCCTCCTCGTCGGCGAGTTCGCGGACCAGTCGCGCGGCGGTCATCCGCTGGCCGATGTCGAGGTACGGCGTGATCTCGTCGAGGAAGTAGAAGTCCGCGTCGCGGGCGAGCGTGGCCGCGAGCGCGACCCGCTGGAGTTCGCCGCCAGAGAGCGTGTCGATGGGCTGGTCGACGACCGGTTCGATCCCGAGGCGGGCGACGAGGTCGTCGACGACGCCGCGCTCGTCGGTGCCGGCCAGCAGGTCCATCGTCGTCCCGTCGAAGCGGTCGGGGATCTTGTCGACGTACTGGGGCTTGCGGGCGACGCTCACCGACCCGTCCCTGATGGCCTCCAGGTACTCCTGCAGGGCAGTGCCGCGGTAGGCCTCCAGGATTTCGTCCCAGCCGGGCGTCTCGCCCTCGGCCCACGTCCCGAGGTTGGGCGCGAGTTCGTCCGCGAGGATCCTGACGGCCGTCGTCTTCCCGATGCCGTTCGGGCCGAGGATGCCCGTGACGCGACCCTCCTGGGGTGCCGGGAGGCCGTAGAGGGCGAAGGCGTTGTCGCCGTAGCGGTGGACCGGGTTCTCGTCGAGTTCCTGCGGGAGGTTGATGATCTGGATGGCGTCGAAGGGGCACTTCTCGACGCAGATGCCACAGGACTCGCCGAGGCAGATCTCCTCGCTGATGGAGATCTGCTGTGGGCCGCCCGCGTAGGGTTCGCCCTCCTCGAAGCGCTCCTCCCGGCGGACGATGCACTCCTTGCCCGTCCGGTTTGGCGGGCAGAAGTTCGCACACTCGTAGTTACAGCGGTCGGGTTGACACCGGTCGAGGTCAACGACCGCGATGGAGTCGTCGGCCATGGGGTTACAGGGAGCCCGCGGTCAGGAGAATGCCCCAGGAGACGAACCACAGCGCGAAGGTCATGAACCCGACGTAGAGCTTGTCCTTCGTCGAGAACTCGCTCAGGTCCATCCCGATCGCGTAGTAGAGGGGAAACTGGACGAGGATGGCCGCGAGCAGGATCGTCAGCCCGATGGTGTCGCCGGCGCCCTGCGCGACCATCGCGGACGCCACGCCTGCGAGGAGCCCCGAGACGGTCGCGACGGTCGTCACCGTCACGCCACGCAGGTGCGAGCTGAATCGCTCGCTCGTGTCCGTTGCCATACCTCCCGGTCGGCCAGCCGACGTAAAAAGCCGTTCGTTCGCTCCCCGGCCCATTTATCCCCACCCCGGCCGAGCGGACCACACGATCTGATGCCCGACGACGACCCCGCATCCCCTGCCGAGACCCCCGCCACCAGCGACGCGGACCCGGCGACCGACGCTGGCGGGACGCTCGGGGTTCTGGTCTTCTTCGCGGGACTGCTCGCCTTCTTCGGGTCCGGGGCGGCCTACCTGGTCGTCCTGGTCACGGGTGGGGACGTCCGCTTGCCCCTCGCGGTCAACGGGTTCGGAGCGCTGGTCCTCGTCGCCCGGACGGCTCACGACACCTATGCGGACCCGGACGCGGACGTCACCACCCTCCCTGGTGCGGTCGGCACCGCCCTGCTGATGCTGGGTGCCTACGGCCTCGTGGCCTCGGTCGTCGTGGCAGCCACCTCGCCCTGGCACGGGCGGTTCGACCTGGCGCTCTGGCTGGGCGGCGCGGCCGCGACTCTCGCCGTCTTCGGCTTCTTCACCTTCCCCGCGGAGGTGGTGGCTCCCGGCGGGGACGACGACACCTCCGATCAGGTGACCGACGAGTGACAGGGCACCGACGTTCCCCGCGGTTACCGTGCTGAACCGCCGCGTCCTCGGTTCCTCAATCTTTATACAGCCGGCGTCCATCAGATCGAGTGATGACAGATTCCGACGGGGAGTCGCTCTCGGATCTGCCCCCGAGCGCCAAGCTCGTCTACAAGGTCCTCGAGTACAACGGCCCGCTTACCCAGAAAGGCATCGTCGAGGAGTCGATGCTGTCGGCACGGACCGTGCGGTACGCGCTGGAGCGACTCGACGAGGTCGGCGTCGTCGACGAGGACGTCTACTTCGCGGACGCGCGCCAGAACCTCTACGAGATTCCCGACGACGTCGGCGAGGCCGTCGAGGAAGCGACCGTCTCCGACTGAGTTCGCAGTGTTCCTCTCTCCTTTCGGCTCGGCTCACACTCGCCAGTTCCCGGGTGGATCCTTCAGGACTGTCCGTCTTTGTCCGGTTCGCCTGGGAACGTTTCCGCCAGAAGATAGTCTTCGGTCTTGGATGCTTCGACGACCTCGACTTCGACGGCGGGCGGCTCTGCAGTGAATATCGGATCGTCCGGGTCTGGAACAGCGGGTTCGTTCGAGGTCATACACCACACCGTTGTCGTCTCCTTTCGGCAGCGGCTACATAAAATTCGGTGCGTGATTGGCCCACAATCCCCTCACGTCAGCGGACTACGGAAATCCAACCGCTTCACGACGGAACCACGGTGATCTGGCGGTTGTGGTCGATGGCGCGTTCCAGTTCCTCGGCGATAGCGCTCCCGCGAGAGACCTGGATCTCGCCGCCGCGACTGACCGTCGCCGTGAAGAGGTACTCGCCGTCCGCCTGGACCTCGACGGTCTCGCCGGCGTGGCCGTCCATCGGGACGACCACGTGCCGCCCGGTCACCTCCGGCTGGACGATCTCGCCGGCCGCCGACGGCCCGCTCGCCCCACCGCCACCGCCGGCCCCGCTGCCGCCAGCCCCACCGGACTTCCCGCCTGGCCGCTCCGCGAAGGTGCGCACGTCGATGTCGACGCCGAGGCGGTTCTCCACGTCGGTGATGCGCCCGCCGCCCTTGCCGATGACCTGGGAGATGTCGTCCTCCTCGACCCAGACGACGGCGCGGTCGCGGCCGCGGACCTCGACTTCGACGTCGCCGCGGGCGATGGCCCGGATCTCCTTTTCGACCTCTTTGCGGGCCAGGCCCTCGACACCGGACTCCGCCTTCTGGCCGCCGTCGGGGGCGTTGTCGCCGAGGGGGACGGTCACCACCTGCCGGTTGAAGGTGTAGATCTCGTAGGCGGGCTTGCCCGTCTCGAAGTCCTTGACCATGATGACCGGCCGGGCGAGGTCCTCCTCCATGAGGCCCTCGGGGACCTTGACCTCCGTCGTCACGTCGTAGACCGTCTCGACCTCGCCGGCCTCGATGTAGACGACGGTGTCGACGATCTGCGGGATGAGCCCCAGTTCGACGCGGCCGATCAGGCGCTGAAGGGCGTCGATGCCCCGCGTCGCGTGGACGACGCCGACCATGCCGACGCCCGCCAGGCGCATGTCCGCGAAGACCTCGAAGTCGTCGGTCTTCCTGACCTCGTCGTAGATGGTGTAGTCGGGCCGGACCATCAGCAGGGAGTCGGCGGTCTTGGACATCTCGCCGCCGAGTTCGGTGTACTGGGTGATCTCCGGGCCGACCTGGAGGTCGCGGGGCTTCTCCATGGTCTTGACGGCGAAGTCCGACTGCTGGAGGAACTCCGCGACGGCCTGGGCGAAGGTCGACTTCCCGGCGCCCGGGGAACCCGCGATGAGGACGCCGCGCTGGTGTTCGAGCAGGCGCTCGCGGAGGTCGTCGGCGTGGTCGTAGTCGTCCAGGTCGGTCTTGACGATCGGCCGGACCGCCGTGATCTCCAGGGCGTCGGAGAACGGCGGGCGCGCGATGGCGATCCGGAAGGTCCGGAACTGGACGATGGTCATGCCCGGTTCGTCGAGTTCGACGAAGCCGTCGGGGCTGGACCGAGCGCTCTCTTCGACGTCCGCCGCGATGTCCAGCAGGTCCGCCTCCGTCAGGGGTTCCTCGCGGATCGTCTCGTAGTGCATGTCGCCGATGGAGCCCCGCTTGGCCATCGGGGCGACCCCGACCTTGAGGTGGACGCTCATCGTCGTCTCGTCGAAGTACTCCTCGAGGGCGAGGCGCTCGACCGTCCGACCCCGGGGCTCGATGAACTCGACCGCGAGCCCCTTGGCCCGGGCGACCTCGGCCTGGACGTCGTCGCTCGTGAGGAGAGTCGCGCCGCGGTCGCCGGCGATGTCGCGGATCAGCGCGTCGATTTCCCCCTCGCCGGCGTCGCGCTTCTCGATGGCCTCCGGGCGGCGACCGACGTACTCGACGTCGATCGTCCCGTCGGCCTCCAGGTCGACCAGGCGCTGGAGTTCGGCCAGCCCCTCCCACCCCGTCGCCCGCCCGTCGTTCGCCTGTGACTCCAGTTCGCCGACGACCGCCTCGGGGACCACGATCGTGGCGTCGGCGAACTCGCCGTCCTCGACGCGCTCGGAGACGCGCCCGTCGACGACGACGCTCGTGTCCGGAACCAGTTCCATGGCCGGTTCTAGCCGTCGTTCACTGATAAGGCCCCCGAAGCGGCCGAACGGGAACGCTTTTCCGGCCGCTGGTCGACCTCCGTCCGTGAGCCCCTCCACAGAACTGCCGGACGCACTGCCCGTCCGAACGTACCTCGAAGAAGGCGCCAGGATCGCGGCGATCCTCCTCGTCTGGGGTGTTCTCGCTGCCTTCGCGACGTTCGTGATTGGAAACTTCGGTTACCGGAGTTCCATCATCGCCATCGTCGGTCAGTGGCTTGGGACCGTCCTCGGTCTCGTCGGCGTTCTGAACGCCCTGCTGTACGTGGTCTTTCGGGCCATCGACTACTGGCGCGCCTGAGAAGCGAAAAAAGCGGTGCGAGGCCGCGTTCAGACCGCCAAATACTCCGCCAGCGCCGCCTCGTCGTCGAGCGTCGCTCGGTCGAGTTCCTCGACCAGTTCCCCGCGGTCCATCGCGTAACAGCGGTCGGCCATCCGGCGGATGACGCCCAGGTTCTGCTCGACGAACAGCACCGTCGTGCCGAGGTCGTCGTTGATCGCCTGGATGTCCTCGCTGATCTGCTGGACGATGGAGGGCTGGATGCCCTCCGAGGGCTCGTCGAGCAGGAGCAGGTCCGGGTCCGCCACGAGGGCGCGACCGATGGCGAGCATCTGCTGCTGGCCGCCGGAGAGCGTCCCCGCGTCCTGGTTCGCCCGCTCCTCCAGGATGGGGAAGTAGTCGTAGACCGCGTCGAAGAGCGTCTCGTCGCCGTCGGCATTGACGTACGTCCCCATCCGGAGGTTCTGCTCGACGGTCAACTCTGGAAAAACCTCCCGCCCCTGGGGGATGTATCCGATGCCTGCCCGCGCGCGCTCGTTCGCGGGGGCGTCGGTCAGGTCCTCACCGTCGTAGGTGATGGTCCCCGACATGGGCTCGACCAGCCCCATGGCGGTCCGCATCAGCGTCGTCTTGCCGACGCCGTTCTTGCCGACGACGCCGACGATCTCGCCGCGCTCGACGCCGAAGTTCACGTCCCGCAGGACTGGCGTCGTGTCGTACCCGGCCGTCACGTTTTCGAGTTCAAGCATCGCCATCGGACTCACCTCCCAGGTAGATCCGCTTCACCGCCGGATCGGCCTCGATCTCCTCGATCGGGCCCTCCCGGAAGATTTCGCCCTGGTGGAGCACCGTCACCTCGTCGGCGATGGCCCCGACGAAGTCGGTGTCGTGCTCGATGACGACGAAGGCGATGCCCTGCTCCTCGTTGAGGGTGCGGATCCGGTCGGCGATCCGGTCGCGCTCCTCCACGGAGAGCCCGGCGACGGGTTCGTCGAGCAGGAGGAGGTCGGGCTCCAGCGCGGCGGCCATGCCGATTTCCAGCCGCTGTTGCTGGCCGTGCGCGAGGTCGCTGACCGTCGCGTCCGCGCGGTCGGCAAGACCGATCTCCTCGAGGGACTCCGCGATGCGCTCGTCCCGTTCGGTGCCGCTCAGGTACTGCTGAAGCGGGAGGCGCATGTTTTCCCGGACCGTGAGCCCGCCATAGACGCTGGGCACCTGGAACTTCATGCTGATGCCCCGGCGGATGCGCTCGTGGGGATCGAGGTCCGTGATGTCGGCGCCGTCGTAGTAGACGTGGCCCTCGGTCGCGCGGTGGGCCCCGGTGATGAGCTTCAGCAGCGTCGACTTCCCGGCGCCGTTAGGGCCGATGAGACACCGGAGTTCGCCCTCGGCGACGCTCAGGTCGACCTCGTCGACGGCGCGGAAGCCGCCGAAGCTCTTGACGAGGCCGTCGGTCTGGAGCAGCGTGTCGGTACCGCTGCCGGTCTGGATCTGCGCCCGGCTCTGCTTGACGTTCGGGTAGCGACTGCCCTGCTTGACGTGGGCGTCGGCGTCGTCGCCACCCGTCTCCTCGGCGCTCATGACTTGGCCTCCCCGGCGGGTTCGGCCGTCGAGGATGCGGACCCGGATCGCGGCCAGTGCTCGTCCACGACGGCCTCGATGCGCGGGATAGCGCCGTCGGGCAGGAACATGATGACGCCGAGCAGGAGCGCGCCGATGATGATGAGCGCGAAGTCCGCGGCGTTGACGCTGAGCCACTCGTTGAGGTACGAGACGGCGACGGTTCCGACGATGGCGCCGAGCAGGCTCTCGCGGCCCCCGACGCTGACCCAGACGACGGGCAGCGCAGCGAAGGACAGCGAGAAGACGCTCGGGTCGATGTAGCTCCCCCAGACGGTGAACATCACGCCGCCGAGACCGGCCAGGCCACCGCCGATGGTGAACATGACCAGCTTCACGCGCTTGACGTCGTAGCCGAACATCCGCGTGCGGTCCTCGTCCTCTCGGATAGCGACCGCGACGCGCCCGAAGTCCGAGTTGACGAACGCGCGCAGGCCGAGGTAGGTGACCAGCACCAGCGCGAACAGGAGCCAGTAGAACCACGACCCCGTGAACGCGATGGCCGTCTCGCCGACGCCGAACTCGAGGCTCGGGATGCCGGGCATGCCGTTGAAGCCCCCCAGCGCCGCCGAGCCGATGGCCCACTCGCTGCCGGCGGTCTGGCCCATGAACGTGTGCAGGACCATCGCGGTCACGAGCGTGATGATCGTCACGTAGACGTCGGTGACGCCGCCGTAGAACATGAAGTAGCCCAGCAGGAAGGCCCCGAGTGCGCCCGCGAGGACGCCGCCCAGGAGCCCCGCCGTGATGCCGAGCGGGCTAGTAACGTTCAGCGTCACGATCCCGAAGACGTACCCGGCGACGCCGAAGAACGCGACCTGGCCGAAGCTCAGGATGCCACCGTACCCCCAGATCAGCGAGAGACTGAGCCCGAGGAAGACGTAGGCGTAGTACAGCGCGAACTGCACGGAGCCGAAGGCACCGAACAGGAACGGGTAGGCCGCGAAGACGCCCGCGACGAGGAGGAAGCCGACCCAGAACGTGCGGGACTCGCCGACCGTGTTGGGTCCCTCCAGGGCACGCCGAATCCGGGCGAGGGGCCCACGCTTCGTGGCGTCGACGGAGCCGGCGGTCTCGGTCGCCACTCAGCTCACCCCCCGACGGTCGCGGATCGTCTCGACGAGACCGGTGACGCCCTGCGGGAGGAATCGCAGGACGACGATGGCGAACACGAGCATGGCGATGCGGCCCGCGAAGGTGCCATAGAGGTTCGAGAACGCAGCGTTGATGAACCCGAGGACGCCCCCGCCGAGCAGGGTCCCCACGATGACGTTCGTCCCGCCGACGACGACGGCGACGAACGACTCGAGCAGGAACGACGTGCCGAGGCCCGGCCCGATGCTGAGCGTCGGCGCGTACAGCGCGCCCGTCAGGCCGGCCAGCCCGGAGCCGACGGCGAACGTGGTCATGTACGTCCGCTCGGTGTCGACGCCGAGGGCGTTGGCCATGTCCTCGTTCTGGATGGTCGCGCGGGCACGCATCCCGTAGCTCGTCCGCGTGAACAGCAGGTAGACGACCCCGATAGTCGCGATACTGGCGACCGCGAGGACGACGCTGTACATCGAGGTCGAGTAGCCGCCGCCGTAGTTGATGGCGCCCAGCGGCGTCCCGATGGCCGGCAGCGAGTTGCCGAAGACCACGCGCGCCCCCTCGATCATGATGAGGCTCAGGCCCCAGGTGGCGACCATCGAGTCGAGCAGGCGGTCGTACATCGGCTTGACGACGGGGCGCCCGATGGTCCGGGCTGCGACCCAGTTCGGCACGGCACCGGAGATGATCGTCCGCTCGACGATCACGCCGACGACCGCCGCCGCGACGATGCCGACCACCATCGCGAGCGGCAGGGGCAGTCCCGCGTTCGCGCTCAGGGTCGTCCCGTACGCGCCGACCATGATGAACTCCCCGTGGGCGAGGTTGATCACGCCCATGATGCCGAAGATGATGGCCAGCCCCGCCGCTGCCAGCACGATGCGCGGGAAGCTGTTGACGAACTGGAACAGCAGGTTCAGGCCATTGACCATGTCACCCCGCCTCCTCGTAGTAGTCCTGTGGCGTGTACTGCGTCTCCTCGTCTTCGGCCGTCAGGTCACAGCCGACCGTGTCCTTGAGGAACGTCTCGGGGATGACCCGGTCGTCGACGGCGGTGACGTTGTGTTCCTCGTCTGACTTCATCACCCACATGTGGTGGTCGACGTGGTGGGTCTCGGGGACGAGGCTGATTTCTTCGCCCTCCGGGGCCTCCGGCGCGGGGTAGGAGATGCCCGACTCCAGGGCGGCCTTGACCTCCTCCTGCTCGAAAGTGCCGGCTTGCTCGACCGCTTGCTTGTACATGTACGTGCTGAAGTAGTTGGTCTCGGCCTCCTCGTTGAGGTAGGGCGCGTCCGGGTACATCTCGTAGTACCGGTCGACGAAGCCGCCGTCGTCGGTGTTCCGGGCCGTCGGGATCTCCTCCATGTAGTTGACCCCGGCGTAGATGTTGGCCATCGCCGGCGGGTCGAGCCGGCGGTGCTCGTAGCCCTGGGCCATCGCCGTCGACGTCCCGATGGGGACCTCCAGGCCGGCCGAGGCCTTCTGTTCGTAGAAGGCGGTGTGGTTGTTGCCGACGAGCATCGACATCACGAAGTCGGGATCGGCCTCCTGGATCCGGTTGATCGTCGAGGAGAAGCCCGACTCCGAGAGCGGGATGAACTCCTCGCCGATGACCTCCGCGTCGTTCTCGTTCGCCAGGACCTTCACCCAGTCCGCCGAGAGCTGGCCGAAGTTGTAGTCTGCGGCGATGGTGTAGATCTTCGGCCCGTACTCCTCGCGGAGGTACGGCAGGACGCTGCCGAGTTGCTGGCGCGCGGTCGGACCCACGGCGAAGACGTTGTGGTCACAGACGCCGCCCTCGTACTGGGTCGTGTAGAAGTACAGCTGGTCGTGCTCGTCGATGATGGGGCGGATGGACTCGCGCGTCGCCGAGGAGTAGCCCGCCCAGAGGACGTCGACGTCCTCCTCCTGGATCGCTCGCCGCGTGAGTTGCTGGTAGCGCTGGTTGTCCGACTGCGGGTCGGGCGCGAAGGTCTCGATCTGGTGGCCCATGATGCCGCCGTCGGCGTTGATCTCCTCGATGGCGAGCATGCTGGCCTTGTGCTTTGGCGTCCCCACCAGCGAGAAGTTCCCCGAGCGGTCCTCGAGGACGCCGATGGTCATCGTGTCCGTGCCGTTGCCGGTCGTGCCGCCGCTGCTTCCGTCGCCATCGCCACCATCGCCGCCGTCACCGCTACTCCCTCCGCCACCGTCGCCCGCGAGACAGCCTGCGAGGCCGAGCGCGGCAGCCGTCCCCCCGGCTGCAGACAACACGTCTCGCCGGGAGAGGTCCCGGTCGTCGTTCATCGTGCTTCCCCCGAATTTTCACCGCGATCAGTGATGTCGAACGCCAAGTAGTTCAGCACGTTACAACTTCCACCCGCTATTTCTGGACGATCTCTCATGTGTACCGAACAGTTCCGGGCTCGAGACCGCCCTACAAAACCCTTCCCTAAGGGAGGTTGTGAACGTCCACCCATTCACAATATAGTTTAAGGTATACTGCAGAAAACCTCTATATACTACAAATACAGCAAAAATACGGGGAATTGGACGATTACTAAAATAACGAGGGGACCCGGCGTCACGAGCAACTCGTCGAATGTGGACGCTCGTAGCGCCGACCGGGCAGATCCCGCCCCCCTTCGTGGAAACAACCCGGATTTCTTCGACTCGTACCCGAGGATCCAAACCACGGCGTGGCGGTCCGGCGTTGAAATGTGGACGGCCCCATTCGGGAGATGAAGGGGAGGAGGGCGCGCCGGCTGTCAGAAGACGGGAGCCAGTACGGACGCGCCGAGCGACGCCGCCAGGGCGACGACGGCGACGCCGGTGACGAGTCGAAGCACGCCGAAGGCACGGTCGTGGCGCCGGGAGAGGCCAAACAGGCCGCCGACGCCGGCCCCGACGAGGGCCATCGTCGCGGTGATGCCGACGGCGTAGGCGCCCACCGACAGTCCCGCGGCGGGGACCCCCTGTGCGGGAATGACGGTCCCGAGGAAGGCGATCATCGAGAGGGGCGGCGACAGCGTGAACAGCGCGCCCACGAGGCCGGTCTTGAGGTACGCGCGCGTCCCATGCGTGTGATCGTCCTGCCCGCCGACAAGCGGGAGGTGGACGTGCGGGTCGCGGTGCTCGTGGTCGTGCGCCCGGTCGTGTGCGTGAGCGCTGGCAGCGGCGCGATAGCCCCGGATCGCGAGCAGTGCGCCGAAGACGCCCAGCGCTACGGAGACGACGATCGTGCCCAGGGTGTCGAGGATCGCCGGGAAGGCCGTGCTCCCGAGGACGAGGGCGGCGAGCCCGAGCCAGACGACGACCAGGGCCACGTGGCCGGCCGAGAAGCAGACCCCCACGAGCGCCGACAGGCGGGCGTCGCCGTACCGGCTCGTCAGCGAGGAGATACCGGCGACGTGGTCCGGTTCGAGGGCGTGGGTCACGCCGAGCGCGCCGGCCGTCGCCAGCGCACCGAGGAACGTTACACTCATCGCTCGCCGCCCCCGGGGGTCCGCCACGGGACTGCTCGGTGACAGCGGTGTGCTCGTCTCATCTACTCGACCGTCCGCCCACGGGGACAAGGGCATTGCCGAGTTGGCAAGTATTGTCTCTCCCGCGGTATCTTATTACATCGTGGCCGATACACGCCAGCAGAGTGAACGATATGATGGGTACAGACGCTGACTGCGCCCTTTTGTCACAAACTCACGGGCGCGCCGGAGGTGGCCCGTGACCGACACGCTCGTCCCGGGCGAGGTCCTGCCCGCCGGCGGTTCGGTGACGATCAACGACGGTCGCGAGACGGCGACCGTCACCGTGGCGAACACCGGGGACCGGCCGGCGCAGGTCGGGTCGCACTTTCACTTCGCCGAGGCCAACGCGGCGCTCGCCTTCGACCGCGAGGCCGCGGTGGGCAAGCGCCTCGACATCCCGGCCGGCACGGCGGTCCGCTTCGAACCGGGAGAGGAGACGACCGTCGATCTCGTCGCCTTCGGCGGGAAGCGCCGGGTGCAGGGCCTGAACGGACTCGCGAACGGCACCGTCGACGAGCCGGTGGCCGTCCTCGCACGCGCCCGCGATCGTGGCTTCCAGACGACGGAGGGCGAGGACTCGTGAGCCGGGACGTCCCCCGCGAGGACTACGCGAACCTCTACGGCCCCACGGTCGGCGACCGCGTCAGACTCGGCGACACTGCACTGTTCGCCGCCGTCGAGGCGGACTACCGGACGCCCGGCGACGAGGCGGTCTTCGGGGGCGGGAAGACGCTCCGCGACGGCCTCGGGATGAATCCCGGCGCGACCAACGAGGGCGGCGCCCTCGACTACGTGCTGACGAACGCGACCGTAATCGACCCGGTGCTCGGCATCGTCGCCGGCGACCTGGGCATCCGCGACGGCAGGATCGCCGGCGTCGGCAAGGCCGGAAACCCCGACACGATGGACGGCGTCGACCCCGACCTCGTCGTCGGGCCGGGGACGGACGTCTATCCGGCAGAGGGCAAAATCGTCACGCCGGGAGCCTTCGACATCCACGTCCACTTCAACTCCGCCCAGCTCGTCGACCACGCACTCGCCTCGGGGATCACCACGATGTTCGGCGGGGGCTTCGGCGGCGGCGCGACCACGTGCACGCCCGGGCCCCGGAACATCGAGCTGTTCCTCCGCGCGGCCGAGGACTGGCCGGTCAACGTCGGCTACTACGGCAAGGGCAACGCCAGCGAACCCGAGCCCCTGCGCGAGCAGGCCCGCGCCGGCGCGTGCGGACTCAAACTCCACGAGGACTGGGGTTCGACGCCCGAGGCTATCGACACGTGCCTCTCGGTCGCCGATGAGATGGACCTCCAGGTCGCGATGCACACGGACACCCTCAACGAGGCGGGGTTCCTCGAGAACACGGCGGCGGCCATCGACGGCCGGACCATCCACCTGTTCCATATCGAGGGCGCGGGCGGGGGCCACGCGCCGGACATCATGGAACTCGTCGGCGACCCGAACGTCCTCCCCTCGTCGACGAACCCCTCGATGCCCTACACGGTCAACACCTTCGACGAGCACCTCGACATGGTGATGGTCTGTCACCACCTCGACCCGGACATCCCGGAGGACGTGGCCTTCGCCGAATCACGCGTCCGCGCGGAGACCATCGCCGCCGAGGACGTCCTCCACGACCTGGGGGCCATCTCGATGATGACCTCCGACTCCCAGGCGATGGGCCGCATGGCCGAGGTGGTCTGCCGAACCTGGCAGACGGCGGACAAGATGAAGCGCCAGCGCGGCCCGCTCCCCGCCGACGAGGACGAACCCGGCGACAACGCCCGCGTCAAGCGCTACGTGGCGAAGTACACCATCAACCCGGCCATCACCGCGGGCATCGACGAGCACGTCGGGTCCTTGGAGCCGGGTAAACTCGCCGACTTCGTCCTCTGGGAGCCCGCCTTCTTCGGGATCAAGCCGTCGGTCACGTTCAAGGGCGGCTTCCCGGTCTACAGCGAGATGGGCGAGGCCAACGGGTCGCTGATGACCTGCGAGCCGATCAAACAGCGGCCGCGCGCTGGCGCGATGGGATCGGCGAAACAGGCCCTCTCGCTGACGTTCACGAGCCAGGCCGCCGCCGACCGGGAGATCGGCGAGGCCTACGACCTCGACACGCCGGTCGTCCCCGTCGAGGGGCCGCGAACCCCCGGCAAGGACGCGATGGTCCACAACGACTACTGCCCCGACGACATCGAAATCGACCCCGAAACCTTCGCCGTCCGCGTCGACGACGAGCACGTCACCTGCGAACCGAGCGAGGAGATCGCACTGGCCCAGCGGTACATGCTATGAACCTGACACCGAAAGAGGAGGAACGGCTGCTGACCTTCACGGCCGCAGAGCTCGCGCGGCGCCGCATGGACCGCGGCGTCGTGCTGAACCACCCGGAGGCGGTGGCCTACATCAGCGACTGGTGCGTCGAACGGGCGCGCGAGGGCCAGTCGGTCGCGGAAATCCGCGCCGGCGCCTCCCAGTTGCTCGGCCGCGAGGACGTCATGGACGGCGTTCCCGAGATGATCGACATGATCCAGGTCGAGCCGGTCTTTCCCGACGGCACGAAGCTAGTAACCGTCCACGACCCGATCCGGTCGGACAGCGTCGGTACCAGCGACGCAGACGACCCGGCCGAGGCCTCCGAGAAACCGAGCGAGGCCGAATCGTGAGTCTCACGCACCGCGACGTCGCGACGGTCGGCGTCGGCGGCCCGGTCGGGTCCGGCAAGACGTCGCTCCTGGCGGAACTCGTGCCGCGGCTCCGGGAGGACGGGCTCGAGGTCGGCGTCATCGCCAACGACATCCTGACCCAGGAGGACGCCAACGCCCTCCGGGACCGCTTCGAGGGCGTCGTCCCGCCGGATCTCGTCGCTGGCGTCGAGACCGGCGCCTGCCCCCACACCGGCATCCGCGAGGACCCCTCGATGAACCTCGCGCAGATCGACGCCTTCCTCGAGGACCACCCGGACCTCGACCTCGTGCTCGTCGAGAGCGGCGGCGACAACCTCGCCGCGACCTTCAATCCCGAACTCGCCGACTACTCGCTGTACGTCATCAGCGTCGCCGAGGGCGACGACATCCCGCGCAAGCGCGGGCCCGGCGTCGTCGACTGCGACCTGCTCGTCGTCAACAAGACCGACCTGGCCGAACACGTCGGCGCGGACCTGGGCACCATCGAACGCGACGCGCGTACCGTCAGGGACGGCCCGTTCGTGATGACGAACTGCAAGACCGGCGAGGGGGTCGACTCGGTCCTGGACCACGTCCGCAAGGGGGTGCTGTTCGCGTAGATGGCCGCCGACGTGCCCCGGGGATTCGAGGCCTACGCCACGGAATCCGTCCCCCAGGCCGCACCGGGATCCCCGGGGAAGGACGGCCGCCTCGAACTCCGCTTCGCCGCCGGAAGCGCGGGGACACAGCTCGTCCGAGACTTCGCCCAAGCCCCCTTCCACGTCGCCGGGACGCTCGACTCGGATCCAATCGACGACGCCGCGACCGTCGTCGTCCAGTCCCCGACGGGCGGAATCGCGCAGGGCGACCGCCGCGACGCGACCGTCGAGGTCGCCGAGGACGCGATTGCCCACGTGGGTACAAGCGCGTCGACCAAGGTCTACTCCATGGACTGCAACTACGCCAGCGAGCGCGTCGCACTGTCGGTCGAGTCCGGTGGGCACCTGGAGTACCTCCCGGAGCCGACGCTGCTGCACCCCGACTCCCGGTTCTGTCGCTCGACGACGCTCTCGGTCGCGGCCGACGCCACCGCCATCGTCGGCGACATCGTGGTGCCGGGTCGCCTCGCCCGCGGGGAGTGCTTCGACTTCGAGCGGTACGTCTCGCGGACCGACGTGCGCGACGCCGAGGGCGACCTCCTCGCGACCGACACGACACACCTCGAACCCGCCGAACGGTCGCCCCAGGTTCCCGGAGTTCTCGGCGACCACACCGTCGTCGGGACGCTGTTCGTCGTCGCCCCCGGCGCCGACGCGGCCGCGCTGAGCGACGCCGTCCACGACGCCGTGACCGGGGACGGACCCGAGCGTTCCGTCGGCACAGTCGACGCGGGCGCGACGACACTCCCCGACGGCGCGGGCGTCCTTGTCCGGGCCCTGGGAGAGACGAGCGAGCCGGTCCGAGTGGCGCTCCGCGAGGCGTGGGGCGTCGCCCGCCGGGAACTGCTGGACGCCCCGCTCCCGTCGAGGCGACGGTGACCATGCAGGTTTTCGACACCTACGAAGGAAACGTGGACGACGAGGCCGTCGCCGCCAGGGCCGCGGCGGCCGACCCGGCGACGGTCACGGTCGACGACGACCAGCGGCGTCGCTCGCGGTTTCGCGCGACGACCGACGCCGGAACGGAGGTCGGCGTCGTGCTGGCGCGAACCTTGCGGGCCGGCGACCTGCTCTCGACTGGCGACGCGGACGGGCCGCTCCTGCAAGTCGCCCTCGAACCGATCGAGGCGCTGGTCGTCGACCTCGCGGACGCGGATGGCGACCTCACGACGGCCGTCGCCCTTGGCCACGCCGCGGGGAACCGCCACTGGGACATGGCGGTCCGGGACGAGCAGGTCCTCTTTCCCGCCACGGAATCCGACGAGCGAATGGCCGCGACCGTCGAGCCCCATCTGCCGGCGGGGGCCACGCTCGACCGCGACTTGGTCTCGCCGGGCCTGTTCGACGACGGGCCGGGTCACGGGCCAGATGGACAGGCCTACGATCACGCGTACGACGGACACGCCCACGATCACGCTCAGGACGGTGCCCACGACCACGGACACTCCCACGACCACCAGCACGGTACCACACACGCACACGAGCACCACAACGGCGACGACGCAAACGGTGCGGGTCGATGAGTAACGACCACCCGGTCCTGACGGCGTTCCAGCTCGCGGACTCGTTCCTCCCGGTCGGTGGCTACTCGTCGTCCTACGCCCTCGAACAGTTCGTCGCCGACGGCACCGTGAGCGACGCCGGGGACCTCGAACCCGTCCTCGCGGCGTACCTCCGCCGGCAGGTCGGCCCCTGCGACCTGGTTGCCCTCCGGGCGGCCCTCGCCGCGGCGCTCGACGGCGACGTGGCCGAACTCGTCCGGATCGACGAGCGCCTCCACGCGACGACGCTCCAGCGGGAGTTCCGCGAGAGCGCGACGCGGTCGGGAGCCCGCCTCTATGACCTCTGGCTGGAGACCCGCGAGTCGCCGGTGCTGTCGGACTACGTCGCCCGCGATCCGCCGGGCCACTACCCCGTCGTCCTCGGCATCGTCGCGGCGACGGAGGGAATCGCCCCGGACCGGGCCTGTCGCGTCCACTGTCACGCCTTCTGCTCGGACATGCTCGGCGCCGCGCAGCGCCTCTGTTCCCTCGGCCACACTGCCGCCCAGCGCGTCCTCGTCGCCCTCCAGCCCGTCATGGCCGAGGCTGTCGAGACGAGCGCCGACCGCACCGTCGCGGAGATGCGCTCGTTCGCACCGCTGATCGACGTCGCCGCGGCGCGCCACGAGCGGGCGGACCGGCGCTTGTTCGTGAGCTAGAAAGGCCCGGGCTCCGATGGGGGCGCATGGACGTCGAGGCGCTGACCCGCGAACTCGTGGCGATCCCCAGTCACGAGGACGAGACCGCCGCCGGGGACGCCATCGAGAACTGGCTCCGGGCCGAGACGGACGCCACCGTCTGCCGGGACGACCACGGCAACGTGTTCGCACATCGGGGTGCGACCGACGGGACGGCCCCCTCCCTCGCGCTCGTCGGCCACCACGACGTAGTCCCGCCGGACGACCCCCAGGTGACCGGCGGCGGCGAGTACGTGATCGAGCAGCGCGACGGCCGCCTCTACGGCCGCGGCACGGCGGACATGAAGGGTGCGGTCGCCGCCGCCATGTTCGCCTTCCGCGACGCCACCCTGGTCAGCGGGGCCGACGGCGGTCCGCCCGTCGAACTGGTCTTCGCTTCCTTCGTCGGCGAGGAACTGGGGGGCGAGGGTGCCCGCGCCGCCATCGACGACGGCTTCGCACCGGACTACGCCGTCGTCGGCGAGGGGTCGACGGGCTACGCCGCACCCGGCGCGACCGACGTCGCGATCGCTCACAAGGGCCGGCGCGGGTCGACGATCGTCGCCGAGGGGACGACGACGCACGCCAGCCTGGTCGAGCAGGGCGACAACGCCATCTACCGGGCGACCGACGCCGTCGACCTGGTCCGCGAGTTCGACGTCCCGGCCACCGAAGTCCTCGGCCACGAGGTGGTGGGGAGCGTCGCCGTCACGGAGATCGACGGCGGGAGCGCCTGGAACGTGATCCCCGACCACTGCGAGGCGACGGTCGACGAGCGGACGGTGCCGGGCGAGCGCGTGGACTTCTCGCGGGTCGAGGCACTCGAGGGCGTCTCCGTGCGGATCGATCAGGATCTGCCGCCGATGGCTTGCGACGACGCGGCCTTCGCGGACCTGGCGCTCGAGGCTGCCGCGGCGGTCCAGGACGGCGACCCGGTCCACGTGGTCAAACCCCACGCGTCGGACGCCGGCTGGCTCGCCGGTGCCGGCACGACCTGCGTGGTCTGTGGCCCGGCCGAGGAGGGCGAGGCCCACACCGCCGACGAAAGCGTCTCGGTGGCCGTCCTTGAGCGGTGCGAGCGCCTGTACCGCGAGACGGCCGAACGCTTCGCGGGGCGGTAGGTCAGGCGGGACGGCGACCGGGTCGGCAACGGTTTTCACCGGGAGGCGCGAAGGGCGGCCATGGCGAGACACGCTGACTACGACGCGTTCCTCGATCACGTCCGCCGACTCACCTACGTCGGCGACGCCGGGTCGGTCCTGATGTGGGACCAGGAGGTCATGATGCCCGAGGGCGGGACGCCCGCCCGCTCGAAGCAGCGCTCGGCGCTCTCGGGCCTGCACCACGAGTTGCTGACCGACGACGACGTGGCCGACTGGCTCGACGATCTGGCCGACACGGACCTCGACGAGTGCCAGCAGGCGGTCGTCAGGGAGGTCCGCCGCAAGCACGAGCGCGCTCGCCGGGTCCCCGAGGACCTCGTCGAGGAACTCTCGGAGGCCACCTCGAACGCCCACCCGGTCTGGGCCGAGGCCAAGGAGGCTGGCGACTTCTCGGAGTTCGCGGACACGCTCGAACACCTCGTCGACCTCCGCCGTGAGTACGCGGCGGCCATCGACCCCGACCGCGACCCGTACGCAGTCCTCTTCGAGGAGTACGAACCCTACCTCGGTCTCGACACGGCCGAGACCGTCCTGACGGACCTCCGGGAGGGCCTGGTCCCGCTCATCGAGGACGTGGCCGACAGCGACGTCGACCTCGCCGCACCCTTCGATGGTGAGTACGACGAGTCCGACCAGCGGGCACTGAGCGAGGCAGCCCTCGACGCGCTGGGCTACGACTGGGACCGCGGCCGGCTCGACGAGGCGCCCCATCCCTTCTCTTCGGGCACCCAGTTCGACGCCCGCGTGACGACGCGCTTCCAGCCGACCGATCCGGTCGACGCCCTCTCCTCGACCATCCACGAGTTCGGCCACGCGACCTACACGCAGGGCCTGCCCGACGAGCACTACGGGACGCCGCTGGGCCAGTCTCGAGACCTCGTCGTCCACGAGTCCCAGTCGCGCTTCTGGGAGAACCACGTCGCCCGGTCCCGGCCGTTCTGGGAGTACTTCGGCGGGACCGTCGTCGACCACCTCGGAACGCCCGCCGATCCCGGCGACCTCTACGAGGCAGCGAACACCGTCCACCCGGATACTCTGATCCGGGTCGAGGCCGACGAACTCACCTACCACCTCCACGTCGCGCTGCGCTTCGAGATCGAACGCGACCTGATCCGGGGCGACCTCGAGGTCGAGGAGGTGCCCGCGGTCTGGAACGACAAGATGGACGACTACCTCGGCGTCCGGCCCGACGACGACGGCGAGGGCTGTCTCCAGGACATCCACTGGTCCCACGGGAGCTTCGGGTACTTCCCGACCTACTCGCTGGGGAGTGCCCTGGCGGCCCAGCTCGACGACGCCGTCCGCGCAGACCGCGACGTCGCGGCGCTCGTCAGGGAGGGCAACGTCGGGCCGATCCGCGAGTGGCTCCACGAAAACGTCCATCGCCACGGCTGCCGGTACACGACGCCGGACCTGATCCGGGAGGCGACCGGGACGACCCTCGACGCCGCCCCCTTCCTCTCGTACGCCCGCGAGAAGTACGGCGACCTCTACGGCGTCTAGGGCGGGTTCGGCGGCTCCGAAGCCGCTCCTCCAATTCTCATCTCCAAAAATTTGTGGTCGATGGTTTATGAGTGCCGGGTGGCCAGTACACTCACGATGGCAATAGACGAGGAACTCGGAGACGTCGACGTCGACGAGGATATCGAGGAAGACGTCAACCGGGACGCCGGCTACGACCACGAGGCCGCGAGCGAGATCCAGACGTCGATCGCGGAACTCGAGGACTCCTCGGTCGAGATCGCAGAGCGCGTCGGGACGGTTCGCGAGGCGGCCAAGGAGCAACACGACTCGGTCCGCCAGGTCGGCGACGAGATATCGAACCTCAGCGCCTCCGTCGAGGAGATCGCCTCCTCCTCGGAACAGGTCTCCGCGGCCGGCCAGCAGGCCAAGGAACTCGCGGAGGAAGGCCAGTCTTCGGCCGGCGAGGTTGGCCAGGCCATGGAGGAGATACAGACGGCCGCCGACGAGGTCGCAGACGACGTCCGGACCATCCAGGAGAGCGTCCAGGAGATCGACGAGATCGTCGAGGTGATCAACGACATCGCCGACCAGACCAACATGCTCGCGCTGAACGCCTCTATCGAGGCGGCACGCGCCGGCGAGGCCGGCGAGGGCTTCGCCGTCGTCGCCGACGAGGTCAAGAGCCTCGCCGAGGAGTCCCAGAGCCACGCGACGGAGATCGAGGGGATGGTCGACCAGATCCAGGACGACACGGCGAACGCCGTCGAGAGCCTGGAGCGCAACAACGAGCGCATCGACCACGGCATCTCGTCGGTCGACGAGGCGATGGACATCTTAGAGGAGATCCACGAGGCCGTCCGGGAGGTCTCCGACGGCATCGCCGAGGTGGCGACCGCCACCGACGAGCAGGCGGCCTCGACCGAGGAGGTCGCGAGCATGGTCGACCAGACCGTGACGAGCGCCGAGACGATCGCCGAGGAGACCGCGGAGATCGCCGACGAGGTCGACGACCAGACCGACCAGATCACCACGGTCGAGGCGGCCGTCGACGACCTCGTCGAGGACGTCTGACCCGCGATCCCTGCCACCGCGTCCCTTTTCTCCCCCGCCGTCCTATCGGCGAGCATGACTTCCCCCGGGCTCGACGCGACGCAGCTCGACCGCTACGCCCGGCACGTCATCATGGACGACGTCGGCCCGGACGGCCAGGCGCGCCTCCTCGACGGGAGCGCGCTCGTCGTGGGCGCCGGCGGCCTCGGCTCACCGGTGTGCCAGTACCTCGCGGCGGCCGGCGTCGGCCGACTCGGGATCGCCGACGGCGACGATGTCGAACTGAGTAACCTCCAGCGACAGGTCCTCCACGGCACCGACGACGTCGGTCGGCCGAAGGTCGACAGCGCGGCCGAGACCGTGACCACCATCAATCCGGACGTCACGGTCGAACGGTACCCCGAACGCGTCACCAGCGAGACCGCGCCGGCCCTCGTGGCCGACTACGACGTCGTCGTCGACGCCTCGGACAACTTCCCGACGCGGTTCCTCCTGAACGACGCCTGCGTCCTCGCCGACACCCCGCTCGTCCACGGGGCTATCTACCGGTTCGAGGGCCAGGCGACGACGATCGCCGACGGCGGGCCGTGCTACAGGTGTCTCTTCCCCGAGGCCCCACCCGCGGGCGAGATCCCGGACTGCGCCGAGGCCGGCGTCCTCGGCGTGCTCCCCGGGACGATCGGGGCGATCCAGGCGACCGAGGCGGTCAAACGCCTGCTCGACGTGGGCGATTCGCTGGCCGGGCGCCTCCTCGTCTACGACGCGGCCGGCCTCACGATGGAGACGGTCCCGATCCGACGGACTCCGGACTGCCCGGTCTGTGGCGAGACCCCGCGAATCGACGGCGTGAGCGAGGTCGGCTACGACGGCCGGTGTCGGATCGAGCAGTGAGGAACGCGCGGTCGCAGCGCCGTCGTGGGTACGCGATCGGTTAGCGCGCGAGTTCCTGTGTGGGGACCTGCTGGACCGCGTCGGGCATCGGCATCTCGACGCGGTCGGGATGGAGCAGGCCCGCGAGGCACTCGGTCGTCTCGACCAGGCGCGGGCCCGGCCGGTTGACGAGGTGGTGGCCGTCCATCGCGTAGACGGCGTCGTTCGCGACGGCCGCGAGGTCGCCACAGCCCGGCAGGTCGGTGGCGGCGTCCAGGTCGGCCATCGTCTGCTCGACTCCGAAGCCACAGGGCGCGAGCACCAGGACCTCGGGGTCGTACCGCCGGATTTCGGCCCACTCGCGGGGTCGCGACCGCGCGCCGGGGTCGGCGAGGCCGTACTCGCCGCCGGCGACGTCCACGACGTCGGGTATCCAGTGGCCAGCGACCATCACGGGATCCAGCCAGTCGAGGATCGCCACGCGCGGGCGATCCACGTCGGCCGTTCGGTCGGCGACGGCGTCGAGTCGGGACTGGAGGTCGGTTCGCAGTTCGGCGGCCCGCTCCGTCCGGTCGAGCGCCGCACCGATCCGTTCCACGTCCGCGAGGACGTCTGCCAGTCGGTGGGGGTCCGTCGTCAGCACCTCGGCGTCGAGGCCGAGATCCTCGACGGCCTCGCGGACGAGCACCGCGCCGACGGCACAGACGTCACAGATCCCCTGGGAGACGACCAGGTCGGGGTCGAGCGCGGCGAGGCGGTCGCGGTCGACCGCGTAGACGCCCTCGCCGTCGGCCACGGCGGCCTGGACCTGTGCGTCGATGGCGGCGCTGCTCGCGTCGGGGTCGACCCGGGAGCGGTTGACCGCCGGCAGGTCGCGGGCCGCCGGCGGGTGGTCACACTCGTGGGAGACGCCCACGGGTTCGACGCCGAGCGCGAAGAGGATCTCGGTGGCAGACGGCAACAGCGAGACGGCGCGCATGCTCTGCCCTCGGCTGCCAGGCACAAGAACGTACGCTCCGACGGCCGCGGTCAGAACGGCAGGTGGCGGCGAACGACCGCGAGGAGCCCCTCGTCGTCGTCAGGTTCGGGGTGCCCGACGACCGCCTCGTCGGGCACGATGACCGTGCGCTGGCCGTCCTCGCTGACGTCGATGAGGTCGTCCGTTTTGAGCGACGACAGGGCGTCCTCCAGGGTGTCGATGTCCACGTCGACGCGCGTCCGGAGTTCGAAGACCGTCATCCCCTCCTCCGCCCGATCGGCGAGGGCGTCGAGGATGGCCACCTCCGTCCCGTCTCGATCCCGGTACTCCGGTTTCGCCCGCATGGGGTGGGGTACCACCCGGTGGGTCTTACCGTTATTGGGAGCCGAACGCTTATGTGCAGGTGGCGGCCACTCCGAAGCAATGAGTCTCAAGTGTTCGATCTTCGGTCACCGCTACGGGGAGCCCACCGTCGAGCGGGACCGCGACGAGTCGGGGAGCGAGGTGGTGATCACCATTCGGGAGACGCAGGCCTGCGATCGGTGTGGCACCGAGCGGGTGGTCTCTGAGAACAAGGAAGTGACGACCCTGGAGACGCCGGACGAGGAACCGGCGGCGACCGAGGAGGACGCGACCGACGCGAGCCCAGATGTCCCCGACGAGGTCGACGATCTCGCCGCGGTGAACGCCGCCGGGGACGACACCCCGAGTCCGAGCACCGCCGAATCCACCGACCCCGAGACCGACGACGCGACCATCATCGAGGACTCACCGGAACAGTCCATCGTCGAGGAGGCCGAACCCGACGACGGAACCGTAGCCCCCGGCCCCACGGGCCCGGACGAGTCGGGGTCGCCAGACGATGCCGGGGCGGCCGAGGACGACGACGCCGTGATACTCGAGGACGACCCGGCGGACGACGAGCCCACGGCGGACGAGCCAGCGGACGCCGACACGGCCGGGGACCGGGATCCGGGCGCGTGGCCCGACGAGCCGACCGACGATTCGCCCGACTGGGAGCCCCCGACGGACGCCGAACCCGAGTCGACGACCGCCGACGAGCCGAGTCCGGACGTCGAACCCGTGGGTGAGGCCGTCACCGTCCCCCAGGGGACCTTCCGCTGCCCCGAGTGTGGGTTCACGACGGCCGTCGAGTCCTCCTCGCTCCGCGAGGGCGACTTCTGCCCCGACTGTCACACCGGGACGCTCGAACACGATCCCACGGCGGAGTGAGCCGCCGCCGGTCGCGTCGCCTGGCGGCGCGACCGTCGCTCGAAAAACGTAAGACGCCGCCTGGCAAATCCACCAGCCATGCGCGAGTACAAGATGCGCCGCGGGGAGCACCTCCACGAGCGCGTCGAGGACATGGAGGCGTTCGTCGTGGACTACTTCGGCCCCATCACCGACACCGAGACCTACAACGGGAGCGACCTGCTGGTCGTCGAGGACCCCGACAACCCCGTCTTCCAGCGCGTCATCGCCGGGACGGTCGAGTACAGCGGCAAGAAGGACAAACTCGCGCTCGAAATCGAGGAACGCCCCGCCGAGGAGGTCATCGCCGAGGGCCACGTCGACGCCGCCGAGGACGCCGTGGCCGCGAAGAACGACTTTCTCGAGGAGGCCACCGGCCGGGACGCCAAGTCCCGCCGCGAGTCCATGAAGCGCGACGTCGAGGACGACGCCGAGACGCCCGACGACGTCTGAGCGGCCGCCCGATTTTCTCGACCGAGACGCGCCGCGAAAGCGGTAAGTACCTCCGTGCCAGAGAGTGACGTACGCCGCGCGCGCCGCGGCGTGACACGTATCCTCGCCGGGCCGGCCGGCGAGTCCGCGGCGGGCGTGCTTGGGCAGGGCCCGGCCGCCGCACCGTTTTACCGCCCGAGCGGCCGCGCCGTCTCGCGTCAGTCGACGAGGCCGTACCCGCGCCGGAACAGTGCGATGTCGATCAGGATGACCACGACCGTCAGCGCCGACAGCACGAGCAGGGCGGCGTTGGGCGGCACGTCAGAGTACGAGAGGAAGCCGTAGCGGACGCCGTTGACCATGTAGACCATCGGATTGAGCAGCGAGACCGACCGGAACAGGGGCGTCAGGACGTCCAGCGAGTAGAAGACGCCGCCGAAGAAGACCAGCGGGCGGACGATGAACTGCGTCAGCACCGTCAGGTAGTCGAAGTCCTCGGCCCAGAGGCCGCCGATCACGCCGAAGCCGGCGAACAGCAGCGAGACGACGATCATGAAGGCCACGACGTAGAGCGGCCGCGCGACGCCGATGGCCGACCCCGTCGCCCAGAGGAAGGCGACGCCGATGGCGGCGATGATCGTCCCGACGAGCAGGCCCCGGAGCGCCGAGGAGAGGACGTAGGCCAGCACCATCGCGCGGTTGGACAGCGGAGAGGTGAGCACCTCCTCGATGTAGCGGTTCCACCGCCCGTGGAAAATCGAGAAGGAGGCGTTCTCGAAGGCGTTCGAGATGGTCCCGAGGACGATCAGTCCGGGGAGGATGAACTCGATGTAGCTGAAGCCCGCGATGGAGTCGATGCGCCCGCCGAGGACGACCCCGAAGACCGCGAAGTAGAGGACGTTGGTGATCATCGGCGGCAGGAAGGTGTTGCGCGGCCGCCGGACGAACCGCAGGATTTCGCGACGGAGCAGGGTCACGAACCCGGTCAGCCCGCTCGCGCCGCTGGCTCCCGCCGGCTGGTCGCTGCCACCGACGACGGTGCCGCCGTCGGGGCGTCCCTCGGCGGTCTCCGCGCTGCCGTCGGGTCGCTCGTCGCTCATCGCTGGACCGCCCCCTCGGTGCGGGTCATGTCGACGAAGACCTCCTCCAGGGATGCCCGGCGGACGTCGACGGTCGTGACCTCGTGGCCCGCGGCGTCGAGCTGTCTGAGGACCGCGGGCAGGACGGCGCCGCCCCCGCGGGCGATCACCTCGAGGTGGCCGTCCTGCATCGTGGCCTCGACGACGTCCGCGTGGTCCAGTCGCGGGGCGGTCGCGGGCGGGTCTGCCAGCCCGATCTCGAGCGTGTCCGTCCCCCGGCTCGTCAGTTCGTCGGGGCTCGCCACCTCGACCTTCCGTCCCTCGTCGACGATGGCGACGCGGTCACAGAGTCGCTCTGCCTCCTCGATGTAGTGGGTCGTCAACAGGATCGTCGTGCCGCCCTCGTTGAGGCGGTCGATCACCGACCAGAGGTCGCGGCGCAGTTGCACGTCGACGCCGGCGGTCGGCTCGTCGAGGATGAGGAGGTCCGGATCGGAGACGAGCGCCCGGGCGAGCATGAAGCGGCGCTTCATCCCGCCGGAGAGCCAGTCGAAGCGGGTGTCGCGCTTCTCGTAGATGCCGACCGTCCGCAGGGCCTCCTCGGCCCGTTCCCGGGCGGCGTCAGGGTCGAAGCCGTGGTAGCCCGCCTTGTGTTCGAGCACCTCGACGATCGGGAAGAAGCGATCCACGTTGAACTCCTGGGGCGCGAGGCCGATCCGGTCTCGTGCCTCGCGGTAGTCGTCCTCGACGTCGTACCCGAAGACGCGCGCCGACCCGCCGTCGGCCCTGACGAGCCCGACGAGGGTGTTGATGAAGGTCGTCTTGCCGGCGCCGTTCGGGCCGAGGAGGCCGAAGAACTCGCCCGCGTCGACGGTGAACGAGAGGCCGTCGAGCGCGCGGACGTCGCCGTAGGACTTGGTGAGGTCGTCGACGTCGATCGCGGGAGCACCGTCGGTTGCCGTTCCCATCGGGGAATCGTCGGGCCCGGCGGCGGTTAAGCCCGTTGAACCGGGTCAACGGCCGAGTCGCTCGCGGCTGATGCTGACGCCGGCGGGGGTGATGATGAGCTGGTCGTCGTCCTTCTGGACGATGTCGCCGCCGACCTCGCGGGCGACCTGCTTGAGTTCGTCGCTGATGTGTTCCATCGTCCGGTCCTGCGTCGTGTGGCGGGTGATGTCGGCGACGACGATGTCCCCGTCGTAGACGCAGTCCTTGATGTCGATGACGTCCTGCTTGTCACCGATGTTCGCGATGCGCACCTGCTGGGTCGCCTCGACGCCGTCCGTCTCGAGGTCGCCGGCCGTGAGCTCGACGTAGTCGTCGGTGCGGCGCGCACCGGCGGCGTCTCCGAAAATTGTACTCATTAGTCCCATACCCTCTACCCCGGACGCTGACGGTTTAGGTTTTACGTCAGACGCACTCTCTCGCGGCGGGACGGGCGATTCGACGTCGCCCGTGGCGGCTCCGGGGTCGCGACGGCACCACGCGCTCAGACCGCGAGGTCGTAGAGGTCGTCACCGACGTGGTGGACGGAGTCGACGACTTTGCCCTCGTCGCCGACCATCTCGTCGCCGTCGACGCGAGCGCGCCCGACGGCCAGCACCTTGCCGTGACTCTCCTCGGCGATCACGACCAGGTCACCGGCCGCGATGGCCTCGTCGGCCGCGACGATTCCCGGGCGCATCACGTCGGCGCCGTCCGAGACGAACTGGACGGCCCCGGCGTCGACGGTCACCAGTCGCTTCGCCGGGGGGTACTCGTTCGCCCCCCGGACCGTCAGGAACGGTTCGCCCTCGTCGTAGAACACGAGCGGGTCGCCGTCGACGAGGACAACCTCCCAGTCCCCGCCCTCGAGTTCCACCTTCTCGAAGGAGTCCGCGTCCAGCGTAACGCCCAGCCCCGCGGCCAGCGCGTCTTCGATCTCGCCGATGGCGTCCGACCGGAGGTGGTGGCGCGACTTGACGTCCATGCGCGCCCGTACCCGACCGACTCAGTTAAGAAGCTAGTTTCCGCCGTGGGCGGCCCCCGGTCCCTACTCCTCGGCCGAGAGGTCCCGGAGGATGCCGATCCAGGCCGGTTCGCCGTCGTATTCGATGGTGCCGCCGTGCACTTCGACGTCGATGGTCTCCCCGTTTCGTCTCGTGGCCGCGAAGCGATACTGGAAGGTCTCCTCGTCGTCGGTGGTTCGCTCCAGGAGCCGCTCGGTCACGACATCCGCGTCCTCGCTGGCGGTGACAGCAAGTGGCGTCTCGCCGACGAGGTCTCGCTGTGGGTACCCGAAGATCTCCGCGAACCGTTCGTTGACGTAGACGAACTCGCCGTCCTGGACGATGAACACGCCCGCGAGTTCCTGCTCGACGAGGCGCTGGTACCACGAGAGGGCGTTCCAGAACTGCTGTTGGGTGCGGTACTGCTCGACGGCGTTCTCGACCCGGTTGGCGAGTACCTCGTACTGGTCGGTCCGGACGCCCTTCTGCATGTAGTCGGTGACGTCCTTGGCGATGGCCTCGCTGGCGATCTGCTCGCTTCCCTTGCCCGTAAACAGGATGAACGGGAGGTCGGGGTAGCGCTCCCGGACGATCTCCAGGAACTCCAGCCCGTCGGTGTTTGGCATCTCGTAGTCGCTGATGACGCAGTCGATCGTCTCCTCGCGCAGGCGCTCGAGCGCCCCGACGACCGACGTCTCCGACAGCACCTGGAAGTCCTCGTTGATCCGCTCCAGGAACGTGGCGGTGACGTCGGCGATCTCGGGGTCGTCGTCGACGTGGAGCACCTGCACCGGCTCGGCGTCGTCGCCGAGCGCGACCGGAATGGGGACCTCGATCGTCGCCTCCTCGGGGGAGTCGCGGATCTCCCCGCGGACAAGCGGGGTCTGCTCCTTGGTGATCCGGCGACTGCCGTGCAGCGCCGACCGGGGAATGCTGATCGACCCCGACGGTCCGCTGGACTGACTGCCCGTCATCGCCGTCCACCGTCACGACTCGTCGACTCCCGCACACCGGACGCTTGCGACACCTGCATTCGTGGCGCCGACGCGCCCGCGTCGACGCCCCAACGTTCGCAGTGACTTTCCGTCGGTGGGATCTCTCGCTTGACCATTCAGGCTACACTCGATCCGCCGATTGCACGCCGATACTCTTAAAACGTCGCCCGGACTCGGGCGCTTGATATCACTGTGGACGAAGGTTTATTTTGGCTTCCGATCCGCTCCAGTCATGGTGGGACATGGGGGACTGCTGTCGAGGGTGCCTCAGTTTGCCTTTGGTACCCCCGAATGTCGCAGACGGCGCCCTAACTCGAAATATATCCACAGTTAAGATTAGTTAGAATATATCGGAAAACATCAGAAATATTCAATTCCAGTCGCGCTGTTGGTCACCATGCACCATGCAAGATTCCAACATCGCGACGTACCTCAAGGAGAACCCGCGGCTGATGGGCGTGCTGTTCACGCTGACCCTGCTGGTCAGTCAGGCAGGGACGGCGGCGGCTGGCGGCGGCGGAATGTCGATTTTCTAAACGACACGGCATCTACGGAATTTTGGTCTCGATTCATAAGCATCTGAATACCGGTTAGCGATGCCAGTGGAGGAACGGGAAGCCCAAAGACAAATTTTAGCTAAATAACAACTCTGTCTGGAGTGAAGAACTCCAGCGTAACTCATTTTGTATGCGCACAGGTACGTCTTCAAGTTGGAGGAATTGCATTAACTCCGCCTCATCCATCTCAAATTTCGAAATAGTCCCGGACGTGAGGTAATAGTTCTCTGCATCCTCTATTCTCGGGAGAAAAACTGTCCCGAGGCCGGTAACGTCAGTTGTATACGTTTCAATTTCAGCGATGAATTCTCTAGGTTTCCTCTCTAAGTTCATGAGATATGGAGTCCCACTCGCAGGCTGCGCAACCGTCATCCCACCGTCGCCGACCACGATGTACTGTCCACCCAGCACGCTCTCCTCCCTGGCGATCGTCAGCGCCGCCCGGAGCGGGAAGCCGGAGTTCAGCAGTCGCGCCACGGTCTCCCCGATCTTCACCGCACCCTCGTTGATCACGTCGTTGAGCGTGACGATTCCGCCGACGGCGCCGGCGTCGATCAGGCCGAGCCCCTGCTCGTAGGAGTTGCAGGCGTTCAGCAGGAAGGCCTGGACGCCGGTCTCCACGAGGTCCTCGCGGACGTCGAGCTTGCCGTCGGCGCACTCGAAGCCGTCCGATTCCGTGTGGCCGATGTAGTGCAGGAACGCGGTGTCCTCGACGAGGATGTCCCGCAGTTCGTCGCAGGTCAGGTCGCGGTGGACGTCGACCTCGAAGGGGAGGCTGTCGCGGTTGCCGTACGCGCGGTCGACCAGGTCGCGCTCGGCGTCCATCCGGGCGTCGTTCAGGACGATGGTGATCGAGATGTCGCCGTCGACCGGCGCGCGGTCGAGGCGGTTGTCGAAAGCCTCCCGGGTCAGTTTGCTCGCGCCGATGGGGATGTCGTCGCCGATCCATGCCTGTTCGAGGGAGTTCGAGGCACGCGGCTCGACGTACTGGGCCTCCTCGGTCCCCGACTGGCTCCCGGCGGAGCGGGTCAGGACCTCGTCGGTCGCGGCGTCGGGGACGGCGGGTCCGGAGGCGGTGGCAGCGCTCTGGTCTGCGGTCTGGGTGCGGACGACCGCGAGGTCGTCGACTACGAAGGGCAACTGCTCGATGGTCTCGGGCGTGGGCTCGACGTGGGTGGTGAGTCGCCAGTCGGGAATGTGGTCCTCGACGACCGCGAACGGGAGCTCCAGGTACTCGGCCACCTGCGTGGCGAGGGGCTGGTCGTAGAGCCACGCGAAGTCCAGGTCGACGAGGCGCTCGAGTTCGCGTCGCTCGTGGAGGTCGATCTTGTAGAGCCCTTCCGTCCTGGTGACGCAGTCGAGGAAGAACAGCTGTTTGAGCGTCTGCTCGACGGTGACCTCGAAGCCGGGGGGACCCGCGAGCGAGTGCTCGAAGCCGTCGTCGGTGACCAGGCGCGGCGTCGGGCCCGGTTCGACGCGGGCCCCCAGGTAGTACGCCAACGGTGCCGCGACGTAGACCGCGTCTCGCCGGGCCGGGAGTTTCAGGCGGACGCCGGTGTCCGGCGGTTCGAGGCCCGCCGGAATACGCAGCGCGTCTCCGAGTTCGACCGACGGTGGGTGACCGCGGAGCGAGGGGAAGGCCCTGTCCGCCGCCGTCGTCTTGAGGGCGGACCCGAAGGTCTCGACCGCGGCCATCATGTCGACCGGATCGGCCGTCGTCCGGACGGTCGCCGCCGGTCGCTCGTGGTTCGAGAGGGCACCGAGATCGATCTCGGTCGGCTCGGCGAAGGTGATGCGAAACTCCGTGGCGTCGGCGACGACGTCGACGCTCGAGGTGACCTCGACGTAGGTCTTGAACTGGGTGAGCAACTCGATGCTGTACCGGCCCGTCTCCAGGTGTTCCTCTTCGAGTTGCTGGACCTGCGCGACGATCTCGCCCGACTCGTCGCGAACGAGAACGCCCGCGACGTTCGGGAGTGCGATCTCGCCGACCGTCACCCGGACGGCACGATCGACGGGGAAGCGAAACGCGTCCGTGGACGCCGGCGCGGGCGCAACGGGCCGGTCCGTCCGACAGAGGCACCGTTCCTGTTCGACGCGGTCGACGATCGCCAGCCCCGGCTGGTCTTCGAGCGTCTCGAAGCCGAGCGTCGGTTCTGAATCACTCATTGCAACCCGAATGCCGCAGTATGGGCGTTCTTCCGCGTACACGGGAAAAAAGGTACCGACGGCCTCGCGCCGGGTCGGGCTGGTACCGAAATCCCTCCTTCTGGCGGTGTACGGACGGCGATACACACCTGCAGTACCGGTGGCCGTCGACCCCGTCGGCACGTGCGGCGGCCGTCGACACCACTAACTGACCCGTCGGCGTAGCGGGGGTATGACAGACGAAGACGCCCAGGCTGCCGCGGGGACGGCCGAGGGCCAGGGACCCGTGGAGATCGACGCGGAGCTGTCGCGCCACCTCGCGAACAAGCGCGAGGAACTCTTCGAGAAGTTCGAGATCCCCGACGAGTTCCCCGAGGCCGTCCTCGAGGAGGCCCGGGCGCTGACCGAGGACGTCGGCAGCCAGATCGAGGCGGAGGTCGACGACCGCCGCGACCTCCGGGACATGACGACCTGGACGACCGACCCCATCGACGCGCAGGACTTCGACGACGCCATCTCCGTCGAGGAGCGCGACGACGAGTACGTCCTCTGGGTCCACATCGCCGACGTCACCCACTACGTGACCCCGGACACCGCGATGTGGGAGGAGGCACGCACGCGGGGGAACACGGTCTACCTCCCGGGCTACACCGTCCACATGCTTCCGCCCATCCTCGCGGAGACGGTCTGCTCGCTGGTGCCCCACGAGGATCGGCTCGCCCACACCGTCGAGATGCACCTCGACCCGGAGACGCTCTCCTACGAGACCATCGACATCTACAAGTCCGTCGTCCGCAGCGACGCCCGGCTGACCTACGGCGAGGCCGAGACGCTCCTCGACGAGCCCGAGTCCGCGGGCGAATTCCTGGAGGACCCGGAGGTCGATCTCGCCGAGAAGTGCGAACTGGTCTGGGAGCTGGCCGACCGGATGCACGAACAGCGCAAGGAAGACGGGTCGCTCGTCCTCAATCCCCGGCGCGACCGCGCCCACACCATCATCGAGGAGTGCATGCTCAAGGCCAACAAGGCCGTCACCCACGAGCTCCAGTGGAACATGGGCGTCGAGGCGATGTACCGGGTCCACCCCCAGCCCACGCCCGACCAGTGGAACGAGGCCCTCCGCGAGATCCAGGAACTCGACGGCGTCTCCGTCCCGGGCGAGTCGTGGGACGACCCGCGCAAGGCCGTCAACGCCACGCTGGAACAGGCCCCGGAGCGCCAGCTCGACTCGATCCAGTGGGCGGTGATGAAGGTCATGCCACGGGCGCAGTACATGAACGACCCCTTCGGGGGTCACCACGCGCTGAACTTCGAAATCTACGGCCACTTCACGTCGCCCATTCGTCGCCTCTCGGACCTGGTCAACCACTGGATCGTCCACTCGAACGACGTCCCGGCGGAGCTGGCCATCCTCTGTGATCACGCCTCCGAGCGCCAGCAAGACGCGGAGGCCTGCGAACGCGAGTACAAGACCTTCCTCCGCGAGGTCGGACTCGACCCCGCGGCCGTGAACAACCGTGGCATCGAGGTCGTCGACGAAGACTGACGACGATCACCGCCCCGTTCGCTCCAGGACGTCCGTGACTGCGGCGAGGCAGTCGGCACTGTCGACCGTCGAGTGGTGCGTCGCTGCCGGGACGACTGCGGCCTCGGCGTCGCCGAACGCCGTCCCCACGGCGCGCGACCTGGCCGGCGGTTATAACTGCCTTGGGGGTCGTACGTGAGGCCAACACCCCTCGCGTCATGAACCAACTCGACACGCTTGCCCGCGTCACCCTCGATACGCTCCCCCTGAACGTCGCCGTCCTGGACCAGGATGGGACGATCCTCTTTACCAACCGGGCCTGGCGGGAGTTCGCCGGTGCGGGGCCGGCCGCCGACCGCGACATGGTCGGCGTGAACTACTTCGGTGCCACCGACACCGAGGGCGACGAGCACGCCAGTGCGGCCCTGGAGGGCCTCCGGACCGTCATCGACGGCGACCAGGGCCTGTTCACGCTCGAGTACCCCTGTCACTCCCCCGACGAGAAACGGTGGTTCCTGATGCGGGCCACCCGACTGCACGACACCGACCAGGGCCGTGTCGTCGTGGCCCACATCGACATCACCGACCGCAAACTGGCCGAACTTCGGGTCGAGCGCCAGCGCCGTGACCTCGAACGCCTGACCGACCGACTGCACGGTCTCGTCGGGGACGTCATGGAGTCAGTACTGCACGCCCGGACGCGCGAGGAGATCGAATCGACCGTCTGTGGCCGTCTCGTCGACGTCCCCCAGTACGTGAGTGCCTGGGTCGGCCGCTCCGACCTCCGGACCGACGAGGTGGTCCCGGCGGCCTGTGGCGGTCGCGATCCACCCGCGGACGCGTCGATTCCTCTCGACGATGAGGACGACCCCACCGTCCGGGCGCTTTCGACCGGGGCTGTCGTCGACGGCGTCACGGACCTCGACGCGCTGGCACCGCTTCACCGGGCCATCGCTGGCGACGACGCCGGCGCCCTCGTTGCCCTGCCGTTGACCTACGGGGACGCGAGCTACGGCGTCCTCACCGTCTACGCGGCGGACGACGACGCGATCGACGACCGCGAACTCGCAGTCCTCGAGGCCCTCGCCAGGGTGACCTCGACCGCCATCAATGCCGTCGAAGGAAGACGGATCCTCACGGCTGACGAAGTGGTTGAACTCGAACTCGCGATTTCCGAGGAGGGACCGTTTTACCGCGACCTCGCAGCGGCGCTCGAGTGCAATTTAACCTACGAGGGAACTATTTACGACGACGAGGGCGTTCGCATGCTCTTCGTCGCCGACGGGGTCGACCCGGAGACGCTCGAAGCGGCTGGACGGGAACACGAGGCCGTCGACGCGGTGTCCGTTCTGGGTAAGGGCGAGGGGTCGACTGTGGTGGAGTTCGGCGTCGAGGAGCCGCCGGTCGTCGCGTTGCTGGCCGACCAGGGAGCGGAGACGACGGCCATCGAGGTGGACGGTCGCACGGCGACGCTCACCGTCGAACTCCCTGTTGGCACGGACACCCGGGCGGTCATCGACCAGCTCGGCGAGCAGTATCCGTCCGTCGAACTGCGCGCGCGCCGCGAGCGTGACCGCTCGGAACGCACGCGACGAGAGCTGGTCGCCGACATCGAGGAGCGACTGACGGATCGCCAGCGTCTCGCCCTCCAGAAGGCCTACCTCGGTGGCTTTTTCGACTGGCCGCGGGAGACGTCCGGGGAAGAGGTGGCCGCCTCGATGGACATTTCGCCGTCGACGTTCCACCAGCACCTCCGGACGGCCGAACGGAAGGTGCTCGCGTCGCTGTTCGAGGAGTGAGTTCGAAAACGGACGGGACGGTTACTTCCCGCGCCCCTTGCCGCCGTGGACGCTTGGCCGGGTGTGCTCCGTGCCCTTGCCCTTCGTCGTGAGACCGCGATTGCGCGTACCGGCGCTGGTCAGCCCACGCAGCGACCGGTTCTCGTGGACGTCGTCGCAGATCCAGTTGAGGTCGTCGTCGTTCTCGATGGCCGGGTGGTTCGGGTCGACCATGATGACCTCGTGCCACTTCTGGCGCCCGTCTTCGCCGACCCAGTAACTGTTGAGCACGCGAAGGTTGGGGTAGACGCGCGCACACCGCTCTTCGGCGACGCGCTGGATGTTCTTCCGCCGGGTGATGCGGGTGACGCCCTGGCGCTTGGACCGGCGGCCGGCCGTGAAGCGCTGCTTGCGCGCGCCGCCCTTGCGGACGCTGACCCGGGCGACTACGATGCCCTGCTTGGCCTTGTAGCCCAGCGACCGCGCCCGGTCGAGCCGGGTCGGTCGGTCGATGCGCTCGATTGCGCCCTGTTCGCGCCAGTCCTGTTGTCGTTGCCACTGCAGTTCCGCGAGCTTGCCGTCGTCCGGGTTCTTCCAGGCCTCCCGGATGTGCGAGTAGAAGCTTCGTGCCATGGTTGGTGGCGGGCGTTTCGTGGTTCAAGTTCCGGCGATCGACCGCCGGCGACTCACATCCCATCCTGCACAGGCAGGTGCCCGCTGGTGCCCGTCCGCCAGCGAGTTGCCGGAAAATATCGGCCAGGCGCTCAAAAGGGTATCGAACTCGCGATCGGGCTACTCGTCGGCGAGGGCCCCGTGCTCGTTGATATCGCCCTCGACCATCCGGGTCGAGGAAATCCGCTCGCCGTCCGCGGCGCGGACGTAGGGGACCACGATTCCTTCGATCGGATCGAGCCCGTTCTCGATTCGCCGCCGATTGATCTCCGCGATCTCGCCGCAGGTCTCCGGTGAGACGACGAGTACGTCGAGTTCGGGGTTGTTGGCGGCGATATCGTAGCGGCCGGTCAGGCGACGAACCGTTACGTCCCGGTCCCACCGGTCTAGATCCTTGATTTCTTCGCGCACGCGTACGCGCCGCTCGGTGAACGGTGGCACCGGCCGCGGCTTACGTCTCGTCTCCTGGGCCAGGTCGTCGCTCGTCACGCCCACGATCACGCCCTCGTCGCCCCGCTCGAGAGCCGTCTCGAAGAGTCGCCGGTGGTCGTCGTGGATCGGCCCGAAGGTCCCTGCTACTGCCACGCGCATGAACATGCTTCGACGTTCTGCCACTTAATGTCCGGGTGCCGCGCCCGACGAGACGGATCGGCGACCCAGAAATCGGGCAACTCATGTGCTCTCTCGCCCGTCCTCGCTCAGTCCACCGAGTCACGGTCCCTGGCGCGAGCCACGGAATTTGATATAGCGTCATAGAGTTTATATATTGCACGTCGATCGCCGAAAATCGGTTGGCGAATCGCTTCCATGGACGAATTTTCGGGAAATTGGGGGGTCGGCAACGGCTACCACGGACCGAGTGCCACCGCTGGCGAGCGTCGCTGCACAACCGCGGCGGCCGAGACCGGCCGTCAGTCGTCGATGAAGGGTGCGAGGTCTTCGAAGCGGCCGTCGGCGATGGCCGCTGCAAGGCCCCGGGTGTCAACGTCGCCGACTCGCTGTGGGTACTTTCGCTGGAAGTAGCCAGCGACGTTGGTCACGTCCCGTTCCAGCAGTTCGTCGGCGTTCTCGTGGTCGGTCGGCACGGCCTGGGGCCAGTCGAAGACGACGACGCCCTGCTCGGTGACGAAGACGTTGTACTCGCTCATGTCCGCGTGGACGTACCCCTCGTCGTAGGCCGTCGCCACTTCTTCGAGGATCAGCCCCATGATCGGCCGGACTTGCTCGGGCTCCAGACCGGTCCGCGCGAGTTCGACGCCGTCGACCTTCTCCATCACGACCGCGTGCCGGTTGTGATCGATCGGCTGGGGAACGGACACCTGGGGGTACACCGTCTCCAGCGCGTCGTACTCTCGCTCGGCGGCCTTGCGGGCGGTGTACATCCACGACACGTGCGCGTGGTCGGCGGTGTACTCGCGTTCCCGGTTGACCTCCCGGAAGTCAGTGTAGCCCTCGCGGTGGAACTTCAGCGCCATCGGCTTGTAGGACATCACCTCGTAGACGTCGCTTTCCTTCCCCACTCCCAGGGGTGAACCCATCCCCTCGACGGTGTCGCGCTCGACGAAGGTGTGGAGTGCCAGCACGTCGTACCCCTCGAAGGTCAGCCGGAAGCCGTCGTACTGGATGGTCTTGCGCTCGATCAGGTCCCGCCGCTCGCAGCGGTCCAGGCGGTAGTCCACGTCCTCGGCGGTGAGCCCGGAAAACTCCGGGAGTTTCTCCCGGGCGACCCACTTCGAGAAGCGCATGCCCTGCTCGAGCCCCGAGAGGAGGTAGAAGTCCTCGCGTTCCAGGTCCGCCATGTGCGTGGCGACGTTCTGGACCATCTGTCGGCAGTTGGCGGCGGACGGGCAAAAGGGCGGCGAGGCCGCCCTTCGTATAAATACTATATTTTATATCGCTATATCGAATCCTGGCGATCGTCCCGGTCGCAGGGCTCTTCGATCGGTGTGACGTCGGCGAATGAAAGACGGGGAAGGTGTCGCGCGACTACGCCCCGGGCGCGAGCGCCTCGATAGTTTGTGTTCGAACCTCCTCGTCAGTGCCGGCGGGAATCACGACGAGCGGCTCGTCGACGACGGACATGGAGCGAACCTCGTCGAGGCCGTCGCGAGCGCTCGCCGCGTCGCCGGCGACGCCGAGGTCCGCGAGCATCTCGTCGGTGACGGCTTCGCGTGCGGCGTCGCGGTCGCCGTCCCGCCACGCCTCGGCGACGGCCTCCGCCCCGTCCGGATAGGACTGGGCGACGGCGCGGCGGTAGCCCTCCCCGCTTCCGACGTAATACGCGATGTGGCCCCGAACGAGCGACCGGGCCTCTTCTGGATCGTCGCTGACGGCCGCCGGAACCCACGGGGCGACGTGGACGGCGTCCGGGTCGCGGTCGGCGTCCCGGGCGGCCGACGCGATGGTCTCGAAGGCCGACTCGAGTCGCCCGAACGGGACGTTGTGCGGGAGCCAGCCGGTCGCCGTCCGACCCGTCGCTCGCCGTGTCGCCTCGCCCAGCGAGGCCGCGTAAACGGGGACGTCGGCGTCCAGCGACGGGAAGTCGGCGACGGAGAACAGTTCGCCGTCGTACTCGACGCGACCCTCGGCCGTGAGGAACTGTTCGACGAGTTCGGCGGTCTCGTGGAGCCGTCGCGCCGGGCGGTCGAAGTCGCTGCCGTGGAGGTCCTCGACGACCTTCGGGGTGCTCGGGCCGAGGCCGAGGCGGGCGCGCCCGTCGCTGACCCGGTCGAGCGTCGCCGCGGCCTGGGCGAGCGTCGCCGGCGAGCGGCCGTAGACGTTGGCGATGGCCGTCCCGAGGTCGATTTCTTCGGTGGCCTCGGCGGCGGTCGTCAGCGCGACGAAGACGTCCCGTCCCCAGAGCTCCGGACTCCAGACGCTGTCGTATCCCAGCGACTCGGCCTGGGCTGCAATGTCTGCTACGCCACTGGCGTCTTCGGGCACGAGAAGGCCGGTTGCCATGGTGTGGTCGTCGGCCCCCAGGGGCTTAAAACGGCCAGGGATTCATCGAGTGTCGCTCGCCCCGATGGCCGCCCGCCAGTCGTCGGGGACGGGCGTTGGCTCACCCGCGTCGGCGTCGTAGGACACGAACGTGCTCTCGGCGACGGCGGCGGTCCGGTCACCGGCCCGGATTTCGTACTCGAGGGTGACGCTCGTGGTACCGATTTCGGCCGGCCGGACGCCCACCGTCACCGCGTCCTGGTTTCGGCGGATGGGTGCCCGGAAGTCGATGTCGACGTTCGCGACCACGATGCTCCCAGCCTGGAGTCCGCCGTCGAGGACGGCCTGCAGGTACCGGATGCGCGCCGTCTCGAGGTAGGTGAGGTAGACGGCGTTGTTGACGTGGCCCATCGGGTCGAGGTCCCGGTAGCGAACCTCGACGTCGGTGACGAACTCGTACTCGTCCATGCGTCGTCACCGACCGGCGGCCAAATCCCTCTGTCGGTCGCTCCGGGCGACCCAGCGCGTCGCAACTGCTTTGCCGCCCGCCGGGCAAGGCCTCGACATGACCGCGCTGGCCGACCGGGAGTGGCGGCTGATCCCCGAAGACGTCCGCCCTGGGCCGCTCAACATGGCCCTGGACGTCGTCGCGGCGGAAACGGCCGCCGCCGGTGGCCCCCGCACCTGTCGTGTCTACTCGTGGGAGCCGAGCACCTTCTCCCTGGGCTACGCGCAGGATCCCGCGACTGTCGACTGGGACCTCTGCGAGCGCGCGGGCATCGACGTGACCCGCCGGCCGACCGGTGGCGGCGGCATCTACCACGACCGCCACGGCGACGTCTCCTACTCCATCGTTGCCCCCGCCGACGAACTCCCTGGCGACCTCATGGACTGCTACGAACAGCTGTGCGAGCCCCTCTTTTTGGCTCTCGACGCCCTGGGGATCGAAGCGGACTTCGCCGCGAGCGAGCAGCCCGCCATCCACCAGCCCGCCTGCTACCTCCGGGGCATCGATCCCGCCCACGACGTGGTCGCCGCCGACGGCCGCAAACTGAGCGGCAACGCCCAGTACCGCCGGCGCGACAGCGTCGTCCAGCACGGCTCGCTCACCCACGAGCGCCCCGTGGATCGCCACCTCGCCACCTTCGCCGCCGATCTCGATCCCGACGCCTTCCGGGAGCGCGTTACCAGCGTCCGCGAGCAGGTCGGCGTCGACCGCGAGGAGACCGTTGCGGCACTGGAGGACGCGTTTACAGACTGGGCCGACGCCGACCTGGGGGCCTGGACCGACGACGAACTGGCGCGCGCCCGCGACCTCGCCGAGACGAAGTTCGCGAATCCGGCCTGGACCCGCGACCGCGACGATCCGACGGCTTGAGGGGCCGGGGACCGCTCCATCAGCCAGGGACAGACCAGTGCGTCAGTTCACCGCCGAGTACCTCGACGCCACCCGCGAGGGGATGTGGGCCGACAGCCGGGAGGCGCTGGCTCCCCTCGATCTGGCTGCCCGCGAGCGCGTCCTCGACGTGGGTGCCGGGACGGGAGAGCTAACTCGCGTCCTCCGCGAGGAGACCGGCGGCGAGGTGGTGGCCCTCGACGCTGACCCGGAACTCCTCGGCGAGGTCCCGCCGCCGTCCGCCGTCGGGGACGCGACGCGTTTGCCCTTCCGGGACGACACCTTCGACCTCGTGATCTGCCAGGCTCTGCTGGTGAACCTACCCGACCCCGCCGCCGCGATCCGGGAGTTCGCCCGCGTGTCGCGCGACGCCGTCGCCGCGATCGAGCCGGACAACAGCGCCGTGTCCATCCAGTCGACGGTCGACGCGGAGTCGCCGCTGGCCGCGCGGGCGCGCCGGCTGTACCTCGACGGCGTGGCGACCGACGCGACGCTCGGCGGAGTTCGAGGACAGTTCGAGGACGCCGGGCTCACGGACGTGACGGTCACGCGCTACGACCACGTCCGGAGTGTGGAGCCCCCGTACTCGGAGCGGGCCGTCGAAGCCGCGCGCCGAAAGGCCAGCGGGTCGGGACTGGCTGCGGATCGGGAACAGATTCTGGCCGGTGAGGCGACGCGCGAGGAGTACGACGACCTGCGCCAGGACTGGCGCGCGATGGGTCGCGAGGTCGTCGACCAGATGCAGGACCGCGAGTATCGCCAGACTGAGACGGTGCCCTTCTTCGTGACCGTCGGTCGGGTGTGAACCCCGCGTTCCGGATACTTCCTTGATGTAATTCGGCACGTGAGACGGACCGCGTCACAATCTACGTGGCGCGCGCTGTCGAACCGCCGAGGCCCTGGCGGGCCGAGGCGGTGAGACGACACTGTGCGAGGGACGACCGAGCGAAGCGAGGGAGTCGGCTGGGGAGGTCCGTGGTGCTGACGCGGTGCGGTCCTGGCGGACTGAAAGGGCGAGGCCCGGTGGCGCTGAGCGAAGCGAAGGGAGTCGCTGAGTGACCACTATCCGAACGGAGTGAGGATATATCACTTGGTTCGAGAGACGAAGTCTCTCGTCATCACGAAAATCTTCGATTTTCGAACGACAGCGTCCGCCAGCGGGCCGAGGGCCTTCTCGAATCTGCGTCTGCGAAGAAGACACAGATGTCACGTCGTGCGCGGGCCGAGGGCTTTCTGATGTCAGCGTTAGCTGACGGTCTGGAGACGAACGATAGCGACCGGACCGAATCTTGGGCGTTTACACCACCGAAGCCCCAAAAATCCAGCTATCACACGACGTCGCCGCGAACGGTCGCCCCGTCCTGTGCCGCCCGATAGTCCCGAACCACGTCCGCCGCCTCCTTGGCCTCGCCCTCGTCCATCCCCAGCATCTCCAGTGCCCCCGAGAGCGTCGGAAACACGTACTCGCCCTCGCGCAGTTTCTCGAAGGCCTCGGCCGAGCGCTGCCCGTCTAGCCACACGCACGCCCCTCGCGGATCCAGAATCTGCGTGTAGTCCTCCCGGGCCCTGGCACCTTTGAGGCGCTGGGTGACGTTGTCCTCGAAGCCCGTATTACACACCTCCAGGTGGATGGGCTCGCCGTCGTCGACGAGGTGCGCGGCGAGGCACTTCTCGGGCGCGGCGTGGCCGTTCGCGTTGGCCCGCACGTACTCCGGAAACTCCTCGGCCCAGTCGGCGTCCACGGTGGTGCCGACGCCCTCGACGCCGTGGGACGCCTGATACTCCTCGTCGCGGTCGGTGTCGCGACCAAAGAGGAGATCCTTCGTGAGGTAGACGTCCAGGCGCTCGACGGGGTCGAGGCCGAGCGCAGCGTCGCCGAAGACCCAGATTTCGCGGATCGGCACGGGCATCGGGTCGGAGGCGACCGTCTCGACCAGCTCGTCCAGACGGTCGATGGCGGCCGAACGGTCCAGCTCCGTCATCGGCGTGGGGTTGGCCAGCGAGGGGGAAACCCGTTCCGGTCGGGCCAGGCGCCAACGCGGACCCCGCTCCGGCCCGCGGAGCGAAACCGTCAACCCCCGGCGGCAGCAACCTCGTCTCGAATGGAGTGTGACAAGTGCGGGCGGGACGCGGCGATGCACGCGGCCTACTCCGGCCAGCACCTCTGTGAGGACCACCTGATCCGGTCCGTCGAGTCGCGGGTCCGCAACCGCGTCCGCGAGGACAACCTCCTCCCCGACGACGCGACGCCCGAGGCGCCAGAAACCTGGGTCGTCGGCCTCTCGGGCGGCAAGGACAGCGTCGTCCTCACGACGATCCTCGAGGAGTCCTTCGCCGACGATCCGCGCGTCGAGGTCGTCGCCCTGTCGATCCACGAGGGGATCGAGGGCTACCGCGACGAGAGCCTGGCAGCCAGTCGAGACCTCACCGCTGACCTCGGCGTCCGCCACGAGGTCGTCACCTACGACGCGGAGTACGACGTGCGGATGGACGAGGTGGTCGAGGACGACCCGCTCGACATGGCCGCGTGCGCGTACTGTGGCGTCTTCCGCCGCGACGCCCTCTCGCGGTACGCCGGAGAACTCGAGGCCGACAAACTACTGACGGGGCACAACCTCGACGACGTCGCCGAGACGGCGCTGATGAACCTCCTCGAGGGCGACGTCGCCCAGGTTGCCCGGAACTTCGACGCCAGCCTGGGCCCGTTCCCCGGTGCAGACAGCGAGCGCGTCCGCGAGGAGGGCGAGGAGTTCGTCCCGCGCGCCAAGCCGCTCCGGGACGTTCCGGAGAAGGAGGTCGCGCTGTACGCGCAGTTCCGGGATCTGCCCGCGCACGTCACCGAGTGTCCCCACGCCGCGGAGGCCTATCGCGGCGAGATCCAGGAGCTGTTGCTCGGATTGGAGGAGAACCACCCGGGGACGCGCCACTCGATCGTGGCCGGCTACGAGGAACTCGCGGGGCTCGCGGCCAGCGAGTACCGCCGCGATTCCGACGGCGACCTGGGCGAATGTGGGGAGTGTGGCGCCGCGACCGCGCGGGACGTCTGCCGGACCTGCAGTCTGCTCGAAGCCCTGTAATCAGACGAGCACGAGCGTGAGTCCGGCGAGCACGCCGACGAGACCCAGGATCGTTCCCAGGTCACGGAGGCGGCCGCCGATCTCACCGCGCCGCTCGAGGACGACGCTCGTCCCGACAACGAGGACCCCACCCCCGAGCACGGCCGCGGGCAGCAGGACCCCACCGCCACCGGTGGTCCCATCGTGCGCGACGTGGCCGCTGTGAGCCAGGACCGACCCCACGGTCGTCAAGAGTGCCGCGAGCGCGGCGACCCCGCGCGTCGCCGCGCGGACCCCGACTCGGGGTGTGTCGCTCGACATGACCGGTCGTTGGGTGGCTGGCGGAATCAATCCCTCGGTCCCCGTGCCCTCGGAAGAGCCCGTCGCTCGGCGGGACGCGTCGCGAAAAAGGCGAGGTACGGTGGAAGCGACCGGTTCTCAGTCGGTGCGGATGACGTCGAGGCCGTTGTTCTTCTCGACGCCGTCGCGGCCGCCGTCGGTGTGGCCGAATTCGCGCGAGGAGTCGCTCTCGAAGTTGTTCGCCGCGTCGAACGTCTCGTCGCTGACGCCGCCCTCCGGGCTCTCGATGGCCTGGCGGGACTTGTTGGCCTGCTTCTGGGTCGTCGGACCCAGGACCTGGGCGCTCTGGACGCCGGTCATGATGGCCATGACGCGGACCTTGCCCTTGTACTCCTCCTGGATCCGGGCGCCCCAGATCACGTTGGCGTTGGCCTCGAGGCGGTCGGTGATGTTGCTCGCGATGCCCTCTGCCTCGTCGAGGGTGAGGTCAGGCCCACCGGTGATGTGGACCAGGCCACCGCTGGCGCCGCGGTAGTCCACGTCCAGCAGCGGGTGGTTCATCGCGTCTTTCACCACTTCCTCGGTCTTGTTCTTGTCCTGGGTCTCGCCGACGAGCATCACGGCGACGCCGCCCTGGTTCATGATCGAGGTCATGTCCGCGTAGTCCAGGTTGATCAGCGACGGCTGCGTGATGGTCTCGCTTATCCCCTTGACCGTCTCTGCGATGATCTGGTCCATCACGGAGAAGGCCTTGCCGATGGGCAGGTTCGGGACGTAGTCGAGCAGGCGGTTGTTGTCCAGCACGATGATCGAGTCGGCCTCGTCGCGGAGGCGCTCGAGGCCCTCCTCGGCCTTGACCGTGCGGGCGCGCTCGACGTTGAACGGCGTCGAGACCATGCCGACCACGATGGCGCCCTGGTCCTTGGCGATCTTGGAGACGACGGGCGCGGCGCCCGTGCCGGTCCCGCCGCCCATGCCGGCCGTCACGAAGACGAGGTCGGCGTCGCCCAGCACTTCCTTGATCGTGCCCTGGGCCATCTCGGTCGCGCGCTCGCCCATCGAGGGGTCGCCACCCGCGCCGAGGCCGTTGGTCAGGGACTTGCCGACCAGGATCTTCGTGTCGGCCTCGATCATCTTGAGGTGCTGCTTGTCGGTGTTGATGGCGATCGTCTCGGCGCCGTCGACGCCGATGTTGTACAGGCGGTTGACCGTGTTGTTGCCCGCACCGCCCGCGCCGACGATCACGATCCGCGGGTCGCCGAACCCTTCGGCGCCCTTCTCGTCCATCTGCTTTTGTTCCTGCTCGTCGCGTTCGAGGGCCTCGTTGACGATGTCCTGCATCGTTAGACCCTCGCCCAGCTACGGTTTTTGCGCTGCTCGCGTTTTTCGGACGGGCGCTCCCGACCGGTCTCTTGCTCGGCCAGCATCTCGCGGACGGCCGACCGGATCGCCTCGCTCCGGTTCGGGAATTCGCCCGTCTCGACGATTTGCTCGACCTCTTCGATCTGCTGCTTCGGAATCCGTAGTGTCACACGCTCCATTGTTATGTTCCCCTTTGGGTAAGACGTGCGGCAGGGGGTCGCCCCGCCTTGCAGTCTTACACGCGAAACCGCAGGACGGCAGTGTCATCCCGCCCGGCGGATGCCGTGTAAGACGATCGTCTTACGCACACCTTACCACAGAGTGGGGGATAATAAAGGTTTCCCCGAGTGTAAGACACTCGCGGAGGACGGCCGGTAGGGTGGCCTTACCTCGCGTTTACGCGGGTTTGGGGGGTCGTGGCACCTCGTGGCCTCGCTCGTGGCCCCATCGCTATTTTCCACCTCCACGCGGGCGGGCATGAGCGTTTGGACAAGGGTGGCGGTCCGGAAGTCGTGGGTGTTTTCGGGTGACTGCGACTCGGTGAATGACAATCGTTAAGTCTCACAGGTCACCAACCATCAGGTGCCCGCCCTTAGCTCAGACTGGTAGAGCAGTCGACTGTAGATCGACTTGTCCCCCGTTCAAATCGGGGAGGGCGGATTTGTCTTGCAAATCCGACCGAGCCGATTTCGTGCTCGGAAGTCGCACGCTCGAGAACGAAGCGATCGAGACCGTCTGCCGGCGGTCACAACGGGGAGGCTGATTGCGTTTTTGCGAACCGTCGAACAGGGTGAGATTGTCAGCGCAACGCAGGTCGAGCCGACACGATTTGGACACGAGTCGCACGCACGCGCAGGTGAAGGGGGAGTATCGGGGGACCGTTTCGACCCGTTCGCATGGGGAAGGCGGACTCCCGGACTCGAGCAACGTGGGAGTTCAGGTATGGCAAGCGAGAAGGCCCCGACTTTTTCTCGCGAACGAGGAGCGCACTCGATCAGTCTCCTGGGGCGATTCGAGCACGTCGGTTCCAGTTCCGGACGGGCGCGTGTCACATCAACGGCGTCCAGGCTCGGACCGTTTCCGAACGGTCACCGATTACCGATGGCGAGTCTGTTGGTCTTGATGGATGTGTGGGGTGGTGCCAGGAAGTCGTCTGATGGACGACCACGATTCGTCGTGGCGGCTCCCACGCAGTTCGGACAATAGCGAGGTGCCCCTGCTGCGTGGCCCCGATCCGATCCGCGGGCGGACTGATCTTGCAGCTCCAAGGTGAAGATCTGGTGGCAGTGCCCACGAGACAGGGCCTCTCTTGGCATCTGTCGAGCTGGAGTCCCGAGTGGACTCGGCGGTGGTAGACGACTCGAAGCAACCCTGCAATCGACACCTCTACCGGGGGGTGGCCGAACGTGCACTGTCGGTCCGTACAGTACTGATGGAGACGGGTTCGATTCTCGCCTCCGAGGCTTTGTCGATACGCGCGTCTGCTGCTCCCTCCACGACTAACCCGATCGCAAACTGCAACCGACGCTCCCTCCTCGTGTGCGCGAAGGAGAGCACGTCCCGAAGGCCGACTGCAAATATAGTCTGATATCCGAGGGGTATCGTTCCATTAGGCATCACAAGGTTCGATACATGGCTTTCATCCACTGGTTTCAGTAGTGGGTGGATAGACTCGATAGTCGATTTAAAATTACCTACGTAAGTAATTACATATCTCGCCGTAATATCCATTCTAAAGCTCTCTATTCCGAATATAGATCGTAATTAATTGAGTTCAATCTAGTTCCTACTAAGGAAGTATATGAATACCTTCGTGAGTTATAATTCTGTCTGAGGCGCGTGGACGGGTCCGGGCCGAACCGCGACCCGAATATTGTTATCCTTCGGATAGGATTGCGGGTGAGAACCGGCGGCGTAGATCCGCGACGGTTGGGACCGTGGTGGCCGGTGACGCGGACCCGGATTGCCGTTCTGGGCGACGCCAAACGTGTTCGTATACAATGTATCTAGCTACGCTTACCAATATCTCGTGTCACTCACATCGCGCTGAGTAATTCGACGGTGGCCGGCGACCGGCCTCGACTGCAGTGGTCGCAGTGCTGTGAACGCAGTCCGATCACCCCCGCCACGGAAACCTGCGGTCCATCCGATGTGGCCACCTGTAACGCGTCGAACACCAACCCCGATATCGACAGACGGCGCCGCCAAAAAATGACCTAAAAGATCATCTGCCTTTTTAACATCGTAGCACTAGGGTGGGCTTGTGGTTGCAATGGGTGTCCTGGACAGGGCGAAGCAGGTGTCCGGATTGACGGAGCGCGAGGATGGGCACCGGCCGTACGTGTGCCTGGCCTGCGAGTCCCCGCTTCCCGTTCAGCATCACTCGTGTCCGGTGTGTGGTAGTTTCGACGTGCGCCGGACGCGGTGGGTTAGCTGAACGCGGCGGGCACGCCCACGCAATCCACCGTACCCGCACGGGTCGGCACGCGGTCGCGGGTGCGCGCTACCACCTTCCCTTGGACCCGTCTCGCACATCGCGTCGTTCAAGTGTAACTGGCGTGTTTGGCGGCCCGTGGCCGTCTCGTTCGACTGCTTCGGCACGCTGGTCGACGCGCAGCGACCCGCTGAGCCGTGGGTCGCGGTCGCGGACGCCCTCCGGGCGCGGTCGATACCGGTCCCGGAGGACTGGGAGGCGGCGTACCGGTCGAGCCACGTCGAGGTCGAACCCCTCGCGGAACTCTCGCTGGTCGAGCACACGCAGGCGGCGCTGGCCAGTCGGGACGTCGAAGCTGATGCCGACACCATCCACGACGCGCTTTTCGCGGCCTTCGACGGACCGGTCACGGTCGTCGACGGTGCCCGGCCTGCACTCCGCGCTGCCGCCCGCGAGGGGCCCGTCGGCGTGCTCTCGAACTGTAGCGTGCCCGGACTCGTCGAACGGACCCTGGCGGAGGCCGACCTGGCAGGGGCGGTCGACCACGTCGTGACGAGCGTAAACTGTGGCTGGCGCAAGCCACACGATCGTGCGTTTACGCGGGCAGCAGCCGCCCTCGGAACTGATGTCGACTCGTTGACTCACGTTGGGGACGATCCCAGAACCGACGGGGGTGGCCGGACGACCGGCGTGACCGTGATTCTCACCTCCGAGACGCCGCTGACGGCGGTGCCGGCGAAACTGGAGGCTGGACTGTGACCCTCGCGTCCGGGGCAGTCGCCGGCGCGCTCCTGCTGGACGTCGCCGTGGGGGAACCGCCCGACCGACTGCATCCGGTGGCGTGGTTCGGCCGGGTCGTCGGCGCTCTCGACCGCGACTGGGGGCGACCACGGGTGGTAGGCATCGTCCTCGCGCTCTTACTTCCCGTCACGGCCGCCGGGGTCGCGGGCATCGGGGTGGGACTTCTCGGCAGTGTTGACTGGCGAGTGGGTCTCGCGACCGGGGCCGTCGTGCTGTTCCTGACGACGAGTTTGCGCGCACTGCTCACCGCGGTGTACCGTGTCGACCGCCTCGCGACGTCGGATCTGCCGGCTGCACGGTCGCAACTCCGCGCACTCGCCGGTCGGGAGGCGGCGGACCTCGACGCGGCCGGGGTCCGGAGCGCCGCACTCGAGAGCCTGGCCGAGAACCTGGCAGACGGCCTGGTCGCCCCACTGACTGCGTTTACGGCCGGAGCGGCGCTTGCTGGGGCGGTGGGCTTGCACTCGACCTGGGCGCTCGCCCTCGCGTGTGCGTGTGCGGTCTGGCTCAAGGCGGTCAACACGATGGATTCGATGGTCGGTTATCCGCACAAACCCCTGGGATTCGGAGCGGCGAAGGCTGACGACGTCGCCATGTGGGTGCCCGCGCGGCTGACCGCGCTCCTGCTCGCAGCGTGGCTCCTCGCCCCGGGGGCGCTGGTGCGGGCACGTGCGTGGGCAACTGACGTCCCCTCCCCGAACTCCGGGTGGCCGATGGGCGTGTTGGCCGCCGGCCTCGACGTTCGCCTGGAGAAGCCCGGCGAGTACGTCTTACACGCTGACGGAGCGCGTTCCGCGGCCGTGCACGTGCGACGGGCGCTCGGTCGCGTCGCCCTCGCCGGCCTGACGGCCTACACCCTCGCGGGGGTGGTCGCGTGGTACTGACGGCCGTCCGCGGAGCACTCGGGTTCCTGACGCGTTTGCCGATCGGTCGGACCGAGGCGGCGTGGCTGGCGCTCGGCGAGGCTCCGGCCGCGATGATCGTCGCCGGGTACGTCGTCGGTGGGCTCGTGGCGATCCCGTTCGTCCTTCCGCTGCCCACGGTCACGCTCGGTCTCGCATACGTCGTCGCGCTCGTGGCGGTCACGGGCATCACGCACCTCGACGGCCTGGCCGACCTCGGCGACGCGGCCGCCGTCCACGGAGAACCCGACCACCGTCGGGACGTGATGGGGGACTCGGCCCTCGGCGTCGGTGGCACGGTCGCGGTCGCCGTCGACGTCGCCGGGTTGGCCCTCGCAGGCGTCGCACTCGCTGGGCTCCCGATTCGGGCCGCACTCGGACTGGTCGTCGCGAGCGAGGTGGGTGCGAAGCTGTCCATGGTGGCCCTGTCCGTCCTGGGGCGGGCAGCCCACGAGGGCCTCGGCTCGTACCTGACAGGGGCGCGCCCGCGTCACCTGGTGGGTGCCGGCGCCCTCGCGGCCCCCGCGGCCGTCCTGGCCTGGCCGACCGTGGCCGGCGCGGTGAGCCTGGCGACCGCGCTGGCCGTCGCGCTCGGGATTCTCTGGTGGGCGCGCGCACGCATCGGTGGCGTCACGGGCGACGTCTTCGGGGCGACGAACGAACTCGCCAGGCTCGCGGCACTGCACGCAGGGGTGATCGCGTGGACGCTCTCCTGATGTGCGGCGGCCGCGGCTCACGGCTGGGCGACGGCGAGAAACCCCTCCGGCCCGTCGGCGGCATCCCGATGGTCAGGCGCGTCGCGGACGCACTCGCGGCCAGTTCCCTCGACCGAATCTACGCCGTCACGTCGCCAAAGGCGCCGGAAACAACATCTCACCTCGAGCACCCGGCTATCGAGACCGCCGGCGAGGGGTACGTTGCTGATCTCCAGACTGCCCTCGCGGACGACCGGATTTCACGGCCCGTCCTGACCGTGGCAGCCGACCTCCCGCTCCTCGACGGTCCGGTCGTGGACGCGCTGCTCGCCGACCACCACGGCGGCTCGCTCACCCTCGCCGTCCCCGTCGGTCGTGTCAGGGCACTCGGGTTCTCGGTCGACGCGACGGTCCGGCACGGGAGCACCCTGGTGCGTCCCGCCGGTCTCAACGTCGTTGGCGAGGGCAGCGACGCGCTCCGGCTAACGCGGGATCGTCGCGCCGCCGCGAACGTCAATCGACCCCGGGACCTGCACCGCGCCGAGTGGCTGGTGGCCACGAACCGGTCCACGCCGTGACAAAAGTGTTATCGGCGTCCCGGACGCGGTTCTCGGGACAATGGATCCGGACGCGGTCGACGACCTCTGCGAGGGAGACGGGGCTGGCCCCGGCACCGACTCCGGGGACCTCGTCGACGGCCGCGTCCCCCACGGCGGCGCAGCCGTGCCCTGGCTCCTCGATTTCAGCGCGAACGCGAACCCGAACTGTCCCGATGGGACCGCCCGGGTCTACGAGTCGTCGCTCGCGGCCGCGCGGTCGTACCCGGCCGACGACTACTGTGAGTACCGGGCCCGGGCCGCCGAGTACGTCGGGTGCGAAGGGACGGCAGTCGTTCCGACCGCCGGCGGCATGGGTGCCATCCGACTGGCCGTCGCCACCACCGTCTCCTCGGACGACGCCGTGCTCCTCCCGGCCCCGAGTTTCGGAGAGTACGCCCGCGAAGTCAGCCTTCAGGGCGGTCGGCCGGAGTTCGTCCCCGCGACCGACGTCCTCGAGACTGACCCGGACCCGTACGCGCTGGCCGTCGTCTGCCAGCCGAACAATCCGACCGGCCGGGCATACGACCCTGCCGCGCTGCGCGACTACGCCGCCCGCTGTCGCGAGGCGGACACCGTGCTACTCGTCGACGAGGCCTTCCTCGATTTCACGGCCCTCGACTCGGTCGCCGGCGAACCCGGCGTGATCGTGGCCCGGTCGCTGACGAAGATCTTCGGACTGCCGGGATTGCGGATGGGCTTTGCCGTCGCGACCGACACCCTCTGTGCGCGCCTCCAGGCCGCCAGGCCGACCTGGGGACTGAGCGCCCCCGCCGCGGCCGTCGGCGCCCACTGCCTCGAAGACGAGGCCTTCGTCGAGGCCACGCGCGAGCGGGTGGCGACCGAACGCGAGCGGATGCGCGACCGCCTCGACGCACGCTTCGACGTGACGCCGTCGGTGGCCCCGTACCTGTTGCTCGACGCGGGCAGCAGCCAGGCCGTCGACGATGCCATCGATGCGGCCCGGGCCGCCTCGATCGCCGTCCGCGACGCCCGCACGTTCCGAGGACTCGACAGCCACCTCCGCGTCGCCGTTCGCCGGGAGTACGAGAACGACCTGTTGCTCGACGCCCTCGATGTTTGAGGCGGCCGTTCGCGAGGGGGTCTGTCGCCTCTCCCACTCCGGGGCACGGTGGCTCGCGACGGGGTGGGACGGCGGCTACGCGACCGCGGCCGCGGCCATCAACGTCTCCGTGCCCGAGGGCTTCGAGCGGACGGACCTGGCCGCATACGTCGAGGAGCGGCGACGACGGGCGGGCTTCGAGGGGTCCGGCCCGGCACTCCTGACCGGGCTCGACGTCACCCACGCACGCGGCGCTCGGGCCGACGGCGTCACCGTCGTCGCGACGGCCGGCCTGTCGAATCCGGCGACGCTCCCCCTCGAGCGTGCCTCGATGGACGACGCGGCCATCGGCACGTCTCGGCCGGACGACGACGAGGCCCCGCCGCCGGGAACGGTCAACCTCCTGGTCGGGACGGACCGCGCACTCTCAGACGGGACGCTGGCGACGCTACTCGCGACGGCCGTCGAGGCGAAGACGGCAACGTTGGCGGCTGCGACCGGGTTCACGGGGACGACCTCGGACGCGGTCGCAGTCGGCACCGACCCCACCGGCGAGTCCGCTTCCTTCGCGGGGAGCGGGACGCCGGTCGGCGCGGCGACGCGGGCCTGCGTCCGCGACGCCGTCCTGGCCAGCCTCCGGTCGCGGTATCCCGACGGTGCCCTGCCGGATGCGGTGGCCGACGCCGAGTACGGTACGGTGACCCGCCGGGAGACGTCCGAGTTCCGGCCGTGACCGTCCGCCGACCGGACCTCGGAGTACAACAACTATTTACCTACTCCAAGCAGGATTGCACAGCATGCGACAGGCCACGTGGACCGCGGACGAACCAGCGGAGGGAGTCGCCCATGGCCGACGCTGAGCAGGACCCGGCGGCCGCGGCGATGGCCGCGCCGGAGGCGCGGAGGGAGAGCGACGTCGTGCACGCAGTCGGCGTCGGTCCCGGAAACCCGGCCTTCCTGACCGGTCGTGCCGCGGACCGCCTCGCGGCGGCCGACGTCGTGGTCGGGTTCGAGACGGTCGTCGACGTCGTTCGGGACGCGACCGACGCGACCCTTCTCACCTGTGGGTACGAGGACGAAGCGGCCACGCTCTCGGCCTTCGGTGACCGCGTCGCCGACGGCGACGCCGGGGTCGCCGTCCTGATGGGCGACCCGAACGTCTCTGGCTACCAGTTCCTCGGCCGTGTCGAGGCCGCCCTCGACCGGCCGGTGCAGGTGGTTCCCGGTATCTCCTCGGTCCAAGTCGCCGCGAGTCGGGCACGCACGCCGATCGAGCGGTCGACCGTCGTCTCGCTGCACCGGCGGGGCGCCGTCGACCACGCCCTCGACCGCCTGGTGGGCGCCGCCGGCGAGCGCCACCTGATAGCCATTCCACGGCCTTTCGACTGGATGCCCGCGGACGTCGCCGCCCACCTCGTCGATCGAGGCGCCGATCGGGACCTGGCCGCACTCGTCCTCGAGCGGCTGACCCACGACGACGAGTCGGTCACCGAGACCACACTCGGTGCCCTGGCCGCGGACGCGGGCGGCGACGGCCCGGAGGACACCGACTTCTCGGACCTCTCGATCCTCGTCGTCAGGGCCGCGGAGGGCCGACTGTGACGGGGGATGCCCCTCCTGGCGACGCCCCGTCCACGGCTGAGGAGACGGACCGCGGTGCGCTGGCCGCTCGGCGTATCGAGCCATCGGCGCCCGACGAGTTCGGCCTCGTGCAGGTCTGGTGGGGCGATGGCAAGGGCAAGACGACTGCGGCGCTCGGGATGGGTCTGCGGGCGGTCGGCCACGGCTACCGCGTCCACCTCCTCCAGCTCATGAAGGGCGGCACGGGAACCGTCGAGGACGTGCGGGGCGAGTACAACGCCATCGCGGCGCTCCCGGGGTTCACCTACGAGAACAGCGGTCACTACGGCTGGCACGGCTTCCACGACGGGTCGGACGACGACGAGCACGCCGCGCGGGCACGGGGCGGTCTCTCCCGCGCCCGCGAACTCGTCGAGGCCGCCGCGGACGCACCGCTCGACGAGCCCCTGGCGCTCGACGGCACACCGGACGACGGGGTCCACCTGCTGATCGTCGACGAGATCCTCTACGCTGCGAACCGCGGGCTGGTCGACCCCGACGACGTGGTCGCGCTGGTCGAGGCCAAACCCGACGACCTTGAACTCGTTCTGACGGGCGGTCACGAGTCGCCCGACTATCTCGAGGGACACGCCGACCTGATCTCGGAGGTCCACAAGCATCGCCACCCGATGGAGCACGGCCAGGGCGCCCGGAAGGGGACCGAGTACTGAGCGCGTGACCCGGACCGTCCTCGTGGCCGGGACCGCGAGCCACGTCGGCAAGAGCACCGTCGCGGCCGGCCTGTGCCGCCTGCTCGCCGACCGCGGCGTCCGCGTCGCGCCGTTCAAGGCCCAGAACATGAGCAACAACGCGCGCGCGGTCCCGCGCGTCGGCCCCGAGGACGGCCCGGCCTTCGGGGAGATCGGCGTCTCGCAGTACGTCCAGGCCCGCGCGGCCCGCGTCCGGCCGCGCGTCGACCACAACCCCGTGCTGCTGAAGCCCCGCGGTGAGGGCGAGTCCCAGGTCGTCGTCCACGGCGAGGCCGTCGGCCACTTTTCGGCGGGGACCTACTACGACGACCACTGGGACGACGCACTCGCCGCGGCACGCGCCTCCCACGAGCGACTTGCCAGGGAAGCGGACCTGATCGTCGCCGAGGGCGCGGGATCCATCGCCGAGCCGAACCTCCGGGAGCGGGACCTGGCCAACGTGGAGACGGCGCGCTTTGCCGACGCGCGGATCTGCCTCGTCGCGGACATCGAACGCGGAGGCGCCTTCGCCAGCGTCGTCGGGACGCTCGAACTGCTGCCCGAGGACCTCCGCGAGCGGGTCGCGGGCGTCGTCATCACGAAGTTCCGCGGCGACGAGTCGATCCTCCGGCCCGCGCTCGACGACCTCGAGTCGCGGACCGGCGTGCCGGTACTCGGCGTCCTCCCGCACGACGATCCGGGCCTGCCTGCGGAGGACAGCGTCGACCTGCCGGACGCCGGCCAGACGGCGATCCGCGGGACCGACGATGGGATCCCCGACGGTCGAAGCGTCACGGTCGGCGTCCCCAGGCTGCCCCGTATCTCGAACGTCACCGACCTCGAACCGCTGGCGCGCGAACCTGGCGTCAGGGTCGCGTACCTCCCGCTGTCCGCCGACCTGGAGGCGGCGGGGAACGTCCGAGACGGCGGTGGACCGGACGCCCTCGTCCTCCCGGGGACCAAGAACACCGTCGACGACCTCCTCGCGCTGCGGGAGACCGCCATGGCCGACCAGATCCGTGAGTTCGACGGCCCCATCGTGGGGCTCTGCGGTGGCTACCAGCTTCTCGGTGAGCGCATCACGGACGCCGACGTGGAGTCGACGACGGACGTCGAGACTGTCGAGGGTATCGGGCGATTGCCGGTCGAGACCGCGTTCGCCGAGGCGAAGACCGTCGAACCCGTGGAGCGACGGCTCCGTGGCGTCGGCCCGCTCGCTGGTGCGTCCGGGCCCGTCACTGGCTACGAGATCCACATGGGCCAGACGCGCGTGGTGGGCGAGGTCGAACGGCCGTTCGAGGGGAGTGGCGCGGCCGCCGACCGTGTGCTTGGCACCTACCTCCACGGCCTCTTCGAGAACGAGGCGCCCCGGCGAGCGTTCCGCGAGTCCGTCTTCCAGGCCGCGGGCCTGGACGCCCCGAGCAGGGACGCGTCCCGGCGCGATCCCGCCGACGCGGCTGCCGACCTGCTCCGGGCGCACGTCGACCTCGGCCCGCTCGGCCTCGGCGACGGCTGAGGCGTTCGTGTCGGTCGATCGCCATGCGAGCCTTTTTACGTGACGCCGAAGCACCACTGCTCGATGGTCGAGGTGTTCGCCGTCGCGAGCGGCAAAGGGGGCACGGGGAAGACGACGAGCACGCTCGCGCTCGGGATGGCACTCGCGGACGACTACGACGTGACCGTCGTCGACGCGGACACTGGGATGGCGAACCTGCTCTTTCACGCCGACCTCGCCGACGTCGAGACGACGCTCCACGACGTCCTCGCCGGTGGAACACCGGTCGAGGACGCAGTCTACGAGCGCTTCGGGATGCAGGTCGTGCCCTGCGGGACGTCGCTCGCGGGCTTTCGCGACGCCGACCCCACCAGGCTCAGGGACGTCGTCGCGCGCCTCGCCGCGGGCACGGACGTCATCCTGCTCGACTCCGCGGCAGCGCTGGGGTCGCGCGCGGCCGTCCTGCCGATCGTCCTCGCCGATCGGGTCGTGGTCGTCCTCCAGCCGACGATCCCCTCGCTGTCGGACGGCCTCAAGGTCCAGGAGTACGCGACGACCTACGACACCGGCGTCGCCGGGACCGTCTTCAACCGGGTGCGCGACGACGAGGCGATCGACGCGATCGCCGAGAAGGCCGCCCGGTACTTCGAGGGCCCGACGCTGGCGACGGTCCCGGAGAGCGACGTCGCGCGGGCCGCCCGGCGGGCCGGCGAACCGCTGCTCGCGTACGCGCCAGACTCGCCCGCGGCCGACGCGTTCCGTGAGGCGGCGGCCGGCATCGACGTCGCCGCGGGCGACAGCGGCGCCGTGGCCGATCGCTTCCGGAGCGCGGTCGTCCCCGAGGAGCCATGAAACTTCCCCGCGGTCGCCTGCAGCGCCAGCGCGTCGTCGAAGACCTCGCGACGCCGCTGTCGAACGCCCTCGACGCCGAACTCACCGGCTACGCGCGCCTGGAATCCCAAGACGCGCTGCTCCTCTCGGCTGACGGCGTCGGCGTCCTGACCTTCGAGGGGGGCGTCCCGATCGTGGCCTACCACACCGGCACCGACGTCGGCGGACCCGCCGCGCTGGCCGACCTCGCCGTCGCGGGGCCCTACCGGATCGAACTGTTCGAACTCGCGACCGACGCCCTGGCCACGGTCCACGAGGCCGCGGACCTCCAGGTGCCGCCGGGCATGCCCGCCGAGCGGCTGGCTGGCGATCCCGACCTGGCCGAACGCACGCGTGCGGCCGCGCCCGAACGAGCGGCGCGGGCAACCGAGGCGGTCCCCGGCTGTGACGAACCGGGGGCGGTGGAGGCCTTTCTCGACGACGAGGCGAAAATCGCGGCCATCAGGGAGCGCGCCCGCGAGGAAGCGGAGCGACGCGCTGCCGAGTGGGGACTCGACGAGATTGCGTCGGACGAAACGGACTGATAGCCCGCGCAGTAGTGCTCAGATGTTGATCGGGATCCACCAGACGCGGCTCCGGCCGCCGACCTTCTTGCTGGTGACGTCGGTGTCGTCCTGGAGGTCGTGGAGCTTGTTGAGCGCGGTGCGGCGCGAACAGCCCAGCTCGTCGGCGATCTCGCTGGCGGTGAGTGGCTCCGCGTAGTCGTCACGCGACTCGAACACGTCGGTGACGTCCGAGAGCGTAAACTCCGTGTCCCGTCCCTGGGGTGGCATATCTGTTGATTCGGGCCGCTCGCCCTTATTCTTTCCTACGAATGAATGGCCACGTACCGACGTGGGCCCGACGGCCGACCGCCTCAGGGCCCGCCGACGAGGACGACCCGCAGGTCGTTGACGTTGGTGCCCGTCGCCCCGGTCCTGAGCAGCCGGTCCACGCCGTCGAGATACCCGTACGCGTCGTTGTTCTCGAGGGCCCGACGGGCGTCGCTGTGGCGGCCGTCGGGGACGGCGTCGGCGTCGACGATCGCTCCTGCGGCGTCCGTGTTCCCGTCGATCCCGTCGGTGTCGACCGCGGCGACGACCAGGTCGGCGCCGTCGAGAGCGAGCGCCCCGGACAGCGCGAACTCCTGGTTCGGCCCGCCGTGTCCCTCGCCCTCGACGGTGACGGTCGTCTCGCCGCCCGAGAGGAGCGCGACGGGCGGCTCGAAGGGGGTCCCGGACGCCAGGCATTCTGCGCCGATGCCGACGTGGACGGTCCCAACCTCGCGTGCCTCGCCCTCGATACGCGAGGAGAGGATCCAGGCGTCGTAGCCCGCGTCGCCGAGCGTGGCCGCCGCGGCGTCGAGGGCAGTCCGATTCGCTGCGAGGACGTGCGTGCTCACGTGGTCGAAGGCCCCGGGATCGCCGGGGGTCTCGGGCCGATCGCCGGCCCGGCCACGACGCAGCACGCGCTCGACTGACTCCGGGAGTGCGAAGTCGTACCGGTCGCACACCGCCGCGGCGTCGGCGTACGTCGAGGAGTCGGGGACCGTCGGCCCGCTCGCGACCGTGTCGAGTCGGTTGCCGACGACGTCGCTGATGACGAGCGTCGCTGCCCGCGAGGGCGCGAGGGCACGAGCGAGTCGCCCACCCTTGATTTGGGAGACGTGTTTGCGGACGGCGTTGATCTCGTCGATGGTCGCACCGCTGCGCAGGAGGCCCTCGGTCAGTTGTTGGTACTCCTCGAGGGCGATGCCCTCGGCTGGCGCACACAGGAGCGCACTTCCGCCGCCGGTTATGACGACGAGGACGAGGTCGTCCGGACCGGTGGCTGCCGCGCGATCCAGGAGCTGGCTCGTGCCCGCGACGTTCGCTGCCGACGGGAGGGGATGGGTTCCCTCCTGGACCTCGATTCGTGCCGTCTCGACCGGGTCGTCGGTGACGACGAGACCGCTGTCGATGGTTTCGCCGAGTTCGGCTTCGAGAGCCGCCGCGACGTGGCCGGCCGCATTGCCCCCACCGAGGACGACCAGGTCGTCGACGGCCCCGAGGGCGTAGGTCTCGTCACTAATCTGCAGTGCGTCCCCGTCGAGGCGGACCGCGCGCTCGACGACTCGCGCCGGGTGGGCCGCCGCGACGCCGTCCGCGACGGCCTGGAGTGCGTGCTCGTGGCGGTCGGTGCGCGCCAGCACGTCGCGGTTCTCGATCACTGGGGGTACGTGGTGCACCGGGCCCCTTAACTGTCGACGTTGGTCGGTGACCGTGGTGGGAACCTACTCACGAACTCCCAGCCGGCTCGTGCCCTAGCCGCCCGCGCGTCGCCGCTACCAGGCCGAGCGCCGCGAGCCAGACGCCGACGGTGGTCGCGGCGAGCACGGGCAGGTAGCCGTCGCCAGTGAGCGCCGCTCCGGGAATCGGGACGAGGAGGGCGTTGGCCGTGTTGAAGCCGGCGTGGAGAACGATGGCGAGCAGGACGCTCCGCGCCACGTTGTAGACGTATGTCAGCAGGACGCCGTAGCCGACGATGTTCGCCAGCGTCAGGCCGACCATCGGCGCCAGGTCCCCCAGCGACGCGAGTCCGTGGAGCGTGCCGGGTTCGGCCGCGAGCAGCGGGAGGTGCCACAGCCCCCAGACGACGCCGAGCAGGAGCGTCGCCGGGAGCGGCGCGAAGCGGGCTTCGAGCCGTGGAAGCGCGAAGCCTCGCCACCCAGGCTCCTCGTTGCCACCGCCGATCAGGGCGATCAGGACGAACGTCGGGAGGAGTTCGGCGAGCCGACCTCTCAGGAGACCGATATCGACGTCGACGCCGAGCGACGGGACGATTACGGTGGCGAGCGCGACGGGGAGGACCGCCAGCGCCAGGGCCAGGACGTACCACCCCGGCCAGAGTCGCCAGCGGACGATCTGCCGTGCCCAGTCGCGCACCGAGTCGCCGACGAGCCAAGTCGTGAGGGCTCCGGCGACCGCGGGGCCGAACCCGCCGCCGACGTAGCCGATGGTCCGCCAGGGCTCGCCGACCTGGAGTACCGGGAGCGACCAGGCGAGCCACGAGAACAGGTAGGTGATGCCGAAGAAGGTCGCCACTGGTCGGTCCTCCACGGCGGTCCGCAGGCCAGTCCGAGCCATATTCCCACCCCGACCAACGAGACGCGGCGTCATAACACTGCGTCGAACGCTCGGTTTCTTTCCGGGCCGGTCAGGCCGTCGCGGTCGGTCTGGCCTCGATCGCGGTGACGATGCCCAGCACGGCACTCCGGGTCTCGACGACGGGGAGTCCCGCCGCGTCGACCAGTTCCAGGGGCTCCTGGGTCAACCGACAGCCCATCTGCTCGTAGTGGGTCTCGGCACGCCAGTCGAGGACGCGCGCGACCGGGCCGACGTCGCTCTGCCCGTGCTCCAGCAGCAGGATGCGGCCGTCGGGCTCGCAGACGCGGTCCATCTCCCGGAGTGCTGCAACGGGGTCGGGGAAGGTACAGGTCGACAGCGCCGAGACCACGGTGTCGAAACTGTCGTCGGGGAAGGCGAGTGACGCCGCGTCCATCCGGCACAGCGATCCCTCGCGGTCGAGACGATCGAGTTCCTCGCGGGCGTTCGCCAGCATCGCCGGCGAGAGGTCGACGCCCACGAGGTCCACGGAGTCCGGGAGGTACGGGAAGTTGGTACCTGTGCCGCAGGCCACGTCCAGGACGCGACCGCGGGCGTCGCCGAACTGCCGGCGGCGAAACCGGCCGGTGAACAGCCGGTCCAGCCAGGCCCACCGGGCGAAGCGGTCCGCGACCTCTGCGTAGGTGGACTGGACGTCGCGGGCGGACTTGTGGCGGTCGGCCGCGGGGTCGTGCACGTGGCCGTCGGCAGGGGCGCCGACGGCAACTCGATCCGGGGAATCGCTGGCGTTCATCGGCTGACCACGGTCGGTCAACGTGGCCGAGCCGGAAAAATTGACGGCGTGGCGGTCCGCGGACGGCGGTGGGCGCCGTTCGGTCACTCCGTGGCTTCCACCTCGACTGCGACCTCGTTGCGCCGGAGGAACGGAAGCGTCCACGGCGCGTCGTAGCCGAGGAAGAACGGCTCACCGCGGACGGGGACGTCGGCACCGTCGAGCGTTCCCAGGAGCCGTTTCCGTTCGCGTTCGATCCGCCGCTCGGTCGGCCGCCCGGAGAACCGGCGGACTGCGAGCGTCCGTGCCGGGACGGCTTCGAGTTGCACGTCCTCGTCGCTCGGGACCGGTGCGGATGCCACGTCGTACGCCGGCGGGAGGTAGAACGCCATCCGAACGTCCGCTCCGGATTCGTCGGTCTCGAGCGGGGTCGTCATGGGAAGCGACCGGCCAGTCCTTGCCAGTTCCACGGGCGTGGTCATCGGGATGGTCGTCCCGCCGCTGTCGACTTTGACCGGTGCGGTCATCGAGACGTCCTCGCGCGCCTGGTTGGCACCGCTGATGTACCGAAACAGTCGGCCGAACGCCTCCCGCTGGCTCGGGGCGACCGTTTTGACCACGACACTCTCGGGGTAGCGCCGGAGTTCCGCGTCGCCGATGCTCGCGACGGCCGAGTAGGGGACCGACGTGGTGGCGGAGCGCTGGTAGAGGTTCGCCACACCGATGGCAGCCAGGGCGCCCGCCGCGAGTCCCAGCCCGAGCGCGAGCTTGCGTACCATGGCCCGACTGTCGGGACGCGACCGGGTAACCGTTCTGCGCGCAAAACCTGACGCAGGTGGGGGATGGGGCTCAGGCACCCTCGCTCGCACCGTCGCCGGTCTCGTCACCGCGCACTCGGGCGCGCTGCTCGGTGACGAGGTCGAACTCGGACTCGACGTCGCCGAGCACGAACAGGGCGTAGTACCGCAGGTAGCTCTTGACGGGGACCTGGGCCAGCGCCGCGACGGCGAGCACGGCGAGCGCGTAGGCGATTCCCACCACGACGAGGATCGCGATGCCGGCCAGTTCCGAGGCGAAGACGAGGGTCACGCCGCCGATGACGAACAGAATTCCGAAGGGGATGAGGAGGACGAGCGCACCGAGGGCCGTGGCGATGCCGACGGCCACGCCGCCGACGATGGAGAGGAAAAAGCCCGCGACTGCGTACGCGAGGTACTGCTTCCACTGGCTCGTGATCGTCGGCCAGAGGCGGCGCCAACCGGCGAGCACGCCACAGTCTTCGAGAATCATGACGGGGACGACGAAGACGGTCGTGAAGCCGTTGACGAGGCCGACGACGACGGCGAGCACCAGGAAGAGCGGGAGGAGGACGAGGAACGCGCCAATCATCGCCCCACCACCCATCGGGACGCCGAGGAGGGGGAGAAGGAACGGGGCTGCGAGCAGTGCGACACTCGCCAGAACGAGCAGCCCGACGACGAGCCGAAAGCCGAACAGCCGCAACCCCTGGCGCCACCGACGGTTCCAGTAGCGCCGGATCGTCACCGTCTCGTTCCGGAGGGACTCGACGAAGACGAACTCCATGATCGACGCGACGAGCAGGAAGCCCAGCCCCAGCAGGGCCAGCACGCCGACGATCCCACCGATCAGCAGCCAGGCCTCCGGGCCGAAGTCCACCGTCGGCGCACCGGTCCCCGGCGTCGGGCCGCCGTCGCCACCCCCGCCGCCGAATGACCATGAAAACACGTTCGTCCCGGTTCCGCCCACGAAGAGGGCCACCACCGCGAGTTTCGCCCACGTCGTGCGATCGACGGGGGTGAGGAACGAGCGCGTGGCGTCGAGCGCGTCGTCGAGGTCGTCCAGGGCGTAGAGGGCCATGTCTTCTCGTTCGGGGGCATCACATATGAATACTGCCTGATAACCATGCTCGAGCGGCGGCGACGCGCGACGGAATGGCTGGCGACGGCCACACTGGGACTCGAGATCAGGCGTCCGTCGACAGTCGTCGCGCACGCCACTCCCAGGCGAGTTCGAACCCCAGCCAGCACGCGACCCACGTGCCGACGAGGAGGGCAACGAGCGCCGTCGAGGACAGCAGGTGCAGGTGGCTGGTCAGGGCAACGAGCGTCGGGTACAGCAGGACACCGGCGCCGACCGCCGTGACGAAGCCTGCGAGTCCACAGGAACAGTGCTCGACCGTTCCGAGGCTTTCGCTGGCCGTCGGTCTGGATTCCTCTCGGTCCGGGCGAACGCGACGCCCGCCGCGTGGTGTGTACACAAGTACCACCCTCAACGAAGACCTTGTCTCTGACCGCCAATAAGCGTTCCGCGGCTGCAGCCGAGGGATGTGGACCTGCGCTCCGGGACGACGGCGGACTGAGGCAAGTACTCCGCAGGCCAGTGCTCACCCGGTCGCCTGCAGCACGAGCTGCAGGGCCTGCGGGAAGAGCACGCTCACGGCGATCTGTGACCACATGGTGAAGCTCGCGGGATACACCCGTGTGGATCTGACCTGGTCCAGCCGGCGCTCGATGTCGTTCAGCCGCTCCTCGTCTGCGCGCTCGGCAGTCGTGATCTCGTAGGGTTCCTCGATGGCGTCCCGGAGTTCCGCCTCGAGGGCAGCGATGTGTTCTTGCTTCTCCTCGTCCATCAACCGGTGGATCGCCAGCATCGAGTGGGCGATCGAGAGCACGCCGACCACCCAGGCGACCGTGAAGAAGGCCGTCGTCGACGCCGGGATCCCACCACTGCCCGCCGCCGCGGCGCCCGCCGTCGCTCCGATCGAGTTCAGATACACGGGCCCGAACGTGATGACGAGAAAGAGGAGCAGCCCGGCCGTATAGAGGTAGTAGGAGCGCTTGAGAAGTTGCCCGAGCGGCCCGAAGCCGCCCATGTTCTCCGGGTCGTAGTAAAACAGGCCGACGTCGGCCGCTCGCAGGCGCCGCGGGAGGGACACGTGGACGCTGATATACAGGAGGGCGAACTCCACGACGAACAGGAGGTAGACGTTCCAGATCACGATTCTGTGGATCAGCCCCGGGACGCCGACGACCGAGACGAGCATCGGCGCCATGTAGAACAGGACGTGGGCCGTGAGGAGCACCGCCCCCACGGCGTAGACCGCGACCTTCGCTCGCGGGGAGACGGCCCGTTCGAAGGCACTCAGGTCGTCTCCGGGCGTGCGGTCGGTCAGGTCGAGTCGCTCCAGCGCGCTCGCGTACCCGTCGCTCATGTAGCGGATCCCAAGCACGGCGAGTGCGAGCCCCGGGATCGAGGCGACTGCGGTGGGCGTCGTGACGAAGATGTGGGGGCCGATGGTCACGTGGAAGATCGTGTTCACGACGCCGAAGTCGTACACCAGGAGCGCCGCCAGCAACAGGGAGGGTGGATAGAGTGCCGGGCCGGGCAGGGCCTGCGAGAGCCGGTCGAATCCGAGGGCGCTGGCGATCTGCTCGACGAACGGGCGATCCCGAAACTGCGACTCGTCGGCTGCCATTTCGCTCGACTGCTGTGGCGCCGTTCGTAAAACCTGTCGTGGTTTCGGCGCGTCGATCGGTGTGATCTCTCGGAGCCGCGGTCGTGCATATCGAACTCCACGACAACGTGTTTCCCCCCTCGCGCACGTGGACGACACTGCCTCGATTAGCCTCCAAACGTTCGATCCTCTTGCTGGAATTCCCGGGACGTGGGGCGTTGGACCATCTGTCGCTCGCAGGCCTTCGAATGCTACCTGGTGCAACGGCCGCCGAGAGTGGACTGGACGGCAACTCCTCTCACTGACGGGCGATTCAGGAAATCCGAACACGGACATTCGATGGAAGAAACAGACCGCTAACAATCATACTTATTATATTATATCGCATCTAGTAACTAGACTGTATTTATAGAAAAGTGCTAATAACTTACTTCACGTAGCAACCAACGAAGATCAACGCCGTACCTACGCACCCTTGTCGAATTCGCGGGAGAATACGCCTCTACCGGCCCGGGTGATTTTATCGGTTCGTGTAATCAGGTACGTCGACACGATTATGGGTTGTTATTGGGATTTCGGGCTTAGTAATGCCTCTAACACGTTTTTAATACTGGACATCTTGCATCCGGGCCGGCCAAGATCGCACAACAATATATCCGATATTAAATATACCAATATATCTGTCTAATTTGTCTAACCACTAATATAATTATATGACTTGGATGGTCGGGTTTGGGCGGTGGGTACTCATTCAGTGCCGTGCTGCTGAGAGGGGGACGAACTGCCTCCGTTACAGCGCATAACAGGATGGCTGCCGAGACTCTATTGGATTACAGACCTATTATTGTAATGTACTGGTGTCCAGGCATTCGTATCGGGCCCCTCCGACAGTCTTGCGGACTGCAAACCGCCCGATGGATGGCGCCGAAGGGAATTTGACACTGTCAAATTCGTCTGGCTGTGTATGTCACACGTGCCGGTCCGGGACCGGGAATCGTGGCGTCTGACGGGATCTGCCGGAAGCCGAAGCCGTAGTGAGCCGGACGGAATTTGAACCGGTCAAATCACCCGGTAGCAAGTCCGCTCGACTTACACCGAGGTGCGGAAGCAACGCTTTTGATCCCTCCCGAACTTCGTACGGTGTATGCCACCCATGACCGACGAGGAAATCGACGAGTTCCTCAAAGACACCGAGCAAGAGCCCTGGGGGCGGTGCATCGCCGAGTTGGCGACCCTGACGCCGGACGGCAAACCCTACGTCAATCCCGTGTGGTACGAGTGGGAAGACGAGAAGATCTACCACCTCGGGAAGCCGAAGGCCCAGTACGTCAAGAACATCAAGGAGAACTCGGACGTCTACGTCTCCATCGACAAGCAGTCCCCGCCGTACGCACGCGTGAACGTCGTGGGAACCGCAGAGATCGTCTCCGAGGAGTGGACCGACCGCTGGGAGGAGATGACCAAGAACGCGACGAAGTACTACATGGGGGAAGAGGCACTCGAGTACCACGAAGAGCGTCTCCAGTACCCGATCTCCGTCGTCGAAGTGACCCCCGAGAAGATGAACAGCTGGAAGGTCACCGACTTCCCGCCGGACCGGACCTTCCGGGCGGAGGCGAAGTGGCACGACGAGGACGACTGAGCGGACGATGGCGACGAAACCGATCATCGACGCGCACGCCCACGTCGACGAGGTCGACGCCTTCGGCTGGCACGACCCGCCCGAGAAACTCATCGGGCTGATGGACGAGGCCGGCATCGACGTGTCCGTGGTGACGACTTACGCCGACGAGCCCGGGCCGGAGGACGGGGTTACCCGCCTGGTCGAATACGTCGAGGCGTACCCGGACCGCTTCGTCGGGTTCCCGCGAATGGACCCACGGTGGGGCCAGGAGGCCATCGACACCTTCGAACGAATGATCACCGAGCACGACATGCGGGGACTGAAGCTCCACCCGGTGAGCAACCTCTCGAACCCCTTCGCCGACTTCACCGTCGAGATGCTGGACGTCGCGGCGGACCTCGACGTGCCAGTCTTGCTCCACTCGGGCGACCGCATCATGTGTCTGCCCCACCAGATCGGCGAGGCTGCGGCGCGGACCGATGCGACACTGATTATGGGCCACGTCGGGGGCTTCTTCAACGCTCGCGAGGCGGTCGACGTGGCTGCCGAGCACGACAACGTCGTCCTCGAGACCTCGGCGTTTCCCTACCCTCGCGTGATCCAGGACGCCGTCGACAGACTGGGCGCCGACCGCGTCATCTACGGGAGCGACCAGCCGGCGGCGAACCCCCAGGTCGAACTCGAGAAGATTCGCGTCCTGGACCTCACGGAAGACCAGCGACGCAAGATCCTCTACGAGAACGCGGCGGCGTTGCTCGACGTGGAGGTCGCCACGGGAGGTGTCGCTCAGTGACGTTCGACGCGAACGCGAACGTCGGACCCTCGATCTACGACGACTTCGAGTTCGAGCCGACCTTCGACGCGCTCGAGGCCGCCCACGACGAGGCGGGGATCGACGGCGGCGTCGTCGCCCCGCTGAAGCCGCCGGAACTGGACTTCGCCGCGGCCAACGAACGCCTCGCGGACGACGTCGCCGACCGGCCCGACTACGTGGGCATCGCACGCGTCGACCCTCGCGTGGACGACGCCGTGGCGCAGGCCGAACGGGCCGTCGACGACCTCGGCCTCGCCGGACTGAAACTCCACCCCTGGGAGGAGTCCGTCTCGATCACCAGTCCGATGGTCGAACCCGTCCTAGACGTCGCGGCCGACCGCGACGTCCCGGTCTGGGTCCACGCCGGCTATCCGGGCGTCTCGCACGCACTCTCCATCCGGAGCGTGGCCCGGGACTACCCGTCTGTCTCCTTCGTCCTGACGCACGGCGCACAGCTCGACATCAGCGGGCTGAGCCTCACCGACGCGCTCCTGCTCGCCGAGGACACCGAGAACACGTACTTCGAACTGTCGGGCGTCTACCGCCGCGACCTGATCGAGGATCTGGTCGAGCGCATCGGGGCCGACCGGGTCGCCTTCGGCACCAACGCGCCCTACTTCCACCCCATCGTCGAGACGTCGCGTGTCACCACCGCAGCCCTCGACGCAGCGGCCACGTCGGCGGTCCTCGGCGAGACGATCCGGTCGCTCGTCGACTGACCGAAACCCCGTTTTTCAGTATTCTTCGATCGCGCGCGTCAGCACGTCGACCGCGATCGAGAGGCTCTCTTCGTCGAGGTCGAAGCCGGCCGTGTGGTGGCCGGAGGGGTGGTCCGTGCCCACGATGAGGTAGCTGCTCTCGCCGCCCGCCTCGGAGACGGCGTCCATGAGGTAGGTCGCGTCCTCGCTGGCGCCGAAGTCCGCGACGGGGATGGTCGTGTCGACGCCGACGACGTCGGTGGCGATTCCGGCCACGTGCTCGCGCAGGGCTGGATCGCTGTCGGCACGCGGGGCCTCCGAGAGCAGTTCGACCTCGCCCTGGCAGTCGTGCATCTCCGCGCTGGCCTGGAGTCTGCGGTCCACCTCGTCGTACATGTACTCCGCGAGGGCGTCCGTCTCCGCCCTGACTTCGACGTCCATCTGGGCGTCGGCCGCAACGACGTTGATCGCGTCACCGGCGTCGATCGTCCCGACGTTGACCCGGGTCAGTCCTTCCTCGTGACGCGGGATGGCGTACAGCGACTGGACCGCCGCTGCCATCCCCTGGATGGCGTTCGCGCCCTCGTTCGGTGCCCGCCCGGCGTGGGCCGAGTCACCGGTGACCGTCGCCGAGAGCTCCTTCACGCTCAGCGGTTTTTCGACGCCGGCGACGACGTCTCCCGTTCCGTGGCCGAGACCCAGGTGGACGGCGAACAGGGCGTCGATTCCTTCGACGTGCGGGCTCTGTGCCATGGGCTTTCCGCCGCCCAGCACTTCTTCCGCAGGCTGGAAGAACACCGTGAGTCGGCCCGCAAAGTCCGATGCAGCGATGGCCGCCAGGACGCCGAGGCCGATCGCAGCGTGCCCGTCGTGCCCGCAGGCGTGCATGTAGCCCTCGTTGTCCGAGCGGAATCCGTTGGCTGCCGGCGCGTGCTCGTCGTCGGCCGCCTCGGTGATGGGCAAGGCGTCGATGTCGACGCGCAGGCCGACGTGTGGGCCGTCGCCACGATCGAGGACTGCCACGCAGCCGGTCGCGTCGTCCATCCGGTCGAGCGTCGCTGGATCCGCCCCGCGTTCACGGGCCCGCTCGCGCCACTGCTCGCGCTCGGACGCCGGTGGCAGGTGCATCCGGGCGGCTGGGTCCATGCCTTCGGCCCCGACGTGGATTTCGTCGACGCCGATGTGCTCCAGGTGGTCGACTATCCGCGCGGTCGTCCAGTACTCACACCACGAGGGCTCCGGATACCGGTGGAACTCTCGCCGGCGGTCTACCAACTGCGTGGCCTGCGACGTCATCTGCTGATCCATTCGGCTGTCCACCCCATCAGGCTTGTGGAGCTATCCGGCATCTCTGGTTTTGACTCTCCCAAAAGCTGATGTGCACCGAGCAACTACGAGGGGCAATGACACCCGGCGACGAACCCAGGCGGATCGAATCGGTCGACAGAGCCTGCGAGATCATCGGCGTGCTCCGCTCGACCGGTGGCGCGACCGTCTCCGAAGTCGAATCGCAGGTCGACCTGTCGCTCGGCACGGTCCACACCCACCTGGCCACGCTCAAGGCGAACGACTTCGTCATGCAGGTCGGGACGGAGTACCGCCTGAGCCCCCGCCTGGTCACGCTGGGCGAGCACGTTCGCAACCACTCTGACCTGTACAACGCGGGGCGCGCGAAGGCGGACGAACTCGCCGAGGAGACGGGCGAGGCGATCAACCTCATGACCGAGTACAACGGTCTGCGGGTCATCCTCTACCAGGCCTTCGGACAGAACGCCGCCGGCACGGAGTACCACGTCCGCAACCGGGAGGAGCCAGACCGGTACCTCCACTACTCCGCTACGGGCAAGTCGATGCTCGCCGGCTTCTCGACGGAGAAGATCGACCGCATCGTCGACGAGCACGGTCTCGACGCCCGGACGGAGAAGACGATCACCGACGTCGACGAACTGCACGAGGAACTCGAGACGATTCGCGAGCGTGGCTTCGCCCTCAACGACGAGGAACAGGTGAAAGGTCTCCGGGCCGTCGGTGCCGCGATCACCGATCCGTCGGGTGAAGTCGTGGGCTCGATCAGCCTGAGTGCGCCGAAACACCGCCTCCCCGAGGACAGGTTTACCGGCGAGATCGCGGACCTCGTGACCAACGCCGCGGACCTCATCGAACTGAACCTCCGGACGCGGTCGCGCGACCTATAGCCGGTGTGAGCCCGACGAGATCGTCTTCAGGTTCGTGTAGTGTTCGAGGGCCTGGAAGCCCTTCTCCCGCCCGATGCCGCTCTCGTTGATGCCGCCGAAGGGCGTGTCGACGCCACCGGCATACCAGTCGTTGACGTAGACGTGGCCCGCCTCGACGGCCCGCGTGACGCGTTCGACGCGCCCGTGGTCGCTCGTGAACACGCCCGCGACGAGGCCGTACTTGGAGTCGTTTGCCAGACGGATCGCCTCGGCTTCGTCCGCGAAGGTCAGCACCGAGAGGACCGGCCCGAAGATCTCCTCCTGGGCGATTCGCATGTCGGGGGTGACGTCGTCGAAGACGGTCGGCTCGACGTAAAACCCAGGCCGGTCGAGGGCCCGGCCGCCCGCGACGAGCGAGGCACCCTCCGCCTCGCCGATCTCGACGTAGGAGACCGTCTTCTCGAACTGTCCCTCGGAGGTCACCGGGCCCAGGTCGTGATCGTCCATCCCCGGACCGACGGTGAGGTCGGTGACTCCCTCGAGGATTCGATCGAGGACCTCGTCGTGGCGGTCCTCCTGGACGAGCAACCGCGAACTCGCGCTACAGCTCTGGCCGGCGTTCGTGTAGATGCCGGTGAGGACCGACTCGACCACGTTGTCGAGGTCGGCGTCAGGGAACACGATGGCCGGCCCCTTCCCGCCGAGTTCGAGGGTCGTCGGGGTGATCTGCCCGGCGGCCTGTTCCATGACGTGCTGGCCCGTCTCCCGACTGCCGGTGAACGTCACGATGTCGACGGCAGGGTGGGTGACGAGGGCCTCGCCCGCGACCGGCCCGAACCCGGGAACGACGTTCAGGACGCCGGCCGGGATCCCCGCCTCGACGGCGAGTTCCGCGACGAGCAGTGCCGTGAGCGGCGTCTGCTCGGCGGGCTTGACGACCACGGCGTTGCCCGCCGCGAGCGCGGGTGCCGTCCCGCGAGCCAGCTGGGTGATGGGGTAGTTCCAGGGCGTGATCTGGGCGCTGATCCCGCGTGGCTGGCGAATCGTCTTCGAGTTCCAGGCGCCGTCGCGGGGGTAGGTCTTCCCGTGGAGTTTGTCGGCCGCACCGGCGTAGAACTCGAAGTACCGTGCCGCGGTGTCGATGCTGTCCCGGGCGTCGGAGAGCGGCTTGCCCTGGTCGTGCGTCTCGACGCGCGCCAGTTCCTCGCGGTGCTCCGTGAGGAGGGCCGCGAGCGACGAGAGGTGCCGCCCGCGCTCGACCGGCGACAGGCCGGCCCAGTCCTCGAAGGCAGCGTTCGCGGATGCGACGGCCGCGTCCACGTCGGCTTCCGTGCCCTCTGCGACCGCGGTCAGCGTCTCGCCCGTGCTCGGATCGACCGTCTCGAACGTCCCGCCGTCGGCCGCGGGGGTCCACTCGCCGTCGACGAACAGGTCGTACGCGTCCCTGACTGCGTCGGCACTCATGGGGATCGCCTCACCACGCAGCCTCCAGGATCGTCACCACGTCGGCCTCGGTGACGTCCCGCGGGTTGTTCGCGATCGGGAGGTCCTGGACCGCCTCGGCGGCGATGGTCTCGAAGTCGGCGCGGTGGACCGCGGTCTCCCGGAGCGCACTCGGTGCGTCGAGTTCGTCGCGCAGATCCTCGATCGCCTCGATGGCGAGTTCGGCCGCCTCGCGGTCGGTGTCGGCCTCGTGGGCGACGCCGAGGGCGTCGGCGATGAGGGCCTGCCGCTCGACGGTCTCGGGGAGGTTGAACCGCATCCCGTGGGGGAGGACGATCGAGTTGGCGTCGCCGTGGGGCACGCCGAACTTGCCGCCGAGGACGTGACAGATCGCGTGGTTGAGACAGACGCCCTTCTCCATGCCGAACCCGGAGAGGGCACTGGCGACCAGCGCGTCGCCGCGGGCCTCGACGTCGTCGGGGTTCTCGATCGTTCTCGGGAGGTGCTCGCTGAGCATCCGGAGCCCGTGGAGTGCCGTGGCGTCGGTGAAGGGGGTATGGTGGCGCGAGTAGAGCATCTCGACGGTGTGGTCGATGGCGTTCATCCCCGTCGCCGCGATGATCGACGTCGGCGTGTGGACGGCGATCTCGCCGTCGTAGACGGCCGCGGTCGGAATCGCCTGCTCGTCGGTCACGATCATCTTCTCGCCCGTGTCGGGGTCGGTCACGGCCGCCGCCCCGTTGAGTTCGGCCGCCGACAGGGTCGTCGGGACGGCGGCGATGGGGATCTTCGGCGCCGTGAGATCCGGCGCGACCAGGTCACCGTCCTCGCGAACGACCTTGTAGTCGTGCGGGCTCCCGCCCTCGGCGCCGAGGATGCTGATCGCCTTCGCGGTGTCGTGGGCGCTCCCGCCGCCGACGCTGACGAGGAGGTCGGCGTCGCGGTCCTCGGCGAAATCGATCGCCGACTCGACGTTGGTCGTCGGGACGTGGGACTCGACGCCGTCGTAGATGCCGGCGAGCCGGTCGCCCAGGGCGGCCAAAATGGGTTCGACGACCGCGTCCGTGCTCGCGGTCGTCGAGCCAGCGACGATCACGGCGTTTTGCACGTCGTGGTCGTCGGCGACCGTCCGTAGTTCGGCAATCGTTCCCGGCCCGCAGTACATGTCCGTCTGGGGAAAACGGTGGTGCTTCCCGGCCATACTCTCGTTAGCGGCCGTCTCGGTGAAAAACCTTCTTGCTGCGCGGTGGCAGGGGTGCGCGGAGAGAAGCGCTTAATAGGGCGCACGGGGAGGCCTACCGTATGGTCAATCGCGACGAGCTAGTGGCGCTTCGACGCGAGTTTCACCGCCACCCCGAGGAGGGGTGGCAGGAGTTCTGGTCGACGTCGCGCGTCGCTGGCGAACTCGACGATCTCGGCTTCGCGTTGCACTTCGGCGCGGAGATTCTCGAGCCGGCACACCGGCTCGGCGTCCCGGACGAGGCGTCGCTGTCGGCCGCCAAGGAGCGCGCTCGGGCCTGGTCCGGCCCGGACTACTACGACCGGATCGGCGACGTGACGGGCCTCCTCGCGGAGCGATCGTTCGGCGACGGCCCGACGGTGACGATCCGGTGTGACCTCGACGCGCTCCCGATTACGGAGGCCGCAGACGACGACCACCGACCGGCCCGGGAAGCGTTCGCGAGCGAGAACCCGGGGACGATGCACGCCTGCGGACACGACGTCCACCTGGCCATCGCCCTCGGCATTGCGCACGCCCTGGACGAGGACGCCGGAGCGTTCGACGGGACGCTCAGACTGCTCTTTCAGCCGGCCGAGGAGGGACTGCGCGGTGGCTACCCCCTCTCGCAGTCGCCGTTCCTCCGGGACACCGACTACTTCTTTGGGTATCATGTCGGCCTCGGGCTCCCCTCCGGCGCGATCGCCGCGGGGGCCCGCGACTTCCTCGCAAGCACGAAACTCGACGCGACCTTCGAGGGCGAGTCCGCCCACGCGGGCCAGTCGCCGCAGGCTGGCCGCAACGCCCTCCAGGCCGCGACGACGGCCGCAGACAATCTGCTCGGCATCCCCCGGCACGGCGACGGCGCGACGCGGATCAACGTCGGGACGATCGAGGGTGGCACCACGCGCAACGCGATTCCGGCGGGTGCAACGCTGGAACTCGAGGTCCGGGGCGAGACCACGTCGCTCAACGCCTACATGGAGGCCCACGCGACCCGAATGCTCCGGTCCGCGGGCGACGTCCACGACGTGTCGGTCGACGTCTCCCCCTGCGGGCGAGCGATCGCGACCACGCCCAGTTCGGCCCTGGTCGAACTGACCGAACGTGGCCTCAGGGACTCCGGAGCCGTCCCGACCGTCCACCGACACCACTCCGTCGGCGTGAGCGAGGACGCCACCTACCTCATGGACGCCGTCACGGCCAACGGGGGCGAGGCGACGTACCTCGTCGTCGGCTCAGACCTCCCGAGCGACCACCACACGGCCCGGTTCGACGTCGACGAGTCGGTCCTCCTCCCCGCCGTCGAGGCGTTCGCATACCTCCTCCGCGTCACGCTGCCGGAGGACGTCTGACGGACGGTTGGCCGTTTCGGCCGGACCCGGCTCGCCGCGATCGGCCGACGCGCCCATATCTTTAAGCCTACCCCCTCGGTGACAGTGCACATGGCGCTAGACGGGTACACGCCAGCAAGTGTCATCGCCTCGCAGATACGGTCTGGCCGGCTCTCCCCGGTCGACGTCGTCGAGGACTGCCTGGACCGCCTCCACGAGCGAAACGATCGAACGAACGCGTTCGTCGAGATCCTCGACGAGGAGGCCCGCGAACGGGCTCGCGAGGCCGAACGGGCCGTCGAGAACGGGGACCCGGTCGGGCCGCTCCACGGCGTCCCCGTGGCGATCAAGGACCTCTTCGACTTCAAGGAGGGCGTGCGAAACACCTTCGGCTCCGCCCCGTTCGCGGACTTCGTCCCCGACCGGAGTTCCACGTACGTCGCCCGCCTCGAGGACGCGGGCGCCATCGTCGTCGGGAAGACCAACACGCCGGAGTTCGGGCACAAGGGCACGACGGACAACCGCCTGTTCGGCCCCACGAGCACGCCCTTCGACCTCGATCGCAACGCCGGCGGCTCCTCGGGCGGCAGCGCGGCCGCCGTCGCCGACGGCATCGTCCCGATCGCCCAGGGCTCCGACGGCGGCGGTTCGATCCGGATCCCCGCCGCGTTCTGTGGCGTCTACGGGTTCAAGGCGACGTACGGTCGGGTCGCCCAGGAGATCCGCCCCGACGGCTTCCTCTCGCACACGCCGCTGATCCACTCCGGGCCGATCACGCGGACCGTCGAGGACGCCGCCGTGATGCTCGACGTGATGACGGGCCCCGATCCGCGGGACCCGCTCAGCGCGCCGGACGACGATCCCGACTTCCGGGGCGCCCTCGGCCGCGGCGTCGAGGACGTTCGGGTCGCCTACAGCCCGGACTCTGGGGGCTTCCCGATCGATCCGCGTGTCGAGGCGGTCCTCGACGACGCCGTGGGTGCCCTCGAGACGGCCGGTGCCACGGTCGAGCCGATCGACCTGGACCTGGGTCACGACCAGCAGGACCTCGCCGACCTGTGGCTCAGACAGATCGCGATGCTGTATCACTCGATGCTGGAGGGGTTCAAGGCGGAGAGCATCGACCTGCTCGCGGACCACCGGGACGACCTCACCCCGCAGTTCGCCGACCTCGTCGAAGAGACCGCGGACATGAGCGTCGTCGACTACAAGCGCGACGAACTCGTCCGCACCGAGGTCTACGACGCCATCCAGGACGTCTTCGACGACTACGACCTCCTGGTCACGCCCACGCTGTGCGTCCCGCCGGTCGAGAACAACCCCGACGGACCGACCGTGGGGCCGACCGAGGTCGCGGGCGAGGCCATCGACCCCCTCATCGGCTGGTGTCCGACCTACCTGACGAACTTCACGGGTCACCCCTCGGCGTCCCTCCCCGCCGGGCTGACCGACGGGGGCCTGCCCGTCGGAATGCAACTGATCGGCGACCGGTGGGCCGACGAGGACGTCTTCGCGGCCAGCGCCGCCGTCGAGCGCGTCCGACCGTGGCACGACGCCTACGCCGACGCCATCGAGCGACCGTAAGACACACCCTCGCGGTCTCTCTACACCGACCATGCCGACTCTCACCGTCACCGTCCTCGGCGCCGGCGTCATGGGCGACCTCCACGCGAACGTCGTCGCCGGCCATCGGGGGGCATCGCTCGCGTCCGTCGTCGACGTCGACGCGGACGCGGCCGCCGCCGTCGCCCACGACCACGACGCGGCGGCGCTGACCGACGCAGACAGCGCACTCGAATCGGCGGACGCGTGCGTCATCGCGACCCCAGAACCGACGCACGCGGACCTGCTCGAACGGGCCGTCGCTGCGGACTGCGCCGTGCTCCTGGAGAAGCCGATCGCTGGCGAGTCGGCCGACGTCGAACGGATGGCAGCGACCGCCGCGGAGGCGACCGTGCCGATCCTCCCGGGACACCTCCTGCGGTACGAGCCTCGGTACGCCGAGGCGCGACGGGCCGCCCGCGACGGGGACCTCGGCGACCTGCTCTCGCTGTCTGCTCGCCGGGCCATCCCCCGGGCCTGGTCCGAACGGATGGGCGATCGGATCCACCCGGTCAAACAGATCGGGACCCACGACGTCGACCTCCTGCGCTGGATCGCCGACGCGGACGTGACGCGGGTCCACGCGACGGCGACCGAGCGGGAACTGTCGGACCTCGGGATCCCCGACGCGATCCACGCGACGCTTTCGTTCGACTCCGGCGCGACCGCCTCGGCCAGGTTCATCGGACTCTGGCCCGAGGCCTTCCCGGCCGAGATCGACGCCAGGATGGAAGTCGTCGGCTCGAGTGGTGGCTCGATCGTCCAGGTCCCGGCCGGCGGCCTCGCCGTCGCGGACGAGCGGACGACCTACCCGGACACGGCCTACTGGCCGGCCGTCCACGGTCGCAGGACCGGTGCGCTCCGCTCCCAGTTCGATCACTTCCTCGCGGTCGCCGACGGCGCCGACCCGCAGATCACGATGGCCGACGCGATCCGCACGTTCGAAATCACGGACGCCATCGTCGCGGCGCTCGACGTCGACGGCTCGATTGCGACCCCGGCCTGAATCCGGCTGGCCACCCGACCCGAAATTTCATCACGGCCCTCGCACTCTGGCTATCCATGTTCGATCTCGACGGCGAGACGGCAGTGGTGACCGGTGCGAGCCGCGGCCTCGGTGCGGAGGCCGCGCGACAGCTGGCGGCGAGCGGGGCGGACGTCGCGGTGAACTACCCAACTCCGGACGAGCTGGACGCGGCCGAGTCGGTCCGAACGGACGTCGCCGACGCTGGCGGGACCGCGATCACCGTCGAAGCAGACGTCTCGGACCCGGCTGCCGTCGACCGGATGTTCGCGACCGTCGCGGACGACCTCGGTCGCCCCACCGTCCTGGTGAACAACGCGGGCATCGGCGTGGCCGGTCCGATCGAGGAGATCTCCCCCGACGACCTGGACCGCGTCCTCGACGTCGACCTCAAGGGCGTCTTCTACTGCTCGCAGGCGGCAGTTGCGCACATGGACGACGACCCCGAGGACCCGCCGCGCATCGTGAACGTGACCTCCCAGCTCGCGTTCAAGGGCGCCCCGGAGCTGACCCACTACTGCGCCGCGAAGGGGGGCGTCGTCTCGTTCACGCGGGCGCTCGCGAGGGAAGTCGCGCCCGGCATCCTTGTCAACGCGGTCGCGCCGGGGCCGATGAACACCGAGATGCTCCACGACGGCACCTCCGACGAGTGGCGCGCGGCCAAGCGCGAGGACGTGCCACTCGACAGGTTCGGCGAACCGGAGGAGGTCGCACCGTCGATCTGCTTTCTGGCGTCCCGGACGAGCGACTACTACACCGGCCAGGTCCTCAGTCCGGACGGCGGCGACGCGATGCACTGACCCCTGGCGTCTTTTCATCGCGGAGTATACATAAAATTGGTGTAATATGAGTGTGGGCGGCTGGTAAGCCCAATTTCTTATGGCTGCAAAATCGATGAATTTTGTGTAGCCAGAATACTCTACTCTTCAGTAGATGGGGGGATGTGTGGCCTGTCGGGGAGCCCAACGACGCAAGATCTCCGGCCTATTGGTCGCGGCCTATTTACGGCCGATAATGCTTGAAAGAGCGAAGTGCTCAGTGCGGGTTCGACGCTTGGAGCAGCGAGACGCCGGTAGAACCTCCTCTATGGGAACACATGACAGAAGCGACGCGAACCCTCTCTTCAATGTGATAATGGGAACGTCCTTTTTGAATAATGAATATGTCGGGTCTGTTTCCCTGTGCCAAATCTTTATTATGGATCGATATAATGGTCAACGTGTCCCATGTCAGCGGAGGCCACGGATACGGACACGACTGGAGATTCCGCACGCTCCAAGGTACAACGTTCAAACAGACTTTCCTTCACCCAAAACCTTGCAGTTCTATTCGGATTCGTATTGGTCATTTCAAGTTTACTTGTTGGAGGTTCGATTGGACAGGCACTCCCGTTCCAACAGGCCGTTATTGCAATCCTTTTTGCAGGAATTTTTAACGGACTAATTGCAGTTCTGATCGGCGTTCTTGCCGCGCGAACTGGCTATACTAGTGCTCTAATCTATAGATATTCGTTCGGTCGTTTCGGTGCCATTCTACCAAACATCATAATGGCGTTTACTGGTGTTGTCTGGTTCGCAGTCATCACGAATATAACTGTCAATGCCTTCGTCAACATGACCGGCATTGGCGGTGGAACCGCGACAGAGATTGCTATAACGATCGTTATGGGATTGATATTCGTAGTACCAGTTTACAAATCGATCAAGTGGATATCTCTAATCGACTACTTTGCTGCACCGGCGATATTCATCATCCTAATAGTAACAATATACTTTGCACTCCAAGAAGGAGGGGGGGTATCCGGAATCATATCCTCTTCGGCTGGAAATTCGGGGATGCCACTTCTCGTGGCTTTCACAGTCGCCGCAGGTGGATGGATTCAAGGCAATGTCGTCATCTCGGACTTTGCCCGATTCTTCAAAAACGGGAAGCAGGCAGCAATCGGGTTGTTCCTTACGTATACGGTGATGATGGTTATTCAGTATGTTGGTGCAGCGATGGGGGCTATCGCGACCAACGAGTGGAATATATTCGTGATGATGAGCCAGTTCGGTCTGTTATCGATCACGTTCTTGGCCCTCTTCCTTGGATCTTGGTCGACATCGATGGGCGCATTATACGGTTCAGCAAACATGATGTCAGCCCCACCGGTTCCTGAATACAAAAACGAGGAAGCGACACGTAAGGCAGCCGTTGTCGCTTTATGGGTTGTTGCAATGGGATTTGCCTTCACCAACGCTCAACAAATCTTCAACCTTCTACTCCAATATCTCGCCTGGCTTATCGGGCCAATTGCAATTACGGTTATCATCGACTACTGGATGCTCCCCACCAAACAGCGAATCTACGAGGGCGATATAACTCCAAACATGAACATTAATCCAGCTGCCTATCTGGCGTGGATTATTGGATTTCCGGCTGGCTTCTTCACCCAACAAACCTTTGTCTCTCTGATTAACGGTATGGTTGTCGCAGGAATCATCTACTATGCTTGGATGAAGTTTGCCATCAGCCGGAATACAACGCCCGAGAATCAGCTCCGTGAGCTACTGGGCCAGGAACCATTCAAGACGGAACAGCCCTCTACCGTTCCGAATGGAGGTGAAGACTAATGACGCAGATCGAAGTCGGTATTGGTGTCATTGTGGCTTTGGCACTAATCTACATCTACGTGTTCCGCAAAATCTGGAAGCTGGAAGAAAAGCGCCCGACTGAGAGCATTACCCCTGACGGATCGGAGTAACACATGCTAGGACTCAAAGACAAAACCGCAATCGTAACGGGAGGCGCTTCGGGGAACGGCAGAGGTATCGCCATTGAACTTGCAAAAGCCGGAGCCGACGTAGCAGTAGGTGATGTCCGAGAAGAGCCCAAACTAGAAAAACAAACAGAGACGACGTCAGAGGTGGTTCGTTCCGAGGGCTGCGACGCAATCTTCCGCAAGACTGATGTCTCAGAGGAAGGCGATGCCGAGGCCCTCGTCGATGCCACGATTGATGAACTTGGGGAGCCCAATATCCTCGTCAACAACGCAGGCATCTTCCCGCCGGGTTCAATTGACGAAATATCCCCGGAGGATTGGAGTCGCACTTTCGAGGTAAATCTGGACGGGATCTATCACTGCTCGAAACATGCTATCCCGTACCTTAAAGAGCAAAAACATGCCCGAGTCATAAACCTATCATCACAATTGGGTTTGGTTGGGCTGGCTGAGTCATCGGCTTACTGCGCGTCGAAAGGTGGGATCGCTAATCTCACACGCCAGATGGCGATCGATTATGCTGATGACCGGATCACGGTGAATGCAATTAACCCTGGTGTCATCAAGACAAGCATGACCAAGCCTCAGCTTGAAGATCCGGAACTACGAGCTGCTATCGAAGACAACACGTTACTCCCCTATCTGGGAGAACCGAGTGATGTGGGACAAGCTGCGGCATTCTTAGCGTCTGAATGGGCAAACTACGTGACCGGACACTGTCTTGTCGTGGATGGTGGATGGATTGCACACTAATACGGCGAAATCATGAATACACGTAAACTTGAACGGATGACCGACCCGGAGGTTGAAGCGTATCTCGAACGTACAGAGACGGGAACCGTTCTCGTACCGATTGGCACCACAGAACAACATGGTCCACATCTCTGTCTCGGAACTGATGCACTTATTCCAGAGGAAATCTGTGAACGGATTGCACCAGAACTCGAAGCACTCGTGGCTCCTCGAGTCAACTATGGTGTCTCAGACGATCACGTCGGATTCAGTGGATTAGCGTACCTCAATCAAGACACGCTCATCAACGTGCTTGAGGATATCGCGTATTCGCTTTGCGAGTCTGGATTCGATGATGTCGTATTCATTAACGGACACTACACGAATGAGGCACCGATCAAAGTAGCTTGCAACAACGTGATGCGGGATCTCCCTGCCAACAAGTATGTATACGGATTCCCTTATTGGATGGCACTCAGTCCTGAGGATGTTGGCGAGTACCTCTCGTTCGATGCCGGTTGGCACGCTAACATTGGTGAAACTGCCGCAGTAATGGCAATCGACGAGGACTTAGTTGACCTTGACAAAGCTGTTGAAGAGGTTCCCGAGATGCCAAGGGACATCCCGAATCCGGGTGCTCTCATGGATCCCGTTTTCTTTGGACCATCCACGATGTATCGTGTGACTGATTCTGGCATCTGGGGAGATCCACGTGAGGCGAGTGCAGAACGTGGCGAAGAATACTTTGACATGATTACAGATGCTGTCGTAGAATTGATTGAGGCATTCCAGGATGTACGCGATGACCTCTACATCAAGGAACGACCCAAAAATGAATCTTTATTCTGAGTAAATTTTAGCCCCTTCTCGTAAACTTATTGTATATGTGGAGTAAAATCCACTTATCGAGGGCGTATCGAGATCTCGACTTCACATGGGAGCTGACTTATCCCTTCAAGTGACTCAACCCACTCGCCTACTTCTGAAATTAAGTCAACCAAGGAAACCCGAACCTAAGGATATAAGTTCTCCACTACTAACGAGAGGGTATGCCTTCCAAGGGCAGCCAGTCACGTCGGCAGTTTATCAAGTACGGCGCAGCTAGTGTAACCGCAATGACTCTTGCGGGCTGTAGTGGCGACGGCGGCGACGGTGGCGACGGTGGTAGCGGCGACGGCGGGAGCGGTGGCGACGGAAGCGGCGACGGCGGTGGCGACGGGACCGCAACGAGTCCCAGCGACGACACGATTCGCGTCGCGGCGACCATGCCGTCGGCGCTCGACGACCTCGGCTGGTCGCAGGCCGAGTCCCAGAGCATCCGGAACGCCGTCGACAACCTCGACGGCGTCGAACTGACGAACATCGTCGGTGCGGTCACGTACGACAACACCGAGTCGGTCATCAGCGACCTGGCGGCCGACAACGACGTCGTCATCGCCGACTCCAACGGTCGGCTGGGAACCGGGACGCTCGCCGTCTCGCAGGAGATGCCGGACACGCACTTCATGACGCGGAACACGGCGCTCCCGCCGGACGACCTCCCGGAGAACCACATCGTCTACAACCAGCACCTCGGGATGGTCGGTGGCCCACAGGCCTACGCCGCCTCCCTCCTGCCCGGTACGGAGACGCTGGGCATCGTCGACTCGCTGCCCGTACTCGTCCGCGAACACGCCCTTCGCGGCGCGAAGTGTGGCATCGAGGCGGCCGAGGGCGAGGAACTCCTGATCAACTGGATCAACGCCTGGTACGACCCGGAGGCGACCCGCCGAAACACGCAGTCGCTCATCGACCAGGGCGCCGACGCCATCCTCAACGGGACCAACGGCGCCGTGCAGGGCCAGGTCGCCGCCGAGAACGACATCATGGCCGTCGGCTACGGGATCGACATGTCCCAGGCGGCCCCGGAGGGCTACGCCACCAGTATCCTGATGCACCCCGAACCGATCTTCGAGGAAGGGCTGGTCGCCGCCCGCGACGGCGAGTGGGCTGACTACTGGAACCGCTACGACAACCACCACCCGTGGGCGCCGAAGGACTACGCCGGCGAGGGGACGATCGGCCTCGCAGACTGGCACGACGACGTGCCCGAGGACGTCCGCAGCCAGGTCGAAGACTACGTCGAACAGGCCGACAACTACGAGATCGAGTACCCCGAGGTCTGGCAGGAGAACGTCTGTCCCGACGGGACCGAGTTCGAGCTGACCATCCCGAGCCAGTAGAGGACTTCCGATGGCACTCGACTCGCTCGGACAACTGACCGAGATCGTGACCATCTCGCTCGTGTCCACCAGCGTCGCGCTCATGCCGCCCTACCTGCTGGCGACGATCGGCGAGATCTACGCCGAGCAGTCAGGCGTCATCAACATCGGCGTCGAGGGGATCATGGTCCTGGGAGCCTTCCTCGGCTTCTTCGGCCAGTACGTCTCGAGTTCGGCGACGGTCGGCTTCCTCACCGCGGCGATCGGTGGTGCGGTGCTCGCCCTGCTGATGAGCTACCTCACGGTCACGCGGTTGCGCAACCAGATCGTGATCGGACTCGGGATCTACTTCGTCGGCTTCGGGCTGGCGAGTTACCTCAACACGATCCTCTTTCCGGGCGGGACACCCCCGCGGATCGACACGCTGTCGGCTGTGGCCATTCCGGTGTTGTCCGACATCCCGATCCTCGGCCGGGTGCTGTTCACGCAGAACGTCGTCGTCTACCTCTCCCTGCTGCTCGCACCCGTCGCGGCCTACGTCCTGTTTCGGACGGCCATCGGCCGGGAGATCCGCAGCGTCGGGGAAGATCCCGGCGTCGCCGACAGCCTCGGCGTCGACGTCTTCACGCTCCGATACGCCTGCCTGATCGTCGGCGGAATCCTGGCGGCCCTGGCGGGGGCGTACCTCGCTCAGGGCGTCTCCGGCCGCTTCAGTCGGTTCATCGTCGACGGGCGTGGGTTCATCGTCCTGGGGCTCGTCATCGTGAGCCTCTGGGATCCCCGGAAGGCAGTGCTGGTCGTCTTCGCCATCTCGCTGCTGGACTCCGTCCAGATCCGCTTCCAGAGCGCGTTCCCGGACGCCCCGATCCAGCTGCTGGCCATGTTGCCATTCGTGGCCACCATCGTGATCCTCGTCGTGATCCGGCTGGTGGGATCGATCGGCCAGGACATGCCGGACGCACTGGCGACGAACTACGAACGAGGTGACACACAGTGAGCCACCCCCTACTCGAGGCACGGTCCGTCAGGAAGGAGTTCGGTGACGTCGTCGCCAATCGCGACGTCGACTTCGAACTGGAACGCGGCGAGGTGCACAGCATTCTCGGCGCGAACGGCGCCGGCAAGTCGACGTTCATGAAGATCCTCTACGGCATCCATCGCCGGACCGACGGCAAGGTCTTCGTCGACGGCGCCCCGTACAATCCCAACTCCCCGGCAGACGCCCTCAACCAGGGCATCGGCCTTGTCTTCCAGGAGTTCAAACTCATCGAGCCCTTCTCCGTCCTCGACAACATCACCCTGGGTCTCGACGGGGCCACCTTCGACGACAACTCGGCCCGACACCGGGAAGAAATCGCGGAGCTCTCCGAGACGCTGGGCCTCGGTCTCGCCGACCGCCTCGACTGGCGCGTCTCCGAACTGGCCGAGGGCGAGAAACAGCGCGTCGAGATTCTCAAGATCCTGTATCGGGACGTCGACATTCTATTACTCGACGAACCGACGTCAATCCTCACACCTCAGGAAGTCGATGAATTTTTTGGCGTCCTCGAACGGCTCGTCGAGGAGGAGGACCTGGGGATCGTCCTGATCACGCACAAACTCGACGAGGCGCTCGCGATCAGCGACCGGATCACCGTCCTGCGCGACGGCGAAGTCGTCGGCGAGACCACGCCCGCGGACGTCGACAGCGAGACGCTCGCGGAGATGATGGTCGGGCACGACGACGTCGCGAGCGTCGCGGATCACCGCGTCGACCACGGCGAGACCGACGCAGCGATGAGGGTCGACGGCCTGACGGTTCGCAATGCCCGCGGACAGGTCGCCGTGGACGACGTGTCCCTCACCGTCCACGACGGGGAGATATTCGGCATCGTCGGCGTCGAGGGCAACGGCCAGACGGAACTAGCCAGGGCCGTTTCGGGACTTCTGACGCCCGATTCTGGGCGCGTGGACTTCCACGGGACCGACGTCGTCGGCGCCTCCCGCAAGGGGCTCCAGGACGAAGGACTGTTGCTGATCCCGGACTCCCACGGCGTCGTCGAGGAGTTCGAAATACCAGAAAACTGTATACTTGACGATTACGAGGAGTATCATGACAACTTCGTCATTCAAGGGGACCGGATGCGGTCGACGGCTCAGCGAGTCGTCGAGGAGTACAGCGTCAAGATTCCGGGCCTGGACGCGACCGCCAGTCAGCTGTCGGGCGGGAACAAGCAGAAGCTCACGATCGGCCGCAAGCTCGGCGACGAGAACCGTCGCATGGTCGTCGCCGTGAATCCGACGAAGGGCATCGACGTCGACACGAAGCGCTTCATCCACGACAAGCTCGTCCAGGAGCGCAACGAGGGCCGGTCGGTCCTGCTCGTGACGACCGACCTCGACGAGGCCCTGTCCATCTGTGATCGACTGGCCGTCATCAACGACGGGCGGATCGTCTCCGTCTTCGACGATCCCGCATCGGTCACGAAACAGGAGGTCGGTCTCGCGATGACGGAGAGTGAGAGCCGATGAGCGTGTCCGACCGAGTCGCGTCGGCGACGCCCCGGGACACTGCCTTCGTGGTCGCGAAGATACTCGTCGCGATCGCCATCCCGGTGGTCTTCCTCTCGATTCCCGTCGTCCTCCAGGGCGAGTCGCTGGTCGCCTTCTTCGTGAAAATCTGGCAGACGACCTTCGGGACCCCGGGCGGCTGGATCAGCACCTTCGTCAAGGCGAGTCCGGTGTTCATCGCCGGGCTCGGCGTCCTGTTGGCGTTCCGGACCGGCTTCTGGAACATCGGCGCGGAGGGCCAGATGGCCGTCGGCGCGTTCACCGGCTACGCCGTCGTCGTCAACGCGCCACCGCTCCCGTCCGTCGTACAGATACTGCTCGTCTTCCTCGTCGGTGCGCTGGCCGGCGGCGTCTACGCGCTCATCGCCGGCTGGCTGAAGGTCCGGTTCGACGTCAACGAGATCCTGACCACGCTGATGTTGAACTTCGTGGCGCTCCTGTTGATCGACTACGGATCCCAGAGCCGGTGGTCCTCGCCGCTCGGCTACCCCTTCTCGGAGGCGATCCCCTCGTCGTACGAGCTCCCGACGATCTTCTCCGGGGACTTCCACGTGGGTATCCTCGTGGCGTTCGCGCTCTTCCCGCTCGTGGGCTTTCTCCTGTATCGGACGCCGCTCGGCTTCCGGTTCCGCGCCATCGGATCCGATCCCGACGCCGCCGAGAACAGCGGGATCCCCGTCGGGCGGTCGACGCTCGTCATGGTCCTGCTCAGTGGGGCGCTTGCGGGTCTCGCCGGGGCCATCGAACTCCTCGGCGTCACGGGCCGCCTCCAGAGCGGCATCACCGGCCCGAACTACGGCTACGTCGCGATCATCGCGACCCTCCTGGCCGGTCACAAGCTTCGCCGACTGCCGGTCACGGCACTGTTCCTCGGCGGCCTCCTCGCCGCCAGCGTCGCACTCCAGGTCTCGATCTCCGGTGGCGCCGAGCTGTTCATCATCGGGCTCGTCCTCCTGGTCGTGGTCGCCTTCTACGAGGACTGACCCGTGCTCGGTTCTTCCATTCGCCGGCCCGAGCGGGCGATGCGGCGAGTCTCGCAGGGACTGCCGCCGTCCGGGGACTCGCCCCGACCAGCCCCGTACCCGAACTCGACCCGAGGTGCGTTCCGGTGCACCTGACCGTCCTCAGTACGGGGGGGACCATCGCGAGCACCGCCGGGGAGACCGGCGCGTCGCCCACGATGGACGGCGACGACCTCCTCGCCGACGTCACCGACGTTCCACCGGGGCTGGATATTTCGGTGGAAGCGGTGGCGCAGGTCCCGAGCTTCGAGGTCGATCGGGAGACGTTGACTGCGATCGGCGACCGCGTCTCGGCGCTTGCTGCCGCCGATGCGACCGACGCCGTCGTCCTCACGCACGGGACCGACACCATGGAGGAGACGGCCTACTACCTCGACGTCGTCCACCGGCCCTCGGTCCCGGTCGTCCTCACCGGCGCACAGCGCCGGCCCGACGAGACGAGTCCGGACGGCCCGGCGAACCTCCGTTCGGCGCTGCTCACCGCGTTCGCCTTCCGCGAGTTCGGCGGGGTCTTCGTGGCCTTCGACGACGAGGTGCACGCGGCACAGACAGTCACGAAGACCCACACCACGGCCCTCGGGACCTTCCAGTCCCCGGACGCGGGGCCGGTCGCGAGCCTCGATCACGACGGCGTCCACCTCCACCGGAAACCCCAGAGCGAGTCACTCCACGTGCCGGACGCGTCGCTCGAGCCGACCGTCTACACCGTGAAGTGCGGCGGGCGGGCCACGGGCGATCTCGTCGACGCGGCCATCGAACGCGGTGCCGACGGACTGGTCGTCGAGGGGACCGGCGTCGGCAACGTGCCACCGGCTGCCGGTCGGGCCGTCGTCGCGGCGCTCGACGACGGGATTCCCACCGTTCTCACCTCGCGATGCCAGGGCGGACGGACGATCCCGATCTACGACGGCGTCGGCGGCGGTGCGCGACTCGACGAACACGGGGCGATCTTCGCCGGCTCGCTCCCGTCGCAGAAGGCCCGGATCGCACTGACGCTCGCCATCGACGCGTGTGACGGTCCCGCCGAGATCCGCTCGCTGTTCGACGAGGCCTGACCCGCGACCGGTTCCTCGGTTGGCCAGCAATCGGACGGGTCGACCGTCACCTGCGCTCCACGACCGTCCGAGCCCGCGTCTCGCCGTCGCGCGTCACCACTCGAACGTCGAAGCCCGCCGCGACGACGTGCGTCCGCCCCACGCGCTCCTGGACGACGACGCCCCGGTCGGCCTCGCAGGCCCCGAACTCCCTGCCGCGGCCACCCGGACACGAAGCGTTGGCCCACCGAGTCGCCAGTGAGTCGTTGAACGACACCTGGAGTGCCGTGCCGCGGCCAAGCGCAGAACGGTTCAGTGACCGCAGCGTCGCGTTCATCCGCTCGTGGACGGCCGTGACGCCAGCGGACCGATCGCTCCAGGCGTGGGACGCTGGGACTCCCTCACTTGCATTCACGAGGGACCGTTCGAGCGTTCGCTCGGTCGAGCGAGTGTGGTCCGGCCCCGGCCCTGCAACGTCCGGGTGGTAGCCGAGTTGGAGGTACGCCAGGAGCATGGGAACCAGGGCGACCCCGATGGCGACGGCCGCGAGGAGAACCATCTGGCCGCGCCGACGACTGGGGGTTTGCGTCACACGTACCACACCCTGAGGGTGACGTCGCCGGCACCGGTCGCGACCGTCGCCGTCCCGGTCGGAACGTCGGGTGGGAGGTCGTAGCCAATCGTCCCCTGGCGCGTCTCGATGCGGAACATGACGTTGTCCGGCAGGATCCGATCCGCCCGACGACGAAGGGATGCCCGCTCGCGCTCGAAGGCGCCGGGTGAGGCAGATACCTCGGCGAGCCGCGTCTGGTTTGCGTGCTCGGGCTCCTCGTTCGCCAGGATCGTCGCCGCGTCAGCAGCGTAGCGGTCCAGTTGTCCGGTCGCCGTCTCCGCCGGTGCGACTCCCAGCGTGAACGTGGCCGCGATGGCGAGCAACAACACCAGTCCGATCGAGGCCTCGATGACGGACAGCGGAAGCTGTCCCCTATCCATCGTCGGCACCCCACCGCTGGACCGTGACTCGCAGGCTCGCTTTGCGGGTCCTCGTCGGTCGATAGGTCATCGTCACGTCCCCCTGGCGCAGGGCGCCGGTTCCGAGGAAGGCGAGCGTGGCCGTCTCGTAGCGCGAGAGATCCACGTCGTAGGACCCCGAGAGCCCGTCCGGGTCGCGAAGGACGACGGCGCCGTTCGCGAGGACCGTCTCGACGGTCGAATTCCCTGTCGGATCGATCGCGACCGTCACCGAAGAACTCCGGCGGGGCAGCGTGACGCGTCTACTTCGATCGAGCAGTGGCTCGATCGTCCGACGCGTGTGGTTCTGGACCAGGACGATACGATCGACCGCGGTTCCACGGTCGGGAGCGCCCGCGGTCAGCACGACCTCGCCGTCGAGGGACACCCGGACGGCGTCGTCGCGGTCGAGGCCGTACGTCTCCCTGAGGTCGCGGACGGAGACACCATCGAGGGCGCCGGCACGGAGGACGTTCTCGCGGGCGGTCACCGGAGACGTACTGCCGACCAGTCGCTCCGAGAGCGCGACCGCGGTCTCCCGTTCGATCGCGTCGCGGTCGGCACCCGTCAACTGTTCTCCCGCCACGGAGACCGTAAACAGGGTGGCGGAGACGAGGACGACCAGTGCGACGCCGAGTGCCGGGAGCGAGGTCTGCCCTCTCACGGCCCTCCCTCCTGGATCGCGAGCGTCCGGTTGCCGGCCGGGCCACGCACCTCGACGACCAGCGGTGGGCTATCCCAGGTTTCGTTCCGGATGGTAACGCCGTTCGGGATCGCCAGTCGGGTCGATGCACCGATGGCTGGGTCGGGATGACGGAGGCGAAGCGTCCTGTTTCGGAGGACGAGGTCGTAGGCCTCCCCCTCGATCGACGGCGGCAAGGCCCGTTCGTGGCGCGCGGTCACCGGTGCGTCCGTCGCGGGCAGCCCGTCCTCGATCGAGGTCGCGGCGCTCGCGAGGACGCGTTCCGCGACCTCCTGGCCCGCGGCACTCCGGTACTCGGGGACGGCCCCGCCGAGCAGGGTGCCGGTAAAGCCAGCGACGAACAGGACGACGAGCCCGATGGCGATCGTCTTCTCGACGACCGGCGTGACGGCTCGCTCGTCCATCATCCCACCTCCAGTCCGAGGTCGTGGACGACCAGGTAGCCACGTCTGGTTCCGGGATAGGCGGCAACGACACTGTCGACGCCGTCACCGTCGAAGTCACGCCGGGTCGTCGGGACGCCCTCGCGCTCGAAGTACCGCTCGAAGGCGGCCGGCGTCTCGCTTTCGATGGCCACGCCGAACGTCCCCGTCCCGAGAGCCGTCCGATCGTGGGAGACGTCGGTTCGGAGCGTGGCCTGACCGGCCCCGGCGACCGCCTGCCCGGAGCCGTTCAGCTTCGGAGCGCTGACGACGAGCACGCCCTCCCCGTTTGACGCGGCCAGTGGTGGGTCCCGGACGAGCCAGGAACCCGATCCCTGGCCGCGGACGATCGCCCCCGCGACGGACGCGACGCGACGATCGTCAGCCGTGAAGACGAGCGCCCCGGCCTCTATTTCCCTGATTACGCTTCCATTGCGCATGACCCGCACCCCCCTGTCGACCGTCGATATTTGTCCGTCGCTGAAGGCGACGCGGCCGGTTCCGGGCCCCGTCTGCTCGACCGGTTGGATGGCGGCGTCGAGATCGTCGGCGACGCGGCCGGCGTCGGCGCTGGCCGCCTGGGCCTCGAAGAGCGTTCCGACGCCCGCGGTGATCGCGCCGAGTGCCAGGATCGTCAGCGACAGCATCAACGCGACGCCGACGACGTGAGACTGGCCGCGGATCACGCCACACCCAGCCCCGTGAAGACGACGTAGGTGACGACCACCAGTGCCCCCGAATGCAGCAGCGCTTCGTGGACACCCCGGCTCGCCACGCCGGCGAACCAGCCACAGGCGAGGACCGTGGCCTGCGTGACCAGGTAGAACCGCGCCTGGTCGCGCGCGGGGTCGACGGCGGTCGTGTCGATCGCCATCTCGGCGTTCGGCGTGGAGACGGCCGCGAGCTGCGAGAAGCCGTCGAGGACCGTCGCGTTGATCGCGACCACGATCCCGACGACGATCAGTGCCGTCGTCCAACCGACCGCAGCGTAGACCAGGAGTCGGGACCGGAGCGCCTTCCGCTCGTGATACAGCCGGCCGATCTCGGTCTCGAGCGTCTCGAAGACGTCCTCGGTGTCGCTCCCCGCCTCGAGAGCGCCCACGATCAGGCCGATGGTTTGCGACGCGAGCGGCGTCCCGACGCGATCGACGAACCGATCCAGGGCCGCGGCACGGACGTCGTCGGCCTCGTCGGCGGCGGTCGTCAGCCGGAGGTTGTACGCCAGTGCCTCGACGTCTGGCTGGAGTGCCCCCAGGTCGACCTCGCGGGCGACGCGGTCGACGGCGTCCGGGAACGGCCGACCCAGGCTGACGTGTCCGGAGACGGCGTGCACGAAGTCACGGATCTCGCGGTCCTTGGCGTCGTCGAGGCGCGCACGGCGGATCGCGACAAGCCCGACGGGGATTCCGACCGACGCGTACGCCAGCAGGAGCGCGTTGAGCAGCCCGTATCCAACTCCCCAGAGGCCCGCCGCGACCAGAACGCCGATCGGCGTCGCGACGACGCTGGCGCTGGCAGGATTCAGCGGTGCGCTCGCGACCGTCGCCCGGATGCCCGGCGGGCGGGTGTAACTCGGCGACGCCCGATCGGTGGGACGGAGCGAGATCACGGTCGCGGATGCGGCCGCGCCGACGAGCAGGACGAACGCGGCCGCCGCGTAGACGACCACGGCTCGGAGTGTCGTCGTCCCCAGCGGCGTCTCGAGGGGCGCCGACAGTTCCGGTGAGAGGACGCTCGCCAGCGTGACGATGAGCACGCCGAGGGCCGGGACGACGAGGAGGACGACGAACAGTTCGGCGACGAGTTCGAGGTACCCGCTGGCACGCTCGTGTCGCCGCTCCTGGCGGTGTGAGAGCAGCCGGCTCTCCATCTTCAGATAGCTCTCGAGGGAGTCGCTTCCCTGGGCCGCGTGTTCGCGGAACTTGAGGAGGAACGGCGACAGCAACTCCCGGGAGGGCGTCTCCCGTGCGACCATCGAGAGTCCCTCGTCCAGGCTGCCAGTGAGCGTGGCCCGGTTCAGGGCCCGTCGAAAGGACCGGGCCGTCTCGCCGTAGGCGTCCTGTGCAGCGACCCGCGAGAGCATGTCGCGCTGGTCGTTGCTGCCCGACGCGAGCACCCGCAGGTACCGTACTGTGCCGGGCAAGGTTCGAGCGATGCCGTCCCTGCGTGCCCTGGCTCGCATTCGGAGGTAGAACCCACCGGCCCGCACGACGAGCCGTTTCCCGACGAAGCCGACGACGACTGCGGCGATGAGTCCGACGTGCACCCGCCCGATGGGGACCGCCGGGAGCCGATTCACGACCGGTAGACCAGCAGCCAGGAACGCAACGATCTCGGCGACGAGTCCCGCTGGCGCCAGGACGATCCCAGCGATAGTCGCCACACCGAGTCCCACTGCGACCAGCCAGGCGATCCCGTACACCCTGGCGATGTAGACGTCGAAGGGCATCCCGAGGGCTGCCGCGCGGTATCGATGCCGGTCCCGCTCGTGCCGCGGTCGATCGGCGTTCCGCGAGAACAGCGCGTACAGTCCCCGGTCGAGGGGCTGGACTCCGAGAATCCACCTCCTGTCGGGCAGGTCAGTCATCTGCCGACCCTGGCCCCCGCTCCGCCCCGTTCTCCTCGGCCTCGCCTGCCCGCCCGTTTCCATCCTGCACCCGGGACTGTCGGTGGAGTCGCTCGACGGTCGCAGCCTCGTTGGTCTCCAGGTCGGCCAGCAGGTCGAACAGTGCCTCGAAGTCGTCGATCCCCTCCCTGTGGAGGTACTGGACGTACCGGAACTTGCGGTGGAACTCGTCTCTGACCGCTTCGACGGGACGATCGGTGGCGTCCGCGATTCGGGCGAACGTCCGGAGGGTGGACCGGCTACACTCGTCGCCGAGCGCAGGGTCGCGATAGGCGAACTCGAACCCACCGTCGTGCGTCCGCCGCGCGACGGTGTTCCAGTAGACGGCCGTCCCGTCCTTCCTGACGACGCCGCAGTCCTCCTCGCGCTCGAGCTGTCTGAACTCGCTCTCTTCGAGGAGTTCGACCACCTCGCCGACGTACCGCTCCCCGTCGACGTGGCGCGGGAAGACGACGAGGTCGATCTCTCGCAGGAGGTACGGTGCCATCCCGCGTTCCACGACGCGATTGACCAGCGTTTCGACGTCACTCGCGTGGGTCGTCCCGATCAGCCCGTGTCCCGTGTTCAGACTCTCGGCGAAGGTCTGGAAGCTCTCGGCCGTGTTGACCTCGGCGATCACCTCGACGTCAGGGTTGAGGTAGTTACACTCCGTCATGAGGTCGGCCATCGTCACTCGCTTGAACTCGCTCTCGTGGTCCCGCGTCGTCAGCGACACGCCGGTTTCGTGGGGGAGGCGGACCTCCCTCGACCCCTCGTCGATGGAGATTGGGCGGTCGGTAAACGGGACGAACGGCATATGGGCGTTCATGAGGGTCGTCTTGCCAACCCCGGTCGGCCCCGAGAACAGCACCACGGCGTGGTGTTCGTAACAGAGCCAGAGCAGCGCGACGAGCTCCGGGGAGATGCTGTCGGTCTCGATCAGATCGACCGGCGTCAGGACGTCCGGCGACTGTTTCCGGATCGAGATGTGCGGGCCGTCCTCGCTGACGGTCGGCAAGGCGACCGCACAGCGGATGGTCTCGTCGACGCCCGCTGGCGAGAGATTGACCTTGGCGCTGGGCTTCGTGGCGTTCAGTTCGGTCCCGTCGGCGGTGGCGAGTTGCGTGACGACGTTGACGAACGCCTGCTCGTCGTCGAACTGCAGGTTCGTCGGGACCCGCTCCTCGGACCCGGAGAGCCCCCGCGGGATCACCTTGATGCGCTCGCCCACGCGGTTGGCCTCGATGTCCTCGAGGGTCGGATCCCGGATGGGGACGGTCAGGGTGCCATAGCCCACGTAGTCCCGGAGCACGTAGTACACGAGGTCCCTGAGGCGGTCGTCGGCGTACCGGCGGTCGACCGGCGGCACGGCAAGGCCGTACTCCGCGAGTGCCGTCCGGACCCGATGCGAGAGTGCGGCGGCCCACGCTCGCGTGTCCCGACTCGTCAACTGGCGCTTCAGGAACCGCTCCGCCCGCTCCCTGACGAACGTCACTTCGTCTTCGACGACGCCGTCGACGGTCGTTTCCCAGAGCCGCTCCTTGCACTCGCGGATGAGCGCTTCGTCGCCGGGAAGCAGGTCCGGTTCGCGGACCGCGTACTTCGTCGTGAAGGGGTCGCTTCCCAGCAGGTTCTCCCGGTAGAGGACCACCGGGATCTCGAAGTCGTGGAACGTGACGGTATGGCGCTGCACCCGCTCGCTGGCGAAGCGGTCGATGTACGCAGGCTCTGCCGGGAGCTCGGTCATCGCCGGGGCGTAATCCTCCGTGTGTACTACGACGCCCTCCCCGTCAGCGTCTGCCACCTCGATGTGTTCGTCGAGCGCGTACGGGGTCAGGTCCCCCAGGCAAGCCAGCCGCGCGAGTGCGTGGTAGTCGAGCCGTCGTCGGGCGGCCGGTGAGCACTCGACGAGCCGATCGATGGCCAGTTCGTGCTTCGCTGAGAACCCCGCGTCCATCGTCTCGACGGCGCCCTCGTGAGTACGCGGCCGTTCGATGTTGGCGTCCGCAAAGTGGTCCTCGACCCGTGCCAGCGCAGTTTCGTCGCTGGCAGTGAGCGGTGGCTCGCGGACCCGGTACGTGAACTCCGTGCCGCGGCGACTGATCGTGACGACCACGCCCGGGTGGACCTCGTACTGTTCCTGGACGTTCGGCGCGTACCAGGCCTCTGGATCCGCCGGCGGCAGCGGCGGTGGCACCATTCCCCCGTTTCGCCGTTCCCCCGTGGGCTCGTCCGCGAGTTCGAGCCTCGTGTCAGACATTGTGGTGGTTGGCTGCGCCACCACTCTTAAACTTTGAGAAATCGTCGGGCGCGACTCCAGTCGGGTAGGGGATCGTTCGAGAGCGAACCGACGTGGGTCGTCGCAGTCGACGAGCCAGGTCGCGTGGGTGCGAGCGCAAGCTATGCCACCCGCCGACACCGGTGGCCCAAGATGTATGTATCCATCTCCCCTCCGGTACAGCTAGGCACATTGGCTGGGCTAACAGTTATTTATACGACCCAACCATCTAGCACGAACGTCAACCGACAATGCTCGAAGACACCCACGGTCGCGAGGTCACCGGCGTTCGCGTCTCGCTGACCGATCGGTGTAACTTCGACTGTGTCTACTGTCACAACGAGGGGCTGGGTGACACCCGTGGACCGATGGATCCGCAGGACGGCGAGATGGCCACCGACGACGTCGTTCGCCTGCTGGAGGTGCTCGCCGAGTTCGACGTCACCTCCGTGAAGTTCACCGGTGGCGAGCCGATGCTGCGAGATGACGTGGCGGAGATCGTGCGGCGGACGCCGGACGTGATGGACTGCTCCCTCACGACCAACGGGACCTTCCTGCCGGGGCGGGCCGAGGCGCTGGCCGAGGCTGGACTCGAACGGGTCAACGTCTCGCAGGACGCCCTCGATCCCGAGGACTTCGCCGAGATGACCCAGAGCGGGGCGTACGACCGCGTCATCGAGGGCGTCGAGGCGGCCCTCGATGCGGGCCTGGCACCAGTCAAACTCAATATGGTCGTGATGGAACCGACCGCGGGATACGTCCCCGAGATGGTCGATCACGTGGCTGACTCGGACGGGCTGCAGCTCCAGCTCATCGAGTACATGCCGGAGATCGCCGGCCATCCGGAGTGGGCGATCGACATCGAACGCGTCCACGACTGGCTCGCCGAGCAGGCCGACCGCGTCGAACGACGCGAGATGCACGGCCGTCGCCGGTACTACGTGACCGCGGCGTCCGGCGACGAGGGCATGGTCGAGATCGTCGACCCCGTCGAGAACCCCGACTTCTGTGCGAACTGCCATCGCGTCCGCGTGACCCACGAGGGCGAGTTCAAGGGCTGTCTCAACCGCCACGACGACCACCGCTCGACCGGCGACATGACCCGCGAGGAGATCCGCGAGGCCTTTCGTGCGACCGTGGCAAACCGCGTCCCCTTCTACGGCGAGTACATGGTCAAGAACGACGACGGGGACTGGGTGCCCAACGACGAGTACCACGAAGTCCCGCCGGTCACGTCCGACGACGACTGAGGGCCCAAGCCGACGGATAGCGTCCGCGATAGTGCGACGAGATTCAGTCCGGCTTCGAGGTTCGAACCGCTGTCGGAAAGCTCTGAGCTGCCGATATCGCAGAGTGGCTCCCTACCCGCCGCTCACCGGCGGGAACAGGGACAGTTCGTCACCCACCTTGACCGACGTCGCCAGGCCGTTGGCCTCGACGAACGGGTCCCGCCCCTCGTGGAGGAGTCGAATGTGGTCACGCAGGGACTCGTTTTCGTCGAGCACGTGTTCTTCGAGGCCGGGAACACGCTCGAGCAGTTCCTCGAGGGCGTCGCCGACGGTGGAGTTCGCGCCCGGGTCAACTTCCACTGTTCGTTGCCCGGCAACCTCGGCCAGGGTTGCGAAGAGCCTCCACTGCATACTGGTTATGGAATGGGACCACACAGAGAAATGTTTTATTTATATATTGTGACATCATTGCGACGGAGCGGGCCGAACTGCCGAATCCCCCGAAGAACTACCAATAAAACATAATACTAATAGTGCTATTATATTGTTTGGTTTATCACTGGTGCGGATTACGACGTCGCCCGGGTTGCTGTCGCCTTGACGGTCGCAAGGACGCTTGACCCAGGGTTGATGTCGAGTTCGGTGAGACTATCGCGGGTAATTAGTGCTGTTATAGACGTGTCCGAACCCACCGAAATCGTGACAGTGGCGAGCGCTTCGTGCTCGTCGATATCCGTCACTCGCCCCTCGAAGCGATTTCGGGCACTCGACTCGTCGGCCGTCGGTGCGGCGGTCGGGTCGTGTAGCGTCACGGCGTCGGCCCGAAACGTAACCTGGACGCGTGTCGCTGGCTCGAACTGCACAGCCTGGACACGACCCGCTGGCGTCTCGACCACCGCCAACTCGCCATCCCGCTGCACCACGTCGCCGTCGAGCACGACCTTCTCGATGTGGGCCGTCCTGTCCAGTGCCGCCTCCAGTCTGGCGAACCGGGCGAGCAACTTCCTGGCGTTCTCCGTGAGCTTGCTCCCGCCGCCCCCGACGCCACCACGCTCCCTGGCCACGAGTGGCCCGAGGGCCGCTTCCAGGTCCTTGATGCGAGCGTGTGCCCGAGAGTACGACCGATCCAGTTCGTCGGCTGCGGCATTGAGCGAATCGTGAGCGGCGACCGCCCGCAGGAGCGCCACATCGGCGGCGTCGACAGTCTCCTCGCCCGCCTGCAAGCGTGCCGCGAAGTCCGCATCCATGCGACAGGCGTCACCCGCAGCGCCCAAATCAGTGTCGACGACGCCGCTGTGGACCACAACAATTACTTGCACGCCAGGAGAGGACCGTTATGTAGATGTCGACACAACGCTCCGGTCGCCGGTCACGCCGGTGGGTGCTGGGGAGCCTCGCGACCACCGCCAGTCTGGGGCTCACCGGGTGCTCGTCCCTCTCGTCTGCCTCGCGAGGGGACGGGTTCGGCGCCAACCGGACGGCGGCGGGCGACCCTGTGTCGATACTCGCAGCGGGCAGTCTCCAGCGAGCGTTCTCGAACGGGCTGCGGGAGGCGACCTCCGTTCCCCTTCAAATCGAAGCGCGCGGCTCGGTCGCCGTCGCCAGACTGGTCGCCAGCGGCCATCGCGAACCCGACATCACCGCGCTCGCGGACGTCGCACTGTTCGACTCCATCGTGGATGCGGCGTGGAGCGTCGTCTTCGCGAGCAATGCGGTCGTCCTGGCGTACAACCCGGAGACTGCGGGTGGCAGTCGCATCGCGGCGACGGACCCCGACCGGTGGTTCGAACCGCTCGTCAGGGGAACGGCGTCGTTCGGCCGGACCGACCCCGACCTGGACCCGCTCGGATACCGGACGCGCTTTGTTCTCGACCTCGCCGCCCGGTATTACGACACCACCGAACTCGGAGAGGGCCTCCTCTCCCCCGACCAGGTGTACCCGGAAACGTCCCTGCTCGCCCGGTTGGAGACCGGTGACGTCGACGCCGCCTTCACCTATCGCAACATGGCCGTCGAACACGGGTACGAGTTCGTCGAGTTTCCCGCGGAGATCGACCTGAGCGACCCCGCGTACGACGAAGAGTGGTATTCGACCGTCTCCTACGACCTGGCAGGGGGGCAGACGGTCGCGGGAGGCCCGATTTCGTACGGGGCGACGATCGTGAACGAGCACAGTCGGGTTGCGGACGTGTTCCGGCAGCTTACGGCCGACCCGTATCTCGAGGCCCACGGCTTCGTCGTTCCCGACGGATACCCGACCAACAGAGGGACTGTCCCCGATGCCATTTCAGAATCGGCGTGAGCCGTGGCCCGGCGACTGGCTCACCGTCGCGTTCCTGCTCGGGGGCGTGTTGCTCCTGTATTACGCGGTCCCGATCCTCGCCATATTCCTGGCCCAATCACCGGCAGCCGTGCTCTCGGAACTCGCTGCCCCGTCAGTCGTCTCGGCAGCGACGACGTCGGTCCTGTCTGCCGCGATCACGACGGTGATCGCGGTCTGTTTCGGCGTTCCGTTGGCATACTGGTTGGCGCGCACGGGGGTCAGGTGGCGACCGTTCGTCGATGCTGCGGTGGTTCTCCCGCTCGTGCTCCCGCCCGTCGTCGGTGGCGTCGTTCTTCTCACGGTCGTCGGCCCGAACACGGTCCTCGGATCGCTCGCGTCGGCAATGGGCTACGAGCTGACCGGGTCACTGATCGGGGTCGTTCTGGCACAGACGTTCGTCGCGTCGCCGTTCGTCATCGTGACGGCCCGTGCCGCCTTCGCCGGGGTGGATCAGGACCTCGAGCACGCGTCACGCTCCCTCGGGAAGAGTCGTCTCACGACAGTCCGACGGGTGACGCTCCCGATGGCCTGGCCCGGCATCGTCGCGGGCGTGACGTTGACGTTCGCTCGGGCGATGGGCGAGTTCGGCGCGACGCTCATGCTCGCCTATCACCCCCGGACGATGCCCGTCGAGATCTGGGTCACGTTTCTGGAAGCGGGGCTCGGGAACGCCTACCCCGTTGCAGTCGTTCTCGTCTGTCTCTCCGTTCTGGCGCTTCTCGTCCTGAACGTCCTCGGTTCGGATCCCTGGAGTGAGTAGCGTGTTAGAGTTCGATTCGGTCACCAAGACCTACGAGTCGTTTCGGCTCGGCCCGCTCGACCTGCGGGTCGAAAACGAGATCCTCGCCATCCTGGGTCCCTCGGGGTGCGGGAAGACGACACTCCTCGCTATCGCAGGTGGCATCGTCCAACAAGATGCGGGAACCGTCTCCTTGCACGGCGACTCCCTCGACTCCTCGGTACCCGAAGACCGTGGAACGGTCGTCGTCTTCCAGGACGGGGCCCTGTTCCCGCACATGACCGTCCGGGAAAACATCCGGTACGCGGCTGTTCCGGCAACGGACGTCGGGGGACTCGCGGATACCTTCGAAGTGACGGATCTCCTCGACCAGCGGGCGTCGTCGCTGTCCGGGGGTGAACGACAGCGCGTTGCCGTCGCTCGCGCGCTGGCGGCCGACCCGAGTGCACTGTTACTCGACGAGCCACTTACCAATCTCGACGCGCCGATTCGCCACCGCCTGCGCGACGACCTGCGTGCGAAACTCGCCCCCCTCGACATTCCGGTGATGTACGTGACTCACGACCAGTCGACGGCCACGGCGATCGGTGACCGACTTGCAATCCTGAACGATGGGAAGATACAGCAGATTGGGACGCCGGCGACCGTGTTCGAACGACCCGCGACGCCGTTCGTCGCGACGTTTACCGGCCACGACAACGTCTTCGAGGGTAGCGTAATACCCGGTACCGCTCAGCCACACGTCCAGTGGGGCCCCTACCAACTCGAAACCGACTGTGCGGGGTTCGAACCGCCGACCGACGTCTGGTTTTCTATCAGACCGGAATACGTGCAGGTCGTTCCCGAGGCACAGCGCGACGAGACGCCGAACGTACTGAGGGGGTCCATCACGAACCGGCTCTTCGAGGGTGACACCTACCGCCTCCGGATCGCCGTCGACGACATCGACGAGCGACTCGAACTCACGGTCCTTCGGCCGGCGTACGACCACCACGGACTGGCCGAGCGCGACCGGGTTTCGGTTTCGGTTCCGCCGACTGCGATCTATCTCGACGAGGTCGAGTAGCGGTTAGTATGGGCGTGTGACCCCGTCGACCCGCTCCGACCGGACTCGCCCGTCACCGGTCGACCGTCTTTTCGACGACGCCGACTCCCTCGATAGCCGTCTCCGGGTAGCTGCCCGTGTCGTCTTTCTCGAGGGCTTTCACCATGTCCCACACCGTGTTCAGCCCGGTCGTCACTCCCTGGAGGGCCTCCATCTCGCAGCCGGTCTTCCCGACAGTGTCGACGGCGACGGTGAGTTTCACTCCCGACTCGCGCACCTCGATGTCCGTGTCGACGTTACCGATCGGTATCTGGTGGCACATCGGGATCGTTTCCCAGGTGTGTTTGACGGCCTGGACGGCGCTGATCCGAACCGTCGCGAGGACATCGCCCTTCGCGACGTCGTTCTCGCGGATCGCCTCGATCGTGTCCTCCTGGAGACGGATCGCACCGGACGCGACTGCCCGGCGTGACGCGTCGGCCTTGTCGCTGACGTCTACCATCTGCACGTCCCCGCCCTCGCCCGTGTGAGTCAGGTCGTCGTTTTCCATCGGCCGGGGCTACTCCGGGTATCGACAAAAGCCTCGTGTCCGACGGTGGGAGCGGGCTGCAGGGCTACTCGTGGGCCCAGAATTCGTCTTTGACGGTGACCTCTTTTTTGAAGAGTGGCACCTCCGCCTTCAGCCGGTCGATGCCGTCCTCGACCGTCTCGAAGGCCTCTTCGCGGTGGCCGGCGAGGACGACCACGAAGACGATGTCCTCGCCGGACTCCACGACGCCCGTGCGGTGGTGCATGCAGACCTCGTAGACGCCGTCGCGCGCCGCCAGTTCCTCGCGGATCGTCGCCAGTTTTCGTTCGGCCACATCGTCGTACCGTTCGAACTCCAGATACTCGGTGCGGACGTCGTCGTCGTGCTCCCTGGCGCGGACCCGGCCGGTAAACGTCGCGATCGCACCGGCCTTGTCCGCGTCGGGCGATGCCTTGGCCCTCGCGACGAGTGATTCGAGCGTTTCGGTAGGGTCGACGTCGGCTATCGCGTCGACGATGGCGTCTACCTCGAGGGCTGATGCATCCGGGGCCGTGAGGAGAACCTCTCCGTCCGGCTCCTCGTCACCCAGGACGACCTGGGGGACGTCGGCATCTCTGACGTTCTCGACGACGACGAACTCGTATCGAGGGGCGAGCGCGTGGATGACCTCGTCGAGGGACCGGTCTTCGCCGTGGACTGCCCACCCGTCCTCTCGTAGCGCGTAGGTGGGCACCGTCTCTGTCGAACTGACCGTCGGCTCGTCGGGCTCCTCGCGGGACCCGTCGGACGACTCGGACCGGACGCATATTACGCGACCGCGCTCGGTCAACCGGTCGGCGAGTGCGTCGACGAGGTCCGACCGACCCGCCTCGTCCGGTCCGCAGACCCCGAGTACCTTCATGCGTCTCCGGTTGGCGGGGAGCCCACGTAGATGTTGCCCTCGGGGTCCCGACAGACGCCGGGACCGATGCTGAGATGATTGTCACGAACGGGAGTGCTGTCTCGCGACGGCCGTTCCGGGACCGACTCGTCACGACGAGGGCTGGACGAAGAACTAAGGGCCCGGTCTCGACTGTGCTAGCATGGAGGTAGTCGACGCGTCTGCGATCCGCGAATTCTCGCCGGAGTCGTTCCAGAAGCGGAACCTGTTCGAAACCGAGCGGCTGTTTTCGGACGTCTACGCCTTCGAACCCGGCCAGGAACAATCGCCACACAGCCACGAGGACGCCGACAAGGTCTACTACGTCCTCGAGGGTCAGGGCACGTTCGTCGTCGGCGACGAGGAGCGCGTCGTCGGTCAGGGCGAGGCGGTCATCGCTCCGGCCGGCGCGGCCCACGGCGTCCGAAACGAGAGCGACGACCGTCTCAGGACGCTGGTGTTCCTGGCGAGAGATACCGGCCAGGAGGAAGCGACGGGTCACGACCACGGCCAGCACGACGCCGACCAGCAGGACACTCCCCACGACCACACTGCCGACGCGGAACACCTGGCGTTCTCCGTCGTCACCGTCTCCTCGACGCGCTCGCGGACCGACGACGCCAGCGGGACCACGATCCGGGACCTCGCGGAGGCGGCCGATCACGAGGTCGTCCATCGGACGATCGTCCCCGACGACGTCACGGAAATCTCTGCTGCCGTCGAGGACGCTCTCGCCGCGGACGTCGACGTCGTCGTGGTGACGGGCGGGACGGGCCTCACGCCGGACGACGTCACGATCGAGGCACTCCGTCCGCTGTTCCAGCGGGAGATTCCCGGCTTCGGGGAGGAGTTTCGCCGACGGAGTACGGAACAGGTCGGACTCGCGGGGCTCCTGTCGCGCGCGACGGCCGGCGTCGTCGACGAGACGCCCGTCTTCGCGCTGCCGGGCAGTGAGAACGCCGTCGCCCTCGGTGTGACCGACCTGATCCTCCCACAGCTAGACCACCTGCTCCACCTGGTCCGGAGCTGACGGGCGACGGATTCGCCGAGCCTCCCCCGACGCAGTCAGGACAATGCTTTTCACAGCTTCTGTGCTATCCGGGCTAACGCGCATGCCCCACGACCACGCCGATCTGATCTGGCGTGCCGAGGCCGTCGAGCACGTCTGTCGGACGCGCCAGTCGGTCCTCGATGGCTCTCGGTCGGAGTCGGTGCCGCTCGACGCGGTGGCCGGGCGGGTCCTCACCGAGCCGATCGTCGCGACCGAGGACGTCCCGGCCTTCGATCACGCGACGATGGACGGATACGCCTTCGACGCGACCGACGACTATCCCCTCACCGTCGTCGACGCCGGGATCTACCCCGAAGACGAGCCACCGTCGATCGACGACGGTGAGGCAGTCGAAATCGCCACCGGCGCACCACTTCCACCGGCGGCAAACGCCGTGCTCAAGCGGGAAGACTCGACGGTGGACGACGGCCAGCTGACGGGGCCATCGCTGGACCCGGGGACGTACACGTACCAGCGGGGGAGCAACGTCGAGGCGGGGGAGCGACTCTTCGACGCTGGCACACGCCTCTCCCCAAAGGACGCGATTCTCCTCGGCGACCTCGGCTACGAGTCCGTGGCGGTGAGACGACCACTGTCGGTCGGCGTGATCGCGACGGGCACCGAGATACACGAAGACCGCCAAAACGACCTCGATTCGCCGATGCTGATGGGACTGATTCGGTCGTGGGGACACGAGGCGACCTACGAGGGGACTGTCCCGGACGACTACGACGCGGTCGAGACTGCCATCAGGTCGCTTGCAGATCAGTACGACGTCATCCTGACGACCGGCGGGACGAGCGTCGGCCACAGGGACTACGTGGTCCGTGCGCTCGACGCCCTCGGCGAGGTCCAGTTTCACCGCGTGCGCGTCCGACCCGGCAAACCCATCGCGCTCGCAACACTGCCCGATGCGGTCGCGTTCGCGATTCCCGGCAAGCCACTCGGCGCACACACCGTCTCGACGCTGGTCATGCGGCCGTTCTTTACCGGCGATACCGACCTCCCGCGCGTCGAAGCGGCCTTCGAACGCGACCTGGCGATGGGGCCGGACGGCTTCGAGTACGTCGTCCCCGTCGTCCTCGAAGATGACAGAGCGATGCCGCTCGGCCACGCAGACTCGCCGCTCCAGGTCTACGACGACGTCTTCGATCCGAGCGTTCTCTCGTCGAGTTCCCGGGCGACCCGGGCTGATGGGTTCGTGATTACCCAAACAGCGATTGCCGCGGGGGAACGGGTCGACGTCGTCCCCTACCCGGTGGTCGAATAAGGTGCGCCGACGAGACTCGCTCCCGATCATCGAGCTACCGGCCGAGACGGAGGCCCCAGACGACGGTGAGGCCGCCGTCCACGGGGTCGTCCTCGCGGCCGGGACGAGCAGTCGGTACGGCGACCGGAACAAACTGCTCGAGCGCGTCGACGGTGAGCCGATGGTCCACCGGACGGCGAAGACGCTTCTCGACGCTAACACTGCTGGCGTGACTGTCGTCGTCGGCTATCAGGCACCGGAGATCCGAGCTGCCGTATCTGATCTCGACGTCGGGACGTGGACGAACGAGGACTACGCCGACGGCCAGAGCACGTCCGTCGCCAGCGGGGTGGCGGCAGCACGGGACCGCGGCGCGGATGCGGTTCTCGTAGCGCTTGGAGACATGCCGGCCGTCACCGTCGAGACGGTGAATGCACTGATTGCCGCGTACGACCGAACGGACAACGACGCCCTTGCGGCGGCCTACGACGGGCGCCGGGGCAACCCGGTCCTGTTCGACAGCCGCTACTTCGACGCGCTGCTCGACGTCGAGGGAGACGTGGGGGGACGGGACATACTGCTGGAGGCGGCTGACGCGGTGGCGGTAGAAACCGGCGACCCGGGGGTCCTCTCCGACGTCGACCGTCCGGACGACCTGTGATGCCCGCCGGGTCCCCGGGTCCGTCGAACCACTGTTCGTGAGCACCTGCCAACGGGTCCGGGGGCGAAGCGGGCCCGCGGATGACGCCCGACTCCCATCGGTACCCACAGCTCTCATCTGCCACTACCAGGTGGATGGTTGTCTTGCACGGGTACCGACAGACAGCCTGGCGGGGTGTGTAAGACCTTTGGCGAAACACTGAGCGGGGAGTCGACGATGCCTGCCTTCTCGCTGACTGCCGCTGCTCTTTTGTAACAGAATAGTGGGGTATTAGGGAAACCACCATTCTAACTAGGTACTGAGATGGCTCGGATCGGTCGCGCCACCGAACTGTGGGCGCTCCACAACGGTGGTCGCAGCGATCGCCAATCCGAACGTCGTCAGAACCGCAAAACTGGGGCGTGGCCCGGGGGAATACGGAAGTCGGTGGCTTCTCTGATCGAGTGACGGTGCCGGCCCGACGTCTCGATACGCACTGGGACACGTCGGTACGACGCTCTCTCTCTCCACGGTCGATCCAAAACACCGCAAATGATCGCAGTCCTCCCTCGATTATCGGTGAGATGTCCGTTCGAACCACCGTCTCTGCGCACTGTAGGAACCGTCGGTACCACGCTGTGAGGACGTTGTTGGCTGAATGCAGACTCCACGGCAGTTGGGGTTGGCGGCTCTCCACGATAGCGGTGCAACTCGGCCAATCTCCGCCACCGGGATGGATCGCGTCGCGGCAGGCAGCACCAACCGAACCGGCCATCGTGTAATCGGCCGGATGAGGCTGCCGATGCAGACCGAACACCCGAATACACAATTCTAGATATATACTGTTCAGTAGACAAAACGATTGATTTCGGAGGTCGATTCGCACCTGTTCTCTGGTAGTGTGGTCGAGCTGACTGTAGTGCTGGCGGGCAACTGGTGGGTCTGGGAACTCCTTGGTCTCGACCGTCGCTGGGCGAACCGGTGACCGACACCTCGAGACCGCCAGCGGTCGATGCTGAAACACTAAACGAACTCTCCAATTGTCTCGGCGACGCGTCTCCAACACCGCGGCGGTCTGTCGATCTGCATTCTCTGTGCTGGCCCGTTCGAGTCGCCATGCAACCGACCCGAGCGGCCCGCCCCTTCGTTTCGAAATGTCCGAACGACTGGCTGCAGACCGTCTCGTCTCGTCTGGTGCGTCTGGACTAACCCGCCTCTCCGCTGGCACTACGCCGCCGACCCTATTCACACGGCATTACAATCGTAATCATGTAATGGCAACTCGCGGACAGGCGGTGACGGTCTGCTAGCCCACGGGAGCCGCGCTTCGGGGAGTGTGTATTGCTAGCATTAAGCAGTTCCTTCCGGTCTCAGCAGCAGATTTTCATTATTCCGGAACGCACGCGTTTCTCCGTCGAGATCGACGCACCGGGCCAGCAGCGATACGTCGGCGACCACCGTTTCGAAATATGGGGAAGGTATATGGGATTGCGGGCCGTTGAAACGTCCAGAAAGACCATGAATAACGACGACTCGTCGAATCGGTCGGTCAAAACAGTCGATACAGCGCTAAAAATCGTCGGATTGCTTGACGATCTTGGTGAGGCAACTCTTACCACACTCGCAAACGAGTTGGAAATGCCGAGAAGTACGCTCCATCCGTACCTCCAGACGCTCCACCAGCGTGAATATCTCCAGAAGGACGAAGACACATACCGATTGAGTCTCCGCTTTCTGGACCACGGCGTCAAGCGCCAACACGCGGAACTCGTGTACGAATACAGTGGCCCGTTTCTCGAGCAGGTGGCTCGGGAAACGAAAGAGATCGCCTGGCTCGTCGTCGAGGAACACGGGAAGGCGGTCTGCCTCCGGAAAGCCGCGGGCGAACACGCCATCCAGCCCTACAAGCGCGTCGGCAAGCGACTGACGATGCACAACATCGCCTCCGGCAAGGCGATTCTGGCGATGCTGCCGGATGATCGCGTGTGGGAGATCGTGGATAAATACGGGCTTCCGGAGGACACCGGTGACACGGTGACCGATCCCGAGGACCTCTTTGCTGAACTCGCGGAGATCCGCGACACCGGTATCGCGTACAACGACGGCGAGTCGATGGAAGGATTCCGTGCCGTCGCGAGTCCGATCTGTCCCGGTGGAGAGCTCTGTGGCTCGATCGTCGTCTCCGGACCGAAGGACCGAATTCGCGACGAGCGGTTCCGCGAGGAGCTGCCGGATATCGTCCTCGGGACCACGAACGCCCTCGAACTGGAGATGGCGGCCGAAATGGAGTGACACCCGAGCGCTCGTCCCCGTTTTGCCTATTTCGAACGCCGCCGCTGCGGTCAACCGCGAACCGAGCGTCCACGCCGTGACCCCTCCCCATCTCCCCGTCGCCACGGGCGGGCCAGTGCGTGCCGAGTCGCGTCTCAATAGTCGAAGCCGGGTTGTATCGCCGCGTGGACCAACACTTATGTCGTAGGGCGATTACTGGAGTACATGGTCGGTTTAGAGACGCTTAGCGAAGACGGTGAGGTCCTGAACTACGTCGGTGGCACCTGGAAGGCACCGGACGGCACGGACGGCCGGGACAGCGTGAATCCGGCGACCGGTGAACGGCTGGCACGAGTCCCGTTCAGCTCGGAAGCGGACGTTGCGGGCGCCATCTCCCAGGGACAGACGGCCTTCGAGGACTGGAGTACGCGACCGGTCGAGGAGCGCATTCAGCCGATGTTCCAGTTCAAGGAGCTCCTCGAGGAACACCAGGACGAGCTGGCCGAACTGCTCGTTCGGGATCACGGCAAGACCTTCGCCGAGGCCAAGGGCGAACTGCGGCGCGGCATCGAGAACGTCGAGGTCGCATGCGGGATCCCCTCGATGATGCAGTCGGGGTCGCTCCTCAACGCGGCACCCGACATCGACGAGAGCGAGGTCAGACAGCCCCTCGGCGTCTTCGTGGCGATCACGCCCTTCAACTTCCCCGGGATGATTCCGCTGTGGTTCCTCCCGTACGCGGTCGCCACGGGGAACAGCTTCATCCTCAAGCCGAGCGAACGGGATCCGCTCGTCCCCGCTCGACTGATGGAACTCCTCGACCAGACGGACCTGCCTGACGGGGTCGTCCAGATGGTCAATGGCGGCAAGGACACCGTCAATACGCTACTCGCGGCCGACGGGATCGAGGGCGTCTCGTTCGTCGGGAGCACGCCCGTCGCGGAACACGTCTACGAGACGAGCGCGGCCCACGGCAAGCGCGTCCAGGCCCAGGGCGGCGCGAAGAACTACATCATCGTCACGGAGACTGCAGACCTGGAGTTCGCGGCCCAGAAGACGGTCGGCTCTTCGTACGCGTGCTCGGGCCAGCGGTGTCTCGCGAACGACATCGCAGTCGTCGAGGAGTCGGTCTACGACGAGTTCGCGGACCTGGTCGTCGACGTGGCCAGCAACCAGACTGTGGGCTACGGCCTCGACGAGGAGACGGATATCGGCCCGCTGACGACGCCAGAACACGAACAGGGCGTCCGGAACTTCGTCGAGACGGGGATCCAGGAAGGCGCGACCGTGCTATACGACGGTCGCGACGCCGAGGTCGAGGGCTACGAGGACGGGAACTTCCTCGGACCGACCGTCTTCGGCGACGTCACGACGGACATGACCATCGCCCAGGAGGAAATCTTCGGCCCGGTCCTGGGCCTCATGTCCGCCAGCGACGTGGACGAGGCGATCGAGATCGCGAACGCGACGGACTTCGGGAACGCCGGCAGTCTCTTCACGGGATCGGGCGCCGACGCTCGCAAGGCCCGCCACCAGCTGGACGTGGGCAACCTGGGCGTCAACGCCGGGACCGCTGCCCCCATGGCCTTCTTCCACTTCGGCGGCATGGACGACTCCTTCTTCGGCGACCTCCACGCGCAGGGCGAGGACGCCATTCACTTCTACACCGACAAGAAGGTCTACATCGAGCGCTGGCCCGACGCCTGAGCCGAACGCCGGGCCGAATTGTTCGCGGTTTTTCGACCGGTCTGGGTCAGTCTTCGAGGACGGCGACCGGCCGAATCGGTGATCCTGTCCCGTCACGGATGGGCAGCGGAAAGCCCATGAAGGTGAACGACTCGCCGACGACCTGGTCGATGTTTCGAAGGTTCTCGACGTGGGGCAGGTCGTGTTCCCGACAGAGCGTGTGACACGGGTAGGTCGGGTCGTCGGGCGTGTCCGGACTCGGCTGGTCGACGCCGAAGTTCACGATCCCCTGGTCGATGAGCCACTGCGTCGCCGCTTCGTTCAACCCCGGGTAGTTCTGGGAGTACTCGGTCGACGGGTAGGTCTCGTCGTAGTGTCCCGTCCTGATGAGGACCGTGTCTCCAGCATCGATGGTCACGCCGGCGTCGTCACAGGCGGCCGTCAGGTCGTCGACCGTCACGTACTCCCCGGCCGACCGGTGTGAGACGTCGATCGCCGTCCCGGGCGTGTGGAACCGTTCGAGGGGCAGTTCGTCGATTGGATCCCCATCGGGACTGTAGTGTTTCGGCGCGTCTACGTGCGTCGGTCCGTGGTCGCACATGAGGAGTCCACGCGTCTCGAAGGTAAAGGGCGGATCGTCGTCCAGTTCCTGCTCCAGGATCGCGCGGATGTCCTCGTGGGAGGAGTCCGTCCAGACGACCGTCTTCTGGTGGGTGTGATACACGGGGTGGCCCTCGTAGATGGGCTGTGCGAGGTCGACGTACGTCGCCATGCTCGACCAAACTCCACGCGCACCCAATAATCTTGCCCACGCCAGAAACGGCACCGAATCCGGAGACGGAGTCCGGGCGTTATTCGAGACCGCCCAGCGACTTCCCGTAGATCCCCTGGGGTCTGACCAGCAGGAAGACGGCCATCAGGACGAAGATGGCGACGTCCGTCGCCGCCGGCCAGACGAGGTACGACAGGGCGCTGGCCAGTCCGACGAGGACCGCCGCAACGATCGATCCCCGGAAACTGTTCAGCCCGCCGATGACGACCACGACGAAACTCTGGATGATGATCGACGTCCCCATCTCGGGGTAGATGCTGATCATGGGCGCGTGGAGGATTCCGGCGAGGCCGGCGATGCCGACGCCCAGTGCGAAGACCATCGTGTAGACGCGGTCGATGTCGATACCCAGCGCCTTGACCATGTCCCGGTTTTCAGTGGCCGCGCGAACGACCATGCCCGTCGACGTGAGTCTGAGGAACAGCCAGACCGCGATGGCGACCAGCGCCGCCATCCCGATGACGAACAGGCGATAGGCGGGGTAGTCCACGACGAGGAGCGGGACGGTGAAGTCGAGGAAGCCGGGGGTGCCGACGGACCGACTACCGACTCCCCAGACGAACTTGATCACCTCGTGGAGCACGAGCATCAACCCGAAAGTCAACAGCAGCGAGGATATGAGGTCCCGGTCGTAGAGCGGCCTGATCACTGTCACCTCCGTCGCGACGCCGACCAGGCCGGTTGCGATCACCACGGCGAGCAGGGCGAGCAGGAACCCGGCCGACCCACCGACAATCTCGATCATCGCGATGCCGATGTACGCGCCCAGCGCGTAGTACGCACCGTGTGCGAGGTTGATGACGCCCATCAGACCGAAGATGATGGTGAGCCCCATCGCCGTGAGCGCGAAGATGCTCGCCAGCGACAGCCCGTTCAGCAACTGCGTCAGGACTTGCGAGACTGCGACCATGGTCAGTCCTCCACCCCCGGCGCGGTATCACCGACATCCGATCCGTCCGTGTCGGGCCGTCCCGCGTGACTTCTGGATGGCACGGACACCGTGGAGTAGTGCGTGTGTTTGGCCAGGTAATCCCGGGCGGTCCCGACGATCCCCTCGGGGAGGTACAGGACGAGCCCGATGAAGATGAGCCCGACGAAGAGCTCCCAGTGATCGGTGACGGCGCTGATGTAGTCGGTGATGAAGTAATACGAGACGCTCCCGACGAGCGGGCCCACGAATGTGCCGATGCCGCCCAGGAGCACGAAGAAGTTCACCTCGCCGGACAGGAGCCAGCTGAGCGTATCGAGACCGACGAAACTCAGGAAGATCGGATAGAGCGCCCCGGCGAGGCCAGAGAACCCGGCGCTGACGACGAAGGCGATCAGCCGGTACCGGTACACGTCGTACCCGAGGAAGCTCGCACGATCCTCGTTCTCGCGAATCGCGTTGAAGATGTGGCCGAGGTTCGAGTGCTTGAGCCGTCGCATCGCGTACAGTGAGGCGACGAAGACGAGGAACACGAAGACGAACAACAGCATGTTACTCGTCACGAGGCCGTCGAACATCTGGTCGAACTCGAAGACGTAGACCCCCGGAATCCCGATACCCGGCGTGGACATGCCGTAGAGGCCATCGTCGCCGCCGGTGAGAGACTCCCACTGGAAGACGATGAAGTAGATCATCTCGCCGAAGGCAAGCGTAATCAGCGCGAGATACGTGCCGCGGCGCCGCAGCGAGAGCGCACCGATGAGGAGCCCTGCCACGACCGCGACGAGCACGCCGATCGGAATGCCGATCAGACCCAGACCGGCCGGATAGTCGACGTGCGCCAGAAACAGGCCGCACCCGTAGGCACCCAGACCGAAGAACGCAGCGTGACCGAACGTCAACATCCCGGTCTCTCCGAGGGAGATGTTGTATCCCATCGCGAAGATGCCGAAGATGAGCCCGAAGACGGTGAGCGTGAAGTTGCCCGTCAGTACGGGAACGAGGAGTATCGCCAGGAAGAGCAACTGGAGCTCCCGCCCCTCTACGTACGATGCTGTCTTGCGTAGCCACCGGTCCTGTCTCGTCTGGCTTGCCATCCCTATGCATAGCCGCCTTCGGGCCAACATAAAACTAACGTACGGATGCTGGCCGAACGCCCCGGCGAACGGGGAGCCGTACGCTCAGTTCGAGTCACTGCCGACTGTCAGCCACGTCGGGGCCGCGTCACCGCCGTTTCTGGCTGGCGAAATCTTTTTACGCGTCTCCGCGGAGACTACCCCATACCCTGTGTGAGAGATAATGGCAACGCACGACATTACACTGACAATCAACGGCACCGAGCAAACGTTGTCGGTGAGTTCCGAGACCCTGTTGGTTCACGCCCTCCGCGATCACCTCGACTACACCGGCCCGAAGGTCGGGTGTCAGAGCACCATGTGCGGTGCCTGTACCGTCCACCTGGACGGGCGGCCCGTCAAGTCATGTACCCTCTTTGCGGTTCAGGCGGACGGGGCGTCGATCACGACGGTCGAGGGACTCGGCGACCAGGACGATCTGCATCCACTACAGGAGAGCTTCCGGGAGGAACACGGGCTCCAGTGTGGCTACTGCACGCCCGGGATGATCATGTCCGCGGCGGCGCACCTCGAGGAGTCCCCCGATCCCGATCGCGAGGAGATCCGGGAGGCCCTCGAGGGGAACCTCTGTCGGTGTACCGGCTACGAGAACATCGTGGACGCAGTGGAATCGGCGGCGGCGACGATGGGGGACGGTGGCGATGACTGAGGCCCCGGGGCACATCGGGGACTCCCCGGAGCGTCGCGAGGACCTGGAACTCGTCACCGGCCACGGCGAGTTCGTCGACGACCTGAAACGCCAGGGGATGGTCTTCGCCTCGTTCGTCCGGAGCGAGTACGCCCACGCTCGCGTGCTCGACGTCGACGCGGAAGCGGCACTGGCCCGCGACGAGGTCCTCGACGTCTATACGTCCGACGACCTCGCACATCTCCCTGCAGACATTCCACAGATCTATCGGGTGCCGACGCTCGAAGAAACCGAGTATCCCCTACTGGCCAAGGAGAAGGTGCGGTACCAGGGCATGCCGGTGGCCGTCGTCGTCGCCGAAGACCGCTACGCGGCCCACCGGGCTGCCGAACTCGTGGACGTCGAGTACGAGCGCCTGGAGTCCGTCCTCGACCCCGTCGAGGCCGCCAAGCCGGACGCGCCGACGCTCCACGAGGACTGCGAAGACAACGTCGCCTTCCGGTTCGAGATCGGCGACGAGGACGCCGTCGCGGAGGCCTTCGAGGCGGCCGACCGGACCGTCAGCTTCGAGTACGAGAACCAGCGGATCGTGCCGAACCCGATCGAGCCACGGGCTGTGCTCGCGGACTACGACCCCTACGACGACGAACTCGAGGTCGTCGTCCCCAGTCAGCAACCCTTCCTCCACAAGACGATCATCTCGACGGTCCTGGACCACCCCAAGCGGAAGGTCAGGGTGCAGGCGCCGAACATCGGTGGCGGCTTCGGTGCCAAGTCGATGGTCTATCCGGACGAGGCCGTCACGGCGTTCTGTGCGAAACAGGTCGAACGACCGGTGAAGTGGGTCGAGACGCGCTCGGAGTCCTTCCAAGCCACAGAACACGGCCGTGGCCAGGTCATCGAGGCCGAGGTCGCCCTCGACGAGGACGGGTCCATGATCGGGCTCGACGTCGCGACCATGGCCGACGTCGGCGGCGAACTCGGCTCGAAGGGCTGTCTCCACGCGTCGACCACGTTCGGTCTTCTCCTCTCCGGCCAGTACGACATTCCGGCCATCTCCTTCGACAGCACCGCAATGTACACGAACCGGGTTCCGATCGGCGTCTACCGGGGTGTGGGGCGGGCCGAGGCCATCTGCACGCTCGAGCGACTGGTCAAGCGGGCGGCGCGAGAACTCGGGGAGGACCCCGCCGAGTTCAGGCGCCGTCACCTCGTCGAGCCGGACCAGTTCCCCTACGAGACCGCCGTGGGGAGCACCTACGACAGCGGCCAGTACGAGCTGGCCCTCGACACGGCCCTCGACATGGCCGACTACGAGGCCCTCCGGGACGAACAGGACCGTCTCCGGGACGAGGACCGGTACCTCGGGATCGGCGTCTCCTGTTTCATCGAGTCGGGCGGCCTCGCCCCATCCAGTCTCTCGGAACTGTTCGGCTTCGGCCAGCCGGACGCGGCCGTCAAGTCGAGCTATTGGGAGTCGAGCATCGTCCGCGTCCACGGGTCGGGCGAGGTGACCGCCTACGTCGGGACGTCGAGTCCCGGAACGGGGGTCGAGACGACGCACAGCCAGATCGTCGCCGACAAACTTGGCGTCGACGTCGACGACGTGGACCTGATCGAGGGCAAGGACACGGCTGGGAACCCGGACGGGTCCGGGAGCGTGGGCTCCCGGAGTGCACCGGTCGGTGGCGGCGCGATGAAGTTCAGCATCGACAAGGTCGTCCGGAAGGCCAAGCAGATCGCCGCCCACAAGCTCGAGGCCAACCCTGCGGACGTCGCCTTCGAGGACGGCGAGTTCCACATCGCTGGTGCCCCGGACCGTTCGATGACTCTCCAGGCAGTCGCCCAGGAGGCCGAGGTCGCCACGTACCTGCCCGAGGACGTGGAGCCGGGCCTCGAGGCGACGTCGTACTACGACCCTGAGAACTTCACCTGGGCGTTCGGCACGCACGTCGCCGTCGTCGAGGTGGACGCCGAGACCGGCGAGGTCGACCTGCGTGACTTCTACGCGGTCGACGACTGTGGCGTCCAGATCAACCCGCAGATCGTGGAGGGCCAGATCCAGGGCGGCATCGCCCAGGGGATCGGGCAGGCCCGGTTCGAGGGCGCCGTCTACGACGACGGCGGCAATCTCGTCAGTGGCTCGCTCCAGGACTACGCGGTGCCCAAGTCGACGTTCTTGCCGGAGTTGACGCTCGAGACCACGGAGACGCCGAGTCCCCACAACCCCCTCGGCGTGAAGGGGGTGGCCGAGTCCGGGACGATCGGGGCGACGCCGGCAGTCTCCAACGCCATCACCGACGCGCTCGAACCATTCGGGATCGAGCACCTGGAGATGCCGATCACGGACCAGACGGTCTGGGAAGCCATTCACGGCGACACGGAGGACGAGTAGATGTACCCGAACCCATTCGACTACTACCGGGCGGAGACGGTCGACGAGGCGCTCGATCTGCTGGACGACCACGCAGCCGCGAACCCCACCGTCCTGTCCGGCGGGCACAGCCTCGTGCCAACGATGAAGTCCGGGCTCGCCGCCCCGGACGTGGTGATCGACATCGGCGATATCGACGAGCTCAGCGGCGTCGACGTCGCAGACGGGACCGTCGAGATCGGCGCCTGCACACGGTACGCGGCCGTCGTCGAGACCGATCTCGTCGACGAGCACGCACCGGTCGTCTCGGAAGCGACCGCGGAGATCGGCGACGCACAAGTCCGAAGTCGGGGAACCGTCGGCGGGAACGTCGCCCACGCCGACCCCGCCTCTGACCTGCCGGCCGTGATGGTGGCGACGGACGCAACGATCCACGCCACGGGTCCGGCCGGCGAGCGAACGATTCCCGCCGACGACTTCTTCCTCGGCATCTACACCACCGGCCTCGGGCCGGACGAAATCCTGACGCGACTCTCGGTGCCTGCCCTCGAGGAGGGTGCCGGTGCCTACGTCAAGAAGGAGAGCCCCTCGTCGGGGTACGCCATGATCGGCGTGGCCGTCCGGCTCCAGACCGACGGCGGGACCATCGCAGACGCCGGGGTCGCGGCCAACGGCGCGATGGACCACGCGATCCGACTCGACGGCGTCGAGGACGCACTCGCGGACCAGCAGGCCGACGAGGTGGCGGTCGACGCGGCTGCCGACCGAGCCATGGATGGCCTCGAGGCGGACGACCTGATGGACGACATCCAGGCGAGTGGCGCGTATCGCGCACAGCTGCTCGAGAGTTACACCGCGCGAGCGATCGACCGCGCGCTCGACCGGCTGTAGTCAGGCCCGGCCGGGGCAGTCCGTTCCCCGCGGGTTTCCGGTGCGGACGCCGCTGGACTTATTCCCTCGCGGTGAGACCGTCCGACGGTGACTGGACCAATGGCCGGACGAATCTACGACTACGAGGGACCACCGCGCGTCTGTCACGAGGGACACGTCTACTACGACGCGACCGTCATGCGGGCCCGCTACGACCTCCCGGACGTCGGCGAGCGCGAGGCGACCGTCGCGTCGACGGACGACCGTCTGGACGTCCTCGTCTCGGGCGGGTCGATGGGCGGCCTGTTCGCCGGCATCGCCCTCCGACAGGCGGGCCACGACGTGACCATCTTCGAGCAGACCGAGCGTGGCAAGATGAAAGAGCGGGGTGCCGGCATCATTGCCCACCCGGAGATGCTGACGTACCTGGAGGAGCAAGGGATCGCTGCCTGGGACGACATCACCACGTTCACGAACCGGACACACCACCTGGACCGCGCCGGCGAGCCGATCGACGTCGAGGGTCGGGCCACGTACACCACCTCGTGGGACACGGTCTACCGGGCGCTCCGGGACGAACTGCCGGACGACGCCTACCGAATGGGCAAGGAGACGACATCGGTTTCCCAGGACGACGCTGGCGTCACGATCACTTTCGCCGACGGTGACCAGGCCAGCGGCGATCTCCTGGTCGTCGCGGAGGGCTACCGCTCGCCGTCCCGCGAACAACTGCTTCCCGACCGGACGCCTGAGTACGCGGGCTACGTCGCCTACCGCGGCACCCTCCCCGAGGCCGACGTTCTCCCGAGCTATCCGACGCGCTTTAGCGACATCTACAACCTCTATCACGCCCCCGACTCGCAGTTCCTGACGTACCCGGTTCCCGGGCCGAACGGGGAGATGACGCGTGGCGACCGTCGCATCAACTGGGTCTGGTACGTCCCGTTCGAGGCGGGGCCGGAACTGGACGACCTGCTGCTCGACAGCGAGGGTCGACAGCGCTCGCACTCGCTCCCACCGGGACTGATGCGCGAGGAGGTCCGCGAGAACCAACTGCGGATCGCTGAAGACGTCCTCCCGCCCCAGATGGAGTGGATCGTGCGGGAGACGGCCGAGCCGTTCGTCCAGTGCATCTACGACCTCACCGTCCCGCAGATGGTCTTCGACGACGTCTGCCTGATCGGCGACGCCGCCTTCTTCATCCGTCCGCACATGGCGTCCGGGACGGCACACGCAGCCGCTGACGCGCTCGAACTGGCCGAGCGCCTCAGCGGGTTCGACGACCGCGAGGCTGCCCTCGCAGACTGGGAGCGCTCGCAGGTGGAGATGGGCTATCGCCTCGTCGACGAGGCAAAACGAAGAGGCGACCGGTACGTCGGGAAATTCTGAGCCGACGTCGACGTCCGGTCAGGCCCGTCTTCCGACCGAGCCGTCCTCAGGCGTCCGAATCCGAGTCGAGTTTCGAGATGTTCAGCGTCCCGTCCGCTGCCTCGCCGCGCTGGTCTTCGACCTCGCTCCGGTCGACCACGTCTTCGAGCACCCACTCGTCGAGTGCCTCGATGTTCGGATAGTCGACCTCGACGAGGTTCCCAGTCGGATCGCTAATGTAGAGTTGTGCGGCGTCGTCCGGGAGTCGGTAGATACGGCCGTCGACGCTGTCGTCCCAGTTCGCGAAGAGGTCGTCCGCGACGGCGCGCTCGTAGACCGCCTCGAAGTCGTCGACTGTCACGCCGAAGTGGTAGTAGTCCGCGACGTCGATGTCCCGCTCGAAGAGGTGGACCTGTCCGCTCCCCGTCTGGAGCCACTGAACGGGCACCTCGAAGTTCGGGGACGGTATCCGCTCCATCCCCAGGACGTCACAGTAGAACTCGGTGGACTCCTCGATGTCGGTCGCGAGCACACTCACGTGATTGATGGCAACAGAGACCATGACTCGGACGACGATTCCACGACCGAGCACAATAACCTTCGCATGGGGTCAGCTTTCGGTCGTCCGGGAGACAGACACACGGATGGCCGCTCACCGGACCGTCGGCTGCTGCTGTCGCCATCGGACGTTTGTGTCACTGTCGGTGGATAACTTTTTTCTACGTGGTTTACGACAAATAGGTAGCCATGCAATCAGGCAAGTCTGTGGCTAGCGAGTCGAACGGACGCGGGACCACTCGGCGAAGCGTCCTCAAGGCGGCCGGGGCCTCGGGGATGGTAGGGATGACGAGCCTTAGCGGCTGTCTCGGCGTTCTGGACGGCGGGGGCGAAACGCTCCTCCTCGGTACTGCGTTTCCGTACACCGGCGCGTACAGCGAGGAAGCGAACACGCAGATGCAGGGGGTCGAACTCGCCGTCAGCGAGATCAACGACAACGGCGGTCTCAACGGCCGCGAGGTCGAGATCGTCGATCGTGACACCGAACTCTCCGGGGACGTCAGCGCGCGGCGGATCCAGGACCTCATCAACAACGAGGGGGTGGACCTCCTCTGTGCGAACCTCTCTGGAGGTATCTCGCTCCAGACGAACACCCAGGCCAAGGACAACAGCGTCCCCTACATGGCTGGGTGTCAGACGATTCCGGACCTCCACACGCAAAGCAACCTCTACGACTGTACGTACACGCCGTACGCGCTGACGGTCCAGTCACAGCGGGCGAACGCGCGCTACATCTACGACAACCTCGGGGAGTCCATGTTCGGCCTCTACGCCGACTACGCCTGGGGCCAGGACTCGTGGAACCACCAGAGCACGGCGTTCGAGAACCTCGGTGGGACCGTCGACGGATCAGTGACCCACCCGCTCGGTGGCTCGGACTTCTCTTCCCAGATGTCTGAGGCGCAAGACTCCGACGCCGACGTCCTGTTCATCCACAACCTCGGTGCCGACCAGGCGACGGCGGTGAACCAGGCCCGCGAATTCGGGCTCCACGAAGACAAGGAGATCTTCATCGGCGTCACGACGACCACAGTCGCCAGGCGTGCCGGTCGGGACCAGTGGGAGAACATCTACGCGGGCATCCAGTACACGCCGTCGGCCGACAACTCCGGGACCCAGGAGTTCAGCCAGAAGATGGAAGAGGAGTACGGTAACCCCGGCGACTCCTACTCGGCCGTCTGTTACACCGGCGTCAAGGAGTTCGAACGAGCCGCCAACGAGGCCGGCAGCGTCGATCCGGCCGACCTCACGGAAGCGATCAACTCAACGCCCAGTTTCCAGCACACCAAGTCCGAGGAGGAGTGGCGCGACTGTGACAACCAGGCGATCCAGGACTGGTACATCGTGTCTGGCAAGCCCGAGTCCGAACAGGAAGACGAGTGGGACATCTTCGCGATGGAAGGGAGCCGCGGTGGCACCGAGATCATCGCGGACTGTGACGACCCGATGTACCGTGAATAAGTACCTGGGCGTACAGAGAACGATTACATGACCCTACTGGAAACGACCGGGTTGACGAAACAATTCGGGTCCCTCACGGCGGTCGACGGCGTCGACTTCCGACTCGACGAGGGTGGCATCGCCAGTATCATCGGTCCCAACGGGGCCGGGAAGACGACGTTCTTCAACCTGATTACCGGCGAGTACGAGGTGAGCGCGGGCTCGATCGCGTTCAAGGGCGAAGACGTCACGGACGACCCGCCCCACGAGCGCATCAATCGGGGTATGGGACGCGTCTTCCAGATCTCGAATCTGTTTCCCGAACTCTCCACCTTCGAGAACGTCCGGTTGGCAGTCCAGTCACACGACCAGACGAGCCAGGACAGTCCGCTGGCGAAGACCAACGACAATCAGGCAGTCATCGACGCCACGCACGACATCCTGGAGGACCTGGACCTCCACCACAAGCGCGAGATGATCGCCGAATCGCTCCCCTACGGCGACAAGCGGCGACTGGAAATCGGCATGGCGGTCGCGCTGGATCCGGACCTCCTGTTGATGGACGAACCGACGGCGGGACTGCCCGAGGAGGAACTCCACGAGGTGATGGACTTCATCGAGGAGATCGCCGCCGATCGGACGATCCTCCTCGTCGAGCACAAGATGGACGTCGTGATGGGTCTCTCGGACCGCATCTCGGTACTCCACGAGGGGGCGCTCATCGCCGAAGGGACGGCCGACGAGATCAGAAACGACGAGACGGTCCAGCAAGTCTACCTGGGAGAGGAGGGGCAGTATGCTTGAACTCACGGACGTCAACACCTACTACGGCGAGACACAGGTCCTCTTCGACGTAACCCTATCCGTCGACCAGGGTGAGGTCGTCGCCCTGGTCGGGCGCAACGGGATGGGCAAGACGACGACGGTCAAGTCCGTTCTCAATCTGGCCGACGTCCGGAGCGGGACCGTCGAGTACCAGGGGACGGACATCACCGGCAAGCCCACAGAGGCCATCGCACAGCACGGCGTCGGGTACGTCCCGGAAGAGCGGGACATCTTCAGCGATCTGACGGTCGAGGAGAACCTCCGGATGGCTGGCGTCGAGAACGGCGACGTCGACACCGACAAGCGAATCGAGGAGGTCTACGAGCGGTTCCCGAAGCTGCAGGAACTCTGCAACAGCAAAGGCGGGTACCTCAGCGGCGGCGAGCAACAGATGCTGACGATCGGACGGGCGCTCGTCGGCGACAACGACATGTTGCTCATCGACGAGCCAACCGAGGGGCTCGCGCCACTCATCGCCGAGGACGTCGAAGAAGCTATTGCCGACTTGAAGGGGGAAATGACGATTCTCCTGATCGAACAGTCCACGGAGTTCGTCTACGGTGTCGCCGACCGCATCTACGGCATCGTGAACGGGGAAATCGTCTACGAGGGCGACCCCGAGGACGCGCGGGACACCGGCGACGTGACCGAACTCCTGACGGTCACCTGAACCCTCGCTGGGGCGCCGATTCGCGAACTGCCGGCCGATCGACCGTCGCTCGTTCTCAGTACCAGACCGTCCCCGCGTCGACGTTGATGTCCTGGGCGGTGACGTGTCGCCCCCGCTCGCTCGCGAGGTAGGCGGCCATCTCGGCCGTGTCCGATGCCTCGACGAGTCGGCCCAGTGCGACGTCGTCCGTGAACAGGTCGGCCTTCGCCGTCTCGTAGGAGACGCCCTGGTTGTCCGCCTGCGCCTGGATGACGTCCTGGATCCGCGGGCCCGCCGTCGCGCCCGGACAGATCGCGTTGACGGTCGCACCGAACTCGCCCAGTTCGAAGGCCAGCGTCCGCGTGAGACCGACGACGGCCATCTTCGACGCGACGTAGGGGGTCCGGTCGGGCAGTGGCCGCTTCCCGCTGATCGAGGAGACGTTGATCACGCGGGGCTGCTCGCTCTCCCGCAGTGCCGGGACCGCGTGTTTCGTCGCGAGGAACATGCCGGTGACGTTGACGTCGAGCGTCTGCTGCCACTCCTCGAGCGACACCTCCTCGACGGGAGCCGTCGGTCCGGCGATACCGGCGTTGTTCACCAGGCAGTCGAGGCCGCCGAACTCCGAGACGGTCGCCTCGATCGTTGCTTCGACGTCCGCTTCGTCCGTGACGTCGGTCTCGACCGGGAGCGTCCGATCCGGTGCGTCGATCAGTCGCTCCGTCTCGTAGATGCCGTCGGACCGGGCCGCGAGTGCGACGTTGGCCCCCTCCGCGGCCAAGGTCTCTGCAATTTCGCGGCCGATCCCCTGGCTCGCACCGGTGACGAGTGCCGTTACGCCATCGAGCATGGTTCCGGGGACTGTCCCCGTCCTCTTAGGTCATTGGGTGCGATCGACGGGCCATTGGCATCCGTTGGCGCGAAGCAAACTATTACTGTCGAGCACCTGTAGCAGACGACGGCATGAGCAGGACCTACCTCAAGGAGACCGACCACGACTCCATCGAGATCAGTCAGGACGTGACCGACACCGTTCGGGACATCGTCTCGGCCGTCCGGGAGCGTGGGGACGAGGCACTGCACGAGTTCACGCGACAGTTCGACGACGTCGAGCGGGACCGCTTGCAGGTCGCCGAGGACGAAATCGAGGACGCACGGGCGGCCCTCTCCGAGGAGAAACGCGCCGCCATCGACAACACCATCGAGAACGTCCGTGCGTTTCACGAGGAGCAGTTCGACCACGTCGAGGGGTTCGAGCGAGAGTTCGCGGACGGCGTCTCGCTCGGCACCCGGTACGTGCCGATCGAACGCGCTGGCGTCTACATCCCCGGTGGCCGACACCCGCTCGTCGCCGCCCCGGCCATGTCCATCGTCCCGGCCGTCGTCGCGGGCGTGGACACGGTGGTCGCCTGTGCCCCGCCCCAGGCAGACGGGTCGGTGCAGCCCGCCCAGCTGTACGCGATGGACCGGGCGGGTGCCGACGAGATCTACTGCGTCGGCGGGGCCCAGGCCGTCGGAGCGATGGCCTACGGCACCGAGGAAGTGCCGGCCGTGGACAAGGTCTGTGGTCCGGGCAACGTCTTCACGACCGAGGCGAAGCGACAGGTCTACGGGCACGTCGGTATCGACTTCCTCGCCGGTCCGACGGAGGTCCTCATCCTGGCCGACGAGACCGTCGACCCGGCACTTGTCGCGACCGACCTCATCGCACAGGCCGAACACGATCCCAACTCTCGTCCGGTCCTGGTCGACCTGGACGAGGACCACGCGCGCGAGGTCGTCGCGGAGTTCGAACGCCAGCTCCCCGAGTTCAGAACCGAGGACGTGGCTCGCGAGTGCTGGGAGGCCAACGGCGAAGTGGCCGTCGTCGACTCACGCGAGGAAGCCTGTGATCTCGCGAACGAGTACGCCATGGAACACCTCCAGTTGATGCTCGCGGATCCGCGCGACCTCTTGCCGGACCTGCACAACTACGGTTCGCTGTTCATCGGGGAGTACGCGCCCGTCGTCTTCGGCGACAAGGCCGTCGGAACCAACCACAGTCTCCCGACCCTGGGCGTCGCCCGGTACAGCGGGGGGATCAACGTCACGACCTATCTGAAGGTCCTCACGCATCAGGAGACCACGCGAGACGGCGCCGCGACCGTCGCACCCTGGGCCGCGCGAATCTGCCAGCTCGAGGGAACCCACGCACACCAGGTGTCCGCCGAGGAACGGATTCCAGCGGACGATCCGTACTGGACGACGTTCGCCGACGAGGGCTCACGTCGGCCACACTAACCGGCGACTGCCACGGAAACTGACCCACGAACGCCGCTCGCCCATCGCTGGGGCCGACGGTCCATCGATCGAAACCATCGTTTTATGTGACCGCGACGCACAGGCCCAGACGAGGCGTCCGATCGCCGCGACGGCGTGTCAGTTACCGACTTTACCGGTGCTACTCAACAATGGAATTCGACGGAACGTTCACGATCGACGACGTATCGGCCGAAGAGGTCTGGCTGGCCCTCTCAGACCCGTACATGATCAAACAGTCGCTGCCCGGCTGTCAGTTCCTCACCCGGGTCGACGATCCGGACGACGTGGACTTCGAGGCCCTCCGGGAGGAAACTGGCGAGGACCCGCCGCTCCTCCCGGAGGCCGACCCAGAGGACGTCGCCGACCGCGGGTTCGAGGCGGGCGAGCACTACGCCGCACTCGTCGAAATCGGCGTCGGAGCGGTGAATCCGAGTTTCAAGACGATCGTCACCATCGACGAGTGGGACTATCCGACGGGGTCCGCATCCGGGGAAGGGGACGCCAGCGGCAGTGCGTTCGAGATGGACTCCGGCATGTCCCTGACCGAGAACGATGACGGCAGCGTCGACATCGACTGGCACGCGGAGGCGGACGTGTTCGGCCGCATCGCGCAGATGGGCCAGCGGGTCATCAACCCGGTCGCAGACCGCGTCGTCTCGCGGTTCTTCCAGAACATCGAGTCTCAGCTGACGGCGGTCGCCGACGAAGCGGACGAGTCGGGCGGTCTCGGCGATCGCATTCGCGATATACTCTGATCGCTACCGGTCCGACTCCACCAGGCCCCGCACCTCCCCCACCGCTCAAGTGCCTGTCGAGTGGGTGGGCGGGCCCACTAACTTGGACAACCATAGTTTAACTTATATAGTATGGAGGGTTACATTATACGATAAGCACATGATATCTTGTAGGAAATTTGGAGTGGCCTGGCAGCCGACTGTCGAGCGCCCGGTTCTTGCCGCGGATCGTCTCGTAAACGCTTCGTTGTTCCGCCAGGGACGCCAATACTGGGATTCTAGCTTCCCAGGTCCACTATGGGACGTTGGGACCGTCGCCACTCGGCGCTCGTCCTGTGTGCCACTGGTTTGGCCGACCATTGACGAGAAATGTGGTCGACAGAGCCACTCTATCCCTCGTCCCGGCCGGCTGACTGGCTGAAAACGAGCAGTCGTTCGGGAATTTCCGTACGGGCGGACCGGATCAAATCTTACCAAAATTCAATAATAGTAAATTATATTGTATTAAGATAAATTCATAGGTTATAAAGACACTTATTCGTTTGGAGCACGCCCCCCGCGACCCGCTCGCAGACGCTTTTCCTGCGAGCGTGACAAACCTCGGTTTCACGCCGTCCGGACGGCGTGGCGTTTCGACCATGCAGTCGGAAGTCGCGGCTCTCTTGCGAGAGTAGACTGTTCCGCAGGACGCCCCCTGATGACATGTTTCGTCCTCGCGAGCCTCTCTTCGAGGTCGCGGGAGTTTCGAGAGAACGCAATTCGATGGAAACAGTGACCCTCGTCTGTCCCAGGAGTGTCTCTATTCCTCGATCAGCGACCCGAAGGCGGCATCGGCGTCCGCTGGCGTGTCGAAGTCGTGGAAATGCTCGCCTTTCTCCTTCGTGAGGATGTTCAGCCCGGCGGCGGCACCGTCGCCGGCGGAGATGACGGCCTGCCACTCCTCGGCCCGCACCATCGCGCCGGTCGCGTAGGCGTCTGCGACGGAGGTTTCCATCGTGACGTCGACGTCGACGACGTCCTCGTCGGTGACGGCACAGCCGAGATCCTCGGCGAGGCCCCGGTTGGCCCCCGTCGCGAGGACCACGTAGTCGGCCTCGTTGGACCCGTCCGCGGTTTCGACAGTGAAGCCACCGTCGCCGGCGGCGACCGAGGTGACTTCCGTGCCCTGGTGTCGTTCGACGCCGAAGTCCGCGACCTGGTCGCGGAGCGTCTCCAGGAAGACGGAGCCGTCCACGGAGCCGACGCCGGGATAGTTGAACAGGTGGGCCTTGTGCATCCAGGTCTCGTCAGTGTCGTAGACCGCCGTCTCGAGGCCGTTCTTGGCCGTGAAGAGGGCTGCACTCAGTCCCGCGGGACCACCGCCGATGACGGTTACTGTCGCCATACGTCCATGTCGGTCCCGGCGGGGATAAATCCTCGACACGCGGCCGTTCCGGAGCGGCCGCGACGGTCAGTCACGGGCCGCCCGAAACCGAAGCCCGATGTCGTCGGGTGCGGTGACCGCGAAGCCGTCGGGGCGCTCGTTCGTCGCAACACCGGACGCGTCGAGGCCTCGGCGGAGGCGCGCCAGCGCGTCCTGGTCGGGAACCTCCAGCTCGACCCAGGCCAGCCCTCGGTCGCCCGCTGGCACCGTCCGGTCGTTCCACGCGTTGACGCCGAGGTGATGGTGGTAGTCGCCCGCGGCCAAGAAGAGGGCAGCGGGCTGCTCGGACTGGACGGTCAGCCCGAGCGTGTCGACGTAGAACGACCGCGCGTCCGGCACCGACGTCGTCTCGAGGTGGACGTGGCCGACGTCGGTGCCGGGTGGCACCCGGTCGCTGCCGTCCGACAGGGCTGCCAGGGCCTCGACGTCCAGGCGGACCGTCCCCATCTCGATGCGCCCGTCGTCGCCACGCGGCCACTCCTCGCGCGGCCGGTCGGCGTAGATCTCGACGCCATTGTCCTCGGGATCGCGCAGGTACAGCGCTTCGCTGACGTAGTGATCGGAGGCACCGTCTAGTCGCCACTGTTCGCGGACGCGTTCCAGGGCCGCGCCGAGGGCGTCTCGGTCGGGAACGCGGAATGCCGTGTGGAAGAGGCCAGCCTCGGTCCGCCTGCGCGGCGGTGCGTTCTCGTCGCGCTCGAGGACCAGCAGGGGCCGGTCCTCGACGCCGAGTTCCGCGGCGGCATCGTCCCGCGACAGGACGGCGAGTCCGACCACGTCCCGATAGAACGCGACGGTCGCCTCGAGGTCGGCCACGGTCAGCGCGGTCCGGCCGACGTGTGCGTCTGCCTGCACGAGCGGATCCTCGTTCGTGGTGGTCACGGTGGGAACGGAGATTGGTGACCCACGGCCAAATACCCTCGCGAACGTCGGCATCGCCTGGTGACGCGGACGTCACCGGTGGTCGACACGGCGCCAGACGTCGGGCGACCCCCGGTTCAGAACTTTTTTACTGTGCTTCGCCGTTCGCTCGAAAGACGAGATATCGTATGCACGGTCCCGACACGCGCGTCCGGGCAGCCCTCCTCACCGGACTGCTCGTCCTCGCAACCGTCGCTGCCGGCTGTTCGGCGCTCTCGGGAGCCAACGACGAGCTTCCGTCCGGCGACGAGGTGGCGGACACACTTGGCTCCCTCGAGGCCGTCGAGGCCACGATGGTTTCCGAGATGAACGTCTCGGGGGAGCAAACCACGTCGCGCATGACCATCCTCACGCGGCCACGAACGGGCGAGTTCCGGGCCGAGGTCCTCCGGGAGGACGGCCAGCCCGGGACGCTGATCGTCTCGAACGGCACCAAGATGTACATGTACAACCGGACGGCGGACCGCGTCCAGGTCGTCGACGTCTCGGGGCTCGACGGCCTCAGGAACGGGTCGATGGCCTCGATCGCCGAGATCTTCGAGCACCTGGACGGGGAATCCACCGCGGTCGACACGCCCGCGAGCATCTCCTCGTTGCCGGTCGTTCCCGCCGGTGCGGGCGGCGGGGCCTCGGTCTCCTCGCTGCCGCTCTACGGCAACGTCACGTACGACTACGAGGGGACCGGCACCGTCGCCGGTCGGGGGGCCTACGTGGTGGAGGTGATCCCGCAGGGCGAGGACCCGATCGTCCGGAACGTCACCACGTGGCTCGACGCCGACTGGTACTATCCGCTCAAGCAGACGGGGCAGGTGACCGTGGGCGATGCCAACGGGTCGGTGTCGATGGCCTACCGCAACGTCACCTTCAATCCAGACGTCCAGGCCGGGGCGTTCAGCTTCGACCCGCCGGCGAACGCCACCGTCGAGGACAGTTCCGATCGACAGTTCGAGTCCTTCGAGTCCCGTGCGGCGCTCGCGAGCGCGACGAACCGGTCGCTCCCCGACCCTGAGCTTCCCCCTGGGTACGCGTTCGAGAAGGGCAGCCGGATCGCGAACCCGGAGGGCGAACAGGTCTCGCTCCGCTACGCTGCGGGCGACCGGTCCCTCTCGATCACTGTCCAGCCGCCGGGTGACGGCGCGGACTCCTCCTCCGGCGAGTCGATCACGGTCGACGGTCGGGACGCGACCGTCACGACGCTGGGCGAGCGACGGATCGTCGAACTGTCGTGTGGGGATCGGACCTACAACGTCATCGGCAACGAGTCACGGGACCACCTCGTCGACGTGACCGCGTCGCTTTCCTGCGAGTGACCGGCGGTCGCGTCGCGACGAAAACGAGTGCCGAGTCCGCGTGCCCTCACCGAGCGTAGAGTGCGTAGACCAGACAGACGAGACCGCAGAGCTGGACGAGGCGGGCGACGAGGCCGATGGGCGACCGCATCGCGGCCGCGAGGAAGTCGAGACGGATGAGGAGGGTGCCGACGAACGAGACCGTATAGGGGATGGCCGTCAGGAGGATCAGCCCGGCGGAGATGTACCGCATCCGGGGACTGTCGTTTCGCCGGAAGCCCCGGTAGGCCTGGTAGCCGACCAGCAGCCCGAGGACCGTCGAGACGAGGGCGACGACGGCCACCGCGAACTGGAGGGGACTCAGGCCGAGGATCATAGGTCCTCCATCAGCCGGGTGAACCGGTCGGCCACGTCCTCCTCGGGGGGTTCGCGGCGCTCGAACGCCACCTCGAGCTCCCCGTCCTCGAAGGCGACGCTCACCTCGGCGAGGCGTGACTCGTAGAGGCTTCGATGGTGGCCGTCGGGGTCGTACTGGGTCTGCTCCCGGACCAACCCCTGTTCTTTCAGTCGGTCGATACGTCGGTATATCGTCGATGGGGCCACGTCACAGTGGTCACTCAGTTGGGTGGCGGACATGGGTTCGGCACTCGTCGCGACGAGGATGGCGCGAGCGTAGTCGTCGTCGAGAAGGGAGAGCAACTCTCGCTCGTCGCAGTCCTCGGTCACGGCGCCACGGTTCGGGTCGAGTCAGGTAAAACCCATCCCACGACTGTCGGGTCGGCAACTGTGGGGACGGCAGCGCGACCAACGGACGGTCTCTCCCCCATGCCGGCCACTGGCCCCACGCCGACCGCGAGGCGGCGGCCCCGGTCGGTCGGCGGTCACTCTTCGACGACCTCGGCGGCCGCAATCCACTCCTCGATCAGCGACTGCACCAGCATGAACAACACGACGACGTTCAGGACGCCGGCGACGAGCGTGGCGATCAGGACCGCCCCCGGCGACCGGATGCTCTGGCCGAGGTACGCGACGCCACCGCCGAGGAACACGAAAGCGGCGATCGCGAAGACGGCGTACTTCAGGAAGGAGGGACGATTCGAGTCGGGGACGCGGAGGGCAGGCATTGTCGGTCCGGGATTGCAGCCCCGGCGTCAAATGCGCTGTGGACGGCCCCGTCCACGGACACGGACCGAAGACGTGCCACGAATGTGGTCGCGTCCCCGGAACGTGGCCCTCGCTCGGACCTCCGGCTACTGTTGCCTCGTGGTCTCGAGGAACTGTTGGACGGACTGCGCCACCTGCGGGAGGACCTGCGCGCACTCCTGGCAGTGGGCGTGTTGGTGCTGGCCACACTCCCGGGCACAGGCCTGTGCTGCCTGCTGGAAGGCCTGCAACACCGGCTGGAGCGACGGGGAGTTGCGGGGGACCAGCGCCAGCGCCGTCTCGCCGAGTTCCGTCACGTCCTCGCAGTGACGGATGCACGCGACCATGTTCGGGTCTGCCGCTTCGATGCACTGGTCAGCACACCAGCCACAGACCTGGATCGCCCACGAGATGTCGTCGACCGCGGCCCGTTGCTCGGGCGTCTCGACGTCCTGGAGGGAGAGCCCCATCTGCTGGCCCGGAGCGCCGTGCGCCGTCGACTGACTGGCGCTCCCCTGCCCCATCTGTTCGGTGACGCCCTGTTGTCCCATTCCACCCATCTGCTGGCCGCCACTCTGACCGAACTGCTGGGGCTCGGTCCCAATCGACTGCTCGCCCTGTCCTGTGATCTGGCTGCCGTGCTGCGCTCCGGTCTGTCCCTGCGTCGGGTCTGTCTGTTGGTACATGGTGATAGCACCGGTCGGGCGACGCGCGCCCGGTCGCCCCTGCGCCAGACCGCCGGAAAGTAATGGACGGGGTAGTGGCTCTAACCCCCAGTTTCTCCACGCCGGGCGTCGTTTTTCCGCGACGGCGACCGACACCGACAGGCCTCCCGCCACCCGTTCTCGCGATAGGACTCGCATAGTGACCCGGATCGGGTGGCCACGTGGCCGATGTCCGTGACGGAGTGGTGCGAAACGACGCGTCTAGCGTTGCTGGGACGCGGTGGAGAGACGCGACCCCGTCCAGGGGCGGCCGTGGGACCTGGCAGTGGTGCCGCGGAACGCGAACCTTGATGAGACCGTTGGCCGACGTTACAGTGTGTCTCTTCGCCGCGCGCTCCTGGCCGGTGGACTCGGCCTGACCACGCTTCTCGTTGTCGGGGGACTGCTCACCGCCCTCCTGCCGTTCGAGTTCTCGGCCCTCGTCGGACTGCCGGTCGGCGTCCTCGCCGGCCTGTTCGCAGTCGTCCTCGCGCTGGGCGCGCCGCTCCATTCTGCCACCCCAGCGGCACGCGCCGTGGCGGCCGCCGCCACCGTCGGGTACGTGGTCCTCGGACTCGCGGCACTGAGCTACGCGAACGTGGCGGGGTTCAGGGGGACGCTCTCGGTCACGGAGTGGCTCGTCGTGGCAGTCCTGGCCGGGCTTGCCGTCTACGCCGGCCTCTGGCTCCGTGATCGCCGCCCCGACTCGCCTACATGAACATCTGGTCTGGCGCCCGCTCTTCGTCCGCCAGTTGCTCGAAACGCTCGGCGAGTTCGGCGTAGTACTGTTCGACCTCGGTCGCGAACTCGGCTAACTTCGCCGTGTCGACGTCGAGGGCGTACAGGTCGTCGACGGCTTCGACGAGCCGGAGCGCCGCCTCCCCGTCGGGTACCTGGGCGTGGACGGGCGTGATGATCACGCCGACTTTGAGGTCCGTGTCCATTCCCTGCCCGACGAGGCTGGCGTTGACGCCGTCGAGGAAGCCCGCGCCCATCGGGGGCAGGTCGCGCTCCGCGAGCCGGTCGGCCTGGTAGTCCTCCGTCGCCACATAGAACGCGCGGTGATCGTCGGGACCGTGGGGGACCGGGACGCCAGAGAGGATCGTGATCTCCTCGACGCCGTGCTGGTCGGCCCAGGTGAGGATGGCCTCCGAGAAGGCGTCCGCGGCCCACGGCGGGACGAACAGTTCGTTCAGGAGGGTGGTGACTCCGCCTTCCTCGTGGGCGTACAGCCGGGTGTGGTGTCGGGGCGTCCCGCCCGCGAAGGGCGTGATCGCGGGGAGTTCGTCGACGGTGATGTACCCCGTCTCCTCGAGAGCGAGCTCCGTCGTGAGGTAGTCGATCGCGGTCAGCCCGGCGAGGCCGACGGTGGAGAAGCCCGCGAGCAGGTGCTGGGCGGGATCGGAGTCGTGCGTGATCTCGACGGTCGGCCGGGCGCGCTGGTCCGTGGGCATAGTGAACACGTCTCGATGCGCGGCCTTAGTCGTTGGCGCGGTGGGCTGGCCTCAGTCGTCCTCCAGCCGGGCGACGGCGGACTGCAGATCGGCCATCTTGTCGGCCACCTGCTCGTTCGCGGCGACGATGTCCTCTATCTGGGTAGCCACCTCGTCGGCATCGTCGACCGCCTCGTCGACCTGACTCGCGACCTCTTCGGTACTCGCGGCCTGATCGTCGGTCGCGTCAGAGACCTCGGCGATGCCGTCGCGAGTCTCCCGGACGGCCTCGGCGATGTCCTCGAGGGTGTCCATCGCGTCCTGGACGCGCTCCGTCGCGGATGCGACCTCGGTAATGGTGGCTTCCAGGCTCTCGACCGTCTCGTGGGTGTCCTGCTGGATCTCGTGGACGACCGACTCGATGTCGGTCGCGTGGTCCTGGGACTCCTCGGCGAGACTCTTGACCTCGTCGGCGACGACGGCGAAGCCGTCGCCCTCGTCGCCGGCGCGGGCGGCCTCGATGGAGGCGTTGAGGGCGAGGATGTTGGTCTGTTCGGCGATATCGTCGATGACCTCGACGATCTCGTCGATCTCGTCGATCCGGTCCTGGAGCGTGTGGACGTCGTCGGCGACCTGCTCGGCTGACCTGGAGACGTCGTCCATCGAGTCTTGCGCCCGCCTGGCCGAGTCCGTGCCCTCGGCTGCGAGTTCGGCGGCCCGTTCGCTCGTGGCCTCCACCTCGCCGGCCGTGGAGGCGATCTCTTCGATGGTCGCACTCATGTTTGCGACCTCGCTCGAGACGCTCTCCATGGACTCGGCCTGGCCGCGGGCCGTCTCGCCGATCGCCTGTGAGTTCTCGGCCACCGTCGAACACGTCTCGGTGACCTCCGTGACCGCGTCACTGACCTCGCCGGCGACCTCCTGCTGGCGCGTCAGCTCGCGCTCGAGCTGCGTGCTGTAGGAGTCGATGTAGGTGTCCATGGCCACCTGCTGGTCGAGGTTCAGGAGCTTGAGTGCCGACAGGACGCGGTCGAGCGTCTCCTCGACGGCCTCTTCTCCGCTGAGTTCGCCGCCGGTCCCATCGCCGTCCGCGAGACGCGACGTGACGTCCCGGCCGATCGCGTCCAGGATCCCCTCGTAGTAGACCGCGTAGGCACCGAGGTAGATCTTCGGCCCGAGTTCGAGCATGTCGTGGATCTTCCCGATCCGCGCCCGTCGCTCGAAGTAGGCTCGATCGTACTGGCCGGAACCCAGGTCGGTCAGGTACTGGCGCTGGGACTCCTTGAGCTGTTCGACGGACTTCGTCGATCGGCCGAGTATCTCGACCGTCTCGTCGAACTCCGTGAGGTGGTCGTAGAATTCGTCGACCAGGTCGCCCGCGATGGCGTCGAACTCCCCGGACATCTCGGCGAGGCGACGCTCGTCGGCCTCGCCGAACTCTGTGAAGTCCTTTCGCCACTCGATTTCCCGACGGTCGATGCCGATGTCCGAGACGAGCTGGGTCCCGTCGACCTGTCGCCGCCGATCCTCGTCGATGTGTACGTCCGTGTTCGTCGTCATGGGTGGTGATCACGCCGGTCGGCTGGTGGCAGTACGAAACCGATCGGGAGGTACGTCGTGCCTAACTGATGGGGAGGCAGGCCGGTCCGCTGGTGGCGACGTGAGGGAGTCGACGCCCGTCGCCCGCGCCAGCGCGCAGTCGACTGCCTGTGGGACACTCTACCACGTCGCATGACTCGGAATGGCGAAACCCGAAAGGTAAACGTACTGGTGCGAGTATCAAAATTGTTCAACTGGACGAGAGACGTCGATCGACGTAACAAGTAGGCTCCCGACGTTCGCTTCGAAACACTAGTCTTGGCTGAAACGTGTAAAAAAAAACGTAAGGGGATTTCACGTGCCCCGCCTACACGATGGACGAGAGTTTGCCGGCCGATCACCGGGCGCGCGAGTTGCTGGCGACTCTCGGGTTCACCGACTACGAAGCGGCCTGTCTGGTCGCCGTCATGCAACACCCGGGCGCCTCGGCCGCGGAGATCGCCCGTCACTCATCGCTCCCCCGGTCGCGCGTCTACGACGTGGCCGACCGACTGGCGTCCGAGGGCTACCTCGAAGTCCGCGAGGGCGACCCGAAGGAGTACCGGGCGATCGCCGGCGAGGAGATCCAGGCCATGCTCCGCGATCAATACGAGACGGCGGTCGACGACCTCGGTGACGCGCTCTCCGAAGTCGACGAACTGGACGCGATCGCCGACGGGAGCTGTTCCGTCTGGTCGTTCTCGGGCCGTCGGGCGTCGCTGTCCCGTTCCTGGGAACTGATCGAGGGAGCCGAGGAGTGGGCGTGGCTCCTCGCGCGGCCCGGCCTGCTCTCCGAGGACTGCGTCGACGTGCTCCAGCGGGCGACCGACCGGGGCGTCGACCTGACGCTCGCGGTCGTCGATCACGAACTCCGGGACTGGCTCGGGGAGCGTGTCCCCGGGGCATCGCTCGTCGACCCGCCCGCACCCTTCGGGCCGGAGTCCGGCGAGCCCGCCCTCGCCAGAATGCTCGTGACGGATCAGGACGCAGTCCTGACGGTGACGCGCAGCCAGGAGACGCCGGCGAGCTCCCCGCAGTTCGTCGGCTGTCTCGGTACTGGCGAGGCGTGCGGCTTCGTACGGACCCACCGGCTGTTGGTGGGCCTGGGCGCGACGGGCAGCGGTGCCGCCGCGGGCACGGAGGAGTAGTTACTCCTCGCCGAGCTGCTGGACGGTTCGGTCGACCTCCTGGATCCGGGCCTGTTGTTCCTGGTTGGCGGCCGCGACGGCCTGGATCTCCTCGGCGACCTCGTCGGCGTGTTCGACGAGTTCGTCGAGCATGCTGGCGATGCCCTCGGCGCTGCCGGCCTGCTCGTCGGTCGCAGCCGAGACCTCCTCGATGCCCTCGCGGGTCTCGGCGACGGCCTCGACGATGTCTTCGAGATTGCCCATGGCCGCCTCGACCTGCTCGATGCCCTCCTCGACCTCGTGCTGGGTGTCGGCGAGGTTCGAGACCGTCTCGTCGATGTCCTCGCCGATCCGGTCGACGGTCTGTTCGATCTCCCCGGCGTGGCTCTGTGACTCCTCGGCGAGACTCTTGACCTCGTCGGCGACGACGGCGAAGCCGTCGCCCGCGTCGCCGGCGCGGGCGGCCTCGATGGAGGCGTTGAGTGCGAGGATGTTGGTCTGTTCGGCGATGTCGTCGATGACCTCGACGATCTCGTCGATCTCGTCGACGCGGGTCTCCAGGCGCTCGACGTCGTCGGCCACGTCGTCGACCGCGTCGCCGACGCCGTCGATGACGTCCACTGCGGTGTCCGCCGACTGCTGTCCCTCGTGGGCGAGTTCGTCGGCCCGGTTGCTGGTGCGCTCGACCTCCGTCGCCGTCGAGGCGATCTCCTCGATGGTCGCGCTGAGCGTCGAGACCTCGTTCGAGATCTCGCGCACGTCCTCGGTTTGCTCGTCGGCCAGGCTGCTGATCTGCTCGGCGCTCTCGGCGACGCCGGTAGCCGAATCGCTGAGCTCGCTGACCGGGTCCCGCACGTCACCTTCGACCTGTTCCATCAGGCGCTCCTGCTCGGCGATGACCTCTTCCAGTTCCTGGCTGAACGAGTGGATGTACGTGTCCGCGACGACCTGCATGTCGAGGTTGATCGCGCGGAGAACCGCGAGCATCTCGTCCAGGCCTTCCTGGGCCTCCTCGTGGACGACCGACGCGATCCGCTCCTCCCGAGACGTGCCCTCCGCGCCGGTGGCGACGGCGGTGCCGCCGTCGGCGGCCACGTCGAGTTCGTCGACGAGGGCGTCGACCAGTCGGTCCTCCATCCGCTCGACCAGGAGCGGGAAGATCAGGTCGTAGTAGACCCCGTACTGGCCGACGTAGTAGTGCATCGGCATGTCGAGCAGGTCGTGGATCTTCCCGATCCGCGCGCGGTTGCGGAAGTACTCGCGGTCGTAGGTCCCGTCCGCGAGGGTCACCAGGTAGGCGGATTGGGTCTCCTTGAGCTGTTCGACGCTCTTCTCCGAGCGGCCGATGATCTCCTTGGTCCCGTCGTAGCCGGTGAGGTTGTCGTAGAACCGGTCCGCGATCTCGTCGGCGTGGTCCTCGAACAGCGGCCGGAGGTCCGCCAGCCGGTCGGCGTCCTCGCCCGTGAAGTTGATGAAGTCCTTGCGCCAGGCGATCTCGTCCTCGTCGATGTCGCACTCATCGAGGAGGGCGTCGGCGTCGACGAGGTGGTTGAGTCCCCCGTCGCCGAAGGAACCAGCGTCAGCCATACCGGTGCGTCGACCCCCTCCTATATAAGGCCAAAGCCGCGGGATTCATTGCTGATAATCGGTTCCTGTCTACCGATTAGACTGGTGACACCTCGCCCGGGTGGGGCTCGCCGAGGCGTCACTCGGAAAGCAGCGGTCGCCAGGCGTTGGCCCCGACGAGGACGCCACAGACGGTGATCGCAGCCGCGAGCGTCAGCGGCGAGAGGATGCCCGCGACGGCAGCCGGGATCGCGACCGCGTTGTACGAGCCGGCGAGCCAGAGGGTCTGCCGGGTCCGGGTGCCCGCCGCACGGGCCAGGTCGAAGGCCGTTTGCACCCGCGAGAGGTCGTCGTCGAGCACGGTGACGTCGGCGGCGTCGGCGGCGAGTGCCGTCCCCCCGCCGAGCGAGATGCCGAGGTCGGCGGCCGCGAGCGCGGGCGCGTCGTTCGTCCCGTCGCCGACCATCGCGACCGACCCCCGGGCCTGCAGGCGGCGGACGGTGGCTGTCTTGCCAGCCGGACCGATGCCGGCGAAGACGTGCGCGACGCCCGGGTGGTCGGCGATCGACGCCGCGGCGGCGCGGTCGTCGCCGGTCAGGACGACCACTTCGCGCCCCGCGTCGGCGAGGGCGGCGACCGTGGCGTCCCAGTCGTCCCGAGGGCTGTCACCGACGACCACGATCCCCTCGGCGGCTCCGTCGCGACCGACGAGGACCGGAAGGCGACCGTCGTCCCGCGCGGCCTCGGCACGGGACGCGAGGTCCGCGGGGACTGTCCAGTCCCGGTCCGTGAACAGGCTCGGCGCGCCGACGAGGACGGTCGCGCCGTCTACCGTCCCGGAGACCCCGCGGGCGTGGCTCTCGAAGCGCTCGACGGTCGCGTCGCTCGCGACCGTCCGGCCGCCGTCCGTGCTGGCGTCAGCCGTCGATTCCACATCCTGCCGCGGGCCGAAGGCGTCCGCGATGGCCACTGCTGCGGGGTGGGCAGCGCGTGCCTCGAGGGCCCCGGCGGCGGCGAGCAGGTCCTCGGGGGCGTCGGCCTCGAAGACCGTCATCCGGCCCGTCGTCAGCGTCCCCGTCTTGTCGAAGACGACGACGTCGACGTCCCGCAGGCGCTCGAAGATGGTCTCGTCGAAGACGACGATGCCCCGCTCGAGGGCGGCCCGGATGTTCGTCGCGACCGACAGCGGCGTCGCCAGCCCGACGGCCCACGGACTCGCCACGAGGACGGCCCCGAGGCCCGCGAGGAGGGCGACGGGGCCGGCGGCGCCCAGCGCGTACGCGGCCCCCGCAGCGAGGACACCGAGGACGGCGACGACCGGGAGTGCGATCGACGCGAGCCGGTCGGCGCTGCGCTGGACGCCGTGGTCGGCCCGCTGGAGTTCCCAGACGGCCGCGGTGAGCCGGTCGATGCTGCTGGTCACCGCGTCGTCGATCCGGAGGACCGCCGCGCCCTCCGTGACGATCGAGCCTCCGAGGACCTCGTCGCCGGCCCGCTTGGTGACGGGGAGGGACTCGCCGGTGACGACGGCCTCGTCGACGGCACAGGGCCCCTCCTCGACGGTGCCGTCGACGGGAACGCGCTCGCCCTCGCGGACGAGGACGCGGTCGCCCGGCGCGAGCTCTTCGACGGCGACCGACCACGTGGTCCCGTCGGGGCCGTACCGGGTCGCCTCGCTGACCCGCGAGACGGTGAGGTCGGTCAGCCGGTCCATCGCCCGGCGCTTGACGAGCGTCTCGTAGAAGATGGCCGCAACGACGACCGCCGCGATGACGACGGTGGCGTCGAAGAAGACGTCCGTGCGGCCCAGCAGGGCGGCGAGCGTACTGTATGCCAGCACGACTGCGAGCGTCGTCGCGACGAGCAGGTCGGTGTTGGGCTGGCGCATCCGCAGGCTGACGAGCGCGCCGCGCAACAGCGGCATGCCGGCGAACAGGAGGACGACCCCCGTGATGAACAGGAAGAAGGGCAACATGAGGAGCCCCTCGAGGGTGCTAAACCCGAACTCGGTGCCGAAGGCGGCGAGCCACTCGATCCCGAGGACCTCGCCCAGGTGGGCGGGGTAGATGGAGACCACGTACGGCAGGAGGAGGAAGCTGGCGAAGAGGACGCCCGCGGCGTACCGGTAGCCGATGAGGTCGTCGAAACCCCGCTCGCGCTCGCGCGGGTGGACGGTCGGATCGTCGCGGTCCCCCTCCATCGCGTGGGAATCGACGGGCGAGGACTCGCGGGGGCGCGCCGTGTAGCCAAGCGTCGTCAGGCGCTCGCAGAGCGCCTCCGGGGACGTGACTGCCGGGTCGTACTCGACCCCGACGGTCTCGGTGACGTAACTCGCCTCCGCACCCACTACCCCGGGCGTCGACTCCGCCCGGCCCTCGAGGAAGGCCTCGCACGTGGCACAGTGCATGCCCTCGACCCGGAGGAAGGTCACCTCGATGGACCCGGCGTCGTCCCCCGCCCCGTCGCCTCCCTCACCCGTTCCCTGGAGGGTGGACGCGGTGGCCCCGAGCCCGTCGGCCCCCTCGTCGGGGGCGTCGGGCAGGGTCGTTGCGACCTCGCGACAGCCGGCCGAGCAGTACCGGGTGCCGTCGTCCGCCGTGACGGCGCTGGCCGAGAGGCGCTCGCCACACAGGGCACACGTCCCCCTGGTGTCATCGGCCACCGTGGCTCACCTCGGACGTGGACCGCCGCGTGCCAGGTGGCGACAGACGGGGGCCGACAACGGTCGAACCTCGCTGCATTGCCGGGGGGTTCGACCCCCAGCCAGTAAACGTCCGCGACTCGCGGCCGCTCGGCCGCGGCCGCTCGTCGACCTCAGTTGGCCGTCGCGGCGAAGGTGACCTCGACGGTCGCGGAGACGGTCACGTCCTGGGGATCGACGGTCGTCCCGCCGCCCCCGTCCGCCGCCATGGCGACCTCGGCGTGGTAGGGGTTGACGCTCGTCTCCCGGGAGGCGGCACGCTGGACGCCCCCGAGCTGGAGGTTCGTCGAGTCGGCGATGACCGCGGCCTCGCCGCGGGCGTCCTCGACGGCGGTCCGGATGGCGTCGTCGCGGACCTCGTCGCGACGCTCGGACGAGAGGGTGTAGCGGACGCCGCCGACGTCGTCGGCACCGCCGTCGACCGCGGCGTCGATGAGACTCCCGACCTCGTCGACGTCCTCGAGCGTCACCTCGAAGGACTGCTCGCCCACGTAGACGGGCTCGCCGTTCCCGTTGTCGGGCCGCCGGTCCTGGTGGATGTTGTAGTGCTGGGTCTGGACGTCTTCTTCGGGGACGCCGAAGTCGGCGAGCGTGTCCCTGAGTTGGGACGCGCCGGCGGCGATTTCGTCACTGACGTTCGCTGCGTCCGGACCCCGTGCCGTCACCGAGAGCCGAACGACCGCGGCGTCCGGGCTCGCGTCAACCTCTCCGGTGCCGGCGACTGCGACTGTCCGTGTGTCGGTACTGTTGGGCGCCGTCTCCGTGGCCGCCATCCCGACGCCGACCGCGACGGTCGTCACGGTCAGGACGGCCAGGACGGCCGCGACGAGTGTGTTCCGTTGCATACGGAATGTGAGACGGCGGCTGGGGGCAAAGGCGTAGCGCAGACTCAAACGCGCGTTTGACGCTTCGGCTCCGGCAGCCTAGCTTCCGGTGGTCGTCCCCTGGTCGGTCGCGTCTGCCTGCGCCGCCCCGTCCGCGTCGGCTTCGTCCTCGTCTGCCTCCACTTCCTCCGCCACCTCAGTCTCGTCCGCGTCGACTTCGTCCTCGTCTGCCTCCGCTTCCTCCGCCGTCTCGGGTTCGGCCTCGTCGGCGCGGTCGAGTGCCTCGTCGAGTGCCCGCTCGCGCTGGCGAGTCTCTTCGTCCTGGGCCTGCTTCTCGCGTCCCTCTTTCGTGTCTGCCATACGCGAGTGCAGGCCGCCCACGTGGTTATCCCTGTCGACGACCCCGGCAACGCGTCGGGTTTCGGCCACTCACTGGCCCGCTGCCGGCCTGGGGCGGGTCGGTGCCACGCGGACCTAGGCTTTTCGACGCCCGGCCCGTCGACTCGGTATGGTCGAGCAACTGTCCCGCCTGCGCGGGCTGCCGGACCGACGCCCGCTGGTCTCGCTGGGACTGTCCGTCGCGGCCTGCCTCGTCGTCGGATCGTCCGGATCCATTTTCACCGCGATGGGCCTCCGTTCGTGGTATCCATCGCTGACGGAACCGGCGTTTGCGCCGCCGAGCTGGGTCTTCGGGCCGGCCTGGACGACGCTGTTCGTGCTGATGGGGGTGGCCGCCTGGCTGGTCTGGCGTGGGGCGGTGGGGTCGGAGGCGGACGCCGCGCGGACCGCGCTCGTCGCGTTCGCGGGGCAGTTCGTCCTGAACGTGGCCTGGTCGGCGGCCTTCTTCGGCCTGCAGTCGACGACGCCGGGGCTCGTGGTGGTCGTCGCGCTCTGGCTCGCCATCGCGGTGACGATCTGGCTGTTCGCCCGCGTCGATCGACGGGCGGCCGCGCTACTGGTTCCCTACCTCGCCTGGGTCACCTTCGCCACCTACCTCACCTACGGGTACTGGGCCCTCAACTGAGCGGCCGGTCTGGACCCGCGACAATCGGCACGGACTTTATCGCCCTCGGCGACGAACGTCCACACATGACAGTGGAGGGGTTGAAGGAGTACGGATTGACGGAGATGTCAGACGAACAGGTCCGGGACTTCCTCTCGAACCAGGGGATGGGCGTGCTGGGGCTCCCGGCGGCCGACGCTCCCTACCTGTTGCCCATGGCCTTCGGGTACGACGGGGACGAACGGCTCTACTTTGCGTTCTTCGTGGGCGAAACGAGCCGGAAGCGCGACCTGAGTGCGGAGACCGAGACGGCGCGCTTCCTGGTCTACAGCGCCGACTCCCCGTTCTTCTGGGAGAGCGTCATGCTGACGGGGACGCTGTCCGAAATTCCGGGCGAGGAGTGGGCGAAACACGACGCCGCGATGGACAACGCGTGGTACCTCGAACTGTTCGAGCGTGCCGAGTCGCCCGGAACCCTCCGGCTCTACGAGTTCGCGGTCACGGACCAGCGCGGCCTCAAGTACACGGGCCTGCCGCCGGGGCTTCGCGACGAGGAGGCCTGACCGGACACCCCGACTCGGCCGCGTCCCGCCCGATCAGCGCGGCACTTCGCGGCGACCGGACACCGACGTCGGCTCGAGCCGGTAGAAGCGAAAGGTGATCTCCTCGGTCGGCCGGTCGAAGATGTCGACGAGCGGGATCTCCACGCGGCTGAGCCCCTGCATGGCGTCGGACCCGATGCCCGACTCGGTCACCTCCTGGAGCTGTCCCCTGGCGACGACGCTGTGCCACCCCGCGTCGGTCTCGCGGTGGACCACCAGCGAGACGGGCCGCCGGTCCTCGACGTACCCCGCCTTCTCGCCGTCGGCAGCGATCCCCAGCCGGAAGTAGAACGCCCCCGATGCCTCGTCGTAGCCATAGGAGACCGGAAGCGAGTACGGTGCCTGGCCGACGCCGGTACCGAAGGAGAGCACTCCGGTCCCGCCCACGCCGAGGAACGACGCGCGGTCGTCCTCGTCGAGTTCGACTGTGTCAGTGCTGGCCATACCCAACGTTCTCCGGCCGGTCCCATAAGCGGTGTGTGCCCCGTCCCCGATTCAGACGAGCAGGACCGGGCGTTCCGTCGAGCCGAGCACCCGGTTGGCGACGCTTCCGACGTGGTCGCCCGTCTGGGTCCGGCCCTGGAAGCCGAGGACGAGCACGTCGGCGTCGACGTCGTCGGCGTAGGCGACGATCTCCTCGTGTGGCGTCCCGTGACTGCACCGCGTCTCGACCGGGACGCCGTCGGCCTCGGCGACGTCCTCGATTTCGTCGAGGACGGCCCGCGCCCGGTCCTCGATCTCGTCGAGGACCAGTTCGGCGCTGCTCAGCGCCGGTTCCCCGTACCGATCCGTGTTCACCACGTCGATCGCGTACACTGTCCCACCGTACTGTTGTGCGAGGTCGACGCCGAACTCAACGGCCCGGTTTGCCGGGTCGCTGCCGTCCGACGCGACGAGAATTCTTTCGTACACGTGAAAGCCTCCACTGACGACTACGTTCCCGGTCGGGAAAGTACCAGAGGTCGTCCTCGTGAGATGGTAACAGTCGCGTATGGACGTGGTCGCATCGCTCCGCAGACGGCCGGTCAGTGTTCGACGGCGACGCCCTGCTCTTCGGCCTGCACGTAGGTGTCCTCGAACTCCTGGATGAGCTGGCCCATCTTCGCGTACCAGTCGTTGAGCGTCCGCTGCATGTCGTCGGCGATCTGCTCGGCGTCGACGGGGCGGTAGACGTGGTAGTACCCGCCCTGGTCGTAGTTGACCTGTTCTTTCTGGATGAAACCGGCCTGCATGAGTCGCTGGACGGACCGGTAGGCCGTCGACCGCTCCCGGTCGACTCGCTCTGCGATCTCGTCGACCGTCAGGCGGTCTTCGGCGTCGACCAGGACGCCGAAGACCTGCCGGTCGAGCGACTTCAGCCCGTGGAAACACCCCAGCAGATCCTCACACTCCATGTCCTGCTGGAGGTGGTGGACGATTGAATCGGTCATCAACCGACGTTAGTGGGGCCGGGCCAAAAGGCTTGCGTACATTCCACAACACTGCGTCCCGGCGGGGTCGGTACCCGGCCCGGGACGAGCCGACTTGCCACCTGACGAAAGGGTCGTCATAGATACCGGCAAAATCTACACCACCATTTTTCGGCAGAATTGTTGAAATAGAACAATACTATATGCCTGCCACCACGACACGTCGCGGTGTGCGGTCACGCGGGCCGGACGCCGAGTCGGCCCGCGTGCCCTCAGTCTGCGACCGTCGTGGCCGTCCCGTTGTCGCGGGCCTGGATGGCCCGGATGCTGCTGAAGACGACTGCTCCCGCGACCATCACCGCCGAGGCGACGATCAGCAGGAGGCTGATCTCCTGGGCCCAGGGGAGCTGGAAGTACTTCCCCGCTTCCTGGATCGCGACTGCGACCGCACCACCCAGGAGCATCAGGCCGAAGTAGATCTTGATGCCCTCCTCGTCGACCAGGCTGGTGGCCGCGGAGCCGACGCGGGCGCCCAGGGCGCTCCCCGCCAGCAGGGGCACGACGATGTTGAGGTTGACCGCGCCGAGCTGTGCGTACAGCAGGCTGCCGATCCCGCCCGAGAAGACGATCTCGAACAGGTCGGTGCCCACCGCGATCGGCACCGGGACGCCGATCAGGTAGAACAGGGCGGGCATGCGGATGAAGCCGCCGCCGACGCCGAGCAGCCCCGAGAGGAGGCCCGTGGCGAAGGCGACCGCGAGGATCATCCACAGCGAGACCTGGACCCCGCCCCGCAGCGTCAGCATGGGTGGGAGGCGGTAGCTCTGGATCTTCTTGGCGATGTCGGGGATGTCGTCCGGGTCGACCTCGTCGTCCGCGGCGTCGTGGTCGACGCCGCCACCGCGACCCTTCAGGGCCTCGTATGAGACGAACAGGCCGATCCCGCCCAGCAGGCCGACGTAGATCACGCTGATGACGCTGCCCGCGAGACCGAGTTCCTCGAGGTAGACGACCATCTCCTTGCCGACCTCGATACCGATCGTCGTCCCGATGATCATCGAGACGCCGAGTTTGTAGTCGACCTGCCCGAGGTCGCGGTGCTTGAGCGTCGCGATCACGGCCGTCCCGAAGACGAACGCGAGCCCGCTCCCGACGGCCACCCGCGACGGGTAGCCCATGACGAGCAGCGCTGGCGTGACGAGGAACGACCCGCCCATCCCGAAGAACCCGAACAGGATGCCGATGAGCAGGCCGAAGGCGACGAACATCGCCGGGAGCGCCATATCGGCGCTCAGGAACGCTTCGATCATTGGTCCGTGAGTGCCGCCGTCACGCGGGGTCCGACGGCCGAGGTCAGCACGCCGTACCCGACGTAGAGGATGATTGCCTCCACCAGGACGGCCCCGACGGTCGCGAGGGCGTCGAGGGGGAGTGCCGACACCGAGATCATTGTTCGCTCACCGGGTCTTCCGTGGGACGGTACAATCTTGTGCAATCCATGGGATTCTACTCGACTCCACGTAGCCCACTCGACCCCTTAACGGTTTTGGGATGACCGTACAATACTATAGCCACGTGGCCAACGCGTAACGTATGAAAAGCTACGCGGGACCGAGCAGCGTCGTGACGCCGTAGCCGAGCGCCAGGGAGACGACGAGCGAGGCGATCCAGGCGAGGACCGTCCGGGAGAGTTTCGCGGCACTCGTCCCGCCTGCCCCGCTGACCGCGAGGCCGCTCCCGACGATGGCGCTGACGACGATCTCGTTGAACGAGACCGGGACGCCCAGCAGGATCGCCACCTGTGCGACGGCGAAGGAGGGCACGAGCGCGGAGATCGACCGCCGTGGCCCCAGCGAGGCGTAGTCCTGGGCGAGCGCCTTGATCATCCGCGGAGCGCCCGTCCAGGAGCCCACGAGGATGCCCAGGCCGCCGCCGACGAGCACCGCTGCGAGCGGGACGGCGTAGTCGTCGAGCAGCGGCACCAGCGGCCCCACTGCCAGCCCCACCTGACTCCCGCCCGCGGAGAAGGCGACGAGGCCACCGAGGACGAGCAGGAACCGGTTCAGCGCGGCTCGCTGGTCGCGCTGGACGTCCCGCCGGACGAGGGCCGCCACGAGGACGGCCAGGCCAAGGGAGACACCCGCCCGTGCGACCATCGGTGACGCCGGCACGGAGCCAGCAATTGTTGCAGCTATCGACGACGCATCGCCTGGCGGGGCGAGGATCGTGAACTCGACGTTGGCGACCACCGCGCCCACGAGGCCGCCGAGGACGGGGACGCTGACGTCCTCGGGCACGTCCTCACGCGGGAGCACGCTCGCGAGCGCGTACGCGACGCCGCCTCCGAGTGGCGGCGTCAGGATCCAGAGGGCGACGATCTGCTGGTACTTGGCCCAGGCCGGGTCGCCGCCTAGCGCGAGTCCGACGCCGACGATGGCCCCGGTGACGGTGAAGGCCGTCGCGATGGGGTACCCGGTGAAGATGCCGACGAGCATGAGGCCCGCGCCGACGGTGAGGGCCAGGATCACCCCGGAGGCCGGGAGCGACACGCCGTGGATCAGCCCGGTCCCGACCGCCTCGGAGACGTTGCCGCCCTGCAGTGCGGCCCCGAGCAGGCCGAGGACGCCGACGAGCAGCGCGGCCCGGAGCACGGAGATGGCGTTGGCACCGACGGCCGGGGCGAACGGCGTCGCGCCGCTCGACCCCGCGCCGATCACCCAGGCCATCACCGCACTGGCGAGGACGGCGATCGCGAGCGTGAGGACTGTCGTGATGTCGATCATGGAGGGGGGGGGTACCGGAGAATTCGCGGGTCAGTCGGCGGTGGTGGCCGCGCCCTCGTCGGCCGCGCGCCTGCTCCGCCAGACGCCCTGCGCGTAGGCGCCGAGGAACATCCCGGCGATGCCCCAGAGGATGGTCACGTTGCCGACGCCGAGGCTGGCGTAGGCAGCGCCGGGACAGATCCCGGTGAAGCCCCAGCCGACGCCGAAGATGGCGCCGCCGAGCACGACGTTGCGGTCGAAGGACTTCAGCCGGCGGGTGTACTCGGCGCCGGTCAGCGGTGCGGACGCTCCGAACCGCGTCGCGATCTGGAAGACGACGCCGGTCGTCACGGCCGCACCGCCCATGACGAACAGCAGGCCGAAGTCCTCGAGCTGGAGGAAGTCGAGGACGACCTCGGGGCGAGCCATGTGGCTGAAGCCGAGGCCGAAACCGAAGATCAGGCCGCCGAGGAGGATCAGCGGCATGAACAGGGGACTTCTGCGGACGCTCACGGCGTCACCCCCATGGCCTGCACGGCGAGTGCGGTTCCGATCGCCACGAACAGGAAGGTCGCGACGTTCACGATCGACGTCTGCGAGACCGAGCCGACGCCACAGACCCCGTGGCCGGACGTACAGCCCTTGCCGACGCGGGTCCCGATACCGACGAGGACCCCGCCGGCGAGCAGGCGCCACCACTGGACGTCGGTCTGCCAGAGGGTCACGCCCGCGACCTCGTACAGTTCGCCGGTCGTCCCGCCCTGGTAGAACGGAACCGATAGCAGGCCGGACTGGACGGTCACCGCGAAGATCGCCGCGCCGAGGACGATGCCCAGCGTGAACACGATTCGCCAGTCGCGCGAGGTGACGTACTTGTGCTGCTGGAAGCGCTCGGCGTCGGAGACGTACGACAGCGTCGACTCGAGGAAGGTACTCGCGCCGGCGATGATCCCGGTGCCGAGGTAGATCACCGCAGCACCGAGGCCGACGAGGATGCCGCCGATGGCGTACCTGCCGATCCCGTGGGGGAACAGGTCGGCCACCGCCAGCCCGAGTACGGCGTCTGTCAGTACCGTCAGCGGAGCACCAGTCACGTTAGTCTCCGGTCAGCGCGTCCTGGCTGGCTGCGCAGTTGTTCGGCCCGAGCTCGAGTTCGAAGGCCTCCGCGTCGTCGATGGTCTGCTGGCCGAGGTTCGTCGCGATGATGTCCTCGTAGTTCGCGGGCCGGGGCGGCATGTCCGAGAGGATCAGGTCCACGAAGTCGTCCTCGTCCATGGTGAGCGCGTCCATGTCAGCGACGAGGTCGCCGAGCGGCGCCGTGTACGTGCCGTCGGCCGCGGGCTCGGCCGCGTCGCTGAAGTGCGCACCGCCGATCAGCGTGTCGTCGGGCAGGGACAGGACCCGCTCCTGGAGGGTCTCGTAGAGCATCCGGGCCGCGTCCGGTGCGCCCTCGTCGCCCTCCTCGAGGTCGGGCCGGGCGACGCTCTCGACGAACAGGCCGTCGCCGGTGGCGAGTAGCGAGTCGCCCACCAGGTAGGAGGTCATCCCGGTCGTGTGGCCGGGCGTGTGGATGGCCTCGATCGTCGCCGCGCCCACGGTGAACGTGTCGCTGTCGTCGGCCGTCGCGAGGACGTCGTCGTAGGTGACGCCGCGGGGGACGGCCGCTTCGGGGATCACGCCCTCGACGCCCTCGTCGTCGAGTGCACGCACGCCCGAGATGTGGTCCGCGTGGATGTGCGTATCCAGGCCGAAGCGAAGCGTCGCACCGAGTTCTTCGGCGTCGGCGAGGTACCGCTCCGTGAAGTTCCGGAGCGGGTCGATCACGGCCGCCTCGCCGTCGGAGACGAGGAGGTAGCCGAGACACCCACTCGAGGGGCGCTGGTACTGGTACAGGTCGCCGGGGCCGTCGTAGCCCTCGACTGCGACTCGCTCGTAGATCTCGGCCCAGCCGTTCATCCCCTCCGCGAGGTTCACGGCGTCCATATCGCGTTCCTCCTTGAGCACGCCCGCAACGTACTCGCTCGAGCCGCCCTTGGCGCAGACGACCACGGTCGGGTCGCCCTCGGGGATCCGGTCGAGCAGTTCCTCGTCCGGGTCGTCGAGGAACTCGAAGTAGGGCACGTTCAGGGTCTCGACCGACTCGCCGTCGATCGCCCACTCCTCGTGTTCGCTCGCGACGCGCGTGTCGAGGATCGTGACCGGTTCACCCGCGTCGATCTTGGCCTTCAGCGTTTCGGGCTCCATCGACGCGACGTCCGCGTCGGGAGTCGGGAACTCTGGCTCACTCATCGTGTGTGGTCTGCCATACCCGACAGGGCCACATAAGGCTTTGCATAGAAGTCCGCAATTTGCACAATACTCTGCTCCCGGCGCAACTCCAGAATGGTGGGTATGGGTGTTACTGGCGGCGGACTGCCCCACTTCTATAGGATCACCTGCGCACATTAGTGCACGCGCTGCCCACGGACCAACACACTTTTGCCCTCTCCTCCAATATTGCACGACACGTCCAAGACGGACGGAATTCACCATGGCAACGGAATACGACGTCACCACGACACTCGACGTGAAAGGACAGAGCTGCCCGATGCCGGTCGTCAAGACCAGGCAGGGGGTCGACGACCTCTCGCCGGGCGAGGTGCTCGAGGTTCTCGCGACCGACTCGGGCAGCGTGAGCGACATCGCCGGCTGGGCCAACTCGACGGACGACGTCGAGTTGCTCGACCAGAACGAGGGCGCGGACGTGTACACGCACTACGTCCGCAAGGTCGAGTGATGAGTACCGACGCATCCACGGCGGGCGAGTCGGCGGCCGAGGAGGCGGACCTCGCGGCCCTGCGCGCACGCGTCGACGACCTCGAAGCGCAACTCGCCGAGGTCGACGCCGACGCCGACGCCGGCGACGGCCAGCGCAGCATGACCATCATCGCCACGAAGGGGAGCATGGACATGGCGTACCCGCCGCTGATCCTCGCCAGCACCGCTGCGGCCTTCGGCTGGGACGTCGTCGTCTTCCACACCTTCTGGGGCCTCGACGTGCTCCACGAGGAGAAGTCCGAAAACCTGCAACTCAGTGCCGTCGGCAACCCGAGCATGCCCATGCCCAACGCGCTCGCCGCGTTGCCCGGCATGGACCGGCTGGCCACGCGCATGATGCAGAAGAAGATCGACGAGAACGGCACGGCCTCGATCCAGGAACTGATCGACGTCTCCCTCGAGTCGGGCGTCGACCTCCAGGCCTGCCAGATGACCATGGAGCTCATGGACTACGACGACGCGGACATGATCGACGGCGTGACCACGCAGGTCGGCGCCGCCACCGCCCTCGAGCACATGGCCGACGCCGACGTCCAGCTCCTCGTCTGAGGCCGTTTTTGCGGCGTCGATACCTTCGACTTCCGCCGATTCGACGAGAGAGTCGCTACCAGCCCGGACGTTAGCGATTTCCCACCACGTCGACGGGCCGCCGTCACCCCGCCGGCTCAGGACCGCCGGCCGCAGGTGTCGACGCCGAGCAGGGAATACACCAGGCACGTCCTGGTGAGTGCGGTCCCGACCAGGACCACGCCGACGATGACGGCGGCGACGCCGATTGCACTCGCGGTCTCGATCAGTCCGCCGAGGACCGCCAGGCCGACGATGCCGATCACGGCACCGACGACCAGTCGCACGAGCCTGTCCGGGGTACCGACGTTGGTCTCCATACCCACTACGACGCACTTCTCGTGGAAAAGGGTACTGTGGGCTCCCAGCGACCGGGAATCGGTCTGGCCTAGTGCGCCTCGACCGCCCGCCTCCATCGCGCCGGGAGCCGGGCGTACACCGACGCGTTGTGCGCCAGCGCGTCGACCGTCGTGTACTCGTCGACGGCGTGGGCGGTGTCGGGGCCAAGGGCGAACTCGACGGTCGGGATGCCGGCGTTCCGGAGAGTCTTCGCGTCCCCGCCGCCCGTCGCACTCCGGCGGTAGAGCCGCTGCCCGGTCACGTCCTCGGCCGTCCCTGCGACGGCTTCGACGAGCGGGCTGTCGACGGCTTCGGCCGTGCCGACGCTCCAGGACGCGTCGGCGATCGTGACGCCCTCGCAGTCGGCCGCGCAGGCCCGGAGATCCGCGAGCACGTCCGCCGTGTTTACGCCGGCGGTCAGCCGGACGTCGAGTTCGGCGCGCGCGGTCCGCGGGACGCTGTTGACGGCCTCCCCGCCCTCCATCATCCCCAGATTGATCGACGGGTACGCGAAGAGGTCCCGGGCCGTCGTCTCGCCCATCGTCGGCGCGTAGAAGGCGACCGACTCGTCGACGATCGGCGTCAGCCGGTCGTCGATCGACAGCGGTCGGGACCCGAAGCGCTCGCGGATCGTCTCGACGGCGGCGTAGAGCCGGTCGATGGCGTTGGTCCCCAGCGGCGGGCGCGACCCGTGGGCCGCCTCGCCGGTCGCCTCGAGAGTCAGCCAGATGCTCCCGCGGTCGGCGACGGTCACCGAATCCCGGTCGGCGTCGCAGGTGGGCTCGCCGATCACGCAGGCGTCGGCGTCGAGCCGGTCGGCGGCCAGGACGGCCGGGAGACCCGCGTCGCCACCGACCTCCTCGTCGCTGACGAGGGCGAACAGGAGCGTGACGGGTGGTCTCGTGTCCGTCTCGACGTACGCTTCGAGCGCGGCGAGCATCGCCCCCACTGGCCCCTTCATGTCTGCCGCCCCTCGCCCGTAGAGCCGGTCGTCGACGCGCTCGCCGAGCGGATCGTGCGTCCAGGCAGCCGCGTCGTAGGGCACCGTGTCGAGGTGCCCCAGCAGGCAGAGGGTCTGGGACCGCTCGCCCGGGAGCGTCGCCAGGAGGTTCGGCTTCGTCGGATCGACCGCGTGGCGCTCGAGGTCGACCGGCCAGTCCGCGAGGAGCCCCGCGACGTCGTCCACGATGGCCTGCGTGTCGCCGGGTGGATTTGCGGTGTCGACGCCGACGAGGTCGCGAGCGAGGTCCACCGCACGCTCGCGGTGGGCGGCCACGTAGTCGGCGACCGCGGCGGCTGTGCCGGTCACTCCAGCTTCCCCTCGAGGACGCGTGCCGCCGTCAGGACCGGGTCCCAGGTCGGGCTGAACGGCGGCGCGTACGCCAGGTCGAGGTACTCGAGTTCGTGGACGGTCAGCCCCGCGTGTAGCGCCGTCGCCACGGTGTCGATGCGCTTTGCGCCCTCGCGCCCGACGACGCTCCCGCCGAGGACCCGTTCGCTCTCGCGGTCGGCAACGAGGGTGACCGTGATCTCCTGGGAACCCGGGTAGTAGTGCGCCCGCGAGGAGGCCGTGATCTCAACGGAGACGGGGTCGAAGCCGGCCTCCCGCGCTCGCTCCTCGTCGACGATGCCGGTCCGGGCGGCCCCGAGGTCGAAGGCCTTGACGATGGCCGTCCCCGCGATCTCGCCGACCTCGGTCGGGGAGCCGGTGACGGTCTGCCCGATCGCACGCCCCGCGCGGTTGGCCGTCAGCGCGAGGGGCACGTGGTCGGGCTCGCCGGTCACGACGTTCGTCGCGTCGGCGCAGTCCCCGGCCGCGTAGACGTCCTCGGCGTTCGTCCGCCCGTACTCGTCGGTCGCGATGGCGCCGGTCGGGCCGACGTCGATGCCCGCCGACTCAGCCAGGTCGGTGTTGGGCGCGACGCCGACGCCGACGATGACGATGTCCGCGGCGACCGACTCGCCACTCGCGGCTTCGCCGCTCGTTCGGGGCGTCTCCGACGCCCCGCTCTCCAGGTCGACCGCAGTCACGGCGTCGTCGCCCGCGAACCCCTCGACGGCGGTGTCGAGGTGGAGGTGGACCCCCTGCTCCGTGAGGTGGTCCTCGACGACCTCGGCGACCGACTCGCCGAAGGGCTGGAGGACGTGGGGGAGCATCTCGAAGAGCTGGACCGACAGGCCACGGGCGTCGAGGGCCTCGGCCATCTCGATGCCGACGTATCCGCCGCCGACGATGGCCGCAGACTCGGCCCCGGATTCGGACACGTACTGTTCGATGGCGCCCGCCTCGTCCATGTCGTGGATCGTGAAGACCCCCTCGAGGTCGAGGCCCGGGAACGGCGGTTCGATGGCGCTGGCGCCCGTCCCGAGCAATAGCTCGCCGTAGGCCTGTTCGACGGTGTCGCCGTCGTCGGTCGCGACGGTGACGGTCTTCGCGTCGGTGTCGATTCCGACGACCTCGTGGTTCGTCCGGAGGTCGATGTCGCGTTCCTCGCGGAACTCCTCGGCGGTGACCTGGACGAGGTCGTCCAGGCGCTCGATATCGCCCTTGACGAAGTAGGGCATCCCGCAGGCTGCGTAGGACACCCAGTCGCCCTGCTCGAAGGCGATCACCTCGCGATCGGGGTCCTCGCGCTTTGCCTTGCTCGCCGCACTCATTCCGGCCGCGTCGCCACCGACGATCACGAAGGGATCGGCCATACGTGACTGTCCCCGTTCGGCGCAAAAAGGATTACCCGGATTTGACAAGACTGGACCCACCCGCCAGAAGGTTCGTCTACCTGGCCACAGTACTTTCACCCATGAGCACCGAGGACTGGCGGACCGCCATCGAACGGCAGCGCGAGCAGAAGGACCGCTACTTCCGGGAGGACCCCCACTCGCCGATTCCGCCCGACGAGCGCGAGGCGTTCGACGGGCTGTCGTACTATCCCCCGGATCCCGACCTCCGGTTCGAGGTCCCACTCGACGAGCACGACGAGAAAGAGCACGTCACGGTTGCGACGAGCACCGAGGGCGAACAGGAGTACGTGCGGTGGGGCGAGTTCCACGTCACGGTCGACGGCGAGGACGTGCGGATCCAGGCCTACAAGGCAGCGCCCGACGAGGACCGTCTCTGGGTGCCCTTCCGCGACGCCACCAGCGGCGAGGAGACCTACGGCGCGGGGCGGTACCTCGACCTCGAACCCGAGCACCACCGGACGGCCGACGGCGACTGGCTCCTCGATTTCAACGAGGCGTACAACCCGACGTGTGCCTACTCGGACAGATACGAGTGTCCGCTCCCGCCGGGCGAGAACTGGCTGTCGGTCCCGATCGAGGCCGGCGAGCGGGCCTTCGACTGACGCCGGTCGGGGTCTGAGGCACCGGGCCTAAGACCCTCGGCGCCGTCGAGTCGTGTACGATACATCCAATGGTCGACCAGATCACCGCAACCGAACTGGCCGAGCGACTCGACGGGGACGACTCGTTCACGCTCTTCGATACCCGTCCCGCGGACGGGTTCGAGAGCTGGCACCTCTCTGGTGCGGTGAACGTCCCCTACGATCCGCGCGAGGGCCTCGACGCCGACGACCTGGGCCGCGTGCGCGACGCTGCCGGGGACGGCGACGTGGCCGCCATCTGCGGGAAGGGCCTGACTTCGACGCCGTTCGCCTTCGACCTCGAACAGCAGGGATACGAGGACGTGACGGTCGTCAAGGGTGGCATGGAGGACTGGGGTGCCCTCCACGAGGCCGTCCCGATCGAGACTGACCGGGCGGACCTCGTCGTCCGGCAGGTCCAGCGCCGCGGGAAGGGCTGTCTGGGCTACGTCGTCGGCGACGCCGCCACGGGCGCGGCCGCCGTCGTCGACGCGACGCGTCGCATCGACGCCTTCGAGGTCGCCGCCGAGGAGGCGGGCCTGACCATCGAGCGGGTGATCGACACGCACGTCCACGCCGACCACCTCTCGGGCGGCCGCGCGCTCGCGGACGCGCTGGACGTCCCCTACCACCTCGGCGCGAACGCGAGCGAGCGCGACGTGGCCTGCGACTACGAACCCGTCGCGGACGGCGACGAACTCGCGGTTGGCGACGTGACGCTTCGGACCATCAACGCACCCGGCCACACGACCGAGATGGTCAACTTCGTCGTCGACGACGAACTCCTCCTGTCGAGTGACACGCTGTTCGTCGAGAGCGTCGGGCGCACCGAACTCCAGTTCGGCGACGAGGGTGCCCAGGAGGGGGCGCGACTGCTCTACGAGACGCTCCACGAGAAACTCCTGGCGCTCCCTGACGAGACGGTCGTCCTCCCGGGCCACGTCTCCGTCAGCGCGGACAACCGCTTCGAGCACGGCGAACCCGGCCTGCCGATCGAGGCCACGATCGGCGACCTCCAGAACGACCTCGATCTGCTGGCCCTCGACGAGGACGCCTTCGTCGACCGCCTCACCGACGACGCGCCCGAGAAGCCCGCCAACTACGAGGCGATCATCGCGATCAATGCCTGTCGACAGTCGCTCCCGGGGACCGAGGAGGCGGCCGCCGAACTCGAGATAGGGCCGAACAACTGCGCTGCCTAGAAGAACGCGCTCGGGCCCTCGGTCAGGAACGGTCCCGTTCGAGCCGTTCCCGTCGCCGCTCGAATTCCTCGTCGCTCAGGTCGCCGCGGGCGTACGCCGTCCGGAGTTCCTGGATGGCACGATCGTTCGCCCCGTCCCGCCGAACGAGCGCCCGGTAGCCGAGGTAGGCGGCCCCGACGAGCACGGCCAGGAAGAGCAGTTGCATCACCGCCCCGAGGGCGAACAGCCAGGTCGGCGCGCTCCCGTCACTGCCCCACATGTGGCCCCATCCGTCGGCCATGCCCCATCCACCACCCATCGGGCCGACACCCATCATGCCGAATCCCATTCCGAGCGTGGGAAGGAGGACGACGACCGCGATCAGTCCCAGGACGATCCAGACGAGTCGTCGGTCGGTCGAGTTCGTGGACATCGTGATCACCGGTGAGCCGCGAGCGGACTCGGGCCCTACTCGTCTAAAGGAGTGGACTATTCAATGCAATTGTCATTACAAATCCGAAGCCACGGGAGAGATATCCATTCGATTCGAAGCTCATCACCGACTCGGATCCACGACTGGCCGAGCCAGCGGCGTCCGAATCGCGTGTCGGGTCGTCTGTGGACCGGGCCGCGCGCTGGGTCCGAATGGCGGCGTCGAAAACGCCCGGAACCCACGGATCCGACCGCGAGCGCGACTCTGACCGTCGGCGGGTGACCTGTGTGAGACGAGAACAACCGGTAGGAACCGTCAGGGGGCGTGGACCTCCTCCCGACGGGTGGATCCGGGTACCGCGATCGATGCAGGTCCGCCGGTCCACCAACCACACGATTAAGACTGTGCGCGTGGTAGTGTATGTAATGTCCTATACTATGCAATCGAAGGTGGCTGGCGAGTTCGACCGGGCCGTCGAGACGACGATGGCCGCCCTCGAGGACGAGGGATTCGGCGTCCTCTGTGACATCGACGTGCAGGCGACGTTCGCCGAGAAGCTCGGCGAGGAGTTCCGGCAGTATCGAATCCTCGGCGCGTGTAACCCGGCACTCGCCCACGAGGGCCTCACCGAGGATCTCGAACTCGGCGCCCTCCTCCCGTGTAACGTCGTCGTCTACGAAACCGGCGCGGGGGACGTCGTCGTGAGCGCGGTCGACCCGGAGCAACTGCTCGGCGTGGCCGACAACGAGGCGCTCGACTCCATCGCGACGGACGTTGGCGAGCGCTTCGAGCGCGTCCTCGAGGCGGTCACCGACGAACTCGGGCCGGTCTCAGAGGCCTGACCTCGATGGCCGCTGACCTCGACGCCCGGACCGTCCTTCTCCTGCTCCTCGGCGCGGTCATCGTTCTCCCGGCGCTCACCATGGGGATGGGATTCGGCGGTATGATGGGCTACGGCGGAATGGGCGGCTCTGGTGCTGGGGGCGGGATGTGGCCGCTCGTCGGCGTGTTCGTTCCGGTCGTCGTCCTCCTCGCCGTCCTCGTCGGTGGGTACCTTCTCGTCCGGGGAGGGACCGACGATGCGTCCGCTCGGAACCCAGCCATGGAGGAACTCCGCACGGCCTACGCGCGTGGTGACCTCACCGACGAGGAGTTCGAGGCGCGTCAAGAGCGTCTCTCCGAGTCCGAGTGACGTCGGCACTCGACGGCCCGCTCGTCGAACGCGGCGACTCCCGCGGCTAGTCGGCCGGCCTCGTGTCACCCGGAGAGGACACGCTCGGCAGACTCGGCACGGAGAGGTCGACCCGGCGGAGCAACTGGGCGTTTATCGCGACGATCACGGTCGAGAGCGACATGAACAGCGCCCCGACGGCCGGCGAGAGCAAAATTCCAACCGGTGCCAGCACCCCCGCGGCCGCCGGGATGGCGAAGACGTTGTAGCCGGCCGCCCAGACGATGTTCTCCTGCATCTTGCGGTAGCTGGCTTTGCTCAGTTTCACCAGCCGAACCACGTCCATGGGGTTGTTCTGGACCAGGATGACGTCCGCGGACTGGACCGCGACGTCGGTGCCGCTCCCGATGGCGATGCCAACGTCCGCCCGCGTGAGCGCGGGGGCGTCGTTGACGCCGTCGCCGACCATGGCCACCAGTTTGCCCTGGTCCTGGAGTTCCTGGACTTTCGTGTCCTTGTCCTCGGGCAGGACCTCGGCGAAGACGGTGTCGATGCCGAGTTCCTCGGCGACGGCGGTCGCGACGTCCCGGGAGTCGCCGGTCAGCATCGCGACCTCGACGCCGAGGTCGTGGAGTGCGTCGACGACGCGGTAGCTCTCCTCGCGAATCACGTCGGCCATGGCGAACGCCGCCACGGGGTCGCCGTCGCGCACGAGATACACGACGGTCTGGGCGTTCTCGCCGGCCTCGTCGGCGAAGGCCGCGAGGTCGTCGGGCAACTCGGTGTCGAGGTGGGCGAGGAGGTTCGGGCCGCCCACGTGGACCTCGTGCCCTTCGACCGTGGCCCTGACGCCGCGGCCCTTCATCGCCTCGAAGCCACGGGCGTCGGGTGCGTCGATCCCCCGCTCGTCGGCGGCCTCGCGGACGGCCCGGGCGATCATGTGCTCGGAGTCGCCCTCGACGGCCGCAGCGAGGGCCAGCGCCTCGTCCTCGTCGAACCCCGCGACAGTCGCCTGGCCGACGACGCCGTGTTCGCCCTCGGTGAGCGTGCCCGTCTTGTCGAAGATGATCGCGTCGAGGTCGCGGGCCTGCTCCATGGCGATCCGGTCGCGGACGAGCATCCCGTTGCGCGCCGCGAGCGAGGTATTGATGGCGACCACGAGGGGGATCGCGAGGCCGAGTGCGTGGGGGCAGGCGATGACGAGGACGGTGACGACCCGTTCGACGACGCCGGCGTCGAAGGTCGTCGCGACGGTCCAGGCGACGGCCGTCACGAGCGCGGCGCCCACGGCGACGTAGAACAGCCAGCCCGCGGCGCGGTCGGCGAGCGCCTGGGTCCGCGATTCGCTCGACTGGGCTTCCTCGACGAGTCGCATGATCCCCGCGAGCGTCGTCTCGTCGCCGGTCGCGTCGATCCGCACGCGGAGGCTCCCGTCGCCGTTGACCGTCCCGCCGATGACCTCGTCGCCGGGGTCCTTCGAGACCGGCTTCGACTCGCCCGTGATCATCGACTCGTTCACGTCGGAGTCGCCCGCCTCGACGACGCCGTCGGCGGGGACGCTCGCGCCCGGGCGCACGAGGACCAGGTCCCCTTCGCCCAGGTCACTCACGGGTACCTCTTCGGTCTCGCCGTCCTCGCCGATCCGCTCTGCGGTGTCTGGCATCAGCTTCGCCAGTTCGTCGAGGGCGCTGGAGGCCCGCCGCACGGAGCGCATCTCGATCCAGTGGCCGAGCAGCATGACGTCGATCAGCGTCACGAGTTCCCAGAAGAACGCCGAGGCCGTCGGGACGACCACGCTCGCCAGGCTGTAGACGAACGCGACCGAGATGGCCATCGAGATGAGCGTCATCATCCCCGGCGTCCGGTCGCGGAGTTCGGGCGCGGCCATCCGGAGGAAGGGAACGCCCCCGTAGGCGAAGACGATCACCGCGAAGACGGGGTTGATCCACTCGCTCCCCGGGAACGCCGGGACGGAAAAGCCGAGCCACCCCTGGAGCGCCTCGCTGTACAACAGGACCGGGATCGAGAGGATCATCGAGACGAAAAACCGCCGTCGGAACATCGCCTCGTGGCCCGCGTGCATCCCGCCACCGTGTTCCTCGTGGTCGCCAGACGGGTCGTGGTCGGATGGGGCCCCGTCGGCGTGATCGTCGTGCTCGCCGTGGTCCGCCTCCTCGTGGTCGTGGCTCCCACCGCGATCCGGGTCTGGCTGGTCACTCACGTCTACTCCCGTTCACACCTACGTCACGGGACGTGAAGGGTGTGGGGGACGGTCCACGCTGGCCGGGGAACTGCGGGTTCCGCGGCCGTCCTACGCGAGCGAGCCGACCACGTCGACGATCTGCCACGGGTCCGAGAGGACGCCCGCCTGGCCGACACGGACCAGCGCCGCGACGACGGCGAGTTCGACGCCGGTGACGACGAGGGTGACCACGTCCGCCAGCGGCGAGTTCACGTTGACGCCCACGGGGACGTCGTAGAAGCGCCGCGTGAGCGGGTAGAACAGCGCCATCCCGCGAACGTTGCCGAGGAGGTCGAGCACGTAGTGGGTGACGACGCCGAGCCAGACCCAGGCGAGATTGCCGTAGATCAGCGGGAAGGCCAGCACGGCGCCGAGGACCAGGAGGTTGTGGCCGTGGACGCGGTGGGCCCCGAAGGACGTGTCTACGTCCGGGAGGAGCGCCCCGAGGACGACCGGGACGCCGACGCCGAGGACCGAACGGAGGGTGCCGAGCGTCATCGACGGGTCGAGCAGGACGCCGATGCCGACGCCCAGGCAGACGGCGTTGATCACGTGACCGCGTTCGCGCATGTCGAATCGAGAGACGGCGGACCGGTAGATACGTTGTGGAACGCGGTCTGACGCGCGTCCGACGCCCGTCAGACGCATCCGACTGACGTCCTGTTCCTCCCAGGAATTGCGCGGTCGCCAGCGTTTATGCGACGACGGCTCCAGGGACCGGGCATGGACGACGCGGTCCGACTGGGCGTCGACGTGGGCGGGACCTTCACCGACGTGGCCCTCGTCGCCGACGGCACGGTCACGACCGCCAAGGTCCCCACGACGCCGGCGGACCAGAGCGAGGGAGTACTCCGGGGGATCGACCGCGCCTGCGACGAGGCCGGCATCGACCCGTCGCGGGTCGACTCCTTTCGCCACGCGACGACCGTCTCGACGAACGCCCTCCTCGAGGGCGCGGGTGCCGAGACGGCACTCGTGACGACCCAGGGTTTCGCCGACGTGCTGGCCATCGGCCGCCAGGATCGCCCGGCGCTGTACGACCTGACCGCCGAGCGGCCCGACCCGCTCGTCCCCGCCGAGCGTCGCTTCGAGGTTCCCGAACGCGCGACGCCGACGGGTGTGGAAGATCCCGTCGACGAGGCCGCAGTCCGGGACGTAGCGACCCGGATTTCCGACGAGGTCGAGAGCGTCGCGGTCTGTCTCCTCCACGCCTACGCGCACCCCGAGAACGAGCAACGCGTCTCAGCGATACTGCGCGAGGCGCTCGACGCGACTGTCACCGCCTCCCACGAGGCCCTCCCGACCGTCCGGGAGTACGAGCGGACCGCGACGACGGCTGCGGACGCGGCCGTCACGCCCACCATAGATGCCTACGTAGGAACTCTCGAGTCCCACACCGCTGATCGCGGTCTCCCATCACCCTGGATCATGCAGTCGAACGGTGGTATCGCAGAGGCGACCACGGTCCGGGAGCACGCCGTGACGACTGCGCTCTCGGGGCCGGCGGCGGGTGTGGTAGGCGCCGCCCTCTTCGAACCAACAGACGCTGCCGGCGCCATCACCTTCGACATGGGCGGGACCTCGACCGACGTCGGACTCGTTCGCGACGGGGACGTCGAGCGCACGACCGAGGCGGAAATCGGCGGCCACCCGATCGGCGTGCCGATGGTCGACGTCGAGACCGTCGGCGCGGGCGGTGGCTCCATCGCTCGCGTCGACTCGGGGGGTGCGCTCCGGGTCGGGCCACACTCGGCTGGCGCGGCCCCCGGTCCGGCGTGCTACGGGCTCGGCGGCGTGGACCCGACTGTCACCGACGCCTGTCTGGTCCTGGGGTACCTCGGCGCCGGGACAGAACTCGGCGGCGACGTGACGCTCGACGGTGACGAAGCCCACGTGGTTCTCTCGGAACTTGCGGACGCGACGGGACTGGCCGACGCAGCGGCCGCCGCGAGCGGCGTTTACGACGTTGCGACTGCGCGGATGGCCAGGGCGATCCGCCGCGTGACCGTCGAGCGCGGTCACGACCCGCGCGACTTCGACCTGGTCGCCTTCGGCGGGGCTGGTCCGATGTTCGCCGCGGCGCTGGCCGGCCGACTCGGCGTTCGCCGCGTCCGGGTCCCGCGGGCCAACGGCGTCCTCTCGGCGCTTGGACTCCTCGCGGCGGACGAACACCACGACGCCGTCCGGACGGTTCGAACGACACTCGACGACGCGGACCCGGCGGCCGTCCGCGAGCAGTTCGCCGACCTCGAGGCGAGCGTGCTGTCGGACGCGAGCGAGCCCGAGGCGGCCACGATCGACCGGAGCGCCGACTGCCGGTACGCCGGCCAGAGCCACGAACTGACAGTGGCGATCGACGGGGAGTTCGACCCAGCGGCGGTGGCGTCCCGATTCCACGACGTGCACGAACGGGCCCGTGGCTTCGCAATGCAGGACGAACCGATCGAGGTCGTCACGCTTCACGTTGGAACGACCATCGAGTCACGCCCCCCAGATATATCTCACGAAGGCACTCGTTCGACTCCCACCGAATCGCGGCGCGCAGTCTTCGACGACCGCCGCCACGAGACGCCGGTGTACGATCGGGACGAACTGGCGTCGGGCACGACGGTCTCGGGACCGGCGATCTGCGAGGGCGGCGAGAGCACTGTCGTGGTCCCGCCGGACTGGACGGCGCGAGTCGACGAGCGCGGGACGCTCGCACTCGAGGTGGCCGGATGACGTCCCTCGGGCCGGTCGAACTGGAAATCCTCCGGACCCAACTCGAAAGCGTCGCCGAGGAGATGGGCGAGGTCCTGATTCGCGGCGCCTACTCGCCGAACGTAACCGAGCGCCGCGACTGCTCGACGGCCGTCTTCGACGCGGACGGCGACCTCGTCGCGCAGGCCGAGCACATCCCGGTCCACCTCGGCGCGATGCCCGACGCCGTCGACGCCGTGCTCGAACAGGGTCCCGACCCGGGCGACGTCTGGCTCCTCAACGACCCGTTCCGTGGCGGGACGCACCTCCCGGACGTGACGCTCGTCGCGCCCATCGCGCCGGGCGCCGAGGCGAGCGACGGAGCCATCGCCGACGGCGAGATCGTCGGCTACGCGGTCTCCCGGGCCCACCACGCGGACGTCGGCGGGATGGCCCCTGGGAGCATGCCCGCGGGCGCCCGGGACGTCTACCAGGAGGGGGTCCGAATCCCGCCCGTCAGACTCGTCGCCGGCGGCGAGGTTCGATCGGACGTCGAGGCGCTGGTCCTGGCGAACGTCCGGAATCCCGCCGAGCGCCGGGTCGACCTGCGGGCCCAGCGCGCGGCGACCGAGCGCGGGGAGGCGCGAATCGGTGACCTGCTGGCAGCGCACGGCGACCGCCTGCTCGACGCCTTCGACGCCGTCCAGGACTACTCGCGGGATCGCGTCGAGGCCGAGATCGCTGCGATTGCGGACGGGACCTACCGGGCGACGGACGTGCTGGAGGGCGACGGGGTCACCGACGACGAGATTCCCATCGCGGTCGAAGTTTCCCTCGAGGGTACGTCGATGACGGTCGACTTCGCGGGGACCGCCGACCAGGTCGCCGGCAACGTGAACGCACCCCTGTCGGTCGCGAAGAGTGCGGTCTACTTCGTCCTGCGGTGCGTCACCGATCCGGAGATCCCACCGAACGCCGGGTGTTACGACCCGATCTCCGTCGAGGCACCCGAGGGGTCGCTGCTGAACCCGGATCCGCCGGCGGCAGTGGTCGGTGGCAACGTCGAGACGAGCCAGCGGGTCGTCGACGTCTGCTTCGCGGCGCTGGCCGAGGCCGCGCCGGACCGCGTGCCGGCCCAGGGCCAGGGCACGATGAACAACCTCGTGATCGGGTCGCCGGAGTTCGCGTACTACGAGACCATCGGCGGCGGGGCCGGCGCGAATCCGGGGAGCGACGGCCGCTCGGGCGTCCAGGTCGGCATGACGAACACGCAGAACACGCCGATCGAGGCGCTGGAGGCCGCGTATCCGTTGCGGGTCGAGCAGTACGGGCTCCGGGATGGAACCGGCGGTGCGGGGGACCACCGGGGCGGTGACGGACTGGTGCGTGAGCTTCGACTCCTCGCCGACGCGACCGTGTCACTCCTGACCGAGCGGCGGCGGCACGCGCCCCGGGGCGTGGCTGGTGGCAGCGACGGCACGGTGGGGCGAAATCTGATCGACGGCGAGGTCGTGGCTGCGAAACTGACGCGGGAGTGCGAGGCCGGTACGACGGTGACCGTCGAGACGCCCGGCGGTGGAGGACACGGCGATGGGACCGACGAAACCGACGAGTAAGACGGCGTCTGGCGCCGTCGGTTTCTCTCAGTCGTCGCCCGTTACGCCGTCCACACCCTTCAACACGTCCGGGAGGTCTGGCACCTCCGCCCCCTCGTGGGTCCCGACGGGCGGCCGGTTCACCTCCGCGGCGGGTACCTCCTCGAGGTCCGTCTCGTCGGCGATGGGTTCCATCTCGCCGTCGGCGTCTCTCGCATCCTGGTCGATCCGCATCGAGCAGAACTCCGCGCCGCACATCGAGCAGAAGCGCGCCTCCTTGTAGTTGTCACCTGGCAGCGTCTGGTCGTGGTGGGCCTGCGCGCGCTCGGGGTCGAGCGCCAGGTCGAACTGCGCTTCCCAGTCGAAGGCGTATCGTGCCTCCGAGACCGCGTCGTCCCAGCCGCGGGCGCCCGGGCGGCCGTTGCCTACGTCGGCAGCATGGGCGGCGACGCGGTACGCGGCGAGGCCATCTCTCACGTCCTCGCGGTCGGGGAGGCCCAGGTGCTCTTTCGGCGTGACGTAACACAGCATCGCCGCGCCCGCCTCGGCCGCGATGGCAGCGCCGATAGCGCTCGTGATGTGGTCGTAGCCCGGCGCGACGTCCGTGACGAGCGGGCCGAGGACGTAGAATGGCGCCCCGTCGCAGACGTCCTGCTGCCGCTCGACGTTCTCGCGGACCCGGTCCATCGGTACGTGGCCCGGCCCCTCGACCATGACCTGGACCCCATGGTCCCAGGCCGTCCGCGTCAGTTCCCCGAGCGTGTCGAGTTCCGCGTACTGCGCCTCGTCGCAGGCGTCGGCGAGACAGCCGGGTCGGAGCGAGTCACCCAGCGAGAACGTGACGTCGTGCTCCCGGAATATCTCACAGATCGCCTCGAACTCGGTGTAGAGGGGATTTTGCATCCCACGCTCTTCCATCCACTGCGCCATGATCGACCCGCCTCGCGAGACGATGCCGGTCTTCCGGCCGTCGGTCAGGGGCAGGTGCTCCATCAGGATGCCCGCGTGGATGGTCATGTAGTCGACGCCCTGCTGGGCCTGTTTCTCGATCACCTCGAGCAGGAGTTCGTGGGGGAGGTCGGCCACGTCGTCAACTTGCTTTCGGGCCTCGTAGATGGGGACCGTGCCGACCGGGACCGGCGAGTGGTCGACGTTGGCCTGTCGGATCCCGTCGAGGTCGCCCCCGCCGGTCGAGAGGTCCATCACCGTATCCGCGCCGTAGTGGACGGCCGCGTGGAGCTTCTCGAGTTCGCCCTTCCGGTCGCTCGTGTCGGGACTGGCCCCGATGTTGGCGTTGACCTTCGTGGCGAACTCTCGCCCGATGATCATCGGATCGAGCGCGCCGTGGCCGTGATTCGCCGGGATCACGGCCTGGCCGTCGGCGACCTGTTGGCGGACGAACTCGGGGTCGACCTGTTCGCGTTCTGCGACGCGGGCCATCGCGTCGGTGACGACGCCTGCTCGGGCCCGTTCGAGTTGCGTCTGGATCATATTATCAAGTTGTACAACTAGATAATGAATCTGTCGGCGCTCGGTGTGCCCGACCGCCGAACCGAAACCGGTATGAACGCCTCCGGCGGTAGCGTGGGGTGTTGCCGAGGTAGCCTAGCCCGGCCAAGGCGCCTGCCTCGAGAGCAGGTGTCCTCACGGACACGGGAGTTCAAATCTCCCCCTCGGCGTCTCTCGCGAACAGTCCGTGAGCGGGAGCGCCGTGCGTGAGATTTGAATGAGACCAGAGGCAGCCAGCGAGTGACCGGAGGGAGCGAGCTGGAACCTCTGGGCGTAGTTCAAATCTCCCCCTCGGCGTTCCCTCGCGCCTCCGTGCGAGACCCCCGTGGAATGTTCTTCGACATGACGTTCGATCACGAGTACGGCAACCATCCCTCAGCACTGCCGGCAGAGCACCCGATGGCAGGTCCGGCCCCTCGCGACTCGGATAGCACACGAGGTATCGGAATTGCGCCCGCTTCGTCGCCGACACTGCCGGATATTTCGAATAATGATGTACAATATGTCCGATCCCAGACTATTTTGCGGGTCGGATGATATCGGGTGCCATGCGGTTGTATCATCGCGACGTGCAGCAAGACGTACGCGAGCTGGGGACGATCCTCGGTGAGGTACTCGGCGAGCAGCGATCGAGTGACGCGTTCGAGACCGTGGAGGCCCTCCGGACCGACGCCATCGACAACAGGGCCGCGGACGCGTACGACTGGAAACAGCTCTCGGACACGCTCGGCCGAGCCGACGAGGAGCGCTCGCTCGTCGTCGCCCGGGCGTTCACGACCTACTTCGAGCTGATCAACCTCGCGGAGGAACGCGAGCGAATCAGGGCGGTCAGGGAGCAGTCCCAGGCAGGCGTCCCGGACGACGGCCTCGAGGAGATGGCCGAGGAACTCGCCGAGGCCGGCGAGGGGACAGCCCGCCAGGTCCTGGACGACGTTTTGATCCAGCCGACATTCACCGCCCACCCCACTGAGGCGCGCCGCAAGACGGTGAAGGCCAAGCTTCGCTCGGTCGCGGCGGACCTGGAAACGCTCGACGAGCGGCTGTTGACGGACAAGGAGACCTCGCAGGTAACCCGGGACGTGCGCGCGGAGGTGACGAGCCTCTGGCAGACGCCGCAGATCCGCGACCGGAAGCCAGAGCCCTTCGACGAGGCGCTGAACGTCCAGTGGTACCTGGAGAACGTCCTCTTCGACGTCGTCGGGGAGTTCTACGAGGAACTCGAGTCGGCCCTGGACGATCACGGCCTCGACGCGTCCGTCCCACAGTTGCTGGCCTTCCGGTCGTGGGCCGGCAGCGACCGCGACGGGAACCCCTACGTGACCCCCGACGTCACGACGAAGACGCTCGAGCGACAGCGACGCGCCGTACTCGAGCACTACCGCGAGGAGGTCGCGGGGCTCACCGGCGTCCTGAGCCAGGACGGGGGACAGATCGAGGTTGGCGAGGCGTTGGCGGCATCGCTCGCGGCAGACCGAGAACGCCTGCCGAGCGTCGCCGAGGCCCTCGAAGAGCGGTATCCGACCGAGCCCTACCGCCAGAAACTGGGCCTGATGATCGAGCGCATCCGCCGGATCGAAGATCCCCGATCTGGGGGCTACGACGACGCGGCCGGGCTCAGGGACGACCTCGAAGCCCTCGCGGGCGATCTCCGGGCCAACGACGCGGGGATCGTCGCTGAGACCCACGTCGATCCCCTGATCCGGACCGTCGAAACGTTCGGCTTCTCGCTGGCGAGCCTGGACCTCCGCGATCACCAGGAGAACCACACCGAGACGCTCGCCGAAGTCCTCGATCGCCAGGGGACTGACTACGCGGGGATGAACGAGGCCGAGCGCGTCGAGTTCCTGACCGACGCCATCCTCGCGGACCACTCCCTGCTCGACCTCGACGACACGGCGGACCTCAGCGACACGGCGGCCCGGGTACTCACGCGCTTCGATCGCCTGGCCGACTGGCAACGCGAGTTCGGTGCCGACGCCATCGACACCTACTGCATCAGCATGTGCGAGGAGCCCAGCCACGTCCTCGAGGTCCTCTTCCTCGCGAGCGAGGCCGGCGTCGTCGACGCGCCCACGTACTCGGGGCTCGACGTCGTCCCGCTGCTGGAGACGGAGTACGCCCTCTCGGGTGCGCGCCGGATCATGGGCACGCTCTTCGAGAACGAGGCCTACGGGGCCGCGCTGGCGGCCCGCGACGGCGTCCAGGAGATAATGCTCGGGTACTCGGACTCGAACAAGGAGAGCGGATACCTCGCCGCCCAGTGGTCGCTGTACCGCAACCAGAAGCGCCTGGCCGCGATCTGTGACGACTACGACGTGGAGTTGCGGCTGTTCCACGGCCGCGGTGGCTCCATCTCGCGCGGTGGCGGGCCGATGAACGACGCCATGCTCGCGCTGCCGAACGAGACGGTCACCGGGCAGATCAAGTTCACCGAGCAAGGCGAGGCCATCGCCGAGAAGTACGCCGACCCGCGGATCGCCGAGCGCGAACTCGAACAGATGGTCAACGCGCAGGTGCGTGCGCGTCTCGACGCGACCGAGAACCCCACGGAATCGGTCGAGGAGGAGTGGGTAACCGCGATGGAGACGGCGGCGGACGCCGCCCGCGAGAGCTACCGAAACCTCCTCGAGACCGACGGCTTCGTCCGGTTCTTCGAGCAGGCGACGCCGATCACCGTCATCGAGGACCTGAACCTCGGGTCGCGTCCCGCGTCCCGGAGCGACGAGCGGAGCGTCGAGGACCTCCGTGCGATCCCCTGGGTGTTCTCGTGGACGCAGGCGCGGTGTATCATCACCGGCTGGTACTCGCTGGCGACGGGTCTCGAGACCTACCTGGACGACGGCGGGAGCCTCGACGTCCTGCGAGAGATGTACGACGAGTGGCCGTTCTTCCGGACGATGATCGACAACGCGGCCCTCGCGCTGGCCCGGACCGACATGGCCATCGCGACCCGGTACGCCGACCTTGCGGACGAGGACCTGCAACGCCGGGTCTTCGGATCCATCGCCGACGAGTACGACGCGGCGGCATCGCTCGTGAAACGGATCACCGGCCGGGAGACGCTACTCGGCGGCGGCTGGCTCGAGGAGAGCCTCGAGCGTCGGAATCCCTACGTCGACCCGCTGAACCTGCTCCAGGCTCGCCTGCTGGACAAGGACGAGCGGACCGACCTCGAGGAGCGGACCCTGCGACTGACGGTCAAAGGCATCGCCGCGGGCATGAAGAACACCGGATAGGCGTCGTCAGGGGCTCGTATCCGGATATTCGGCGTTTCTCACCGATTTTTGCCGTCGCCGTGCTCTGTTCGTGACCGTGACTGGCTGCTTCGCTGTCTTTATATATTGTATTCTTTATCGCTATATCAAATTCCTCGGGCATGGCCGCCGGTTTGTGCAATTGACTCGTCCGCTCGTACCTGCGCGGAAACGGCCGCAAGCGAAAGGGAAACCACGACGGGTCCCCACTGTGGAGGTATGCCAGAGACAGTCCTCTTCGAGACCGAGCAGACCCAGAGTCGCGGCGAGATCGCGGATGCCCTCCGGCGGGTCGCGGACAAGCTTGAGGCCGGCGATTCGATCACCTTCAGCGCCGGCGACCAGTCGGTCACGCTCGACCCGCCCGCCCGGCCAACTTTCGAGATCAAGGTCGAACGGGAGGGTCCCACGGACGCGCCCGGGGAACTGGAACTGGAGTTCGAACTCGAGTGGGACGAGAACGCGGGCGAGGGCGGGGACCTCTCGATCGAGTGATCAGGCCGTCTCGACGCCGGTGAACTCGAAGCGCGCGCCGCCGGAGTCGCCGTCCGCGATTCGCACGTCCCAGCCGTGGGCGTCGGCGATCCGCCGCACGATGGCGAGGCCGAAGCCGGTCCCGCCGGCCGCGGCGGTGTAGCCGGACTGAAAGACCTCCTCGCGGTCCGCTTCGGGGATCCCCGGCCCGTCGTCGGCGACGTAGAACCCGGACTCGTCGGCCAGCGGGCCCACGGTCACGGTCACGTCCGCGCCGCCGTGGTCGATGGCGTTGCGAAAGAGGTTCTCGAAGAGCCGCTGGAGGCGGACGTCGTCCGCGACGACCGTCACGTCGCCGGTCGCACCGAGCGTGGCCTCCTTGCTGTCGACGGTGGCCCAGGCCTGCCTGGCCATGGCCCGGAGGGCGACGGGTGCGGGTTCCTCGACGTCGTCGCCTTCGCGGGCGAGCGTCAGGACGTCCTCGACGATGGTGGCCATCCGTCCGTGGGAGTCCGCCAGGCGGTCAAGGCGGTCGTCGTCGTAGTCCTCCTGGAGCAACTCCAGGTAGCCGACGGCGACGTTCAGGGGATTGCGGAGGTCGTGGGAGACCACGCTCGCGAACTCCTCCAAGCGCTCGTTTTGGCGTTCGAGTTCCCGCTCTCGTGCCCTGCGATCCGAGATGTCCCGGAGGACGCCCACCGAGCCCTGGAAACGCCCGTCCTCGTCGAAGGGGAGCAGGGCGAAGTGGTTCTCGTGGGGAATCCGCTCGCCGTCTTTCGTGACGACCTCCATCTCGAAGGAGTCCGTCTTGCGGTCCTCCGACTGGAGCAAGCGTTTGATCCGGGCGCGGCCCGCGGCGACGTCTTCGTCGTCCATCATGACGCCGACGTGTCGCCCCACGAGCTCGTCGGGGTGGTGCCCGGAGGTGGTGACCGTCGATCCCGCGGGCGGCACGATCGACGTCACGACGCCGTCCGCGTCGAGCGTGTACACCTCGTCGGGCATGGCGCGGACCGTCGTCTCGTATCGCTGGAGCTCTCGCTCCCGTTCCTTCCGTTCACTGACGTCCCTGACCACGCCGACGTGCCCCTGGTACTGTCCGTTTTCCGTCGGCAGGAGCGTCAGCGTCACCTCGATGGGGATCTCGTCCCCGTCGGCCGTCTCCATCGTCGCTTCCACGGAGGCCACGGAGCGCTCGTCGCGCAGGATGAGACGCCTGAGTTCGTCCTCGAACCGCTCGATCTCCGCGTCGTCGTGCCAGAGCCACGGCCCCGTGTCCAGAATCTCCGCCCGGTCGAACCCGGACATCGAGACGAGCGACTCGTTGATGTCGTGGAACGTCGCGTCGGGACCGAGCACGTACACCCCGTCACCCACCGCTTCCACGAGCCGCTCGTAGTCGCCGTCCTGTCCGTCGTCCGGAAGGTCCGGCATCGTTTTCGACTACAGAGCGACGACTATAAGCGTTCGGAAGCGCGCTGCGTGCCGAACACCGCCATTCTGTGTCACCCTTCCGTCGGTCGATCGGCCGGCCGCGAGGACCCCGGGCCAGGTCAGGGAAGCGACGAGGCGACCAGGAAGATCAACACGCTCGTCGACAGGACGGCGACGATCACGGCCACCGCCAGCGCCCCGCCCATCGACACCATGACGTTCGCGTGACTGGCGAGCGTCTCGGTCCGGTCGTTGCCGAAGATGGTCACCTCGGTGGTCTCGGTGGCCACCCCGGCCTCGACCGGTTCCAGGTCCTCGATCGCCTCGTCGACGAGGGCGGCGACGAGTTCGATCAGTTCGTCCGGATCGAGGTTCTGTCCGACCTGATTTTCCGCGTCGACGGTGTTGACGACGTGGGTGTCGCTCGTCATCACCTCGATCAGGTCGACGCCCTCGATGGCGTCGACGATGCGGTCGCGGAGCCCCGGCTCCATGTTGTTGCCGTCGATCAGGACGTAGGCCGTCCGCTGGCCGGCGACCTCGAAGACGGCCACGCGGACGCCGAGTGGGCCGATGCCGTCCCGTGGCTCCCAGTCTGTCGGGTCCCAGGCGACGCCCACTGACAGGTCACCCACCTCGGCGTCGACGAGCCGGTGGCCGAGTTCCTCGGCGCCGTCGATCAGGTCGAACGAGCGCCCGCTGCCGGGGGTGACGTGGCCGAGATCCGCTGGCGTGAGGCCGTCGTTGCAGTTGTGCGCGTCGACGAGGAGGATCTCCTCGAGACCGCCAGCCCGTGCGGCCGTCCTGGCGGAGAGGCCGACGGAGTACATCACGTCGTCGGTGGGTCGGGGCGCGAACGTGCCGACGGCCACGGCCCCGTCGCCGACGGCCTGGCCGAGCAGCCTCGCGTCGCCCTGCTCGACGCGGACGCTCTGGCGCGCCTCCCGCTCGTAGGCGACGTCGTTCGCCGCCCGTCGGACCGCGGAACAGACCCTGTCGACTTCCTGCTCCGTGACGAGGTTGAAGTCGTGCCCGGCGGTGGCGTGCGGTGGGAAGCCCAGCCCCTCCGACTCCTCGGCGAGCCGGGTCGGCAGGCTGCCCCCGCCGATGTCGCCCATCGGGCCGGGATGCAACATCGGGAGGGCGAATCGGGCTTTCTCGCCGCCGGAGGGCCGGCGGATCGACAGGACCGTCACGGGGACGAGGGCCTCCTCGCCGATGGATTCGAAGAAGCTCTCGAGTTCCCGGGTTCCCTCGGCAAGGTGGCCGATGAACCCCTGGACGAAGTCGAAGACGGAGACGCCGAGGCTGCGCCGCCACGGAATGTCGATGACCGTCATGAACCCCCAGACGGCGACGCCGTGGACCAGACAGATGACGGCGAGCAGGCCGAAGTCCATCGGGACGACGCTGTGTGCGAGCGCCGCCGGGGCCTCCTGGGGTCGGGCGAGGACCTCGTTCGTGAGTCGGCCGCCGACGTCGAAGTACGAGAGCGCGCCGCTGTAGACGAACAGGAGGACCGCCGCCGCGACCGTCTGGACGCTCGCGGGCACGGCCGCCATCAGTACCGACCGCTGGGAGACGGCCATGATCACCAGCAAGCGCAGGGCGAAGATCGCCGCGAGCGCGACCAGCAGGGCGTCGAAGACGAACAGTTGCCCGAGGTCGGTGACGAGGACGACGGCACCGGCGGCAAAGAGGACGGCGACGACGAGCACCTCACACGTGAGCGCGAGGAGCGTCGAGCGGTCCGGCGTCAGATTCCCGCAGAGCGCCCGGTCGATCGAGGCGGTGACCAGCCCCGCGACGACGGTCGGCAGCCCGATGAAGAACACGCCCTGCCAGGCGTCGTCGAGGACGAACGCCGAGTCGAAGGCGGCGACCCCGGTCAGGGCGGCCAGGGCCAGGGCGAAGGACGCACTCGAGTACCAGCTTGGCGTCCGGAAGATGAACCGCGAGAGCCCGGCCAGGTTGCCCTGGGTGGTCGTCATTGTTCCAGGGACGACGCGTCAGACTGTTAAAACTACGTTTTCCATCGCGGGGCGACCCCGTGCCGGCATCCCACGACGACTGCCCGTCGTCCCGTCACTCACACAGCGCCAGGAAGTTCTCGAAGACGACCTCGCCCTCCTCGGTGTGGGCGACCTCGGGGTGCCACTGGACTCCGTACAGGTCCCGGTCGGTGTCGCTCATCGCCTCGACCTCACAGACGTCGCTCCTGGCCGTCCGCTCGAAGCCCTCGGGCACCGCCGTGACTTCGTCGGCGTGGCTCGCCCACACGCGCGTCTCGGGGGCGAGCGAGCCGACGAGCGGGTCCTCGGGGTTCGTGATCTCGACGGTCACGTCGGCGTAGCCGCCGTAGTCGCCTGCTCCCACGGTCCCGCCGAGTTCCCGGGCGATGACCTGCATGCCGAGACAGATGCCGAGGACGGGCACGTCGAGGTCCAGATAGTCGGGCGCGTTGCCGATGCGGTCGATGTCGGGGCCGCCCGAGAGGACGAGGCCGTCGGCCACAATCTCCTCGGGCGGCGTGTCGGCGTCGATGGTCTCGACGTCCACGCCCATGTCCCGGAGCGCCCGGTGCTCCAGGTGAGTGAACTGGCCGTGGAGGTCGACGACGTCGATGCGGGTCATTGCGACAGGCTACGCGAGGGGGTACTATATGTCCCGTGAAACACAGGCGCCTCACTCCTCACCGAACCGCTCGGCGGCCGACTCGAACCCCAGTTCGGACTGTTCCTTCGAGCGCCGCTCCTCCCGCGCGGCGATGGCCTCGTGATCCGGGCCCACCTCGTCGGCTAGACTCGCCCAGGAGTTGTGGACCTTGGCGTGACACCACCGGCAGAGGAAGACGGTGATCTCGTGGCTCGGGTCGCCGTCGCCCGCGGCCGACGCGTTCGCGTACGAGAGGTGGTGTTCCTCCAGGAGCGGCCGGTCGTCATCGTGGGCCATGCGGACCTCTTCGAGGCCGCAGCGGACGCACTCGCGGTCGCGGTTCCGACACCGGAAGTGCTCGCAGTCGTCCCAGTTCCAGGGGCCCGTGAGTCCTTCGTGGATAGGATCGCCGGCCACCGGGCACCGGAAGTCCTCCGCGCGCCTGGCAGCGGCAAACTCCGGGTCGCGGTCGCCGTGTTCGACGGCGAACCGGCACCGGCCCTGGTCGGTCAGGTGGTCGCAGCGCTCGACGTGGGCGTACGGGTCGGCGACGCCGACCGTGGTGCCGGCGTCCGTCTTCTCCATGCCTGGCGGAAGCGGGGGAGGTGCCTTGACTGCCCGGCCCGGACCGGAAGTGGACGCGCGGAATCCTTTTGGGCTGGCCGTTCGACTGGCGCGCCATGCGCGTCGTCCACGAGGGAGACGAGGTCGTCGGCGAAGCCGATTCGACGGGCGAGGCGCGCGTCCTCGCCAGCACCGTGGAGATGGCCGACTCCGCGCTGTCCCACGCCATGGGCCTGCGCTTCCGGGGATCGCTGCCGGAGGACTACGCCTACGTGATGGACGTCGGAGGGAAGAACCCGTTACCGTTCGTCAGTGGCCCCACGCGGAACGTCGTGGACATGCTGTTCATGCGGGTGCCCCTCGACATCGTCTGGCTGCGCGACGACGAGGTGGTCAAGACCAAGCGGATGCACCCCTGGCGGAGCTTCGGCGTCGCGAAGGCCGACACCATCATCGAACTCCCGGCCGGCGGCGCCGAGGGCGTCTCGGTGGGGGACACCGTGCGGGTCGCGAACGGCGACGGCTCCTGAGTGGGTGACGACGGGGGCGCCGATCTCCCTCCCGGTTCTCACATGTGGGAACGACCCGCACAGCGGGCCCGAGGGACGGGAATACCCGATTTGGAAGTTCTCAGAGTTGAGGGGCTTGTTTAGACGCCTGAATTCCTTCGTTTCAGTGGCTTAGCGTGGAACATAGATTGAAAACGGCAGCTTTGAGCACGAGTTCACGGAACT